>Ga0209369_1000023_pt1 | contig 415991 bp, 409 predicted proteins | sample EBPBio142010_DNA_FD_185865 | JGI IMG/M metagenome (GOLD analysis project Ga0209369, IMG submission 185865) | Wastewater treatment Type I Accumulibacter community from EBPR Bioreactor in Madison, WI, USA - Reactor 1_10/4/2010_ DNA (SPAdes)... | ecosystem: Engineered > Bioreactor > EBPR >...
GCCGGCGACACGATGACGACAGGCCACCCCAGGCGGACATCCACATGCTCACCGTCAGTGACGTTCAGGCCCTCATCGTCATCACCCTGGGCGACGCCTTCGTCCTCAACCGACGCGTCCGTCAACAGCTGGCTGCCCTCGCGACCGGTGATGTCGACACCTCCGATGATGGCCTGACCAACCCCTTGGAGGCGGGCTACCTGCACGCGCTCCGGTCCGACGATGCCTAGGCGACCTCTGGCGGTGCCTGGTTGGATCATCCTGTCGGTTGGTCTGGGCACGGCCGTCCTCGTCGCCCTCAGTGCGTGGCCGCTGACCACGTGGGCCTACGGCGACTGGGTCGCGCTCTCCGCGACGACGAGAGAGTCGTTGGTCTACGCCGGCCCCTGGGCCGCCGGGTGGTGTGCCTGGACCGCCGGCCGATACCTCGGCCCGCGATCCCTGCTCTGCTCGCCGGCGGCCTCCAGCTCGGGCACACCGGTGGTCCGGGCCCACCTTGCCTGGCTGTGCGGAGCCGCCGTCACCGGTCACGTCCTCGGACTGCTGCCGGTCATCGTCTCGACGGCCGGTCGAGCCACCGCGGGAGGCCTCGACTGGCTCGTCGCCCTTGGGTCTACCGGCGTTCTGCTGACCTTCTGCGCGCTCGGCTACCTCACGGGATGCGTCATCCCCCGCGTCGCCTCCGTCATCGCCGCTGTGGTCATCACCTTCGTGCTGATTCTCTTCGTCGACACGTGGGGCCTCGCCCTCGCCCCGCTGTGGCTTTCGACACCTGCGGCCGGCCAACAGGAAGCCCCCGTGGTGGCCGCGTTCCGCGCCGTCTTCTACCTCGGGTTCGCGGTCATCCTGGCCATCACGGCGGGACGCTGGGTGGCCGACCGCGCCACCGTGCGCGGGCCAGCGACCTACGCCACGCTCACACTGTTGATGCTGCCTGTCCTGGTCGGAGCCACCGCACGGAACGCGGCCCCGCCCGCTCTAAGAGCCGAATCCAACCCATCCGCTGTGTGCACCGAGGTCCAAGGAGTCTCGGTATGCCTTCACCGCGCCAAAGCCGCGCTCCTGAGTCCCCTAGCCGACGACGTCAACGCCATTCTCAGCACAGTGGACGGCAAGCCGGCCGTCCCCCTCACCCACATCGTCGATGCCTCCCTGCGGCCGGCCCCCGAACCCGGCCTGGTCTCGCTCGAACTGCAAACGGAGCAATCAGACTGGCAGGACTGGGCTGCCGGTGACGTCGCCGGCTACCTCACGGGGCGCCCGGCCTGCAGCCCTCAAGGAGACCTCACCGGCGGCGACGTTGACACGGGGCAAGGCCGCACCGCCGTCAGCTTGGCCTTCGCAACGTGGATTGCACGCACCGCAGGGTTCAACCCACCACAGCTGGCAGCCGACCAAGGCGTCGCACCCACACCCAACAACCTTGATGCACGCTCCGAGCGAGAAGTCGCCGCGCTGTATCACGAACACTCCACGGAGCTCGCCACGTGCACACTCACCCCCGACGCCTTGGGCTGATGCCGGGATGGCGCCTGTATCTCTCCTCTCGAACGCTTCCAACTCTCTTAGCGCTGTATCTCGTCAGCGTCGCGCTGGTACTTCAAGCCCACGTCCTCGTCTTCGAAATCAGTCTCGACAACACCAAGATTGCGCGCTTCACCCCCGTCTGGGAAGCCGTCCCCGTTCTGCTCGCAGTCATCGCCCCGGCGCTCATCGCGCCCCGGCTCGCCAGCTGGGAAGCACTCGCGCATCACCGCCTCGCCTGGCGGGCAGGGCTGCTCGGAGCAGTCACCCTTCTCGCTCCGAGCACCATCCCCTGGATCGCCCACCTCAACCTTCCCCCCGACGCCCGGTGGTGGGACATCTCCTGGAACGTGCTCTTCCTAGGCTCCCTTGCGCTCACCGCAACAGCCGTGCTGGGCCGCCTCGGTGGACCAGCCACGGGCCTAGCGATCTACGCCACCCTCATCGCGGTACAGCAGACCGCCCCCAACGCCGCAGCATACCTCCCCTTCAGCGGAGCGAGCACCAACCTGCAACCCCACCCCGGCCCCACATCCGCCGCGGCGGTCATCGCCATTGCCGTATGGACCGTCACCCTCGGCCGATCGCGCCGACTCAGACTTCGAGAGCGAAACGACTGAGTCAAAGCCATTACAGGATGCTCTCTGGCTTTCAGAGGTGGGGCCAGATCAAGCCGTCATGCCGGGGCCAGTTCTACTTGACACTCACAAGGCACAGAGCACACCGGCATTGTCACACCAGCCGACAACCGCCCTTCCGCTATTCGGCATGACCGGAAGGGTCTGCGGCCCTTCCGGCCTATTGCGAACCGCCGCCCAAAGGGGTCACGTCGTGGGTGGATCACATGGCCGCAGGGGTCTGGACATAGGCCCTCAGACGGGCAGATCGAGCACATCGCGCTGAACTTCTTGCGGACTGTGTGCGGACTGGGAGAGGGCGCACCCCCTCTGACCTGCGCAAACGTGCCAATTCAGACGTTGAAGCGGTACTCCACGACGTCTCCGTCAGCCATGACGTACTCCTTGCCCTCGATGCGCACCCGCCCAGCCGCGCGAGCAGCGGCCATCGAGCCGGCGGCATCCAGATCGGCGAACGAGACGATCTCGGCCTTGATGAAGCCGCGCTGGAAGTCGGTGTGGATGACACCGGCAGCCTGGGGGGCGGTCCAACCCTGGTGAATCGTCCAGGCCCGCGACTCCTTGGGGCCGGCCGTCAGGTAGGTCTGCAGCCCGAGGGTGTGGAACCCGACACGAGCGAGCTGGTCGAGACCGGACTCCTCCGCCCCGAAGGACTGGAGCATCTCGAGGGCGTCCTCGGCGGACATCTCCATGAGGTCCATCTCGAGCTTGGCGTTGAGGAACACGGCGTCGGCCGGCGCGACGAGCTCGGCCAGGCTGGCATGCAGGTCGGCGTCGGCGAGCTGGTCCTCGTCGAGGTTGAAGACGTAGATGAACGGCTTGGTGGTCAGCAGCCCGAGCCCGGCAGCGAGGTTGAGGTCGACGCCGGCCTTCTCACCGGCGGCGAACAGCGTCTCGCCCGCCTCGAGCACCTTCTGCGCGGCGACGGCGTTCTCGAACGCCGGACGCGACTCCTTCTTGATCCGGCTCTCCTTCTCGAGGCGGGCCACCGCCTTCTCGAGGGTCTGGAGGTCGGCGAGGATCAGCTCGGTGTGGATGGTCTCGATGTCCGAGCTCGGCGAGACCTTGCCGTCGACGTGGACGACGTCGCCGTCCTCGAAGGCGCGCACGACCTGGCAGATGGCGTCGGCCTCACGGATGTTGGCGAGGAACTTGTTGCCGAGCCCCTCCCCCTCGGAGGCACCACGCACGATGCCGGCGATGTCGACGAACGACACCGTCGCGGGCAGGATCTTCTCCGACCCGAAGATCTCGGCGAGTCGGTTCAGCCGATCATCGGGCAGCGGGACGACCCCGATGTTCGGGTCGATGGTCGCGAACGGGTAGTTCGCGGCGAGGACGTTGTTCTTCGTCAGCGCGTTGAACATCGTCGACTTGCCGACGTTGGGGAGACCGACGATTCCGATGGTGAGTGCCACGAGGACAGGAGTTTAGCCGGGTTGGGCGCCTCCCCGGTCCACGGCGTCGGTCACCCGGCGAAGGCGGAGACCACGATCCAGCCGAGGATGCCGGCACTCACCAGCACGACCGCGCCGAGGAACGCGAGCGCCACGCGGCTCTCGTCGTCGGGGATCTTCATCTGGTCCTCCCGGGTTCGCTGTTCTCGAGGTAGAGCGGATGTTCGGCGTCAGCGGCCACCTCCAGCATCCGTGCGGTGTACGGCGCGACGTGCGCCGCGGCATCCGCGATGCTCCGCCAGTGGGCGCCCGCGATCTCGCGCCGCAGGAACAGTGCCGGGTCGAGCTCACCGGCGTGGTGGACCCCCAGGTCGAACAGGTACAGGAGCGCGTCGTCCCACCCTCGCCACGGCGGGAGCCAGTTGACGGCGAGCAGTCGCCCGACCGTCACGCTGAGCCCCAGCTCCTCGAAGATCTCACGCTCGACGCAGGTCGCCGGCGACTCCCCCGGGTCGACGACCCCACCGGGCAGGTCCCACTCCCGCTTGTAGCTGAGCTCGCAGAGCAGCACCCGGCCCTTCGGGTCGCGCAGCACCCCCTGGGCGATGGCCCGGGTCCGCGGAAGGCGGGCGTTGAGGATCGCGATGCGCTTCAGGCGCTCGGCCTCGGTCTCACTGCGTGCCATCACCCGACCCTAACCGTCAGCCGCGACACTGCCGTCGGCACCCGCCACGCACTCGGCCAGCAGTCCGAAGCCCGCAGAGTCCACGGAGCGCGCCGTGGCGCTCACCAGCGCGACCCCGGCACCGGCATCCCGGTTCAGGGCGAGGATGCTGCGGAACCCGCCGGTCCCACCGTTGTGCCACGTCACGACGGCCCCGCGGTGCTCGAGCACCAGCCACGCCGCGCCGATTCGCACCCCGCCGGAGAGCCGCTGCACCGGCTCGAGGGCGCCCGTCCCGGGAGCCGAGCCGTCGAGCAGCGTCTGGACCAGACGACCGAGATCGCCGGGCGTGGACCGGATGCCGCCCGCTGGGCCGAGTGCCTCGCCCACCCACGGCGTCATCACCTTGCCTCGGCGTGAGGTGCCCATGACGGCGGCCGGACGCAACTCGGCAGCCGTGGCGGGCACGGTCGTCGTCACGAGACCCAGCGGTTCGGCGATCCGCTGGGTGAGCAGGTCGGCGTAGGTCGTGCCGGCGGCGGCTGCGACTGCATGGCCGAGGAGCATGAACCCGAGGTTGGAGTACGACGGCCGCTTTCGACCGACGGGTGTGGCGCGGGCCGCAACGAGCAACTCGTCGAGGGTTTCGCCGTACGGATTGGTGCCGTGTCGCCAGAGGTCGAGCGTGGTGCGCACGGATGCCGTGCCCTTGGCCAGGCGCGGCAGTCCGGAGCGGTGGGTGGCGAGCTCGCCCAGCGTGACCTGCGCGACCGGCGTCCCCGCCACGGGCAGGAGGGCACCGAGCGGCGTGTCGTCGCTGGTCTCGCCCCGGCGTCGCGAGTCGTCGAAGAGCAGCCCGGTCACCGCCTTGGAGACCGATCCGATCTCGACCTGCGCTCCCGTCTCGAGGCCGACCTGGGCGATGTGCACCTGTCCCCGCAGCACCCTGGCGACGACGAAGCGGTCATGGTGCCGCCCGAGGTGGTGGGCGGCCCGGGCCGCGAGGGCGGCATCCCCGGAGGTGCGGATCTCGGACATGTCCGCCCAACGGTTCTCCCGCGCTGTCGGTGCCCCGTGCCAGAGTCGCACCATGAACACATGGGTGTGGGGTCTGCTGGGGCTGGCCGTCGGCGTCGCTGCGACGATCGTCGTGACTCGCTTGGTGGATGCCGCGCGCTCGGCCGCCGTCGTCGCCGAGCGTGACCTGCTGAGGGAACGGGTGCTCGACCTCGAGACCTCGCTCGCCGAGGACCTCGAGACCGCCGCCCTGCTCGCGCCGCTCAAGGACGCCCTGGTCCGTGTCGAGCACCAGGTCGGCACGCTCGAACGCGACCGGATGCAGCAGTTCGGCGCCATCCGGGGCCTGCTCGCCCGCGTCGAGGGCGAGACCCAACACCTGGGTCGCCAGACCGCCTCGCTGGCGGGCTCACTGCGGTCCTCGACGGTGCGCGGTGCGTGGGGTGAGGTGCAGCTTCGCCGGGTGCTCGAGGCCTCGGGGATGCTGGCGCGCTGCGACTTCGACGAGCAGGTCACCGCGGTCAGTGCCCACGACCGGGGGGTGCGCCCGGACGTCGTCGTGCGCCTGCCCGGCGACAAGGTGCTCGTGGTCGACGCCAAGGCCCCGATGGCCGCCTTCCTGGACGCCCAGGGTGAAGATCTCACCGATGACGAGCGCGGCGACCTGCTGCGCGAGCACGCGGCCTCGCTGGGCAGACACGTGTCGGCGCTGGCCACCAAGGAGTACTGGTCAGCGTTTCGCGAGGGCCCCGAGATGGTGGTCTGCTTCGTCCCGAGTGACGCCATGCTCGGTGCTGCCCTCGCGGCCCAGCCGTCGCTGCACGACCAGGCGCTCTCGCAGCGGGTGGTGCTCGTCGGCCCGGGCTCGCTGATGGCCCTGCTGCGCACCGTGGCGTTCACCTGGCAACAGGACGCCCTGTCCTCCAGTGCCCGCGAACTGCTCGACCTCGGGCGCGACCTGCACCGACGGCTCGCGACGCTCGGCACCCACACCGCCAAGGTGGGGCGCAGCCTGCAGTCCAGCGTCGAGGCCTACAACGCGATGGTCGGAGCCCTGGAGTCCCGCGTCATGGTCACCGCCCGTCGGATGAACGACCTCGACCTCGTGGACGACGAGCTGCCGGTCCTCACACCCGTGGAGAGCGCCCCCCGGCCGCTGACGGCGCAGGAGCTCATCGACGACGTCACCGCGCAGGACTCGCGCCCCGAACTGCTGCTCGACCTCGACGTCGGTGAGCCGGCACGGCCGCGGGCGCACGGCATCCGCGAGGTGGGCTGAGCCGCCAGCCGGGACGGTCGGTTCGGGAGCGCTGGGCTGGCCCGGTCAGGCACCCACGTACTGCGCCAGGTGCTGCCCGGTCAGGGTCGAGCGGGCGGCGACGAGGTCTGACGGGGCCCCCTCGAAGACGATCGTGCCGCCGTCGTGACCGGCCCCGGGGCCGAGGTCGATGATCCAGTCGGCGTGCGCCATCACGGCCTGGTGGTGCTCGATGACGATGACCGACTTGCCCGAGTCGACGAGGCGGTCGAGCAACCCGAGGAGGTTGCCGACGTCGGCGAGGTGCAACCCGGTCGTGGGCTCATCGAGCACGTAGATCTCGCCCTTGTCGGCCATCTGCACGGCGAGCTTGAGGCGCTGACGCTCACCGCCGGACAACGTGCTGAGCGGCTGACCGAGGCTGATGTAACCCAGACCGACATCGGCCAGTCGCGCCAGGATCGTGTGCGCCGCCGGAGTCCTGGCTTCACCCGAGGCGAAGAACACCTCGGCCTCATCGACAGACAGGGCGAGCACCTCGGCGATGTCCTTGCCCCCCAGGGTGTACTCGAGCACCGACGCCTGGAAGCGCTTGCCCTCGCAGTCCTCACAGGGTGACTCCATCGTCGCCATGATCCCGAGGTCGGTGATGATGACGCCCGCGCCGTTGCACGTGGGGCAGGCTCCCTCGGAGTTCGAGCTGAACAGGGCCGGCTTGACCCCGTTCACCTTGGCGAACGCCTTGCGGATCGGCTCGAGCAGGCCGGTGTACGTGGCCGGGTTGCTGCGCCGCGACCCCTTGATCGCGCCCTGGTCCACGACGACGACATCGTCGCGCTTGGCGACCGAGCCGTGGATCAGCGAGCTCTTGCCGGAGCCGGCGACACCGGTCACGACGCACAGCACCCCGAGGGGGATGTCGACGTCCACGCCCCGCAGGTTGTGGGTCGAGGCGCCGCGGACCTCGACCGCGCCAGTGGCCGCGCGCACGCTCGGCTTCAGCGTGGCCCGGTCGTCCAGGTGCCGCCCCGTGATCGTGTCGCTGGCGCGCAGCCCGTCGACCGACCCCTCGAAGCAGATCGTGCCGCCGCCCGAGCCGGCCCCCGGGCCGAGGTCGACGACGTGGTCGGCGATGGCGATGGTCTCGGGCTTGTGCTCGACGACGAGCACGGTGTTCCCCTTGTCGCGCAGCTGCAGGAGCAGGGTGTTCATCCGCTCGATGTCGTGCGGGTGCAGGCCGACCGTGGGCTCGTCGAAGACGTAGGTGACGTCGGTGAGCGAGGACCCCAGGTGGCGGATCATCTTCGTGCGCTGGGCCTCTCCACCGGAGAGCGTCCCGGCCGGGCGGTCGAGGGAGAGGTAGCCCAGGCCGATCTCGGTGAACGAGTCGAGCAGGTGCTGCAACCCGGTGAGCAAGGGCGCCACCGACGGCTCGTCCAGGTCACGGACCCACTGCGCGAGGTCGCTGATCTGCATCGCACACAGGTCGGCGATGCTCTTGCCGTTGATCAGGGAGGCGCGCGCTTCGGCGGTGAGGCGGGTGCCGCTGCACTCCGGGCAGGCCTGGAAGGTGACGGCCCGCTCGACGAAGCGCCGCACGTGGGGCTGCATCGCTTCCGGGTCCTTGGACAGCATCGACTTCTGGATCTTCGGGATGATCCCCTCGAAGGTGAGGTTGACCCCCTCGACCTTGATCTTCGTCGGCGGCGCGAACAGCATCGTGTCGAGCTGCTTGGCGGTGAAGTCGGCGATGGGCGTGTCCATCGGCAGCCCCATGCCCTCGAACAGCCGGCCGTACCAGCCGTCCATGGAGTAGCCGGGCACCGTCAGCGCACCCTCGCGCAGGGACTTGGAGTCGTCGTACAGCGCCGTGCGGTCGATGTCGCTGACCTGGCCCATCCCCTCGCACCGCGGGCACATCCCGCCGAGGTAGACCGCCTGCTTGACGATGGTCTTCTCGACCCGGCCACCCTTGTCGGTGGACATGACACCGCTCGCCTTGCGGGTCGGGACGTTGAACGAGTACGCCGTCGGCGGGCCGAGATGCGGTTGCGCCAAGCGGCTGAACAGGATGCGCAACATGGCGTTTGCGTCGGTGGCCGTGCCGACGGTCGACCGAGGGTTGGCGCCCATCCGCTCCTGGTCGACGATGATCGCCGTGGTCAGCCCCTCGAGGTGGTCGACCTCAGGGCGGGCCAGGCTCGGCATGAACCCCTGGAGGAAGGCGCTGTAGGTCTCGTTGATCATCCGCTTGGACTCCGCGGCGATCGTCGCGAAGACGAGCGAGCTCTTCCCCGAACCCGACACCCCGGTGAAGACCGTGAGCCGCCGCTTGGGCAGCTCGACGCTCACGTCCTTGAGGTTGTTCTCGCGGGCACCCAGCACGCGGATCAGGTCATGCGTGTCCGCGGGGTGTGGCGTGGTCATGCCGGTCAGGCTAGACGCCGACGGCGACAACCGTCAGTGCAGACCGGAGGTGCTGTCGGCGAAGCTCGCGTCGTGGCGCATCGTGTCGGCCTTGCCGGCGGCCTTGAGATCCCGGCGGATCTCGGCAGGCAGCGAGAACATGATCGACTCCTGCGCCGCGACGACAGGTGACACATCGCCGTAGCCGCGAGCCTCGAGGTACTCGAGCACCTCGCGCACGAGGATCTCGGGCACCGAGGCACCCGAGGTCACACCCACCGTCGAGACCCCGTCGAGCCAGGACTCGTCGATCTCGTCCGCGTAGTCGACCAGGTGCCCCGCGGGTGTTCCGTGCTCGAGGGCGACCTCGACCAGACGCACCGAGTTGGAGGAGTTGCGTGAGCCGATGACGAGCATGAGGTCGCAGTCGGCGGCCATCTGCTTCACGGCGAGCTGGCGGTTCTGTGTGGCGTAGCAGATGTCGTCGCTCGGGGGGTCCTGCAGGCTGGGGAAGCGCTCACGAAGGCGCCGCACCGTCTCCATGGTCTCGTCGACCGAGAGCGTGGTCTGCGAGAGCCACACGACCTTGTCGGGGTCGCGGACCGTGACGTTGTCGACGTCGTCGGGGCCGTCGACGAGCTGGATGTGCTCGGGGGCCTCACCAGCGGTGCCGATGACCTCCTCGTGGCCCTCGTGGCCGATCAGGAGGATGTCGTAGTCCTCGTCGGCGAAGCGCACGGCCTCTCGGTGCACCTTGGTGACCAGGGGGCAGGTGGCGTCGATGGTGCGCAGGGACAGGGCCCGGGCCTCCTCGTGCACCACGGGGGCGACGCCGTGGGCCGAGAAGACGACGGTCGCACCCTCGGGCACCTCGTCGGTCTCGTCGACGAAGATCGCACCGCGCTTCTGCAGCGTCGTGACGACATGCTTGTTGTGCACGATCTCCTTGCGGACGTAGACCGGGGAGCCGTAGAGGTCGAGCGCCTTCTCGACGGTCACCACGGCCCGGTCCACCCCCGCGCAGTAGCCACGGGGGGCGGCGAGGAGCACACGTTTGCCGGAGTCAGCCATGTCACCCATGGTAGGTCGCCCTCACGACGACCCCGAATCCTTGTGTCCGGCAGGTTGGCAGTCAGGGCAGCCACCCTGCCGGACGCACGGCCGAACAATGGCCGTCGGAGCCCGGCTCTAGGGTGACGCCATGACGACCCTGCCCGAGCGCGCCGCCGACACCACGGCCGAGCAGCCCTGGCCGGTGCGCCTGCTCTCGATGAAGATCGGTGAGTACGTCGAGAAGATGTCGACCCTGTGGGTCGAGGGCCAGGTCGTCCAGCTCAACCGCCGCCCCGGGGCCCGCACCGCCTACCTCACCCTGCGCGACCCCGACGTCGACATGAGCCTGTCGGTCTCGATCCACGTCAACGCCCTCGACGCGATGCCGACCCCTCTCGGCGAGGGTGCCCGCGTCGTCCTCCAGGCCAAGCCCACCTTCTGGGCCCAGCGCGGATCGCTCATGCTCGACGCCCGCCAGATCCGCCCCCTCGGCGTCGGTGAGCTGCTCGCGCGCCTGGAGTACCTCAAGCGACACCTGGCCCAGGAGGGGCTGTTCGACCGCGAGCGCAAGAAGCCCCTACCGTTCCTTCCCCGGCGCATCGGGCTGGTCTGCGGCCGGGCGAGCGCGGCCGAGCGCGACGTCGTCGAGAACGCCCGCCGGCGCTGGCCGTCCGCGGTGTTCGAGATCCGCCAGGTCGCGGTTCAGGGCGCGGATGCCGTGCCGCAGGTGTGCGCGGCGCTCGCCGAGCTCGACACCCACCCCGAGGTCGACGTCATCGTCATCGCCCGTGGCGGTGGCGGGGTCGAGGACCTGCTGCCCTTCAGCAACGAGACCATGGTTCGGGCCGTCGCGGCGGCACTCACCCCCGTGGTCAGCGCCATCGGTCACGACGTCGACACCCCCCTGCTCGACCTCGTCGCCGACCACCGCGCCTCCACGCCCACGGATGCCGCCAAGGCGATCGTCCCGGATGCCGATGCCGAGCGTTCGGCGGTCGCGGCAGCTCGCGCTCGCGGTCACCGCGCACTCGCCGCACGCCTGCACCACGAACGGCGGCGGCTCGTCGAGCTGCGCAGTCGCCCCGTCCTCACCGACAAGGGCGCGTTCGTGCGCAGCCAGCGCGCCGTGGTCGAAGCACTGCGCGACCGCAGTCGCCGCCGCGTCGAGGCCCAGCTGCACCGGGCCCGCGACCACACCGCGCACCTGCGCACCCAGGTGCGCACCCTGTCGCCGCAGTCGACCCTCGACCGCGGCTACGCGATCGTGCAGCACGCCGACGGCGCGGTGGTGAGCGACCCGGCATCCGTGGTCGTGGGTGAGCCGTTGCGCGTGCGCGTGGCGCGCGGCGACTTCGGCGTCAAGCCTGTCGGGCACGACGGTTAGGGTTTCGGACATGGCGATGACAGCGGATTCGGCAACCCCCGAGCAGGGGCCAGCCCCTGAAGGTGCGCAGCACGCCGACATCGCAGGCCTGACGTACGAGCAGGCCCGCGACGAGCTCGTCGACATCGTCGCCCGCCTCGAGAACGGCCAGTCCGGGCTCGAGGAGAGCATGGGGCTGTGGCAGCGGGGCGAGGCCCTGGCCGCCCACTGCGCGACGTGGTTGGACCGCGCCGAGGCGAAGATCACCGCCCAGGAGTGACCGGAGGGTCGGTGCTCAGGGTGTGACGGGCTGGAGCGTCTCGACGAACTGCTTCATCTCATCGAAGGTGGCCGTGCCGGTGATGAGCGTGGTCAGCACACCCTCCCCCTCCGGGGCGTCGACGAGGCTGTTCTGAACCTTGGTGTCACGCTCGTACATCGTCCAGGTGCGCCCTGCAGCCTCCAGGGTGCCGACCTTGGGCGCACGGTTGGTCTGCGACGCGATCCATTCCCGGTTTGGATCAAGGGTCTGCTCGACCGCCACGTACGTGCCCGAGGGGGTCTGGTACCCGGCGTGCCACGTCGAGAAGCCACCCGTGGTGACGGTGTAGCGGGCCGAGGTCGCAGTCCACCCCTCCGGCAGGCCCACGGGCTCGACGATCGGCCAGCCGGTGCGCTCCTGCACGTCGACGGCCGTGGCGTGCACGTCGACCGGCGGCCCACTGACCGAGCTGACCCGCGGGACGATGAGCACGAGGACGGCGACCATCCCGAGCACCGCGGCGAGGGAGTACACCAGGTTCTTGGCAGACCCCATCGAGTAGCGGCTGCGGGCGGGCGCGGGCGTGGTCACCCCCCTATCGTCGCCGACGGGTGCCCGGGACGCCGAATCACCCTCGACGCTAGGGTTGGCCCTGCCGTCACACGCTCACGTCAGGACGTCATGGACACCACGAACGACATGAACCCGAGCACAGCCGATCGCGCCCCCGGCCGAGCAGTCGCCGTCATCGGCGAACTGCTTGTCGACATCGTGCACACCCCCGACGGCAACACGGCCGAACACGTGGGTGGATCGCCGGCCAACGTCGCCCTGGGCCTGTCCCGGCTCGGGCACGAGACGTGGTTCGCGACGCTCGTCGGCACCGACGATCGCGGGATCCGCTGCGCCGAGCACGTCGAGTCCGGCGGAGTGCACCTCCTCCCCGGCAGCATCAGCGCCAGCCACCCCACCTCCACCGCCGCCGCGACGATCGACGAGTCGGGCGCGGCGAGCTACGTCTTCGACCTGCACTGGGACCTCGCCCCCGTCGACCTACCGGCGGATGCCGGTCACCTGCACATCGGGTCCATCGGCACCACCCTGCGCCCCGGCGACGAGGAGGTGACCGCCGCGGTCCACGCGATCCGCGCGACCGGCACGGTGTCCTACGACCCCAACGCGCGCCCGAGCATCATGGGCAGCCCCGACGAGGTCCGCCCACGCATCGAGGAGCTCGTCGCACTCAGTGACGTCGTGAAGTGCTCCGAGGACGACATCGCCTGGCTCTACCCCGGGCAGTCCCCGGCCGAGGTGATGGCTCACTGGGCCGGGCTGGGCTCGAAGCTGACGCTCGTGACCCTCGGCGGCGACGGGGTCACGTGGCGGGCCGGCACCGGCGACGTCGACCACCTGCCCGCGCTCGCCGACGACGTCGTCGACACCGTCGGAGCAGGCGACTCCTTCATGGCCGGCCTCGTGTCGGGCCTGCTCGACGCCGGGCTGCTCGGCGACACCGCAGCCCGTGAGCGCCTGCAGCACGCGGGCCTGCCCGACGTGCGCCCGGCCATCGACCGCGCGCTCGCGACGAGCGGCATCACCGTGACCCATGCGGGCGCCTACGCCCCGACCAGGGAGGAACTGGCGTGACCGACTTCGCCTACGAGGACCTACTGCCCATCGGGGACGACGAGACCCCCTACCGGCTGCTCACCACCGACGGCGTGTCGGTCGTCGACGGGCCGGGCGGGCGCTCGTTCCTCCAGGTCGAGCCCAAGGCCCTGCGCCTGCTCACCGACACCGCCATGCACGACATCGCGCACTACCTGCGCCCGGCGCACCTCCAGCAGCTCGCGAACATCCTCGATGACCCGGAGGCGAGCAACAACGACAAGTTCGTCGCGCTCGACCTGCTCAAGAACGCGAACATCGCCGCGGGCGGCATCCTGCCCATGTGCCAGGACACCGGCACCGCGATCGTCATGGGCAAGCGCGGCCAGCACGTGCTGACGCCGGGGCGCGACGAGGAGGCCGTCAGCCGTGGGGTCTACGACGCCTACACCCGGCTGAACCTGCGCTACTCCCAGATGGCCCCGGTCACGACGTGGGACGAGCGCAACACCGGCTCCAACCTGCCGGCCCAGATCGAGCTCTACGCCGACACCGCCCCCGGGCACGAGAGCACCTACAAGTTCCTCTTCATGGCCAAGGGTGGTGGCAGCGCCAACAAGTCCTTCCTGTTCCAGGAGACCAAGGCCGTGCTCAACCCCGACGCGATGATGCGCTTCCTCGACGAGAAGCTGCGCAGCCTCGGCACCGCGGCCTGCCCCCCGTACCACCTGGCCATCGTCATCGGCGGTACCAGCGCCGAGTTCGCCCTCAAGACAGCCAAGTACGCGAGCGCCAAGTACCTCGACCAGCTCCCGAAGGCCGGGGATGCCGCCACCGGCCACGGCTTCCGCGACACCGAGCTCGAGGAGAAGGTGCTCGAGCTGACCCGGCAGTTCGGCATCGGCGCCCAGTTCGGCGGCAAGTACTTCTGCCACGACGTGCGGGTGGTGCGCCTGCCCCGCCACGGGGCCTCCCTCCCCATCGCCATCGCCGTGTCCTGCTCGGCCGACCGCCAGGTGCTCGGCAAGATCACCCCCGAGGGCGTGTTCATCGAACAGCTCGAGACCGACCCGGCCCGCTTCCTGCCCGACCAGACCCACGCCGCCCTCGCCGGTGAGGACGACGTGGATGCCGTCGGCGCGGCATCCACGGGTGCCGGCGCCGTGGTCTCCATCGACCTCAACCAGCCGATGGCGGACATCCTCGCCGAGCTCACCAAGCACCCGGTCAAGACGCGGCTGTCCCTGACCGGCCCGCTCGTCGTGGCCCGCGACATCGCCCACGCGAAGATCAAGGAACGCCTCGACGCCGGTGAGCCGATGCCCGACTACCTGCGCAACCACCCGGTCTACTACGCGGGCCCGGCCAAGACCCCCGAGGGGATGCCGTCGGGTTCGTTCGGGCCGACGACCGCAGGCCGGATGGACTCCTACGTCGACCAGTTCCAGGCCGCTGGCGGCTCGATGGTCATGCTTGCGAAGGGCAACCGCAGCCAGCAGGTGACCGATGCCTGCAAGGCTCACGGCGGCTTCTACCTCGGGTCGATCGGCGGCCCGGCCGCGCGCCTGGCCCAGGACTGCATCCGCAGCGTCGAGGTGCTCGAGTACCCCGAGCTGGGCATGGAGGCCATCTGGAAGATCGAGGTCGAGGACTTCCCGGCCTTCATCGTCGTCGACGACAAGGGACATGATTTCTTCGCCTCGGTGACCAAGCCGGTGGCGTTCACCATCGAGAAGCGAACGGGGTTGCTCTGATGCCATCCACCTTTGATGACCTGCTCGAGGCCAACCGGGCCTACGCCGCGGAGAACCCGATCCTCGGCTTCGACGGTGTGGCCCACGCCGGCGTCGCCGTCGTCACCTGCATGGACAGCCGGATCGACCCGCTGCGGATGATCGGGCTCAAGCCCGGCGACGCGAAGATCTTCCGCAATCCCGGTGGCCGGGTCACCGACCAGGCCCTCGAGGCATTGGTGCTCGCCACGCACCTGCTCGGGGTGAACCGGGTGCTCGTCATCCCGCACACCCGCTGCGCGATGGCGAACTCGACCGAGGCCGAACTCCAGCGGCGGGTGGGTGAATCAGCCGGCCGCGACGCGACCTGGCACCGCTTCAACACCATCGACGACCAGGAGGCGGCGCTGCGCTCGGACGTCGTCCGGGTGAAGTCGCACCCGCTCGTCGCCGACGAGGTGCTCGTCGGTGGGTTCATCTACGACGTCGACACGGGCCTGCTCACCCAGGTCGACTGAGCGCTCGACGTCGCGATGACGACCGCTCGAGGAAACCCCAGGCCGCGGACCCCGCACGACGCGTGGGCTGAACTCGTCGCCGGCAACAACCGCTTCGTCGACGGTGCGAGTGACCACCCGCACCAGAGCATCCAGCTGCGCGAGGAGCTCGCGACCGGCCAGACCCCCTTCGCCACGGTGTTCGGCTGCTCGGACTCCCGCGTCGCCGCGGAGATCATCTTCGACCAAGGCCTGGGCGACGTCTTCGTGGTGCGCACGGCGGGCACCGTCATCGACCCCGGGGTGCTCGGCTCGCTCGAGTTCGGCGTCGAGGTGCTCGGCACCCCACTCATCGTCGTGCTGTCCCACACCTCGTGCGGGGCGATCCGGGCCACCCTCGAAGCGGTGGCGACCCGCCAGCTGCCCGGGGGGTTCCTTCGCGACGTGGTCGAGCGCATCGCCCCGAGCTACCTGCTGGCCGGCAGCACCGCGGAGCCGACCCCCGGTGAGGTCGGCCGCGCCCACCTGCGGCACGTCGTCAGCCTGCTCGCCGAGCGCTCCCGGGCCATCCGGTACGCGGTCGAACGCGGTGACCTGGCAATCGTCGGCGCGGAGTACGGGCTCGCCGGCGGGGCCGTTGAGATCGTGACGGTCATCGGCGACCTCGGTGTGCCTGCTGGACCACCGGGGACGGCGTGAGCACGCCCGGCAGCGAGCCCACGTGATCACCCTGGTCGGGCTTGCCGTTCACCCCGTCAAGAGCACCGCAGTCCGCCACGTCGACCAGGCACACGTCGAGCCCTGGGGCCTGCACGACGACCGTCGCTGGATGGTCGTCGACCCCACCGGCGAGTGCGTCACCGCGAGGGAGCACGCATCCCTGCTGGGCATCCAGGCCATGACCCCCATGACCGACCCCGGCCTGCCCGTCCCCCTACGGCTCAGCGCGCCCGGTGCCGCGCCGCTCGACGTCGAGCAGCCGCACGGCGACCCGGTCACGGTGACCGTGCACGGGCGCAGCCTGGATGCCGTCTGCGCACCGTTCGTGGCCACCACCTGGTTCGCCGCCACGCTCGGCATCGAGGGGCTGCGCCTGGTCCACGTGCACCGCCCGCGCCCCCTCAACCCCGAGTACGGCCTGCCCGGCGAGGCCACCGCCTTCGCCGACGGCTACCCGGTCACCCTGGCGTCCGCGGCATCCCTGCGCCGCCTCGACGACTGGGTCACCGACGGCGTCCTCGAGCGCGGAGACGTGGCACGGCATCCGATGGCGGTCGACCGCTTCCGCCCCAACCTCGTCGTCGACGGTGACCTCGACGCGTTCGAGGAGGACCGCTGGCGCAGCGTGCGCATCGGGGACGTCTCGTTCCGGGTCGTCAAGGCGGTCGACCGGTGTGTGCTCACGACGATCGACCCCGCGACGCTGGAACGCGGGCACGAGCCGATCCGCACCCTGGCGCGCCATCGTCGCCGTGACGGCAGGACGTGGTTCGCGATGCACCTCGTCCCTCAGGTCCGCGGGGTGGTCAGGGTCGGCGACGAGGTCACACCGGGACGGTAACCTCACGCGTTATGACCTCTTTCGATCGCACCTTCCCCGATGGCTTCCTCTGGGGGGCCGCCACAGCCAGCTTCCAGATCGAGGGGGCGACCACGGAGGACGGGCGGCTGCCGTCGATCTGGGACACGTTCTGCGAGGTCGAGGGGAACGTCGCGAACAAGGACACCGGCGACCCGGCCTGCGACCACTTCCACCGGGTCGACGAGGACGTTGCACTCATGAGCGACCTCGGGCTCGACGTCTACCGCTTCTCCATCGCCTGGCCGCGCGTCCTGCCCACCGGCACCGGCACGGTCAACCAGCCCGGCATCGACTTCTACGACCGGCTCGTCGACCGGCTGCTCGACAACGGCATCCGCCCCGTCGCGACGCTCTACCACTGGGACCTGCCGCAGGCCCTCGACGACCGCGGTGGCTGGCTCAACCGCGATGTCGCCGCCTGGTTCGAGGAGTACACCGCCGTCACCGTCGGCGCCCTCGGTGACCGGGTCAAGCACTGGACGACGCTCAACGAGCCGTGGTGCTCCTCGATCCTCAGCTACAGCATCGGCAACCACGCCCCCGGCCACCACGACACCCTCGAGGGCATGGTCGCCGCGCACCACCTGATGCTCGCGCACGGCACGGCCGTGCCGGTGATCCGCGAGCTGTGCCCCGACGGCGAGGCGTCGATCACCCTCAACCCGACGTACGTGTGGGGCCCCGACGACGGTGACGAGCGTGATGCGGATGCCGTTCGGCGCGCCGACAACGCCCTCAACGGCCTGTTCTTCGGCCCGATCTTCCACGGCGCCTACCCCGACGGCATGATCGAGGACACCGCTCACCTCACCGACCACGCCTTCATCCAGGACGGTGACCTCGAGACGATCTCGGCGCCGCTGGACAACCTCGGGGTCAACAACTACTTCCCCACCCGGGTGCGCGCCGCCCGCGACGGCGAGGACGGCAGCAACCCGATGCCCGGCTGCGACGGCGTCATCGAGCTCGCCCCGCAGGGCCCGCTCACCGCGATGGGCTGGGAGCAGTCACCGAAGAGCCACCAGCTGATCATCGAGCGGTCGGCGCGCGAGAGCGGCCTGCCGATCTACATCACCGAGAACGGCTCCGCCTGGCCGGACACCGTGTCCGACGACGGCGCGGTGCACGACCCCGACCGGGTCAACTACCTCCACGAGCACCTCGGCGCGGTCGCCGACGCCATCGAGGGCGGCACCGACGTGCGCGGGTACTTCGCGTGGTCGCTGCTCGACAACTTCGAGTGGGCCTACGGCTACGACAAGCGCTTCGGGATCATCCACGTCGACTACGACACGCAGAAGCGCACGATCAAGGACTCCGGGCTGGAGTACGCGCGGATCATCGCGAGCGAGCACGCTCGCACCCGCGGCGACCGCTGACGCAGCACTGACCTGACGCAGAGCTCACGCTCTGAGCCGCCGCCGCGACTGCTCAGAGCGTGAGGCGCTCGCGCACGACGCCGGCGAGGCGGTGCGCCACGGCATCCGCCTCGTCCTGGGTCGGTGCCTCGACCATGACGCGCACGAGCGGTTCGGTGCCTGACTTGCGCAGGAGCACCCGCCCGGAGCCCGCGAGGGCGGCCTCTTCGCGACGCACGGCGTCCTGGAGGCCTTCGTCGCTCTCGACCCGGTTCTTGTCGACGCCCCGGACGTTGACGAGCACCTGGGGCAGGCGTGTCATGACCGTGCCGAGGTCGGCGATGGTGCGTCCGGTGGCAGCCATCCGGGCCGCGAGCATGAGCCCCGTGAGCACCCCGTCACCGGTGGTGCCGTGGTCGAGCATGATGACGTGCCCGGACTGCTCGCCGCCGAGGGAGTAGCCGCCGGCGCGCATCTCCTCCAGCACGTAGCGGTCACCGACGCCGGTCTGGAGCACCCGGATGCCTTCGCGCTCCATCGCCTGGAGCAGCCCGAGGTTGCTCATGACGGTCGCGACGAGGGTGTCGTGCGCGAGCTTGCCGCGCTCCTTCATGTCCACCGCCAGGATGCCCATGATCTGGTCGCCGTCGACCTCGACGCCGGCAGCATCCACCGCAAGGCACCGGTCGGCATCCCCGTCGTGGGCGATGCCGAGGTCCGCACCGTGCGCGACCACGGCGGCCTTGAGCGGGCCGAGGTGGGTCGAGCCGTAGCCGTCGTTGATGTTCAGCCCGTCGGGGGCGGTGCCGATCTCGATGACCTCGGCGCCCGCCAGACGGAAGATCTCCGGGGAGACCATGCTGGCCGCCCCGTGGGCGCCGTCGATGACGACCTTGAGACCGTCGAGCTGGTTCGGCAGCACGCGCAGGAGGTGGGCGATGTAGCGGGTGTGGCCCTCCTGCATGGCCACGACCCGGCCGACGTCCGCGCCGATGGGGCGCGCCCAGCGCTCACCCATCGCGGCCTCGATCTGGTCCTCGACCTCATCCGCGAGCTTGTGTCCCCCGCGCGCGAAGAACTTGATGCCGTTGTCGGGCATCGCGTTGTGCGACGCCGAGAGCATCACCCCGAAGTCGGCGCCGGTGTCGGCGGTCAGGTAGGCCACGGCGGGGGTCGGCAGGACCCCGGCGTTGTAGACGTCGACCCCGGCCGAGGCCAGACCCGCGACGACCGCCGCGGCGAGGAACTCCCCCGAGGCCCGCGGGTCGCGCCCGACGACGGCCTTGGGCCGGTGCCCCGGCGTCGCTCCGGCCTGGCCGAGGACGCGGGCGGCCGCGACCGACATCGACAGGGCCATCTCGGCGGTGATGACCGGGCCGTTGGCCAGGCCGCGCACTCCGTCGGTGCCGAAGAGTCGAGACATGCTGGATGGTGCCTTTCGCCGATGGAGCCCTGACCTGAATCTATCCCGAACGCGCCGAAGGCGGCACCGAATGGTGCCGCCTTCGGAGCTGGGACGGCACCGAAGATCGGATGCCGTCGCGCCGGATCAGCGCTTGCTGTACTGAGGCGCCTTGCGGGCCTTCTTGAGACCGGCCTTCTTGCGCTCGGGGACGCGGGCGTCGCGCGAGAGGAAGCCAGCCTTCTTCAGGGCCGGGCGGTTCAGCTCGGGGTCGATGCCGTTGAGCGAGCGGGCCACGCCGAGGCGCACCGCGCCAGCCTGACCGGAGGGGCCACCGCCGTGCACGCGCACGAGGACGTCGTAGGCGCCGTCGAGCTCGAGGACCTTCAGCGGCTCGTTGACGATCTGCTGGTGGACCTTGTTCGGGAAGTACCCCTCGAGGGTGCGCCCGTTGATCTTCCACTCGCCGGTGCCCGGGACGATCCGGACGCGGGCGACGGCCTGCTTGCGACGACCGGTGGCCGCGCCGGGAACGGTGGCCGCCGGACGAGCCACGGGCTCGGCACCTGCGACGTTGGTGTCCGACTCGGAGGTGTACTCGGTGACCGGGGCGTCGTTGACGTCGGTACCGGCGGTCTCGTCGATCTGGGTGTTCTCGGTCATCACTGGGCCACCTGGGTGAGCTCGAAGGGCTGGGGCTGCTGGGCAGCGTGGGGGTGCTCGGCGCCGCGGTAGACCTTGAGGTGGCTCAGCTGCGCGCGACCGAGGGTGTTCTTGGGGAGCATGCCGCGAACGGCCTTCTCGACGGCCTTCTCCGGGCTCTTGGCGAGCAGCTCGGTGTAGGACGTGCTCTTCAGGCCGCCCGGGTGACCCGAGTGGTGGTAGGCCTTCTTCTGCGCGAGCTTGGCGCCCGTGAGGGCCACCTTCTCGGCGTTGATGATGATGACGAAGTCGCCACCGTCGACGTGGGGGGCGAAGGTGGGCTTGTGCTTGCCGCGCAGCAGGATCGCGGTCTGGCTGGCGAGGCGGCCGAGCACGACGTCGGTCGCGTCGATGATGTGCCACGCACGCGTGATCTCGCCCTGCTTGGGGGTGTAGGTACGCATCAGGTGTCCTGGTCGTAGAAGGGGCAGGGGCGAGGATCGCCCCGATGGAACTGGCGTATGCCGCGTGCTCCCACCAGGGAACCTCACGTGCCCCGGTCGAGGGCGCACGGCACAACAGTGGTCAAGTTTACGGGTGGTTGGGCAACACCCCAAATCGTCGCCGAACCCGGCTGGCAGGTCGCTGACCTGCACAAACGCAGGCGCACACCAATTGTGCAGAGTACTTGTGCAAACAGAATATGCAGAGGTATTGTGCACGCATGGCCACGTCAAAGACCCCGCAACCAGCCGCGGACCGCACCCCCACGCTCGACGCGAGCGACCCCGCGGCACCGCACACCGGCATCCGTCTCGACGCCACGAGCCTGCGCGTCCTGGCCCACCCCCTGCGCTCGCGCCTGCTCTCACAGCTGCGCGTCGGCGGCCCGGCCACCGCCACCGACCTCGCCGGCACCCTAGGCACCAACTCGGGCGCCACGTCCTACCACCTGCGCAAGCTGGAGTCGGTCGGCCTCGTCGCCGACACCGGCGAGGGCGAGGGCAAGCGCCGGCTGTGGCGGGCCGCCACCGACTTCCACAGCTACTACCCGAGCGACTTCGAGGGTGACGAGGACTCCGAGACGGCGCTGAACTGGCTCGCCCGCGACTACGTGCGGCACTTCAGCGAGCAGGCCGAGCGTTGGGTCGACGTCTCCCCCGGCTGGCCGGGCGACTGGCAGGACGCCTGCGGCAGCAGCGACGACATGGTGCTGCTCACCGCCCCCCAGCTGCAGGCGATGCGCGACGAGATCAGCGAGGTCGTCGGCCGCTACCGGCGCGTCGGCCAGGGCAACCCCGACGCCAAGCGGATCGCGGTCTACCTGTTCGCCTACGCGCTGGACCTCGACAAGGCACCGTCGAGGTGACTGCAGTCCTCACTCCTCGCGAGGCCGAGCGCCGGCTCTACGTCCTGACGACGACCCGCTGGCTGCCCGTCGGGTTCGTCGTCGGCATCATCATCCTGCTCCAGACCGGGCGCGGGCTGACCGTCGCCCAGGCGGCGTCGTCCTTCGCCATCGGCGGTCTCGTGACCTTCGCCCTCGAGCTGCCGACGAGTGGTTTCGCGGATGCCGTGGGGCGGCGGCCGGTGTACCTCACCGCCGCGGTCCTGGGGGTCGTCGCCGCCGTGGGCATCGCGCTCGCCCAGTCGTTCTGGTGGTTCGTGGCGGCCGCGGTGGTCACCGGGGCGTTCCGCGCCCTGGACTCCGGGCCGCTCGAGGCGTGGTTCGTCGACGCCGTCCACGCCACGACCCCCGGGGCCGACGTCGACCGGCAGCTCTCCCGGGCGGGCTCGGTGCTGGGTGGGGCCATCGCCGTGGGCGCACTCGCGTCCGGTGGGCTCATCTGGTGGGATCCCGTGCGAACGGTCTTCGGCGTCTCGGGTGTCTCCGCACTGGATGCCGCGGCGTGGGTCAGCGCGGCCCTGACGGTGGTGCACCTCGTTGCGGCCGCAGCGCTGATGACCGAGCAGCGCCCGCCCGCGGCGGCTGGTCGCTCCCAGTGGTCGCACGCCCTGTCCGAGGCACGCACCACGCCCGCGGTCATCGCGAGCGGGGTGCGGCTGCTGGCCACCAACCGCGTGCTACTGACCCTGGTCGGCGTCGAGGTGTTCTGGTCGGTCGGCATGATCACCTTCGAGTCCCTGATGCCGCTGCGCCTGGAGGAACTCGTCGGGTCCGCGGAGCGGGCGGGGGCCCTGGTCGGGCCGGTGTCGGCCGCCGGGTGGGGGCTGTTCGCCGTGGGCTCGTGGCTCGCCGGGGTGACGTCGGCACGCATCGGCGTCGCCCGAGCGGCCATGGTCGGGCGCGTGCTCAATGCCCTCGGGGCCGTGGTCATGGGGTTGGTGGCCGGCCCGGTCGCGCTCGTCGCGGCCTACCTGTTCACCTACTCCATGCACGGGATGAACGGCCCGCCCCACGCGGCGCTGCTCCATCGGCAGGCGACGTCCGCCAACCGCGCGACGGTGCTGTCGATCAACTCGATGATGGCCTTCCTCGCCTTCGCCGTGGCGGCTCCGCTCGTCGGCACCCTCGCCGACCGGGCGTCGATCAGCACGGCCATGGTCACCGCGGGCGCGATCAGCGCGCTCGGCGTGGCGTGCTATCTCCCGGCCCGACGGCAGGAGCGCACCAGGACGTCGCTGGAGACCGGTGCCGTGGCGCGCTGACGTACGGCATCGTCGGCCTGTCACGCTGGGGGCATGAAGCACTTCCTGCTCGGGGTCGGCGCGACCCTGGCCACGCTCGCCCTCGCCCTCGTCGTCCTGCTCCTCACCCTCGGGTCCGGCGACGGCGAGACGATCGCGGCACCGAGCCCGACGGCATCCGGCCCGGGGACGGGCACTGAGCCGCAGCCGCCCGCCGACCTCACCACCGACGAGACGTGGCTCGGCACCGTCGACCTGCGCGGCTCCGACGTCGTGTCAGCCGATGCGACGCTCACCGACGTGGTGGCCACGGGATCCGGGGTTCGATTCTCCGAGAGCGGCCTGCGCGCCGAGCGGCTCGACCTCGATGCCACCCTGCCGTTCGCCACGGTCGCCACCCAGATCGGCGACGGGGCACGGCTCTACGATGCCGGTGACGGGCTCGCGGGCATCGAACGCGCGGTGACCATCCTCGGCCGGGACCTCACGGTCCGGGCTGAGGGAACCGTGGTCGCCGATGGCGGGCAACTGCTCATCGAGCCCCGCACCGTCGACCTCGGCGGGCCGGACTTCCTCGACAGCGCCCTCAGTTCCTTGGCCCGCAGCCTGGTGACGATCCGCCAGCCTGTGCCGGGCGTTCCGGACGGGCTGGCGCTCACCGACGTCGCCGTGACGCCGGCCGGGTTCGACGCCTCACTCTCGGGCACCGACGTCACGATCGGCCGCTGACCCGACCCGCCTGCACCCGACCCGCCTGCACCGGACCCCACCGTCCCGAGATCGACCAACAGGTCGATCTCGGGACATGGTCACTCGCTCGTGACACTCACCTCGTGGGTCACCGAGTTGTAGATGAACGTCGTCGAAGCACCGTCCGCCGGGACCGTCACGCTCACGTTGGCCGCAGGGTAGCTCTCGTCGAAGGACAACCCGTGCGCAACCTTGAACTCCCACGTGCCCGCCGGGATCTTCGTCGTGATGATCGCGTAGATGCCGTCGCCGTCCTTGTCCTGCAGCCACGGCCGCATGCACTGCGGCTTCCAGTCCCCGCCGCAGCCGAGCTCTGACTGGAACGACCCGGGCACGGTGATGATCGGGTCCTCCTCGTCCGAGACCGCCCAGTGGGTGGTCGGGTCGTAGTAGAACGACGCGGTGCCGTCGGCCGTCTCCATCGAGATGTTGCCGCCGTCGCGCACACCACCCTCGCCGTAGTTCTCGGTCCAGGCGCGGTCGAGCGCCGCCTTGTAGGCGTACGGGCCGACCGGCAGGGTGACCCCCTTCTTCTTCCAGATCTTGTCCGCGCCGTCCAAGCTCATCTGGGCCTGGTCGCACCACGGCTCCCAGTCGGCCGGGCACCCCATCTCGGAGTTCAGCGTCCCGGCGATGGCGACCGTGCCGGGCTGGGTCCCTGCCGGGTCACCGTTCTCGGGAACCGTCCGTGACGGCGCACCGACGACCTGCGTCCACGAGGAGTCACCCGCGACCCGCCCCCCGGCATCCTTGACGACGGCGCGGTACTCCAGCGGCGTGGCCAGCGGCAGACCGGACGTGTCGTGGAAGACCCGGAACGGTGCGTTGTCGTCGGTGCCGAGCGGCTGCCACTCCTTGGCGCCGAGCTGACGCCACAGGAACGTCGTCTGCGCGAAGGTGCTCGCCTTCACGTCGGCGCCGATCTCGGCGCGCCCGTTCACCCCCGACTCAGGGAGGACGACCTCGACCGTCGGCGCCGCCCCGGAGGTGCTGATCGGGGTGTTGGCCCGCCACACGCTGATGCCCAGTGGCGGCACGGTGACCTTCACGGTGCCGTCGGCCGCCGGCTTGACCGCCGTGTCCGTGCCGAACACCGGTGTGAAGACCGCGCCCTTGCCCTTGGTCCAGGTCGGGAAGGATGCCGTGGCGGCCTTGGTGCCGTTGTTGGCCGCGACGACGTACTCGACGCGACCGGCATCCTTGCCCTTGCCCTTGCCCTTGCCCTTGCCCTTGCCCTTGCCCTTGTCCTCTCCCTTGCCCTTGCTCTCGCCCGCGGCGTTGCCCGGCTTGCCCTTGGTGTCGGAGCCGATCCGCGAGATCGCGAAGATGCCGGGGCCGTCGGTCGCGTAACGAGCGATCTGGGCGCCGTCTGCGAGGGCCGGGTGTGCGGCCCTCACCTGGGAGAGGGTCTTCACGTGGTTGTAGAGAGGGTGCTTGGTGTTGAAGCGGTCCCTCGATCCCTCGGGGCCGCCGAGCACTGTCTCGGTGTTGTAGAGGTCTACCTGGCTGGCGAACATGTCCTCGCGAGCGGCCTGGTCCCCGCCCGTGCTGACGAAGCCCTGCTCGTCGCCGTAGTAGGTCACGGGGTTGCCGCGGGTCGTGAACATCAGCGACTGCGCGAGCTTGACGCGTGCCAGGTGCTCGGCCTCGCTCTGCCCGTCGCGCGCCAGGAACATCGAGGCCCGGCCCATGTCGTGGTTCCCGAGGAAGGTCGGCAGCTGGTAGGCGTTGCTGTCGGGGTCGGTGTACCAGTCGTCCTTGGCGAAGAAGTCGCTCAGCACGTCGGTCGGGTTGCCCTTGGCGAAGTCGACGCCCTGCTGCTGGAACCCGAAGTCGAGCGTGGCCTGGAGCTTGCCGGCCGTCGTGTACTCCGACATCACCGCGGGGTTGCCGTCGTAGACCTCGCCGAAGGCGAAGAAGTCGTCGTTGCCGATGCGGTCGGCCGCGCCGAGGATGTCCGGCACGAACTTCTGCCAGAACTCGAGGTTGACGTGCTTCACGGTGTCGATCCGGAAGCCGTCGATGCCGAACTCGACCCAGCTCTTGTAGATCTCACCCATGCCGTCGACGACCTCGGGCCGCTCGGTGAACAGGTCGTCCAGGCCGATGAAGTCGCCGTACGTCGAGGACTCACCGGCGAAGGTCGAGTCGCCCCGGTTGTGGTACATCGTCGGGTCGTTGAGCCAGGCCGGGGTCTTGGCGTCCTCGTCCCCCTCGGCGAGGAACGGGGTGTACGGGAAGGATCCGGCGTCGAGCTCGGGCCACTCGGCGGCCGGCTTGCTCACGTAGTCGCGGTCGTCGAACGGCTCGCCTGCGGCATCCTCGTACGGGTAGGCCTTCTTGGAGCGGTAGGTGTACTGCTTCTCCTCGTAGTCGATGACGTCGGCGGTGTGGTTGGTGATGATGTCGAAGAAGACCTTCATCCCCTTGGCGTGCGCGGCGTCGATGAGGTCCTTCATGTCCTCGTTGGTCCCGAGGTGCGGGTCGATCTGGGTGAAGTCGGTGATCCAGTACCCGTGGTAGCCGGCGCTCTCCTGGCCGGGGCCGCCCTGAACCGGCTTGTTCTTGAAGCTGGGGGTGAGCCAGATCGCGGTGGTGCCCATGCCCTTGATGTAGTCCAGCTTCTCGGTGATGCCCTTGAGGTCACCACCGTGGTAGAAGCCCTTGTGGGTGGGGTCGTAGCCGGTCTTCAGCGGCCCACCCGTGAGCCCACCGCGGTCGTTCGCGGTCGAGCCGTTGGCAAACCGGTCAGCCATGACGAAGTAGAACCGCTCACGAGTCAGCGCCGAGCGCAACGAGTTCTCGGCCAGCTCGGCGTCAGCGGCGGTGGTTCCCTCGTCGAGGTCGGCGGGCGCGAAGGAGACCATGTTCGTGGCGTCGTCGAAGGTGAAGGTGATCGACGCCGGGCCGGCGAGCAGCAGCGGGATGTTGTCGCCGTTGAAGGTGCCTCCCGCGCCGTAGTTCTCGGCCCAGGAGCCGTTGAGGGCGACCTTGAAGGCGAAGTCGCCCTCGGGAACCTCGAAGGTGCCCTTGAAGACCTCGGTGTCACCGACGCGGGTCAGCTCGCTCTGGGTGCAGGCCGGGTCCCAGTCACCCGGGCAGCCGACCTCGCTCTGCAGGTCACCCACCAGGGCGACGGATGCCGTGGCCGCCTCTGCGGGTACGGCCGTCAGGAGCGCTGGGGTGAGCGCGACCGCGCCACCGATCAGGACGGCGGTCAGGCGTCGGGGTGCGGGCATCGGTGCTCCTCCTCAGGACCGCGCGACGGGATGGGCGCGCGGACGGCATTGATCCGCGCTGGACGCTAGTTGCGTAAACGCTTTACATGAAGGGAGGGCGCACAGAACTTACGATTCCTTGACCATCACTTGGTGTTCGCATGGGACGGCAGGGCGGCCTCGAGCGCATCAGCCGCACCCACGGCTCCTGCGGAGGACCGGACCCGGGCACCGAGGCGCGCCGCGGCATCCCGGTGGGGCCCGTCGGCCAGCAGTGCCGCGACAGCATCGCGGACGTCGTGAGCGGATGCCCTGCGCCGCAAAAGCCGTCCCGCGCCGGCCCGTTCGAGGCTGCGGCCCAGCATTTCGTGGTCGGCCTTGGGGTCGAGGGGAAACACCGCGACCGGGATGTCGTGGGCCAGTGCGGCCATCGCCGTGCCGTGCCCTCCGTGCCCGAGCAGCACGCTGACCCCGGGCATGAGCTCGGCGTGCGGGGCGAAGCGGTGCACCTCGACCCCGGCGGGCGCGTTCAGGGAGTCGGGGTCGATGTGCGGGCCGGTGGTGACGATGACCTTGGCCGGAAGGCCCGCGCACCCCTGCACCGCGGTCTGGAGCCGATCCGCCATCCCCGCGTAGCCGAAGGTGCTCAGGCTCACCAGGACGGTGGGCTCGCACTGCTTTCTCGGCCGCCAGGAGACGAGCGGCCCGACCTGTCGCACGACGCCGCCGGGGCGGACAAGGTCGAGCTCGGTCAGGGTCGTCACGACCCGCACGGCCGCGTCGCGCAGGCTCCGCCCGGGGCGCAGCCCGGTGGCGCGCAGGACGATCCCGAGCGGCCCGCGCAGTGCAGTGCGGTAGTACTCGTCGTAGAAGTGCTCGAGGACTGCGTACGGCACACCGCTCGCACGTGAAGCGTCCAGGGCACCGAGCATGAGGGCATCGACGAGCACGAGGTCGGCCGGGCGCCGCCGGAGCTCATCGAGCAGGTCACGAGCCATCCCACGATCGCCGAACGTCGCCAGGAGGTCACGGGTCGAGTGCGGGTCACCGGCCCGGAAGTCCCGGGCGTGCGTGGTCGCAACCGCCGTGAACCCGGCACCCTCGATGGCATCCCGCTGACCGCGGTGACCGAGCACGCGGATGCCGTGCCCGCGGTCCGCGAGCTCGCGCGCGATCGCCATGGCAGGGGGAACGTTCCCCCCGCCGTCCCACGTGACGACGATGATCTCGGCCATGACGACTCCTTCGGTCGGTGGCGATCCGGGCGGTGGCGGCCCGGCGGGTGGTTCAGTCGCCCGGTGCGGTGGCGGCGAGGACGGCCCTCGCGAGCGTCTCCATCCGGGTGCGAGTTGACTGCGCCGACAGTCCACGGTCCCGGCGCAGGAGCTTCCAGGTGTAGACGTCGGTGGCGACGACGAGGAGGTCGACCGTCGCCGCGCGGGCGGGCCCCCGCGGCAGGAGCGGGCCGAAGCACGTTTCCACCCAGCGTCGGTGCAGCGCCCGCCCCGTGGCGGTGACGTTGGCCGCGAAGGCCTCGGACCCCTCCTGCGCGAGGAGCAGGAGGACCCCGTCGCCGCGGCGTTCGTAGTGCTCGACGACCGCACGCACGGCGCCGGCGACGTCCCCCGGATCGCTGCGGCGCTCGGCCTCGACATCGGCCGTCGCCCGCTCGATCGCGGCGTCGATGAGTCCTTCGCGGCTGCCGAAGTGGCGCAGCACCGTCTGGACGCTGACCCCCGCCTCGTCCGCGACGTCGGCGAGCGAGATGTCGGCGGAGAGCCGCTGCTCGTGCAGCAGGAGCACCGCGTCGAGGATCCGCCCCCGCGTCTCCTCCACCGCCCGGGCGCGCGCCGTCATCCGGTACGTCCGGGTGGGGGCGTCGGGGACCGGGGCACCTGCAGCCGGGGACAGAGGACTATTCATGTCACTGGACGTTAACGGCAATTCATATTCGTGTCAACACGCGTTAATTCGAAATCAGCTGAGGTGGTGGGACCCCCTGCAAGCACCACGGGGTCGGCCAGGAACCCCTGTGATCAGCCACCCAGTGCTCCCGCCAAGAGCTGGTCGACGATGGCCCCGCCCTAGTTGACTCGGCGGTCTCGTCCCTCCCAGTACGGCTCGCGCAGCTTGTACTTCTGCAGCTTGCCGGTAGCCGTTCGGGCCAGCGCCTCGCGGAACTCGACCGACGTCGGCGCCTTGTAATGAGCCGCCTGCGCCTTGCAGTGGGCGATGAGGTCGGCCTCCGTGAGGTCGGAGCCCTCGACCCTGACGACCAGCGCCTTGATGGTCTCCCCCCACTTCTCGTCCGGGACGCCGATGACGGCGACCTCGGCGACCTCGGGGTGGGAGAAGATGACGTCCTCGACCTCGATCGAGGACACGTTCTCGCCGCCGGTGATGATGACGTCCTTCTTGCGGTCCTGGATGGTCAGGTAGCCGTCGTCGTCGATCATGCCTCCGTCGCCGGTGTGGAACCATCCGTCACCGAGGGCTGCCCCGGTCTCTTCGGGCTGATTCCAGTAGCCCTCCAGCACCACGTTCGACCGGGCCAGCACCTCTGCGTCCTGGGAGACCTTCAGCGTCACGCCGATGGCCGGTGCACCTGCGCGCACCAGCCTGGCCGCCCGCTCCTGCGGAGGAAGGGTGTCCCACTCGGAGCGCCCGCGGTTGATGGTCAGCAGCGGCGACGTCTCGGTCAGGCCGTAGATCTGGATGAACTCCCAGCCCAGCTCCTGTTCGACCCGGACGATCGTCTTGGTCGGCGGCGGGGCACCCGCGCAGATGATCCTAACCCGACCGCGGCCAGGGACCTGGCCCTGCCACGTGGAGGCGGCACCCAGGACGGCATTGACCACCGCCGGGGCCGCACACAGAACGGTGACACCGTGGCGCTCGACGCGGTGGAGGATCTCTGCGCCATCGACCTTGCGCAGCACCACCTGCGGAACTCCCATGCCGGCCATGGCGAACGGCATCCCCCAGCCGTTGGCGTGGAACATCGGCAGCGTGTGCAGGTAGACGTCCCGGTCGGTGACGCCGGCGTGCAGGGCGAACGTCATCGCGTTGGTCCAGAGGTTGCGGTGCGTCAGCTGCACACCCTTGGGGCGCGCGGTCGTCCCGGAGGTGTAGTTGATCGTCGCCGTGGCGTTCTCGTCGGGCTCCCACGCCCTGGGGGCGATCCCGTCGATGAACAGGTCCTCGTCCTGTCCGATCAGGAACTTGTGCTCACACTCGACGTCCGCGAGGTCGTGCTCGAGCTCGGGGTCGACATAGAGCACCCGCGCCCCGCTGTGCTCGACGATGTAGCCGACCTCCCTCGCAGAGAGCCGGAAGTTCACCGGCACCAGCACCCGGCCGTACCCCGAGACACCGAAGAAGGCAGCCAGCAGTCGGGCGCTGTTGTGCGAGACGAAGGCGACCCGCTCGCCCACCTCGATGCCAAGCCGGTCCAGGTGCGCGGCCATGGCCGCAGCCTTGGCACCGAGCTCACCGTAGGTGAGCTCTCCCATCGAGGATGCCGGCTGGTGCGGCTCGTCGACGACGCCGAGCCGGTCGCGATAGACAGCCGCCGCGCGATCCAGGAAGTCCATGACACTGAACGGGACGATCACGCGATCCTCTCCTCGAACGTCGGGCTCGACCGTCCAGCTGAGCCAAGCGCCTGCGTCGCCACGTTCCTCCCGCCGAGGAACCTTGTCAACGGCTGTCGAGAACCCTGTCGCCGACGAAGCCGGGTCCCTCCCCTGTCAGGAGGGCGTCGAGTGAACCGGCCCGCCCGACGGGAGGCGACCACCTGTCAGATCAGGCCGAGCTGGCGCAGCAGCGACAGGTCGTCGCCGATGATCCAGCGCTCGACGACCCGTCCGGCGTGGTCGAAGCGGCGAAACGTCATCGCCTCCCACGAGAGCACCCGACCCGTGGGCGCGACGCCCCGGAGCACGCCCCGGTGGGTGCCGGTGTAGCGGATGCGGGCGGCCAGCAGGTCGTCCTCGGCGACGATCGCCTGCACCAGCGCCTGGACGTCGGGCAGCGCCCGGCGGATCTCGGTGAGCACCTCGCGGTGGCCGTCGACGCCCGGGGAGACGTGGTCGGGCAGCCCGTGCACCACGGCACCCGGGGCGTAGATCGCGAGGTACCCGTCGAGGTCTCCGCGGTTGAGGGCGTTGACCGCGTCGAGCGTGCGGGCCTTGTTGAGCTGCGCGTCCATACCTGCAGTCTCCCGCTGCCCTGACGAGGCAACAAGGGCGCAGCGGTGTGAGGTCCGCCCCTCAGCGGGCCCGGCCCACCCGCCCCTCGTCCCACACCGGCTCGTCGCTGGCGACCACGCGACCGTCGGACCGGAACACGAGGAACCGGTCGAGCCCGCGTGCGAACCACCGGTCATGGGTCACCGCCAGGACGGTGCCCTCGAACGCGGCGAGCGCGTCCTCCAGGGCCTCGGCCGAGTGCAGGTCGAGGTTGTCGGTCGGCTCGTCGAGCAGCAGCAGGGTCGCCCCCGAGAGCTCGAGCAGCAGGATCTGCAACCGCGCCTGCTGCCCGCCGGACAACGTCTCGAAGGTCTGCTCCGAGGCCTTGGCGAGTCCGTAGCGGTCGAGGGCGCGCGCGGCGACCTCCCGCGGCATCCCGGCTCGGTGCTCGTCCCCACGGTGGAGGATCTCGAGCAGGGTGCGGCCGTGCAGGCTGGCGTGGTCGTGCGTCTGGGCGAACCAGCCGGGGCGCACCCGGGAACCGAGCACCACCCGTCCGGCGTGCTCGACCGGCGCAGGGCGGATGTCACCCACCGGCTCGTGCTCGCGGTCGGGGTCGCTGCCTCCGGCCGCGAGGAGGCGGAGGAAGTGCGACTTCCCCGAGCCGTTGCTCCCCAGCACACCGATGCGTTCGCCGAACCAGATCTCGGCATCGAAGGGCTTCATCAGCTGCCCGCCGTCGACCCGCAGCTCGAGCCCGGTCGCCACCACCGCACGCTTGGCGGTGCGGCCACCGGTGAGGCGCATGGTGACCTTCTGGTGCAGCGGCACCGCCTCGGGCGGCCCGGCATCCTCGAACTTGCGCAGCCTGGTCTCGGCGGCCTGCAGCCGTGAGGCCAGCCCGTCGTTGAACGCGGCCTTCTGCCGGTACATGAGCACGAGGGCCTTGATCTTCGCGTGCTCCTCGTCCCAGCGGCGCAGCAGCTCGTCGAGGCGGTCGTTGCGGTCGGACCGGGCCTGGTCGTAGGTCGAGAACCGCCCGGGGTGGACCCACACGGTGTTGCCGCCGTGGCTGGGCTCCAGGGTCACGATCCGCGTCGCCACCCGGTCGAGCAGCTCACGGTCGTGGCTGACGAACAACACGGTCTTCGGCGACTCGATGAGGCGTTCCTCGAGCCAGCGCTTGGCCGGGACGTCGAGGTAGTTGTCCGGCTCGTCGAGCACGAGCACCTCCTCGGGACCCCGCAGCAACGACTCGAGCACGAGCCGCTTCTGCTCGCCCCCGGACAGGGTGGAGACCTTGCGCCACTGGGCTCGCTCGAACGGGGTGCCGATGGCCGCCACGGTGCACACGTCCCAGTGGGTCTCCCACTCGTAGCCACCGACATCACCCCAGTCGGCGAGCGCCTGCGCGTACGCGAGCTGGTCGGTCTCGGAGTCCCGTTCCATCATCATCAGCTCGGTGCGGTCGATCTCGGCGGCCGCGAGGCGAACCGCCTCAGGAGCCACCGACACGAGCAGGTCACGCACCGTGGTGTCGTCGCGCACCTTGCCGATGAACTGCCGCATGACCCCGAGACCACCGCTGCGCGTCACGGCCCCGTCGGATGCCGTGAGGTCGCCGGCGAGGATGCGCAGCAAGGTGGTCTTCCCGGTGCCGTTCGGGCCGACCAGGGCGACCTTGGCCCCCTCCCCCACCCGGAAGGTGACGTCACGCAGCAGTTCTCGCCCGTCGGGGAGGGCGAAGCACACGGAGTTGACATCGAGATGGCCCACGAGGGTCCAGTGTCCACGACCGAGGCCGCGACCTCACCCGAGTTTCGCCAGCACGCGGATGGGGACCGGCAGGGTCAGTGCAACAACGTCTTCAGTGCGATGAAGAAGACACCGAACATGCCGGCCACGATCGCCGAGACGATGCGTTCCCCCGTCGACAGCCGACCGTGGCGCCCGACGGCCCACCCGGCGACGCAGAGCAGGGCGGTGCTGCAGATCAGGGCGGCGAGCACTGCGGTGAACAGCTCCGACCCGAGCACCGTGAACACGGCCAGGACGAGCAGCGGCAGGGTGGACGCCGTGACGATCTCCCAGCCGTGGGTCAGCTGGTGGCGCACCGTCGACCAGTTGGGGCGGTGCCCCTCGTGGATGCGCTCGGCCACGATGCGCGCGTACCGCTCAGCGCCCCAATAGACCATGAGCGTGATGAGCACGGCCCCGATGACCTTGCCGGCGGAGTCCGCGTGCGAGGCCGACATGACGGCCGAGCTGACGATGACTCCGTAGATGCCGGCCGCGGTCGACTCCTGGTTGCCCCGGGTGACGTGCACCGCCTCGGGCACCGAGGGAGTCCAGCCGGAGTCAGTGGGCATCGGGGGCTCCTTCGAGCTGTTCCGCGGGCAGTTCTCGACGTGATCGTGCCATGTCGGCGCGGCTGGCGAGGTCGGCATCCGCGGGGTACACCACCTCTTCGAGGGACAGCCCGTGCGCCGGCATCACCCGCACCCGTGGGTCGCGCGTGCCACCGGCGAGGACGGCGGCGGGCACACCGACGTCGAGCCGACCCTCACCGACGGGCACCACGGCCCCCACGAGCGCCCGCACCATGCTGTGACAGAAGGCGTCCGCCACCACCGTGCCGGCGATGACTCCGTCGGCGCCGCGCTCCCACCGGTAGTCGAGCAGCGTACGAACCGTGGTCGCCCCCTCCCGGCGCCGACAGAAGGCCGCGAAGTCGTGCAGGCCGAGCAGCGACCCGGCAGCCCGGTCCATGCGCTCCACGTCGAGCGGTCCCCGCACGAGCACGGTGTCGTGCCGCCGCAGCGGGTCCATCCGACCGGCGTCGTCGCACAGCCGGTAGAGGTAGCGGCGGCGTAGCGCGGAGAACCGGGCATCGAAGCCGTCGGGCGCGCGCGTCACGCTCCGGATCCCGATGTCGGGGGGCAGGATGCCGCGCAGCCGGCTCGCGGCGGCCTCCTCCGCAGGGCGGGCGGACCGCCCCCGGACGGCATCCCAGACCTCCTCCTCGACGTCCGCGTGGGCGACCTGACCGCGGGTGTGCACCCCGGCATCCGTGCGTCCGGCGACGACGAGGCGCACCGGTTCGGCGCTGCGCAGGATCGTCGTGAGCGCCTCGGCGAGCGTCCCCTCCACGGTGCGCCGACCGGGCTGGGCCGCCCACCCGGAGAACGCCGTCCCGTCATAGGACAGGTCGATCCGGATCCGCAGGGTCACCGCGCCAGCGTAGTCCGCGTGGCGCCGGGACGGCGGCCCGCCCGCGGTCCACGACGGAGCCCGTGACCGCCCCGCCCACGGACCAGCTCACCACCCGCAGCCACCGTCGCGCCATCGCGGGCGCGTTCGCCGTGCAGGGACTGCTCTTCATCTCGCTCACCCTCCGGCTCCCGCAGCTCAAGGCGCTCTTCGAGCTCTCCGAGCTCGAGCTGGCCGCTCTGATGCTGCTGCTCGTCGTCCTCGCCGGGGTGGGGTCGGTGGCGGCCGAACTGCTCGCCCGCCGCCGCGACAGCGCCCTGGCCCTGCGGGTCGCCCTCGGCCTCGTCGCCGTGGGCGCCGTCGTCATCGGCCAGGCGGCGCGGGGCGACGGGTCGCTGCCGCTGCTCGTCGCGGGCATGGCGGTCTACGGCCTCGGGCTGGGAGCCAACGACGCATCGGCCAACATGCAGGCCGTCGCGGTCGAGCACCACCTCGGGCGGCCGGTCATGCCCTCCTTCCACGCCGCCTGGACCGCGGGCGGGCTCGTGGCCACGCTCGGCGCGATCACCCTGCCCGACGTGAGCATCCCAGCCGGGTCGCTCGCGCTCGCCGTCCTGCCGCTCGCCATCCTTGCCTCGCCCTTCGTCCGGCGCGACCACGGTGCGCCCACGGCCGTGCCCGACCCCGACGCCGTCGGGGTGCGCTGGCGCATCGTGTGGCTCGTGGGCCTGGGCCTCGTGGTCTTCTACGCCGTCGACACGGCGGTCACCGCCTGGGGGCCGATCTACCTCAGCAGCGGCGACGTGTTCACCGCCCCACCCACCTCCCCGGCGATGTACGCCCTCGCGACGCTGCCCTACCTCGTCGCGGTCCTGTTGGCCCGGGTCGTCGGGGATGCCGCGACCGCCCGGTTCGGTGCGCCCACCGTCGTGCGCGTGGGGGCTCTCACCGCCTTCCTCGGGCTCGCCGTCGTCGTGTTCGCGCCGGCGTCGTCGTGGCCGGTGGCGGTCCTCGGGTTCTTCGTCGTCGGCCTCGGGGTCGCCGCCATCGCCCCGCTGGCCTTCTCCGCCGCGGCGCGCGTCGCCGGTGAGGGAGCAGACCCCGCACTGCACCGGGCTCGCGTCGACGCCGTGGTCGCCCGCTTCAACCAGTTCAACTACGCGGGCGCCCTCATCGGGTCGGTGCTCACGGGAGCGCTCGGGTCGACCTCGCTGCGGGTGGGCTTCGCCGTGCCGATGGTCCTCGTGCTGGCCCTGGTGCCCCTCGCCCGGCACTTCGCGTCGGTGGGGTCGCTCGACTGACCACCGGGGATGCCGGAACGGCCCCCTCCCGCAGTGGGAGAGGGCCGTTCCGGCATCCGGCGTCGTGCGCCGGCTGGTCGATCGGGGCGATCAGGCCTCGTCGACGTCCTGCTTGTCGGCGCCACCGGCCGGCTTGAAGCCAGCGGCCTCAGCGGCGTCGGCGTCCTTGAACCAGAACTCGGCGATCGTCTGGTCGTACCACTGCGAACCCTCGACGTGGTACAGCCCGGAGTCGGCGTTGCCCTTGACGGTGTAGCCGTCGGGGCCGGAGCCGTCCTCGCCTGCCGCCTCGGCGCCCTCGGGGAGGGACACCGCAGCCGCCGGCGCAGAGGCCGGGGTGTCGGTCGCGTGGTCGTCGAGGGTCAGCTCGGCGACGTCGTCGGCCTTCGCGGAGTCGGCCTTCTTGGCGTCGTCCTTCTTGGCGGAGTCCTTGGCCGCACGCTTGGTGGCAGCCTCTGCCTCCTTGACGGTGGCCTTCTTGGCGACGGGCTCGCGAACGAGCTCGATGACCGCCATGGGGGCGTTGTCACCCTTGCGGGCGCCGATCTTCGTGATACGGGTGTAGCCGCCGTTGCGCTCGGCCATGTCGGGACCGATCTCGGCGAAGAGGCGGTGCACGACACCCTTGTCGCGGATGACCGTCATCACCCGGCGACGGGCGTGGAGGTCACCACGCTTCGCGAAGGTGATGAGGCGCTCGGCGAGGGGGCGCAGACGCTTGGCCTTGGCCTCGGTCGTCGTGATGGAGTCGTGCTCGAAGAGCGAGGTCGCGAGGTTCGCGAGGATGAGCCGCTCGTGAGCGGGACCGCCTCCGAGACGGGGACCCTTGGTGGGGGTGGGCATTGCTGTTCTCCTTGGTCAGTACGCCGGGGAAGGCGTGGTCAGAGCTGCTCGTCCTCGGCGTACGCCGCGTCGTCCTCGCCCTCACCGAAGGTGAAGTCGTCGTACCGGTCGGCGATGAGGCTCGGGTCGAATCCGGGGGGGCTGTCCTTCAGGGCCAGGCCCATGCCGGCGAGCTTGGCCTTGACCTCGTCGATCGACTTCGCACCGAAGTTGCGGATGTCGAGCAGGTCGGCCTCGCTGCGCCCCACGAGCTCACCCACGGTGTGGATGCCCTCGCGCTTGAGGCAGTTGTAGGACCGCACCGTGAGGTCGAGGTCCTCGATCGGCAGGGCGAGGTCGGCGGCGAGCGCGGCGTCGGTCGGCGAGGGGCCCATGTCGATGCCCTCGGCCTCGACGTTGAGCTCACGGGCCAGGCCGAACAGCTCGACGAGGGTCTTGCCGGCGGACGCGAGCGCGTCGCGCGGAGCCATCGAGTTCTTGGTCTCGACGTCGACGACGAGGCGGTCGAAGTCGGTGCGCTGCTCGACACGGGTGGCCTCGACCTTGTAGGTCACGGTCAGCACCGGCGAGTAGATGGAGTCGATCGGGATGCGACCGATCTCCTGGTCGCCCGACTTGTTCTGCTGCGCCGAGACGTAGCCGCGGCCGCGCTCGACGGTGAGCTCCATCTCGACGGTGCCCTTGTCGTTCAGGGTCGCGATGTGCAGGTCGGTGTTGTGGATCTCGACACCGGCCGGGGGCGCGATGTCAGCAGCGGTGACGGCACCGGCGCCCTGCTTGCGCAGGTACATCACGACGGGCTCGTCGTGCTCGCTGGAGACGACCAGACCCTTGACGTTGAGGATGATCTCGGTGACGTCCTCCTTGACCCCGGGGATCGTGGAGAACTCGTGGAGCACGCCGTCGATGCGGATGCTCGTGACCGCGGCACCCGGGATGCTCGAGAGCAGGGTGCGACGCAGGGAGTTGCCGAGCGTGTAGCCGAAGCCGGGCTCGAGGGGCTCGATGGCGAAACGGCTCCGGTTCTCGGAGACGACGTCCTCGGAGAGGACGGGACGCTGTGCGATGAGCACGGTGATTCTTCCTTCCCACGGGCGACCGCTATATGACGCCTCGTGATGCCGGGCTCAGGGCCCGGCCTCCGCCCCACCTCTGTCCGTGGTGCGGATCGCACTCCCGGATGCCGTCCGCGCCGGGTCCCACGCTCAGCGTGGGCGTCGCGCGGACGGCATCCGGTCGTGTGTCAGTTCTTGGAGTAGAACTCGACGATGAGCTGCTCGGTGAGGACCGTGTCGATCTGGGCCCGCGTCGGCAGCTGGTGGATGAGGATCTGCAGCGAGCCCGGGACGACCTGGAGCCAGGCCGGGACGGGACGCTCGCCGTAGGTCTCACGCGCCACCTGGAGGGGGAGCGTCTCGACCGACTGCTTGCGCACGGTGATGATGTCGTACTGCTCGACCCGGTACGAGGGCACGTCGACGCGCACGCCGTTGACCTCGAAGTGGCCGTGCGTCACGAGCTGACGCGCCTGGCGGCGGGTGCGGGCCAGGCCCGCGCGGTAGATGACGTTGTCGAGACGGGACTCGAGGATCGTCAGGATGTTCTCACCGGTCTTGCCGGGGCGGTTCGCCGCTTCCTTGTAGTAGCGGCGGAACTGCTTCTCCATGACGCCGTAGGTGAAGCGAGCCTTCTGCTTCTCCTGCAGCTGGGTGAGGTATTCCTTCTCCTGGATCCGGCGACGGCCGTGCTGGCCGGGCGGGAAGGGACGCAGGTCGAAGTTCTTGTCGCCGCCGACGAGGTCGGTCTTGAGCCGGCGCGACTTCTTGGTGATGGGTCCGGTGTAACGGGCCATGTCTCTCTCTTACCTTTCGCGAAGTCTCGTGGCGCTCAGACGCGGCGGCGCTTGGGCGGGCGAACACCGTTGTGCGGGCTCGGGGTGACGTCCTGGATCGAACCGACCTCGAGGCCGGCAGCGGTCAGGGAACGGATGGCGGTCTCGCGACCGGAACCCGGGCCCTTGACGAAGACGTCCACCTTGCGCATGCCGTGCTCCATGGCGCGACGTGCAGCAGCCTCGGCCGCGGTCTGCGCGGCATACGGCGTGGACTTGCGCGAACCCTTGAAGCCCACCTGGCCGGCAGAGGCCCAGGCGATGACGGCCCCGGTGGGGTCGGTGATCGAGATGATCGTGTTGTTGAACGTGCTCTTGATGTGGGCCTGGCCCACTGCGACGTTCTTCTTCTCCTTGCGGCGCACCTTCTTGGCGCCCGCCGTACGGCCCTTGGGAGGCATGTGCTCTCTTTCCTACGAAGTCTTCGGAAGCGGTGAGGTCGGCTGTCGGTAGGACGCCGGAAGGCAAGGCCCTCCGTGCGTCACTTACCGGCCTTCTTCTTGCCGGCCACGGTGCGCTTGGGGCCCTTGCGGGTACGCGCGTTGGTCTTGGTGCGCTGGCCGCGAACGGGCAGCCCACGACGGTGACGCAGGCCCTCGTAGGACCCGATCTCCACCTTGCGGCGGATGTCCGACTGCACCTCACGGCGCAGGTCACCTTCGACCTTGAGGTTGTCGTCGATCCAGTCGCGCAGCTTGACGAGGTCATCGTCAACGAGGTCCTTCACGCGGGTGTTCGGGTTGACCCCGGTGGCCGCGAGAGCCTTCTGCGCGCTGGTCCGACCAACTCCGAAGATGTAGGTCAGTGCGACCTCGACGCGCTTCTCGCGCGGGAGGTCCACTCCAACTAGACGTGCCATCTGAGGATGGTTTCCTTTTCTGGGTGTCCGGAGGTCTGGCGCAGCCACCGGTCCGGCCCATCCTGGTCCGGTCCTCGGCCTCCGGGCCGAGGGTGACATCCCGTGCCCACCTGCGCCTTCCAGGTGACCCAGCGGGGGTCGGGTGCTGCGTGCTTCATCGTGGTGCGTGTGCTCGAAGTCCGGGGACTCGTGCGGCCTCTGCTGAGGCGGTGATGCTGAGGACCAGGGTGACGTGCGTCAGCCCTGGCGCTGCTTGTGGCGCAGGTTCTCGCAGATCACCATGACCCGGCCGTTGCGGCGGATCACCTTGCACTTGTCACAGATCTTCTTGACGCTCGGCTGAACCTTCATGTCGCCTTTGCTGTCTTGTCGAGGTGTGGATTTAGCGGTAGCGGAAGACGATGCGGCCGCGGGTCAGGTCGTAGGGGCTGAGCTCCACCACCACGCGGTCCTCGGGGAGGATCCGGATGTAGTGCTGGCGCATCTTCCCTGAGATGTGCGCGAGAACCTTGTGACCGTTCGTGAGCTCAACCCGAAACGATGCGTTCGGAAGTGCTTCGACGATCGTTCCCTCGATCTCGATGACGCCGTCCTTCTTGGCCATACCCTCTCAATCCGCCGTTGGGCGACTCTTTCGTGGTGTCGAACCGCCCATGGAAATCGGCCTCGTGCTGCTCTCGCAGGCTTGCACCCATGCTCGAACGCACACGTGACCGACGCTCAAGACTACGGGAAAGGCACCCTCACCACGAAATCGCCCGGATGCCGCTCGCTCTCGCCTCCCAGCGCGGGGCCCGCTGGTGGTCAGCCAACCTGCACCTGCACATGTCCCTGCTCAGGTCTACAGTGGGCTCATGTCCACTCTCGAGCGCCGCCTGCACGTCCTCATCGACGAGGAGCGGCATGCCCGGTTGACGGAGGAGTCCAAGCGCACCGGACGCTCCGTCGGCGACATCGTCCGCTCGGCCATCGACCTGCATTTCGACGAGGAGCGCGACCAGGCCCGGCGGGCGGCGGCGGCCCGGTTCCTGCTCGCCACGGCCGACACCGGGGAGGGGCCGGCCGAGTCGTGGGAGGAGATGCTCGACGCCCGGGCTCGGGACATCGAGGAGATGCTCGAGACGTGAGCGCCCGCCTCGTCTTCCTGGACACATCGGTCTTCCTCACCGCCTTGGGCGAGCACCCGAACACCCCAGCCTGCCGGGCCCTGCTGCAACGGGCTGCGAGCGGTCACCTGTTCGTCCACACGGCCGCCGAGTGCCTCCATGAGGTCGTCTTCCACCGCATGCGCGTCGGGCCCCGCGCGCCGGCGGTCGCCCACCTGCGAGCCATCCGAGACCTGTGCGTGGTTCACCCGATGGACGACCTCGTTCTCGATCGGGCCACGGACCTGTTGGCCACCACCCAGGCGCGCGGTCGCGACGCATTCATCGCCGCGACGGCCCTGCTCGCCGGGTTCGACACCGTCGTCACCACCGACGACCGCTTCGTCGAGGTGCCCGGCCTGCGCCCGGTCCACCCCCGCGACCTGACCTCGGGGCGAACGTAGGGTGGCCACGTGAGCGTGCGCATCGCCATCATCGGCGACCTCAACCCGTCCTACCCCAGCCACCAGGAGCTCGAGGCCGCCAGGGCCGTGCTCGGCCCCGACGTCGAGACGGTCTGGATCGGCACCACCGACCCCCGCATCGACCGCCTTGCCGAGATGGGTGTCGACGGGGTCTGGCTGGCACCCGGCTCCCCGTACGCCGACGACGCCGCAGCGCTGCGAGCGATCCGCTGGGCGCGTGAGCACGGCATCCCGTTCCTCGGCACGTGCAGCGGGTTGCAGTACGCGGTCATCGAGTTCTCGCGCACGGTGCTGGGGTGGCATGCGACCCACGCCGAGCTCGACGGCGTCGGGGCGACCAACGCCTTGGCGCCGCTCGCGTGCAGCCTCCAGGGCCAGGAGCGCACGGTCACCCCCGTTCCCGGCACCCGCTTCGCGAACCTGGTCGGCGGGCGACCGTTCGTCGGTACCCACTTCTGCGACTACGGGCCCACCGAGCAGACCGTGCGGGCGCTGACCCACCACGGCTGGGTCGTCGAGGCCACCGCACCCGACGCCCCCGTCGAGGTGCTCAGCCTGTGGAACCACCCCTTCTTCGTCCTGTCGTTGTTCCAGCCACAGATCGGCGCGCTCACCGGCCGTGCGCCGCACCCCCTGCTGTTCGCGTTCGTCGACGTCGCCCGTCAGCACGCGCGCGAGCGGGAATGGGAGGACGCCGTGAGCGGGCAGCAGCGCGCCCTCGCCGCGGCCGAGGCCGAGCCCCGCCCGTACGTGCACCAGATGCGCGGCCCACGCCACCGGTGGTGGCGCCCCCTGCTGGCCGGCCTCGTCGGGATCGTCAGCCTGATCGTCATGGGGCTCCTGCTCACGGCGGTCTTCTGGGCCGCGGGGTGGACGATGCCCGTGAACGTCGATGACCTGGCGACCGACCCGTGGGGCACCCTCTACGGCAACCTCGGCCTGGCCCTGCTCATCCCGGCGACGATGCTGGCCCTGTGGGTCGGACACCGCCGCAGCCCTGGTCGGGTGTTCTCGGTGGCGGGCCGCTTCCGGTGGGGGTGGGCGATGTGGTGCACGGCGGTGGTGCTGCCGATCTGGGCGCTCTATCTGGGGGCGTCGTGGGTGATCTTCGGCCAGGAGAACCTCGGTCGGGCCGACCAGTGGGTCGGGCTCGTCGCCGTCACCCTGCTCACCACCCCCCTGCAAGCTGCCGGGGAGGAGGTCGCGTTCCGCGGTGGACTGGTGCAGAGCATCGGGTCGTGGTTCCGCTCCCCCGTGGTCGCCCTCGCTGTCACGACCGTGCTGTCGACAGCGGCCTTCGCCCTGGCGCACGGGTCGCTCGACCCGTGGATCCTGCTCGAGCTCGGGTCGCTGGCCTTCTTCGGCTGCTACCTGGCGTGGCGCACCGGCGGGCTCGAAGCCGTCATCGTCATCCACGTCATCAACAACATCCTCATCCTGGTCACCGGGTCGCTGTTCGGTGGCCTGGCGGAGTCCTACGTCGACGGGACCAGCGAGGGTTCGCCGGTCTCGGCCGTGCTCAACCTCGTCGTCACCGCGGCGACGACGGCGGTGCTGGTGTGGCTCGCTCGGCGTCGCGGCATCGCCCCCGCAGGGTGGCTCACTCCCGCCCGGGGCTGAGCGCGCGGCGCGTCAGTCCCGGACCGCTCGCAGGTCGGCCGTCACGAGTTCGAGGATTCGGGCGCTGCCGTCGACCGCGCTCAGGTCGCCGGCGCGCACGGCCTGTTCGATCTGCTCACGCTGCGCGTGAACAGACGGCGTCTGTCGCGCCAGGTCCTGAAGGTGGGCATCGACCATCGCCCACATCCAATCCTGCTGCTGCTGCGCGCGCCGCGCCTCCAGCGATCCTTCGGACTCCAGGTGGGCCCGGTGCTCGAGCACCGCCTCCCACACCTCGTCGAGCCCGGCACCGGTCAGGGCCGAGCAGGTCAGTACAGGGGGTCGTCGAGTGGCAGCACCTGGCATCATCAACCGCATCGCCCCAGCGAGCTCGCGCGCGGCCACCCGCGCCGGCCCCTCGCCGTCGCCGTCGGCCTTGTTCACCGCGATGACGTCGGCCAGTTCGAGGATGCCCCGCTTGATGCCCTGCAACTGGTCGCCCGCCCGCGCGAGGGTCAGCAACAGGAAGGTGTCGACCATCTCCGAGACCGCGATCTCGTTCTGCCCCACCCCAACCGTCTCGACGATGATGACGTCGTAGCCGGCAGCCTCGAGCACGAGCATCGACTCACGCGTCGCCCGGGCCACTCCGCCGAGGTGGCGCCCCGACGGGCTGGGCCGCACGAACGCGCCCTCGCGTGACGCGAACGCCGCCATCCTCGTGCGGTCGCCGAGGATCGATCCGCCCGTACGGCGGCTCGAGGGGTCGACCGCGACGACGGCGACGCGGCTGCCGCGGTCGAGCAGACGGCATCCCATGGCATCGATGAACGTCGACTTCCCGGCCCCGGGCACGCCGCTGATTCCGACGCGAACCGCCGACCCGGTGGATGCCGTGAGCTCGCGGATCAGCGCGCCGGCTGCCTCGCGGTGGTCGGCACGGGTGGACTCCACCAGCGTGATCGCCCGGGCGATGTGCGCCCGCGACCCCGAGCGGACCGCCTCCGCGAGCGCGGCGACATCGACGGGCTTCACCACGTTGCCGAGCCTAACCGCTGAGGACTTCCCGCTTGCGTCCGGCAGGTTGGCGCCGCCAGCAGCCAAGGTGCCGGACGCACGGTCACTGCGCGAGCCGCTGCCGCAGGTCGCCGATGAGGTCGATCGCCGCCGTGCTGATGACCGTGCCCGGCGGGTAGATCGCGTCCGCACCGGCAGCCCGCAGCGCCTCGAAGTCCTGCGCGGGGATGACGCCGCCGACGACGATCATCAGGTCCTCACGGCCCAGGGCGTCGAGCTCGTGGCGCAGCGCCGGCACGAGCGTGAGGTGCCCGGCCGCGAGCGAGCTGACCCCGACGACGTGCACGTCGGCCTCGACGGCCTGGCGGGCAACCTCCGCCGGGGTCTGGAACAGCGGGCCCACGTCGACGTCGAACCCGAGGTCGGCGAACGCGGTGGCGATGACCTTCTGGCCGCGGTCGTGGCCGTCCTGGCCCATCTTCGCGACGAGGATGCGCGGGCGGCGGCCCTGCTCGGCCTCGAACTCCTCGACCAGTGCCTGGGCGCGCAGCACGCTCTCGTCCTGCCCTGCCTCGGCGCTGTACACGCCACCGATCGTACGGATCTGCGCGGTGTAGCGGCCGAAGACCTCCTCCATCGCCGCCGACATCTCCCCCACCGTCGCCTTGGCCCGGGCAGCATCGATCGCGAGGGCGAGCAGGTTGGTGGCGAGCGTCCCGTCCGAACCCGAGCGGGCGGCATCCGTCATCTTCGCGAGCGCCGCGCGGGTGGCGTCCTCGTCGCGCTCGGCCCGCAGCCGCTCGAGCTTGGCGACCTGGCTCGCCCGCACCGCGGCGTTGTCGACCTTGAGCACCTCGATCGGCTCGTCCTCGTCGACCGGGTAGCGGTTGACGCCGATGACCGGCTGCTGGCCGGAGTCGATGCGGGCCTGGGTGCGGGCTGCGGCCTCCTCGATGCGCATCTTCGGGATGCCGGCCTCGATCGCCTTCGCCATGCCACCGGCGGCCTCGACCTCCTCGAGGTGCTCCCACGCGCGTCGCGCGAGGTCGTGGGTGAGGCGTTCGACGTAGGCCGAGCCCGCCCACGGGTCGATGACCCGGGTCGTGCCCGACTCCTGCTGGAGCACCAGCTGGGTGTTGCGGGCGATGCGCGCCGAGAAGTCGGTCGGCAACGCGATGGCCTCGTCGAGGGCGTTGGTGTGCAGGCTCTGGGTGTGGCCCTGGGTCGAGGCCATCGCCTCGATGCAGGTGCGCACGACGTTGTTGAACACGTCCTGCGCTGTCAGGGACCAGCCCGAGGTCTGGCTGTGCGTGCGCAGGCTGAGCGACTTCGGGTTGGTGGCGCCCTGGTCCTTGACCAGTCGCGCCCAGAGCAGGCGGGCGGCCCGCATCTTGGCCACCTCCATGAAGAAGTTCATGCCGATGGCCCAGAAGAACGACAGCCTCGGGGCGAACACGTCGACGTCCAGGCCGACGGCCTTGCCGGCGCGCAGGTACTCCACGCCGTCCGCGAGCGTGTACGCCAGCTCGAGGTCCTGCGTGGCCCCGGCCTCCTGCATGTGGTACCCGGAGATGGAGATCGAGTTGAACCGCGGCATCTTCTGGCTCGTGAACGCGAAGATGTCGCTGATGATCCGCATCGACGGCTCGGGCGGGTAGATGTAGGTGTTGCGGACCATGAACTCCTTGAGGATGTCGTTCTGGATGGTCCCGGTGAGCTGCTCGGGAGCGACCCCCTGCTCCTCAGCGGCGACGACGAACAGCGCGAGGATCGGGATGACCGCCCCGTTCATGGTCATCGACACCGACATCTGGTCCAGCGGGATGCGGTCGAACAACGTGCGCATGTCGTAGATCGAGTCGATCGCCACGCCGGCCATGCCCACGTCACCCGTCACCCGCGGGTGGTCGGAGTCGTAGCCGCGGTGGGTCGCCAGGTCGAAGGCGACCGACAGCCCCTTCTGGCCGGCCGCGAGGTTGCGCCGGTAGAAGGCGTTGGACTCCTCCGCGGTGGAGAAGCCGGCGTACTGACGGATCGTCCACGGCTGCGTCGTGTACATCGTCGGGTACGGGCCGCGCAGGTAGGGCGGCGCGCCCGGCACGGTGTCGAGGAAGTCGAGCCCGGCGAGGTCGGCCTCGGTGTAGAGCGGCTTCACCGGAACCTGCTCCGGGGTCAGCCACACCTCCCCCGAGGGCTGGGCATCGTCGGCTGCGGCGGCCGGGGTCGGCTCAGCCGCGCCGAGGTCGACGGTGGTGAAGTCGGGGACGGCGCTCATCGGGAACCTTCCGTGGTGGTGCCGGCATCACGTGGTGCAAGGCGGTCGAGCACGTCGGAGAGGAACGCCACGACGTCGATGCCGTCGTGGACCTCGCCGTCGACGGCTCCCGCGCTCGCGCCGAGCTCGCCGGCCCGGCCTGCGACGAGCACGGTGTCGACCCCGGCAGCGCGCAACGCCTCGATCGCCGATGCACCGTGCTCGGCGTAACCGGCACGGCTGGACGCGAGGATGGCGACCTTCGCCCCCTCCTGGACCGCGGAGATCCCTCCGGCGGCGAGCAGGTTGGTGACGAACGCCTGGCGCGCACCGAAGTCCCGGCGGGTGCCGAGGGTGTGGACGACGACCGCCGGCTGGCCGAGTTCTCGGGCGCGGTCACGAAGTGCCTCGTATGCCGTGGCGTCCCGTCGCGGGGCGAACCCACCCGCTGCGGTGGGCAGGTCGGCCCGGGCGCGCCGGTCGGGGGTGACTTCCCCGACCAGCGGGAACATCGAGACCCCCGTGAGGGGACGCGACCGGGTGGCGAGATCACGGTCGCGCTGCGCGACGGCATCCGCGACCCAGGAGGCGAAGAGACCGTCGGCGAGCGCCTGCACCGCGCCACCGGAGCCCTCGACCTCCTGGAAGCGGGCCCAGACGGCGCTGGCCACGTCATCGGTGAGCGACTCGAGGTACCACGACCCACCCCCGGGATCGGTGACCCGGGCGACGTTGGCCTCGTCGGCCAGCAGGATCTGGGTGTTGCGGGCGAGCCGTCGCCCGAGGCGCTCGGGCAGGCCGAGCACGGTGTCGAACGGCAGCACGGTGATGGCGTCGGCGCCACCGATCGAGGCGCCGAACGTGGCGAGGGTGCTGCGCAGGACGTTGACCCACGGGTCCTCGCGGGTGAACATCCGCAGGCTCGTGACCGCGTGGGTCCGCGCGCCGCGGCTGGCCTCGGGGACGCCACTTGCCTCGCCGACGCGGGCCCACACCCGGCGCAGGGCTCGCAGGGCGGCGGCGGTCAGGAACTGGTCGGCGGTGGCCCCGACGCGGAACTCGACCTGGTCGAAGGCCTGCGCGGGTGCGATGCCGGCGGCCTCGAGGTGCCGCACGTACGCGACACCCGTCGCGACGGCTGCGGCGAGGGCGTCGACGTCGGTGGCACCCGCGTCGTGCAGGACCGTGGCGTCGACCGTGATGGCGCGCCAGCCGGGACGGGTCGCGGTAGCCCGCACGAGGTCGGCGAGGGGGGTGAGGTCAGGCTCGGCGCCGAGCCTCGCTGCGGCCGCCAGCGGGTCGAGACCGAGGTTGCCCCCGACGCTGGGATGGTCGCCGACGTGGTCGAGCAGCGCCTGGGCAGCCTCGACCTGGTGGGTGTGCGACGACACGACGACCGGGGCGAGGTCGAGGCGCACGTCCGCGAGCGCCTCGCGCAGATCGCCCACGGCGAGCCCGTCGTCCCCGATGTGCAGCCAGACCGAGGTCACACCGTGCTCGAGGTCGTCGAGGACGGCAGCCCGGGTGACGGCGACGTCGGGGTCGTCATGCCGCTGGCGGACGTCCCACGGAGCGGTGGCGTCGCGCACCGCGCGACCGCGGGTGAACGGCATCCGGCCCGGTGAGCCGAGGGTGCGGTCCTCACGCAGGTAGACGGCATCCACCTCGAGCCCACCCTCGAGATGGCGACGCAGTGCCTGCTCGGCGGCGGCACCGTCGAGCTGTGCGTCGGGTGCTCGCCCCTTGTTGAGCACGGCCGCGACCAGCACCTGCCAGTCCTCGCGGGTCTGCTCGGGAAAGCCTGCAGCGAGATCGATGGTGCTCGGCACGGCGGACGGGTCCGACATCGTGCTCCCTTCCCGACGGTGGGCGGGGCCGCGAGACGGGCCCCGCAGGCCACCCTAACGGCGTCGCGGCGGGGGGTCAGCGAGAGATCGGGCACACCGCGAGGGTGTGCGGTCGGCGGGTTCGAGTCGTCGGCGAACGGCCGCGTGGGTGGGCCCGGGGCCCGGTCAGGCGGGGTCGTCCGACGGTCAGGCGGGGTCGATCGCGGCGAACGGTGCGCCCATGGCAGCCAGTCGCTGCGCTCCACCGTCGATCGCGGTGAGCACGCACAACCCGGCCGAGGTCGCGGCGATCGAGTGCTCCCAGTGGGCTGCGCGCGACCGGTCGTTGGTGGCGACGGTCCACTGGTCGTCGAGGACGTGGTTGTCCTGCTCACCGAGGGTGACCATCGGCTCGACGCAGATCGTCGTGCCCTCGACGACCTTGGGGCCCTTGCCCGACACCCGGTAGTTCGGGACGTTGGGGTCCATGTGCATCGACGTGCCGATGCCGTGGCCCACGTAGTCCTCGACGATGCCGTACTCCCAGCCGCGTTCCTCCCCCGAGGCGGTGATGCTGTCCTCGACGGCGGCGCCGACGGCATACAGGCTCTGCCCCACGCGCAGGGCGGCGATGCCCGCCCACAGGGAGGTCTCAGTGTCGTCGATGAGGGCGAGGTCCTGGGCAGAGCCGGCCTCGCGACCGCCGACGACCACGCTGATGGCGGCGTCGCCGTTCCACAGGCCCACCTGGGCGCCACAGTCGATGGAGAGCACGTCCCCTTCACGCAGGACGCGCGAGCCCGGCATGCCGTGCACGATCTCGTCGTTCACGCTCGTGCACAGGGTGTGCCGGTACCCGGGGACGAGCTGGAAGTTCGGGATGCCGCCGTGGTCGCGGATGTGGGTCTCAGCCAACGTGTCGAGGTCGAGCGTCGTCATGCCCGGATGGACCGCGGCGGCCACCACCTCGAGCGTGCGGCCGACGAGGAGACCGGCGGTGCGCATGCCGGCGAGCTGCTCGGGGTTCTTGCCCTCGCAGCGGTCACGGTTGAAAAGACCCATGCGCGAAACCCTACCCGCGGTTTCGGCAGGGCCCGCAACGCAGAAGTTCGGATGGCAAGCAGCAATTGCTGCGTGCCCTCCGAACTTCTGCGTTGCTGAGCGACCGAGGTTGGATCGGCTGGTGCCGGATCAGGCCAGGGTGGCCAGCACCCGCTCCGTGACCTCGTCGACCTCGCCCATGCCGTCGACCTCGACGAGGACGCCGCGCTCACGGAAGGTGTCCGACAGCGGCTTGGTCTCGCGGTGGTAGATCGCCATCCGCTCGCGGATGACGTCCTCGGTGTCGTCGGCCCGGCCCTCGACCGCGGCGCGCTTGAGAAGCCGCTGCACCACGGCATCCTCGTCGACGGTCAGCTCGAGCACGTGCTCGAGCGTCTGGCCCTTGGACGCCAGCAGCTCATCGAGCGCGGCCACCTGCGGCAGCGTGCGCGGGTAACCGTCGAGAAGGAAGCCTGCCTGGCAGTCGTCCTGCGCCAGGCGGTCGGCGACGATCGCGTTGGTCACCTCGTCACTGACGAAGCCCCCCGACGCCAGGATCGACTTGACCTGGAGCCCGAGCTCGGTCTCGTTCTTGATGTTGGCCCGGAAGATGTCACCGGTGGAGATCGCCGGAATGCCGAAGTGCTCGGCGATCCGGGCCGCCTGGGTGCCCTTGCCGGCACCGGGAGGGCCGAGGATGAGAAGACGCATCAGCGGAGGAACCCTTCATAGTGGCGCTGCTGGAGCTGGGCCTCGATCTGCTTCACCGTCTCCAGACCGACACCCACGATGATGAGGATGGAGGTACCACCGAAGGGGAAGTTCTGGTTGGCATCGACGAGGACGAGCGCGATCAGCGGGATGAGCGAGATGAGCGCGAGGTAGATCGCGCCCGGCACCGTGATCCGGGTAAGGACGTAACTGAGGTACTCGGCCGTGGGTCGCCCGGCGCGAATACCCGGGATGAAGCCGCCGTACTTCTTCATGTTGTCGGCGACTTCGGTCGGGTTGAACGTGATCGACACGTAGAAGAACGTGAAGAAGAGGATGAGGCCGATGTAGAGCGCCATGTACATGGGCTTGTCACCGGTCACGAGGTTGGCGTTGATCCAGTCGACCCAGCCGGCGTTGTTGCCGTCGGCGCGCTGGTTGAACTGCGCCAGCAGCATGGGCAGGGACATCAGCGAGCTGGCGAAGATGACGGGGATGACACCGGCCATGTTCACCTTGAGCGGGATGTAGGTCGAGGTGCCGCCGTAGACGCGCCGCCCCACCATCCGCTTGGCGTACTGCACGGGGATGCGGCGCTGGCTCTGCTCGACGAACACGACGAGCGAGATGACGACGAAGCCCATGAGGATGATGCCGATGAAGACGTCCCAGCCGGAGCGCTGCTGGATGGCCCACAGCGAGGCCGGGAAGCCGGCGGCGATGGACGTGAAGATCAGCAGGGACATGCCGTTGCCGATGCCCTTGTCGGTGATCAGCTCACCCATCCACATGACGACACCGGTACCGGCCGTCATGGTCAGCACCATGATGAGGATGGTCACGACCGAGTCGTTGCTGAGGATGTTCGTGCACGCCGGGTTGTTGAACAGCGAGGCCGGGTTCTGCGCGAAGGTGATGAGCGTCGAGGACTGCAGCACGGCCAACGCGATGGTCAGATAGCGCGTGTACTGCGTCATCTTCGTCTGGCCCGCTTGGCCCTCCTTCTTCAGGGCCTCGAACCGCGGGATCACCACCGTCAAGAGCTGCACGATGATGCTGGCCGTGATGTACGGCATGATCCCGAGCGCGAAGATCGACAACTGCAACAGCGCGCCGCCGCTGAACAGGTTGACCAGGCCGAGCAGCCCGTTGCTGTTGTCCGCGCCGCTGATGCACTGCTGCACGAGCGGGTAGCTGACACCCGGGGTCGGCACGTGCGCGCCGAGGCGGTACAGCGTGATGATCGACAGGGTGAACAGAATCTTCCTGCGCAGGTCCGGCGTCTTGAACGCGCGGCCGAAAGCGGTGAGCACAGGTCCTCCAGAGGTGCAGCCCGGTGTGGTGGCCGCGTCGTCAACAATCCGTCACAAGATACCCGCCGCACAGGGCACGGCGCGTATCGGGGCTTGAACGCCGGATGCCGTAGAGCAGGTTCCCGAGGTGTCCCGGGACCCGGCCCTACGGCATCCGGTCAATGCAGAGGGTCAGGCGGTCGTCGCCGAGCCGCCCGCCGCCTCGATCTTCTGCTTGGCGCTCGCGGAGAACGCGTCGGCCGTGACGTTCACGGCCACGGTGATCTCACCGCTGCCGAGCACCTTCACGAGCTGTCCGTTGCGCACGGCACCCTTGGACACGAGGTCCTCGATGCTCACGTCGCCACCCTCGGGGAACAGCGAGCTGAGCTTGTCGAGGTTCACGACCTGGTACTCGGTGCGGAACGGGTTCTTGAAGCCGCGAAGCTTCGGGAACCGCATGTGCAGCGGCGTGGTGCCACCCTGGAAGCCCTCCGGCACCTGGTACCGGGCCTTGGTGCCCTTGGTACCGCGACCGGCGGTCTTGCCACGACGGCCACCTTCACCGCGACCGACGCGGATCTTGGCGGACTTGGCGCCCGGCGCGGGACGAAGGTGGTGCACCTTCAGCGCTGCGGCACCCTCGGCGGCCTGTGCGGCCTTGGTGGTGTCTGCCATGTTCACTCAACCTCCTCGACAGCGACCAGGTGGGTCACTGTCTTGACCATCCCGCGGATCTCGGGACGGTCCTCCTTGACGACGACGTCGCCGATGCGCTTCAGACCGAGGCTGCGCAGCGTGTCACGCTGGTTCTGCTTGCCACCGATCTCGGAACGGGTCTGGGTCACCTTGAGACGGGCCATCACGCACCAGCCTTCGCCTCGGCGATGCCGGCGGCCTGAGCACGCAGCATCGCCGCGGGGGCGACTCGGTCCACCGGGAGGCCACGGCGCGCCGCGACCTGCTCCGGACGCTCGAGACCCTTCAGGGCCGCGACCGCCGCGTGGACGATGTTGATCGCGTTGTCCGAGCCGAGGCTCTTGGACAGCACGTCGTGGATGCCGGCGCACTCCAGGACCGCACGCACCGGACCACCGGCGATGACACCGGTACCGGGGCTGGCGGGACGGAGCATGACGACACCGGCAGCGGCCTCACCCTGGACGGGGTGCGGGATGGTGCCCTGGATGCGCGGGACCTTGAAGAACTCCTTCTTGGCCTCCTCGACACCCTTGGCGATCGCGGCGGGAACTTCCTTGGCCTTGCCGTAGCCGACACCGACGGTGCCGTCACCGTCACCGACGACGACGAGCGCGGTGAAGCTGAAGCGACGACCACCCTTGACGACCTTGGCGACGCGGTTGATCGTCACGACGCGCTCGATGTACTGGCTCTTCTCGGGCTCGCGGGCGTCACGACCGCCGCGACCGCCCTCACGGCCACCGCGACCTTCGCGGCCGCCGCGCTCGGCGGTTGCGGGTCCGCCGGTGCCTCGACGCTGGGGTCCTGGCATCAGATGTTCCTCATCTCAACAACGGGGGTGTTCTGGGTGGCGATCACAGGGACAGACCGCCTTCGCGAGCGCCATCAGCGATGGCGGCGACGCGACCGTGGTACTTGTTGCCGCCGCGGTCGAAGACGACGGCCTCGACGCCGGCAGCCTTGGCGCGCTCGGCGACGAGCTCGCCGACCTTCTTGGCCTTGGCGGTCTTGTCACCATCGAAGGACCGCAGGTCCGCCTCCATGGTGGAGGCCGACGCCAAGGTCTTGCCGACGGTGTCGTCGACGACCTGGACGAAGACGTGGCGCGACGAGCGGGACACGACGAGGCGGGGACGCCCGGTGGTACCGGTGACGACCTTGCGGACGCGGAAGTGGCGACGGGCGCGGGAGGCGCTCTTGCCCTTGGCGCGCTTGACGATCAGTGCCATGGCTTACTTACCAGCCTTTCCGACCTTGCGGCGGATCTGCTCGCCCGCGTAGCGGACGCCCTTGCCCTTGTACGGGTCGGGCTTGCGGAGCTTGCGGATGTTCGCGGCGACCTCGCCGACGAGCTGCTTGTCGATGCCCTGGACCGAGAACCGGGTCTGGTTCTCGACCACGAAGGTGATGCCGGCGGGCGGCTCGACGGTGATCGAGTGCGAGTAGCCGAGGGCGAACTCGAGGTTGGAGCCCTTGGCCAGCACGCGGTAACCGGTGCCGTGGATCTCCAACTTCTTCTCGTAGCCGTCGGTGACGCCGAGCACCATGTTGTTGATGAGCGAGCGCGTCAGGCCGTGCAGCGAGCGCGACGTGCGCGCGTCGTCGGGGCGCTTGACCTCGAGAACACCGTCATTGGTCTCGACGGTGATCGGCTCGGCAACGACGTGGCTGAGCTCGCCCTTGGGGCCCTTGACCTTGACGGTCTGGCCATCGATGGCGATGTCGACACCCGAGGGGACGGTGACGGGGAGACGTCCGATGCGTGACATGTCAGTAACCCCTTACCAGATGTAGGCGAGGACTTCCCCACCCACACCCTTGTTGGCGGCCTGACGGTCAGTCAGCAGGCCGGACGACGTCGAGATGATCGCGACACCCAGGCCACCGAGAACCTTCGGCAGGTTGGTGGACTTGGCGTACACGCGCAGGCCCGGCTTGGAGACGCGGCGCACACCGGCGATGGAACGCTCGCGGTTGGGGCCGTACTTGAGGTTGATGGTGAGCGTCTGGCCCACCTCGGCGTCCTCGACGGTCCAACCGGCGATGTAACCCTCGGCCTCGAGGATCTCCGCGATGTGGCTCTTGAGCTTCGAGAACGGCATGGAGACTGCGTCCTTGTGCGCCGAGTTGGCGTTACGGACGCGGGTCAACATGTCCGCGATCGGGTCGGTCATGGTCATTGGGGCTTCCGCCCTCCCTCATCACGGTTTCCTCCCGGCCGGGTGGCCGGGCGGACCTGCGATGTAGATGGTGTGGTTCATGGATGCCGCGTGGTGCGGCGGGTGGGATGCCGGGTCGGTGACCGGCCGGCATCCCGTGGGTTCACCAGGAAGACTTGGTGACGCCGGGGAGCTCGCCGCGGTGGGCCATCTCCCGCAGGCAGATCCGGCACAGGCCGAACTTGCGGTAGACCGAGTGCGGACGGCCGCAGCGCTGGCAGCGGGTGTAGCCGCGAACCGCGAACTTCGGCTTCTTGTTCGCCTTGTTGACGAGGGCAGTCTTGGCCATTGCTCAGTTCTCCTTGAACGGGAAGCCGAGCGCCTTGAGCAGCGCGCGTCCCTCGTCGTCGTTCGTCGCCGTGGTGACGACCGTGATGTCCATGCCGCGGACGCGGTCGATCTTGTCCTGGTCGATCTCGTGGAACATCGACTGCTCGGTCAGACCGAAGGTGTAGTTGCCACGGCCGTCGAACTGCTTGGGCGACAGGCCACGGAAGTCGCGGATGCGCGGCAGGGCCGTGCTCACGAGGCGGTCGAGGAACTCCCACATGCGGTCGCCACGCAGCGTGGTGTGCGTGCCGATCGGCATGCCCTCACGCAGCTTGAACTGGGCGATGGACTTGCGAGCCTTGGTCACGACCGGCTTCTGACCGGTGATGGCCGTGAGGTCGCGAACCGCGCCCTCGATGAGCTTGCTGTCCTTGGCGGCGTCGCCGACACCCATGTTGACGACGACCTTGACGACACCCGGGATCTGCATGACGTTCGAGTAGTCGAACTGCTCACGCAGGGCGGGCTTGATCTCGTCCTGGTAGCGCGTCTTCAGGCGCGGCTTGGTTGCAGTGTCTGCCATGTCTCTCACAGGTCCTTGCCCGAGCGCACGCCGACGCGCACACGGCTCGCCTTCTGGCGGCCGTCACGCTCGACGGTCTCGACGCGGGTCTTGATCCGGGTCGGCTTCTTGTCGGACGGGTCCACGACCGCCACGTTGCTCACGTGGATGGGCGCTTCCTGGACGACGAGCCCACCGGTGCGGCTGCCCCGGGAGGACTGGCCGGCCTTGGTGTGCCGGGTGACCCGGTTGACACCCTCGACCGTCACGCGGCTGGTCTCACGGTTGACCGCGATGACCTTGCCCGTGGCGCCCTTGTCCTTGCCGGTGAGCACCTGGACGGTGTCACCCTTCTTGATCTTCATCGACGCCATGGCTCAGAGCACCTCCGGAGCGAGGCTGATGATCTTCATGAACTTCTTCTCGCGCAGCTCACGGCCCACGGGGCCGAAGATGCGGGTGCCCCGGGGGTCACCGTCGTTCTTGAGGATCACTGCCGCGTTCTCATCGAACTTGATGTAGGAGCCGTCAGCACGACGACGCTCCTTCTTCGTGCGGACGATGACCGCCTTGACGACGTCGCCCTTCTTGACGTTGCCGCCCGGGATCGCGTCCTTGACGGTGGCGACGATCGTGTCGCCGATTCCCGCATACCGGCGACCGGAGCCACCGAGAACACGGATGCACAGGATCTCCTTGGCACCGGTGTTGTCGGCGACGCGCAGTCGCGACTCCTGCTGAATCACTTGGCCTTCTCCAAAATCTCCACCACGCGCCAGCGCTTGGTCGCGCTGAGCGGGCGGGTCTCCATGATGAGGACGCGGTCACCGACGCCGGCGGCGTTGGCCTCGTCGTGCGCCTTGACCTTGCTCGAGCGCCGCATGACCTTGCCGTAGAGCGCGTGCTTGACGCGGTCCTCGACCTCGACCACGACGGTCTTGTCCATCTTGTCGCTCACGACGTAGCCCTGGCGGGTCTTGCGGTCGTTGCGGTCCGCACCCTGGGTGTCGGTCACGTTCTCATCCTTCGTCGTCTCGCTCACTTGGCGTCACCCTTCACGCCGATGCCGAGCTCGCGCTCACGCATCTCGGTGTAGATCCGGGCGATGTCCTTGCGGACGGCGCGCAGCCGACCGTGGTTGTCCAGCTGGCCCGTGGCCGACTGGAAGCGGAGGTTGAACAGCTCCTCCTTGGCCTTGCGCAGCTCGTCGACGAGTCGCTCGTCCTCGAGACCCCGCAGCTCCTTGGAGGTCAGGTCCTGGGAACCGACTGCCATCAGAAGTCACCACCCTCACGCCGGACGAAGCGACACTTCATCGGCAACTTGTGCATCGCGAGACGCATGGCCTCGCGGGCGATCTCCTCGGAAACACCGGAGACCTCGAACATGACACGGCCCGGCTTGACGTTGGCGATCCACCACTCCGGCGAACCCTTACCGGAACCCATGCGGGTCTCGGCAGGCTTCTTCGTGAGCGGACGGTCCGGGTAGATGTTGATCCAGACCTTTCCGCCACGCTTCATGTAGCGGGTCATCGCGATACGCGCGGACTCGATCTGACGGTTGGTGACGTAGGCGGGCTCGAGAGCCTGGATGCCGTAGTCACCGAATGCGATGGTCGTACCACCCTTGGCAGCGCCCGAGCGACCCGGGTGGTGCTGCTTGCGGTGCTTGACTCGACGGGGAATCAACATGGTCAGGACTCCTCGGTGCTCGCGGCGACCGGAGCCTGCTCAGCGGGAGCCTCGGCCACGGGGGCGGGGGCGTCGCTGCGGCGGGCACGGGCCGGACGGTCTGCGCCGTCACGACGGGGGCCGCGGTTCTGGCGGGGTGCGGTGGCCTGCTGGGCGGCGAGCTCACGAGCCGTCATGTCGCCCTTGTAGATCCACACCTTGACGCCGATGCGGCCGAAGGTGGTCTTGGCCTCGTAGAAGCCGTAGTCGATCTGCGCGCGCAGGGTGTGCAGCGGCACACGGCCTTCGCGGTAGAACTCGGTGCGGCTCATCTCGGCGCCGCCGAGACGACCGGACACCTGGACACGGATGCCCTTGGCACCGGCGCGGGTGGCGGACTGCATGCCCTTGCGCATGGCGCGACGGAACGACACGCGAGCGCTGAGCTGCTCGGCGATGCCCTGCGCGACGAGCTGGGCCTCGACCTCGGGGTTCTTGACCTCGAGGATGTTGAGCTGCACCTGCTTGCCGGTGAGCTTCTCGAGCTCGCCGCGGATGCGGTCGGCCTCGGCGCCACGGCGACCGATGACGATGCCCGGACGGGCGGTGTGGATGTCGACGCGAACCCGGTCACGGGTGCGCTCGATGTCGACGCGGGCGATGCCGGCGCGGTCCATGCCCTCAGACATGAGCTTGCGGATCGCCACGTCCTCCTTGACGTAGTCGCGGTAGCGCTGACCCTCCTTGGTGGAGTCGGCGAACCAGCGGCTGCGGTGCTCGGTGGTGATGCCCAGACGGAAGCCGTGCGGGTTGACCTTCTGTCCCATCAGCGATTGCCTCCGTTCGTGGCCTTGGCGGGCTTGGGAGCGACGACCACGGTGATGTGGCTCGTGCGCTTGTTGATGCGACCGGCGCGGCCCTGGGCCCGCGGACGGAAACGCTTCATGGTGGGCCCCTCGTCGATGAACGCGGAGGCGATGATGAGGTCACGCTCGTCGAAGCGCACGGCGGCGGCGTCAGCCTTGAACCGGGCGTTGGCGATCGCGGACTCGAGGACCTTCAGGATCGGCTCGGCCGCACCTTGGGGCGCGAACTTCAGGACCGACACGGCATCCGTGGCCTGCTTGCCGCGGATGAGGTCGATGACCCGACGGGCCTTCTGCGGGGTCACCCGGACGTGGCGCGCGACAGCGCGAGCCTCGGTGACAGTGGTTTCGGTGGCCATCAGCGACGACGCCCCTTCTTGTCGTCCTTGACGTGACCCTTGAAGGTGCGCGTCGGTGCGAACTCGCCGAGCTTGTGGCCGACCATCGACTCGGTGACGAACACCGGGACGTGCTTGCGGCCGTCGTGGACGGCGAGGGTGTGGCCGAGCATGTCGGGCGAGATGACCGACCGGCGCGACCAGGTCTTGATGACGTTCTTGGTGCCCGCTTCGTTCTGGACATCCACCTTCTTCTGAAGGTGGTCATCGATGAAGGGGCCCTTTTTCAGGCTACGAGGCATTCCAGGCTCCTATCAGCGCTTCTTGCCAGTACGGCGGCGACGAACGATGAGCTTGTCGCTGGGCTTGCCGGGGCGGCGGGTGCGACCCTCGGGCTTGCCCCAGGGGGACACGGGGTGACGACCACCGGACGTGCGGCCCTCGCCACCACCGTGCGGGTGGTCGACGGGGTTCATCACGACACCGCGGACGGTCGGGCGCTTGCCCTTCCAGCGCATGCGGCCGGCCTTGCCCCAGTTGATGTTCGACTGCTCGGCGTTGCCGACCTCGCCGACGGTGGCGCGGCAGCGCACGTCGACGTTGCGGATCTCACCGGACGGCATGCGCAGCTGCGCGTAGGGGCCGTCCTTGGCGACGAGCTGCACGCGCACACCGGCCGAACGGGCGATCTTCGCGCCGCCACCGGGCTTCAGCTCGACGGCGTGGATGACCGTACCGGTCGGGATGTTGCGCAGCGGCAGGTTGTTGCCGGGCTTGATGTCGGCGCTCGGCCCGTGCTCGATCTGCATGCCCTGCTCCAGGCCCTTGGGGGCCAGGATGTAGCGCTTCTCGCCATCGGCGAAGTGCAGGAGCGCGATCCGCGCGGTGCGGTTCGGGTCGTACTCGATGTGAGCGACCTTCGCCGGGATGCCGTCCTTGTCGTGGCGACGGAAGTCGATGACGCGGTAGGCACGCTTGTGGCCACCACCGATGTGACGGGTGGTGATGCGGCCGTTGTTGTTGCGGCCACCGGTCTTGGTGAGCGGACGGACGAGGGACTTCTCGGGGGTGGAGCGGGTGACCTCGACGAAGTCGGCCACGCTCGACCCGCGACGCCCCGGCGTCGTCGGCTTGTACTTACGGATACCCATGGTTTGTCCTCAGCTTCCTCAGGCGCCGGCGCTGCCGAAGATGTCGATCGAGCCCTCGCGGAGGGTGACGATCGCGCGCTTGGTGTCCTTGCGCTTGCCGATGCCGAACCGCGTACGACGGGCCTTGCCCACGCGGTTCATGGTGTGGACCGAGTCGACCTTCACGTTGAAGATCTGCTCGACGGCGATCTTGATCTCGGTCTTGTTCGACCGCGGGTCGACGATGAAGGTGTACTTGCCCTGGTCGAGCAGCCCGTAGGACTTCTCGGACACCACCGGCGCGATCAGGATGTCGCGGGGGTTCTTGCCCTGGCTCACTTGTCGTCCTCCACATCAGCCTTGTCGGCCTTCTTGGCCTTCGCGGGCTTGTCTGCCTTCGCGGGCTTGTCGGCCTTGTCGGCCTTCTTGGCCTTGGCCGGCTTGTCGTCCTGGACCGCCTCGGCCTTGTCGGCCTTCTTGGTCTTGGCCGGCTTGTCGTCCTGGACCTCGACGGCCTCGGCCGGCGTGGTGTCCTGGATCGCGGACGCCGTGGTGCCCTGGAAGCGGTCGACGAGAGCGTCGAACGCCGCCTTGGTGAACACGACGTCATCGGCGCACAGCACGTCGTAGGTGTTGAGCTGGTCGACGGCGAGCACGTGCAGGTCGGCGATGTTGCGCACCGACTTCAGCGACACGATGTCGCTGCGGTCGAGCACGACGAGCACGTTCTTGCGCAGCGTCAGGCCGGCGAGCAGCTGGACGGCAGCCTTGGCCGAGGGGACGTCTCCGTTGGAGATCGACTCGACGACGTGGATGCGGTCGTGGCGCGCCCGGTCCGACAGGGCCCCGCGCAGGGCGGCGGCCTTCATCTTCTTGGGGGTGCGCTGCGAGTAGTCACGCGGCTGCGGGCCGTGGACGATGCCACCACCGGCGAACTGCGGTGCGCGGGTCGAGCCCTGACGGGCGCGGCCGGTGCCCTTCTGCTTGTAGGGCTTGCGGCCACCACCGCGCACGTCCGCCCGGGTCTTCGTCGAGTGCGTGCCCTGACGAGCTGCCGCGAGCTGGCCGACGACGACCTGGTGGATGAGCGGGACGTTGGTCTGCACGTCGAAGATCTCCGCGGGGAGGTCGACGGTGAGCGTCTTGGTTGCCATGCGGGTCACGCCCCCTTCGCGGCCGAGCGCACGAGAACGACGGCGCCGCGGGGGCCGGGGACGGCACCCTTGAGCAGCAGCAGGCCCTTCTCGGCGTCCACGGCGTGGACGGTGATGTTCTGGGTGGTCTGGCGCACGCCGCCCATGCGGCCGGCCATGCGCATGCCCTTGAAGACGCGGCCGGGCGTGGAGGCCCCACCGATCGAGCCGGGCTTGCGGTGGTTGCGGTGCGAACCGTGCGACGACGAGACGCCCTTGAAGCCGTGACGCTTCATGACGCCCGCGAAGCCCTTGCCCTTGGTCGTGCCGGTGACGTCGACGCTCTGGCCGACCTCGAAGGTGTCGGCGCCGAGCTCCTGGCCGAGGCGGTAGTCGCCCGCGTCAGCGGTGCGCAGCTCGACGACGTGACGGCGAGGGGTGACCCCAGCCTTCTCGAAGTGGCCGGTGAGCGGCTTGGTGACCTTGCGCGGGTCGATCGCGCCGTAGCCGAGCTGAACGGCCGCGTAGCCGTCGGTCTCGGCGTCGCGGACCTGGGTCACGACGTTCGGGCCGGCCTGGATCACGGTGACGGGCACGAGGCGGTTGTTCTCGTCCCACACCTGGGTCATGCCGAGCTTGGTGCCCAGCAGACCCTTCTGGGTCTTGGTGGAAGTGGTCATGTCGTCAGCCTCAGAGCTTGATCTCGATGTTGACGTCAGCCGGGAGGTCGAGACGCATCAGCGAGTCGACGGCCTTGGGCGTCGGGTCGATGATGTCGATGAGGCGCTTGTGGGTGCGCATCTCGAAGTGCTCGCGGCTGTCCTTGTACTTGTGCGGCGACCGGATGACGCAGAACACGTTCTTCTCCGTCGGGAGCGGCACGGGGCCGACCACGGTCGCTCCGGCGCGGGTGACCGTGTCCACGATCTTGCGCGCCGAGCTGTCGATGACCTCGTGGTCATACGACTTCAAGCGGATGCGGATCTTCTGTCCCGCCATCTGACGTTCCCGTCTCTCTCTCGCCTACATCTGTCTCAGTGCGGTTCCGGTGAACCTCCGACCCCCGCGGTCGGGCGTGTCGCCCTTGCTCCGCAGCCCGGCGCAGGCGGTTTCCCGCATGTGTCCGGAGGTTCGGCTGTCCCGGTGGAACCGGGGCCTGGCACTTCGCTCACGAGCCGCCCCGCCGAGATCGGCGGTGCGTCACCTCGCGGCGGTGGGCGAGCGTGACCCTCTCGGGACGCGTTCGCACGCCAAGCAACCTGATAAGTGTGCCAGAGGGGATGCGGCCGGACCAAATCGGCCGATACACCACCGACTGGATGCCGCCCGCGCACCTTCGCGCTGATGGCGCGTCGTGCCGGTACCGGCTCACATGGAGGGGACAGGTCGCGCTGACGTCGCTGCCAGCCCTGCCACACACCGTGGGACACGAACCGGCGGGCATCCCGCCCACCGGACGAACCCAAGGAGCAGATCGCATGCCCGTCTCCCCCACCTCCCTGAAGATCGCCGCCGTGAGCGGCCTGATCGCCATCGGCGCCGGAGTCGGTGTCGCCACCGCCTCGGCCGAGACCACCCCCAGCCCGAGCAGCACCAGCTCGTCCACCGCGAGCTCCGGTGCCGCTGCGGCGAACCAGGGCGCCGCCTCGACCAGCACGGACGACACGGGCCCCCGCGGCGGCCAGAAGGGCGGGCGCGGCATGGACAGCGCCGCCCTCGCCAGCGCCCTCGCGCTCGACGAGGCCAAGGTCACCGCGGCGGTCAGCGCCGCTCGTGAGGCCACCCGCCCCGACGCACCGGCGCAGGGCGAGACCCGGACGCCGCCCACCGAGGCCGAGCGCACGGCGCGCCAGAAGGCGTTCGCCACCGCTCTGGCCAAGGAGCTCGGCATCGACGAGGCCAAGGTCACGGCGGCGCTGGAGAAGGTCAAGGCCGCCCACGAGGCCGAGCACAAGACCGAGCTGACCGCGCGCCTGGACGCCGCGGTCACGGCGGGTGACCTCACGGCATCCGACAAGGCCTCGGTGCTCAAGGCGTTCGACGCCGGCGTCCTCCAGGGTGGCCCCGGCCCCCGCTGACCCTGGCTGCTGGACCTCAGGCCCGGACTGGCGTACCCCGCGACAGTCCGGGTCTGGGCTACGGGTCACTCGGCGGGCCGAACGACGACGGCTCCTACAGTTGCGCCATGTCGGAGACGCCCGAAGGCGCTGTCCTTGCCACAGACCACGCTCTGGCCTTGCGGCTCGTCACCGAGTGCGGGGACCTCCGATGGAGTCCTGGGCGAAGAGGGTGCGTCCTTGCGTGGCACCTCCGGTCGTCGATGGGTGATCGACCCGGTTGACGGCACCCACAACTTCACCATGGGGATCCCCTACTGGTGCAGCGCGCTCGCCCTCGAAGGCTCGGACGGCGCCCTGCTCGGAGCCGTCTACCAGCCGTCGACCGCCGACGTCTGGTTGGGCGGTGCCGGTGCGCCGACGACTCGTAACGGGGTGCCGGTTGCGGCATTGGTCCCCCGACGGCTCGACGAGTGCGTGCTGGCCACCTACCTGCATCCCGCGACGCTGCGCGACCCCAACCTCGCGGAGCCGTGGTTCGCGATCGTCGGAGATGCAGCCACGGCCCGCATGTTCGGGTCCGGATCGTGCGACCTCGCCTCGGTCGCGAGCGGCCGAATGGACCTGTGGGTCCAACACTCCACGGCCGAATGGGACTGGCTACCGGGCAGGGCGCTCGTGGATGCAGCCGGAGGACGAACGGCGGTGGTCCGGCACCGCGGACACACCTGGCACATCGCCGGCAACCCCCGAGCAGTCGGCGACGTGCTGGATGTTCTTCGTTTGTCGTGAGGCAGGAAGGCTTGCCAGCGCCCTCCTCCAGACGGACCTGTGAACGAGTGAGCGCAACATGCCGTGGCGATCGTTGCGCCACGGCATGTTGCGCTCACTCGACTGACCCCCGCCGGGACCGCACAGCGAAGGCCCCGCACCGTTTCCGGTGCGGGGCCCTTGCGTTGCTCAGGCTACAGGCGGGGGGCGAACCCCCTCAGATCACTTGGTGATCTTGGTGACGCGGCCGGCGCCGACGGTGCGGCCGCCCTCGCGGATCGCGAACTTGAGGCCTTCCTCCATCGCGATCGGCTGGATGAGCTCGACGGCCATCTCGGTGTTGTCACCGGGCATGACCATCTCGGTGCCCTCAGGCAGCTTCACGACACCGGTGACGTCCGTGGTGCGGAAGTAGAACTGCGGGCGGTAGTTGTCGTAGAACGGCGTGTGACGGCCACCCTCGTCCTTGGACAGGATGTAGACGTTGGCGTCGAAGCCGGTGTGCGGGGTGATCGAGCCGGGCTTGACGACGACCTGGCCGCGCTCGACGTCCTCGCGCTTGATGCCACGAAGGAGCAGGCCGACGTTCTCGCCAGCGCGACCCTCGTCGAGGAGCTTGCGGAACATCTCGATGCCCGTGGCCGTGGTCTTGGTGGCGGGACCCTCGTGGATGCCGACGATCTCGACCTCCTCGTTGACCTTGAGGATGCCGCGCTCGATGCGACCGGTGACGACGGTGCCACGACCGGTGATCGTGAAGACGTCCTCGACGGGCATGAGGAACGGCTTGTCCGTCTCACGAACCGGCTCGGGGATGTAGTCGTCGACGGCGTCCATGAGCTCGAGCACGGTGGCGCCCCACTCCGGGTCGCCCTCGAGGGCCTTGAGCGCCGAGACCTTGACGACCGGCAGGTCGTCGCCCGGGAACTCGTAGGTGGACAGCAGCTCGCGGACCTCCATCTCGACGAGCTCGAGGATCTCCTCGTCGTCGACCATGTCGGCCTTGTTGAGCGCGACCACGACGTAGGGGACGCCGACCTGGCGGGCCAGGAGGACGTGCTCCTTCGTCTGCGGCATCGGGCCGTCGGTGGCGGCGACGACGAGAATCGCACCGTCCATCTGGGCCGCACCGGTGATCATGTTCTTCACGTAGTCAGCGTGACCGGGGCAGTCGACGTGCGCGTAGTGACGACCCTCGGTCTGGTACTCGATGTGCGCGATGGAGATCGTGATACCGCGCTGCTTCTCCTCGGGTGCCTTGTCGATGTCGTCGAACGCGAACTGGGGGTTCAGGTCCGGGTACTTGTCGTGCAGAACCTTGGAAATCGCAGCCGTCAGCGTCGTCTTACCGTGGTCGATGTGACCGATGGTGCCGATGTTGACGTGCGGCTTGGTCCGCTCGAACTTTGCCTTCGCCACTTGATGTCCTCCTCAGGACTTGAGTGAGTTGAACGCCGATACGACCGGGCAGGACGTGGCGTCGTACTTGGGATTGGTTGGGATGGCTTCTCAGCCGAGACCAGCGACCAGTCTAGCGGTCACTCGCCCCGGGTCTTCTTGATGATCTCCTCGGCCACCGACTTGGGGACCTCGGCGTAGGAGTCGAACTCCATCGAGTAGTTCGCCCGACCCTGGGTCTTGGACCGCAGGTCGCCGACGTACCCGAACATCTCGGAGAGCGGGACCAGGCCGCGGACGACCTTGGCACCACTGATGTCCTCCATGGCCTGGATGTGGCCACGGCGGGAGTTGATGTCACCGATGACGTCACCCATGTAGTCCTCCGGGGTGCGCACCTCGACGGCCATCATCGGCTCGAGCAGCACGGGCTCGCACTTGCGCACGGCCTCCTTGAGTGCCATCGAGCCGGCGATCTTGAACGCCATCTCCGAGGAGTCGACGTCGTGGTAGGCGCCGTCGAGCAGGGTGGCCTTGATCCCGACGAGCGGGTAGCCGGCCAGCACGCCGTACTGCATGGCGTCCTGGATGCCGTTGTCGACGGAGGGGATGTACTCGCGCGGGATGCGACCACCCGTGACCTTGTTGGAGAACTCGTAGAGCTCACCCTCGGCCGTGTCGAGCGGCTCGAGCGCGATCTGGACCTTCGCGAACTGGCCCGACCCACCCGTCTGCTTCTTGTGGGTGTAGTCGTACTTCTCGATCGAGCGCTTGATCGTCTCGCGGTAGGCCACCTGCGGCTTGCCGACGTTCGCCTCGACCTTGAACTCGCGACGCATGCGGTCCACGAGGATGTCGAGGTGGAGCTCGCCCATGCCGGCGATGATCGTCTGGCCGGTGTCCTCGTCGAGGTGGACCTGGAACGTCGGGTCCTCCTCGGCGAGCTTCTGGATGGCCGTGCCGAGCTTCTCCTGGTCACCCTTGGTCTTGGGCTCGATGGCCACCTGGATGACCGGCTCGGGGAAGGTCATCGACTCGAGCACGACCGGCTTGTCGATGTCACACAGGGTGTCACCGGTGGTCGTGTTCTTCAGGCCGATGGCGGCGTAGATGTGGCCGGCCAGAGCGCCCTCGACGGGGTTCTCCTTGTTGGCGTGCATCTGGAAGAGCTTGCCGATGCGCTCCTTCTTGACCTTGGTCGCGTTCAGCACCTGGGTGCCGGCGGAGATCTGTCCGGAGTACACGCGGATGAAGGTCAGGGTGCCGAAGAACGGGTGCGAGGCGACCTTGAAGGCCAGGGCCGAGAACGGCTCGTCCTTGCTGGGCTGGCGGGTGACCTTCTCCTCCTCGTTGCCCGGGGCGTGGCCCACCATGGCGGGCACGTCGAGCGGCGAGGGCAGGTAGGACAGGACTGCGTCGAGCATGGGCTGCACGCCACGGTTCTTGAAGGCCGAGCCACACAGGACCGGGTAGACCTCGGAGGAGACGGTCAGCGCACGGATGCCGGCGACGATCTCCTCGGTGGTCAGCTCGGCACCCTCGAGGTACTTCTCCATGAGGGAGTCGTCGGCCTCGGCGACGCGCTCGATGAGGTGGTGGCGGTACTCCTCCACCTTATCGACCATGTCGGCGGGGATCTCCTGGACCTCGTACTTCGCGCCGAGGGTCACGTCACCCTTGGCGTCGCCGGGCCACACGAGGGCCCGCTTGGTGATGAGGTCGATGACACCGATGAAGTCGTTCTCGGCACCGATGGGCAGCTGGAGCACGAGGGGCTCCGCGCCGAGGCGGTCCTTGATGGTGTCGACGGTGAAGTAGAAGTCCGCACCGAGCTTGTCCATCTTGTTGACGAAGCAGATGCGCGGCACGTTGTACTTGTCGGCCTGACGCCACACCGTCTCGGACTGCGGCTCAACGCCCTCCTTGCCGTCGAACACGGCCACGGCGCCGTCGAGGACGCGCAGCGAGCGCTCGACCTCGACGGTGAAGTCGACGTGCCCGGGGGTGTCGATGATGTTGATCTGGTGGTCTTCCCAGAAGGAGGTCACGGCGGCAGACGTGATCGTGATGCCGCGCTCCTTCTCCTGCTCCATCCAGTCAGTCGTGGAGGCACCGTCATGCGTCTCGCCCATCTTCCGGTTGACGCCGGTGTAGAAGAGGATGCGCTCGGTGACGGTGGTCTTGCCGGCGTCGATGTGCGCCATGATGCCGATGTTGCGGACCTTCTTGAGGTCCGTCAGGACGTCCTGTGCCACGTTCGTGTTCTCGTCTCGTTCGCTGCGGGGTGATGCGGTTGGTGGTGCTGGCGGCGGTGCGCCAGCGGCGTCCGGATGCCGGGAGCGTCAGGTGACGCTCACGGCATCCGGACGCAGGTGGTCACCAGCGGTAGTGCGCGAAGGCCTTGTTCGACTCGGCCATCTTGTGCGTGTCCTCGCGGCGCTTGACTGCGGCACCGAGACCGTTGGAGGCGTCGAGGATCTCGTTCATGAGGCGCTCAGTCATCGTCTTCTCACGACGCTGACGCGAGTAGCCGACGAGCCAGCGCAGCGACAGGGTCGTGGCCCGGTTGGGCTTGACCTCGATCGGCACCTGGTAGGTCGCGCCACCGACGCGGCGGGACTTGACCTCGAGCGTCGGCTTGATGTTGTCGAGCGCGCGCTTGAGGGTCTGGACGGGGTCGGTGCCGGTCTTCTCGCGGCAGCCCTCGAGGGCGCCGTAGACGATGGTCTCGGCGATCGACTTCTTGCCGTCGAGGAGGATCTTGTTGACGAGCGACGTCACGAGCGGGCTCTGGTAGACCGGGTCGACGACGAGCGGCCGCTTCGGAGCGGGTCCCTTGCGAGGCATCAGGCCTTACCCTTCTTCGCGCCGTAGCGGCTGCGGGCCTGCTGACGGTTCTTCACGCCCTGGGTGTCGAGGGCGCCACGGATGATCTTGTAGCGAACGCCGGGGAGGTCCTTCACACGGCCGCCACGCACGAGCACCATCGAGTGCTCCTGCAGGTTGTGACCGACGCCGGGGATGTAGGCGGTGACCTCGATGCCGCTGGTCAGGCGCACACGGGCGACCTTGCGCAGGGCGGAGTTCGGCTTCTTCGGGGTGGTCGTGTACACACGCGTGCACACACCGCGGCGCTGCGGAGAGCCCTTGAGGGCAGGAGTCTTGACCTTGGTGGTCTTGTCCTGCCGGCCCTTGCGCACCAGCTGGTTGATGGTAGGCAACCTGGATCCTTTGCTTGTCTTCGTCGATGCCCGGCAGTGCTGCCGAGGCTCCTTGGGGTGTCCGGCGCTCGACCCCCGCAGTCGGGCGTGTCACACCGGGTGCTCCTCCCTGCACTCCCCATGGCTCACCCGTGAGGGTCAGGACGTGGGGTGCCCGGCAAGAGGTGGGCGAGGCGCCTGCCCGACACCTCTCGGCGGCTGGCTGCGCTCCAGGGTCTGGACCTAGCCAGACACGATGACCAAGATTACCGGTATGCCGGGGGTGGGTCCAAATCGCTTGAGTACGCCCGGTGCTCAGCCCGCGCTGGCGCCGAAGGCCGGCGGGTAGGAGAACGGCCCCGCGAGGTCGGCCCGCCAGGCGTTGAGCCGCTTGACCAGGAAGTGGTCGTCCGGCCACGGACCCGGCGAACGGATGCCGTGCGGCGCCGCCGGCTCGAACCCGAAGTGGGCGTACCAGCCGGGGTCGCCCAGCAGGACGACCGAGGGTTCGTGACGTTGGTCGGCGGTCACGATCACGGCAGCGACGAGAGCTGAGCCGATGCCCTCACCCTGCCGCTCGGGCAGCACGCCGATCGGTCCGAGGGCCACCGCGGACCCCTCCCCCATGCGCGCCCGGCTGCACACGACGTGCCCGACGACCTCGCCGTGCAGTTCGGCCACGAAGGTCAACGAGTCCAGGACGTCACCGTCGGCGCGCAGGCGGTCGAGGATCTCCACCTCGGCACAGCGGTCCGCACCCTCGGGCACCCCGAAGGCCGCCTCGTGCAGGGCGCGGGTGGGCTGTTCGTCTCCGGGCAGCTCCCGCCGGATGACCAGGGCTGGGTCCATCCCCCGATCCTCTCATCCTCCCCCGACGCCGACGGGCGGGGACGCACGGTGGTGACCCACCGGCATCCCCGCCCGTCTCGGTGCGGAGTGGCTGACCTCAGATGCGGTCGAGCCCGAGCTCGCTGTCGTCCAGGCGGACGGCCTCGCCGCTGCCCGGACCGAACGCGGTGTACGAGTAGTCGTCGTAGCTCGGCATCGAGTACATCGCCGCCTTGGCCTCCTCGGTCGGCTCCACCGCGATGTCGCGGTAGCGGGGCAGACCCGTACCGGCCGGGATGAGCTTGCCGAGGATGACGTTCTCCTTGAGGCCGAGCAGGGAGTCGGACTTGCCCTCCATGGCGGCCTCGGTGAGCACGCGGGTGGTCTCCTGGAAGGAGGCCGCGGACAGCCACGACTCGGTCGCGAGCGACGCCTTCGTGATGCCCATGAGCTCGGGACGACCGGATGCCGGCTTGCCGCCCTCGGCGAGGACGCGGCGGTTCTCGTCCTCGAAGCGACCACGCTCGGCGAGCATGCCCGGAAGCAGGTCCGCGTCACCCGACTCGATGATCGTGATCCGGCGCAGCATCTGCCGCACGATGACCTCGATGTGCTTGTCGTGGATCGACACACCCTGCTGGCGGTACACGCTCTGCACCTCGTCGACGAGGTGCATCTGCGTCTGGCGCGGCCCGAGGATGCGCAGCACGTTCTTCGGGTCGATGTTTCCGGCCGTCAGACGGGTGCCGACCTCGACGTGCTGGCCGTCCTGCACGAGCAGGCGGGCACGCTTGGTGACCGGGTACGCGTGCTCCTCGGAGCCGTCGTCCGGCGTGAGCAGCAGGCGACGCGTCTTGTCGGTCTCCTCGATGGTGATCCGGCCCGACGCCTCGGCGATCGGGGCGACACCCTTGGGGGTACGCGCCTCGAACAGCTCGACGACACGCGGCAGACCCTGCGTGATGTCGTCACCGGCCACACCACCGGTGTGGAAGGTACGCATCGTCAGCTGGGTGCCGGGCTCACCGATCGACTGGGCCGCGATGATGCCGACGGCCTCGCCGATGTCGACGAGCTTGCCGGTCGCGAGCGAGCGGCCGTAGCACAGCGCGCAGGTCCCGACCTTGGAGTCACACGTGAGCACCGAACGGATCTTCACCGAGTCGACGCCGGCGGCGAACAGGGCGCCGATGACGACGTCCCCGAGGTCGATGCCCGCGGTGGCCAGGGTCTCGCCGTCCTTGACGACGTCCTCGGCCAGGGTGCGGGCGTAGACCGAGGTCTCGACGTCGTCGTGGACCGTGCGGGCGCCGGTGCGTTCGTCGACGGCCGCGATCGGCATCGGCAGACCCCGCTCGGTGCCGCAGTCGTCCTCACGGATGATGACGTCCTGCGACACGTCGACGAGGCGACGGGTCAGGTACCCCGAGTCGGCGGTGCGCAGCGCGGTGTCCGCGAGGCCCTTGCGCGAACCGTGCGTGGAGATGAAGAACTCGAGCACCGACAGGCCCTCGCGGAAGTTCGCGCGGATCGGTCGCGGGATGATGTCGCCCTTCGGGTTGGACACCAGGCCACGCATACCGGCGATCTGGCGCAGCTGCATCCAGTTACCACGGGCACCCGAGGACACCATGCGGTAGATGGTGTTGGTCCGCGGGATGTTGGCTTCCATCTCGTCAGCGACCTCCTTGGTCGCCTGCGTCCAGATCTCGATGAGCTCCTGACGGCGCTCGTCGTCGGTGATCAGACCGCGCTCGTACTGCGTCTGGACCTTGGTGGCCTTCTCCTCGTAGCCCTCGAGGATCTCGAGCTTGCGCGGGGGCGTGACGACGTCGGAGATGGCGACGGTGGTGCCCGAGCGGGTCGCCCAGTGGAAGCCGTACTCCTTGAGCGCATCCAGGCTGGCCGCGACCTGCACCTTGCTGTAGCGCTCGGCGAGGTCGTTGACGATCGTGGACAGGCGCTTCTTGTCGACCTGGTCGTTGACGAACGGGTAGTCCAGCGGCAGCGTCTCGTTGAACAGCGCCCGACCCAGCGTGGTCTCGACGAGCAGCTCGGCGGCGTAGCCCTCGGCGTCGAGCTCGACACCCTCGGGCAGGGCCGACAGCGGCGTCGGGACGACGTTCTTGAGGCGGATCTTCACGAGCGAGCCGAGCTCGATCTCGCCGGCGTCGAAGGCCATGCGGGCCTCGGACACGGTCGAGAACACGCGACCGGCGCCCTTGCCGTCCTCCACCTCGGTGGTGAGGTGGTACAGCCCGATGATCATGTCCTGGGTGGGCATGGTCACGGGGCGGCCGTCGGCCGGCTTGAGGATGTTGTTCGAGGACAGCATGAGGATGCGGGCCTCGGCCTGCGCCTCCGCCGACAGCGGCACGTGGACGGCCATCTGGTCACCGTCGAAGTCCGCGTTGAACGCGGTGCACACGAGCGGGTGGATCTGGATGGCCTTGCCCTCGACCAGCTGGGGCTCGAAGGCCTGGATGCCGAGACGGTGCAGCGTGGGTGCGCGGTTCAGCAGCACCGGGTGCTCGGTGATGACCTCTTCGAGGACGTCCCACACGACCGAGCGCTGACGCTCGACCATGCGCTTGGCCGACTTGATGTTCTGGGCGTGGTCGAGGTCGACGAGGCGCTTCATGACGAAGGGCTTGAAGAGCTCGAGCGCCATCTGCTTGGGCAGGCCGCACTGGTGCAGCTTGAGCTGCGGGCCGACGACGATGACCGAACGGCCGGAGTAGTCGACGCGCTTGCCGAGCAGGTTCTGGCGGAAGCGGCCCTGCTTGCCCTTGAGCATGTCGGACAGCGACTTCAGCGGGCGGTTGCCCGGACCGGTGACCGGGCGGCCACGACGGCCGTTGTCGAACAGGCTGTCGACGGCCTCCTGCAGCATCCGCTTCTCGTTGTTGACGATGATCTCGGGCGCGCCCAGGTCGAGCAGTCGCTTGAGGCGGTTGTTGCGGTTGATGACCCGGCGGTACAGGTCGTTGAGGTCAGAGGTCGCGAAGCGGCCACCGTCGAGCTGCACCATGGGTCGCAGGTCCGGCGGGATGACCGGGACGGCATCCAGGACCATGCCCGAGGGCTGGTTCGTCGTGGTCTGGAACGCGCTGACGACCTTGAGGCGCTTGAGCGCGCGGGTCTTGCGCTGGCCCTTGCCGGTGGCGATGATCTCGCGCAGCAGCTCGGCCTCGGCGTCGAGGTCGAAGGTCTGCAGGCGCTTCTGGATCGCCGCGGCGCCCATGCCGCCCTCGAAGTAGAGACCGAAGCGGTCACGCATCTCGCGGTAGAGCACCTCGTCGCCCTCGAGGTCCTGGACCTTGAGGTTCTTGAAGCGGTCCCAGACCTGGCCCAGGCGCTCGAGGCCCTGGTCGGCCCGGCGACGGATGGCGTTCATCTCGCGCTCGGCGGAGTCGCGCACCTTGCGGCGGGCGTCGGCCTTGGCACCCTCGGCCTCGAGGGCCGCGATGTCGGTCTCGAGCTTCTTGGCGCGGGCCTCGATGTCGGCGTCGCGGCGGTTCTCGAGTTCCTTCTTCTCGACCTCGATCTGCGCCTCGAGCGAGGGCAGGTCGGCGTGACGCTGGTCGACGTCGACGCTGGTGATCATGTAGGCGGCGAAGTAGATGACCTTCTCGAGGTCCTTCGGGGCCAGGTCGAGCAGGTAGCCCAGACGGCTCGGGACACCCTTGAAGTACCAGATGTGGGTGACGGGGGCGGCGAGCTCGATGTGGCCCATCCGCTCGCGGCGCACCGCGGCGCGGGTCACCTCGACGCCACAGCGCTCACAGATGATGCCCTTGAAGCGCACGCGCTTGTACTTGCCGCAGGCGCACTCCCAGTCGCGGGTGGGGCCGAAGATCTTCTCGCAGAAGAGCCCGTCCTTCTCCGGCTTGAGGGTGCGGTAGTTGATGGTCTCGGGCTTCTTGACCTCACCATGGCTCCAGGCGCGGATGTCCTCGGCCGAGGCGAGGCCGATGCGCAGGAGGTCGAAGTCGTTCACGTCAAGCACGTTGTGCTTCCCTACTCTCGTTCGTTCGAACGTTCAGTTCTGGTGTCACCCGGTCACGGGCTGGGTCGGGGCCTCTCGGCCTCGTCTGTCCCCTGGTGGCCGGCGCCGTGCGCCGGCCACCTCGGGGTTGTCGAGGGGCGGGGCCCCGGTGGGTCAGACCTCTTCGACGCTGCTCGGCTCGCGCCGGGACAGGTCGATTCCCAGTTCCTCCGCTGCGCGGAAGACGTCCTCTTCGGCTTCGTGCATCTCGATGGTCGTGCCGTCGCTGGACAGCACCTCCACGTTGAGGCAGAGGCTCTGCATCTCCTTGATGAGCACCTTGAAGGACTCGGGGATGCCGGGCTCCGGGATGTTGTCGCCCTTGACGATGGCCTCGTAGACCTTCACGCGACCGTTGACGTCGTCGGACTTGATGGTGAGCAGTTCCTGCAGCGCGTAGGCGGCGCCGTACGCCTCGAGGGCCCAGACCTCCATCTCACCGAAGCGCTGGCCACCGAACTGGGCCTTACCGCCGAGCGGCTGCTGGGTGATCATCGAGTAGGGGCCGGTGCTGCGCGCGTGGATCTTGTCGTCCACGAGGTGGTGCAGCTTGAGGATGTACATGTAGCCGACCGAGACGGGCTCGGGGAAGGGCTCGCCGGAGCGACCGTCGAACAGCCGCGCCTTGCCGCTGCCGTCGATGAGGCGAACGTCGTCACGGGTCTTGGTCGTCGAGTCGAGCAGACCGATGATCTCGTCCTCGCGGACACCGTCGAACACGGGCGACGCGACGCGGGTGCCGGCCGGGGCCGAGCGGGCGTCGTCCGGAATGAGGCGGGCCCACTCCGGGTCACCGTCGATCGTCCACCCACGGCTGGCTGCCCAACCCAGGTGCAGCTCGAGGATCTGGCCCACGTTCATGCGTCCTGGGACACCGAGCGGGTTCAGCACGACGTCGACCGGCGTGCCGTCCTCGAGGAAGGGCATGTCCTCGACCGGGAGGATCTTGGAGATGACGCCCTTGTTGCCGTGACGGCCAGCGAGCTTGTCACCGTCGGTGATCTTGCGCTTGTTGGCCACGTAGACGCGCACCAGCTGGTTCACGCCCGGGGGCAGCTCGTCGCCTTCGTCCTTGTCGAAGACCTTGACACCGATGACGGTGCCGGTCTCGCCGTGGGGCACCTTCAGCGAGGTGTCGCGCACCTCGCGCGCCTTCTCACCGAAGATCGCACGGAGCAGGCGCTCCTCCGGGGTCAGCTCGGTCTCACCCTTGGGCGTGACCTTGCCGACGAGCAGGTCGCCGTCGCGGACCTCGGCGCCGATGCGGATGATGCCGCGCTCGTCGAGGTCAGCCAGGACCTCCTCGGAGACGTTCGGGATGTCCCGGGTGATCTCCTCGGGGCCGAGCTTGGTGTCGCGCGCGTCGACCTCGTGCTCCTCGATGTGGATCGAGGACAGGACGTCGTCCTGCACGAGCCGCTGGCTGAGGATGATGGCGTCCTCGTAGTTGTGGCCCTCCCACGGCATGAACGCCACGAGCAGGTTGCGCCCGAGGGCCATCTCGCCACCGTCGGTCGCGGGACCGTCGGCGATGAGGCCACCGGCCTCGACGCGGTCACCCTCGGAGACGATGACGCGCTGGTTGTAGGAGTTGCCCTGGTTGGACCGGTTGAACTTGTTGATCCGGTAGGTGCGGGTCGTGCCGTCGTCACCGGCGACGGTGACCAGGTCGGCGGACACCTCGGTGATGACACCGGCCTTCTCGGCCACGACGACGTCACCGGAGTCGACCGCTGCGCGGTACTCCATGCCGGTGCCGACGAGCGGGGCCTCGGCCCGCACGAGCGGGACGGCCTGGCGCTGCATGTTCGAGCCCATGAGCGCACGGTTGGCGTCGTCGTGCTCGAGGAACGGGATCAGCGCGGTCGCCGCGGACACCATCTGGCGGGCGGAGACGTCGATGTAGTCGACGTCGACGGCCGGGACGTACTCGACCTCGCCACCCTTGACCCGCACGAGAACGCGCTCGTGGGCGAAGGCGGTGCCGTCCTCGTTGAGGGTGGCGTTGGCCTGGGCGATGACGTGCTCGTCCTCCTCGTCGGCGGACAGGTAGTGCACCTCGTCGGTCAGGCGGCCCTTGGTGACCTTGCGGTACGGGGTCTCGATGAAGCCGAAGGCGTTGATGCGACCGTAGGACGCGAGCGAGCCGATGAGGCCGATGTTCGGGCCTTCCGGGGTCTCGATCGGGCACATGCGGCCGTAGTGCGAGGAGTGGACGTCACGGACCTCCATGCCGGCGCGGTCACGCGAGAGACCACCCGGGCCGAGCGCCGACAGGCGACGCTTGTGCGTCAGGCCGGCGAGCGGGTTGTTCTGGTCCATGAACTGGGAGAGCTGGCTGGTGCCGAAGAACTCCTTGATCGACGCCACGACCGGGCGGATGTTGATCAGGGTCTGGGGCGTGATCGCCTCGACGTCCTGGGTCGTCATCCGCTCGCGCACGACGCGCTCCATCCGGGACAGGCCGGTACGGACCTGGTTCTGGATGAGCTCGCCGACGTTGCGCAGGCGGCGGTTGCCGAAGTGGTCGATGTCGTCGGTCTCGACGCGGATGTCGACGGCCTCGCCGCGGCGGTGGCCGGGCATGGTCTCCTCGCCGGCGTGCAGCGCGACGATGTACTTGATCGTGGAGACGATGTCCTCGATGGTGAGCGTCGACTGCGACAGCTCGCTCTCCAGGCCCAGCTTCTTGTTGATCTTGTACCGGCCGACCTTGGCCAGGTCGTAGCGCTTGCCGTTGAAGTAGAGGTTGTCGAGCAGGGTCTGCGCGGCCTCCTTGGTCGGCGGCTCGCCCGGACGCAGCTTGCGGTAGATGTCCAGGAGCGCGTCGTCCTGACCCGTGGTGTGGTCCTTCTCGAGGGTGAGTCGCATCGACTCGTAGTCGCCGAACTCCTCGAGGATGCGCTCGTTCGTCCAACCCAGGGCCTTCAGCAGGACCGTGACCGACTGCTTGCGCTTGCGGTCGACGCGAACGCCGACCATGTCGCGCTTGTCGATCTCGAACTCGAGCCAGGCACCGCGGCTCGGGATGACCTTGGTGGTGTAGATGTCCTTGTCGGACGTCTTGTCGGGCGTGCGCTCGAAGTAGACGCCCGGGCTGCGGACGAGCTGCGAGACGACGACGCGCTCGGTACCGTTGATGATGAAGGTGCCACGCTCGGTCATGAGCGGGAAGTCGCCCATGAAGACCGTCTGGCTCTTGATCTCACCGGTGGTGTTGTTCATGAACTCCGCGGTGACGAACAGGGGTGCGGAGTAGGTCTGGTCCCGCTCCTTGCAGTCCTCGATCGAGTACTTGACCTCCTCGAAGCGGTGGTCGCGGAAGCTCAGCGACATCGAGCCGCTGAAGTCCTCGATGGGAGAGATCTCCTCGAAGATCTCCTCGAGGCCGGAGCGGTCGGGGACGTCGGTGCGCCCCTCCGCCTTGGCCGCGGCGACCCGGGCCTGCCAGCGCTCGTTGCCGAGGAGCCAGTCGAAGCTCTCGGTCTGGAGGGCAAGGAGGTCGGGGACCTCCATCGGCTCACGGATCTTCCCGAAGGAGAGCCGGCCGGTCACCGTCATTGCGGTGTTCATGTGCTTGGACGTGGTGCGCGAGGCAGCCAAGGAGGGTTCCTTCCACAGGCCTGTTCAGAACATCTGGGCTGGCTGCACCCACCGGAACCGCCCGTCGTGGACACCGGCCGCGTTTCCTCCCGGGTAACCGGGGGCATGGCGGCGCGACGACTCAGCGACGAGTGGGGGCAGGTAGGGGGCAGCGCAAAGTGACAACATACCCGAAGAAGGCACACCTGTCCAACCGAGTCAAGCCCCCTGGCTCCGGTTGCGGCCCCCTGCCGAAGCGGAGGACCGCATCAGGATGACGGTCGGACACCCGGTCGTCAAGGCAACCCCCCGATCTGTGCACAACTGGCTCAGGCACACGCACGACGGGCGGGCCCGGACCGTGTGGTCCGAACCCGCCCGTTGGCGGTGCTTCAGTCCCCCGAAGGGGACCTGGTCACTTGAGGGTGACGGTGGCGCCGGCGCCCTCGAGCTGCTCCTTGGCCTTGTCGGCCGCGGCCTTGTCGACCTTCTCGAGGACGGCCTTGGGGGCGCCGTCGACGAGGTCCTTGGCCTCCTTGAGACCGAGGGAGGTCAGCGCGCGGACCTCCTTGATGACGGCGATCTTCTTGTCGCCGGCGGACTCGAGGACGACGTCGAACTCGTCCTGCTCCTCGGCGGCGGCGGCGTCGCCGCCACCGGCGGGGGCGCCCGCTGCGGCCACGGCGACCGGGGCGGCGGCGGTGACCCCGAAGGTCTCCTCGAACTGCTTCACGAACTCGGAGAGCTCGATGAGGGTCATCTCCTTGAAGGCGTCAAGGAGCTCGTCGGTGCTGAGCTTGGCCATGATGGCGTCCTTTCTGAACTGCGGTATGCCGTGAGTGGCGTTTTGGTGGTGGAGTCACCGAACCCGGTTGCCCGGGTGTCGGATCACTCCGCGTCGCCACCCTCGGCGACGTCGGTGGCCTCGGCCGCGGGTGCGGCGTCAGCGGGGGCCTCGTCGGCCGCGGCCGGGGCGGCGGCACCGGAGTCCGGGCCCTCCGTCTCGACCTTCGCCCGCAGCGCGTCGACCGTGCGAGCGGCCTGCGAGAGCGGAGCGGCGAAGAGGTAGACCGCCTTGCTGAGCGAGGCGTTCATGGCGCCTGCCAGCTTGGCGAGGAGAACCTCGCGGGACTCGAGGTCCGCGAGCTTGGTGATCTCGGCGGCGCTGAGGGCCTTGCCGTCCAGCACACCGCCCTTGATCACCAGGAGCGGGTTTGCCTTGGCGAAGTCACGCAGACCCTTGGCAGCCTCGACCGGGTCGCCCTCAACGAAGGCGATGGCGGTCGGTCCGACGAGCTGACCGTCGAACGCGGTCACCCCGGCGTCCTTGGCGGCGAGCTCGGTCAGCGTGTTCTTGACCACGGCGTAGGTCGCGTTGCCCCGCAGGGAGTTGCGCAGGTCGGTGATCTGCTTCACCGTGAGCCCGCGGTACTCCGTGAGGACGGCGGCGTTCGAGCTCTTGAACTTGTCAGAGAGCTCGGCGATGGCCGCTGCCTTGTCGGCACGAGACATGGGCGCCTCCTTCCGTCGTGTGGACCTCCGGTCGAGGGGCCCGACACGAGAAAGAGCCCCGGCGCAGGGCACGGGGCTCAGGAGGGCGGACGTGAAGCGAGCTTCACGGCATCCGACATCTGATGTCGCGGCCTGCGCTGGTTGCCCGCTCTCACGCGGAACCTTCGGTCACGTGCGGGTGCACGCGACAACCGGCGGTCTTTGGTCAAGCCCAAGGGTACGGGTCGAGGCGGTGAGACCCAAATCGCGTCGATCAGCCGGCCCTTGGTGTGGGCCGGCTGATCGAGGGTGAACCGAGAACCTGGCGGTCAGGCGGACACGGCATCCGGCAGTTCTGCGGCCTTGCGGCGCACGATCAGCCCGAGCACGAGGAAGACGACACCCCAGGCGACGGCGATGACTCCGAGCAGCCAGACGATGCCGACGACGGCCCGCCCCGGGTTGGCGATGAAGATCCAGCCGAGCGCGATGTCGAGCAGCGCACCGAGCACCAGCAGCCAGCGCGGCGCGACCTGCACCGTCCCGAGGGCACCCACCAGCTCGAAGACGCCGCGCACGAGCAGCCAGATGCCGAGCACCCAGGTCAGGGCGGCGGCCGCCATGCCCGGTCGGGTGAAGGCCAGGAAGGCGACGACGAGAGCGACGGCCGCCATGCCGAGCAGCAGCATCCGCTGCCCGCGGCCCAGGCCCTCGGTGAAGGCGTTGGCGGCCAGGCCGATGCCGTCGACGAGGGCCCACACTCCCCAGAGCACGACCACGACGACGATGGTCTGCTGCGGCCAGGCCATCGCCACGATGCCGAAGACGACGCCGATCAGACCGCGCAGGACCAGCAGCTTCCAGGATGCGGTGAGGGACTCCTTGGTCATGGTGATGTCTCCGGTTCTTCCGTGGCGTCGGGGATGGTGGCAGTTGCGGGTTCGGGAGTGGCGGCAGTTGCGGGTTCGGGGTCGCCTGCTGGGGCGGGGACCCCGGACAGCAGCGGGCCGAGCCACTGCGACCCCGGATCGACGTCGACGAACAGCGCCTTGAGGAGCAGGGTCAGCGGCAGGGCGAGGATCGCGCCGAGCGGGCCCAGCACCCACGCCCAGAACACGAGCGAGAGGAAGGTCAGGGTCGTCGTGAGGCCCAGCGCGTCCGCCTGGTACTTCGGCTGGATGATCGACTGGATCACGACGTTGATGACGGAGTACAGCACGATGACGGCGAGCATGAGACCGGGGCCGCCCTCGAGCAGGCCGATGATCGCCGGCGGGATCACGCCGATGACGAACCCGACGTTCGGGATGAAGTTCGTGACGAACGCGAGGACACCCCAGACGAACGCCCCGGGGATCCCGAGCAGGGCCAGCACGACGGTGTCGATGGCCGCGACGATGAGGCCGAACACCGTCGACACCGTGAGGTAGGTGCGCGTCCCCTGCGCGAAGGACGTCAGTGACGCCACCACGTTCGGGCGTTCCTCCCGGGCCGCGAGCAGGTGGGCCGGGAACTTGCCCGAGTCGAACCCGATGAACAGCACGAGGGTTGCGACGAAGGCCAGGCTGGCGAGGATGCCCACGAGGTTGGCCGCGAGCCCGGTGAGGACACCCGCCAGCCGGCCCAGGTCGACGCTCGACGCGACGGCATCCACCTGCTCGTCCTGCAAACCCAGGTTCCGCAGCGAGGTGCTGACGCTGGCGACGAGGTCATCCATCTGCGTTGCGTACTGGGGGATGAGGCTGGCGAGCTTCGCTCCCGAGACGGCGAGCGAGGCCACGAGGGCGATGACGATGAGGTAGACGAGCGCGATCGTCGCGAGGATCCCGGCCCACGCGGGCGCCCCACGGCGCTCCAGGACCCCGCGTACCGGCGACACGGTGACGACGAGCACCACCGCCAGCGCCGTGGGTGCGAGGAGCCAGGCGCCGGCCCGCATGCCGGCCACGGCCACCACGGCCGCAGCCACACCGAGCAGGATGAGGAGAGGTCGCGGGATGGGGGCCGCGGCACGCGTGGTCTCCATGGACGGTTCCTGTCCGCTCGGTCGGCGCCGGTGCCGTCTGGCCGCCTGCGTGGATCCGAGCGTACTGACGCCCAACCCGGGTTGACTCGCCCTCAGCGGGTGGGGCCCGGCGTGTCGCGACGTGGCGCCGGGTCGGGGTCGTCGCCCGATCGTCCTCACGGATGACGCGAGAGCCCGCCTCCCCCATCGGGGAGGCGGGCTCTCGTGGTGTCGCGCTGGGACGATCAGGCGTCCGCGGTCTCCTCGAGGAGGTTGCGGGTGCGGGTCGCGTCGAGCGGGATGCCGGGGCCCATCGTCGTGGCCAGCGTGGCCTTGACGATGTAGCGGCCCTTGGAGGCCGAGGGCTTCAGACGCAGGATCTCCTCGAGGGCGGTCGCGTAGTTCTCGACGAGCGCCTTCTCGTCGAAGGAGACCTTGCCGATGATGAAGTGGAGGTTCGCGTGCTTGTCGACGCGGAACTCGATCTTGCCGCCCTTGATGTCGGTGACGGCCTTGGCCGTGTCCATCGTGACCGTGCCGGTCTTCGGGTTGGGCATGAGGCCGCGGGGGCCCAGGACCTTGCCGAGACGACCGACCTTGCCCATGAGGTCAGGGGTGGCGACGACGGCGTCGAAGTCGAGCCAGCCGCCGGCGACCTTCTCGAGCAGGTCGTCGGAACCGACGAAGTCGGCGCCGGCTGCCTTGGCGGCCTCGGCCTTGTCGCCGTTGGCGAAGACGAGGACGCGGGCGGTCTTGCCCGTGCCGTGCGGGAGGTTGACCGTGCCGCGGACCATCTGGTCGGCCTTGCGGGGGTCGACACCGAGGCGCATGGCGACCTCGACGGTCTCGTCGTACTTGGCCGACGCGGTCTTCTTCGCGAGGCGAACGGCGTCGAGCGGGGCGTAGGTGACGTCGGCGTCGATCTTCTCGGCGGCGGCGCGGTAGGACTTGCTGCGCTTCATGTGCTGCTCCTGGTGTGCTGCGGTGGAGGTGTGGTCAACGGGCCAGCGCTGGCCCTGCCACCGGTGGGGCGCCGACGTGGCGCCCCACCGGCATCCGGGTTCGGATGCCGTGGCACCCGCACGGGCGGGCGCCGGTCCGGGCTCAGAGCTCGGTGGTGATACCCATCTGGCGGGCGGTGCCGGCGATGATCTTCATCGCGGCGTCGATGTCGTTGGCGTTGAGGTCGGGCATCTTGACCTCGGCGATCTCGCGGACCTGGTCCTTGGTGAGCTTGCCGACCTTGACCTTGTGCGGCTCGCCGGCGCCCTTCTGGACACCCGCGGCCTTCTTGATCAGCTCCGACGCCGGGGGCGTCTTGGTGATGAAGTCGAAGGTGCGGTCTTCGTAGACCGTGATGACGACGGGGATGATGCTGCCGCGCTGGTGCTCGGTCGCCGCGTTGTACGCCTTGACGAACTCCATGATGTTGACACCGTGCTGACCGAGCGCGGGGCCGACCGGCGGCGCCGGGGTGGCCGCGCCGGCCTGGATCTGCAGGTTGATGTACCCGGAGATCTTCTTCTTCTTGGGGGGCATGTTCTGTCCTTGTGGTGGTGGTGACGGGCCGACGCCGTGGGCGATGACCCCTTTGCAGCCCCGAACCCCGGGGCAGGGTCTTACAGCTTGGTGACCTGGCTGAACGACAGCTCGACCGGGGTCTCGCGACCGAAGATCGACACGAGCACCTTGAGCTTCTGGGTGTCGGCGTTGATCTCGGAGATCGTGGCGGGCAGGGTCTCGAAGGGCCCGTCCATGACGGTGACGGACTCGCCGACCTCGAAGTCGACGACCGTGGTCTCGCGACCCGCGCTCGACGCGGATGCCGTGCCGCCCGCTGCCGCCGCGGCCGCAGCGGCCTCGAGGTCGGCCGGCTTGATCATCGAGTAGACCTCGTCGAAGGTCAGCGGCACCGGCTGGTGCGCGTTCCCGACGAACCCGGTGACCCCGGGGGTGTGGCGCACGGCGCCCCATGACTCGTCGGTGAGGTCCATGCGGACGACGACGTATCCCGGCATCCGGACCCGGCGGACGAGCTTGCGCTGGCCACCCTTGATCTCGGTGACCTCCTCCATCGGGACCTGGATCTCGAAGATGTAGTCCTCCATGTTCAAGGAGGTGATGCGGGTCTCGAGGTTGGCCTTCACGCGGTTCTCGTAGCCGGCGTAGGAGTGCACGACGTACCAGTCGCCGACCTTGCTGCGCAGGTCGTCCTTGAACGCCTGGACCGGGTCGACGACGTCGAGGCGGTCGCCGTCCTCGTCGGTCGCCGAGGCCGAGGCCTCGGCGTCATCCTCGTCGACGTCGGACGCGTTCGCGTCGTCGGCGGAGGCGTCCGGGTCGTCGGCGCTGTCGACACCCACGGCGGCGTCCAGCCCCTCGGCCACCGAGTCCGCCTCACGCGACCCCTCGGTCACGGTGTCGGGCAGCACCTCGGGCGCGTCGTCGGACGCTGCGTCGGGGTTGTCGGTCCACTGGTCGGACACGGGAAACCTCTTCCTTGTTCGGTGAATGCCGGGTGGTGCGGCGGTGATGGCGCCTCGCGGCGCGGCGTCAGGAGCCGAACACCAGCCCGACGAGCTTGCTGAAGCCCAGGTCGAGCCCGGCCACGAAGGCCATCATCACGGTGACGAACACGATGACGACGAGCGTGTAGTTCCACAGCTCGGAACGCGTCGGGCGAACGACCTTGCGCAGCTCATCGAGGATCTGGCTGACGAACAGGGTCAGTGCCTTGACCCACCGGGAAATGGGGTTGCCGCCCGACTCCTTGCCCTTGGCGGGCTTGGAGGGAGTCCTGGTCTGACCCACGTCAGTCACGGTGCCTCTTCACGTTCGTTGCCATGTCGGTGCCTTTGCGCGCGGCGCGACCGCGAAGGCACCCATCGTTCGGATGCAGTCGTGGACGAACCACACGTGCGACGCAGGGCAGGAGGGACTCGAACCCCCAACCGCCGGTTTTGGAGACCGGTGCTCTACCAATTGAGCCACTGCCCTACGAGTGTCCCGGTCGGGTGGGGCACTCGCCCGGTGCGACCGTCACCCTCGGGCACGCCGAAGGATGGTGATCACACCGAAGGGCAAGCATACGCGACGCCCCCACCCGGGCGCGAACTCGCTCGCGACTGCGGCGCTCGTGGGCGGGTCCGGTCCTGCTCTGCCACGATATGGGGGTGAGCACCGACACCGCAGCCACCACCCCCCTCGCCGAGCGTTCCCCCCAGGAACTGCAGGCCTACCTCGAGGAGCAGCGCGCAGCCTACGACGCACTGTGCGAGCGCGGCCTGACGCTCGACCTCACCCGTGGCAAGCCGAGCAGCGCCCAGCTCGACCTGTCCGACAGGTTGTTGTCCCTGCCCGAGGGGGTCAAGGACGCCGACGGTGTCGACGTGCGCAACTACGGGGGCCTGACCGGCCTGCGGGAACTGCGCGAGATGTTCGCCGAGCTGCTGTGGGTCGACCCCGACCAGCTCGTCGCCGGTGGCAGTTCCAGCCTGACGATGATGCACGACGTGCTCGTCCAGCACCTGCTGCACGGCGGGCTGGACTCGCCCAGGCCGTGGAAGGACGAGGAGAAGGTCACCTTCGTCTGTCCGGTGCCCGGGTACGACCGGCACTTCACGATGCTCGCCTCCTACGGCATCGAGATGGTGAGCGTGCCGATGCTGGCCGACGGCCCGGACGTCGCCGCCGTCGAGGCCCTGGTGCGCGACGACCCGTCGGTCAAGGGCATGTGGATCGTCCCGACGTACGCCAACCCGGCAGGGTCCGTGGTCACGCAGGAGGTCGCGAGCCGGCTGGCGTCGATGCCCACGGCGGCCCCCGACTTCAGGATCTTCTGGGACAACGCGTACGCGCTGCACCACCTCACCGCCGACGAGGCGAAGTCGGCCGACATCCTCTCCCTGTCCTCGGCCGCCGGGCACCCGCACCGACCGATCATGTTCGCGTCGACGAGCAAGATCACCTACGCCGGCGCCGGGGTCGCGTTCCTCGCCGCGTCCCGCGAGAACATCGCCGCCTACCTGGGGCACCAGCAGTTCGCCTCGATCGGCCCCGACAAGGTCAACCAGCTCCGCCACATCCAGTTCTTCGGCTCGGCGCAGGGTGTGCGTGACCACATGGCCCGCCACCGCGAGATCCTCGCTCCGAAGTTCGCCGCGGTGGATGCCGCGTTGACCGCCGAGCTGGACGGCCTGGGCATCGCGGAGTGGACACGCCCGGCCGGCGGGTACTTCGTCTCCCTCGACGTCCCGGACGGCTGCGCGGCCCGCGTCGTCGCCCTGGCGAAGGCCGCAGGCATCGCCCTGACCCCCGCGGGGGCATCGTTCCCGCACGGTCAGGACCCCCGCGACCGCAACATCCGTCTGGCACCGTCCTTCCCCCAGCTGGCCGAGGTCGAGACGGCCATGGCGGGGGTTGCGACGTGCGTCGCCCTCGCCGCCGCTGAGCAGCTCACCGCCGTAGGCTGAGGGCATGTCCGAACCCCAGGAAAGCCTGACCACCGACCTCGGCGCCTACAGCCTCGATGACGAGGACCAGCTGCAGCCCGGGGACACCTTGGACGACGACGACGTCGACGTCCTCGACCGCGGCTACTCCCCGCCGGACACCGACCGCGGGTCACGCGCCCACGGCGTCACGGCATCCGAACAGCACCGCGACGAGACCATCGAGCAGCGGATCGCCCAGGAGGTGCCGGACCCGACGTCGGCCTACGGTGCCCCCGACAACGAGTCGGGTCTGGACGAGCGGGACCGCATCGGCGGCGACGACCCCGACAGCATCGACGCCGAGGACGACTGGATCGGCGACGGCGAGGTCGGCGGACTGCGGGCCGGTCGCCTCGTCGCCCCCGACCGCGGGGTGGGCGAGGACAGCGAGAGCCTCCTGATCGGCGAGGACGTCGGCATCGACGGTGCGGCCGCCTCGGCCGAAGAGGCCGCGATGCACGTCATCGAGCGACTGCCCGAGGACAACGACTCCGAGTGAGTGAGGCGACCGCTGCGTCCCAGCGGTCCGTGACGGACCTGCCCAAGGCTCACCTGCACCTGCACTTCACCGGGTCCATGCGGGTGGAGACCGTCCGCGACCTCGCCGAGCAGCACGGCATCCGACTGCCTGCGGCCCTGACCCACGACTGGCCGCCCCACTTCGACGCCGCGGACGATCGCGGCTGGTTCCGCTTCCAGCGGCTGTACGACGCGGCCCGCGCGTGTGTGCGCGGGGAGGCCGACATGCGCCGGATCGTGCGCGAGGCGGCGCTCGACGACGGCGCTGAGGGGTCGCGCTGGCTCGAGCTGCAGATCGATCCGACGTCGTACGCGCCGTTCGTCGGCGGCATCACCCCGGCGATCGAGATCGTGCTCGACGAGGCCCGGGCGGTCTCCGCCGAGCCGGGGGCCGCGCAGGTCGGTGTCGTCGTGGCGGCGAGCCGGATGCGGCACCCGCTGGAGGCGCGGACGCTGGCCCGGCTGGCGGCGCGGTATGCGGGATCGGGGCCGGGCACCGTGGTCGGCTTCGGCCTCTCCAACGACGAGCGCCGCGGGGTGACGGCCGAGTTCGGGCCGGCCTTCGCGATCGCGGACCGGGCGGGGCTGGCCCTGCTCCCCCATGCCGGTGAGTTGCTCGGGGCGCAGGCCGTCGCCGAGACCCTGGACTCGCTGCGCCCGGACCGGCTCGGCCACGGGGTCCGCAGCGTGGAGGACCCGGCGGTGCTCGACCGGGTCGTCGCCGCTGGCGTGGCGCTCGAGGTGTGCCCCGGGTCGAACGTGGCCCTCGGGGTGTACGTGGACGCGCACGAGGTTCCATTGCGACAGTTGCTGGATGCCGGGGCGACCGTTGCGCTCGGAGCCGACGACCCGGTGATCTTCGGGTCGCGGCTGGCGCAGCAGTACACGACCGCGCGCGAGGTGCACGGCATCGACGACGCCGGCCTGGCCGGGTTGGCGCTGGGGTCGCTGCGGGCCAGCCGGGCACCCTCGGACGTGGTCGCCGCGGCCGTGGCGGACGTCGATGCCTGGCTGCGCGGCTGAGTCGGCGCGGCTGACGCGCTGCGGAGGGCGTTCCTGAGAGCCCGAGGGGGGTGGGGGCCAGGGGACGTCCGGATGCTTCACGTCGTGCGCCACCGCCTGGCCAAGCCATACCCACGCTCGCGGCGCAGGCGGCCCCGGCCTGAAGGCTCCCGTTGTCCACAGGGATGCGGGGCGCGAGCACTTGTCCCCAGCCGTCGGAGTCGGTCTTCAGTCAGCGAGCCTCCGTGGGCACGCTGGCGCCATGGATGATGCACGAGGTCTACCGAACACGTGGGTGCCCGCCCTTCGCCGCGCCCGAACGTTCCTCACCGTGCAGGAGGAGGTGGGGTTGGCTCTGCGCGAGCATCGCCGGCGACTCGGCCTGAGTCAGCGTGCGTACGCGAAGCATCGGGGTCTGAGTCGCGCCATGCTCGCTCGACTCGAAGCAGGCGCCGGGCAGATGCGCCTCGACACGATCTCCGATGCTCTCGTCGGAACGGGCTTCATGCTGTGTGTCACCTTCTCCCAGAGCGAGCCTGATCCGTCCCCGGACGACGCGGCATCGGGATGCGCCGCCGCCAGCGACGATGAGCCGCAGATCCAGGTGGTGCCTCGGCGGGTCCCTCCTGAGGCCTGGTCGCCGACCGACCTCGTGGCCGCGGTTCGCGGTGGTGGCCGCCGGTTCCCGGCTCACCGAAAGGTCTACGCGGTGACCAACCCGCCGCTGTGGTGGTGGATGCACGAGTTCTTCAACGGTCCGACCGAGAAGCCGAAGTGGTACGCACCCGTGCCACGTCCCGACCTCACTCTGCTCCTCGGCGACCTGGGTGACGACGACGAGGGGGATGACCACGGGGACAGCAGCCCCGACGACGCCGCGGCGGCTCCACACGGCGACGAACACGACGCGGCGTGATCGACAGCTCGCGCAACCCTCACAGCCACCCAACCATCCCTGTCCGCCCCTCTGGGACATCCCTGCCCTCCCCTGCGAACCATCCCCCGGATGGTTCGCCGGCGCGGAGCATCCCTTGGGTGGCGCACTACTCGATCCATCCCCTGGATGGTTCGAGCACGGGGCGAGCGGGGCCCGTCTGGCGTGCCACGCGATGCATCCAGGGATTGCTTCGCGTGGTGAGCCGGCGGGGCAGGTGGCTCACGATGTGAAGCATCCGGACGTCCCCCCACCAGTACCTGGCCCCGCTCTCAGCGGTCGCCGTTGCGGATGCCGCCCCACCGGTGTCAGCGCACCACCTTCACAGGCTGTGGCCGACGAACACCGGCTCGTTGACGAGGGTGACGCCGAAGACGTCGTGAACGCCGTCGCGCACCGTTCGCCCCAAGTCAGCGATCTCGGATGCCGTCGCCCCGCCCCGGTTCGTCACCGCGAGAGTGTGCTTGGTCGACAGCGCCGCGGGCCCGGGCATCCCGAAACCCTTGGTGAACCCCGCCCGCTCGATGAGCCAGGCGGCGCTGGTCTTCACCTGTCCGCCGGCATCCGGGTAGCGCGGCGGGGAGACATCGGCACCGAGGTGCTCGTGCACGCGCTCCTCCAGCGCCTCGAACTGCGCCGGACTCAGGAGCGGGTTGGTGAAGAACGAGCCGCAGCTCCACGTGTCGTGGTCACCGGCATCCAGCACCATGCCGCGACGCCGCCGCTGCGCCAGCACCGCCTCACGCGCCTCGGCGAGCGGCACCCGGTCACCCACGGCGACGCCGAGCTGGGTCGCGAGATCGGCGTAGCGAACGGGCTGTGACAGCGTCCCCGGGATGAGCTGGAACATCACGTCGATGACGACGTAGCGGTCGGTCCCCTTGAACAGCGAGTGCCGGTAGCTGAACCGGCAGTCCAGCGACATCATCGTCCGCACCCGTCCTTCGAGGCGGTCCCACACGCGGACCCGGGCGATGGTCTGGGCGACCTCCTGCCCGTAGGCCCCGACGTTCTGCACGGGCGTGGCACCACACGACCCGGGGATGCCGGACAGCGCCTCGATCCCGGACCACCCCTCGTCGACGGCCCGGGCCACGACGTCGTCCCACGGCTCCCCCGCCGCGACCGTGACGTTGGCTCCGCCGCACTGGTCGAGCGAGTCCACGACGACACCGCGGGTCTCGACCTTGACCACGGTGCCGGCGAACCCGGCATCCGCGACGACGAGGTTGGAGCCGCCACCGAGCACGAGCAGCGGTTCGTCGGCGTCGTCCACCTCACGCACGGCGTCGACGAGCTCGTCAGGCGTCTCGACGACGACCATCCGGGCAGCAGGACCGCCGACCCGCATCGTCGTGTGGGCGGCGATCGGTTCGTCGTGCAGCAGGCGCATCAGTCGAGCCGGACGACCGCGATGCAGCGGCCCAGCACCTTGTCACCGCCACACGTCGTCGTGACGTCGACGGTGACCCGCCCGGTGTCGGGGTCGACGGCCTTGACCAGGCCCTGCACCACGATCTCGTTGCCGTCGACGGGCACCTCGACGGGGCGGGTGAACCGGGTGCCGAACTCGACGACCCGGCCGGCATCCCCGGCCCAGTCCGCGACGACGGTGCCGGAGGCCCCCATCGTCCACATGCCGTGGGCGATGACGTCGGGCAGCCCGACCGAGCGGGCGAACTCCTCGTCCTGGTGGATGGGGTTCTGGTCCAGCGACGCGTTGGCGTAGGCGACGAGGGTCTCGCGGGCCACGGGCACGGTCACCGGGCCGATGACGTCGCCGACGGCGACCTCGGACAGCGGGCGAACAGGCATGCTCACTCCTCCCCGCCGCGAACGACGATCGTGGACGTGGAGGTCGCGACGGCATCCCCGGCGGTCGTCGCGAGCTCGGTGCGGGTGGTGACCATCGAGTGGCCGCCGGCGGAGCGCACGGCATCCACCGTCGTGACGCCGACGAGCTCGTCCCCGGCCGTGATGGGTCGGTGGTGGACGAACCGCTGCTCGCCGTGCACGACCCGGCTGAAGTCGATCGCCGCCTCGGGGGCGGTGATGTAGGCGCGCTCGCTCTGCTGGGAGAAGCGCACGGCCATCGTCGGTGGCGCGATGACGTCGCCGTACCCGGCGGCCTGCGCCGCGGCGGCATCGGTGTGCACCGGGTCGGTGGACCCGACGGCTGCGGCGAACGCCGCGATGAGTGCCGCGTCGACGGCATACGGACCACTGGGCGGGTAGGTGCGCCCGGCGAAATCTGGGTTCACGGCCATGGCGACCACTCTAGGCCCGGCGTCGCAGCCGGGCGCGAGCCGACGCAGCCACGCGCACGTTCGCTGGCAGAAATGTCGGGAAGAACGCCGAGAGGCCGCCAGCACCAGGTGGTGCAGGCGGCCTCTCGTGGCGGAACCGCTGAGGTCAGCGGGTCTCGCGGTGGGTCGTGTGGTGCTTGCAGCGCGGGCAGAACTTCGCCAGGTCGAGACGCTCGGGGTCGTTCCGGCGGTTCTTCTTGGTGATGTAGTTGCGCTCCTTGCACTCCGTGCACGCCAGGGTGATCTTGGGGCGGACGTCGGTGGCCTTGGCCATGGGGGCAACCTGCTCTCGGGAAAGTGATTCGATCGTCGGGCGTCGCGCGGAGGCACGATTGCACGCGCGACACCAGCACAACAGGGTACGCGGCTTCGGGCATTCCCCGAAATCGCGGCCTTGGTAGCGGGAGCGGGGCTCGATCCCGCGACCTCACGATTATGAGTCGTGCGCTCTAACCAGCTGAGCTACCCCGCCAGGGGTTCGATCCGCAGCCAGCCACGAGGGCAGGCCCCGGCCGGACCGGAGCCCCCTGTCGGAATCGAACCGACGACCTTTTCCTTACCATGGAAACGCTCTGCCGACTGAGCTAAGGGGGCGTGCGCTACCTGCGGTAGACCGCTGGGCGCCACGGAGACAGTACACGCTCAGGATCGGTCCAGTGAAATCCGCGCCTCGATCAGGGACGGGCCGTACCAGGTGATGAGCCGGCCAGACACCAGTCGGGTCGGCAGTCGCTCGAACACCTCCGGCCCGTCAGCGGCCGTGAACACGTACGGCTCGTCCGGCAGGAGCACGAGGTCCGCCAGCGCAGGATCGTCGATGACCTCCGGTTCGAGCCCCGGATAGCGGCCGGTCACCCCGGCCGTCACGACCTCGAAACCAGAGCGCGCCAACAGGTCTGCCGTGAAAGTCGGCCGCCCGATGACCATCCACGGATCACGCCAGATCGGCACGACGACCCGGGCGCTCGGGGCGGGCACCGGGCCACTCCAGGCCCGGTCCGCCTCCGCCAGCCAGGCGGGGTCCTCCCTCAGCCCGAGGACCTCGCGCAGCAGGCGCCGCATCGAGGTGATCGACGCGGGAACCGTCTCGATGTCGGTGACCCAGACGGGGATGCCGCGCTCACGCAACCGGCGCACGTCCAGTTCGCGGTTCTCCTCCTTGTTGGCCACGACGAGGTCGGGCTGCAGGGCGGCGATGGCCGCGAGATCCGGGTTCTTCGTGCCCCGCACCCGCCCGACCCCGCGGGCGTCGAGGTCAGCGGGATGGTTGCACCAGTCGGTGGCACCGACGAGCCGGTCGGGCACCGTCACCGCGAGGGCCTCGGTCAGTGACGGCACGAGGGAGACGATGCGGTCGACGCGATCGGGCAGGGCGATGTCCTGACGGAGATCGTCACGCAGGGTGCGCCTCAGGCGCAGGTGACGACCCGGCATCCGACCCTCGCGACCCGGCATCCGTGACGTGCGCGTCAGCGCGGGGCCATCCGCAGCGCGCCGTCCATGCGGATCGTCTCGCCGTTGAGGTAGTCGTGGTCGACGATGGCGAGCGCCAGCTTGGCGTACTCCTCGGGACGCGCCAGGCGTTGCGGGAAGGGCACCCCGGCGGCCAACCCCGCCCGGATCTCGTCGGACACGGTCGCGAGCATCGGGGTCTCGACGATGCCGGGGGCGATGGTGACGACCCGGATGCCGTACTGGGCGAGGTCACGAGCGGCCGGCAGCGTGAGCCCGACGATGCCACCCTTGGACGAGCTGTAGGCGGCCTGGCCGACCTGACCGTCGAAGGCGGCGATGCTCGCGGTGTTGATGACGACACCGCGCTGCCCGTCGGCGTCGGGCTCGGTCTGGGCGATGGCCTCGGCAGCCAGCGCCATGACGGTGAACGAGCCGACGAGGTTGATCTCGACGACCTTGCGGAACAGGGCGAGGTCGTGCACGCCCTTGCGCCCGAGGATGCGGGTTGACGGGCCGATGCCGGCGCAGTTGACGACGATGCGCAGCGGCTTCGCCGGATCATCGGATGCCGTGGCCACAGCCGCGCGGACCTCCTGCTCGGACGTCACGTCGGTGGGCACGTACTGCACCCCCTCAACCGCCGGGCCCGACTCGCACGCCGCGGGCAGGTCGAGGGCGATGACGCGGGACCCGGCGGCGGCGAGGGCGGCCGCAGTGGCGGCTCCGAGCCCTGATGCTCCTCCGGTCACGATGGCGGTGGTGTTCGCGGTCAGCATGGCCGCCATCCTGCCAGTCGGTGGCGCCCCCTACGGTGGTTCCATGTCACAACGCATCGGTGGGCACGTCGACAGCAGCGACCCCGTCGCGGAGGCACTCGCCCGTGGGGCGACCCTCTCGCAGATCTTCCTCGGCGACCCGCAGAGCTACAAGGGCCCGGTCGTGGCGTACGCCGGGGGTGCCCCTGCCCTCAAGGCTGCGGCCGAGGATGCCGGGGTCGACCTGTACGTCCACGCGCCCTACCCGATCAACGTCGCGTCGACGAACAACCGGGTGCGGATCCCGGGCCGCAAGCTCCTCCAGCAGCACCTGCACGCCGCCGCCGAGATCGGCGCAAAGGGGGTCGTCGTGCACGGCGGCCACCTCGGCAAGGACGAGGACGCTGCGGTCGGGTTCGACAACTGGCGCAAGTGCGTCGACGGCCTCGACCTGCCGGTGCCGCTGCTCATCGAGAACACCGCGGGCGGGGACAACGCCATGGCACGCCGGCTCGAGGCGATCGCCCGTCTGTGGGATGCCATCGGCGCGGCATCCGGCGGTGACCAGGTCGGCTTCTGCCTCGACACCTGCCACGCCCACGCCGGCGGCAACGACCTCGGTGACGTCGTCGAGCGGGTGCTGGCCATCACCGGGCGCATCGACCTCGTGCACGCCAACGACTCGCGCGACACCTTCGACTCCGGCGCCGACCGGCACGCCAACTTCGGGTCTGGGCTCATCGATGCTGGTGACCTCGCCGACGTCGTGCGAGCCGCTGGCGCACCGGTGGTCTGCGAGACCCCCGGTGGGGTCGAGGGGCAGGCTGCTGACATCGCCTGGCTGCGCGAACGCCTGGGCTGACGGGCCCGTCGGACTGGGCTGACGGGCCGTCGGCTACCTCAGGAACTGACGGTAGGCCGGGTTGTCGGTCTCGTCCCAGGAGCGGTAGCCCAGGGTCTCGCGGAAGGTGTCGAAGGCCGCGCGGTCGCTGGGCGGCACCTGCATCCCGACGAGCACCCGCCCGACGTCCGAGCCGTGGCCGCGGTAGTGGAACAGCGAGATGTTCCACCCCGGCGCCATCGCCGCGAGGAAACGCACCAGGGCACCTGGTCGCTCGGGGAACTCGTAGCGGTGCAGCACCTCGTCGTCGGCCAGGGTGGTGCGCCCCCCGACCAGGTGGCGCAGGTGCAGCTTGGCGAGCTCGTCGTCGGTCAGGTCGAGCGCCGGCAGCCCGGCATCCTCGAAGCCCTGCGCGAGGCGGCGGGCCTCGTCGCGGCCGCGGACCTGGAGCCCGACGAAGACGTGCGCGGTGTCGCTGTCGGCGATCCGGTAGTTGAACTCGGTGACCTCGCGCCCGGGCCCGATGACGTCGAGCAGCTTGCGGAAGCTCCCCCGCTGCTCGGGGATGGTCACCGCGAACACGGCCTCACGCTGCTCACCGATCTCGGCCCGCTCGGCGACGAAGCGCAGGCGGTCGAAGTCCATGTTGGCTCCGCAGGCCACGGCGACGTAGGTGCCGCCGGCCGAGCCGGGGCGGGCGGCGTACTCTTTCAGCCCGGCGACGGCGAGGGCCCCAGCGGGTTCGAGGATGGCGCGAGTGTCGGTGAAGACGTCCTTGATCGCCGCGCACACGGCATCCGTGTCGACGCGGATCATCTCGTCGACGAACGCGCTGGCGACCCGGAAGGTCTCCTCCCCCACCAGACGCACCGCGGTGCCGTCGGAGAACAGCCCGACGTGCTCGAGCTCGACCCGGTACCCGGCCTCGAGCGATCGGGCCATGGCGTCGGAGTCGTCGGTCTGCACCCCGATGACCTTGACGTCCGGGCGCAGCGCCTTGACGTAGGCCGCGATCCCGGAGATGAGCCCGCCACCGCCCACGGCGACGAACACGGCATCCAAGGGGCCGGTGACCTGTCGCAGGATCTCCATGCCGATGGTGCCCTGCCCGGCGATGACGTCGGGGTCGTCGAACGGGTGCACCATCGTCAGGCCGCGCTCGTGGGCGAGGGCCGCGGCGTGCGCCCCGGCGTCGGAGTAGGAGTCGCCGTGCAGGACGACCTCGACGCCGGCGGCGCACACGGCATCCACCTTGAGCTGGGGTGTCGTGGTCGGCATGACGATGACGGCGTGGCAGCCGAGCACGGATGCCGCGCGCGCGACCCCCTGCGCGTGGTTGCCGGCGGACGCCGCGATGACCCCGGCGGCGCGGGCCTGCGGGCTGAGCTGAGCCATCGTGTTGTACGCGCCGCGGATCTTGAACGAGAACACCGACTGGAGGTCCTCGCGCTTGAGCAGCACCGTGCTGCCGAGGCGGGCGCTGAGGCCCGGCGCGGCATCCAGGGGGGTCTCGTCGACGACGTCGTAGACGCGCGACGTGAGGATCCGCTTGAGGTAGGCCGTGGCATCGGCGTCGGTCAGGGGTCGGGTGTGCGGCACGGCGCAAGGGTAGCCGCGGCGGGTCAGGAGGGCGGATGCCGTTCGCCGCGCCCCCTCAGCCGGCGAGGTGGGCCCAGCGCTGTTCCAGAGCCGACCATGGCCCGACCTCGGCCACCCGGCCGTCGACGAGCACGACGACCCGGTCGGCCTGGGCGAGCGCGGCCCGCTTCGACGTGGCCCCGATGACCGTGGTGCCGCGGGCGCGCAGGGCGGACCACAGGTCGATCTCGGTGGTGGCGTCCAGGGCGCTCGACACGTCATCGGCCAGCAGCACCTCGGCCTCGGTGGCCAGTGCCCGGGCCAGGGCCAGCCGCTGGACCTGGCCCCCTGACAACCGCACGCCGCGGTGACCGACGAGCGCGTCGTGCCCCCCGGCATCCTCGACGTCGTCGCGCAGCCGGGCGTCGGCGATGGCCCGGTCGAGGGCGCGGCCGTGACCGAGCACGACGTTGTCGGCGAACGAGCCGGACAACACCCTCGGCACCTGCGAGACGTACGACACCTGGCCCGGCCGCAGGAAGACCTGCGCGTCGTGGACCTCGACCCCGTTCCACGTGATCGAGCCGGTGTGGTGGATCAGGCCGGCGAGGCCGCGCAACAGGCTCGACTTGCCCGACCCGACCTGCCCGAGGAGCAGCACGAGTTCACCGGCGCGGACCGTGAGGTCGACCCCCTCGACGCCGCGGGTGCCGTCGTCGTGGATGGCACCGACATCGCGCAGCTCGAGCTCGCGCAGCGGGACGTGCTGCGGGGTGGGCGCAGCGGGTGCGGTGCCCTCGACGAGGTCGATGCCGGGCGGGAGGGCGACGAGGTCGACACCCCCGGCGAGGGCGCTCGTCGCCTTCTGCCAGGACCGGGTTCCCGGCGCCTCGGTGACGACGGCTCCGGCGACCCGGCCGAACCAGTCGAACCCGTTGACGGCACCCGAGACGAGGATCGCGGTGGCCAGGCTCCAGCGCCCGGAGGCGAAGGCCGCCCAGGCAGCGACCACCCCGATCTGCACCATGATCACCGGCACGCCGTCGAGGATGGCCTGCACCCGGTGCTCGAACACGGCCGCGTCGACCCGGCCGCTGTCGACCCGGCGCAGGTGGCTGCGGGCTGCGGGGGTGGCCGAGGCCAGCTTGATGGTCCGCGCGGATTCGAGGACGGACACCAGGGAGCGGCCGAAGGTGGCCCGGGCCGCGGAGGATTCGGTGGCCGAACGCCCCGCGATGGGCCGCCCGACGGCCGAGGCGAGGGCCGAACCGACGAGCACCCCGAGCAGCACACCTCCGGCCAGTGCACTGCCGCCGAGGATCGCGGTGACGGCGACGACGGCGAGCCCGTTGAGGAAGTCGACCCAGCGGTCGGCGTAGAGGACGTAGCGGTCGGCATCCATCGCGCGGGCCACGACCTCACCGGGCGGCGTGCTCTCGAGCCGGTGCTGTCGCGTCTGCCCGATCAGGATCGACATGCGCACCCTCAGCAGCACCTCGACCCACCAGCGCGGGTAGCGCCGAATGGCCGCGGTCATGAGCAGCGGTGACGCGACGATGAACAGGGTCGCCAGGGCGAGGAGCACGACGGTACGGGTGTCCCAGCCTGCGCCGTCGGCCAGGTGCTCGACGACCAGGCCCCAGACGAGGCCGGTGGCGGCACCAAAGGCGCCACCGAGCGCGGAGACGAGGAACAGCACCGCGGGCCAGACGCCCCATCGGGGGCGCACGAGCAGGGCGGTGACCACGCCTCGCGCCAACGACGGGCCGTGACCCGGGTCGGGCGCCTCGGGCGGCGGGCCGGTGCGGCGGGCGCCACCGACGATGGCGTCGGGCGCGTCCGAGGCCTCGGGGGCGTCGAGCGCGACGTCGCCGCCGGGATGCCGTGACGCGCCACCCTGCGCGGCGGTCCCCTTGAGTACCGGGTCGGCGCCTACCTCGGTGGCGGCCTCGGTGCCTGCCGCGGTGAGCAACCGGCGGAACGGGCCGTCGGTGGTGGCGAGCACGGAGCGCGGACCCTGCTGGACGACCCGGCCGTGGTCGAGCACCGCCACGAGGTCGGCTCGGGCCGTCGTGGTGAGCCGGTGCGCCACGAGGATGCCGGTGCGGCCGGTGAGCAGGCGGTCGGAGGCCATCACGACGAGGCTCTCGGTCACCGGGTCCATCCGGGCGGTGGCCTCGTCGAGCACGACGACGGCGACGTCGCGCACGAGGAGCCGGGCAAAGGCGACGAGCTGCTCCTCGCCCGCCGAGAGCGGGGTGCCCCCGGGGCCGAGCGTGGTGTCGAGGCCGTCGGGCAGGCCGTCGACCCAGTCGTCGAGGCCGAGTTCGGTGACGGCGGCGCGCACCGTCGAGGTGGGCACGTCGGCGAAGAGGGCGATGTTCTCGGCGAGGGTCCCGGCGAGGATGTCGGTGCGCTGGGTGACGACGCCGACGGCAGAACGCAGTGCGTGGACGTCGAGGTCGCACACGTCGACGCCACCGAGGAAGACCGACCCCAGGGGCGGGTCGGTGGCGCGCGACAGCAGCGCGGCCAACGTGGACTTGCCCGACCCGGATCGCCCGACGAGGGCGCACGTCCGGCCGGCGGGGATGTCGAGGCTGACGCCGCCCAGGGCGAAGTCCCCCTCGGCGTAGGAGAAGTGCAGGTCCCGGAACTCGACCCCGACGTTCCCGGCAGGAACAGGCCGACCGCCCTCGGGCTCAGGTGGCGACTCGAGCAGCTGCCGCAGGCGCGTGATGGCCCCGATGCCGGTCTGCAGCTCGGGCAGGTGGCGGGCCATCTGGTCGATCTGCCCGACGAACGTGCTCGTGACGAGGAACAGGGTGACCAGGCGGGCCACCGACAGGTCGTCGCTGATGACCAGTGCCACCCCTGCGATGCTCGTGCCCGCGAGCAACGAGTAGAGCAGGAGGCCGGTGCGCCGGGTGGCGCGGGCCTGCAGCGCCAGCAGCTCGTCGAACCGGCGGTGCACGGTTGCCGACAGGGTGCTGAGGCGCTGCACGACGTGGGCCTGGCCCAGGCTGGTGCGCAGGTCGTCTCGGGCGGAGACCCCCTCCTCGAGGGCTGCGGCATGGTCGGTCCAGGCGGCCTCTTCGACGACGGTCCGCTCCGCGATGGCCGGGAGCAGCCTGCGGATGATGGCGAACGCGGCCGCCCCAGCGACCGGGAAGAGGATCCAGGCCGGCCACCAGGTCAGACCAGCGACGATCCACATGGGGACGGCGGAGAACACGGTGCGCAGGGCGTCCCACACCTGGCGGCGCAGCATCGAGCCCACGGCGTGGGTGTCGTCATCGACCCGGTCGAGCACCTCCCCCACCGCCTGCTCACCGAGCGCCGACAGCGGTTGGTGAAGCGCGGCATCCACGAGATCCTCGCGCAGGCGACCCTCCGCGCGGTCGACCACCGAGGCCCACAGCGTGCGGCCCGCAGTGTCGAGGACGGCGGCACCGACGACGCACAGCGCCAGGAGACCGACGAGCCTGGTGGACGGGTTGGCCGCGAGCAGCCCGGCCACGACGGTGCCCAGAGTGCGTCCGATCGCCCCGATCGCGGATGCCGTGAGCGCCACGCCCGTGGTCCATGCGCGCAGGCGCGCGAGACCCACCTGTCTGCTGGCCGCGCGGGTCGGTGATGCGGGCTGGGCGACGGGTGTGCGGGTGTTCGTGGTGGCGGTGGACATCGTCAGCAACCTACGTCGCCGCCCTGACACGCCACGAACGGTTTTCCTCGCGGCCGGGGCGCGGAGCGCGAGGTGTCAGGCGATGAGCTCGGCTGGTCGGATGGTCACGGGGAACGGCAGGGTCGCCGACCAGCTCTGCTCACCGACGACGTGGGCAACCTCCACGTAGTGGCCTTCTCGCAGGTCCCACGCGGTGAGTGATGGCTGGAGCGGGTCGACGATCCAGAACGAGGGGCAACCGGCTCGCTCGAACCTCGGGAGCTTGAGGTTGCGGTCGACCATCCGGGTGCTCGGTGAGGCGACCTCGATGGCCAGCAGCGGGACGCCATCGAGGGTGGCACCGGTCGCCTGCGACCGACGCACGACGAGGAGATCCGGCTCGAGGACGGTGTCTGCGGCCAGCGTGACGTCGAGGGGTGCGAAGAACACCTCGAGCTCAGCGGGGCAGTTCGCCAGCAGAAGCTGCGCGAGCCGCATCACCATCCGTTGGTGAGGCACCCCCGGTGACGGCGTCACGACGAGGGCACCATCGAGCAGCTCGTGCCGGCTGCCGTCCGGCGGCAGGGAGTCACGCTCCTCACGGGTCCACACGCGGTCGTCGAGGACGAAGGTCATGGCGTCCATGGTGCTCCTCCCCCTTCATGAGCACCACCCTGCCCACCGTGGCAGGGAAAGACCCGGCGACGAGGTCGCCCTGAGGACGAGCGCGCGGTTGTGTCGTGGCTGTGGACAACGAGGGGTACGGGGACGTGCGACAGCCCTTCAGCTGCAGGCGTACGCCTGGAAGTCAGCCACCGACCCCGTGGTGTACACCTCTCGGTCAGGGTTCTCTTCGAATCCGGAACAGCGCACAGCGGCACGAACAGCCGCGCCACCCTCGCGATGCCGGTGCCCGTCGCCTGGCTCTTCGTGGTCATGGTTGACCTCCCCTCCACGCAAACCGACCGGCACCGCGACGACGTCCTCCAATCCCACGAGTGTGTCACCCAAGCTCACCCCGTCGGTCGACCATTTCTCCAGCCGCTTGATCCGCACGTCCCGCACGGTCCTCCGTCAGTACCAGCGGGCCGAACTCGTCAGTCGAGAGGAGGGGGTCGTGTCCAGGGCCCTTGCCCGATGAAAGGAATCCCTTGCGGCGGGCAAGGACTCTGGGCGAGGTACCTACCGGGGCTCCGCTGGCTACGGGCCGACGCGCGCCGGTCACACGTTGCGGCGGTACTGGCCTCCGACCTCGAAGAACGCCTCGGTGACCTGCTGCAGCGAACACACGCGAGCGGCATCCATGAGCACGGCGAAGACGTTCTCGCCCGACACCGCGGACGCCTTGAGCCGGGCCAACGCGACCTCCGCCTCGGTGCGGTGCGACTCCCGGAACGACGTCACCCGGGCCAGCTGACCCTCCTTCTCCGCCTCCGACGCGCGGGCGAGCACGACCTCGCGAGGTGCCTCACCGGTGTCCGGGGCGATGAAGGTGTTGACGCCGATGATCGGCAGCGACCCGTCGTGCTTGCGGTGCTCGTAGAGCATCGACTCGTCCTGGATGCGCCCGCGCTGGTACCCGGTCTCCATGGCGCCGAGCACGCCTCCGCGCTCGGAGATGCGGTCGAACTCGGCGAGCACGGCCGCCTCGACGAGGTCGGTCAGCTCGTCGACGACGAACGAGCCCTGCAACGGGTTCTCGTTGACGGCCAGGCCCCACTCGCGGTTGATGATCATCTGGATCGCGAGCGCCCGGCGCACCGACTCCTCGCTCGGAGTGGTCACCGCCTCGTCGAAGGCGTTGGTGTGCAGGCTGTTCGCGTTGTCGTAGATGGCCGTCAGCGCCTGGAGCGTGGTGCGGATGTCGTTGAAGTCCATCTCCTGGGCGTGCAGGCTCCGACCCGAGGTCTGCACGTGGTACTTCAGCTTCTGGCTGCGCTCGTTGGCGCCGTACTTCTCCTTCATCGCGATCGCCCAGATGCGGCGGGCGACGCGGCCGATGACGGTGTACTCGGGGTCCATCCCGTTGGAGAAGAAGAACGACAGGTTCGGCGCGAAGTCGTCGATCGCCATGCCGCGCGCCAGGTAGGCCTCGACGTAGGTGAACCCGTTCGCGAGGGTGAACGCGAGCTGGCTGATGGGGTTCGCCCCTGCCTCGGCGATGTGGTACCCGCTGATCGACACCGAGTAGAAGTTGCGCACCTCGTGGGCGATGAACCACTCCTGGATGTCGGCCATCATCCGCAGCGAGAACTCCGTGGAGAACAGGCAGGTGTTCTGGCCCTGGTCCTCCTTGAGGATGTCGGCCTGGACCGTGCCGCGCACCGTGGCCAGGGCACGAGCACGGATGCCGTCCGCCTCCTGCGCGCTCGGCTCCCGTCCGTTCTCGGTGGCCCACGCCTCGACCGCACGGTCCATGACGGTGTTGAGGAAGAACGCGAGGATCGTCGGGGCCGGGCCGTTGATCGTCATCGAGACGCTCGTGGTCGGTGACGTGAGGTCGAACCCGGCATACAGCTCGCGCATGTCGTCCAGGGTCGCGACCGAGACGCCCGAGGTGCCGACCTTGCCGTAGATGTCGGGGCGCCGGTCGGGGTCGCGGCCGTAGAGGGTGACCGAGTCGAACGCGGTGGACAGGCGGGTCGCGGGCTGCCCCTGCGAGAGCAGCTTGAAGCGGGCGTTGGTGCGGAAGGGGTCGCCCTCGCCGGCGAACATGCGGGCCGGGTCCTCGTTGTCCCGCTTGAACGGGAAGACCCCGGCGGTGAACGGGAAGTACCCGGGCAGGTTCTCGCGGCGCAGGAAGCTGACGAGGTCCCCGTCGTCGGAGTAGCGCGGCAGGGACACCCGACGGATGTGGTTGCCGGACAGCGATTCCTTGACCAGTGCGGTGCGGATCTCGCGGTCGCGGATCGTCACGACCTGCTCGTCGCCCGAGTAGGCCTCGACGACCGAGCTCCACCCCGCGAGCTGGCGCGCCACCGACAGCGGCAGGTCGTCCTGGGCGCCGGAGAGCAGCGCATCGACGCCCGAGCGGTCGGCCCCGGCCCGGGCGAGGGCAGCCCCGACCTCGGTGAGGCGCTGCACGCGGCGGGCGGCCTCGGCGAACCGCTGGGTGTCCTCGTGGAACTGGCGCACGGTCTCGGCGATCTCGGCGAGGTAGCGCACCCGCTGCGGCGGCACGACCTGGCGCAGCACCGAGGAGTGCCGCACCGACACCGCCGGCAGCGCACCCTCGGCGACCTCGAGCCCGTGGGCCGTGAGCTGGTCGCGCAGCTCCTGGTAGAGCGCGGTGACGCCGTCGTCGTTGAACGTCGCGGCCGAGGTGCCGAACACCGGCATGTCCTCGGGCTTCTTGCCGAACGCCTCCCGGTTGCGCACCATCTGGCGGCCGACGTCGCGCAGCGCGTCCATCGCCCCGCGGCGCTCGAACTTGTTGATCGCGACGACGTCGGCGAAGTCGAGCATGTCGATCTTCTCGAGCTGGCTGGCGGCACCGAACTCGGGCGTCATGACGTACAGGTTGACGTCCGCGAAGGAGGTGATCGCGGCATCCCCCTGCCCGATGCCGGGGGTCTCGACGATGACGAGGTCGAAGCCGGCGGCCTTGAGGATCGTCAGCACGTCGCCGAGCGCCTCGGGCACCTCGCGGCCACCGCGGGTGGCGAGCGAGCGGAAGTAGACCCGGTCACCGTCGAGGGAGTTCATCCGGATGCGGTCACCGAGCAAGGCTCCCCCACCGCGGCGGCGGGTCGGGTCGATGGCGACGCACGCGATGCGCAGCTTGTCCTGCTGGTCCACGCGCAGGCGGCGCAGGAGCTCGTCGGTGAGGCTCGACTTGCCCGACCCGCCCGTGCCGGTGATGCCGAGGACCGGGGTCCGGCGGCCGGATGCCGCCCGCTCGAGTTCGGTGCGCATCTCACCGGTGAGGTGGCCGGTCTCCGCGGCGGTGATGGCCCGGGCCACGGCGGCCCGCTCGCCGGTGAGGACGGCGGGCACCGACGGGGGCGACACGGCATCCAGATCGACGTCGCACGCGGCGATGACCTGGTTGACCATGCCGGGCAGACCGAGGCGCTGGCCGTCCTGCGGGCTGAAGATCGTCACCCCGGCGGCACGCAGGCGCTCGATCTCCTCGGGGACGATGACGCCGCCACCACCGCCGACGACCTGCACGTGGCCGGCGCCGGCCTCGGCGAGGAGCTGGACGAGGTACTCGAAGTACTCGACGTGCCCGCCCTGGTAGGAGCTGACCGCGACCCCCTGCACGTCCTCCTCGACCGCCGCGTCGACGACCTCCTGGACGCTGCGGTTGTGCCCGAGGTGGATGACCTCGGCGCCCTGGCTCTGCATGATCCGCCGCATGATGTTGATCGAGGCGTCGTGGCCGTCGAACAGGGCGGATGCCGTGACGATCCGGACCGGGTTCACCGGCACGTGGAGCCCGGGCTTCGGGCTGGTGGGCTGCGTTGCCATGGGGGTCCCTTCGGGTTGCCTCCCGAGATACTAGGACGTCCTAGTACCTACTCGGAAGTCACCGGCGCTGGGCCCAGCCTGCCACTGCGTCCGGCAGCTTGGCCCGTGGAGCAACCAACCTGCCGGACGCAAGGTCAGCGGTGCTGGCCCGCGAGCCAGGTGATCGCCTCGGCGTAGCCCTGCACCCCACGGCCGATGACGTGGTGGTCGCACACGGCGGCGAGGTAGCTGTGGTGGCGGAAGGCCTCGCGGGCGTGGATGTCGCTGATGTGCACCTCGACCGTGGGCACCCGGCACGCCGAGAGGGCATCGCGCAGGGCGACCGAGGTGTGTGTGTAGCCGGCGGCGTTGATGACGATCCCCGCGATTCCGGCGCGCCCCTCCTGCACCCAGTCGATGAGCACGCCCTCGTGGTTGCTCTGGCGGAAGTCGAGCACCAGACCGGATGCCGTCGCCGCCTGCTGGCACAGCACCTCGACGTCCGCGAGCGTGGCGGAGCCGTAGACCTCGGGCTCGCGCTCACCGAGCAGGTTGAGGTTCGGGCCGTTGAGCACGAGCACGGTGCGGAGATCCATGACGGCGAGTATGCCGCGGGTCAGGGAAGGAGAGCCGCGCAGAGGTCGCCACGATCCCCGGATGCCGTGGGGTCGAGAACCTGCGGCGGCGCACCCAGGGTGGCCACGGCATCCGCGGCTCGTGCCCGACCGAGGTTCCAGGCGAGCAGGTCGTCGCCGACGCCGAGGTCAGGCCCACCGATGGAGTAGGGGCTGGACAGGATGCAGTGGGCCGCGTCACTGGGCAGCCGCTCGACGATGACCGGGGTGGCGTCGGCGCTCAACCTCGCCAGGTAGGCGGTGTCGAGCTCACGCCCGGCCTCGAAGCGGTCGATGTTGTGCGAGGCCACGAACGCGTCGGGGTTCAGGCCGACGAAGACGAGCACGAACACGGCCGCCGATCCGAGCACGGCCCGCGGCACCCACGCGCCGCTCAGCCGCACGCCGGCGACGAGCAACATCACGATGACCAGCCCGAGCCACAGCTCGAAGCCGTCGACGAAGACCCGCAGCACCGTGTAGCCGTAGGCCTCCTGGTAGAGCGACATCCGATAGAGGGCGCTGGCGACGACGGCCAGGGTGAGCAGGCAGAGCGCGCCGAGGAGGACCCGGAGCAGCAACCGGTCGCGTGAGCTCGCGAGCGGTGCGACACGCATCGCCAGGCCGACGACGACGACCGTGAGGAACGTCGCCACCGTGAGCTGACCGAAGCCCTGGTGGACGTACTCCGCGTAGGTCAGGCCCGTGGTGGCCCGCAGGTGCTCGACCCCGCCGAACATCGCCGTGGCCTGGGCGATCAGGAAGCCGGCGAACAGGGCGACGACGACGCCGACCGGCACGGCCCACTCCCACGCGTGGCGGGCGCGCGGTGTCGCCGGCAGGGCGGCATCCGCGATGTTCGGCGGGTTCAGCGCGAGGTAGGTGCCGGTCAGTGCCACCCCGGAGACGAGGGCGAGGACGAACGTGCGGGCGATGATCGTGTCCCAGCGCAGGTCGGGCACGAGGACCTGGGCCCAGGCACCGAACACGGCGTCACCGGAGGCGAACAGCCCACCGAACAGGGCCAGTGCGATGAGGGAGAACCCGAGGGTGCGCAGCACCGGCCACAGGGTGGAGGCCCTGCCGGTCGCCGACATGGTGCGGGCGAGCAGGGGCAGACCACGCAGCGCCGATGCCGGCCAGGCGATCACGCTGAGCGGAACCGCGAGCAGGGTGCGGGCCCGGCTCACGCCAGCCGCGGCGACGATGACGGCGACGAAGACACTGAGCGCGATGACCCCACCGGCATCGCGCAGCAGGGTGACCGAGGCCAGCACAGCCGCGGTGACGGCGCACAGCAGCGTCCACGGGTGGGCGCGGAACCGGGCCACCCGCCACATGAGGCCACCGGTGGCGAGCATGGTCAGGGCCACGGCCAGGCCGACGTTGCGCTCGGGCCAGGTCAGCGCCGCCCAGGCGCCGATGGCGATGGCGGCGAGGACCGGCAGGGTCTGCGGGGGCAGCGGCCGCTCGGGCCAGAGGTTGCCGAGCGGGCCGGGGCCGCCCGGGCCCTTCGGGGCGTAGGGGTTCACCGGGACGTGGACCACCTGGCCGGGGGTGGCCTGCGGGGACGCGGCTGCGGCGGCGGTCGGGGCGGCGTCCCCCGGGTGACCTGTTGGTCGATCTGGGGTCAGCGTGCTCATGGTGCGCTCCTGGGTCAGGTGGGTGGGTCGGTCAGTGGGGGGCGTGAGGGGCAGCTGGGCTCGCAGCAGCGCGCCGGTCTGCCCCGGCTCAGGCGCGAGCGCGCTGATGGTGCCGCCGTGCAGGTCGCACACCCAGCGGGCGATGGCCAGGCCGAGGCCGGTGCCGCCGCCGGAGTCGTCGCCGGAGCCGAAGCGGTCGAAGACCCGCTCGAGCCGGTCGGCCGGGATGCCGGGGCCATCGTCACGCACGTCGAGGCACCACGTGGAGTCATCGACCAGTCGCGCGGTGACGACGACCTCGCCGTCGGCCGGGCTGTGGCGCACGGCGTTGTCGAGCAGGTTCGCGACGAGCTGGGCCAGGCGCGCCCGGTCGGCCGTCACCGTGAGGTCCGCCGGCAGCACGTCGTGACGCACGCGTCCGGGGCGAGCGCCCACGCGAGCCTCGTCCACGGCATCCGAGAGAAGGTCCGCGACCCTGACCTGCGTGAGGTTCAGAGAGGTGACCCCGGCGTCGATGCGCGAGAGGTCGAGCAGGTCCGCGACGAGGGTGCTGAGGCGCTCGGACTGCTGCAGCGCGCCGCGCAGGGCCCGGTCGTCCGGGGTGACGACCCCGTCGACGAGGTTCTCGAGCAGGGCCCGCTGGGCAGTGAGGGGGGTGCGCAGCTCGTGCGACACCGTGGCCACGAGCTGGCGGCGCTGGGTGTCGGCGGAGGCCAGATCCGCGGCCATGGCGTTGAAGGCCCGCGCCAGCTCCCCGACCTCGTCGGAGGAGGATGCCGTGACGCGCTGTCCGTAGTCGCCTCCCGCCATGCGCCCCGCGGCCGACGTCATCTCGCGCAGCGGTGAGGTCATGCCGCGCGCGAGCCACTGGGTGACCGCGAGGGCGGCGACCACGGTGACGGGGACGCTGATCCACCACGGCACCTGACCGGCATCCGCCACCCGCTCGACGACGACGGCCACGACGATGCTGACGGCGACGAGCAGGCCGAGCTTGACCTTGAGCGAGGTGATGCCGTCGAGCGGGCGGGCGGTGTTCACGGGGTGGCCTCGAGGGCGTACCCGACGCCGTGCACGGTGCGCACGCGGTCGGCGCCGATCTTGGCGCGCAGGGCCTTGACGTGGCTGTCGAGGGTGCGGGTGCCCGAGGCGTCGGCCCAGCCCCAGACCTCGCGCATCAGGGCGTCGCGGGAGCGGACCACCCCGGGTTCGGCGGCCAGGGCGCACAGCAGGTCGAACTCCAGCGGGGTCAGGTGCACCTCGGCGTCTCCGGCGGTGACGCGCCGGGTGGCGACGTCGATGCGCAGGCCCTGCACGTCGAGGTGGGCCGGGCGGCTGGCTGCGAGCTCGGCGGCCCGCTCGACACGGCGCAGCAGGGTGCGCACCCGGGCGACGACCTCGCGCATCGAGAACGGCTTGGTCACGTAGTCGTCGGCGCCGACCCCGAGACCGACGAGCAGGTCGGTCTCGTCGGTGCGGGCGGTGAGCATGAGCACCGGCACCGGGCGGATGGCCTGGATGCGGCGACACACCTCGAGGCCGTCGAACCCGGGCAGCATGACGTCGAGGACGACGAGGTCTTGGCTGGTGGTGGTGAACGCGTCGACGGCGCCGGGGCCGTCGAAGGCCTGCGTGACGTGGAAGCCCTCGGCGCGCAGCCGGTCGGTGACGGCCTGGTTGATGACCGGCTCGTCCTCGACGACGAGCACGTGGGATGCCGCCGCGCTGGTGTTGGCGCTGGCGCTCGCTCCCGCCGTCGCGGCTGCTGCGGTGGCCGAGGCGGTCGCTGCGGCTGATGGTCCGCTCGGCGGAGTGGTGGGGCCCTGGGTCATGCTCCCGAGCGTAGGCAGGTACGGCTGGAGCACGCGGGGGCGACGTGTGGAGATCGTGTGAAGGTGCCACCCCGCCCCGACTTCGTGCGACTTCCGTGCGGCACCTGAGCGGATCAGGGCCCACAAGCGCACCGAAGTCGCACGAAGTCGGGAAGGCAGTGGCCCTCAGCAGCGCCGGGGGGCCAAGTGCGCGACCAGCCGCGCGTCTGGCACCCCACCCGGCATTGGGTGACGATCAGGCGCCCCTCACCCGGGCTCCCCCGCGAATGTGGGTGAAGATCGTTGCCCAGGCGACGATCTTCACCCACATTCGCCGGAGGGAGTGGCTGTCCGGAGGGAGGAGTGCGGGCGGAGCCGGCGCTGACAGGAAAGGTCAGGAGCGGCGGCGGGCGATGAGCCAGCCGATGAGCACGCCGATCAGGCCCACCACGGCGTGCGGGGCGTAGGTCTTCAGCAGCACCGGCAGCACGGTCGCGCCGAGGTCGATCGAGTCGTCCACCTCCGGCACCGACGTCAACCGCGGGGTGGAGCGGCCCGCCGGCCGGGACGCAGCCGGGGCCAGCCCCGAGGTGGAGCCGACGGATGCCGCGGCACCGGTTGCCGTGCCTCCGCTCTGGGCGACCGCACCGCCTGCAGATGCCGCGCCACCGCCGGATGCGTCACTACCGGATGCCGTGCCACCACCCGCGCTGCCCGCCTCACCGGCGGCCGCGCTGGGAGCCGACGGCCCGGCATCCGGCTGAGGCACGGTCTCGGGCGCGGGCTCGTCCTCCACGGCGAACTGCTGCTCGATGCACGCGACGAACTGGCCGAGCAGCTTGTCGGAGACGTCCTGCATCACCCCGCGCCCGAACTGCGCCGGCTTGCCGGTGACCGACAGGTCGGTCGTGACGTCGACCCGGGTGCCCTCACCCGAGGGCGCGAGCTGGATCGTCACGGTGGCGCCGGCCGTGCCGTTGCCCCGCTTGTCCTTGCCCTTGGCCTCGATGACGGCCCGGTACGCCTGGTCGTCACGCTCGAGGAACGTGCCGGCACCGGCGTACTGGAGCGCGATGGGGCCGAGCTTGACCTTCACCGTGCCGGCGAAACCGTCGTCGCTGGCGTCGGTGACGACCGCGCCGGGGAAGCAGCTGCCGACCCGGTGCAGGTCCATGAAGGTCGCCCAGGTGGTGCCGATCGGGGCGGGGACGGTGAAGTCGTGCGTCAGTTCCATGCGGTGACTCAGCCTCCGAGCGCGGTGAGCACGGCGCGACGGGTGAGCACCCGCGCGAGGTGCCGCCGGTAGTCGGCATCACCGTTCAAGTCGCTCGGCGGGTTCGTTCCGTCGGCGACGGTGTCGCAGGCGTCACCGAGGTCCGCGGCCGACCGGCCCACGAGGGCGGCCTCGACCGAGGGCGCCCGCAACGGGGTCGAGCCCATGTTGGTCAGGCCGACCCGGGCCTCGGCGATCGAGCCGCCCTCGACGCGCAGGGCCACCGCGATGCCGACGATCGACCACTGATGGGACACGCGCACGAACTTCTCGTAGTGCGACCCCCAACCGGTGTGCTTGGGGATGCGGATGGCCGTGAGCAACTCACCCTCACCGACGGCGGTCTCGAACAGGTCGAGGAAGAACTCGCTGACCGGCACCGTGCGCTCACCGTCCACGCCGCGGATGACGAGCTCGGCGTCGAGCGCGAGCACGGGGGCACCGACGTCTCCCGCGGGGTCGGCGTGCACCAGGGCACCGCCGACGGTGCCGCGGCGCCGGATCTGCGGGTCGGCGACCTCCTCGACGGCCTGCACGAGCAGCGCCGCGTGGGTGCGCAGGAGCGGGCTCGCGATGACGTCGGCATACGTCGTCATCGCGCCGATGACGACGTGGTCGCCGTCCTCGCGGATGCCGCGCAGCTCGTCGATGCGTCCGAGGTCGACGATCTGCTCGGGCGCGTTGAGGCGCATGCGCAGGATCGGCAGGAGCGACTGCCCACCGCCGAGGACCTTGGCCTCGTCGCCTGCCTCGGCCAGCGCGGCCAGGGCCTCGTCGATCGTCGTGGGGGCGGCGTAGTCGAATGCTGCGGGGATCACTGGCCTGCTCCGTCCGTCGCGCCTGCTGCTGGATCGTGGTTGGGTGCGCCGTCGGCGAAGTGCGGCTGAGCCTCGTCGGCCGCTCCGCCACCCGACGACCCGGCCGACCGGATGGCCTTCCACACCCGCTGGGGCGTACACGGCATCTCGATGTCGGCGACGCCGAGGTGACGCACGGCATCCACGACGGCGTTGACGACCGCGGGCGTCGAGGCGATGGTGCCGGCCTCGCCGACCCCCTTGGTGCCGAGGGTGTTCGTCGTCGACGGCGAGGTGGTGTACTCGCTGACGTAGTTGATCGTGTCGGCCGCGGTCGGGAGCGTGTAGTCGACGAACGAGCCGGACACCAAGGTGCCCTGGTCGTCGTACTCGGCGCCCTCGAACAGCGCCTGCGCGATGCCCTGGACCAACCCGCCGTGGATCTGTCCCTCGACGATCAGCGGGTTGACGATGGTGCCGATGTCGTCGACGCACACGTAGGAGCGCATCGTCGTGGCACCGGTCTCGGTGTCGACCTCCATGGCGCACAGGTGAGTGCCGTGCGGGAAGGAGAAGTCGATCGGGTCGTAGGTGGCGTCGGCGTCGAGGCTGGGCTCGACCCCGTCGGGCAGGTTGTGCGCCGCGAAGGTCGCGAGCGCCACGTCGGTGATGCCGATGCCCTTGTCGGTGCCGCGCACCGTGAACCGACCACCCGCGAACTCGAGGTCGTCGACGCTGGCCTCGAGCAGATGGGCCGCGATGGGGCGGGCCCTCTCGATGACCTTGTCGGCGGCCCGCACGATGGCCTCACCGCCGACGACGAGCGAGCGCGACCCGTAGGTGTCCATGCCCTTGGGCGCGATCTGGGTGTCGCCGTGCAGCACCTCGACGTTCTCGAAGGGGATGCCGAGCCGGTCGGCGACGATCTGGCTCCACGCCGTCTCGTGGCCCTGGCCGTGCGGGGTGGCCCCTGAGACGACCTCGACGGTGCCGGTGGCGAGCATCCGGATGCTGGCGCTCTCCCAGCCGCCGGCGCCGTAGCTGAGCGAGCCGAGCACCCGCGAGGGCGCCAGGCCGCACATCTCGGTGAACGTCGAGACGCCGATGCCGAGCTGCACGGGGTCGCCGGACTCGCGACGGGCCTTCTGCTCGGCGCGCAGCTCGTCGTAGCCGAAGAGCTCGAGCGCCTTGGCGGTGGCGGCCTCGTAGTTGCCCGAGTCGTAGGTCATGCCCGCGACCGTGGTGAACGGGAACTCGTCGTGGGTGATCCAGTTCTTCTCGCGGATGGCGATCGGGTCGACCCCGACCTCGACGGCGAGCTCGTCCATGAGCCGCTCGATGGCGTAGGTGGCCTCGGGCCGCCCGGCGCCGCGGTAGGCGTCGACCCAGGTCTTGTTCGTCAGCACCGTCTGGCAGTTGAACTGGTAGGCCGGGAACTTGTAGATGGCGTTGAACATCCACGCGCCGAGCACCGGCACCCCGCCGCCGACGATGGCGACGTAGGCACCGAGGTCGGCGAGCAGCTCGACCTTGAGCCCGGTGACGGTGCCGTCCTTCTCGGCCGAGAGGGTGAGCTTCTGCCACTGGTCGCGGCCGTGGTGCGCCGAGACCATCGTCTCGGAGCGGGTCTCGGTGAACTTGCACGGCTTGCCGAGCTTGCGCGCGACGGCGAGCGTCGCGAACTCCTCGGGGGTGGTCTGCAGCTTGCCGCCGAAACCACCGCCGACGTCGGGAGCGATGACGCGCACCTTGGACTCGGGGATGCCGGTCGTCGCGGCGATCGCGAAGCGCAGGATGTGCGGCACCTGGGTCGCCGACCACACGATGATCTGGTCGCCGGTGGGGTCGACGACGGTGGAGCGGGGCTCCATGAAGGCGGGCACGAGGCGCTGCTGGCGGTACTCGCGCTCGATGACGATGCCGTCGACGCGGGCCTTGGCGATCGCCTCGTCGACGTCGCCGCCGGTGCCCTGCTCGGCGGAGTCGAGCTTCCAGAAGGCCGACTTGTTCGTCCCGAGGGAGGGGTGCGCGAGCACGGTGTCGGCAGCGGCCTCCTTGAGGTCGAGCACGGCCGGCAGCTCACCCCACTCGACGTCGACGAGCTCGACGGCGTCACGAGCGGCCGCGGCCGAGCGGGCTGCGACGACGGCGACGATCTCACCGGCGCAGGCGACCCGCTCGACGGCCACCGGCAGGTGGGTCGGGGTGACCTGGTCGGGGGCGATCGGCCAGGCGTTGATGTTCACGCCCTGGCTGTCGGCGAGGTCGGCGCCGGTGAACACGGCGATGACCCCGGGGCTGGCGGCGGCGGCACTGGTGTCGATGCCGTCGATCGTCGCGTGGGCGAAGGGGCTGCGCACCATCGCCAGGTGCAGCATCCCGGGCAGCTGGATGTTGTCGGTCCACTTCGTGCGACCGGTGATGAGGCGCGCGTCCTCCTTGCGCTTGCGGGCGGTGCCGACCTCGGATGCCGGGCGGTCGTCGACGGCGGTCATCAGGCCTCACTCCCCTGGCTGGCTGCTGCGGCCGCGGGCTCGTTCATGCTGCTCGCGCAGGCCGCCACCGCCTTGACGATGTTGTGGTAGCCGGTGCAGCGACACAGGTTGCCCTCGAGGCCGACGCGGATCTGCTCCTCGGTCGGGTTCGGCGTCTCGGTGAGCACGTCGATGGCCTGCATGATCATGCCCGGGGTGCAGTACCCGCACTGGAGGGCGTGGTTCTCGTGGAACGCCTGCTGCATGGGGTGCAGCTCACCGTGGGGGGCGATGCCCTCGATGGTCGTCACCTCGTGCCCGTCGGCCTGCACGGCCAGGACGTTGCACGACTTCACGCTGCGGCCGTCGAGGTGCACGGTGCACGCGCCGCAGTTGCTCGTGTCGCACCCGACGACGGTGCCCACTTTTCCCACCACTTCTCGCAGGTAGTGGACGAGCAGGGTGCGCGGTTCGACATCGTCGGAGCACTGGACTCCATCGACGGTGACGTTGATCCGAGTCATCGTTGACTCTCCTTCGGCAGGCGATCGTGACGTGTTCGTGATCCTCACCTGAAGTGACCCCCACCACAAGGGCTTCGACGAGATCCGTACCAATTGGTGCTGCAGACCGTCAAAGGTGGTGGTGAATCGACCCCCCGATGTCCTGAAGCCGTTGGCCGCCGCCACCCCACTGGAGCGCCACGATCTCGGCAGCGATCGACACGGCCGTCTCCTCCGGGGTACGTGCCCCCAGGTCGAGTCCGATCGGTGAGCTGAGCCGCGCCAGCTCAGCATCGGTCACCCCCGCCTCGCGCAGCCGGGCCAGCCGGTCCTCGTGGGTGCGCCGCGACCCCATGGCCCCGACGTAGGCGACCTCGGGCAGCCGCAACGCCACCTCGAGTACCGGCACGTCGAACTTCGGGTCGTGGGTGAGCACGCAGATCACCGTGCGTTGGTCGATCCGCCCCGCGGCGACCTCGGCAGCCAGATACCGGTGCGGCCAGTCGACGACCACCTCGTCGGCGGCAGGGAAGCGTGATGCCGTCGCGAACACCGGCCGCGCGTCGCAGACCGTCACCCGGTACCCGAGGAACGCCCCCACGTGCGCCACGGCCGCGGCGAAGTCGATCGCCCCGAACACGAGCATCCGCGGACGCGGCGCGTACGACGCGACGAACACCCGCATGCCCTCACCGCGGCGCTCACCGTCGGGTCCGTACGTCAGCGTCTCGGTGCGCCCCGCCGCGAGCAGCCCCCGCACGTCATCGGTGACGGCCGCGTCGGCCCGCTCGCTGCCCAGCGACCCGGCGACGACCGCGGATGCCGTGCCACCGGCATCCGAACCAACCTCACCTTCGTGCCCCTCACCCGCCACCTCGCCAGCGGCACCCTCCGGGCGCACGACGAGGCGGCGGCCCACGAAGGCAGGGTCCGGGTGGTCGATGACGGTCGCGACGGCCACCGGGCGGCCGGCCTCGACGTCGGCGGCGACGGAGCCGAGCTCGGGAAAGGTCTCCTGCGACACCGTCTCCACGAACACGTCGAGGATGCCGCCGCACGTCAACCCGACGGAGAACGCGTCGTCGTCGCTGACCCCGTAGCGCTGGAGGACAGGGGTTCCCGAAGCCATGACCTCCTGGCTGAGCTCGTAGACCGCGCCCTCGACGCATCCGCCGGACACCGACCCCACGGCCTCGCCACCGGGGCCGACGAGCATCGACGCACCCGCCGGGCGTGGTGCGGAGCGGAAGGTCGCGACGACGGTGCCGACGCCCACGGCATCCCCGGCGTGCCACCACGCCATCAGCTCGTTCAGCACGTCACGCACGCGCCACCACCTCCGTCAACTCCTGGAACGCCGCCATCGAGTGCCCCGCGACGAAGTCGTCGACATGGGGCAGGACCGCCATGATGCCGCCCTGCACCGGCTCGTACCCGGCCCGCCCCCGGTGCGGGTTGACCCAGACGACCCGGTGCGCCACCGCCCGCAGCCGGCGCACCTGCTCCCCGAGGGCCTCGGGCTGGTCGCGCTCCCACCCATCGCTGAAGACGACGACGACCGCGCCGCGTGCCATGCCGCGCCGCCCCCACCGGTCGAGGAAGACCTTGACCCCCTCGGCCAGGCGGGTACCGCCCGACCAGTCGGGGATGGCCCGGCCGGCCGCGACGATCGCCCGGTCGGGGTCACGCTGGTGCAGCGGGCGGGTGACGTGGGTGAGCCGGGTGCCGAGGGTGAAGACCTCGGTGGGCACGCCCGCCGCGCAGTAGGTGTGCGCGAGGCGGATGAGGGCGTCGGCGTAGGCACTCATCGAGCCCGACACGTCGATGAGCAGCACGACGCGCCGGGGCCGGTCGGCGCGGCGGCGCCAGTTGACCTCGCCGGGCTCGCCCATGCGGCGCAGGATGGAGCGCAGCGTGCGGCGGGCATCGACCTGGCCGCGGCGGGCCCTGGTGTGCCGGTGGGCGCGGCGCCGGGGGGCGCGAGGGCGCAGGGCGGCGAACATCCGCACGAGCTCCTCGCGGTCCCGGCGGTCGAGCGTGGCGACGTCGCGGTGGCGCAGGATCTCGGTCGAACTGGCCCGGGCGGCGACGGTGTCCGGGTCGTCCTGGGCTGCGTTGGACGCGTCGGCCGTGTCGTTCAGCCCGGCCTGGCTGGTCACCTGCTGCAGCGGCGGCCGGTTCTTCATGCCCGCACGCTGCCCGCTGAACCACGCGTGGAAGACGAGGTCGTAGCGCTCGAGGTCGGCCGGTGACCCGCACAGGGTCGCCCGCCCTGCGTGGTAGACGCCGACCTGGTCCTCGAGCCCCAGCGCGGCCACGGCCTCGAGGAAGGTTCGCTCGCGGTCGGCCGTCACCGCGACCCCGGCAGCTCGAAGCGCCCGGGCGAAGCCGAGCAGGATCTCCTCCGGCGGGCGGGTGGGCGCCGCGGACGGTGCGGCGTCATGCGCGTCGGTGCGGACGGCATCCGAACCCGGGCGGACGGCATCCGACGTCATGTCGTGAGCATGATGTCGAGGGCGCGGCGAACGCGTTCGGCATCCTCGCGGTACTTCACGGCAACGCCCAGGGTCGCGGCCGCCGTCGCGGTGTCGAGCTCGCGGGTACCGAGTTCGTTCAGGGCGCGGGCCCAGTCGAGGGTCTCGGCGACGCCGGGGGGCTTCAGCAGCTCGCGATCGGTGCGGATGCCGTGGACGAGTCGCACGACCTGGTCGGCGAGCGCCTCGGGCACCTCGGGGGCGCGGCTGCGCACGATCGCGAGCTCACGCTCGATACCGGGGTGCTCGAGCCAGTGGTAGAGGCAGCGGCGCTTGAGGGCGTCGTGCAGCTCGCGGGTGCGGTTGGAGGTGAGGATGACGACCGGCGGGACGGATGCCGTGACCGTGCCGAGCTCGGGGATGGTCACCTGCCACGTCGAGAGCACCTCGAGCAGGAACGCCTCGAACTCGTCGTCGGCCCGGTCGATCTCGTCGATGAGCAGCACCGCCGGGGACTCGCGCAGGGCTCGCAGGACCGGGCGGGCGAGCAGGAAGCGCTCGTCGAACAGCCCTTCCTCGACGTCACGGACGTCTCTGGGGGCGTCCTCGACGGCTTCGATCGCGCGCACGTGGAGGATCTGGCGGGGGAAGTCCCAGTCGTAGAGGGCCTGCGTGGCGTCGATGCCCTCGTAGCACTGGAGGCGGATGAGGGGCAGGCCCATGGCGTCTGCCAGGGCCTCGGCCAGGGCGGTCTTGCCGGTGCCGGGCTCACCCTCCATGAGCAGCGGCCGGCCCAGGCGCAGCGCCAGCCAGGTGACCGTGGCCAGGGCCTCGTCGCTGAGGTAGCCGGTTGCCGCGAGCGCGCCGTCGAGGTCGGCTGCCGAGTCGAACGTCGTGCGGGGGTCCATGGCGTCAGCATCCCTGACGCGCCGCCCGATCGGAAGCACTCCCCTCCCCGACGGATGCCGTGTGGTCGGCTTGCGCTGCCGCAGGGCAGGTGGTCAGAGCAGGTGAGCCACAGCGGCGAGCAGTTCGCCGACGGCCAGTGCCCCGACGAGGGCCGCGACGACGGCGGGCAGGCGGCCGTCGGCGAGCACCGAGAAACCGGGCTCGCCGGGGTGGGCTCGGGCCAGCCGGCGGGTGCGCAGAGCCGCGATGATGACCCAGCCCGCGAGGGCAGCAGCCAGCGCTGTGGGGACGACGACGGCCGGGCCGAGGGCGTCGAGGGTGAGGCGGCCGATCGTCAGGGCTCCGATGAGCAGCGCCAGCCCGGTGCGGCGCCACGCCAGGGTGGTGCGCTCCTGCGGGGCAGCCGGATCACCCACGGGCCGGCTCACCACCCGGAGCCCACCACCACTGGGACAGCTCTGACTTGTTGGTCAGATCCGTCTCAGGCACCGGTCACGCTCGTGATGCCGAGGACTACGGCAGTGACCGCCACGGCCACGAGCACGACGACCATCGCCGGGTTCGACGGCAGTGACTTGCCCTGGCGCATCGCCCGCTCGGTCCCTGCCCACCCGCGCCAGGCGGCGAAGGCGGTGAGCAGGGCGGCGAGGGCCAGCCCGGCAGCGAGGGCGCGCTGGACGGCATCCGGCATGGGGAGCGGGAGGGCATCGACGGCCGCGGCTCCGGCGACGAGCGCCAGCGCCGTGCGGATCCAGGCGAGGAAGGTGCGCTCGTTCGCCAGCGAGAAGCGGGGATCGGGGTCGCTGCCGTGGTCGTAGACGCTGCCGGGCCAGCGGTGCTCTGGTGCGCTCACGGTGCCATCATGTCGCGCCCCTGGTCGGGGTCCGGTGAGTTCGGCTCGCAGAAGTTCGTGCTGCACGCACAGGCTCAGCTCGTGCGCGGCAGCTCACCACCTGCCCACTCACTGCTGCGTGCGATCTGAAGAGCTGGGTTCCCTGCCGTGGTTCGGGCGACCCGTCAGATCAGCGACGGTGTCGACGTCGCGGCCGCTGGCGAGGTCGCCGCACTCGACGAGGTCGTGCTCGGTGGTGCGCAGGTGGTCGCGGGCGCCGCGGTCACCTCGGGCGGTGGTGCGCACGGCTTCCCAGTGATCACGCCCGATGGCGACCGGGTGGCCGGGCACGCCGCCGTATGCCGCCCGCACCAGGGCCGCTGCCCCCTGCGGTTGCGCGGCGGCGAGGACCCGGGCCATGACCTCGGCCGTGACGTCGGGCAGGTCGACGAGGGTCACGAGGGCGATGTCGGCTGCCACCTCCTGGGGTGCCACCGAGCTGAGGTCTGCGAGCCCGGCACGCAGCGATGCGCCCATGCCCTCGGCCCAGTCGGGCACGGTGACGACGTCGACGCGAAGGTGCGCCACGGCATCCGACGCCTGCGACGCCCCGGCACCCAGGACGACGACGACCCGGTCGCAGCCGGCCTGCCACAGGCGCTCGACGGCCGTCTCGATGAGGGTCGGGCCCGTTGGGGTCAGGCGCAGCAGGGCCTTGGGTCCGCCCATCCGGCGGCCGGCCCCAGCGGCGAGCAGCAGCCCCACGGTGGTCACCCGCCCCACCCTCTCCGACTTCGTGCGACTTGGGTACCGGTTTGGGCCGATTTGTGGCCCAGAGCCGCACTCAAGTCGCACGAAGTCGGGAAAGGGGGTCAGGTGGCGGTGGCCTCGATGGCGGCGATGATCCGCGGGCGGATCTCCGAGGCCGAGATGACCGCGTCGACCGACCCGACCTGCACGGCCCGGTGGATGTCGTGCACCCGGTCGAACTCCGACGCCACTTGCCCGAGCTTCTCGGCGCGCACGGCGGTGCGCACCGCGATCAGCTCGGTCGCGAGCGCCGCCCGTTCGGCCCCGCTCGCGGCCGCGACCCGTGCCTCGAGGTCGGCGACCCGCGGGTCGGATGCCGTGCGCTTGTCGACGTCGCGCGCGAAGACCACCGCTGCGGCCGGGGCCCCGCCGATGACCGACGCGAACGAGCCCTCGACGGCGAGCACGGTCATCCGCGGGTTCAGCGCCTTGGAGAAGACGACGAACGCACCACCGTGGTAGCGCGACACCACGACGAAGACGATCGGGCCGTCGAAGTTGACGACCGCCCGGCCGATCTCGGCGCCGTACTCGAGCTGCAGGGCGCGCATCGAGTCGGGTGAGCCGTCGAAACCCGACAGGTTGGCCAGCACGACGAGGGGCCGGTTGCCGCTCGCCGCGTTGATCGCCCGGGCCGCCTTCTTCGACGAGCGCGGGAAGAGCGTGCCAGCGGTGTAGACGTCCGGCCCGTCGGTCGGCGGCACCCCGCGCCGGGCCACCGTCTTGGACTCGATCCCGAGCAGCAGCACGGGGATGCCGCCGATGCGGGCGTCGAGCACCACCGCGGTCTCGGCGTCGGCCATCCCGGCCCAGCGCTCGAGGGTGCCGTGGTCCTGGTCCGCGACCGCCTTCATCAGGGTGCGGATGTCGAACGGCTTCTTGCGGTCGGGGTTGGTCGCCGACGAGAAGATGTCACCGACGGTCGTGAAGTCGCTGCCCGCGAGGGTGTGCGGGTGCGTCGTGACGTCACGGTCGTGCGGGTCGTTCGTCGGGGCCCGGCGCGGGCCGCTCTCACCCGGCGCGACCCAGGTGTTCTCGTAGTGCGCGAGCAGGATGCCGTAGGCGTCGACGAGGTCCTTGGCCCAGTACTGCGCCTGGCCGTTGGGGCCCATGACGCGGTCGTAGCCGCCGATGCCGAAGTTGTCCTCGGCCGAGACGCCACCGGAGAAGTCGAGCGACTGCTTGCCGGTGAGGACCATCGCCGAGTCGGGCGTCATGACGAGGATGCCCTTGGTGTGCATGAGCATCGTCGCCTCGGCGTTCCAGTACGGCTGCGCCCCGACGTTGATGCCGGCGACGACGACGTTGATCTCGTGCCCGGCCTGGGTGAACTCGATGATCCGCTTGAGCGCCTTCGCGACCCAGTCCATGTTCTCGGTGCCCGAGTCCATGGAGATGCGGGCACCGGCGGACAGGGCGAACCACTCGACCGGCAGGCCCCACTCCTCCGCGAGGTCCAGGGCCGCGATGACCCGGGCGCACTCCGGCTCGGCCACCGCGCCGAGGGCCCGCAGCGGGTCGCCGCAGAGCAGCACCCGACTGACACCCTCGGGGTGCAGGGGGGTCGGGGTCGTGACGAGGCCGCAGATGATTCCCGCGGTGTTCTCGCCGTAGGGCCGCTCGACGGGCACGAGCCGACCGCTCTCGTCGAGGTCGAGCTCCTGCACCGACCCACCGGAGCCGGCCACCATCGAGACGAGCTCGTAGGGGTAGACCAAGCCGCGGCGCCGGGCCCGCACGACCTTCTCGGCGTACTCGTCCAGCGGTGCGACCCGCGTGGTCGGGGGCTGGTCGACGGTGAAGGTCACCCCGGACCCCGGCTGGTACGCGAAGCGGGCGCAGATCGGCACGGTGGTGCCGTCCTCGGCGGGGATCGCCCCCTCGACGCGCACCTCTTCGATGCCCGCGCCAGCGGTCATTGGCGCGACCTTGTCCTGAAGGGCCGTCAACTGGTCGAGGTCGGCCTCGACGGGCGGCCAGACGTGCAGCCACACGTGGTTGGTGTCCAGCCGCGCCCCGGCGCCCAGGGTGGCCCGGGCCCGGCGGATCGCCTCGAGGCAGTTGGCGAGCGCCCGCTCGATGTGCGGCAGGCCGGTGACCTTGCCGTCGGCGTCGCGCACGACGACGAGCTGGCGCACCTGGGCCAGGGCCACGAGCCGCTGGTCCTGCGGGTTGCCCGTCGCGACCGCGTGCAGGAGCAGGACGTCCTCGGGGGCGTCGAGGCGGGTGAGGTCGAAGTCGCGCAGCCGCCACAGGTTGAGTCGACGACCCACCATGGGGTGCACGTCACGCACCGGCCGGTCCTCGACCATCGACCCATCCGGCTGCGGCCGGAACGTGAAGTAGCCGACCTCGCGCTCGTCGTCGGGGACCACGCCCACGGCGACGCGCCGCACCTGGGCCGCGAACGGCATCCGGGCGATCTTCTCCGCCAGGGCCGCCGAGGCGGCCTCCTTGTCGGCGGGCAGGTCGCCCCAGTGGACGTAGAGATCGACGACACCCTGGTGGCCGACCGGGCGCTGGGCGACCAGGCCACTCAGCAGCGTCGACAGCGGGCTACCGTCGGTGAGCTCATCGACGGTGCCGGTCGTCGTGATGAGGTGCGAGACGCGGTTGTCGAGAACGTAGTTCGCGCTGGCGACGCCGCGACCGTCGATGGTCTCCTCGCGCAGGTCGACGAGGTCGTACTCGCGGTAGTGCCGCTTGACGAGGACGGCGAGCATCGGCTCACGAGCCTGGATGCCGGTGCGCAGCCGCTCGGCGAGGAACCGCACGATCCGCTCGGGGATCGCGGCGAGCGTGTCGATGCGGGCGGTGCGCTCGGGCCCGTCCGGGAGGGCGTCGATCTCGGCGAGCTCGTCGCCGACGGAGCCGAGCACGGATGCCCGGTCGGCGTCGACGAGGGGCTGGTCGAACCAGCGGAAGCGCACACTGCGGGCGAGGTCGCCGACGATCGGGAACCGCAGCTGGGTGGCGCTCACGAGGCGGTCGAGCAGCTCGCGGGCGGCGACGTCGGCGGGCGGCTCGGGTGCCGGCTCACCCAGCCAGCGCTGCAGGATCGCGGTGGCCATCGCGACCTCGGGAGCCGAGCGCTGCTGGGCCAGGAACACCCGGAACACCGCACCCTCGAGGGCGTCGGCGGCGGCCGCGTCACCGGCGTCGGCACGCGAGGCGGAGGTGACCCCGTAGTGGCTGAGCACCCGCTCGAGGCGACCGACGAAGTCGGCAGGCAGTGCGCCACGCTCGGGATCCAGCGTCTGCAGGTAGGTGTGGAAGTGCTCGCGCGGGCTGTGCACCCGGTTCTCCAGGTGCGCCTCCTCCCCGACGGGTCGGTTGCGGCTCAGCTCGGCGAAGTCGGCGAAGACCCCGAGCAGGGCGACCTCGTCGTTGATCGGCGATGCGCCCGACGCCTCGATCTCGTCGCGGGCCTCGAGGTAGCCGGTGAGCGTGCGCTGCTCCTGGCTGGGGTCGAGGTCGTAGCCCAGGAGCATGGCCGCGAGGTCGGCGCGGCCCCGGGCAGCCCGCTCGGTGGGCTCGCGGTCGGCGACCTCGTCGGGCAGGTCGAGGTCGGGGGCGTCGACGTCGGCGGCTGCCCCCGCGTCTGCGGGGTCACCCGTCGGCTCGAGCCGCACCAGGGCGGCGCCGGTCTCGACCTGGCTGCCCGCGGCGACGAGCAGCTCCTTTACCCGGCCCGCGAACGGCGCCGGCAGCACGGTCTCCATCTTCATCGACTCGAGGACGAGCACCGGGGCACCCGCGGCCACCTCGTCGCCGACGGCGACCGGGGTGGCGACGACCAGAGCCGGTGCGGGAGAACGCATCACGCCACCCTCGTCACGGCTGACCCGGTGGGTGACCCCGTCGACCTCGACGAGCTGCACCGCACCGTGGGCGGCGGTGACGAGTCGGTGGGAACGGCCGCCCACGACGATCCGGCTCGCGTAGGGGCCGCCGCGCTCGAAGTCGGCGTCGACGGTGACGGTGTGTCCGGTGGGGTCGGTCACCGCGACCCGGAACCGGGCAGGCCCGGTGCGGAAGACGGTGACCTTGTAGGCGGTGCCGCGCAGCTTGAGGTCGACGGCGCGCCCGACATCGTGCTGCACCTGGGGGCGCCCGCCGCGCGAGGTGTGCAGCAGTCGGGTGCGCTCGACCGACTCGGCCTCCTCGTAGGCCTCGATGCCGGCGACCACGAGCGCCACACCCGAGTGCTCGCTCGCGACCAGCCGACCCTGCGAGCGGACGCGGTCGATCCACCCGGTGTCGGCCGAGCCGTCGATGACCTCGGGCTGGTCGAGCAGGTCGAGGATGAACGACTTGTTCGTCGCCCCACCCTCGATGACGACGGTCGTCTCGCGCATGGCACGACGCAGCCGGGCCAGCGCCTCGTCACGGTCACGACCGTGGGCGATGATCTTCGCGATCATCGAGTCGAAGTCTGCGGGGATCGAATCGCCCTCGGCCACACCGGTGTCGACCCGGATGCCGGGGCCTGCGGGCAGTTCGAGGTGGGCGATGCGCCCCGGTGCCGGGGCGAAGTCGCGGTCGGGGTCCTCGGCGTTGAGCCGGGCCTCGACGGCGTGCCCGACCTCGCTCGGCCGCTCACCCTCGAGGCGGCCGCCCGACGCCACGTGGATCTGGAGCCGCACGAGGTCGGTGCTCGTCACGACCTCGGTGATCGGGTGCTCGACCTGCAGGCGGGTGTTGACCTCGAGGAACGCGAAGAAGCGCTCACCCGGGTGGTAGAGGAACTCCACCGTGCCAGCCCCCGCGTAGTCCACGGCGATCGCGAGCCGCTCCGCGGCATCCTTGAGTTCGCGCATCTGCTCGGCGTCGAGCACGGGTGAGGCGGACTCCTCGATCACCTTCTGGTTGCGGCGCTGCACCGAGCAGTCGCGCACCCCGATCGCCCACGCCGTGCCCTGGCCGTCGGCGATGACCTGCACCTCGACGTGGCGTGCGCCGGTGACGAGCTTCTCCAGGAACACCACTCCCGAGCCGAAGGCCCGCTGCGCCTCGTCGCGGGTGCGCTCGTAGGCGTCGGCGAGATCGGCGTCGGTCGCGACCATGCGGATGCCGCGGCCCCCACCGCCCGCGGTCGCCTTGAGCATGAGCGGGTAGCCGATCCGGCCGGCCGCGGCGATGGCGTCCTCGAGGGTGTCGACCCCGCCGCGACTCCACGGAGCGACCGGGACCCCGACCTCCTCCGCGATCAGCTTGGAGCCGATCTTGTCGCCGAGGCGGCGCATCGCCTCCGGGCTCGGGCCGATGAACGTCACCCCGGCACGGGCGCAGACCTCGGCAAAGGCCGGGTCCTCGGCGACGAAGCCCCAGCCCACCCAGGCCGCGTCTGCACCGGTCTCGCGCAGCGCCCGCTCCAGCATCTCGTGGTTGAGGTAGGGACGCTCGGATGCCGGGCCGAGGTCGTAGGACGCGTCGGCCTCGCGCACGAACATCGCCGACCGCTCGGCGGTGGTGTGCAGGGCCACCGTCTCGATGCGGTGGCCGTCCGGGCCGGACTGCGCGTTGAGGTCGCGTACCGCGTGGATGAGCCGCATCGCGGCCTCTCCGCGGTTGACGATGGCGATCCGCTGGAACATCGGTGGTCCTCCCGGGGGTCCGGTGTGCGCGTCGTCTCGGCGGGGCTGTCCCGCTGTTCGTCCGAGCCTGTCACTTGTGCGCCGTGACGCGCGAGTAATGAGCAGAGTGCGCGCGTCTGGCTGCGATCGGGCTCGCCCGTCGGCTGCGCGTGACCTTCACACCGGGAGGTTCATCTCAGCACCGGAAACGAAGGGGTGCCAAGGTGAATGATGTGGCATCGGGCTGGAAATTTGAGCCGTATCGTGGCCGGATGCGCATCGCTGCCGTTGCCGCCGCGCTCGTGGCACTTTTCGCCCCCGTGGTGCGCCTCGTGGAACAGGTGAGTAAGTGCGGGCCCGGTGAGCCGTTCACCAGGCCGACGACGTGCACCCGGGTCGCGACCGAGCCGGGCCGCGAGGGTCTGGCGCTGCAGTACTGGCTGTACTACCCGTTCAACGACGTCAACAACAAGCACGAGAGCGACTGGGAGATGATCCAGCTCGACTTCGCGGCGTCTGACGCCGCGAGCGCGCTCGAGCAGGACCCGACCTGCCTCGGGTACGGCCATCACGAGGGTGTGGAAGTCGCCGAGTGGAGCTCGGTCAAGCTCGAGCGCCTACCTGCTGAGGTCACCCTGTCGTGAAGACCCCGAACCCGAACCCGCAGCCGTCCACCGACCGACCCTCCGACACCGGCCCCACCGCCGAGACCGCCGCGCCCAGCACCGCTGCCGCCCGGACCGCTGCCCGGCTGGCCCCGCTCGTCGCCTGGGCCGACCGCAACCCCGTCCCGGGCACCACCTTGCGCATCGTGCGCCAGCTGCTCGCGGTGGACGTGCGCGACCGCGTCTTCGGCATGGCGGGGCAGTCGTTCCTGGCCGTCATCCCGCTGCTCATCATCAGCTCGAGCTGGCTCTCGCAGAGCGACGGGCGGGCACTCGCCACGGCCCTCAACACCCGGCTGGGGCTCACGGGCGTCACCGCCGACACCGTGACGCTGTTGTTCTCGAGACCGGAGGGCAGCGCGGAGGTCAGCACGGCATCCGGTCTCAGCCTGGCGCTGTTGTTCTTCTCGGTGAACAGCTTCACCCGCACCCTGCGCCGCAGCATGGAAGGGCCCTGGGAGCTGCCGAAGGTCGGGTGGAAGGGCCAGCTGAGCGGCCTGCTCGGCGTGGTGCTGCTCATCGTGATGCAGGTGACCCTGGCGGTGATCGCGGTGGAGTGGGTCAGCACGTCGGCCGCTCAAGGGTTCCTCGAAGGGCTGGTCCGCACGGTGGTGGCGACCGCGTTCTGGATCGCGATCGGGCGGGCCCTGACCCACGGGCGCCTGTCGGTCGCACGGCTGTGGCCGGGCGCGCTCGTCGGCGGTGTCGGCAGCACCGCCATCGCCATCTGGACGGTCACCGTGCTGCCCGGCATCTTCGAACGGGATGGCGCGCGCTACGGCGTCATCGGCGTGGCCCTCGCACTCGTCACCTGGCTGCTGGCCTTCAGTGGCCTCATCGTCCTGGTGGGCGTGGCCGGCGCCCAGATCGCCCGGGCCGCCGGGTGGTTCACGCCGCGTGAGGACCCGCTCGTGCAGCCACTGTTCGAGCAACCCGACCCGCAGGCCTGATCCTCCCAGCCGCTGACCTGACTGCTCAGGAAGCGGTGGTGGGGGTGAGTCGGCGCCGGGCCGCGACGTAGGCCGCAGCGGCGAGTGCGATGACGAGCAGGAGCCCGACGACGGTCGCGTTGCGGACGAGGGTGGTCGTCAGGGTGGCCACGATGACCCGGGCCGCATCGGCCGCCAACGGGTCTGCGATGTCGGAGGTCGCTGAGCCCACGGCTGCGCGCACACCGACCGTGACGGCGACCAGGGCCAGGAAGCCGGACCCGGCAAACCACAGGGCTGACACGGCGGCGTCGCGCAACAGCCACGCTCCGGCGGCGAGCAGCACGACGACGAGCAGCGGCCCGAGCCACACCATGACCTTGAGCAGGTGGTAGTAGCCCTGCCACTTCTCGAGCTGGTCGACGGTGGCGATCGGCACGGTGGCCTCCAGCTGCGGGAGGCGGTCGACGAAGGTGTACCCGGAGTTCACGAGCTCGGCCCGCACCGCTCCGGCGATCGTGGCCAGACTGATGCTCACCGTGGTGCCCTCGGTGATGACGGTGCCCTGCGGCTCATCCCCCTCGAGGGTCGCCACCAGCTCGGCATGGGCCTCGTCGAGCGCGGTGTCGAACGCCGACTGGAACTCCGGCGACGTGACGATCTTGTCGGCGACGTTCTGCACCCGTGCCTCGACGGCACCGCCGAGCGAGGCCGCGACGTCACGCAGCAGGCCCTTGACGAGTTCTGGCGCCGCCAGCTCGTCGATGGCCTCCCCCACCCTCGGTGCCACCCGGTCATCGATCACGGCACCCGTCACCTGGTCGGCGAGCTGCGTGGAGACCAACGCCTGCACCTCGGGCTGCGAGGCCACCGGCCCGACCCGGGACACGAACGACTCGGTGTCGGTCACCGTGCGGGCCGTCCAGGTGGCGACCACGGCCACGGGCACGAGCAACCCAGCGAGGACGAGCAGGGTGATGGCGAGGATGCGGCGGGAACGAGAGCCCATGGCGCGATCTTCTCAGTCGGTGCGGATTTCGTCCGGCGGATGGGAAACCTCGGCCGCGAAGGGGGGTGCCAGGCCCGCGAGAGGCGGGGGGACGGCATCCACGTCGCCGTTCTCACTGCCTTCTCCCCCGGCATCGCGCTGCGTGGCGCGTGGCGCGACGAGTTCGGCGACGAGCTCCTCGGTCTGAGGGCTCAGCTCGTAGCGGCGCTGGTAGATCTCGAGCATCGCCATGACGGTGGCGGCGACGGGCACCCCGAGCAGCGCACCCGACAGCCCGAACAGCTGGGCACCGAGCAGGGCCGAGCCGAACGACACGGCCGGATGGAGGTTGACCGCGCGCGAGGAGATGCGCGGCTCGATGGCGAGGTTCTCGACCTGCTGGTACCCGATGCCCCACGCGAGCACCCAGACCCCCACCATCGGGTCGCCCGACGTCAGCCCGACGAGCACCGGGAGCGCGATGGCGATGTAGGTGCCGATGTTGGGTACGAACTGGGCGACCAGGCCGGTCCACAGGGCGAGGGGCAACCAGTACGGCAGGCCGATGAGGGCGAACACGACGCCGCTGAGCACGGCATTGATCGACGCGAGCACGATGCGCGCGGCGATGTAGCCACCGACCTTGATGCCGGTGAGGTCCCAGGCCGTGAGGAACGGGACCTGCATGCTCGGGCGCAGGCGGCGAGCGACCCAGCCCCGCAGTGTGGGCATCCCCGCGGACATGTAGAACGTGAAGAACACGAGGATGAAGACGCCGAAGAAGCCGGAGAGCACCTTCGCGACGAGGCCGAGCACCCCGAACGCCAGATCGTCGGCGTACGCCGTGAGGTCGGTGGGGCTCAGGCCGATCTCGTCGAGGATCGTCTCGAACGTGAACGTCGACCCGGACACCCTGTTGAACCAGCGCAGGGTGTCCTCGGCCATCCCCGGGAGTGCGGTGATGAAGCTCGTGAGCTGCTCGACGAACAGGGTGCCGAACAGGCCGAGGAAGACCACGAGGGAGATGCCGGCCAGCAGCATGACGAGGCCGGTGGCCAGACCGCGGTGCATCCTCTTCGCGAGCCGCGAGACCACCGGCTCCATGGCCAGCGCCGCGAACCACGCCATGATCACGTAGTAGAACGTCGAGGCGCCCCGCCAGAGCAGGAAGACCAGGGCGGCGGCCAGCGCCAGGACCCCGACGACGAGCCAGACCCGGCGCGCGAGGGATGGTGCGGGGGCGGCCGTGACGGCCTCACTGTCCATGGCGCTCAATCTATGTCGTGCCCACTGGCCGCGTGCCGACTGCGGAGGCCTGTGGACAGCGCCGTGGCTGGAGTGCAAGAACGTCGGTTCGGGGGCGGTGTGCCGGGCCATTTCGGCACTGGTGGCAGGTGAAGGATTCGAAAATTCCCCCAGCACAGGGGACAAGGCCATCGGTGAGATCTCCTTCGGTGAGTGCTTGGCCGTACACACCAAGAATCTCGCCGATGGCCCTACTCACGTCAGAGCCACACCGCTACCCCGAAACCCCACCACTCCACGGGACTCCTACCCCAGTTGTTCGACTTGGCGGATGAGACATGGCCAACGATCTGGCACGTATCTGGCACGCGAGGTAAGTGAAAGGCCCCCTGGCACTACGTTTCCGCAGGTCAAGGGGCCTTTCGCACTGGTGGCAGGTGAAGGATTCGAACCTTCGAAGCTTTCGCGACGGATTTACAGTCCGCTCCCATTGGCCGCTCGGGCAACCTGCCGTGGTGCGCATGGAAGGATAGCAAGCCGCAACCCGGCACACCGAATCGACTCCAGGAGGACCCGTGGCGGACAGCTCGTTCGACATCGTCAGCAAGTTCGACAAGCAGGAGGTCGCCAACGCCGTGAACACCGCGGCCAAGGAGATCTCGAACCGCTACGACTTCAAGGGCGTGGGGGCCACCGTCGAGCTGGCCGGTGAGGTCATCAAGATCGAGGCGAACAGCGAGGAGCGCTGCAAGGCCGTCCTCGACGTCGTCGAGACCTGGCTCATCAAGCGTGGCGTCTCGCTCAAGCACCTCGACATCCCCGAGGCCGGCCCGCGCCTGTCGGGCAAGGAGTACAAGCTCGACGTGCCCCTGAAGGAGGGCATCACCTCCGAGAACGCGAAGAAGATCACGAAGATCATCCGCGACGAGGGGCCCAAGAGCGTGAAGACCCAGATCCAGGGTGACGAGGTCCGCGTCACGAGCAAGTCGCGCGATGACCTCCAGGAGGTGCAGCGCCTGCTCAAGGCCGCCGACCTCGACATCGCGCTGAACTTCACCAACCGCCGCTGAGCCGGCGCCCCCATCGGGGGCCGACGCGAGACCGGATGCCGTCCGCCCACCTCGGGCGGACGGCATCCGGTCTCGTTGGGCCGGGTCCGAGCAGAGCTCCTGACGACCTGAAGTTCCCCGTCATCACTGGGACGACGGGGAACTCCAGGCTTGGCGGGCATATATCCGCGCCATGAGGGAACTTCTCCGCCATCACCGGGATGACGGAGAAGTGCCGCGCGCCCCCCAGCCGCCGGAGGCAGCCAGACCAGCCGGGCGCCACCCGGGCAGCCAGCCGGGGCTCAGTCGAAGCGTCGGCGACTGGCCAGTGCCTCGCGCAGCTCGTGGTTCGCGTCGACCAGCGCGCGCCGCACACCAGGCGTCAGGTCAGCCCGGGCCAGCATGGCCGCCGACGCCTCGAGCGTGCCGTCCTCGACCAGCGAGGTCGGGTGCATGGCGCTGACCACCCGGGACACGGCGTCATCGCCCATCCGCCCCGACAACCCGACGAGCAGGTCACCGACCTGCGCGACGTACGGACGCACCAACGCGGCATCCGGTGCCGTCCAGAACCCTCCGGCGATGGCGAGCGCCGCGTAGTTCGACAGGTCGGCATCATCCCGAAGGCGCCCCCACGCCCACTCCTTGGCCTGCGCGGTCGGCCGCACGGCGCGCACGCCGAGGGCTGCCAACGATCCGGCCAGCGACCGGTCGGCTGCCTCGGCGGCCGCGATCTCGTCGTCGCCGAGCACACCGAAGGTCGCGAGCCGGCGCAGCACCGACCAGCGGAAGTCGTCGTCGCCGACAAGCACCTCGGGGATGCCGTCGCCCGCCGCCCAGCGTCGCAGCCGGTCCTCGTCGACGCCGGTTCGCGCCCAGACTCGTGCAGCCAGCACGGCCAGCGCATCCCCCGACGCCCCCGCAACGGACGCCGACCGCTCGAGGAGGGCATCGGCGGCATCCGCGACCCGGGCACGTGCTCCTTCCTGCTCTCCCGGGGGCAGGAAGAGCGGCACGACCTGGTTCGTCATGAGCAGCGAGACCCGCGAGAGCACGGCCGCCGAGTCCTCCCGCGGCCAGGCCGCGACGAACACCGAGAGCACGGTGCGTGGGTCGACCTCGCCGCGGGCCACCGACCCGAGCAGCGAGACCCACAGCACCGAGCGGGCGGAGGCGTCCGGCACGTCGGCGAGGTTGCCGGGCAGCCCGTCGATCGTGGCGGCGTCGAGCGCGACCTCGGCCCACGTGAGGTCCGAGGCGTTGGGCACGATGAGCGCCCCGGCCGGCACGTCGGCCAGGCCCGGCACAGGGGTTCGCTCACCGTCGACGACGAGCTCGACCCGCGCGACCTCGCGGCCACCCACGAACGCGGCGACGTCGAGCGTGTGCGCCCGGTCGGCGGGGTGCGCCTCGGGCGCGACCCGGGTGAGCGCGTCACCCTCGAGGCCGATGCGGTCGGCACCCGCGGTCTGCAGCCAGGCAGCGCTCCACGCGGTGAGCGATCGCCCGGCCGCGCCCTCGATGGCGACGATGAACTCCGCGAGCTCGCCGTTGCCGAACGCGTGCGAGCGCAGGTACTCCCCCACTCCCGCGACGAACGCGTCGTCACCGATGTGCGCGATCAGCTGGCGCAGCACCGAGGCCCCCTTGGCGTAGGAGATGCCGTCGAAGTTGCCCAGGGCCGACAGTGCGTCCGGAGCGGGCGACCCCGCCACGGGGTGGGTGCTGGGAGCCCGCTCGGCGGCATACCCCCACAGCTTGCGCATGACGCCGAACTCCACCCAGGGCTCGTCGAACCCGCCGACGGCGGAGGTCACCCGGTAGGCCATGTACTCGGCGAACGACTCGTTGAGCCACAGGTCGTCCCACCAGCGCATCGTCACGAGGTCGCCGAACCACATGTGGGCCATCTCGTGGGCGATGGTGTTGCTGCGCTGGAACACCTGGTCGGGGGTGGCGGCGCCACGGAAGATCATCTGGTCGCGGAAGGTCACGCACCCCGGGTTCTCCATCGCGCCCGCGTTGAACTCCGGCACGAACACCTGGTGGTACTCCCCGAACGGGTACCGGATGCCGAAGAGCCGGTGGTACTCGTCGAAGCAGGCTGCCGTGACGTCGATCATCTGCTGGGCCTGGTCGCGCAGGTGCGGTTCGAGCGAGCGTCGGGCGTGGATGCCGAGGGGGATGCCGTCGTGCTCGGCCCGCACGGACGCCCACGGCCCGGCGCAGACCGTGACGAAGTACGACGCGAGCGGTTGGGTGGTCGCCAAGGCGGTGCGACCGGGGGCGAGCAGGGTGGCGGCACCGTTGCCGAGGACGGTCCACGCGGTCGGTGCGGTGACCGTGAGCGTGTACGGCGCCTTGAGGTCCGGCTGGTCGAAGCAGGCGAACACCGTCGGCGCCGCGTCGAGGAAGAGGTGGCCGTAGACGTAGTCCTCGCCGTCGGCGGGGTCGGTGCTGCGGTGCAGCCCCTGGCCGTCATGGCTGTAGGCCATCGTCGCGTCGACCTCGAGGACGTTGGTCTGCGCCAGGCCGGTGAGCGCGAGCCGGCCGTCGGTGACGGATGCCGGGTCGACGTCGGTTCCGTTGAGGGAGAGCGCGTGCACCTCGTGGGCGCGCAGGTCGACGAAGGTCTCGGCGCCGGGTTCGCGGCAGGTGAACCGGATGGTCGTGCGGGAACCGAAGTGCTGCGGCCCCCGGTCGAGGTCGAGATCGACCTCCATGGAGTCGACGGCGATGCGGGCGGCGCGGGTGAGCGCCTCTGACCTGGTGAGCGACGGCATCCCCCCACCCAACCAGACGACGACGGCATCCACCCGCCTCCACCCCGGCGGTGAGTGCGGAAGTGGTGGCCCTGGCGACCACTTCCGCACTCACCGCCGAACGGGGGTTGCGGATAGTTAGTTAGTACAGTTTACTAACCCTTATGACCCCGACACCCCGCCGCGTCAGCACCTCGTCCGCGGTGCTCCCCGCCGACGGTCGCCGACAGAACCTCTCGCTCGTGCTCCAGACCCTGCGGCGCCTCGGCCCGACGAGTCGCGCACAGCTGGCACGCGAGGTGGGCGTCACCAAGGTGACGATGTCGGCGCTGGTCGCCGACCTCGTCGACGAAGGGCGCGTCCTGGACGTCGGAACGGCCGAGCAGGCCGGCCCGGGCAAGCGCGCGACGCTGGTCGACCTCGACCGCGCCCGGCTGCTCACCCTCGCCGTCGACCTCTCCGTCCCGGCTCGCCTGCAGGCAGCCGTCCTCGACATCACGGGCACGGTGGTGGTGCGCCAGGAGCGCGCCGCCGCCGTCGACCCCGCCCAGGGTCGCGGTGTCGACCCCGAGGTCGTCCTCGACCTGGTCCGCGACACGATGGCTCGCTCACCCCACCCGGTGCTCGGCATCGGCATCGGCACCCCCGGCCTCGTCGACCGCGAGGGCACCGTGCGCACCGCCCCCAACCTCGGCTGGACCAACGTCCCCCTGCGCGACCTCGTCGCCGACGCCACCGGGCTGCCCGTGCTCGTCACCAACGACTCGGATGCCGCGACGCAGGCCGAGCTGAGCGCCTCACCTGCCAGCCGGGACATGGTGCTCGTCCACGTCGGTCGCGGTGTCGGCTGCGGCATCGTCACCGGCGGCCGCCGGGTCACCGGCGCCCACCACGCCGCCGGGGAGATCGGCCACGTCACGGTCGGCACCGACGGCGGCGAGGACTGCCCCTGCGGCAAGCGCGGCTGCCTCGAGACCTGGCTGTCCATCCCCCGCCTGCGTGCCGCCGTCGACGCCCCGGGCGGCCCGGACGGTGCAGTCATCGACGCCGGCGGCGAACGCCTCGGGGTCGCCCTGGCCCCCCTGGTCGCCGCCCTCGACCTGTCCGAGGTCGTGCTCGCCGGCCCACAGGACCTGCTCGACCCGGTGCTGCCGGTGCTGCGCCGAACCCTCGCGGAGCGCCTGCTCGCCGACCCCGAGGCCCCCTTGACCGTCCGACTCGCCGGCTCCCCGCAGGACATCGTGCTGCGCGGTGCTGCCGCCCTCGTCCTCTGGGACCAGCTCGGCGTCGTCTGACACCCCTGACCCACCGAAACCCCAACCCACCCAAACCCCAACCCCCCAGCGACAACCCACCCCCACCCGCACCCCGGTGCACCGCGGGGCCACCGGCCCCACACCCCGAAAGGACACCCGACATGAATCGGCGTCTTCCCCTGGTCGTGCTCACCAGCGCGGCCCTCGTGCTCACCGCCTGCTCCAGCGGTGAGAGCGCGACCCCTGCTGCCACGAGCACGGCCGACAACGCCGACAAGACGGTGACCCTGTGGCTCGCCGGTGGCGACACCCCGGACGAGCTGCGGACCTACCTCACGGACACGTTCAAGGCCAACACCGGCGCGACCCTGAAGATCGAGGAGCAGTCGTGGGGTGACCTCGTCACCAAGCTGACGACCGCCCTGCCGGATGCCGCGAACACCCCGGACGTCGTCGAGCTGGGCAACACCCAGAGCCCCACGTTCACCAACGTCGGCGCCTTCCTCGACATCTCCGACCAGTACGACGCCCTCGGTGGCGACAAGCTGCTCCAGTCCTTCGTCGACGCCGGGTCGGTCGACGGCAAGAAGTACGCGCTGCCCTACTACTTCGGCTCGCGGTACATGTTCATGCGCAAGGACGTGTGGAAGGAAGCCGGCGTCGCCCAGCCGACGACGCTCGACGAGTTCAACGCGGCCGTCACGAAGATCGCGCAGGACAACCCGCGCGACATCAAGGACTTCTCCGGCTTCTTCATCGGCGGCCAGGACTGGCGCAACGGCATCTCCTGGATCTTCGCCAACGGCGGAGACCTCGCGAAGAAGGAGAACGGCGAGTGGGTCTCCACCCTCTCCGACCCCAACAGCCTGAAGGGCCTGGCCCAGCTCCAGCAGATCCAGAAGACCGCGAGCAACGCCCCGGCCGATGCCAAGGACCAGTCGCCGTGGCTGTACATCAACGACACCGACACGATCACCGACGACACCGGTGCCGCAGCCGGCAGCACCTCGCTGGCCGCCGCGACGATCATGGCGCCGGGCTGGGCCCACTGGTCGATCGGTGACCTCGTGAAGAAGGACGGCAAGGACGTCCGTGAGTGGAACCCCGAGAAGTTCGGGACCTTCGTCCTGCCCGGAACCGACGGCCAGCCGGCACCGGTGTTCGCCGGTGGCTCGAACATCGCCATCTCCGCGAAGTCGCAGAACCCCGAGCTGTCCAAGGAGCTGCTGAAGATCATCTTCTCGGCGGACTACCAGAACAAGCTCGGCGGCGCGGGCCTGGGCCCGGCCAACTCCGACTACGTCTCCTCCCTCGGCGACGACGAGTTCGCGAAGGCCCTCATCGCCTCCGCGTCCAACTCCAAGCTCACGCCGGCCGCCCCGGGCTGGGCCGCGGTCGAGGCCTCGATGGTCCTCGAGGAGTTCTTCGGCAAGATCGAGGGCGCCAGCGACCTGGCCGCCCTCGCCACGGAGTACGACGCCAAGATCACCCCGATGCTCAACGGCAAGTGATCGACCTCCCCGGCGGCCGGCTGCGCACCCCGCGCCCGGCCGCCGGGGACCCCACCCCCCTGACCCCGCCGGGGGTCTGCCCACACCCCACGCTCCGTGGGTAGCCCCAGCCCTGAGGACCACACCATGACCACCGGGACGACGACGGCCCCGACGACGCAGCGGACGGCGCCGGAAGGGCATCCGAACCGCAAGCGCAGCTCTCGACTGCCCCTCCTGCTCATCATCCCCACGCTCGTGCTGCTCACCGCCGCTCTGGGGTACCCCATCGGGTGGCAGGTGCTCACGAGCTTCCGCGAGTACGGGCTCATGCAGCAGTTCGGCGCCCCGGCCCCGTTCGTCGGCCTGGACAACTACGTCGCGCTCGTCACCGACCCCTACCTGTGGACCGTCGTCGGACGCTCCGTGCTCTTCTGCGTCGTCACCGCGGCCGTGACCGTCGCCATCGGCGGCGCGATGGCAGTGCTGATGAACGCCCTCCAGCCCTGGGCCCGGATCACCCTCCAGGTCGCCCTGCTCGTCGCCTGGGCCATGCCCGTCGTCGCGGCGATGACCGTGTGGATCTGGATCGTCGACTGGCGCCGCGGCCTGCTCAACTGGGCGCTGGTCCGCCTCGGCATGGACGGCGCGCAGGGCCACAACTGGCTCGCCGAACCGTGGTCGTTCTTCGTCGTCGCCTGCGTCATCGTCGTGTGGATGAGCGTGCCGTTCGTGGCCCTGAGCATCTACGCCGGGCTGACCCAGGTGAGCACCGAGGTGCTCGAGGCGGCCGCGCTCGACGGCGCCAACGGCATCCAGCGGTTGCGGTTCATCATCGTCCCGCTCATCGCCCCCGTGCTCTCCATCGTCATGCTGCTCCAGCTCATCTGGGACCTGCGCGTCTTCACCCAGATCAAGCTGCTCCAGGACGCCGGCGGTGTCGCCAACGAGACAAACCTGCTCGGCACCTACGTCTACCAGCTCGGCACCGGCAAGGGTGACTTCGGCACCGCGAGTGCCGTCAGCATCCTCATCCTCGCGCTCACGATCGCCCTGTCCTGGTACTACGTGCGCTCCCTCATGAAGGAGGAGTCGTGAACCCCCGCTCCCCACTCGCCCGCACCGGACTCAGCGTGCTGGCGCTGGCCCTCGCGGCCGTCTGGGCGTTCCCCGTGTACTGGATGCTCAACTCGGCGTTCCTGCCCAACGTCGTCCTCCAGTCGACCAACCCCACGTTCCTGCCGTTCGGGGGCTCGTTCGACAACCTGCGCGTGGTCGTCACCGACCCGGCCTTCCTCAGCGCCCTCGGCATCTCGCTCGTCGTCACCCTGACCACCGTCGTCGCGGCCCTGTTCGTGGCCTTCCTCGGGGCGCTGGCGATCAGCCGCTTCCGGTTCCGGGGGCGTGCGTCGTTCGTGCTCGCGCTGCTGCTCATCCAGATGCTGCCGGCCGAGGGGCTGTTCATCGCCCAGTACAAGATGATGTCCGAGCTCGGCATGCTCAACCGGGCCATCGGCCTGGCCGTGCTCTACACGGCGGCGGTCGTGCCCTTCACGATCTGGATGCTGCGCGGTTTCGTCGCCGGGGTCCCCGCCGACCTCGAGGAGGCGGCGATGGTCGACGGGCTCTCGCGCACCCAGGCGTTCCTGCGGATCACCTTCCCGCTGCTCGCCCCCGGACTGGTCGCCTCGGGTGTCTACGCCTTCCTCCAGGCCTGGAACGAGTTCACCGTGGCGCTGGTCATCATGACCGAGGAGCAGTCCCGGACCCTGCCGCTGTGGCTGCGCGGCTTCGTGCAGGCCAGCGCCAGCCGTGAGACGGACTGGGGCCAGGTGATGGCGGCGTCGACACTGGTCGCCGTGCCGGTCATCATCTTCTTCCTCATCGTCCAGGGGCGCATGAGCAGCGGGCTCGTCGGCGGGGCGGTGAAGGGGTGAGCCCTGCCAGCCCTGCTACCCCTGCGACCCTGGCCGCGGACGTCGCGGCCACCCTCCAGCCCGGCTTCGTCGGCACGAGCGTGCCCGACTGGCTCGTGGCAGCCCACGCCGGTGGCCTGGCCTCGGTCTGCCTCTACGGCGACAACATCTCCCCCGACGGCGGGCTGGCGCCGGTGTGCACCGATGCGACCCGCCGCCTGCCCGGCATCCTGCTCGCGACCGACGAGGAGGGCGGCGACGTCACCCGGGTGCACTACCCGGCCGGCTCGACCGCGGTCGGCAACGCGGTGCTGGGCCGGCTCGACGACCCCGCCACCACGCGTCGGGTCGCCGCCGGCATCGCCGCCGAGCTCGCCGACCTCGGCATCGGGCTCGACCTCGCGCCCAGCGTCGACGTGAACTCCTCACCCGACAACCCGGTCATCGGGGTGCGCAGCTTCGGCGCCGACCCGGCGCGCGTGTCCCGGCACGGCGCCGCCTGGGTCGACGGGGTGCAGTCGCGCGGGGTCGCGGCCTGCGCCAAGCACTTCCCCGGCCACGGCGACACCGCCACCGACTCCCACCACGACCTGCCACGCATCGACGCGCCGCTCACGGTGCTGCACGAGCGCGAGCTCGCGCCGTTCCGCGCCGCCGTCGACGCCGGGGTGGCGACGATCATGACGTCGCACATCATCGTCGACGCCCTCGACCCGAACCGCCCGGCGACGTTCTCCCCGACCGTGCTCTCGGTGCTGCGCGACGACCTCGGCTTCGCGGGCGTCATCGTCAGCGACGCCCTCGACATGGCCGGGGCCAGCGCGGAGACCGGCATCCCGGAGGCCGCCGTGCGCGCCCTGCTCGCCGGGGTCGACCTGCTGTGCCTGGGGTCGGCCACGAGCGAGGAGCGCTACTCCGCCGTGCACGCCGCGATCGTCGCCGCCGTCGAGTGCGGGCGCCTGCCGCGCGAGCGGGTTGCGCAGGCGGCCGGTCGGGTCCGCGACCTCGCCGCCGCCACGGCGGCCCACCTCACGGCATCCGACGCTGGTGCTCTTCCCCCCGCGACCACGGCGGCGGATGCCGGTGACGCGGCTGTTCGTGGCGCGTCACCGGTGCTCGCGGACGACGTCGTCACCCGCGCCTTCCGCCTCTCGGATGCCGCCCGCTCCTGGATCGCGAACCCCTCACCCGCCGCCGTCGTCCAGGTCGGGTCGGTGGCGAACCTCGCCGTCGGCGACGTCTCCTGGGGGCCGGCCGGCCTCGGCGCCACCGTCGCCGAGCCGGAGGTCGCCGACGGGGCAAAGGTGGCCGTCGTCGGGCGAGCGATGGCACCGGAGCACCCCGCCCACGCGGTGGCCCAGCGGTTGCGTGCCGCCGGACACGACGTCGTGCTCGTCGAGTGCGGCTGGCCGCGCGGCGGCGCCGACGTCGAGACCTTCGGCGGGTCCCCGGCCGTGGCTCGGGCGCTGCTCGCCGTGCTGCGGGGCGAGGTGAGCGTCCCGTGAGGCTCGGCATCGACATCGGCGGCACCAAGACCGCCGCCCTCGTGCTCGACGACGCCGGCGACGTGCTGGCCCACGTCGCGGCCCCCTCCGGCCGCGGCGACTCGACGCTCTCCACGGCGGTCGACGTCGCCAACCACGTGGTCACCCTCGTCGGAGGATGGGACGCCATCGACCACGTCGGGGCCTGCATGCCCGGGCTCGTCGACCCGGAATCAGGCTGGGCCCGGCACGCGGTGAACCTCGACGTGGTCGCCCTCGACCTCGCGGGCGGCATCGAGGCGGCGACCGGGCGTCGACCGAGCGTCGACAACGACGTCAAGGCTGCTGCCCTCGGGGCGCACCACACCGTGCGCCCGGACGTCGTCGAGGGGGCCACCGCCTACCTCAACGCCGGCACCGGGCTGGCCGCCGCGATCGTCCGCGGTGGCCGCGTCGTGCGGGGGGTCGGGGGCGCGGCCGGTGAGATCGGGCACCTGCCCGTCGGCACCGGCATCCCGTGTTCCTGCGGTCAGCAGGGCTGCCTCGAGACGATCGCCTCAGGCAGTGCCCTGCAGCGGATGTGGTCGCGACCGCCCGGGGAGCTGTTCCCTGCCGCGGCGGCGGGCGACGAACGGGCTCAGGAGGTCGTCGCCACGCTGGCGCACGGCATCGCCCTGGCCGTCCAGGTGCTCGTCGTCACCGGTGCCGAGCTCGTCGTCATCGGCGGTGGACTGACCCGCGACCGGGCCCGGCTGGAGGCTGCCATCGCGGCCGACGTCACCGCGCGGTCGCAGACCTCACCGTTCCTCCAGCGCCTGGACCTGCTGCCCCGGATCCAGGTGCTCGACGACGTGCCGGTCGCGGCGATCGGGGCGGCCCTGCTCCCCGGCGGCTGACACCCGGCGCTGAACCTCCGCCGCGCAGAACCCTCGCCGCTGAACCCCATCGCCAGGAACGCAGCACTTCGGATCGAACGCAGCAATTACCGGACGCGATCCGAAGTTCTGCGTCACCCCCGAAGTTCTGCGTCACCCCGAGAGAGATTCACCCTCACATGAGGTCAGGGGGTGGTGGCAGGCCCAGCCGTGAGACGAGCCTCGCGACCAGCGCCTCCACGTCCCTGCGAGCAAGCAGCGTGACGTTGGTGCCCTTCATCGACGACACCGGGCGATCGATGTCAGCCCGCACCTTGACCCCCTGTCGAACCCGCACCCCCGGGCAGGCCGCGTCGAACCAGTAGTAGACCTCGGCCACCTTGACCGGCGAATGGGGCCACCACGCTCGCCAGGTGTCGCCGGCGACGATGTGCAAGAGGCGGCTCAGCTCATCCAGATAGGCCTTGGGGACACCGTTCCCCGGACCGCCGCCGACGATGAGGATCTCGTGCGGCTGTTCCGGCGCGCTGGCGCCTCGCCCCTCTGCCACCACCTGCCAGGGCTCGGTGCCGGTGCCGAACTCCTGCTCCACGGCGGCACGGCCGATGTCCAGCGCCTCCCCCAGATCCCAACCCCTCGCGCTCGCCAGCCGGGTCAGCCCAGTCGCGATCACAGCCGCCACGAGGTGCGCCACCTCCGTCGCCGACCGGGCGGCCCACCCGTGCGGCAGATCGGCCGTGATGATCTCCGCACCGTCTGGCGGATCGCACCAGACGAGCACGCGCACCGTGTCGTCACCGTGACGAGCCGCAGGGTGGAGGGCTACACCCACCGTCGATGCCGGGGCCGTCAGGCCGAGGTCTCGCAACGCGACCCGGAAGTGAGCGGCAACGGCATCCACGACGACGCGAACCGGCGAGTCAAGATCAGTCGGGCCCCCACCTGACGACGTCATGTCATGAACCTCCAGGTGACGCAGTCGAGGCACGAGAAGACGGCCGATCAGGGGTTGATGCGGTGGCCGTACGCCATCTGCTCGAGCCGGGCGATGCGCTCGGCCATCGGCGGGTGGGTCGCGGTGAGGCGCGAGATGTCCTGCGCCCGGAACGGGTTCGCGATCATCATGTGGCTGGCGTTGACCAGGTCCTGGGTCGGGGCCAGCGGCGCGCGGGCCACGCCGAGCTCGAGCTTGCGCAGCGCCGACGCGAGCGCCAGCGGGTCGCCGGTGAGCTCGGCGCCGTCCTGGTCGGCGTCGTACTCACGGGTGCGCGAGATCGCCAGCTGGACGACCATGGCCGCGAACGGAGCGAGGATGGCGAGCGCGAGACCCGCGATGGGGTTGCGGTTCTCGTTGTCCGAGCCGCCACCACCGAAGATCATCCCCCACGACAGGAACTGGGCGACCGTGGAGATGACACCGGCGATCGCCGCGGCCACCGAGCTCGTGAGGATGTCGCGGTTGTACACGTGCATGAGCTCGTGCCCGAGCACCCCGCGCAGCTCACGCTCGTCGAGCAGCCCGAGGATGCCCTGGGTGCAGCACACCGCCGCGTTCTCGGGGTTGCGGCCGGTGGCGAAGGCGTTGGGCGCCTGCGTCGGCGAGATGTAGAGGCGGGGCATCGGCTTGCCGGCCTTGGTCGACAGCTCGCGCACGATCCGGTACATCTGAGGGGCCTCGGCCTCGCTGACCGGTTGGGCGTGCATCGCCTTGATGGCGAGCTTGTCGGAGTTCCAGTACCCGTAGAACGTCGTCGCCACGCCGATGAACGCGAAGACGAGGAGGAAGACGCTGCTGCCGGTCATCTGCGCGACCACCCAGCCGATGCCGAGCAGGATCGCCCACATGCCGCCGAACAGCGCGGCGGTCTTCAGTCCGTTGTGGTGCCTGTGCATGTTTCCTCCAACGCAGCGAGCAGGCCGGTTCGTTCCGTCATGACACCAGAGCGAGCAGCAGTCCCGGGAGGGCGCTGAGCAGGACGAGCAGCACTGTTCCTGCCACGAGGACCACCCTCGCCCCACCACCGGATGCCGGGGTGCTCACCTCGTGCGTCGCGGCGCCCGGCTCGCTCTCCTCACCGGCATCCCCGCGTGCGCCCGCGTCGCCGATCAGCACCGCGAACCAGCGCAGGTAGACGGCGATGCCGAGCACCACGGCGACGACCGCCACCAACGCCAGCGGCCACAGCCCCTGCTCCACGGCCGGGCGCAGCGCGACGACCTTGGCCACGAGGCCGATGACGCCCGGGGGCAGCCCGGCGAGCACGAGCAGCGCGAACGCGAGCGCACCCCCGGTGAGCCGGTCACGCCGCAGCAGCCCACGCATCCGTGACAGCGGCCCCGCCCCCACGGCCGCGACGGCGGCGAATGCCACGACGGTGGCCACGGCATACGTCAGCACGTACACGGCGGCGGCGTGCAGCCCGGCATCTGTCAGCGCCGCGACTGGCAGCACGACCCACCCCGCCTGCGCGACGGTGGACCACGCGAGCAGGCGGGTCACGTCGTCCTGGCGCAGGGCCATGACGTTGCCGAGCAGCATGGATGCCGCGGCGAGCGCGCCGATCACGATGCTCACCTGCCGCAGGTCCCCGGGCACCCCGACGAAGGCCTGCACGACGACGAGGAGGGCTGCCGCAGCGGAGACCTTCGAGGCAGCGGCGAGCGCGGTGGCGGTGCCGAGGTCGGCGGTGGAGTATGCCTGCGGGGTCCAGGCGTGGAACGGTACGAGCGAGAGCTTGAACCCGAGCCCGGCGAGCAGCACCACCGCCGCGAGCACGAGCACGGCACGTCGGTGCGGGTCCGCCCAGGCGAGCGCCACGGTGTCGGTGCCGAACGCGGCATCCCCCGTGGCGGTCATCCACAGCGCCACCCCGAGGACGAGCAGGGCGAACGACGTCACCGACGTCACGAGCAGCGTGAGCGCGCCGTGGGCGGCGGAGCGGGTGCCGCGAAGCGCCACGAGCGCGACCAGGGGGATGGTGGCGAGCTCGAGCGTGACCAGCCAGGTGCCGAGGTCGCGCGACGCCGCGACGCCGGCGCCGCCCGTCGCGGCGGCGAGCAGCAGGGCCGTCGTCACCGTCGTGTCGCGCGGGCCGCCGTCGCGGTCGTGCAGCAGGGCGAGCGCCGCGGCCGTCGCTGCCAGGATGCCGGCCTGCAGCATGCCGGTCATCGGGTTCGCGGTCCACAGGCAGGCTCCCTCGGGCGCCGGCAGGCACAGCGTGCGGACCGCACCGTCCGCGGCCTGCACCGCCGAGATCAGGGCACCGACGGCACCGACGACGAGCACGGTCAGGCCCAGGCCCACCTGCCAGTCGCGGCGCCCCGGGAGCAGCGCGTCGCCGAGCAGCACGAGCACGACCCCGATGGCGGGCAGCAGCGCCGGGGCGAGCGCAACGGCATCGATGCTGACGAGTGAGGCGGTGCTGATGGCGGCGGTCATGGCCACGTCCCGATCAGCTGGCTGACGGCATCGGCCGTGCGGTCGAGCACGATCCCCGGGAAGACGCCGAGGAGGATGACGGATGCCGCGAGCACCCCGAGGATGCCGAGTTCGGTTCCGTCGGCGTCGGGGGTCACCCGCTCCCCCTCCTGGAGGGCGTCACCGACCCAGACGGTGCGGGCCACCCGAAGCGCATAGGCGGCAGCGAGCGCAGCGCCCACGGCCGCGAGGACCGCGCAGACGATGAACAGCGCACGGGGGCGACCGTCGGCCGGCGACCACGCGGCATACACGGCGAAGAACTCACCCCAGAACCCGGCCAGACCGGGCAGGCCCAGGCTCGCGGCGAGGCCGAGCACGAGCAGGAAGCCCAGCCGCGGCGACGACTCCCGAAGAGCCGGTCGCGCCACCGTGAGGTCGACGCCGCCCCACCGTGCCTTGAGGCCGCCGACGAGGAAGAACAGCAGGGCCGAGATGACGCCGTGGGCGATGTTCGCGAACAGGGCCGCCTGCAGACCGGTCTCGGAGCCGGCCGCGAGTGCCAGCACGACGAATCCCATGTGCGCGACGGAGGAGTAGGCGATGAGGCGCTTGAGGTCGCGCTCGACGAGGCAGATCAGACCACCCCAGATGATCCCGACGACACCGAGGACCGCGAGCACCGGGGCGAGCCGGGCGAACCCGTCGGGCACGGTGGCCACGGGGAGGCGGACCAGGCCGTAGGTACCCATCTTCAGCAGCACGGCGGCCAGCAGCACCGACCCGGCGGTGGGGGCGGTGGTGTGCGCCGACGGCAGCCAGGTGTGCAGGGGGAAGACGGGCACCTTGACGGCGAGCCCGGCGACGAGCAGGCCTGCGACGAGCAGCTGGCGATCCGCGGTGAGCGCCCGGCTCGCACCGTCGGCCAGGGCCCACAGGTCGGAGGTGCCGGCCGAGGTGACGAGCGTGAGGATGCCGACGAGCATCAGGGTGGAGCCGACGGCCGTGTAGAGCACGAACCGGTAGCCCGCCTCGGTGCGGGCACCAGCGTCGTGCGGGTCGCCGTACCGGCTGATGAGCACCCACATCGGCACGAGGACGAGTTCGAAGGCGACGAAGAACAGCACGGCATCGCGGGCGGTGAACGTCGCGAGGGCCCCGGCCTCGACGAGCAGCAGGCACCCGAGGAACGCCGCCGGGCTGCCCCCGGCCGGCAGGTCGACCCAGGCGTGGGCGGCCACGAGCACCCCGATGGCGGCGGTGAGGAGAACGAGCGGGACGGCGATGCCGTCGACCCCGAACGTCCAGCGCACCCCCAGATCGGGCAACCAGGCGCGGTCGACGCTTGACCCGGCAGCGCTGACGACGACCGCCAGCCCCAGCGTGAGCACTGCGGCCACTGCCGTGACGAGCCGGGCCACGGCCACCGACACGTCGCGGCCCGCGGTCACGAGCCACAACCCGACGGCGGCGGGCAGGGCGAGGAGCAGACTGATCATGAGGCGAGCACCCCCACCAGCGCGAGCACGACCACGGCCCCGAGGACGAGCCCGATGGCCGAACTCGGCCGCTCCCCGTGGTGGGCCCTGGCCCCGGCCCACCCCGCGGCCCGGGTGGCGACGGCCGTGCCGCGCACGTAGAGGTCGACGACCTCGGTGTCGAGGAACGCGACGACGCGGGCGAGCGCGAGGACCGGCGTGACGGCGACGGCGCGGTAGAGCGCGTCGGCGCCCAGCCCGGCATCCGCGTGGGGAACCAGGCGGGCCGCGAGCACCTGCGCCGGGTCCTTGTCGAGGCCGCCACGCAGGGCCGCAGCGACACCGACGGCGATGATGAGCAGGGTGATCGCGATCCAGGCGAGCGAGGCCGACCCGACGTCGAAGGCATCGGTGAACAGGACGAGGCCGCCGATCGCGCTGAGCACGACGAGGCCACCGAGCACCACCTGGACGACGGGTGGCACCGCAGCCGCTCCAGCCTGCTCCACCGCCGGACCCCCCTCGTCGCCGCTGCGGACGTGTGCGGTGAGCAGGAGGTAGGCACGGGTGCAGTAGGCGGCGGTGACGGCCACCGTGAGCAGCAGGGCGACGAGGACGACCAGACCCGGCCCGGGTTCGACGGCACCGTGCCACGCCGCGGCGATGACGTGCTCCTTGGACAGGCCACCGACGACGACGGGTACTCCGGCGAGCGACAACAGCCCGAAGAGGAAAGAGACCCGCAGGATCGGGATCGCGGTGGCGCTGCCGCGCAGGGTGGTGGCCGCCGTGCCGCCCGCGATGACCGACGCCCACCCGATCGCGAGGAAGAGCAGCGCCTTGAAGATGGCGTGCGCCCACAGGTGGAACAGCCCGGCATCCGGCCCCTCGGCCAGCGGCGCGACGGCCAGGGCCGAGAGCATGACTCCCACCTGGCTGACCGTCGACCACGCGAGCAGGCGTTTGAGGTCACTCTGGGCGGAGGCGAGCACCGCGGCGAGCACCATCGTCACGGCGACCGAGATGCCGAGCACCCAGCGGGCCGGCTGGCTGAGGACGAGGACCGGGAAGAGCCCGGCGAGCACCACGGTGCCGGCCGCCACCATCGTCGCCGCGTGGATGAGCGCACTGGCGGGGGTCGGGCCCTCCATGGCATCGGCGAGCCAGTCCTGGAAGGGCACCTGCGCCGACTTGCCGAGCACGCCGATGACGATGAGCGTCATGGCGACGGCGCGCGCGGCGCCATCGGCGCCCTCGCCGGACCAGGCGTCGACGACGCCGGTCAGGCTGGTCGTGCCGGCTCCGGCGGCGAGGCCGACCATGCCGAGGACGAACCCGATGTCGGCGACGCGGGTGACCAGGAAGGCCTTGTGAGCAGCCCGGCGCGCGCTGTGTCGACGCGACCAGTGCCCGATGAGCAGGTAGGAGCACCAGCCCATGACCTCCCACCCGAGCACCGTCAGCACGAGGTCGCCGGAGAACACGACGAGGAGCATGGCCGCGGTGAACAGCGACACGGTGGCGGCGAACCGGGCGTAGCGGTCGTCGGTGCGCAGGTAGACCGCCGAGTAGGCCTGCACGCACAGTGCGACGAGCGCGACGACGGCCGCGACGGCCAGGCGGGTCGAGTCGCTCAGCAGACTCAGCGGCACGCTCAGCTCACCGGCGGCAACCCCCGGGCCGGCCGCCTCGACGGGCTCGGCACCCGAGACCCAGGCCAGGACGACGAGCACGAGGGATGCCGCGCTCGCACCCACGGCGAGCCCCTTGGCCAGCCGTTGGTCGCGAAGGTCCTGACCGGTGAACAGCCCGATCAGCGACGCGAGGGCGGGCAGCGCCACCACCGGCCACGGGTTCACGGGGCCTCCCCGCTCGGCTCGTCGAGGTCGATGCGCTCACGCTGCCGGAACGCCGCGAGGATGACCGCGAGGGCGACGACGACCTCGGCCGCCGCGATGGTGATGACGAACAGCGGCAGGATGCTGCCCGCCGCCCACCGGTCGGCCGCGGCTGCCTGGGTCGTGACGAGCAGGACGAGCGAGCCGCTGAGCACCAGCTCGACCCCGACGAGCACGAGCACGGCGTTGCGGCGCACGGCGATGCCGAAGACGCCGAGCCCGACAAGGGCGCTGGCGAGCAGGTAGGGCCCGGCGAGGTGGATCACGACGCCCGTCCCTCACGCGGGATGCGCGAGACGGCCAGGGCCGCGGCGAGCGCGATGAGCAGCAGCACGGACAGCAGTTCGAAGGGCCAGACCCACGTGCCGAAGAGCTGCCCGGCGACCTGGGTGCTCGTGACGTCGGCCCGCTCGACCGGCTCGGTGGCCAGGGGCAGCAGCACCGAGCCGAGCAGCACCGCGACGGCGCCGCCGAGCAGCGCGGCCCCGGCGGTGCGCGCCGGGCCGACGCGGTGGGCGAGGTCGGGTCCGATCGGCGCCCGCGTGAGCATCAGCGCGAAGAGCACGAGCACGACGACGGCGCCCACGTAGACCAGCACGAGCACCAGGGCGACGAGCTCTGCCCCGAGGACGAGCAGCGACCCGGCGACGCCGAGCAGGGCCACGACCAGCCAGAGGGCCGCGTGCACGACGTGGCGGGTGGTGACGGCGAACAGGCCACCGATGACGGCGAGGAGGGCTGTCGCGGCGAACGCCGTGTCCAGGGCCGTCACGGGGAGGCCTCGCCGGCATCCGGCGGAGACGGCGCAGCGGGGCTCGACCCACCGGCATCCGGGCGCGGTGAACCCGCCGCGCGCGGACGCACGGTGCGCGGCATCCGGGGCCCGCTCCCCCCGGCGCCACCGGCGGGACCGGCGCCGCGCGCCGGGCGGTTGGCCGCCGCGATCTCCGCCGGCTCGGCCGCCTTCTCGTCCAGGGCCGGCGGCGGCGGCACGCTCGCCATCCACCCGCCGAGGCGGTCCTTCTCGTGGAGCAGGTCGAGCAGGTCGACCTCGGCGTACTCGAACTGGGGGCTCCAGTGCAGCGCGTCGAACGGGCAGACCTCGATGCAGATGCCGCAGTACATGCACAGCGAGAAGTCGATGGCGAACCGGTCGAGGACGTTGCGCTGCCGGTCGCGCCCGCCCTCGGTCGTCGCGGGGATGGTCTCCTTGTGCGAGTCGATGTAGATGCACCAGTCGGGGCACTCGCGCGCACAGAGCATGCACGAGGTGCAGTTCTCCTCGAGCAGCGCGATGACGCCGCGACTGCGCGGGGGCAGCTCGGGGGCGACGTCGGGGTACTCGGCGGTGTGCGTCGGACGCAGGGCGGTGCGGGCCGTCGTGATCAGACCCTTGAGGATGCCGGGCAGCGGGCTCACCAGCCCATCACCACCCCGGCGCCGGTCAGCAGCAGCTGAGCGAGCGCGATCGGGACGAGCCAGAGCCACGCGAGGCGCTGGAGCTGGTCCTCGCGCAGTCGCGGCCAGGCGACCCGCACCCAGATGACGAGCACGGCCACACCGAATCCCTTCAGCAGGGTCCACAGCCACCCGAGGGTGTCCTCGAACGGCCCGTGCCAGCCGCCGAGCCACAACACGGCGAACAGCAGGGACATGACGACGATGCCGGCGTACTCGGCGAGCAGGAAGAACGCGAACCGCAACCCGGTGTACTCGGTCCAGGCACCCATGACGAGCTCGGCGTCGGCGACCGGCATGTCGAAGGGTGGGCGCTGCAGCTCGGCACACGCCGCGACGAGGAAGACCAACCCGCCCGGCAGCTGCCACAGCAGCCACCACGGCGACCAGGCCTGCGTGAGTGCCATGAGCGAGAGCGACCCGCCGGCCATGGCGATCGACGCGAGCGCGAGCACGATCGGCAGCTCGTAGGAGACGAGCTGCGCGGCGGCGCGCAGACCCCCGAGCAGTGCGTACTTGTTGGCGCTCGCCCACCCGGCCATGAGGGTGCCGAGCGCACCGACCGACGTGGCGGCGAGCACGAGCACGAGCGACCCTGGCACGTCGACTGCAGCAACCCCGGGATGGATCGGGATGGTCGCCATCGCGAGCAGGTACGGGATGAGCGCGACGGCCGGGGCCAGTCGGAACACCCACCGGTCGGCGGCGCGCGGGGTGATGTCCTCCTTCTGGACGAACTTCACCCCGTCGGCGACGAGCTGGGCCCACCCGTGGAAGCCGCCGGCGTACATCGGCCCGAGCCGCCCCTGCATGTGGGCCATGACCTTGTGCTCGGCCTGCCCGACGAGCAGCGGCAGCACGAGGAACGCGGCGAGCACGGATGCCGCGCGCAGGGTCGCCTCGAGCAAGCTCACCGCGGACCCCACTCGGGCGGCGGCACCCCTGGCGCCTGGACGCGGCGGCGGCTCGGCGACTTGGCGGAGTCGTGCCCCTCGCCCGGTTCCTTGCCGCCGGGCCAGGGCTTGCTGGCCCGGGCGGCGAGCTGGAAGGACTTGCGCAACGGCATGCCCTCGAAACCGTCGGGCAGCAGCAGCGGACGCAGGCCCTCACCACTGCCGTCGTCGAACCCGGTGAACTCGATGCCGAACATCTCGTGGGTCTCGCGCTCGTGCCAGGCGGCACCGGCGAAGAGGTCGGTGGCCGAGTCGATGGGCTCGCCGTCGGCGACCCGGGCCACGACGAGGATGCCGGGAAGCGCGCCGGGGGTGCGCACGTCGAGCAGGTGGGCGGTGACGTCGAAGCCCGGTGCGGCCTCGTCGTACGTACGGTCGACGGCGCTCAGCCAGTCGAAGAAGGTGAAGCCCTCGTCGCGGGCTGCGGCCAGGGCGTCACGCCACTGCCCGGCCTGAACCACCCGCGTCTGATCAGCCACGTCGGCAGCCTAGCGAGGCGCGTCAGCGCCCGGCTGGTTCGGCGGTGGGCAGAACGAGCTGCGCCGCGACGACGGCGATGCCCGCGATGCCGACGACCCATCCCCAGGCCGACCACCCGGCATCCACGAGGCCGTAGGCCGTGGCCAGGCACAACAGAGCGGCAACGCCGACCCGCGCCCCCGGCTGCAGCCGGAACCTGCCCTTGGGCGCCATGAACAACCCCCACAGGATGAGCACCGCCGCGACCGCGACCACCGCTGCCACCCAGCCGACCAGCCCGCCACCGACCGCGTGGTGGGCGATCGCCCCGGCGCCGCCGAAGAGCGCCAGTTCGACGACGAAGGCCACGACGGCGAGCGCGAGCAGGCTCGGGGTCGAGAACAGCTCGGGACCGTGGCCGGGAGTCGGCCGGGCGGCTCGGCCCTCGCTGCTCATGGCTTGGTCACGAGGCCGCGGGTGACCTCGCCCGCCTCGGCGGTGCGGTGCCCGGCGAACCGCGGGGCCACTGACGCACGGCCGGGCTGGCGGGCTGCGATGGCGGCCCCACTCACCCGCTCGTCGGCGATCTTCTCCTGGAGCCGGATGATGCCCTGGAGCAGCGCCTCGGGTCGGGGCGGGCACCCGGGTACGTACACGTCGACCGGGATGAGCTGGTCGACACCCTTGGTGACGGAGTACGAGTCCCAGTACGGGCCACCGGAGTTCGAACACGCCCCGAACGAGATGACGTACTTCGGCTCGGGCATCTGGTCATAGAGCCGGCGGATGGCGGGGGCCATCTTGTCGGTGACCGTGCCCGAGACGACCATGAGGTCGGCCTGGCGCGGGCCCGGTGCGAAGGGGATGACGCCGAGGCGGATGAAGTCGTGCCGGCCCATCGACGTGGCGATGAACTCGATGGCGCAGCACGCCAGGCCGAAGTTGAAGACCCACAGCGAGTATCGGCGCCCCCAGTTGAGGACGACCCGGATCGGCTTCGGGGCGTGCTCGGCGAGCGGACCGACGCGCGGCATGGGCAGGTCGACGCTCATGGGGAGAGCGTATGCCGCTTCAGACCCACCGCAGCAGTCCTCGCCGACCGGCGTGCAGCAGCCCGACGAGGATGACTCCGACGAAGACCACAACCTCGGCCAGGGAGGCGACACCGAGCTCGGGGTCGCGCAGCACCAGGGCCCACGGGAAGAGGTACACGGCATCCACGGCGAAGATGACGTAGAGGAACGCGAAGGCGATGTAGCGGATCTGGCTCTGCGCCCAGCCCGTGCCGACGGGGTCGACGCCGCTCTCGTAGGTGCGCAGCCCGGCCTCGGTGACGGCCCGGGGCGCAAGCAGTCGGCGGGCGACCATCGCGGCGGTGACGAGCAGCACGCCGGCGAGCACCACTGCCGCTGCTGCCGCGTAGCCCTCCATGGGCACCGAGCCTAGTGCGCCTCGGCCGCGGTGAGCGAGCCTCGCCCGCCCGTACCTGCACCGACCAATAGGTCACTCGGGGGACGCCAGCCGCCGCCCCCCCCACCCGGCATCCGTACCTCCACCGACCAATAGGTCACTCGGGGTACGCGGGCCGACACCTCGTGGACAGCGGTGAGGCTACCCTCATCGCGACGTACCATGGAGAACGCTGCGCCCGCGGCAGAACCGGCGGCACAGCACGTGAGTTTCCGTCGCCGACTTGACCACAGGGTGCCCCGTGAGCAGCAAGACCGTCCAGACGCTCGACCGCGTCGTCATCCGCTTCGCCGGGGACTCCGGCGACGGCATGCAGCTGACCGGTGACCGGTTCACCAGCGACACCGCTGCCCTGGGCAACGACCTGTCGACGCTGCCCAACTTCCCGGCCGAGATCCGCGCCCCCCAGGGCACGCTGCCCGGCGTCTCCAGCTTCCAGCTGCACTTCGCCGACCACGACGTGCTCACCCCCGGTGACGCCCCCGACGTACTCGTCGCGATGAACCCGGCCGCCCTCAAGGCCAACCTCGGCGACCTGCCCCGCGGGGCGACGATCATCGTCAACACCGACGAGTTCACCAAGCGCAACCTCGCCAAGGTCGGCTACAGCGACAACCCCGTCGACGACGGCACCCTCGACTCCTTCCACGTGCACGCGGTGGCCCTCACGAGCATCACCGTGGAGGCCCTGGCCGAGTTCCCGACGCTCACCCGCAAGGAGAAGGAGCGCGCGAAGAACATGTTCGCGCTCGGCCTGCTCTCGTGGATGTACACCCGGCCGACGACCGGCACCGAGGCCTTCCTCAAGAGCAAGTTCGGCGCCCGCCCCGAGATCCTCGCGGCGAACCTCGCCGCTCTCACCGCCGGCTGGAACTACGGCGAGACCACCGAGGACTTCGCCTCCTCCTTCATCGTCCCCGCCGCGACGATGCCGGCCGGCACCTACCGCAACATCACCGGCAACACCGCCCTCTCCCTGGGCCTGGTCGCCGCTGCGCACCGCGCCGGCATCCCCCTGGTGCTCGGCTCCTACCCCATCACCCCGGCATCCGACATCCTCCACGCGCTCGCTGCGCTGAAGCGCCACGGCGTCACGACGATGCAGGCCGAGGACGAGATCGCCGGCATCGGCATCGCCCTCGGGGCCAGCTTCGGTGGCGCCATCGGTGTCACGACGACGTCGGGGCCGGGGGTGGCGCTGAAGTCCGAGGCGATCGGCCTGGCCGTCTCCCTCGAGCTGCCGCTCATCATCGTCGACGTCCAGCGTGGTGGCCCGTCCACCGGACTGCCGACCAAGACCGAGCAGGCCGACCTGCTGCAGGCGATGTTCGGCCGCAACGGCGAGTCCCCGGTGCCGATCGTCGCGCCGAAGACCCCGGCCGACTGCTTCACCGCCGCGATGGATGCCGTTCGCATCGCGACGACGTACCGCACCCCCGTGTTCCTGCTGTCCGACGGCTACCTCGCCAACGGCTCCGAGCCGTGGTCGGTCCCGTCGGTCGACTCCCTGCCCGACCTCACCGTCGAGTTCGCGAGCGAACCCAACGGGGTCGACCCCAAGGGCGAGCCCACGTTCCACCCGTTCCTGCGCGACGAGCAGACGCTGGCCCGGCCGTGGGCCGTGCCCGGCACTGCGGGTCTGGAGCACCGGATCGGCGGCATCGAGAAGGCCGACGTCACCGGCAACATCTCCTACGACCCCGACAACCACGACCTGATGACCCGGCTGCGCCAGGCCAAGGTCGACGGCATCACCGTGCCCGATCTCGTCGTCGACGACCCGAGCGGCCAGGCTCGCGTGCTCGTGCTCGGCTGGGGATCGACCTTCGGCCCGATCGCGGCCGCGACCCGGGTCGTCCGCAACGCCGGGCACCCCGTTGCGCAGGCCCACCTGACGCACCTCAACCCCTTCCCTGCAAACCTCGGCGAGGTGCTGAAGTCGTACGACCGGGTCATCGTCCCCGAGATGAACCTCGGCCAGCTCTCGATGCTGCTGCGCGCGAAGTACCTCGTCGACATCCGCTCGCACACCTCGGTGCGTGGGCTTCCGTTCTCCACCGTCGAACTCGCCGACGTCATCTCCACCACCCTCGAGGAGCTCTCGTGAGCACCACCACCGATTTGGGGATGCCGGTCAGCGGCCTTCGTTCGGTCCCTTACCTCCCGGACGACGCTGACAAGCAGACCAAGCGCGACTTCACCTCCGACCAGGAGGTGCGTTGGTGCCCCGGGTGCGGTGACTACGTCATCCTCGCCGCGGTGCAGTCCTTCCTGCCCGAACTGGGCCTGAAGCGCGAGAACATCGTGTTCGTCTCCGGCATCGGCTGCTCGAGCCGCTTCCCGTACTACCTCGACACCTACGGCATGCACTCGATCCACGGGCGTGCCCCGGCGATCGCCACCGGCCTGGCCACGAGCCGTGCGGACCTGTCGGTGTGGGTCGTCACCGGCGACGGCGACGCCCTGTCGATCGGCGGCAACCACCTCATCCACGCACTGCGCCGCAACGTCAACATGACGATCCTGCTGTTCAACAACCAGATCTACGGCCTGACCAAGGGGCAGTACTCCCCCACGTCGAAGGTCGGTCAGGTCACCAAGTCCAGCCCGGTCGGGTCGGTCGACAGCCCGTTCAACCCCGTGTCGCTGGCGCTCGGCGCCGAGGCGACGTTCGTCGCGCGGGCGATGGAGTCCGACCGCGCCGAGCTCACCACCATCCTCAAGGCGGCCGCCGAGCACCGGGGCACCGCCCTGGTCGAGATCTACCAGAACTGCCCGATCTTCAACGACGGCGCCTTCGAGGTGCTCAAGGACCGCACCCAGCAGGAGGCGCGCATCGTGCGGCTGCGCGCCGGCGAGGCCGTCACCGTCGGCGCCGAGGGTGAGCGCAAGGTGCTCGTCCGGCAGGGCTCGGGCGTCATGAAGTTCATCGCCGAGGCAGAGGCCGCGTCCGGCGAGAAGGGTGCCGTCGTCGTCCACGACCCGGCGCTCGACGACCCGTCGCAGGCCTTCCAGCTCTCCCGGCTGGACTCCCCCGAGATGACGCACGTGCCCATGGGCATCTTCCGCCAGGTCGACCGGCCCACCTACGACGACCTCGTGCGTGCCCAGGTCGACGCCGCGGTCAGCACCGCGGGGGGCCCCGCCACGGACGCCGACCTCACCGACCTGCTGCTCGGACGCGACACCTGGACCGTGGGGTGACCCCGCCTCCGTCGGGCGCGGCCCCGACGGGAGGTGGGGAGGCCGAGCTACGGCGTGGCACGGCATACGCCTTCCTCGCCTACGGCATCTGGGGGATGTTCCCCCTGTACTTCGCGGCCCTCGAACCCTCCGGAGCCTGGGAGATCCTGGCCCACCGCATCCTGTGGACGTTGGCCGTCGTCGCCCTCGTGCTGCTCGTGCGGCGCGACCTCGCGTGGATCCGGCCGTTCCTGTCACGACCTCGTCTCGTCGCCGGCATCACGCTGGCGGCCCTGCTCATCGCCGGGAACTGGGTCGTCTACGTGCTCGCCGTGCTCACCGGTCGCACGTACGAGGCTGCCCTCGGCTACTTCCTCAACCCCATCGTCACCGTCGGCCTCGGCGTGCTCGTGCTCGGCGAACGGCTCAGGCGCCTGCAGTGGGCGGCGGTGGCCGTGGGCGCGGTGGCGGCGGTCTACCTCACGGTGGCCGGCGGGGTGCTGCCGTGGATCAGCCTCAGCCTGGCGTTCTCGTTCGGTCTCTACGGGCTGGTGAAGAAGCGGGTCGGCGCGAGCCTCGAGGCGCTGCACTCGTTGGCCGCGGAGACCGCGGTGCTCGCACCGGTGGCCGTCGGCGTCATCGTCGTGCTGTCGCTGCAGGGTGCGACGACCTTCGCCGGGCACGGCGTCGCGCACACGACGCTGCTCGTGCTCGCCGGGGTGGTCACGGCCGTGCCGCTGCTGCTGTTCGCCGCGGCTGCCCGGCGGATCCCCCTGGTCACCGTCGGCCTCATCCAGTTCATCACCCCGATGCTCCAGCTGCTCGTCGGGGTGACCCTGCTCGGTGAGCACGTGAGCGGCCGCCTGTGGTTCGGCTTCGGGATCGTCTGGGTGGCACTGGCGCTGCTGACCTTCGACTCGCTGCGTGCGGCCCGGGCAGCGCGCGCGGGGCGTCGCGAGCCGCCGGTCGAACCCTGCCCCTGACGCCCTCGTCCGACGCAGGGTCCGGCTACGTCACGGGTCGCGGCGGCGGTGGCGCAGGATGGCGTCGAGCTCGTCGATCGCGGCCTGCTGCTGGGCCATGAGGACGCGCAGCTGCTCGATCCGGGCGCGGGTGCTGTCGGCATCCTCGACCAGTGGCGCCTTGGGCGCGAGGAAGCGGTTGGCGAGGTAGCCGGTGAAGGTGCCGAAGATGCCGACCCCGATGAGGATGACGATGGACCCGAGCGCGCGCCCGCCCGTGGTGACGGGGTACTCGTCGCCGTAACCGACGGTCGAGATCGTCACGAGGACGTACCAGAGGGCATCCGGGGCCGAGGTGATCGTGGCGTCGGGGGCATCCTGTTCCAGGGCGAGAACCCACAGGCTCCCGAACTGCAGGACGAGGATGCCGAGCAGCAACAGGCTGAGCAGCGCGCTGCCCGCACGGTTGCGCAGCAGGCTGCCGCGAAGCCGGGCTGCACCGTGTTCGCGAAGCAGCATCGTCACCCGCACGAGGCGGAACAGCCGGAAGACCTTGACCACGGCCAGCGGCAGGCTCGACAGCAGGTCGGCCCACCCGAAGTGGCGGAACAGGTACTCGCTCCTGGACGGCGCGGTGACGAGCCGGTAGACGAAGTCGGCGAACAGGACCACGCTGATGAGGGCATTCATCACGAGCAGCACGGTGTCGAGCGAGAGGTCCTCGACGACGTAGAGCAGCACGACGTTGACGATCGACAGCAGCGAGACCGCCCCGATGAACAGCTCGTAGCCGGGGTCCTTCAGCTCCACCGACCGGTGTCCCGCGTGGCTCATGTCATCGCCCTTTCCGCCTGGTCGCGTCACCAGCGGTTGTGGACGTCCTCGGCCCAGCCGAGCACGCCGTCGACACTGACCGGCTCCCCCGCATCATCGCGCATCCAGCCGCTCCAGTGGCCGAAACACTGGTTGGCTCGCTGGGCGAGAATGCCCAGATTCGTCGCGGAGGAGTGGTTCCAGAACGGCGTGAACGTCAGGTCGGCCAGGTCACCTCGCACCCGCCACGAGGCGAGCCAGTCGCGGGTGTCGTAGCGCCAGGACAGCTCCTCGCTGATCTTGTGCACCCGGCCGTCGACGACGAGCGCGTTCTCGGTCGAGCCGGTGCCGTCGGTCCAGCGTCCCCCGACCTGAACCCCGATGACCCGGCCGTCGACGAGACCCGACCCGGCACCCCAGTTCCAGTGAACGGCATACGGCCAACGACCCCGGCCGTGGTCGAGCACCGCCCACGAGTCACCGTCGGCGACGGTGTGTTCCACCCCGTCGACCCACAGACGGCCCCGCGCCGGGCGCGCGACGTCCTTGACCGTGTACTGGAACCGCCGTGCCGACCACGGCACGACGACTCCCATGGCCTCGTGGCCTTCGGGGCGCTGCGCAAGGACGTCGAGCCGCACCCGCGGCCCGTCAACGGTCAGTCGGGTGCCGCCGGATGCCGCCTCGATGGCGATCGTCAGCCCCCCTGCTGATGCTCGCGCCGGGTCGTCGCCGAGCCGCGCCGGCAGGCTGGCTCCACGCGCCAGCGGGTCGATGACGTCGTGGCTGACCGTCTCCCCGGAGCGGCGGTCGTGCACCCACACGGCATACACGCCTGCGTAGTCCAGCGACGAGACGGTGACGCCGATGAGGTGGGTCGGGGTCGTGACCGCCCAGTACTCCCACCGCTTGGCGCGGCCCCACCCTCGACGGCCTCGGCCGATCCGGCTCGTGTCGTGGAGCGGATGCCGGGTCCACCCGACCGCGTCCGGGTTCAGGGTGCCGTCGGGCCGGCAGAGCTCGACCTCGGCCGTGATCTCACGTTCGGTGACCCGCATGGTGGCTCAGTCCCCGAGGAGGTGGCGGACGTGGGCGTTGGTGAAGCGCCGACCGGGGTCGAGGCGCTCGCGGACCGCTCGGAAGTCGTCGAGCCGTGGGTACAGCTCGCGCAGCCGGTCGGCACCGAGGGTGTGAACCTTGCCCCAGTGCGGCCGCCCGGCGTGCTCGGCCACGATCGCCTCGAAGGCCTCGAACAGCGGCCGCGGGTCCATCCGGTGGTACTGGTGCACGGCCACGTAGGCGTTGTCCCGTTCATGCGCCGTCGACAACCACACGTCGTCGGCCCCGATGAACCGCACCTCCACCGGGAACGGAACGGGGGCGCGGGTGCGGTCGAACCACGCCCGCAGTTCCGCCAGCACCGCCTCGAGCGCGTGGCGCGGCACACCGTACTCGCTCTCGACGAAGCGCACCTCCCGCGAGGAACAGAACACCTTCCAGGAGTCGTCGGCGAACTCGCGCGCCCCGAGCACGCGCGCCGTCGCCCGGTTGATCACCGGCACGGATGCCGGGAGCGCGGCGGCCCCGCGGTTGATCACCTCGAAGACCCGGTTCGCGAGGAGGTCGTCGTCGAGCCGTGCCCGCCACGGGGCGAGCGGCGGTGGGCCCTGCTGCGCGCCGACGACGTCGTTGCGCTTGACCAGCACGCGGTCGGTGTGGGGGAACCAGTGCAGGTCGAGGTGGTCGTGGGTGTCTGCCTCGGCCTGGAGCCGGGGCAACAGGTCGCTGAGCGCCTCGCTCGACTCCTTGGCGTGCAGCCGGTACGCGGGTACACACGCGAGCTCGACCTCGGTGACGACGCCGAGGGCGCCCAGCCCGACGGCCGCCGCCGCGAAGACATCCGGCTGGACGTCGCGCGAGCACTCCAGCGTGCTCCCGTCCGCCAGCACGAGGGTCAGCCCCGTCACGGCGGCCGCGATCCCCTGTCGGCGGGTGCCCGTGCCGTGGGTTCCGGTGGCGATGGCCCCGGAGATGGTCTGGCGATCGACGTCGCCGAGGTTCGGCAGGGCCAGCCCGAGCCGCTGGAGCGCCGGGTTGAGCACGTGCAACGGTGTTCCGGCCAGCACCCTGACCCGGTTGCGCTCCCGGTCGACGCCGATCACCCCGCTCAGGCCGTCGACGTGCAGCAGCATCCCGTCGGTCGCGACCAGCGGGGTGAAGGAGTGCCCGGACCCGGCCACGCGCACACCGAGCCCGGCACGCGCGGCGGCGCGAACGGCATCCGCGACCCCGTCGGCGCTGGTGGCGTGCCGAACCTGCACTGGGGACGCCACGACGTTGCCGCCCCAGTTGCGCCAGCTGGTCATCCGAAGTTCCTTCCTTCGCCGCGGTAGGACGGCACGCTGTCGACCAGCTGACCGGCGCTCACGAGGTGCACGGTGTCGAACCGTTCGAGGAGCTCGCCGGCCTTGGCCCCACGAAGCCAGACGCGGTCACCGATGGCCAGGTCGCCGACGCCCTCCCCGTGCAGCGGCGTCTGCACCTCGCCGGCAGCCTCGGTGCGCACCAGCTTCACGCCGCGGCGCACCGGTGAGGGGACCCGCGCCCAGCCCGGCTCTCCGCTGGCGACGTACCCCCCACCGAAGGCCGTGGCGAAGCCCGGCGCCGGACGCCGCACCACGGGCAGGGCGAAGGCCATCGCCGGTCGCGGGGAGAAGTCGTCGTAGGCGTCGAAGAGCGTGGGCGCGTACAGGCCGGACCCGGCGGCCAGCTCGGTGACGACCGGGTCGCCCGCGAAGCGGTGCAGGCTGCCCGTCCCCCCGGCGTTGACGAACCGCACGTCGGTCTCGGCCCGCAGTGCCTCGACGACGGCGCGGCGCCGGTCGGCGATCTCCGGGACCGAGCGGCGCTTCAGGGCGCGAAGGTGCGGCCCGGCATCCGGCAGCCCGGCGACCTGCGCGTCGTAGGTCATGACGCCCCGCACGTCGAGCCCCACCCCGAGGGCTGCTCGCACCACGGCGAGGGCCTGCGCGGGCGTACGGGTCGGCGAGCGCCGCACGCCGAGGTGCACCGGGCCGACACGAAGCGAGGCGTCGACGTCGAGCGCCACGCCGAGGCCACGGGCGGCGGCACCCAGGTTGTCGCGCAGCCAGCGGACGTGCTCGACGGAGTCGATGGTGATCGTCACCTCGGAACGCAGCCGGTCGTCAGCAGCGACCGCCCGCAAGGCTTCGACGTCGACGCTCGGGTAGGCGACGAACACGTCGCGGGCCCCGGCGGTGACGAGCCAGACCGCCTCGGGCACGGCATACGCCATGACGCCGGCGAACCCCGGGCGGGCGAGCACCCGGTCGAGCAGGGCACGGCATCGCAGTGACTTCGAGGCGACCCTGATCGGCAGGCCGCCGGCACGACGCACGAGGTCGTCGGCGTTGGCGTCGAACGCGTCGAGGTCGACGGCGACGAGCGGTGACGGCAGCCCTGCCGTCGCCGATTCCCACGGGTTCACGCCCCGACCCTACTGAACCCCGACCTCGGGCCCGTCGGCTGTTGGGGCACCACCGCGCCGGACACTCCCCGCTGGACATCCCGCACCCGACATCGTCCCGACATCCCGCCCCGGACACACCCCGCCGGCCTCGTTCGCCCGGTGGCAGACTGCGTCGGTGACCGAGGACGTCGAGACCTACGTGGGGGACCCGCCCCGCACGCGCTGGCACCGCGCATGGGCTGTGGCTGGCGTGACGCTCGCGGCCCTCGTCGCAGCCGCCGCGTTCCGGTCCTCGACCGGGGTGCTCCTCGAACCCATCGAGCGGGAGTTCGGCTGGTCGCGGGCCACGACGTCCGGCGCGGTCAGCCTCAACCTCGTGCTCTACGGCATCAGTGCACCCTTCGCCGCCGCCGCGATGGAGCGGTGGGGGGTGCGGCGAACGGTGACCACGGCGCTGGTCGTCGTCGGGGTGGCGAGCGGGCTCACGACGGTGATGACCGCGCCGTGGCAGCTCTGGGTGCTCTGGGGCGTGTTCATCGGGGTCGGCACCGGAGCCATGGCGCTCGTGTTCGGTGCGATCGTCGCGAACCGCTGGTTCCACACGCAGCGCGGACTGGTCACCGGCGTGTTCTCGGCGGCCAGTGCGACCGGCCAGCTGATCTTCCTGCCTGTCATCGCGCGCACCGCGACGGATGCCGGGTGGCGGGCCGCCGCCCTCATCGTCAGCGCGCTCGCCCTCCTCACCGGGGTGCTCGTCGTGGCCTTCCTGCGCGACCGACCCAGCGACGTCGGGGTGCTGCCCTACGGGCTGCCACCGGGGGCAGTGGTCAACGCGCCACAGGCACCGACCGCCTCACCCGCGGTCGTCGCCGTTCGGGTGCTGCGGTTCGCCAGCCGCACCTGGGTGTTCTGGGCACTGGCCCTGACGTTCTGGATCTGTGGCTGGTCGACCAACGGCATTATCCAGACCCACTTCATCCCCGCGGCCCATGACCACGGGATGCCGTCCACCACGGCAGCCGGGTTGCTCGCCCTCGTCGGGGTGTTCGACATCGCCGGCACGATCGCGTCGGGGTGGCTCACCGACCGGGTCGACCCTCGGTGGCTGCTCGCCGGCTACTACTTCGGGCGCGCGCTGTCCCTGGTGGCGCTGGATGCCGTGCTGGCCCCCGGCATCGTCCCCGGCATGTGGGTGTTCATCGTCTTCTACGGCCTGGACTGGGTGGCCACCGTGCCACCGACCGTGGCCCTGTGCCGAACCCACTTCGGTCTCGAACGCTCGGGGGTCGTGTTCGGGTGGGTGTTCGCGTCCCACATGATCGGGGCCGGGGTGGGAGCCAGCGTCGCAGGGCTGGTGCGCACCGACCAGGGCGACTACCACTGGGCGTGGCTGATCGCGGCGGCGATGTGCTTCGCCGCGGTGGCCCTGTCCCTGTCGATCCCCCGGCATCCCCGCATCGACCAATAGGTCACTCCAGGTACGCAAGCCACAGACACCCGTCCCGACTGGCCCCGTTGGCTCCGACTTCGTGCGACCTACCTACGCTTTCGGGCCTGTTTTGGCCTGGGCAACGGTTATCAAGTCGCACGAAGTCGGGTGAGGGCCGCCGCCCCCCTGCCCGCCAGGGTCAGCCGACGCGGGTCACGACTCCGGTCGCCAGGGCGTTCAGGGCGTCCTTGGCGTCGCTGTCCGGGAGGGCGGTCAACACGTCCTGCGCGCGACGGGCCACGGCATACGTGTGCTCACGAGCCAGGTCCACCGCCGGGTGGGCTCGCAGCAGGGTCAGCGCCTCGGCAAGCCGGTCGTCATCCGAGAGGTCCCCGGTCAACAGCGCCTGGAGTCGGGCATCGGCAGGATCGGTCGAGGCGAGGACGTGCAGCACCGGCAGGGTGCGCTTGCCCTCACGGAGGTCGGTGCCGGGGGTCTTGCCCGTCTCGTCGGCGTCGGACTCGATGTCGATGAGGTCGTCCGCCAGCTGGAACGCCACCCCGAGGCGTTCGCCGAACTCACGCATCGTCTCGATGGTCTGCTCGTCGCCACCGGAGAACATCGCCCCGTACCGCGCAGCGGTGGCGATCAGCACACCCGTCTTGTCGGCCAGCACCCCGAGGTAGTACTCCACCGGGTCGGTGCCCGCGGGGCACGGCCGGTCGTCGCGGATCTGCCCCGAGCACAACCGGATGAACGTCTGCGCCTGGATCTTCACGGCATCCGGGCCGAGGTCGGCGACGATGTCGGAGGCCGTTCCGAACAGCAGGTCACCGACGAGGATCGCCGTGGAGTTGCCATAGGCCGCGTTGGCGCTCGGCGCCCCCCGACGCACGTCGGCCTCGTCCATGACGTCGTCGTGGTACAACGACGCGAGGTGCGTCAGTTCGACGCCGGCGGCTGCCGCGACGACCTGCTCGTTGATGCCGTGGGTGAGCTCGGCCGTGAGCAGGGTCAGCAGGGGACGGAAGCGTTTGCCCCCGGCCGCCGTGAGGTGTGCTCCGGCCTCGGCGATGAACGGGTCGTCGTGGTCGACGCGCTCCTCGATGAGCGCGTTGACCGCGGCGAGCCCCGCCCCGAGGCGCTCACGCAGGTCGGCAGTCGCCCCCGGCAGGTCGAGCACCGAGGGGGTGCCGCGCTGGGCAGGGGTGGCCGCCACGGGCGTCACAGGAGGAACTCGGAGGCCGAGCTCGCGATGTCGAGGAGGAAGCCGGGCACGATGCCGAGCACGGCCGTGACGAGGACACCGACGGTGATGCCGATCGTCGACGGGATCGACGGCGTGAGCGCGACGACCTCGTCGCCCTCCTCGGTGGAGGCCTCGGTGAAGTACATCAGGACGATCAACCGGACGTAGACGAAGGCCGTGACCGCCGAGGCCAGCACGGCGATGACGACGAGGACGACACCTCCGGTGCCCGCCTCCACGGCCGGCGCGAACGCCGCGAACTTGGCGGTGAAGCCCGAGGTCAGCGGGATACCGGCGAACGCGAGCAGCAGGAACGAGAACGCCCCGGCCACGACCGGGTGACGCCGGCCCAGGCCGGCCCACTGCGAGAGGTGCGAGGCCTCGGACCCACCCTGACGGACCATGGCGATGATGCCGAACGCCGCCACCGTCGCGAAACCGTAGGCGACGAGGTAGAACATCACCCCGCCGATGGCCGCCTGCGAGAACGCCAGGACACCGACGAGGATGAACCCCGCGTGGGCGATCGAGGAGTAGGCGAGCAGTCGCTTGACGTCGGTCTGGGTGACCGAGAGCACCGCGCCGACGACCATCGTGATCGCGGCGATCGCCCAGAGCCCGTCCGACCAGTCCCAACGGCTCGCGCTGACACCCACGTACGTCACCCGCAGGATCACCCCGAACGCGGCGAGCTTGGTGCAGGCCGCCATGAAGCCGGTGATCGGGGTCGGCGCACCCTGGTAGACGTCGGGGGTCCACGAGTGGAACGGCACGGCGCCGACCTTGAACAACAGGCCGATGAGCACGAGCACGACCCCGGGCACCAGGAGACCGTCGAAGTCACTGGACGTCGTGGAGATCGCGGCGGCGATGACCCGCAGGTCGGAGGACCCGGCGAAGCCGTAGAGCAGCGCCGCACCGAAGAGGAAGAACGCGCTCGAGAAGGCGCCGAGCAGGAAGTACTTGAGCGCGGCCTCCTGCGAGAGCAGACGGCGGCGGCGCGCCAGTCCGGTGAGGACGTAGAGCGGCAGCGAGAGCACCTCGAGTCCGACGAACATCGTGATGAGGTCGTTGGCGGTGAGGAAGACCATCATCCCGAGCACCGCGAACAGCGTGAGCGGGAAGACCTCGGAGGTGGCGTACCCCGCCCGTGTGGCGACGTCCTCCTGGGACGAGCCGGGCGTCGAGGCACCCATGGGGGTGAACGCGTCCGAGCCGACTCCGCCGAAGCGCTCGGCCATGATGAGCACGCTGAGCGCGGCCATCAGCAGCAGGGCACCGATGAGGAAGACCGACACCCCGTCGACCACGACGGACCCACCGAGGGTCACCGTGAGGTTGTTGCGTGACCACACCACGAGAGCCACGAAGGCCGCGACGAGGGTGAGGACCGCGAGGCCGACCTGGATGCCGTGGCGGCTGCGTCGCGGAGCGAAGGCCTCCACGACGACACCGATGAGGGCACCCGCGACGACGATGAGCATCGGGGCGACGGCGGCGTAGTCGATGTCGACGGCCGAGAACTCGGGGTTCACTTCTCACTCCCGGAGGCATTGGCGGGGGCCGGATCCGAGACGCCGACGATCTGCAGCGTCCGGTCCACGGCCGGGTTGACCAGGTCCAGCACCGGCTTCGGGAAGAAGCCGAGGAAGAGGAACGAGGCGATGATCGGCGCGACGACGACCTTCTCCCGCCAGGACAGGTCCGGTGGGGCCTCGCCCTCGGCGAAGGTCGGCTTCGGGCCGGTCATGACGCGCTGGTACATGAGCAGGATGTACAGGGCCGCGAGGACGATGCCCACGGCGGCGATCACGGCCGCCCACGGGTAGCGCATGAACGTGCCCTGCAGGACGAGGAACTCGGAGACGAACGACGACAGGCCGGGCAGGGCCAGGCTGGACAGACCGACGACGAGGAACGTGCCGGCGAGCACGGGGGTGACCCGCTGCCAGCCGCCGTAGTCGGGGATCCGCTTGCTGCCGCGGCGGGCCACGAGGAACCCGGCGATCAGGAACAACCCGGCCGTGGAGAAGCCGTGGTTGACCATGTACAGCGTCGAGCCGGCGCCGCCGACACTCGTCAGGGCGAAGATGCCCAGGACGATGAAGCCGAAGTGGCTGATCGAGGTGAACGCGATGAGCCGCATCATGTCGGTCTGCCCGATGGCGAGCAGCGCACCGTAGATCACCGAGATGACCGCGAGGGTGATGACGACCGGGGTCGCCCACTGCGAGGCCTCCGGGAACAGCTGGAGGCAGAAGCGGATCATGCCGTAGGTGCCGACCTTGTCGAGCACGCCGACGAGCAGCACCGCGGTTGCGGGGCGTGCCTCGGTGGCGGCGTCGGGCAGCCACGTGTGGACCGGCCACATCGGGGCCTTGACGGCGAAGGCGATGAAGAAGCCGACGAACATCCAGCGCAGTGCCTCCGGGGAGGCATCAAGGTTGCCGGTGAGGTTCTCGATGAGGAAGCCGTCTGATCCACCCGGGCCCGCGAAGTACACGGCGATGACCGAGACGAGCATGATGAGCCCGCCCGCGAGGGAGAACAGCAGGAACTTCACCGCGGCATACTGACGCCGCGGTCCACCGAAGAGCCCGATGAGGAAGTACACCGGGATCAGCATCGCCTCGAAGAAGACGTAGAACAGGAACACGTCGGTGGCCGCGAACACGCCGACCATGAACGCCTCGAGGACGAGCATGAGGGCGAAGTACCGCTTCTCGCGCGAGTAGCCCTCGTCGCTGACGTCGTTCCACGCGGCGAGCAGGCAGATCGGCGTGAGGATGGCCGCCATGACGATGAGCGACAGGGCGATGCCGTCGACGCCCACCGCGTAGGAGACACCGAACTGGGGAATCCAGGGGTGGACCTCGGCAAGCTGGAACTGCTCGGTGGCGCCGGTGTCGAAGCGGGCCCACGCCATCAGCGCGAGGACCAGGGTCACCAGCGAGGCACCGAGGGCGATCGGCTTGGCGAGCCTGGCCGAGTCACCGGGCAGCGCGGCCACGATGATCGCGCCGAGCAGCGGCACGACCATCATCATGGTCAGCAGGGGCAGGGAGCTCACTGGATCACCCACAGGATGCCGAGGATGGCGACGACGCCGGAGAGCATCGTCAAGGCGTATGACCGGGCGTACCCGTTCTGCAGTCGTCGCAGTCTCGAGGAGAAGCCTCCGACCAACGCGGCGAGACCGCCGACAGCGCCGTCGAGGCCCCTTGCGTCAGCGAAGACCAGTCCGCGGGTGAGGTGGATGCCGGGGCGCATGAACAGTCCTTCGTTGACGGCGTCCTGGTAGAGGTCCTGGCGAGCAGCCCGCGTGAGCACCGAGCCGCGGGGGGCGACCTCGGGCACGACGTCCTTGGCGTAGCGAACCCAGGCGAGGTAGGCACCGGCCGCGACGAGCGCCAGGGTCAGCGCCATGATCACGGGGACGGGCAGCACCGGGTGCTCCTCGCCGTGCTCACCGACGACCGGCTCGAGCCAGTGGGTGAAGACCCCGGTCGGGCCGAGGGCCAGGCCGAGGAAGGCCGAACCGACGGCGAGCACGATCATCGGGATGGTCATGGTGCGGGGCGACTCGTGCGGGTGCACGTCGTCGGCCCAGCGGCGCTCGCCGTGGAAGGTCATGAAGAACAGGCGGGACATGTAGAACGCGGTGACGCCGGCGCCGATCATGGCGGCACCACCGAGCACCCACGGCTGCCAGCCCTCGCCGACGAACGCGGCCTCGATGACCTTGTCCTTGGACCAGAAACCCGAGAACGGGGGGACACCGAGGATGGCCAGCCAGCCCAGCGCGAAGGTCGCCCAGGTGATCTTCATGACCGTGGACAGCCCACCGAAGCGGCGCATGTTCACCTCGTCGTTCATCCCGTGCATCACCGAGCCTGCTCCGAGGAACATGCCGGCCTTGAAGAAGCCGTGGGTGAGCAGGTGGAAGATCGCGAAGGCGTACCCGACGGGGCCGAGACCGGCCGCGAGCATCATGTAGCCGATCTGGCTCATCGTCGAGGCGGCCAGGGCCTTCTTGATGTCGTCCTTGGCGCAGCCGACGATCGCCCCGAACACCAGGGTGATCGCACCGACGAGTGCAACGGCCAGGCGGGCATCGGGAGTGGCGTCGTAGATGACGTTGGAGCGCACGACGAGGTAGACACCGGCGGTGACCATCGTCGCCGCGTGGATCAGTGCGGAGACCGGCGTGGGGCCGGCCATCGCGTCGCCGAGCCAGCTCTGCAGCGGGAACTGGGCGGACTTGCCGCAGGCACCGACGAGCAGCAGCAGGCCGATCGCGGTGATGGCCCCCTGGTTGGCGGTGGCGACCCCCTCGTTGACCGTGGCGTAGTCGACCCCACCGAAGGTCACGAACATGACCATGATGGCGATCGACAGGCCGAGGTCACCGACGCGGTTGACGAAGAAGGCCTTGTTCGCGGCACTCGCGTACGCCGGGTTCCAGTTCCAGAAGCCGATGAGCAGGTAGGACGCGAGACCGACGCCCTCCCAGCCGACGAACAGCAGGAGGTAGGAGTCCGCGAGCACCAGCAGGAGCATCGAGGCGATGAACAGGTTGAGGTACGCGAAGAAGCGCCGCTTGTCGGGGTCGTGCTCCATGTACCCGATCGAGTACACGTGGATCAGCGACCCGACGAACGTGATGAGCATGACGAAGGTCAGCGACAGCGGGTCGGCGAGCAGCCCGAGGTCGAGCTGGAAGGACCCGGCGGGAACCCAGTTCCACAGCGTCAGGTGCTGCGCCCGCTCCTCGGTGGGCAGGCCGATGAGGTGCAGGATGCTGGCGACGCCGACGAGGAAGGATCCCCAGGACATGGCGGTCGCGAGCAGCGGACCGAACTTGTCCGTTCGACGCCCGCCGAGCAGCAGCACGGCCGCACCGAGCAGGGGCAGGGCGATGAGCAGCCACACGAACGCGGATGCGCCGCTCGCGTCGACTGGGGCCAGCCCGCTGCCCTCGGTGATGAGTGAGGTCACTGGTGCTCCTTACAGCTTCAGCAGGTTGGCGTCGTCGACCGAGGCCGAGCGGCGGGAGCGGAAGATGGCCATGATGATGGCCAATCCGACGACGACTTCGGCTGCCGCGACGACCATGACGAACAGGGCGATGACCTGACCGTCGAGGTTGCCGTTCATCCGGGCAAAGGTCACGAAGGCGAGGTTCGCGGAGTTGAGCATGAGCTCGACCCCCATGAAGACGATGATCGCGTTGCGCCTGGTGAGCACCACGGCCGCACCGATGACGAACAGGATCGTCGCGAGGTAGATGTAGTTGACGGGGTTCATCGCTCCTCCCCCTTGGCGATCTCGGCGTCTCGTTCGGCCTCGGCCTCGATGAACGGCGTCGGCGACTGGTTCTGGTCGCGGGCGGTGAGCACGCGGGAGACGGAGAGCTCGGACGGGGTGCCGTCAGGCAGCAGGGCCGGGGTGTCGACCGCGTTGTGGCGGGCGTAGACACCGGGAACCGGCAGGCCGGCGAGGTGCTCACCGGAGCGGAAGCGACGGGTGCTCCACTCGCGCTGGTTCGGCGCCCGACCGAGCCGCTCGCGGTGGGCCAGCACCATGGCACCCAGGGCCGCGGTGATGAGCAGCGCACTCGTCATCTCGAAGACCCAGACGTAGCGGCCGAAGATCAGCTGCGCCATCCCGGTGACGTTGCCGACCTCGCCGTTGATCGCACCGACGCCGACCGGGTCGCGGAAGGCGACCCGCCCGATGGCAGCGGCGAGGATGCCGCCGAGGCCCAGGCAGAGGACCGCGGTCACCCAGCGCTGGCCGGGCAGGGTCTCCACGAGGCTGTCGGAGGAGTCGACGCCGACGAGCATGATGACGAAGAGGAACAGCATCATGACGGCGCCGGTGTAGACGAAGATCTGGATGACACCGAGGAAGTCGGCACCCTGGGCGATGTAGAAGATGCCGAGGATGATCATCGTCAGGGCCATGCCGAGCGCCGCGTGGACGGCCTTCTTGGCAAAGACCAGACCGAGGGAGCCCAGGACCGCGAGGGGTCCGAGCACCCAGAAGAGCACCTGCTCACCGGTGCCGGTCACGAGGTCACCTCCGCGTCGGTGGGGTGGGCGTGCTCGGCGACGTATGCACGCTGCGCGTCCGTGGCTGCCGACACCTTCCCGAGGTAGTAGTCGCGCTCCTCCATGCCCGGCGCCATGGGGAACGGCGGGGTGAGCATGCCCTGCTGCACCGGGGCCAGCAGCTGGTCCTTGGTGAAGATCAGGTCGGCCCGGTTGTTGTCGGCGAGCTCGTACTCGTTGGTCATCGTCAGCGCGCGCGTCGGGCAGGCCTCGATGCACAGGCCGCAGAAGATGCACCGCAGGTAGTTGATCTGGTAGACGCGGCCGTAGCGCTCCCCGGGGCTGAACCGGCCGGAACCACCCTCGGAGTCGTCGTTGCCGGCCCCTTCGACGAGGATCGCGTCAGCGGGGCAGGCCCAGGCGCACAGCTCGCAGCCGACACACTTCTCGAGACCGTCAGGATGCCGGTTGAGCTGGTGGCGTCCGTGGAACCGAGGTTGGGTGGGGCGCTTCTCCTCGGGGTACTCCTCGGTGATGACCTTGCGGAACATCGTCGAGAAGGTCACCCCGAATCCGCCCACGGGGGCGAACAGGTCGGAGAAGAAGCCGGACTTCTTCTTCTGTTCGTCAGCCACGAACGGCCTCCTTGGTCTCACTGTCCGCAGTCAGGGCCGGGGCGGCGAGCGAGGGCTCAACCAGGCGCTGGCCGGGCAGGGGTGGCACGGGATGTCCACCCGCGTACGGGTCGACCTCGTCGGGGATGGGCGGGTGGGCGGCGGCTTCCTTGGCCTCGGCACGGATGTCCCACAGCCAGACACCCACGAGGGCGACCACGGCGATGAGCCCGATCAGGCCCAGGGTCACCACGGGGAAGGAACGGTTGGCGAAGTCCACGGTGCCCAGCGAGTCGAACCACCCGTTGCGCCCGGCCCGGAACACCGAGATGAGCACCACCCAGGTGAGGGTCGCGGGGATGAGGAACTTCCAGCCGAAGCGCATGAACTGGTCGTAGCGCACGCGCGGCAGCGAGCCGCGCAGCCAGACGAAGAAGAACATGAACACCCACAGCTTGGCGGTGAACCACAGCAGACCCCACCAGCCCTGGTTGAACATGCCGTCGTTGATTGCCGCGATGCCGGGAGGGGCGGCGGGGCCACCGAGGAACATCGTCGTGGCCAGCGCGGCGACGGTGAACATGTTGATGTACTCACCGAGGAAGAACATCGCGAAGCGCATGGAGCCGTACTCGGTGTGGAACCCACCGGTGAGCTCGCCCTCACCCTCGGCGAGGTCGAAGGGCAGACGGTTGGTCTCGCCGACCATGGTGATGGTGAAGACGAAGAAGCTGAAGAACAGCGGGAGGGCGAACCACAGGTCTGACTGGGCAGAGACGATCTGCGAGGTCGACATCGACCCGGCGTGCATGAACACGGCCACGAGCGAGAGGCCCATGGCGATCTCGTAGGAGATCATCTGCGCGGTCGCGCGCAGGCCACCCATGAGGGGGTAGGTCGAGCCGGACGACCAGCCCGCGAGCACGACACCGTAGATGCCGACGCCCGCGACGGCGAGCACGAGCAGCACGGCGACGGGGGTGTCGGTGAGCTGCAGCGGGGTCTGGTGCCCGAACAGCGACACCTCACCGGCCAGCGGCATGATCGAGAACGAGACGAAGCACATCGTCGCCGTGATGATCGGCGCCAGGGTGAAGACGAAGACGTCAGCGGCCTTGGGGCGCACGTCCTCCTTGAGCATGGCCTTCATGCCGTCGGCCAGCGTCTGGAGCAGGCCGAAGGGGCCGTTGCGGTTCGGGCCGGGACGCTGCTGCATCCGGCCGATGACCCGGCGCTCGAACCAGATGACGAGCAGCGTCGACAGCAGGAGGTAGACGAAGATCATCAACCCCTTGACGACCGACAGCCAGAACGGCGTGTCGCTGAAGTCGGCCTTCGGGTTGTCGACGCTCGCGGTAGCCAGCGAGGCCACCGAGACCAGCTCGGGCAGGGCGGTCAGCGTGCTCACGCGAGGGCCTCCTTCGTGACGGACACCAGGGCTCCGGGGGCACCCTCGAGGGCGCCGCGCAGGTCACACCCGGCACTGTTCGTCGGGAGCCAGACGACGTGGTCGGCCATCTCCGAGACGAGAACCGGTGCGGTGACGCTCTGGTCGCCGGCCCGGACCGTGAGGTGGTCGCCGTCGACCACCCCGAGGTCAGCGGCCGTGGCAACCGACACCCGGGCACGTGGTGCGGGTGCGGTCCCGGCGAGGAACGGTTCACCGTCCTGCAGCGAGCCGGCGTCGAGCAGGTGCCGCCAGGTGGCGAGCACCAGGGTGCCGGGCTCGACGACGGGCACGGCACCCGCAGGCACGGTCGGCGCAGCGGCGCGTGCGCCGTCCCACGCCGCGAGCGAGGACATCTCCGTGCGGACCTCGCGCAGGGTGCGCGTGCCGAGGAAGTCACCCATCTCGTCAGCCAGCATGTCCAGGACGCGGTAGTCGCTGTCGAAGCCGGTCTCGATCGCCATCTCGAACTCGCGGGCGCGACCCTCCCAGTCCACGAAGGTCCCGCCCTTCTCCGCGTGCGCCGCGACGGGCAGCACGACGTCGGCGACGGCGGTGACGGCCGAGGGCCGCAGGTCGAGGGAGACGACGAACGCGCGCTCCAGCGCGGCGGAGGCGACGGCATCCCCGATGTCCGCGGGGTCGACACCACCGACGACGAGGGCGTTGAGTTCACCGGACGCTGCCGCGGCGAGGATCGCCGCCGTGTCACGGCCGGCGACCTCGGGCAGGGACTGCACGCCCCACGCGGTCGCTACCGCGGCGCGGGCGGCGGCGTCGGATGCCGGGCGGCCGCCGGGCAGCAGGGTGGGCAGCGCGCCGGCCTCGAGCGCACCGCGCTCACCGGCCCGACGAGGCACCCACGCCACCCGGGCACCGGTGGTCTCCGCCAGTTCCGCGACGGCACTGAGCGCACCGGGCACCGAGGCGAGCCGCTCGCCGACGAGGATGACCGCGTTCTCACGCAGCGAGGCAGAGGCCGCCGTGACGACGTCGGAGCCGGAACCGGCCGCCAGCGCGGCCAGCACCTCGGGCTCGGTGCCGGGAGCGGTCGGGATCAACGTGCCCCCGACCTTGGCCAGGCCCCGTGTCGCGACGGGCGACACGGCGTAGACGGTGGTGCCGCTCTTGCGGAAGGCCTTGCGCAGCCGCAGGAAGACCATGGGGCTCTCGTCCTCGGGCTCGAGGCCGACGAGCACCACGGTGCTGGCCGCCTCGAGGTCCGCGTAGGTCACGGAGCCACCCTCGGGCGACGTCGCCACGACGTGCGAGGCGAGGAAGTCGGCCTCCTCGGCCGAGTGCGGACGGGCGCGGAAGTCGACGTCGTTCGTTCCGAGCACGGTGCGGGCGAACTTGCCGTAGGCGTAGGCGTCCTCGGTGCTGACGCGCCCACCGACGAGCACGCCGGATGCCGTGGCGCCACGCAGGCCCGCAGCGGCGGCGGCCAGCGCATCGCGCCACGAGACGACCTTGAGCTCTCCATCGCTGCCGCGCACCATCGGGAACTCGATGCGGTCACCGACGCCGGTGTAGGCGAACGCCCAGCGGCCCTTGTCGCAGTTCCACTCCTCGTTCACGGCCGGGTCGTTGCTGGCCATCCGGCGCAGGACCGTGCCGCGGCGGTGGTCGGTGCGCTGGGCGCACCCACTGGCGCAGTGCTCGCAGACGCTGGGCGTCGAGACGAGGTCGAACGGGCGGGAGCGGAAGCGGTAGGCGGCACCGGTGAGGGCCCCCACGGGGCAGATCTGCACCGTGTTGCCGGAGAAGTAGCTCTCGAAGGGCTGCTCCTCGTAGATGCCGACCTGCTGGAGGGCGCCGCGCTCGACGAGCGCGATGAACGGGTCACCGGCGATCTGGTCGGAGAAGCGGGTGCAGCGTGCGCACAGGACGCAGCGCTCGCGGTCGAGCAGCACCTGCGAGGAGATGTTGATCGGCTTGGGGTAGGTGCGCTTGATGTCCTCGAAGCGCGAGGTGGCGCGACCGTTGCTCATCGCCTGGTTCTGCAGGGGGCACTCGCCGCCCTTGTCGCACACCGGGCAGTCGAGCGGGTGGTTGATCAGCAGGAACTCCATGATCCCCTGCTGGGCCTTGTCGGCACCCTCGGACGTGTACTGCGTCTTGACGACCATGCCGGGGGCGACGGTCATCGTGCAGGACGCCTGCGGCTTCATCCGGCCGGGAGGGCCCTGCATCTGGGTCGGCTCGCCGGGCGTGCCGTCGGGGCCGGGCCGACCCGGCATCCACACCTCGACGAGGCACTGCCGGCACGCGCCGACCGGGTCCAGGCCCGGGTGGTCGCAGAACCGCGGGATCTCGATGCCGGCCTGCTCGGCCGCGCGGATGATGAGCGTCCCCTTCGGCACCGAGACCTCACGGTCGTCGATGGTCAGCGTCACCTGGTCGGCTGCGGGCGGGGCCGCCGCGGGTGCAGCGGGTGCACCGGCTGCCGGAGGCGCGGTCTTGGGCGTGGTGGTCATGCGTTCACGCGGTCCTTTGCGTCCTTGGCGAACAGGGTCGACGCCTTCGGGTCGAACGGGCAGCCACCGTGGGTGAGGTGCGCGATGTACTCGTCGCGGAAGTACTGGATGGAGCTCATCACCGGGCTCGTCGCGCCGTCGGCGAGGGCGCAGAAGCTGCGGCCGAGGATGTTGTCGCAGAGGTCCAGCAGCTTGTCGATGTCCTCCTCGGTGCCCTCACCGCGCTCGAGCCGTCCGGTGATCTGCTTGAGCCACCAGGTGCCCTCGCGGCACGGGGTGCACTTGCCGCACGACTCGTGCTTGTAGAACTCGGTCCACCGGTCGACCGCGCGCACGACGCACACGGTCTCGTCGAAGATCTGCAGGGCCCGGGTGCCGAGCATCGAGCCCGCGGCCCCGACGGACTCGAAGTCCAGCGGCACGTCGAGGTGCTCGGCGGTGAACAGCGGCGTCGAGCTGCCGCCGGGGGTCCAGAACTTCAGGGCCTTGTCGGGGTCGCGCATGCCGCCGGCCATGTCGATCAGCTCGCGCAGCGTGATGCCGAGGGGCGCCTCGTACTGGCCGGGGGTCTTGACGTGCCCGGACAGGCTGAAGATCCCGAAGCCGGTGGACTTCTCGGTGCCCATCCCGGTGAACCAGTCGACGCCCTCGAGGATGATGCCGGGCACCGAGGCGATGGACTCGACGTTGTTGACCGAGGTCGGGCGGGCGTACAGGCCCGCAGCACCCGGGAACGGCGGCTTGCTGCGGGGCTGGCCGCGCCGGCCCTCGAGGCTGTCCAGGAGGGCGGTCTCCTCGCCGCAGATGTAGGCGCCCGCGCCGGCGTGCACGGTGATGTCGAGGTTGACCCCCGTGCCGTGGACGTTCTTGCCGAGGTGTCCGGCCGCGTAGGCCTCCTCCACCGCGCGCAGCAGGCGGCGGTAGACGTGCACGACCTCGCCGCGCAGGTAGATGAAGGCGTGCTCGCACCCGATGGCGAACGAGCTGATCGCGACACCCTCGATGAGGACGTGCGGGTTGGCCATCATGAGCGGGATGTCCTTGCACGTGCCCGGCTCGGACTCGTCGGCGTTGACCACGAGGTAGCGCGGACCGCCGTCCGGGGGTGCCATGAACGACCACTTCATTCCGGTCGGGAAGCCGGCGCCGCCGCGGCCGCGCAGCGAGGAGTCCTTGACGGCGGCGATGATCGCGGCCGGCTCCATCGCGAGCGCCTTGTCCAGCGCCTTGTACCCGTTGTGGCGGGTGTACGTCTCCAGCGACCAGGACTTCGGGTCGTCCCAGAACGCACTGAGGATCGGGGTGAGCGTGGTGGCCATCACGAACCCTTCTTCTTCGGGGCGGAGGTCTTGCGCGGTGCCTTCTCGGACCCGGTGGTGCGGGCCTTGGTGTCGTCCTCGGCGGGAGCCTGCTCCGCCGGGTCGCGGGTCGCGGCCGGCTCGACCTTGGCGGTGGCCGCCTCGTCGCTCGCGGGCGTGACCTCGGTGTTGCCGGGCTCGGCCGCGGCAGCCGGGGCAGGCGCCTCGGATGCCGCCGGCTCGGGTGCCGCTGGTGCGGCGGCCGTGGCCGACGCACCTTCGGGTGCGGTCCAACCCTGTTCGTGCGCGAGCTTCAGTCCGGCGAGCGACGCCGGACCAGCGCCGACCCCTTCGTCGGCCAGCCCGTCGTGGAAGCCCGCCAGCACGCGACTGACCTGCTTGAACGTGCACAGGGACGTCGGCCCGCGGGTGGGCGCGACGGGCTTGCCGGCGGTGAGGTCGTCGACCAGGGCGATGGTGGACTCGGGCGTCTGGTTGTCGAAGAACTCCCAGTTCGCCATGACGACCGGGGCGTAGTCGCAGGCCGCGTTGCACTCGACGCGCTCGAGCGTGATCTTGCCGTCCGCGGTGGTCTCGTCGTGGCCGACGCCGAGGTGACCCGACACGGCATCCCAGATCTCGTCGCCGCCCATGACCGCGCACAGGGTGTTGGTGCAGACGCCGACGGTGTACTCGCCGTTGGGGTGGCGCTTGTACTGCGTGTAGAACGTCGCGACGCCGGAGACCTCGGCGGTCGTGAGGTCGAGCAGTTCGGCGCACAGGTCGATGCCGCGACCGGTCACGTAGCCGTCGACGGACTGCACGAGGTGCAGCAGCGGCAGCAGCGCCGACCGCTTCTGCGGGTAGCGGGCGATGACCTCGGCGGCGTCGGCGCGGAACTGCGCCTCGACGTCGGCAGGGTACGGCGCCTTGGAGTCCTCACTGACCGTGAGGTGACCGGATGCGGTCTGGAGGCCGAATTCGTGAGCCATCAGCGGTCGACACCTCCCATGACGGGGTCGATGGAGGCCACCGCGACGATGACGTCGGCGACCTGGGCGCCTTCGCACATCGCGGCCACGGCCTGCAGGTTGTTGAAGCTCGGGTCGCGGAAGTGCGCCCGGTAGGGCCGGGTGCCGCCGTCGGAGACGGTGTGGCAGCCGAGCTCGCCCTTGGGCGACTCCACCGCGGCGTACGCCTGACCCGGGGGGACCCGGAAGCCCTCGGTGACGAGCTTGAAGTGGTGGATGAGCGACTCCATGGACGTGCCCATGATCTCGCGGATGTGGTCGAGGCTGTTGCCCTGACCGTCGCCACCGATGGCCAGCTGGGCCGGCCACGCGATCTTCTTGTCCTGCACCATGACGGGCTGGCCCTCGGTGCGCTGGAGCCGGTCGAGGGCCTGCTCGACGATCTTCAGCGACTGGTACATCTCGTCGATGCGGATGCGGATGCGGTCGTAGGCGTCGCAGCCCGTGCGGGTGACGACGTCGAAGTCGTAGGTCTCGTACCCGCAGTACGGGTCGGACTTGCGCAGGTCGTGCGGCAGGCCGGTCGAGCGCAGCACCGGACCGGTGACGCCGAGCGCCACGCAGCCGGTGAGGTCGAGGTAGCCGATGCCGACGGTGCGGCCCTTGAGCAGCGGGTTCTCGTTGATCAGCAGCTCGATCTCGTGCAGGCCCTGGCGCAGCTCGCCGACGACCTCACGGACCATGTCGACCGCGCCGTGCGGCAGATCCTGGGCGACGCCGCCGGGGCGGATGTACGCGTTGTTCATCCGCAGACCGGTGACGGCCTCGAAGACCCGCAGGATCCGCTCGCGCTCGCGGAACCCGACGGTCATGACCGTCGTGGCGCCGAGCTCCATGCCGCCGGTGCCGAGGGCGACGAGGTGGGAGTTGATCCGGGTGAGCTCCATCATGAGCACGCGGATGATGTTGGCGCGCTCGGGGATCTGGTCGGTGATGCCCAGCAGCTTCTCGATGGACAGGCAGTACGCCGTCTCCTGGAACATCGGCGTGAGGTAGTCCATGCGGGTGCAGAACGTGACGCCCTGCACCCAGGTGCGGAACTCCATGTTCTTCTCGATGCCGGTGTGCAGGTAGCCGATGCCGGCGCGGGCCTCGGTGACCGTCTCGCCGTCGAGCTCGAGGATGAGGCGGAGCACGCCGTGCGTCGACGGGTGCTGCGGGCCCATGTTGACGACGATCCGCTCCTCGTGGAGCGCGGTCGCCTCGTCGACGAGGTCGTTCCAGTCACCGCCGGAGACGTTGAAGACCGGTGCGCCGTCGAGCCCTTCGTCGACGGAGGCCCCGTAGGCGTCGCTGAACGACTCGTGGGTGCCCTGGTCCTCGAAGACCTCGGTGTCGTGGTCGTGGGTCGTCATCAGTTGAACGCCCTCCGCTGGTCCGGCGGCGGTACGACGCCGCCCTTGTACTCGACGGGGATGCCGCCGAGCGGGTAGTCCTTGCGCTGGGGGTGGCCCGGCCAGTCATCCGGCATGAGGATGCGGGTCAGGGCCGGGTGCCCGTCGAAGATGATGCCGAACATGTCCCAGGTCTCGCGCTCGTGCCAGTCGTTGCCCGGGTAGACCGAGATGATCGACGGGATGTGCGGGTCGCTGTCGGGAGCGGCGACCTCGAGGCGGACGCGGCGGCTGCCGTTGGTGATCGAGAGCAGCGGGTAGACCGCGTGCAGTTCGCGGCCCGTCTCGTTCGGGTAGTGCACCCCGGAGACGCCCATGCACATCTCGAAACGCAGCTGCGGGGTGTCGCGCATCGCGCGGGCGACGGCGAGCAGGTGCTCGCGGGCGACGAAGAAGGTCAGCTCGCCGCGGTCGACGACGACCCGCTCGATGGCCTCGTGGTAGCCGGGGCCGTCGCCGGTCGTGAGCGCGGTACCGAGCTGGTCGGCCACCTCGTCGAACCACGAGCCGTAGGGCCGCGGGCTCGCGCCGGGCAGCAGGGTCGGGGTCACGAGGCCGCCGTAGCCGGAGGTGTCGTGACCCTTGGTCGCGCCGAACATGCCGTGGCGCTCGCCGACCTTGACGGGCTCGCGAGCCTCGTCGGAGATGTCCTGCCAGGTGGCGATGTTCGCGGTGTGGGCCTGCGTGGCCTCGTCGAGGGTGCCCTCGACCTCTCCGGAGTTCTGCTCGGGGCTCATGCGAGGAGGTTCTTCCCGCTCGGAGCCGCGAGGTGGGCCAGGTGGTCGTGGGTCGGGGCCATCAGCGAGGTCGGGGTTGCAGCGAGGGCTGCGGCCTCGGCTGCCCGGGCCGCGGCGATGCGGTTGACGCCGAGCTTGCTGCCCTGGATCTGGGCGTGCAGCTCGATGATCGCGTTCAGGAGCATCTCGGGGCGGGGCGGACACCCCGGCAGGTAGATGTCGACCGGGATGATGTGGTCGACACCCTGGACGATCGCGTAGTTGTTGAACATCCCGCCCGAACTGGCGCACACACCCATGGAGATGACCCACTTGGGGTTGGGCATCTGGTCGTAGACCTGCCGCACGACGGGCGCCATCTTCTGCGAGACCCGTCCGGCGACGATCATCAGGTCGGCCTGGCGGGGGGTGGCGGAGAACCGCTCCATGCCGAACCGGGCGATGTCGTAGTCAGGGGTGCCGACGGCCATCATCTCGATGGCGCAGCAGGCCAGACCGAACGTCGCCGGCCAGATCGAGGCCTTGCGCATGTAGCCGACGACGTTCTCGAGCGTGGTCAGCACGAAGCCGGCGGGCAGCTTCTCCTCGAGTCCCATCAGCCCTCCTTGGGGTGAGCGGTCGGTGAGGTGGGGTGCACGAACAGGGGTGCGGACGGCATCCGGGCGGTGGTCATCAGTCCCACTCCAACCCGCCGCGCTTCCACACGTAGGCGTAGGCGACGAAGACGGTGAGGATGAACAGCACCATCTCGACGAGCGCGAACAGGCCGAGGGAGTCGAAGGCGACGGCGAAGGGGTACAGGAAGATCGACTCGATGTCGAAGATGATGAAGAGCATCGCCGTGAGGAAGTACTTGACCGGGACGCGGCCACCACCGGCGGCGCGGGGCGTGGGCTGGATGCCGCACTCGTAGGCCTCCAGCTTGGCGCGGTTGTAGCGCTTGGGGCCGACGACGAGGCTGGTGCCCACGGAGAGCGCGGCGAAGCCGAAGCCCAGCGCGAGCAGGATGAAAATCGGTGCGTAGGGGTTGCTCATCGAGGTGACAACTCCCCTTTCGGTGCTCAGGTACATCGGGCTGGCACGGCCGAACAACAGACAGCGTCCCGGCCATCCTAGGGGGAGTGACCTACGCCTCACCCGGCGACGCTCGACAGTCGGTCCGGACGCACGCCGTGAACGCGTTTCCGGACCGGCGTGCGAACGCCGTGAGGGTGCTTGTGAATCTCTTCACGATCGGCGGCAGTCTAGGACGGCCGCGCGGCGACCTTTTACTTAGGCGGCCCTAACTCTTGACGTCGAGGTGCGGTCGCGGTCAGCCGGTCGGCTTGGTGGCCCGGTGGAGGGCGACGATGCCGCCAGAAAGGTTGCGCCACTGGACCTCGCCCCAGCCGGCCCCGGACACCCGCTGGGCCAGGCCGCGCTGCGCCGGCCAGGCCTGGATGGACTCTGCGAGGTAGACGTAGGACTCGGGGTTGCTGCTGACCTTGCGCGCCACCGCCGGGAGCGAGCGCATGAGGTAGTTCGAGTACACCGTGCGGAATGCCTTGTTCGTCGGCTGGCTGAACTCGCAGATGACGAGGCGACCACCCGGCTTGGTGACGCGCAGGAACTCGCGCAGCGCGGCATCCGGATCGGCGACGTTGCGCAGACCGAAGCTCATCGTCACGACGTCGAAGGACTCGTCGGCGAAGGGCAGGTGCATCGCGTCGGCCGCGGTGAAGCCGAGGTCCGAACGGCGCTGGTGGCCCACGCGCAGCATCCCCAGCGAGAAGTCGGCGGGCACGACGTCGACACCGGAGTCGGCGAACGGCTCGCTGCTCGTGCCCGTGCCCGCGGCGATGTCGAGCACGACCTGCCCGGGCACGGCCTCACAGGCCGCGACGACCGCGCGGCGCCAGAGGCGGTCCTGGCCCAGCGAGAGCACGTCGTTGGTCACGTCGTACTTGCTCGCGACGTCATCGAACATCGCGGCGACGTCGCGGGGGTCCTTGTCGAGGGAGGCGCGGCTCATGCGCGCCATCCTCCCACCCGTGCACCCGCGTCCCCACATCGACCAATAGGTCACCGCAGGTACACCCCACCCACGCCCCCGCGTCCCCACATCGACCAATAGGTCACCGCAGGTACACCCCACCCGCGGCGTGCACCCGCACCGGGGACGTATCCTGCTGCGCGATGACCTCGCTGCCCGCGGGTGACCGACCGAGCGACCCCGTCGCCTCCGCCGCGCCCCTCGTCTCGCGCACCGTGCCCCTGCCCCTCGAGCTCGGCACGGCGCTGCTCGCACTGCTGCCCGCCCGCGGCGCTCGCGACCTGTGCTCGTGGGTGCGACGCGGCGACGGTGTGATCGGGTGGGGTCGCGCGGCCAGCCACACGGCATCCGGCCCGGATCGGATGGCCGAACTCGACCACTGGTGGTCCGCCCTCATGGCGCACGCCGTCGTCCGCGACGAGGTGCGGCGCCCGGGCACGGGTCCGATCGCGTTCGGCTCCATCTCGTATGCCGCGTCCTCGCCCATCGGAGCGACGCTCGTCGTCCCCGAGGTCGTCGTCGGCGTCCGCGGCGGAGTCGCCTGGCTGACGACCGTCGCGCTGGATGCCACCCCTGCCGTCCCGGGTGCTGTCGAGGTGATCCGTCAACCGGCCCCTCAAAGCCCGACCGACGTCGCCTTCGCCGACGGCTCGCTCTCCCCCGCCGACTGGGCCGGCGCCGTCGCGGATGCCGTGCAGCGCATCACCGACGGTGACCTCGACAAGGTGGTGCTCGCCCGCGACCTCGAGGTGTCCACCACCGGAGAGCTCGACGTGCGCTGGCTGCTGCACCGCCTCGCAGAGCGCTACGACACCACGTGGGTGTTCGCGGTCGACGGCCTCGTCGGGGCCACACCTGAGCTGCTCGTCCGCCGCGAGAAGGGGCTGGTCACCTCCCGTGTGCTCGCGGGAACGATCCGCCGCACCGGCGACGACGACCACGACCTGGCGCTCGCGGCATCCCTGGCCCGCTCGAGCAAGGACCTCGAGGAGCACGAGTACGCCGTCCGCTCGGTGGCCGACGCCCTCGCACCGCACTGTTCGTCGATGAACGTGCCCGAGGTGCCGTTCGTGCTGCACCTGTCCAATGTCATGCACCTGGCCACCGACGTCGCCGGGGTCCTCGTCGACGACGCATCGGCGCTGGCGCTCGCAGCCTCACTGCACCCCTCGGCCGCCGTGTGCGGCACCCCCACCCCCGTCGCGGATGCCGTCATCGCCGAACTCGAGCACATGGACCGCGGCCGCTACGCCGGGCCCGTGGGGTGGATCGACGCGTCCGGCGACGGCGAGTTCGGGATCGCCCTTCGGTGCGGGGAGGTCTCGGCGACCGATCCTTCCCGGATGCGGCTCTTCGCCGGGTGCGGCATCGTCGCCGGGTCGGTGCCTGATGACGAGGTCGCGGAGTCGTCGGCCAAGCTCGTACCGATGCGCGACGCGCTCACGGCATCCGGGCCCGCCTGCCCTTCCCCGAACGTGGGTGACGATCGTCGGCTGGACGACGATCTTCACCCACGTTCGCGGGATGGCTCGCGAGGTGAAGCGCCGGGCCGGGTCAGCTGAACGGCGGGCGTGCGTCGACCGCCACGGAACGCCGGCCGGCCCAGCGCCACACCCGGGCGGAGCGGTCGCGGTCCTCCTCGGTGATGAGATTGCCCATCCAGCGCAGCGCGAGCGTCATGAGCCAGTCGCTGCGCATCCCGACCGGGCCGAGCGCGCTGAGGATCTTCGGCGTCGTGAACACCCCGGCGAGCCGGCGCGCGATCGAGAAGGCCTCGCCGTAGTTCTCCTGGAGCAGCGCCGGCCAGACCACCGACAGGTCGTCGTCGAGGTGGTCGACGAGCAACCGGCCGGTCTCGAGGCCGTAGTCGATGCCTTCGCCGTTGAGCGGGTTGATGCACGCGGCGGCATCGCCGATGAGGGCCCAGTTCGCCCCGGCGACATTGCTCACGGCACCGCCCATGGGCAGCAGGGCGCTCGTGGGCATCCGCTGCTCACCGGTGAGCGCGAAGTCGTCCCGGCGCAGGTCGGTGTAGTGCTTCATCAGCGGCTTGATCGCCACGTCGGCGGGGCGCTTGGTCGTCGCGAGGGTGCCGACGCCGACGTTCACCTGGCCACCGCCGAGCGGGAAGATCCAGCCGTACCCGGGCAGGGTCTCGCCGGTCTCGGATCGCAGCTCGAGGTGGCTGCTGATCCACGGGTCGTCGGCGCGGGCCGAGTCGACGTAGCAGCGACCCGCCACGGCATACACGGTGTCCTGGTGCCACTGCCGCCCGAGCACCTTGCCCAGCCCGGACCGCACGCCATCGGCGACGACGAGGCGCTCGCACTCGATCTCGAAGGTCTCTGCGCCCTTGGTGAAGGTGACCGCGCGAACGCGCCCACCCTCGACCCGCGCGTCGACGGCCTTGGCCCCCTGGACCCCGGTGGCGCCCGAATCCAGCGCCTGCGTGCGGATGCGGTCGTCGAGCTCGGCGCGCGGCACGGCCGACCCGTGGTCGGGCAGTGAACCGCCGGGCCAGCGCAGGTGCAGCGTCTGCCCGAAGCCGTGGGCGCGCAGGCCCTGGTTGACGGTGTGCTCACGCACCCACTGCCCCAGGCCGAGGCGGTCGAGCTCGGCGACGGCGCGCGGGGTCAGCCCGTCGCCGCAGGTCTTGTCGCGGGGGAAGACGGCCGCGTCGGCCAGCACGACGTCGCGGCCGGCACGCGCAGCCCACGCTGCCGCCGACGATCCGGCCGGCCCGGCCCCCACGACGAGGACATCTGTGCGCTGTGGGGTCTGTGACACCCCGCCATTGTCGCAAGGTGAGGGCGCGCGCCCGAAATCGCCCCCCGGCATCCCTAGACCACCCCGACCTTGTGCGACTTGTGTGCGGCTTCGGCGCTCACCGGGTGCAGAACCGCACCGAAGTCGCACGCAGTCGGTTCAGGGGGTGAGTGCCGCCGCCGCGAGGGTGCGCAGGTCGGTGTGCGCCGCCCGGTGCGTGGCGCGGTCGACCCGCACTTCGACGACCCGGATGCCGTGGTGCGGCTGGGCGACCGCGTCCGTCAGATCCGCGCTGGTCGCCACCACCTCGTGCCGGATGCCGTGCGCCTGGCACAGTGCCCCCAGATCGGTTGCGGTCGGGGTGCCGAAGACGCGCTCGAAGTCGGCGGCCCGCTCGGGCGCCCCTGGTTCGAGGGTCGTGAAGATGCCGCCGCCGTCATCGTTGACGACGACGAGCGTGAGGTCGGGCACCTGCTCCCCCGGCCCGATGAGCAGCCCGTTGGTGTCGTGGAGTAAGGTCAGGTCGCCCACCAGCGCGACGGTCGGGACCAGGTCGCGGGCCAGGGCGACACCAACCGCTGTGGAGACCACCCCGTCGATGCCGGCGAGCCCGCGGTTGGCGAGCACCTCGTCGGTGATCGAGCCCGCGATGGCCAGGTCGAGGTCGCGCACCGGGTTGCTCGGGCCGAGCACGAGCACGCCGTCACCGGGGAGGCCGTCGACGACGGCGCTGGCGACCGCGAGGCCGCTCGGCCACGGGAACGGCTGCGCAGCAACGGCATCCGCGAGTCGTGCGGCGGCACTGCGCCACTGTTGCGCCCAGCCGTGGTCGTCATCGGGAGTGGTCGGGCCCCCCAGGCGCAGGGCGGCCGGCGGGTGCACGGCTGCGGCGACGTGGGACGGGTCGGGCCACTGGCTGCCCTCGGTGACGACCTCGACGACCAGGCCGGGCCGGCGCAGCAGTGCCCCGACGGCACGGGAGAGGGTCACCCGCCCGACGACGACGACCCGCTCGGGGGCGTGCGCGTCGAGCCAGTCGGTGACGGTGAGCAGGAGGGGGCCGTGGGGCAGCGCCTCGGCCCGCAGGGCGGCGGTGCCGAACGGCTCGGCGACGATCGGGTGGCCGCGTTCGGTGGCCCAGGCTGCGGCGCGCTCCCCGAGGGCGGGGTCTCGGGTGTCGCCGACGACGACGAGGGTGCGCGCGACCTCCTCCAGCGGGGTGACGGGGTGTGACGGATGTGACCAGTTGGTCACTTCCGTCACGCCTGTGCGGACCCAGGGGGCGCGGTCCGCCCGGCCGTCGAGGTTGTCGGGCCAGTCGGCCGTCGGGTCTGGGGTCGGCTCGTTGGTCTGGCCGCTGGCGGAGCCGCCGACGGCCTCATCAACCAGGTCCGGGGTCACGTCGGGGGCCAGGTCGGGAACCAGCGGCTCGCGCAACGCGACGTTGAGGTGCACCGGCCCGGGCTCCCCGCCGATGTGACCCGCTGCCGCCGCGAGCGCCCGGCACACCGTGCTGCGCCAGAACGGCCCGAGCCCGGGGCGTTCGACAGGGGCCGGCAGGTCGGCGGACCAGCGGGTGGAGCCGCCGAAGATCCCGGGCTGGGCCGTGGTCTGGTTGGCCCCGATCCCGCGCAGTTCGTGGGGTCGGTCGGCGGACACGACGACGAGCGGGACGCCTGCGTGGTGCGCCTCGAGCACCGCAGGGTGCAGATTGGCGACGGCGGTGCCGGATGTGGTGACGATCGCGACCGGCATCCGCGATCCGCGGGCCAGACCGAGCGCGAGGAACCCGGCGCTGCGCTCGTCGACCCGCACGTGCAGCCGCAGGTGACCGGCGCGCTCGGCCGCCACGAGCGCGTAGGCCAATGGCGCTGACCGCGACCCGGGGCACAGGACCACCTCGCGCACCCCACCACGGACGAGCTCGTCGACCACGACGGTCGACAGGGCCTGGGACGGGTTCACGGGCGTGAGTCTGCCACTGGGCGAGCCGCCCGCAGCCGGGTCACCCAGATGGCGGTGGGCGCAGCGGAGGTCATGGTGGCATCGTGGCACCTGCTCGCTCGATGACGTGGTCGTGAACCGAGCGCACCTGACGGCCGAGGACGTCGCCAGCACCGACCTGCCAGACGTCGAGGCCGGGCACTGCGCCCCGAGGTGCACCTTCGGCAGCCCGGACGGTCTGCACGTAGGTGGACAGGCGGTGCCGGTCAGGGTCCAGTGGCGCGCCCCGTCCGTCGCCCGGCGCCACGATGGTCGTCCACGACTGACCGCCCGGGTTGGGGGTGAGGTCGAGCCCGGGCACCGGGTCATCGGCGTGCTCGATCGAGAGCACCTTCACCGTCGGCGGCACCGGGAAGAGGGCAACCGGCGCACCACTGGTGACGACGTGGGTGACCCGGTTGCCGGTCCGAAACGCCGGGTCGCTGGCCAGCGCCGCAGCGAGGATGCCCCCCTGCGAGTGCCCGACGAGCATCACGGGATCCTGCGGTGAGGACCGCCCCGACCCGGCTCGCGAACGGGCCAGTGCCGCGGACACCCCGGCCGCCGCGATCGTCACGTCACCGGTGAGTGCGCGCACGTCGGTGGTGAGGTCGAAGGGGTTGGCCCCCGGCCGCGGTGACCACTCCTGGGTGCCGGGAATGATGGCGACCCACGCCGAACCGCCGTCACCTCGGGTCGTCTCCAGAACCCGCACCCGCCCCCCGTCGAGGCCCTCGCCCGCAGCAACGAGGTCGGCCACCCCGAGCACCCGACCAGTCACGCCGCCATGAGCCACCAAGGGGCCGGTGAGCGTCGACGGCACGGCCCGCACGATCGGGTCGCTGCCGTTCACCGGACCGTCGACGAACCACCCGACCCGACCAGCGACGTCAGCGCCCGCGGCAACCGCTGAGAGCACCCCGGCGACGCCCCGCTCGACCTCGACGTACATCCGAGCCGCGGACCTCAGCGCAGCCGCCAGCCCGTCGAGCTCGAGGGCATCACCCCACAGGCCTACCGGCCCGATGAGGGCCAGTGCCCGACCCTCAAGGACCAACCACCGGGCGACCAGCACGGCCTCACCCGGTGATCGCACCCGCGGGGGCCCCACCCCGGCCACGACGGCGGCGAGCCGCCCGGCATCCTCACGAAGCTCGTCCGCGATGGCGAGCACCCGTTGGGCCGCCGCGGTGAGCGTCTCGGAGCGGACATCGACCCTCACGATGCCAGCCCCGACCCGAGGTCACGAGCCGCAGACTCGGCCGCGAAGAGCCCTGCCAGTTCGTGACATGCCTGCGCGACGAACAGCAACTCGGCCTCGGTAGCCGCCAGCCCGGCCACCCGCCGCTCGACCGCCCCCCGATAGGTCTGGGCGGCCCCGCCCTGCCACCAGACGAGGGCAAACCTCGAGACGGCCGCCCGACGCTCCCGCAACCGATCGGCCGCTGCACCGGCCTCCCGCGACAGCCGCAGCAACTCCTCCACCGGGTCCTTGCCCACGCGATCCCCCTCGCCATCCCCGGGCGCGACCGCCGTCCGGTCGCGCCCCCTGAAGCCACCTTCACCCGCGCGACCCAGCCAGACGAATCGCGAGCGCCCACCTGTGGACGACCGGGCTCCGCGCGCAAGCCTGTGGACGACCACGCCTACGCTGACGCCATGCCGCACCACGATCTCGTCATCATCGGCAGCGGCTCGGGGAACTCGCTGCTGACCCCCGAGCTCGACGGCCTCGACGTCGCCATCGTCGAGGGCGGCACCTTCGGGGGGACGTGCCTGAACGTCGGCTGCATCCCGACCAAGATGCTCGTCCTCCCCGCCGACCGCATCGTGGATGCCGCGGGCGCCGCCCGCCTCGGCGTCACCTTCGCCCAGCCCACGGTGGACTGGCCCGGCATCCGCGACCGGATCTTCGGGCGACTCGATGCGATCTCCGCGGGTGGTCGCGCCTACCGTGACCTGCAGGCGCACACGACCGTGTACGCGGCGCACGCCCGGTTCACCGGCCCGCGCCAGCTCGCGTTGTCGACGGGTGAGGTGCTGACGGCGGACCGGGTCGTCGTCGCCGCTGGTGCGCACGCCGTCGGCCTGCCCGTCGAGGGGCTGCGCAGCCCTGACCCCGCCCGGGGCCTGCACACCTCGGACACGGTCATGCGGCTGGATGCCCTGCCCCCGCGGATGGTCGTCATCGGCGGCGGGTTCGTCGCCTGCGAGCTCGCGCACGTGTTCTCGTCGCTGGGGGTCCAGGTCACCCAGGTGCAGCGCGGGCCCAGCCTGCTGCGGCACCACGAGCCCGCCATCGCGCAGCGGTACACGCAGGTCGCGGCGCACCACTACGACGTGCGGCTGTCCGCCACCCCGACCTCGGCGCACCGCACCGACGGCGTCTGGCGCATCCACCTCGACACCGCGTCCGGCCCCGCCCACGTCGAGGCCGAGGTCGTCCTGCTCGCCGTCGGTCGCCGCCCCAGCACCGACGGTCTCGACCCGGCGGCTGGTGGGTTGGAGGTGCACGCCGACGGTCGCCTCGTCGTCGACGCACAGCTGCGCACCACCGCGGATGCCGTGTGGGCGCTCGGCGACGTCTGCTCGCCCCACCAGCTCAAGCACGTCGCCAACCACGAGGCGCGGATCGTCGCGCACAACCTCGCAGTCGACCTCGGACGACGTGCGGGACCAGTTCAGCGCACGGATGACCGGCCGGTACCGCACGCGGTGTTCGGCCACCCGCAGGTCGCGGCGTTCGGCCCGACCTCGGCCGACCTCGATGCCGCTGGCACGACGTATGTCAGCGCGACGCAGGCGTTCGGCGACACCGCCTACGGGTGGGCGCTCGAGGACACCACCGGCCTCCTCACCATCCACGCCAGCCCCGAAGGCCGCATCCTCTCTGCCCACGCGGTCGGTCCGCACTCCTCCACGCTCATCCAGCCGCTCATCCAGGCGGCGAGCTTCGGCCAGCACGCCCACGAGGTCGCCCGCGGCCAGTACTGGATCCACCCGGCCCTGGCCGAGGTCGTCGAGAACGCCCTGCTCGGCCTGCCCCTGGGGTGAACCGGGAAGGGGCCCGTCGTGGGACCGCTCAGGTGGGGATGAGGGTGTTGGCGAAGATCTGCCACGCGAGGACGGACTTCGCGACGAGGCTGAGGATGACGTACTGCCACTCACCGAACAGGTAGTCGCGCCAGCGCCCGACCTGGCGGTACTGGAGCCACTGGTTGAGCGCGAAGGTGTTGAACAGCACGAACAGGCTGATGAGGATGCCCCAGACGAACCCCGGGGGGGCCTGGCCGTCGAGCACAGCGATCGAGGCCCACAGGTACGCCCCGATCGCCAGCCACGGGCCGATGCCGGCGACGCAGCCGAACCAGAACGGTGTCCACCAGGCCCGCTCGCCCCGGGCCGGCGACTGGTCGCGACCGTGCATCAGGCCGTTGTTGGAGACCTCCATGAGCCACCCGAAGAGGATCATCGCGATGTTGGCGAACGCGATGCCGATCAGTGCCGCGAGGTCGGTGATGCCGGTGACGAGCCCGATGAGGACGATCATCAGCGTCGACGACAGGGAGTACTCCACCCAACGGAAGCGGTTGCGCCCTCGCTCGAGCTCGCCGACGTAGCGCGGGAAGCCCCACGGGGAGGCGATGACGAAGTGGAAGAACGCCGAGAGGAACAGGAAGCTCGCCGTCGCCCAGGCGAGGGGGACGTCGAGCACGCCCGAGAGCGTCCCGGCCTCGAGAGGTGTCCCGGGTGGGCCGCCGAGGGAGAAGACCGACACGGGCAGGGTGAAGTCCGTGCTCAGCGCCACCATGGCCGCACCGGACACCAGGTGGAGCAGGCCCATGCCCACGTTGAAGCGCCGGAGCGACCGGGCGCGCTCGGGAGGGACGGCGACGGAGGGAGTCGAGATCTCCAGCGGGAAGGTGCTCATGACCTCTCTTCCCCCGCGGGAGGTCCCGTGGATGCACCCGGGGTCAGCCGCCTGAGGTGGGGCTGCGGTCGGTGAGGCAGTAGGCCCGCCCGACGGGGTCGCGCAGCACCGTCCAGAAGTCCCTGACCGACACGACCTGGGCTCCGGCCTCCACGTGCCGCGCTTGGGTGGCGTAGCGATCGACGCAGGCGAGGTCGACATGGGCGCGCACCGGACCGTCGACCTCTCCGAGCCGTTGGAAGAGCAGGCGAAGCGGGATGCCCTCAGGTCGCTCGAACCTGCACCGAGTCCCCCTGCCAGGTCGTGAGGCAGAACACGAGCCCGCCCGGTGAACGCATGATGACCACGATCTCCGGATCGCCGAGCGTGCCGATTTCACGCGCACCCAACCGGGTGGCCTCGTCTGCGGCCGCGCGCACGTCGTCGACGGCGAGGTCGAGGTGGATGCCGCCCACCCCGTCCCCGACCGCCCGGACCTTCACCCAGGGGTCGCCGTCGGTGGGCACCAGGGTCGCGAACTCGCCGTGCTCGCCGCGCGGGGCCGACACCGACCACCCGGTGACCAGCGCCCAGTAGGCCCACGAGCGGTCGGCGAGCGGGCGTGGGGTGTCGAGGAAGGCCCACGTCCAGCGCACGTCGATCACGGCATGCCCCCGCCCTGCGGAGCAGCGGCCAGCACGGCGTGGCAGGCGGCGACCCGGTCGGCCCACCAGGTGACCCGCTCCGGTGGCGCAGCCCACCGGTCGAGCAGTGCCTCGCCGACGTCCACCCGCCCGGCCGTGAGTGACCCGTGGTCCGGCACGAGTGGGCTGGGTGTGACGTCTCCGGCGAGCAGGGCCACCGTGCCCAACCCGCAGGCGTGCTCGAGCGAGGGCAGCGCGGCGGCGAGCGCCACCCCGAAGGAGATGCCGACGCTGGTGTCCAACGCCGACGACACGACCGCCGGAAGGCCGCACTCCTGCACGATCGCCAGCGCCGAGCGCACACCCCCGAGTGGCGCGACCTTGACGACGATGAGGTCGGCAGCCTCGAGGTCACGGACTCGCAGCGGGTCCTCGGCCTTGCGGATCGACTCGTCGGCGGCGATCGGCACGTCGACACCGGCGCGCGCCAAGGCGATGCGCAGGTCACGCAACTCCTCGACGGTGGCGCACGGCTGTTCCACGTACTCGAGGTCGTATCGGGCCAGGGCGCCCAAGGCGGCCACGGCCTCGTCGACGCTCCACCCGCCGTTGGCGTCGATCCGCACCCGGCCCGCGGCGCCCATGGCGGCACGCACCTCGGCCACCCGCGCGACGTCGTCGGCCAGGCTCTGCCCGCGCTCGACGACCTTGACCTTGGCCGTCGTGCACCCGGGGAAGCGCGCGAGCACGCCGGCGACCGCCCCGGGCGCGACCGCTGGGACGGTCGCGTTGACCGAAACGGTCGTGCGGACGGCATCCGGCCAGGGGTGGTGGGCGCTCTCGATGGCGCAGGCGAGCCAGCGCGAGGCCTCGGCAGGCCCGTACTCGAGGAACGGCCCGAACTCACCCCACCCGTGCGGCCCGCGGATGAGCGCGACCTCGCGAGTGGTCACGCCACGAAAGCGCACCCGCATGGGGATGGCGACCACGCGCATCCCCGCCAGCAGGTCCGGAAGCGGTGGCAACGTCATGCTTCCCACCGTAAGCCGTGGCCGCGCGGCCGATCAGCCCGCCACCGGGGTTCGGGCTCGCAGCTGGAGCGCGATGTCCCGGAAGGTGATGAGCCGCTGGCGGAAGCGACCGAGCAGCAGGTCGGGGCTGCCGAGTGGGATGACGTTCGGGCGCAGACCGCCGTAGAGCCAGTCTGCCTGGCCGTAGCTCGTCCCCACACCCGTCAGGGCGTGCGCGAAGGCTGCCCCTCGTTGACCGGGCGAGGTGAGCAGACCGGCGAGGTCCTGGATGACGCTCGCCCGCAGTGGCCGGTTCTGCCCCACGAGGTCGTTGCCCTTGGCCGCGGCCCACACGACGGCTCCAGCAGCGATGTCATCACGGTCGCTGCGCAGCAGACCGGGTGCCGCAGCCACAGCACGGACGAGCAGCCGGCGGGCCGCGGTCAGGCCCTCATCGCCCATCGCGAGCGACACCCACGGGTCGAACCTCCCGGCGATGGCCTCGACCCGTGTGTGCAGGTGCCGCGGCACACCCGACAGGTCGAGCGGCTCGTCCGGCAGCGGTGTGGACTCGAGTGCCAACAGCGCCTCCTCTCCCCCCACGATCGTCGCCAACCACGCCAACTGGCGCTCGTGCGGCGGCGGGGGCGGCGGCGCAGGAGGTGGTTCATGGCTGATGGGTCGCTGGTACAGCCCTCGCTGTTCGAGGTCGAGCACCGCGCACTCGTACCCGCTGCCCGCCACCGGGTGGCACGTGACGTCGATGACCTGTGAGCCCACCAGCACCACGTTGGTCAAGGTCCCGAGGTCGGACCCACGCGGCTCGTCGTCGTACCGCGAAAGGCCGTACTCGTCGTACCGCCCGGTGTGCTCGTCGAATGGCTCGTCACCAATACCTCGAAACCCCAGGTCGCCGGGCCTGCGGCCCCACTCATCGCCACCCCGGCGCGAGCCGAACCTCACCACGTTGTCGTTCGTCATGACTCCCCCGTTCCGCGCCCCCTGGCGCGCTCTTGACCTGATCGTGGCACGAGGGGCCGACATCGCCGATGGAGTTGTCCACAGGCCGCCGGGGCGCGGTCGTCTCGACGTCCCGGGCGACCCTGCTCACCTTCGACCGGAGGTTTCGCCGCTTCCGCGGCCTCGATGTGAGCATCCTGGGTGGGTAGCCTCACCGGGCGCGGCTAGCCTTGCCGCCGTGAGCGCGATCCCCGGAGTGAGCCAGACGTTCGACCCCGCTGCCTGGGCGGAGGTGCCCGGTTTCGAGGACCTCACCGACGTCACCTACCACCGCGCCGTCGACCTGGGGTGTGTGCGCATCGCGTTCGACCGCCCCGAGGTGCTCAACGCCTTCCGCCCGCACACCGTCGACGAGCTCTACCGGGTGCTCGACCACGCGCGGAGAACCGCCGACGTCGGGGTCGTCCTGCTCTCGGGCAACGGGCCCGGCCCTGACGGCACCGGCAGCGCCGGCAAGTGGGCGTTCTGCACCGGTGGCGACCAGCGCATCCGCGGCCGCTCGGGCTACCAGTACGCCGACGGCACCACCGCCGACACCGTCGACGAGCGTCGGGTCAAGGCCGAGGGCGGTCGACTGCACATCCTCGAGGTGCAGCGCCTCATCCGCACCATGCCCAAGGTCGTCATCGCGCTGGTCAACGGGTGGGCTGCCGGCGGCGGACACAGCCTGCACGTCGTCTGCGACCTCACCATCGCCTCGCGTGAGCACGCCCGCTTCAAGCAGACGGATGCCGACGTCGGCAGTTTCGATGGCGGCTACGGCAGTGCGTACCTCGCCAAGATGGTCGGGCAGAAGTTCGCCCGCGAGATCTTCTTCCTCGGGCGCACGTACTCGGCGGACGACATGCACCGCATGGGCGCGGTGAACATCGTCGCCGACCACGCCGAGCTCGAGGCCGAGGCACTTGAGGTCGCCCGGGAGATCATGGGCAAGAGCCCGCAGGCGCAGCGCATGCTGAAGTTCGCGTTCAACCTGCTCGACGACGGGCTCATGGGCCAGCAGGTCTTCGCCGGCGAGGCGACCCGCCTGGCCTACATGACCGACGAGGCCGTCGAGGGGCGCGACCAGTTCCTCGAGAAGCGCGACCCCGACTGGTCCCCCTTCCCCTGGTACTTCTAGGCACGTCCTGCCACTCGACGAGGCGAGCCATCCCACGGCCCTGCCGTGACCACGGGTCGTCAGCGCAACACCCCATAGACCACCCACGACGCCACCCCGCCGATGACGGCACCGAGCACGAGCTGCCCCACCGAGTGCCGCCCATCCCGCCAGCGCGCCCACCCGATCGGCACGAGCAGCAGCGCCAGCACAGCACCGACCCCGGGCTGCTCGACTAGCACCACGGCCACCGCCCCCGACGCCACGGCCAGGTGCATCGACGCCTTGGTCACCAGCGTCACGACCAACATCGCCACCAGTCCGGCCGCCATCGCCACGACGAGCACGACGACCTCCCGCGGCGCACCGGCCACGGCCAACACACCCAGAGCGACCGCCACACACACCAGCGCCATGACGAACAGCCACGGCCGCTGCGAGCGCCGCACCACCTGCCGGTCGTCCACCCGCCCGGCCCGCAGCGCGCGGAACAGGATGCCGTAGGGCACGCCCACGACGAGAACGAGCGTCAGCGCCCACCACCCGAATGCCTCGACCGCGCTGCCCGAGTGCCGCAGGGCGACGTACGCCATGACCGCGAGCACCACGTTCGCCGGGGTGAACACGCCCGCCACCACGCGGGCGAGCATCGACGGATGCCGTGCCGCGGCATCCAGCCTCGCGAGGTCGTCCGCGTCCCCCGTCACTGCCGTGGGCCTCAGCGGTGGGCGTCCAGCCACGCGATCACGTCGTCGGTGACCTCGTCGCGGTTGGTCTCGTTGAAGATCTCGTGCCGCGCACCCTCGTACAGGCGCACCGTCACATCCGTCAGGCCGGCGTCGCGGTAGCGCTGCCCGAGCAGCTCCACGAGCTGACCGCCACCCGCGAGCGGGTCATCGACACCGGATGCGATGAGCACGGGCAGGCCCGGGCGGATCGCCGCGAGCGCCGAGGGGTCGGCGAGCGTCCCGGCGGCCCCGAAGAGCGCCGGGACCGTCGCCTCCGGAAGGTCGAAACCACACAGCGGATCCGCGACGTACGCGTCCACCTCGGCCTCGTCGCGCGATAGCCATTCGTAGCCGGTGCGCTGCTCGTAGCCGACGTTGAACGCCTCGAGGCCAGCCGGGGCATCGGGGTCCTGCGCACCGGCCGCCATGGCGGCGCCCAGCTCGGCGAGAGCCGTCGAGCCCGAGAGCACGACCCCGCAGTACTGGTCGGAATCGGTGAGGAGCACCGACTGGGCAGCGAACGACCCCATCGAGTGCGCGACGAGGAACAGCGGCAGCCCGGGGTGCGCTGCGGCCAGGCTGGCGCCGTGGGCGGCGACGTCAGCGACGAGCGCCTCGAACCCGGCATCCCCGAAGTCACCCGGCACCCCGGAGATCGACTTCCCGTGGCCACGGTGGTCGGTGGCGTGGACGACGAAGCCCGCCGCGGTGAGCGCCTGCGCGAGGCGGTCGTAGCGACCTGCGTGCTCGGCGAGCCCGTGGGCCACCTGGACGACCCCGACGGGCGCCTGCACGGCATCCCAGGTGTAGGTGGCGAGTGCGGTGCCGTCGACGGGGGACGCGAACGTGCCGAGGGAGAAGGTCATGCCAGCGATTGTGGCAGGGCCGGCCGCAGCACGGCGAGGACACGACGGCCCACGATCACTGCGAGGGGTCGAGGTCCCGGTAGGGGTCGGTCACGACTCGCAGTCGCCCCATGATCGAGCGCAGCCGGTCCATGTCGCGTGCTCCGAGGTGTGCCTGCCACTCGGCCTCGACCTCCGCGACCGCCCGGGCTGCGCACTCCCGGGCCACCCGGCCGCGGTCGGCGATCCGAACGAGCCTGGCCCGCGCATCGCTGGGGTCCGGCACCCGCTCGACGTACCCGGCATCCGCGAGCCGGTCGACGAGGAAGCCGGCCGTCTGCTTGGTGACCTGGGCCATCTCCGCGAGGTCGGTCAGGCGGGTCCCCCCGTGCCCGATCCTCGCGAACACCCTCCCCTGCGCGAGGGTCACGTCGTCGAATCCGGCGAGGCGCAGGGCGGCGAGCACGCGCTCCTCCATCGCGCGATGGGCCACGAACATGAGCACCCCGACATTGGGGTCCGACAAAACCCGTCACCTCCGACGTGATGCGATCGATACCGGGCGGTAGGACGACAACCGAGGATGCGGTGCCTTGCCATCCGAATGTTCGTCAGACTATCGTACCAATATGGTTCGATAGTCTGACGGTATCGGAGACGAGCGCATGACCACCATCAGCAAGGACGAGAGCTGGCAGGTGATCGACGCAGTGCGCACCGAGGTCGCCGACCTGATCGACACCCTCACCCCCGACCAACGCCTGCAGCAGTCACTGTGCGGCGCCTGGACCATTCGTGACGTGGGCGCCCACCTGTCGATGGCCGCGCTCGCGTCGACCACGTTCGCCCTCAAGAACGCTGTGCGGCAGGGTTTTCGATTCGACGCGATCATCCGCGAAAGTACCCTGGCCTGGTCTCGCGGCCTGTCGGATGCCGAGGTGAGTGGCAGGCTGCGCACGATCGTCGGCAACCGCACGCTGGCACCGACGACGATGTGGCGCGACCCCCTGCTCGATGCCTTGGTGCACGCAGAGGACATCGCTCGCCCGCTCGGAAAGAGAGTGACCCCTCACCCCGAGGCAGCGGCAACCGCCACCGACTGGGCCTGGGAGCGCACCTTCGGATTCCCGTTCTTCCCCGCACGCCGGTTGCGCGGTCTGCGCCTCGTCGCCACGGACACCGACTGGGCCCGCGGTTCAGGGCAAGAGGTCCACGGACCAGTCACCTCCCTGCTGCTCCTGTCGACCGGGCGCCGGACGAGCTACGACGACCTCACCGGCCCCGGCGCCGACAGCGCCCGAGCCCTGGCAGGACGGTGACCCCCGCGTGGCCTCTCGCGTGACCTCTCGCTGACCCGGTGGCCGAGCGCCGCGCTCAGCGGCCTACCCTCGACAGGTGAGCCGCAGACGGTCGCCGGGGTGGGTCCCCAACCAGCACGGGGCCTGGGCGATGCTCGCCACCCCGCTCGCGGTCGGCATCCTCGCCAGCAGCCCGCAGTGGGTCCACCTGCCCCTGACCGCCTTCTGGTTCCTGGGCTACTTCGCGTTCTTCGCCGCCGGGCTGTGGCTCAAGGCGCCGCCCCGTCGGCGCGTGGCACTCGTGGGTCCCCTGCGCACGTATGCCGCGGCGTCCGCGGCGATGGGAGCCCTCACCCTCGCGCTCGACCCCACGCTGCTGCGGTGGGCCCCGCTGTTCGTCGCACCGCTGGCCGTCGGTCTCGTGGCCAGCGCCCGACGTGACGAGCGCAGCCTGTGGAGTGGACTCGCGACGAGCATCGGCTCCTGCCTCATGGTGCTCGCCGCGTACGACGCCGGCGGCGGCACCGACTGGGTGCGGGCGTGGCTGCTGACCGGCATCCTCGCCGCGTACTTCGCCGGCACGGTGCTCTACGTCAAGACGATGATCCGCGAACGGGGCGACGAACGCTTCCACTGGCTCTCGGCCCTGGCGCACGGCTCGGCGACCGTTGCGATGACGTGGGTGAGCCCGTGGCTGGTGCTCGTGTTCGCACTGCTGACGATCCGCGCGGCGGTCCTGCCCGCGTTCCGGGGCTCACCGAAGGCCGTCGGCATCGGCGAGATCATCGCGACCGTCGCGGTCGCCGTGACCGCCCTGCTCGTCACCTAGTCCGCACTGGCCGCGGCCCGGACCGGCCTCAGCCACTCCCGCCGAGGTCGACCGCATAGGCCTCGAACGTCAGGTCCGACCCGCGTTGCCGGTGCCGCACGAGTTGCTCGAGCAACCGGGTCGCTGCCTCCCGGTGGGCGACCACGGCGTCCGCGCCACGAACCCCGTCATCTCGCTCGGCGAGCAACCGCTCGACCTCGGCCAGCAGGGCTGCATGCTCGGCCAGCTGCTCCTCGACCTGGTGGTTCAGGCGCGGAGCAGCCGTGCGGATGTCGTCGTAGAACCCCCCGGCGGCCTCGGTGAGCTCGACGTGGTCGCGCAGGTCGTGGGCCAGCTCGGTCAGCGCGGCCCGCACCCGCCCCCGCCACGTCGGACCGAGCCCGGCCGGCAGGTCGAGCGCCCCTTGGAGGGCCACCATCGACTCACCGAGCTCGGCCCGTTGCTCCTGCACCGCTCGCAGGTACGCGGCATACGCTTCGTCCACGGTCCACCTCCTGGGCCCGATGGTCCAGACCCCATCATCCACCGGCGGCCCACGATTGGCGAGGGGAGCAGCGATGACCGGCCACCACCACGACGGCGCACCCGCCGTCGAAGCACTCGCAGTGCCGGCCGGGCCCACCATCCTCGACCTGCTACCCCGGCTCGCCGAGGCCCTGTCCGGCGACCGGCCGGTGATGCCACACGCCGCCTCCGGCCCCGTCCCACCCGTCCCCGGCCACGACCCGGCCTCGCTCCCCGACGGGCTCGCGGTCGTCGTCGGCACCTCGGGCTCCACGGGCACCCCCAAGCGGGCCCTGCTCACCGCCGACGCGCTGCGTGCCAGCGCCCGCGCCACCCACGCCACCCTCGGCGGCCCCGGCCAGTGGCTGCTCGCCATCCCGGCCCACCACATCGCCGGCCTCCAGGTGCTGGTGCGGTCGCTGGATGCCGGGACGCCGCCCCTCGCGATGGACCTCGCCGACGGGTTCCGCCCCGCGGCGTTCATCGCAGCCACCCAGGGGTTCATCGCCGGTGCCCGCCGGTACACCAGCCTCGTCCCGACCCAGGTGATCCGCCTGCTCGACCACCCCGGAGGCGGCGACGCCCTGCGCACGTTCGACGCCGTGCTCGTCGGTGGCGCCGCGATGCCGCCCCGGCTGCGCGCGAGAGCCGAGCGGGCCCGGGTGCACCTCGTCGCGACCTACGGCATGAGCGAGACCGCGGGCGGGTGCGTCTACGACGGTCGGGCCCTGCCCCGCACCGAGGTCGAGCTGGACGAGGAGGCTCGTATCCTGCTCGGCGGCCCGACGATCGCCCACGGCTACCTCGGCCTCCCCGCCCTCACGCGAGAGACGTTCGGAACCGACGAGGACGGCATCCGGTGGTTCCGTACCGACGACGTCGGCCACGTCGACGACGACGGCACCCTGCACGTCGACGGCCGCGTCGACGACCTCATCACCACCGGTGGCCTCAAGGTCGCCCCGCGGTTGGTGGAGGAGGCGATCCTCGAGCACGTGCCCGGCATCCGGGAGGTCGTCGTCGTCGGCAGCCCCGACCACGAGTGGGGGGCCTGCGTGTGCGCTCTCGTGGTGCTCGTCCCGGATGCCGTCCACGACGTCACCGCCGCCGACCTGCGAGCCCACCTGCGCGGCATCCTGCCCGACCACGCCCTGCCACGACGGGCCCTGACCTCACCCTCGATCCCGATCCGAGGCCCCGGCAAGCCCGACCGCCGTGCGGTGGAGGCCCTGTTCACCGTGGGATGATGGGGCAGTGCTGCGTTACCTGCCTGTCATCCTCAGCCTCGCGCTGACGGTCTACTGCGTGGTCGACGCCATCCAGACCCAGGACGGCGCCGCGCGCAACCTGCCCAAGATCGTCTGGCTGCTCCTCATCCTGCTCTTCCCGATCGTCGGTCCGGCCGCCTGGCTCATCGCCGGACGCCCCCGCAAGGGTCCGCGCGGCCTGCCTCAACAGCGCCGCCCCCGCGGCCCGGACGACGACCCCGACTTCCTCAAGGACCTCTGAACACCCTCATGGCATCCCTGAACCAGTGGGTGGCTGGTGCCCGCCCGCGCACCCTGCCTGCCGCCATCGCCCCCGTCATCCTCGGAACCGCTGCCGCCCACCTGCTCGGGCGCGGCGACCTGGCGCTGGCGATCCTCGCCCTCCTCGTCGCCCTCTCGCTGCAGGTCGGGGTGAACTACGCGAACGACTACTCCGACGGCATCCGCGGCACCGACGAGGCCCGGGTCGGCCCGGTGCGCCTCGTGGGCCAGCGTCTGGCGGCCCCGGCAAACGTCAAGGCGGCGGCGATGCTGAGCTTCGGCGCCGCGGCCATGGCAGGCCTGGCCCTCGTCGGCCTCAGCGAGGCGTGGATCATGCTGCCGCTCGGTGCCCTCTCGGTGCTCGCGGCCTGGCGCTACACCGGCGGCGACAACCCCTACGGCTACCGCGGCCTGGGTGAGGTCTACGTCTTCGTCTTCTTCGGTCTGATGGCCACGCTCGGCACGCTCTACACGCAGGCGGATGCCGTGTCCTGGTTCGGGCTGATCGGCGCCATCGGGGTCGGTGCCCTGGCGTCGGCGATCCTCGTCGCCAACAACCTGCGCGACATCCCGACCGACATCGAGCACGGCAAGCGCACGCTCGCGGTGCGACTCGGCGACGCGCGAACCCGCGCTCTCTACGTCGCGCTGTTCGCGGCATCCGTCGTCGCGGTGCTCGGCATGGCGTGGTTCGAGCCCTGGGCGCTGCTCGGCCTGCTCGCCGCGCCGCTCGGGTGGACCGCCATGCGCACCGTACGGGCCGGCACCACGGGGCGCGAGCTGATCCCGGTGCTCGCCGCCACGGGGCTCTACGAGGTGGCGTATGCCGTCCTCATCGCCCTCGGTGTCGTCATCGGCGTCGCGATCGCCACCTGACCCTCACCACCTGCTGCGAGGTCAGCCCGGTCAGCGGAAGGTGTCGTCCCCACGCGCGACCTCGGCGTCCTCGGCGTCCTCATCGGTCGAGCCGGCCCCGGCAGCCGCCTGCTTGGCCTGCTTGGCCTCCATGCGCTGCTCGATCTTCTGGGCGAGCTGCGCCGAGTAGTCCTCCCGGAAGCGGCGCAGGCCGAAGTACGAGATGACGGCTGAGAGCAGGGCCGCACCGGCGACGAGCAGGAGCATGTTCTCCTGGCCGCGCAGCCCGAGCAGCCAGAGCGCGGACAGCACGCCGAAGAAGACGAGCAGGCGCAGGACGGTGTACCGAAGCACGTCAGATCACAACCCGGAGTAGGAGTGCTGGCCGACGAAGAACACGTTGACCACGGCGAAGTTGATGATGATGCAGCCGTACCCGGCCAGCGCGATCCACACGGCGTTCTGGCGCTTCCACCCGGTCGTCGCGCGGGCGTGCAGGTACGCGGCGTAGACGACCCAGATGACGAAGCTCCAGACCTCCTTGGGGTCCCAGTTCCAGTACGAACCCCAGGCCTGACGGGCCCAGATCGCTCCGGCGATGACAGTGAACGTCCACAGCGGGAAGGCCACGATGTGCACGGCGTAGGTCAACCGCTCCAGCGCGCGCGCGTCGGGCAGGCGGTCCATGAAGCTGCGCGTGCCCCTCGGGTCGGACTGCAGCCTGTCCTGCACGAGGTAGAGGATGCCGAGCGAGAACCCGATGGTGAACACCGCCACCGACAGGGTCGCGACCGCGACGTGGATGGCCAGCCACACCGAGCGCAGCGACGGCATGAGCTCGGACGCGTCGGTGTACCAGACGGTGATGGCCAGCCCGAGGTTGAGCAGCACGGGGGTGACGACGAACAGGCCGAGCCAGCGCAGGTCCCGCCGGAACGCCCACGCGCAGTACGACACCAGCACGAACATCGCCCCGACGATCGCGAACTCGTACATGTTGCCCAGCGGCCACCGGTGCACCTCGAGCGCCCGCAGCACCACACCGGCCACGACGAGCACGGTGGCGAGCAGGGTGAGCATCCACCCGATGCCGGCCGCCTTGCGGGCTGCCAGTGGCTCGCTCTCGCGCCCACGGTCCGACGTCGTACCGGATGCCGTCCGCCCACCTCCCGCTGTCGGCGCACCATCACGGGGGGCGGCATGCGACGCGACGGCGCGACCGTCGGCCCCGACGAGCTCGCGGGCCCCGTCACGGCTCTCGACGGCATCCGTGCCGGTCTCGTCACCACGGGTGGGGGCGAGGCGCGCGAGGTACACGGCGTAGGCGAGCATCGCGAGGGTGAGCACCACCATCGCGGAGTAGATGGCCGTGTTCGACAGCTGGGCGAGGTCCTGGTCGGTCATCGACGTCCTTCGAGTGCGGTCAGGAGATGCTCGATCTCGGCGGGCATCCCGTCGTCGTCGTCCTTGGCGAGGCCGCCGACGGCAACCAGCGTACGACTGTGTCCCTCACCCGGCCCAACCCGCACGAACACCCTTCGACGGCGGATGACCAGGGAGGCCACGAGTCCGGCGAGGCTGGCGAGCGCGGCGACGAGGGTGAGGCTCTTGCCGGGGTCGGTGCGGATCGACAGGCCGGCGAAGCGCTCGACCTCGTCGAAGGTGATCGACCCACGACCCTCCGGCAGCTCGAAGGTCTGCCCCGGCCGCAGCAGGATGCGCAGCTGGTCGTTGCCATCGGCCGCAGGGATGGCCTTCATCGCCTCGGTGTCGAGCGAGTAGACCGACTGCGGGCGGCCACTGGGGAAGAGGTCGCCCTCGAACGCCGTGAGCGCCAGCTGGGGGTCGAGGGCGTCGGGGAAGATCGACCGGGGGCCCTGGTCGTCGATGATGCCGGTCGGCAGGAAGAACCCCGCGAAGCCCAGCTGCTTCGGCGTCGCCCCGGGCACCTTGACGGCACCGACGGAGGTGTAGAAGTTGTCCTGCGGCAGGAACGGCGTGGCGTCGCTGTAGATGATCGTGCCCTCGCCGTCGCGCACGGTGATCTTCGGGGCGTAGCCGTTGCCGAGGAGGAACACCGTGCCGTTGCCGGTCTCCAGGGGGTGGTTCACCCGGATCGACCGCTGCTCGCTCGTTCCCTGGGCATCGGTGAACGTCGTCGTCGCCTCGAAGTCGCGCGGTGCCCCGAACTGCCCCTGGCCCTGGGCGTCGGTCTCGAACTCCACCCGCATCGCATCGAGGCGAAGGGTGAACGGCTCGAGGGCGTTGACGTCGACCCAGGGCCCCGGGCTGAAGGTGTCGTAGCGGGACAACGTGTTGGCGAAGGTCTTGCCGACGGGCAGGATCACGTCACCCTTCCAGCCCAACAGGTGACCCCAGGCGACCCCGATGAGCACGCCGATGAGCGCGATGTGGAAGAGCAGGTTGCCGGCCTCGCGCAGGTACCCCTTCTCCGCCGAGAGGGTCTCGCCGTCGTGGGAGTGCACGCGGTAGCGGCGGCTGCGCAGCGCTGAACGAAGCGCCTCACGGACCTCCTCGGGGTCCCCGTCTACCTCGACCTCGTCGTGGGCGGCGAGGCGGTTGAGTCGGCGAGGAGCCTTCGGCGGGGCCGAGCGCACCTGGTGCCAGAGGATCTTCGTGCGGGGCAGGACACAGCCGATGAGGGAGATGAACAGCAGGATGTAGATGGCTGCGAACCACGGCGAGGAGTAGACCTCGAAGAACCCGAGCCGGTCGAGCACCGGGCCGATGCTGGGGTGGTCGGCGATGTACTGCGCGGTGCGGGCCGGGTCGATCGAGCGCTGCGGGAAGGTCGACCCCGGGATCGCGCCGATGGCGAGCAGCAGGAGCAGGAACAGCGCGGTGCGCATGCTCGTCAGCTGGCGCCACATCCAGCGCAGCCAGCCGATCGGGCCGAGCCGCGGCTGGGCGATGTCGCCGCGGGGGCGCGTGCCGGTGCCGGTGCTCACAGCGACACCTGGAATCGGTCAACGAGCTCGATCTTGAGCCACGTGTTGAGGTCTTCCCAGACCCCCGTGACCATGAGCAGTCCGACGAGCACGAGCATCACTCCCCCGACGACCTGGATGGTGCGCTGGTGCCGCCGCAGCCACCCCGAGGCACGACCTGCCCGGTCCAGCCCCGCAGCGATGAGGATGAACGGCAGCCCGAGGCCCAGCCCGTATGCCGTGGCGAGGGTGACGCTGCGCGCCACCTGCGGGTCGGCGGTCGCGCTGGCCATGACGAGCACCGCGGCCAGGGTCGGGCCCGTGCACGGAGCCCAGCCGAGGGCGAAGACGGCCCCGAGCAACGGCGCCCCGGCCAGCCCTGCCGCGGGCCGCCACGCGATCTTGGCCTCGCGCTGACCGCCCACCCCGAGGAAGACCAGCCCCATGACGATGACGACGATTCCGCCGAGGCGCATGAGGAGCACCCGGTGCTCGATGAGCGCCCGGCCCGCCGAGGTCACGAAGATCGCGCCGAGCACGAAGACGAGGGTGAAGCCCAGCACGAAGAGCAGCGCCCCGGTGACCATGCGGCTGCGTGAGCGCTGCGCCAGCGGTTCACCGGTCAGGCCGGTGACGTAGCCGAGGAAGCCCGGAACGAGGGGCAGGACGCACGGGCTGGCGAACGACACCAACCCGGCGAGCACCGCCACGGCCATCGCCAGCGGCAGCGCCCCCGACGTCACGGTCTCGCCGGTCACGATGGTGAGGCGGTCGGGCTCGACTCGGCAACGGCATCCTCGACCAGTGCCCGCAACGTGCTGGCCGACACGGGGCCGTTGACGCGCGCGGCGATCCGACCCTCCCGGTCGAGCACGAGCGTGGTCGGCACGGTCGGGGCCTTGCCCTGGAGCGCGAGGATCGCCACCCCGGACTCGTCGGACAGGCTGGGGTAGGTGATCCCGGCCCTCTTCTCGAAGGCTGCACCCCTGGCGGGGTCCTCCCGGAAGTTGATGCCCATGAACTGCACCGGGGCATCCTGCGCCTCGAGCTCCGACCAGACCTTCTGCAGATCGGGGGCCTCGGCGACGCAGGGCGCGCACCACGAACCCCAGACGTTGAGGACGAGCACCTCGCCCCTCGCGGAGTCGCTCGACCAGTCGGCGCCGTCGAGCAGCTGGCCGGAGAGCCTGACCGGTTCGGCCCGGTCTGCCGCCGGGATCGTCTCGACGGCACCGTCACCGGAGACGTAGCCCTTCTGGTCGCCGGCCTTGGCCTGTTCGGCCACCGAGTTCGGGTCGCTCGTGCACGCAGCCGTGCCGAGCAGCAGGGTGGCCGCGGCCACCCACCCGGCCCACCGGACGAGGGGTCTGCCGCTCATGCGCCCGCCCCGGGCTGGGCCTGACCGAGCAGGGATGCGGACGGCTCGCTGTAGGAGAGCGACAGCAGCTCGTCGCCGAGGAACGTCAGCGAGGTGAGCGACGCCAGGGAGCACTCGCGCTTGGCCGGGTTGTGCCACAGCGGGCGGCCCTCGGTGGCGAGGCGGATCATCCAGATCGGTGCCTGGTGGCTGACGATGACCGCTTCGTGCCCGCGTGCCGCAGCCCGGGCGTCGATGATCGCCAGGCGCATCCGCTCGACGATCTCGACGTAGGGCTCACCCCATGAGGGCCGTAACGGGTTGAGGAACTTCGGGTACAGGCGCGGGTGCTTGAGCAGACCCGCTCCCCCGGCGACCGGCAGGCCCTCGAAGGCGTTGTCCGCCTCGATGACCCGGTCGTCGATGGTGATCTCCAGCTCGTGGCCCTGCGCGATCGGGGCCGCGGTCTCCCGCGCCCGCTCGAGCGGGCTGGACACGACGTGGGTGATGTCGTGGTCGCCGAGGTGCTCGGCCGCCAGCTCGGCCATGTGCCGCCCCAGCTCGGACAGGTGGTAGCCGGGCAACCGCCCGTAGAGCACCCGGCCGGGGTTGTGGACCTCACCGTGCCGCAGGAGGTGGACGACCGTGCGCTGCGGCTCGTCACCGGTGGGCCCGGCCCCGCCGGGGCCGCCAGGTGCACGGGGAAAGGTCGACATACCGCCGATTGTCGCAAACCCGGCTGGGTGCCCCTGCACCCGACCGGCGACGCGGGTCCGCCGCGCCGCCGGCCGGGTTCGACGAGGGTCAGCCGCGCCCGGTGTCGGCCGCGGCCGCAGCGGCCCCCGGCAGCGCTGCCAGCACCCGCTCGACGGCTGCGTCGTCGTGCGCCCCGGAGACGAACCACGACTCGAAGGCGCTCGGCGGCAGGTACACCCCGGCATCCAGCATGGCGTGGAAGAAGCGGCCGAAGGCCGCGGCGTCCTGCTGGCGCGCGTCGTCGTAGGTGCGCACCGCCCCCTCGCGGAAGAAGACGGAGAACATCGAGCCTGCCCACTGGACGCGGTGGGGCACCCCGGCCGCGCTCAGGGCATCGGATGCCGCGGCGGCGATCGCGCTCGACACCTCACGCAGGCGGGCGTAGAGCGCGTCGTCGCAGGCGCGCAGCGTGGCCAGCCCGGCCGCCGTGGCGACGGGGTTCCCGGAGAGGGTGCCCGCCTGGTAGACCGGCCCGTCGGGGGCGAGCAGGGCCATGACGTCGGCCCGGCCGCCGAACGCTGCCGCGGGAAAGCCCCCACCCATGACCTTGCCGAACGTCATCAGGTCGGGCGCCAGGTCGAGCCCTTCGTGACCCCACCAGCCGGCGCGACTGACGCGGAACCCGGTCATCACCTCGTCCGACACCAACAGCGCGCCGTGCTCGGCCGTCACCCGGCGCAGGGCCTGCGTGAACCCCGGGTCCGGGGGGACGACGCCCATGTTGCCGGCCGCGGCCTCGGTGACGAGGCAGGCGATCTCGCTGCCCCGGGCGGCGAAGACGGCCTCGAGCGCGTCGACGTCGTTGTAGGGCAGGACGAGGGTCTCGGCGGCCATCTCGGCGGGCACCCCGGCCGAGTCCGGCAGCGCGAACGTGGCCAGCCCCGAGCCGGCGCTGACCAGCAGCGAGTCGACGTGGCCGTGGTAGTGCCCGGCGAACTTCACGACCAGGCTGCGGCCCGTGAAGCCGCGGGCGAGGCGGATGGCGCTCATGGTCGCCTCGGTTCCGCTGGAGACCAGGCGCACCTGCTGCACGGGGGCGACGCGGGCGACGATCTCCTCGGCGAGCAGCACCTCGTTCTCCGAGGGGGTGCCGAAGCTGAACCCGCGAGCGGCGGCCGAGCGGACGGCATCCAGCACGGCGGGGTGCGCGTGACCGAGGATCATCGGCCCCCAGCTGCACACGAGGTCCACGTACTCGCGGCCGTCGACGTCGGTGAGGTACGGGCCGCGCCCGCTCCCCATGAACCGGGGGGTGCCACCGACCGCGCGGAAGGCGCGCACCGGGGAGTTGACCCCGCCGGGGGTGACGGCGCGGGCGCGCTCGAGGAGGGCGGCGGATGCCGGGGCGTCGCTCGCGGTGGACGCGCTGGTCGCGGTGCGGCTGGCGTGGGGTGTCGGGTCAGGGCTCACCCCACCATTGTCCGACACCCCTGGTTGCTCGGCCTCGGCCAGGGTCGGGCGAGGTCTCGGACCGACGGGTCAGGCGATGGTGACGGCGCCGCGCATGGTCGGGTCGGCGGCGTAGGCGTCGCGCACGATCTGCATCGTGGCACCCAGGGTGGCGAACTGCTCGGCAGTCAGCACGTCGATGAGATGGCGCCGGACGCTCGCGATGTGGACGACGGCGAAGGAGTCGAGAGCGACCCGCCCGCCCTCGGTGAGGCGCAGCAGCACCCCACGGCCGTCGTCGGGGGCCGGCGTTCGGCGCACCCAGCCGCGACGCTCGAGCCGGGCGGCCGTGTGGGTCACGCGGCTGCGGGACTGCACGATGAGGGACGCCAGCGTCGACATCCGCATCTGCGCGTCGGGTGCCTCGGAGAGCATCGACATCAGCTCGTACTCGGGCAGGCTGATCCCGACGTCCTGGAGGTCACGCTCGAACGCCACCGTGAGCTCACGAGAGGCGCGCAAGTAGGCGCGCCAGGCGATCTGCTCCTCGTGGCTGAGCCACCGGACCCCAGGCTCGCCGTCAACACCACCCGTGTCGTCGGCTGACGTCACTCCTGTCATCACTGACCCACTCATCGCGCCTCCCCGGTTCACCGAACTCGCCCATCGTGGCACGGGACTGCAGATACCCGTGGGTGCTCCGATCCATGTGGCCATCTGCACAGACGTCCCTCCTGAGAACGACCTGAGATGCACGTCCATCACAGCGTCTCACATGGCGAGACACGGGAATGGATGCCGCGGCCGTTTTGGTTGAAGGGACAACTAGCGAGTGCTAGGCCACGACAAAGGAGACTTCATGAGCAACGCGCGCACCACCCTGGACGGCCTCACCCCCGGCACCTGGAGCATCGACCCCACCCACGCCGAGGTGGGTTTCATCGCCCGCCACCTCATGGTGGCCAAGGTCCGCGGCAAGTTCACCGAGTTCGCCGGCACCGTCGAGGTGGCCGAGCAGCTCGCTGACAGCGTCGCGACCGTGACCATCAAGACGGCATCCGTCGACACGGGCACCGCCGACCGCGACGCCCACCTGCGCAGCGCCGACTTCTTCGACTCCGAGACCTACCCGGAGATGACCTTCGTCAGCACCTCGTTCGATGGTTCCACCCTCGTCGGGGACCTGACGATCAAGGGCGTCACCAAGGCCGTCACCCTCGACGTCGAGTTCAACGGTGTCGCGACCGACCCGTGGGGCAACGACAAGGCCGGCTTCGAGGCCAAGGGCGAGCTCAACCGCACCGACTGGGGCCTGACCTGGAACGCGGCCCTCGAGAAGGGTGGCGTGCTCGTCTCCGAGAAGATCACGCTCGTCATCGACGTGGAGCTCGGCAAGCAGGCCTGAGCCACACCCGACTCATGGCGAACGGCCCACCTCGGACGAGGTGGGCCGTTCGCCATGAGTCGCCCGTGATGCTGCGTCTAGGGTGAGCCCATGGCTGACGCAGCGCGCACCACCTACCTGCTCGTCGACGGCGAGAACATCGACGCCACGTTGGGCACCTCGATCCTCGGCCGCCGACCGCGCCCGGAGGAGCGTCCCCGGTGGGAGCGGCTGCTGCAGTTCGCGCGCGACCAGTGGGACCAGCCTGCTCAGGGCCTGTTCTTCCTCGCGGCCAACTCCGAGCTGCCCATGACGTTCGTCCAGGCCCTGCTCGCCATCGGCTACCGGCCCATCCCGCTCTCGGGCGCACCGGGGCAGAAGGTCGTCGACATCGCCATCCAGCGCACGCTGACCGAGCTGCGCACGCGCGAGGCCGACGTCGTCCTCGTCAGCAACGACGGTGACTTCGTCGAGGAGGTCGGCGAGCTGCTCGACGGGCGCCGCGTGGGCCTCGTCGGATTCGTGGAGTTCCGCAACCACGCGTTCAACCAGCTCGTCGAGCTCGGGCTGGAGACCTTCGACCTCGAGTACGACGTCATGGCCTTCAACGAGCGGCTCCCGCGCGTGCGGGTCATCGCCATCGACGAGTTCGACCCGGCCCAGTTCCTCTGACCGGCCCTGCCGGGGTCAGTGGGAGACGACCGGGGTGCCGATGGGGGCGAAGTCGTAGACCCACTTCGCGACCCCGACCGGCAGGTTGACGCAGCCGTGTGACGCGGAGTAGCCGAACGATGACCGCCAAGGCGCTCCGTGCAGGGCGAAGCCCTCGTGGAAGAACGAGCTCCACGGCACGTTGGGCGTCTCGTAGCGCGTGCCATCCGCGTTGTTGCCGCGCATCGTCATCAGCTCGCGCTTGTAGTAGACCTTGAACGTGCCGCGCACGGTCGGCTTCTCGGCCTGCCCATCGACCATGGCGATCGGGCCGTAGACGGCCTTCGCCCCGATGTAGGCCGTCATGGTGTGCCGGCTGAGGTTGACGTCGATCCACTTCTCGCCCGGGGCCGCGGGGTACGCGAGGCGCTCGGCGCCGTCCGCGATGGTCCGCTCCTTCCACGTGGCCTTGGTGGTCTTGTAGTCGAAGGTGCCCTCGTAGGCCTTGCCCCCGGACAGGGCGGCCACCGCAGCCGTGGCGAGCGCATCGGCGTTGGAGACCTCCTTGCCGTCGCGAGCCCTGGTCACCACGGTCTTGACGTCACCGGACTGGGTCACGTTGCGCAGACCCGCGCGTGGCTCGACCCTGGCCTCCTTGGCCAGCTTGGCCGCCCACGCCTTGACCTTGTCGGCCTTGATCGTCGGCTCACCCAGCGCCCCGTCGGTGACCGGGATGCTGATCCACGAGACCTTGCGCGCCACGGACGCCTTGTGCGTGTCCTCACCGTCGGAGACCGCCACGGGGGTCTTGGCCAGCGCATTGGCCTTGTCCGCCACGGCCTGCGCCTCATCGGTGGTCACGTCGGGCACGGCCTCGGTGAACTCGACGACGGTACTCGCCGAGGTGAGGTCACGCGCCGCCGCTCCCACGGCATCCTGGAAGGTGCTCTCGACGACGGTCTTGCCGGCCACGGCCGGGACGACGACGAACGACTTCTTGTCCTTGGCGAGCTTCACCGTGGCGTCGACGCCGATGCCACCGGAGTCCTTGACCAGGTCGGCGATGACCACGTCGGTCGCAGCGGGGTCGGTGGTCACGACGGCGTCGACCTCGCGGCTGGACATCAGGGACGTGGCGTACGTCGACCAGGTGCGGTTGGCGAAGACGGCGTCGACCGTCGCGTCGACGTCGACCGCGTAGCCCAGGTCGGCCAGGGATGCCGGGCGGGTCGCCTCGCCGGCCTCCAGCGTCACCTCGACGTCGTCGGCGCGCTCACGCACCGCGGCCGCCACCTCATCGCGCGAGAGCCCGGCCACGGACCGGCCCGCCACCGTGCTGCCCGGGAGGGCGCGGTCCTGGAAGTGGGCGGCATACGCCGTGCCTGCACCCCCGAGCACCACCGCGAGCCCCGCCACGCCGCCGAGCAGCACCTTCTTACGCCTGGTCATGCTCGTTTCGCTCCGCATCTGCATCCCGCCGGCGCACGAAATGCGCTTATCACACCACCATGATGGTGCACGAACCCGGGTTCGCCCAATCCGCCGATCGGTCGACGCACGGCGCGCGACCACGGCGCCTGCGTCACAGGCGGGCAGCAGCCTCGAGGGCGTAGTAGGTCAGCACGATCTGCGCACCGGCCCGTCGGATGCCCGTGAGCGACTCCAGCATGACGCGCTCGCGATCGATCCAACCCCGTTCGGCAGCCGCCTCGATCTGCGAGTACTCCCCCGAGATCTGGTACGCGGCAACCGGAACCGGCGACATCGCGGCGGCAGCGGCGATGATGTCGAGGTGCGGGCCGGCCGGCTTGACCATGACGATGTCGGCGCCTTCGGCGATGTCCAGCTCGAGCTCACGCACGGCCTCGGTCGCGTTGGCCGGGTCCTGCTGGTAGGCCCCCCGGTCACCGACGAGCGAGGACTGCACGGCCTCGCGGAACGGCCCGTAGAGCCCGGAGGTGTACTTCGCGGCGTACGCCAGGAGCACGGTGTCGGTGTGCCCCGCGGCATCCAGCGCCGCGCGCACGTGCGCCACCTGGCCGTCCATCATCCCCGAGAGCCCGAGGACGTGGGCCCCGGTCGCCGCCTGCGCCAGCGCCATCGCGGCGTACCGCTCGAGGGTGGCGTCGTTGTCGACGGCCCCGTCCGGAGCGAGCACTCCGCAGTGGCCGTGGTCGGTGAACTCGTCCAGGCACAGGTCGGCCATGACGACGAGGTCGTCACCGACCGCCTCGACCAACCGGGCGAGAGCGACGTTGAGGATGCCGTCGGGGTCGTCCGCGCCGGACCCTCGCGCGTCCTTGGTGGTCGGGACCCCGAACACCATGATCCCGCCGAGCCCGGCCTGCACGCAGCGGCGGGCCTCCTCGACGAGGGAGTCGAGCGTGTGCTGGACGACACCGGGCATGGCCGAGATCGGCACCGGCTCCTCGATGCCCTCGCGCACGAAGACGGGGAGCACCAGGTCGGCCGGGTGCAGTCGGGTCTGCGCCACCAGGCGCCGGATCGCGGGGGTGCGCCGCAACCGGCGTGGCCTGCTCTGCGGGAAACCCATCACGTGCCGCGGCGGCGCGAACCCGGACGACGCTGGCTCGGGCGCAGGACGACCTCACCGGCCTCCTGGGCCGCCAGGGCCAGCGAGCGGCCGTGATCGGCCAGGGCGTCGACGAGCGCGTCGGCGTTGGCGACCGGGGCGAGCACGTCGACCCGCAGGCCGAGCTCTTCCGCGGTCTTGGCCGTGGCCGGGCCGATGCAGGCGATGACCGTCGTCGGGTGCGGCTTGCCCGCGATGCCGACGAGGTTGCGCACGGTCGAGCTCGACGTGAACAGCACGGCGTCGAAGGAGCCGTTCTTGATGGCGTCGCGCACCGAGGCCGGCGGCGGGGCCGCGCGCACCGTGCGGTAGGCCGTGACGTCGTCGACCTCCCACCCGATGTCCTGCAGGCCCGCGACGAGCGTCTCGGTCGCGATGTCGGCACGCGGCAGGAACACCCGGGCGATCGGGTCGAGGTCGGGGTCGAAGGCGGGCCAGACCTCGAGCAGGCCGAGCGCCGACTGCTCACCGGTCGGCACGAGGTCGGGGGTGATCCCCCAGTCGCGCAGGGCCTGCGCGGTGACGCCCCCGACGGCTGCGACGCGCAGCCCCGCGAACGACCGCGCGTCGAGCCCGAACTCGTCGAACTTCTCACGGATCGCCCGCACGGCGTTGACGGACGTGAAGCCCACCCACTCGTAGCGCCCGGTGACCATGCCCTTGACGGCGCGCTCCAGCTGCTGCGGCGTGCGCGGGGGCTCCACCGAGATCGTCGGCACGACCTTGGCCTGCGCCCCGTGGCGCTGGAGGCGGGCCAACGTCGAGGCCGACTGCTCCTTCGTGCGCGGTACGAGCACCTCCCACCCGAACAGCGGCTTGCTCTCGAACCACGACAACGTCTCGCGCATGGTGACAGTGGACCCCACGACGGCCAGCACGGGGAAGCGCCCGTCGGCCATCGTCGCGCCGGCCGAGGACAGCGTCGTCGTCACGGTGCGCTGGTCGGTGCTCGTGCCGCGCTCGGTGACGGCCACGGGAGTCGCACCGTCGCGACCGGCGGCGATGAGGGCGTCGAAGGTCTGTGCGGCCTTGTCGGGCGCCCCGATGACGACGACGGTGACCTTGGGGTCGAGCGCGCCCGTGAGGTCGACCCCGCGAGCCCCGGCGACGAGGACGTGCACCCCGGTGGAACTGGCCGACGTCAGCGGCACCCCGGCGTACGAGGGAACGGCGGTGACCGAGCTGACGCCCGGAACCACCTCGAAGGACACCCCTGCCTTCACGCAGGCGGCGGCCTCCTCGGCGAGCCCGTTGAAGACCGCGGGGTCACCGTCCATGAGGCGCACGACGAGGCCGCCCGGGTGCGCCTTCGCGGCCCGCACGACGAGCTTGGCGCGCGACGCGTGGGTGAGGTTCTCACCGTGGTCGCCATGGCCGGCATCCACGACGGAGATGCCGGGTGCGCACCACCGCTCGACGACGTCGTGCCGCGCCACCTGGTCGATGACGACGGCATCCGCGGTGGCGAGCAGCTCGCTGGCGCGCACGGTGAGCAGCCCGGGGTCGCCGGGTCCGGCGCCGACGAAGGCCACCTGGGCCGGCGTGCGGGGGGTGGAAGGGGAGGTCGATCGCGTGGGGCTCACAAGGCACGCTCCGTGGCGGGGTGGTCGGTCGTTGGGGAGTGGTCGGTCGTGGCAGGGGCGGACATCAGCTCGGCTGCGCCGTCCTCGAGCAGCAGGCGCGCGAGGCGCCTGCCGAGGTCTGCGGGGGTGGCCGGGTCACCGACGAGCGAGCGGCGCAGGTCAGCCGTCCCGTCGGGCGTCGTGACGACGGCTCGCAGCGAGAGCTCGGGGCCGTCGAACCCTTCGACGACCTCGGCGAGCGCCCCGACGGGGGCGGAGCACCCGGCCTCGAGCTCGGCGAGCAACGCCCGCTCGGCGGTGGTGCAGGCGCGGGTGTCGTGGTCGTCGAGCACGGCGACGAGGGATGCCGTGTGCGCGTCGTCCCCGCGGACCTCCACCGCGAGCGCCCCCTGGCCGGGGGCCGGGAGCATCTGGATCGGGTCGAGCAGCTCGCTGACGGCGTCGATCCGTCCGAGGCGACGCAGGCCTGCGGCGGCGAGCACGACGGCGTCGAGGTGTCCCTCGGTGACCTGCCGCATCCGGGTGTCGACGTTGCCGCGCAGTCCGGTGACGACGAGGCCGAAGCCCAGGGCCTCGAGCTGGGCACGGCGGCGGGGGGAGCCCGTGCCCACGGTCGAGCCCGCAGGCAGCTCACCGAGCGTGAGCCCGCCCCGGGCGACGAGGGCGTCGCGGGGGTCCTCGCGCACCGGGATCGCGGCGACGAGCGTGTCCGGGTCGGGTGTCGTGGGCAGGTCCTTCAGCGAGTGCACGGCCAGGTCGACCCGCCCGTCGACCAGGGCGGCGCGCAGGGCGGAGACGAAGACGCCGGTGCCGCCGAGCTGGGCCAGCGGGGTGGTCTGGTCGCGATCGCCCTCGGTGCTGACCTCGACGAGCTCGACCTCGTGGCCGAGCGCACGCAGCTGGTCGGCCACCCACGACGACTGGGTCGTCGCGAGGGCGGATCGGCGGGTTCCGAGGCGGAGCATGCTCAGTCCTCCTCGGGCAGGGTCGGGGGTGCGGACACCAGGGAGACGTCGCGGGGGTCGAGGTCGAACAGCTCGTTGAGCGCCCGCGCGTAGCTGCCGCCCTGGCCGTCCTGGGCGAGTTCCTTCACGCGCACCGTCGGGGTGTGGAGCAGCTTGTCGACGACACGCTCGACGGCCCGGCGGACCTCGGCCCGCTCTGCGTCGCTCAGGCCGGGTGTGCGTCGCTCGAGGCGGTGAAGCTCCTCCTCGACGAGCGCGCCGGCGTGGCTGCGCAGCGCGGTCACGGTCGGCGCGACGGCCTCGGCCGATCGGGCCATGAGGTACGCCGCGACCTCTGCCGTCACGAGGTCACCCGCCTGCGCGACCTGGGGTGCCGACCCGGCATCCGAGAGGTCCTCGCCGAGCTCGGCGAGGCCGACCCGGGTCGTGGCGGGCAGGTCGGCGACGGCGAGGTCGATGTCGTGCGGCAGCGCGAGGTCGATGTAGACCTGCGGGCGTCCGCTGCGGGCAGCGACCGCACGACGGACGTCGTCGGCGGTGATGACCTGCCCCGGAGCGCCGGTGGAGGAGATGACGACATCGGCCTCGACGAGGGCAGCACCGAGGTCCGCGAGGTGGCGCGAGGTGCCGCCCACCCGATCGGCCACCGTGCGCGCCCGGTCGTGGTTGCGGTTCGCCACGACGACGGTGCGGGCCCCCGAACGGGCCACGGTCGCCGCCGCGAGGGCGCCCATGCCGCCGGCGCCGACGACGAGCACGGACAGGTCGCCGATCGGTCCGAGGGCGGCCTGCGCCCGGGCCAGCCCGGCCTGCACGAGCGAGCCGCTCACGAGGTCGATGCCGGTCTCGGTGTGCACGCGCTTCGCGACCCGCAGGGCCTGCTGGAGCACGGTGTTCAGGGCTGGGCCGACGTGACCGTGACGCTGGGCGCGAGCGAGCGAGCGGCGCACCTGGCCGAGGATCTGGGCCTCACCGACGGCCATCGAGTCCAGGCCCGAGGCGACGTTGAACACGTGGGCGATAGCGCGGTCCTCGTAGTGCACGAACAGGTGCGGTTGCAGATCGGCCCGGTCGACCGAACAGGTGTCGGCCAGCGCCGCCGTGATGTCGGCCAGGGCGCCGTGGAAGGTCAGGCACTCGGCGTAGACCTCGGTGCGGTTGCACGTGGACACGACGACGGCTTCGGTGACGTGCTCCGAGCGCAGCACCGCCTGCTCGAGGGCGGTGCGGGCGTCGGGGTCCAGGGCGACCGACTCCAGGAGTGACAGGGGTGCACCGTGGTGCGACAACCCGAGGACGACCAGGCTCATCAGGCCACCACCTCGGAGGTCGTGGCGGCCGCGGCCGCGGCGACCCGCTGACCGTGGAAGGCGAGGATCTGCAGCTCCGTGGACAGGTCGACGTTGCGCACGACGACCCCGTCGGGGACGGCGAGCACGGCAGGGGCGAAGTTCAGCACCGAGCGGACCCCCGCCGCGACGAGGCGGTCACACGCGTCCTGGGCCCCTGACGACGGCGTGGCGATGACGCCGATCGCGAGGCCCTCGTCGGCGACGAGACCCGGCAGGTCGGACATGGGGCGCACCGGCCGCCCGGCGACGTCCTCGCCCAGCAGCCGACGGTCACCGTCGAGCAGTGCGACGACCTCGAACCCGCGCTCCTCGAACCCGCGGTAGGCGGCGAGCGCCCGACCGAGGTTGCCCATGCCGACGATCGCAACCGGCCACTCGCGGGTCAGGCCCAGTGCGGCGGTGATCTCGGCGGCCAGGCGCTCGACGTCGTAGCCGACCCCGCGCACCCCGTAGGAGCCGAGGTGCGACAGGTCCTTGCGCAGCATCGCCGAGCTCACCCCGGCGGCGTTCGCGAGCTCCTCGGAGCTCACCGAGATCACGCCGTGGCCCGCGAGGGTCGTGAGCGCCCGCAGGTACCCCGGGAGTCGGGCCACCGAGGCCTCCGGGATGCCCCGGCGGGTGGTCGCTGCGTCGGACACCGTCGCTCACCGACTCCTTTCGCGGGCCCGCACGGCCGGATCGGAGCGGGCGGGCGCACGCGTTCAGCGGCCCGGCCAGCGGGTGAGACCGTCAGCGTACGGTCTTGTGAACGCCTGCACAAAGTCGTCCGAGGACCCCGTGACCCTGCTCACTCCCCCGTGTGCTAAAAGCTTCGACAGCAGTCCGGATGCCGTCAGCGCACCGCGGGCGGCGCGGCCAGGGCCGCTCGCAGACGGGTCTCGTCGACCCGCCAGTAGTCGTGCTGACGACCGTCGACCAGGGTCACCGGAATCTGCTCGGCCCACGCGTCACGCAACTGCGGGTCGTCATCGATGGAGTGCTCCTGCCACCCGACCCCGAGATCGGCACTCACCCGCTCGATGGTCTCGCGGGCCGTGTCGCACAGGTGGCACCCCGGCCGGCCGATCAGGGTGACCCGCACGGGAAGCGGCTGCGCGGCGTCCATCAGAACGCGCTGTCGGTGAGAACGCGGGTGTCCATCAGAAGAAGACCGAACGCCGCTGCATGAGCAGGGTGTACAGGGTCTGCTGGATCGTCTCGCGCACCTGGTCGGTGAGGTCGAAGACGAGCATCGGGTCGTCGGCGGCGCCGGGGCCCTGGCTGTCGGTGGGGATGGGGGCACCGAACTCGATGATCCACTTGCTCGGCAGCGGGATCAGACCGAGCGGGCCGAACAGCGGGAACGTCGGCGTGATGGGCGCGTAGGGCAGCCCGAACAGGCGGGCCACCGTGCCCATGTTGCCGATGATCGGGGCGATCTCCTCGGCACCCACGACCGAGCACGGGATGATCGGTACCTGCGCGGCCAGCGCGGCAGCCACGAAACCTCCGCGACCGAACCGCTGGAGCTTGTAGCGCTCGCTGAACGGCTTGCCGACACCCTTGAAGCCCTCGGGGAATACCCCGACGAGCTCGCCCTGGGCGAAGAGGCGATCGGCGTCGGAGTTGGTGGCCAGCGTGGAGCCCGACCGGCGCGCGACGGTGCCGAGGAACGGTGTCTGGAAGACGAGGTCGGCGCCCAGCGCCCGCATCGCCCGCCGCTGGGGGTGCTCGTCGTGGATGGCGAGCTGCACCATGAGCGAGTCGATGGCGATGGTCCCGGAGTGGTTGGACACGACGAGCGCACCACCGGTGGCCGGGATGTTCTCGATGCCGCGGACCTCGACGCGGAACCAGTGCCGGTAGATCGGTCGCAGCATCGGGTAGAAGACGTTCTCGGTGAAGTCGGCGTCGTAGCCGAAGTCATCGACGTCGTAGTCGCCGTCGATCCGGCGGCGGATGTAGGCCAGCACCTGCGCCACGCGACGCTCGATGTCCTCGGGCGAGATGCCCGCGGCCTGCGCCCCGAACCGCAGCAGGCCGACTGCCGCGGACAGGGCGTCCCCGACGTCGGGCAGCGGCAGCCCGGTGCGCTCCGGCGCCTCGATCACCGTCGGGTCCAGCGGCGGCTCGGCGATGCGCAGGTGCGGCCTCGCGGCGTCGCGGCGAGCCTTCTCGCGAGGGTCCAGCCGAACCCGGGGTGCCCGGGGCGCCTCTGCCACCGGGACGGGCGCGGACCTGGCGTGCCGCTCGCCGGCCTGGCGTGAGGCCCGGCGGGAGGGAGCCGAGCGCACCTTGGGTGCCGGGCGGTGCGGGCGGCGAGCGGCCTGCTCGCCGGTCCCCGAATCGACCGATTGGTCACTCGGGGTACGCGCCACCTTCTTCGCGGCTGGCTTCTTCGGGGTCGTCTTCTTCGGGGTCGCCTGCTTGGCGGCTGGCTTCTTCGTCGCCGACGCGACGGCATCCGCGGTGTCGCCGGCGGCCACGACGGGCTCGGCTCCGATCAGCGGGGTGGAGCGGCGCCTGGCCCGCTCCCCCGAGGCCCGGGCCGCGCCTGCGGCGAGGGCTCCCTGTCGCGCTGCCATCAACGTCCCCTTCCTGCGCCGAGAAGGCCGAGAACGACCTGACTCGCCGTGCCTGCGACCCCGCTCACGGCATCCCCGACGATGGCGGCGGCGGGCACCGCGGGGCCGACGGTGCGGGCAAAGTCCTCGAACGCCTCACGGGAGGTGTAGCGCGGGGTGAAGCCGAGGACGGAGCGCATCCTGCGCGTGTCCATGCCGCGACCGAACGCGAGGAAGGACATCTGGTCCGGCGAGAAGTCGGCCAGGCCGAGCCGCTTGGCGACACCTCCGACGACACCGGCAGCCTGAAGCGGCATCGGCACCACCGGGCGTCCGACGATCGCAGCTGCCTGGAGCACCGTCAGCACGCCGTCGCCCGCGATGTTGACGATGCCGGAGGCCTCGCCGGTGGTGGCGCGCACGAGCGCGTCGATGGCGTCGTCCTCGTGGACGAACTGCATGCGGGCGTCGTACCCGAGGGGCACCGGGACGACCGGCAGGTTGAAGTAGTCGGTGATCGACGTGCGAATGCGCGGACCGACGATGTTGGCGAAGCGCAACGTGAGGATCTCGGTGTCCGGACGGCGGCGGGCGAACCCGCGCACGTACCCCTCGACCTCGATGGAGTCCTTGCCGAACCCGCCCGAGGGCGACCGCTTGGCGCCCATGTCCTCGGTGAACATCGCCGGGTCACGGGGCGTGGAGCCGTAGACAGCCGCAGACGACTTCACCACGAGACGCCGCACCGTCGTCGACTTCTGGCACGCCGCGAGCAGCTGCATCGTGCCGATGACGTTGATCTCCTTCTGCGGGGTGCGGCCCCCGACGAAGGTGGGCGTCGCGATGACGTTCATGTGCACGACGGTGTCGACCCCGGCCGACTCGATGACCCGGGCGATCATCGGGTTGCGGATGTCGGCGCGCACGAACTCGACGCCGCTGATGTCGTGCGCGGGCGGGATGACGTCGACGCCGACCACCCGGTCCACGCTCGGGTCAGCGCTGAGGCGACGCGCGAGGAGTCCTCCGAGGTAGCGGGAGACCCCGGTCACGAGCACCACTGACGCCATGCCCTGCTCCTTCACCTGATTTCGACAGCCCCGACCCTAATCGACCCGTCGGCGCACCGACAGGGCAGGTCCACCCGGACACGACAAAGGCCCCCGGGGTGCGGGGACCTTTGAAGTGCAGAGGTGACTCTTACGTCACTTCTTGTTGCGGCGCTGGTGGCGCGTCTTGCGAAGCAGCTTGCGGTGCTTCTTCTTCGCCATCCGCTTGCGCCGCTTCTTGATGACTGAACCCATTGCGATGTCCTCGTCGTTAAGCGTCTGATGCGGCTGCCCACCCTACCGGCAGGCGGTCACGCGGCCCAAACCGTGGCCACGGCGCTCGTTCGGCAGCGCCCGTCGGGCACACCCGTGACCAGTCCCGAACAGCCGTGAGGGGCGGCCCGCACGTCGGGCCGCCCCCCACCGGTGTGGTTCGTCGGGGTCGGTCACGCCGTGTCGACGAACGAGGTGCGCAGGTACGCATGCACCTCGTCCTCGGGGACACGGAAGGACCGCCCGACGCGGATGGCCGGCAACTCCCCGGCGTGGACCATGCGGTACACCGTCATCTTGGACACCCGCATGATTGCGGCGACCTCGGCGACGGTGAGGAACCGCACCTCCGCGAGCTGACGCTCCGTCGACATCGTGACCTCATTCTCCTGCACGACCACAGCGCCAGGACGCCCCGGCAGTCTCCCTGTCGTCGTGCAAGCGCAACCATAGGGGCAGGTGTGACCACTGGGGAAGTGGAACGTCGAAGTTGGGCGCCAATGTCCAGTCGACACGCCGTGGCGGATGCCGTGAGTCCGCTCCCAGCGGCATCCGCCACTCGCTTCACATCGGGGCTGGCGCCGCAGCCCTCCCGTCGAGAGGAGGCAACACGCAGTGGCGAGGCGCACGGCATCCGCGTGTTGCCTCCTGTCGACCCAGCGGTCAGTCGAACCAGGGATCCAGCCCGTGGTGGCTGAACACCGCCTGACGGGTTGCCATGATGGCCCGGTCGATCGGGCTCTCGGGGTTGTGGCCCATGCTCCACGGCTGCACCCAGATGGGCAGGCTCTCCTCGGGCAGGTCACCCATCCGGGTGGGAGCCGAGCGACCCATGGTCGCCTCGACGTGGTCGAGCCACTCCTGCGGCACGCGAGCCTGGGCGGGGACGGGGACGTGGGCGGCGATGGCGGTCAGGTGGGTCCATGACCGCGGGACGACGTCGACGAGCTCGTAGCCACCGCCGCCGAGAGCCACCCAGCGCCCGTCGGCCGCCTCGTGCGCGAGGTCGTGCAACGTCTCGTGGGCCCGACGCTGGGCGTCCATGGTGATCGTCAGGTGCGCCAGCGGGTCGTGCATGTGGGTGTCGCACCCGTGCTGGGTGACGAGCACGTCGGGGTCGAAGGCCCGCACGAGCGGCGGGACGACGGACTCGATGGAACGCAACCACGCGGCATCCCCCGTGCCGGGCGGCAACGCGACGTTTGCGGCACTCCCCCGGGCCGACGGGCCGCCGATGTCCGAGGGCCACCCGGTTCCCGGGAAGAGGTGCTGGCCGTTCTCGTGCACCGAGATGGTCAGCACCCGCGGGTCGTTCCAGAAGATCTTCTCGACGCCGTCGCCGTGGTGGACGTCGATGTCGACGTAGGCGACGCGCTGCGCCCCGTTGTCGAGCAGCCACTGGATGCCGACGGCGATGTCGTTGTAGATGCAGAAGCCGGACGCGTGGGTGCGCATCGCGTGGTGCATGCCGCCGCAGAAGTTGACCCCGTGGTCGGTCTCGCCGGTCAGCACCTGACGGCAGAGGTCGAGGGTGCCCTGGGCGATGCGGGCCGATGCCTCGTGCATCCCGGGGAAGGCGGGGTCGTCCTCGGTGCCGAGCCCTCGGTGGACGTCAGCAGCCATCGGGTCGGCCGAGGCTGCCCGGACCGCGGCGATGTAGTGGGGGTCGTGCACGGTGGCCAGCACCTCGTCGGTGGCGGCCTGCGGGCTCAGCAGGTCGACGTGGTCCAGCACCCCCAGGGCGCGCGCGAGCCGGGTCGTGAGGTCGAGACGCACCGGGGCCATGGGGTGCGAGGGGCCGAAGTTGTACGCCGTGAACTCGTCATCCCAGACGACGCTCGTGCGATGGGCCATGGTGGCAACCTACTCCCGCAGAAGTCCCGTGGCAGGCTGGGACCCCTCACGTTCCACTTTTGCAGGAGGGCACCACCGATGGCTCGAGGCAGCGGCACCGAGAACGACGTCCTCGTCATCGGCCTGGGCCGGTTCGGCGCAGCGGCGGCCCTCGAGCTGCGCCGCCTGGGCCACAAGGTCACCGCCATCGAGAAGGACGGCTTCCTCGCCGAGAAGTTCCTCGGCCGGATCAGCCACGTGATCCACGGCGACGCGAGCGACGTCGCCGTCATCCGCGACGCCAAGGCCGGTCGGTTCCCCATCGCCGTCGTGGCGATCGGCTCCTCGGTCGAGGCCTCGGTGCTGGCAGCCGCCAACCTCGTCGACGCCGGGGTGGCCGACATCTGGGGCAAGGCCCTCTCACCCGAGCACGCCCGGATCCTCGACCGGATCGGTGTGCACCACATCGTGCGACCCGAGGCCGACACCGGCCGCCGGGTGGCCCACCTCATGGGCGGGCGGATGCAGGACTACATCGAGTTCGACGACGGGTTCGCCATCGTCAAGATGCGGCCCCCGAGCGAGACGGTCGGCTTCACGCTCGAGCAAAGCGCCATCCGCAGCAAGTACGGGGTGACCGTCGTGGGCGTCAAGGCACCAGGCCAGGACTTCACCTACGCCGTGCCGTCGACGAAGGTCTCGGCGCACGACGTGCTGATCGTCAGTGGGCCGACGACGCTCATCGAACGCCTGGCTGCCCGCCCCTGACCTCAACTTTCCCGCCCGGTGCCAGAACCTTCACCTTCGCAAGGGAACGGTTCCCTTGCGAACCTGAACCTTGTGGGGTGAAGGTGGCGAACCGGGCGGGCTGAACCGTCAGAACTGGGCGATGCCGCCGCGGTCGCCGGAGAGCGGCAGGGTCATCGCCAGCTCTTCCTCACCGTCATCGGACGACACGACCCGCATCGGCCGGCGCTCGGCCGTCGGGCGGAACCCGAAACCACTGGCGAAGGCCACGGCGCGCCCGTTGTCGGTGCCGACCCAGTAGTGAAGCTGGCGCTTGCCCTTCTCGGCAGCAGTCTGCGCACCGGCCCGCACGAGGGCCGTGGCCACCCCGGTCCCCCGCCTCTCGGGTGCCACCCAGAGCCCGAACAGCTGCGCCGTCTCCGGCTGGTCGTCATCGGCGGGGCCGACGCTGGCGATGCCCACGGGCTCGCCGTCGACCTCCGCGAGCAGGCGGGTCGAGCGCTCCATGCGGGCGCGCCAGAACTCCTCCGGTTCGGCGGATTCAGCCTCGTGAGAAGCGACGAAGGCGTCGGGCGACTCCTGGAGCGCGGTGAGGCGCACGGAGCGGTATCGCTCCCAGTCGTCGGCCCCCAGCGGGCGCACGGTGATCTCACTCATGCCCGCCACTCTCCCACGGCCCCCCACGCGGGCGGCAACTCGGGCAGGTGAACTCTCAGGATCGCGCGGTCAGGTCGAGGACCATCTGCTCCTCGGTCACGGCGGGGTCCCAGGGCATCGAGTTGACCTCCCCGGTGGGCCGGAAACCGATGCGGGAGTAGAAGGCCCACGCCCTGACGTTCTCGTGGGCGACGTCGAGGACGACGCGGCGCACCCCGGCATCCGAGGCCGCGTGCAGGGCTGTTCGCACGAGCCGTTCCGCGACGTCCGTCCCTCGGACAACGCTGGCCACCCACATGCCGACGAGGGTGCTCTCGTCCTCCGGCTGGCCCTCACCGCGCCACAGCCCGACGGTGCCCACGGGGCGGGCGCCGTCGAAGGCCAGCCAGGTCCGGGGGCCGGTCTCGAGGAAGGCCGCCCAGTCGTCGTCGGTGCGGGCCCTCGCTTGCTCGTAGGTGCTCCAGAACGCCCGCGGGCTGTCGATGAGCGCCGCGATGCGCACGTCGCGGTAGGTCGGCAGCAGCGCAGCCGTCACCTGGTCGATGCGGATGCCGTGCGCACCCGTCGGCGAGCCGACCTCACCGCCCGCGGTGGGTTGGGTCGGCGGGGTGGGTGCGTCCACGGCGTCACTCCCCAGCGAGCTCGGCCGACCGCCGGGCAGCGGCCTCCATGGCCGTGATGAAGGCCGCGCGCACCTTGTGGTCATCGAGCGTGCGCAGGGCGGCCGCGGTGGTGCCACCGGGCGAGGTGACCTGCTCGCGCAGCACGGTGGGGTGCTGGCCGGTCTCCTTGATCATCGTCGCTGCACCGAACAGGGTCTGCACGACCAGTTCGGTGGCGGTGGTGCGCGGCATCCCCAGCACCACCCCGGCCTCGATCATCGCCTCGACGACGTAGAAGATGTAGGCGGGGCCGCTGCCGGAGATGGCCGTGACGGCATCCTGGAGCTTCTCCGGGACCTCGACGACCCGGCCCGTCGCGGCGAGCAGCGCCTGGGCCTCGGCCAGGTGCGCGGTGTCGCAGTGGGCGCCTGCGCTGACCGCAGCCATCCCCTGGTCGACGAGCGCGGGGGTGTTCGGCATGACCCGCACCACAGGGCGACCCTGCGGCAGGCGCGACTCGAGGTAGGACGTCGTGATGCCGGCGGCCAGGCTGACGACGAGGTTGCCCTCGGCGACGTGGTCGTGGATCTCCGCGAGCAGGGCGCCCATGTCCTGGGGCTTGACGACGAGCAGCAGGGTGTCGGCCAGGGCGGCCGCCTCGGCGTTGTCGAGCACCCGCACGCCGTACTTGTCGGTGAGCTCGGCCGCGCGGTCGGCCCGGCGCTCGGTGATGACCAGCCCGTCAACCGGGTGCCCTGAGCGCAGCAGGCCGGACAGCAGGGTCTCGCCCATGACACCTGCACCGAAGATCGCAACCGTTCCCATGGCAGGTGAGTATGCCCGGTGGCGGGGACAGCGCTCGGCGAGTGTCGGCAGGCGGGTGCGCCACGGCATCCCATCGCGACTTCTTGCACTCCAGCCACCTGAGCCAGGTGGCTGGAGCGCAAGAAGTCGCTCAGCCGTTGGTGGCGAGCGAGCGCAGGAAGAACTGGACGTTCGCCGGGCGCTCGGCCATGCGGCGCACCAGGTAGCCGTACCAGTCCTCGCCGAACGGCACGTAGACACGCATCTGGTGCCCGCGGTCGGCGATCCGCTTCTGTTCGTTCATCCGGATGCCGAGCAGCATCTGGAACTCGTAGCTGTCGGGGGCGCGACCGTGGTGGCCGGCGAGCGCCGCGGCGATGTCGATGAGCCTCGGGTCGTGGCTCGCGACCATCGGGTAGCCGTCACCGGCCATGAGCACCTTGAGGCACCGCACGTAGGACAGGTCGACGTCGTCACCGTCCTGGAAGGCCACGGATGCCGGCTCCTTGTACGCCCCCTTGCACAGCCGCACCCGGCTGCCCGCCGTCGCGAGGTCGCGGCAGTCGGCCTCGGTGCGGTGCAGGTAGGACTGCAGGACCGCACCGACCCACGGGAAGTCCTCGCGCAGGGCGTGCAGCGTGGCAAGGGTGCGGTCGGTCGTCGTGTGGTCCTCCATGTCGAGGGTGACCGTCGTGCCCGCGGCCTGCGCGGCCTCGCAGATCGCCCGGGCGTTCTCCAGGGCGATGGCGTCGCCGTCGGCCGGCAGCGCCTGCCCGATGGCGCTGAGCTTCACGCTGACCTCGGCGGCCCCGTATGCCGTGAGGTCGGCTTCGGCGAGCAGGTCGAGCAGGTGCACGTAGGTGTCGCGGGTGGTGGCCGCCTGCACGGAGTCGGTGGTGTCCTCGCCGAGGTAGTCGATGGTCGCCAGCCGGTTCGTGGTGCGCAACTCACTGGCGACGGTCACGGCATCCGGCACGCTCTCGCCCGCGACGTAGCGGGCGACGACCGCGCGACTGACCGGAGCCGTCACCACCGCCTTGCGCACGAGATCGGACTCGGAGATCTGGAGCATCGCTCCGCGGAGCAGGTCGCTGGGGTCCACGACGTCAGGCTAGCGCCGCCGAGCCCGCCCTGGGGGATGGGTCAGGGGGTGCGGCGGCGCAGCGTCAGGCTCCCCAGCACGAGGGCCAGGGCGATCCAGCCGGTCACGACGGCCAGGCTCGGCAGCACGTCGGCGAGCGGATCGGCCAGCACCGTGACGTCCTTCATCGCGTCGACGGCGTAGGACAGCGGCAACACGTCGGAGATCCATCCGAGCACCGAGGGCAGCTGGTCACGCGGCAGCAGCAGCCCGCACAGCAGGAACTGGGGCAGCACGAAGGCCGGCATGAACTGCACGGCCTGGAACTCGGTGCGCGCGAACCCGCTCGCGAGCAGGCCCAGCGCCGTGCCGAGCAGGGCGTTGAGCAGCGCGATGACGACGAGCAGCCAGATCGGCCCCGCGATGTCCAGCCCGCACACCCAGACCGCGAACCCCGTGGCCACCAGCGCCTGCACGACGGCGACGGCCCCGAAGGCCAAGGCATACCCGAGCATGAGGTCACCCTTGGCCAGGGGCGTGGTGAGCAGCCGTTCCAGGGTGCCGGAGGTGCGCTCGCGCAGGGTGGCGATGCTCGTGACGACGAACATGACGACGAACGGGAAGACCCCGAGCAGCGCCGGCCCGATCCGGTTGAAGACCTCCCCGGGCGCGTCGACGTACATCCACGCGAGCAGCCCGAGCAGCACGCACGGGACGACGAGCATGAGGGCCAACGTGCGGTGGTCGCGGCGCAGCTGGCGCAGTATTCGGGATGCCGTCGCGAGCGTGATGTGGGCGTTCACGCCGCGTCCTCGGGCTGGGTCGCATCGGCTGCGCCGGCCGCGCCGGCCGCGTGGTCGGCATCCGCCGCGTCGATGAGGGCGAGGAAGGCCGCCTCGGCGTCGGGAGCCCCCGTGCGTTCGAGCAACTCGGGCAACGTGCTGTCGCTGAGCACCCGCCCCTCGCGCAGCAGGACCAGGCGGTCACAGCGCACCGCCTCGTCCATGACGTGGCTCGACACGAAGAGGGTGCGACCCTCGTCGGCCAACCGATGGAAGATCGCCCACAGCTCGCGCCGCAGCACCGGGTCGAGCCCGACCGTCGGCTCGTCGAGGACCAACACCTCGGGGTCGCCGACGAGGGTGCAGGCCAGGCTCACCCGAGCCTGCTGGCCCCCGCTGAGGTTGTCGACGGGGGCGGTGGCGTGACTGGTGAGGTCGACGGCCGAGATGGCGCGGTCCACGGCATCCGCGGGGGCGCCCAGGACGGCCCGGAAGTAGTCGACGTTCTCGCGCACCGACAGGTCGCCGTAGACGCTGGGCGACTGCGTCACGTAGCCGACGCGGTGGCGCAGCGCGGGAGACCCGGCATCCTCACCGAGCACGACGACGCGACCACCGGCCACCACCTGCACCCCGACGACGGCCCGCATCAACGTGGACTTGCCGCCACCGCTCGGCCCGAGCAGCCCGACGACCTGCCCGCGCGGCACCCGCAGGCTGAGGTCGGGCAGGACGTCCCGCGACCCCCGCAGCACGCGCAGGTGCTCGACGACGATCGCATCACCGTCCGTGTTATTCATCACCTGATGAATTCTGCACCTCCCCGGCCGTCAGGACAAGCGGGGTGCGATCCACCTCGCGGACCGTCAGGTGGCGAGATGGAGGCGCGCGAACGCCAACGACTCGGCGAGGTCCAGCTCACGCTGGGCCGCAGACGCCCGCCGCGTGCCCACCTCGACGACGACGTGGCCGCCGAACCCCGAGTCCACCAACAGCTCCAGCACCTCACCGCACGGCTGCGTCCCCCGCCCGGGCACCAGGTGCTCGTCGCGCGGCGACCCCACCCCGTCGGCGAGGTGAAGGTGCGCCAACCTGGGGCCGAGATCGTGAACCATCCCTACGGCATCCGAGCCCGCCGTCGCCGTGTGCGAGAGGTCGAGGGTCACGTGGTCGTACGGCTGCGGCACCGGGTCCCAGTGCGGCAGGTACGCCTCGACCTCGCGCGAGCGCGGCCCCCGCCACGGGTACATGTTCTCGACGGCGAGCCGCATGCCGGTGTCGTGCTCGCGCAGCGCCACCCCGTCGATGAACCCCGCGGCGTACTCCCGCTGCCACCGGAACGGCGGGTGCAGCACCACCGTGTCGGCGCCCACCTCGGCGGCCAGCTCGATCGAGCGGTCGATCTTCACCCAGGGGTCGTTGCCCCAGACCCGTTGCGTCACGAGCAGCGTCGGGGCGTGGATCGACAGGATCCGGATGCCGTGGAGCTCGGCGAGCGCTCGCAGCGCGCCGGCCTCGCGGGTGAGCGGATCGGTCCAGACCATGACCTCGACGCCGTCGTAGCCGAGCCGCGCAGCGAGCTCGAAGGCGGCGGCGCACCCCTCGGGGTAGACCGACGACGTGGACAGGCCGATCGTGGGCCCCGACACCGCCACGGGTCGGGCCCCGGTGCGCGCTCCACGTCCGCGGGTCGCCACGGCTCAGCTCAGCCTGTCCAGGTGGCGCAGGATGATGCCCTCACGCAACGCCCACGGGCAGATCTCGAGCTCGTCGAGGCCGAGCAGGTCCATGGCGGCCTCGGCGACGATGGCCCCGGCCAGCAGCTGGTGTGCGCGGGATGCGGAGACGCCCGGCTGGTCGGCGCGCTCGGCAGCCGTCATGGCGGCGATCTCGGGCACCTTCTCGGTCAGCAGTGCGCGGGGCAGCACGCGGGCGGCGTACATCCCCTCGCTGCTGGCAGCGGCGCCGCAGATCCGCGCCAGCGAGCGCATCGTCTTCGACGTGCCGACGGCGTGGTCCGGGGCGCCGGCCTTGGCGAGCGGGCGCAACTCGGCCGCGATCGAGGCGCGCACCAGCCGCCGCGCCTCGCGCACGGCATCCGCGCTGGGCGGGTCGCCGGGCAGCAGATCCCGCGTCACCCGGCCAGCGCCCAGGGGCAGCGACACCGCGACGTCGGGGTCCTCGTCCATGCCCATCGCGAGCTCGAGCGAGCCGCCGCCGATGTCGGCCACGAGCAGGGTGCCGGCCGACCAACCGAACCAGCGGCGTGCGGCGAGGAACGTCAGGCGGGCCTCGTCGGCCCCGCTGAGCACGTCGAGCACGACGCCCGTGCGCTCCTTGACCTCGAGCAGCACCTCGTGGCCGTTGGGCGCCTCCCGGATGGCGCTCGTGACGAAGCCGCTGAGGTTCTCGACGCCCTGGTGCTCGGCGACCTCCAGGCACTCCTGGACGAACGCGGCCAAGCGGTCACGTCCCTCTGGGGCGATGTGGCCGTCGTCGGTGACGTGCTCGGACAGGCGCAGGACGATCTTGTGCTTCGACGCCGGCAGGGGCTGGGCTCCGGGGTGCGCGTCGACCACGAGCAGGTGGACCGTGTTCGATCCGACGTCGATGACCCCGAGGCGCATGGGCCAAACGTAGTCGCTGTCCGGCGGGCGGCCCATAGGGTGGTCGCGTGCCCGAGATGCCGCTGGACTTCGCCCGCACCTGGGCCGAGCTGCCCGACCCCGCGAACCCCGAACAGCGCTTCCGGGTCGACCTCACCTGGCTGACCTCGAGCTGGACGTGCATCTACGGCTCGGGCTGCAAGGGCATCTACGCCGATCGCCCCGACGACGGGTGCTGCACGCTGGGCGCGCACTTCACCGACGACGAGGACTTCGAGCGGGTGCGGGCGGTCGTCGCCGAGCTCGGCGAGGACGAGTGGCAGTACCACCCCGGCCGCGGCAAGCGGGGCGACAAGGACCCGTCGCGCCGCTCGGCCTGGACCGAGCTCGAGGCCGCGCCGGAGGGGGCAGAGGCGGCTGAGGGGACTGAGGGGTCCGTCGGGTCGGGCACGTCGGATGCCGCCCGCAAGACCAAGGTGGTCGACGGCGCCTGCATCATGCTCAACCGCCCCGGCTTTCCCGCCGGCGCCGGCTGCGCGCTGCACCAGCACGCGGTGCTGACCGGCCGACCGCCGCACGAGGCAAAGCCCGATGTCTGCTGGCAGCTGCCGATCCGCCGGTCGTACCGCACCGTCGAGCGCCCCGACGACACCTCCTACCTCGAGGTGACGATCGCCGAGTACGACCGTCGCGGGTGGGGGCCGGGGGGCCACGACCTCGACTGGTACTGCTCGTCGAACACCGAGGCCCACGTCGGCGCCGAGCCCGTGTACCGCAGCAACCGGGCCGAGCTCACGGCCCTCATGGGTGAGGCCGCCTACGCCGCCCTGGTGCTGCGCTGCGAGGCCCACCTCGACACGGTCAAGCGGGCCCGTTCGGCGGGGGCTCGGCAGCTGATCCCGCTGCTCGTGCACCCGGCCACGGTGGAGGCCGGCACGGTGGGTGGGCGCCGCACCAGGGTGCCCCGGCGCAGGCCGACGACAGCTGCCGCCCGAACGGCCAAGGCCGCCTCGACCACGAAGGCCGGCTCGGCCACCAGAGCGACGTCAACCACGAAGGCCAGTGCGCCCTCGAAGGCCAGTGCGAGCACCAAGGCGACCAAGTCCGTCAAGGCAGCCAAGGTCGTGCAAGCACCGCCTGCCTCTGCGGCACCGGTGGCGAAGGGCTCTGCCAAGACCTCGGGCAAGCCTGCTGCCAAGGCCTCGAGCAAGACGTCCCCGAAGTCGTGATCCGCAGCCCCAACATCTGGGACTCCCCCGACGTCTACGAGGTCGAGAACCTCGCGTCCGACCGAGCCGGGCTCATCGACCTGGCTCTCGACGCGATCCATCCCCTGGATGGTTCAGTGCTGCTCGACGTCGGTTGCGGAGCCGGCTTCCACCTCCCCCGTTTCGCCGCCCGCGGAGCCCGGGCCGTCGGGCTCGAGCCGCACCTGCCGCTCGTGGAGCGGGCGCGCGCCCGACTCGCCTCCGCAGCGGACGGTGGGCCAACGGCATCCGTCATCGCTGGTGACGCCGAGCGGATGCCGTTGCGAGACAGCAGCGTTGACGTCGCCCACGCGCGCTGGGCCTACTTCTTCGGCGCGGGCTGCGAGCCGGGCCTCAGCGAACTCGCCAGGGTGCTGCGCCCGGGCGGGACGGCGTTCATCGTGGACAACGACGTCACCCGGTCGACGTTCGGCGCGTGGTTCAGCCGTGCGTACCCGGGCTACGACCCGGCCGGGGTGCAGCGGTTCTGGGACCGGCAGGGGTTCACCACCGACCACCTCACGATCGAGTGGACCTTCGACACCCGCGAGGACCTCGACGCCGTCGCTCGCATCGAGCTCCCACCGGCGGTGGCGGGCGCCGTGCTGGCCACCCACGACGCACTGACCGTCGACTACGCCGTGGCCCTGCGCTGGAAGCGCTTCTGAGCCGACCCGCACCCGACCGGGCCACCGACCCCGACCGGCGGCCACCACGAGTCGAGTGAGCGCAACATGCCGTGCGGGAAATCCGCGAGCGGCGTGTTGCGCTCACTCGACCTGTGCGCCGGCACGCAGTCGGATGCCGGTCGCGGCGCCTTGCGGTGGCAGACTCGCCTTGTCGGGCGCGAGCCGCCCACCCAGACCTGTTCCACCCCGCGCACTGTGGTGCGCAGCCATCGATCCCCCAGCCGGAAGGCCCCCCGTGACGCGTCACCACCCCACGATCTCCATCTCCCCCGCAGCGCAGGCCACCCGATGAGCCGCCGCTCACCGCGCCGCAAGAGCAGCGGGTCGCTGCCCCAGCTGCCGCCGAACGGCCTGCGCGTCGTCCCCCTGGGCGGCCTGGGTGAGATCGGCCGCAACATGACCGTCTTCGAGCACCAGGGTCGCCTGCTCATCGTCGACTGCGGCGTGCTCTTCCCCGACGAGAACCAGCCCGGGGTCGACGTCATCCTCCCCGACTTCACCTGGATCAGGGACCGGCTCGACAAGGTCGACGCCATCGTCCTCACGCACGGTCACGAGGACCACATCGGCGGCGTGCCCTACCTGCTGCGCGAGCGCCCGGACATCCCCGTCGTCGGCTCCCGCCTGACCCTGGCGCTGCTCGAGGCCAAGCTCACCGAGCACAAGATCACCCCCCGCTCGGTCGTCGTCACCGAGGGTGACCGCCGCCCGATGGGGCCGTTCGACCTCGAGTTCATCGCGGTCAACCACTCCATCCCCGACGGCCTCGCGGTGGCCATCCGCACCGCTGCCGGCCTGGTGCTGCACACCGGCGACTTCAAGATGGACCAGTTCCCCCTCGACGGCCGGGTCACCGACCTGCGCGCCTTCGCCCGCCTCGGCGAGGAGGGTGTCGACCTGTTCCTCGTCGACTCCACCAACGCCGAGGTCCCCGGCTTCATGATCTCCGAGGGCGAGCTGGCCCCGGCCATCGACACCGCGTTCCGCAACACCAAGGGCCGGGTCATCGTCTCGAGCTTCGCGAGCCACGTGCACCGCATCCAGCAGGTGCTCGACACCGCCCACAGCCACGGCCGCAAGGTCGCGTTCGTCGGCCGCTCGATGGTGCGCAACATGGGCATCGCCCGCGAGCTGGGCTACCTGAACATCCCCGACGGGCTCGTCGTCAAGGACCTCAAGGCCTTGGACCGGCTGCGCCCCGACCAGCAGTGCATCGTCGCCACCGGTTCGCAGGGTGAGCCGATGGCCGCGCTCGCCCGCATGGCCAACCGCGACCACCCGGTGAGCATCGCCGCCAATGACACCGTGCTCATGGCCTCCTCGCTCATCCCGGGCAACGAGAACGCCATCTACCGGGTCATCAACGAGCTGACCCGGTGGGGCGCCAACGTCGTGCACAAGGGCAATGCCAAGGTGCACGTGTCCGGGCACGCCAGCGCCGGCGAGCTCGCGTACTGCTACAACATCCTCAAGCCCACCAACGTGCTGCCCGTGCACGGCGAGTGGCGTCACCTGCAGGCCAACGCCGAGATCGCCATCCGCACCGGGGCCGAGAAGGACCGCGTCCTCATCGCCCAGGACGGCAGCGTCATCGACCTCGTCGACGGCCGCGCGAAGATCACCGGCACGGTGCCTGCGGGCCTGGTCTACGTCGACTCGATGACGGTCGGCGGAGCCACCGAGGAGACGCTGCACGTGCGGCGCACCCTCGCCGAGGAGGGGGTCGTCACGGTGGTCTGCATCGCCGACCCAGACACCGGCAAGCTCACCGAGGACCCGGACTACCTGGCGCACGGCTTCCCGCCGGACCTGGTCGACTTCTCGGGTGCGACCCCGGCCATCCAGAACGCCCTGACCAAGGCAGCCAACGACAACATCGAGGACCTCGAGCAGATCGAGGACCTCGTGCGCCGGGCCGTGTCGAACTGGGCGCACCGCACCCACCGGCGCAGCCCGCTCGTCATCCCGGTCATCGTCGACGCCTGACCGTCGCCCCCCAACCTCCGACTTCGTGCGATTTCGGTGCGCAGATTGGCATCAACCCGGCCCTTCACCGCACCCAAGTCGCACGAAGTCGGGTTTCAGGCGGGGCAGGGGCTAGCTCGGGTCGGGGTCGAGGTCGAGGGCGATGTCCAGGATCGGCGAGGAGTGCGTCAGCGCCCCCACCGACAGGTAGTCCACGCCGGTCGCCGCGTACGCCGCAGCCACCTCCAGGGTCAGCCCGCCCGTGGCCTCGACCTCGACGTACTCGCCCGTGGCGCGCACGGCATCCACGGTCGTGCGCAGCAGGTCGGTCGACATGTTGTCGCACAGCAGGAACCGCGCCCCGGCAGCAACGGCCTCCAGCGCCTCAGCCGTCGTCGTCACCTCGACCTGGATGTCGACGTGGGGAAACGCAGCCCGGATGCTGTCGTACGCGGCCGTCAGCCCACCGGCGGCGAGCTTGTGGTTGTCCTTGATCATCGCGACGTCGTAGAGCCCCATGCGCTTGTTCGTGCCGCCGCCACAGCGCACGGCGTACTTCTCCAGCGCCCGGATGCCGGGGGTCGTCTTGCGCGTGTCGAGCACCATCGCGCCCGACCCGGCCAAGGCATCCGCCCACCGACGGGTGTGCGTGGCCACCCCGGACGTGCGCGAGAGCACGTTGAGGATCGTGCGTTCGGAGATCAGCGTCGTGCGGGTCGACCCACGAAGGGTGGCGAGGTGGTCACCGCGCACCACGGCATCCCCGTCGGTGACGTGCAGGTCGACCCAGACGACCCCGGTACCCAGGCGGGCGTCGACCGCCTCGACGACGAGCGCGACGACGGGCAGCCCAGCGACGACGCCGTCAGCACGGGCGACGAGGTGCGAGACCGACTCCTGCTCCTCCGGGATGGTTGCGACGGTGGTGACGTCGGTGCCGTCGCCGAGGTCTTCGTCCAGCGCCCGCTCGACGAGCAGGCGGGCGTCGTCGAGGGGGAACACGTGCTCGCTCATCGGGGGTCTCCTGCGGGGCGTTCGGTGATGACGACCTGACCGTCGGCCCGGCGCGTCGCGGTGAGGTGGGTCAGCCAGCGGGCGTCGTCGCGCTCGGGGAAGTCAGAGCGCACGTGCCCGCCGCGGGTCTCCTCGCGCAGGTGCGCGACGCGCGAGAGCACCTGTCCGAGGTGCAGCAGGTTGGTCGTCTCCCAGGTGAGCGGCCCCGGTTCGGCCTCCGTGGTCGGCTGTGCCGCGAGTGCCGCGAGTGCGGCTTGGGCACCCGCGGTCGACTGACCCGAGCGCACCGGCCCCGAGCCCAGCGTCATGACGCGCTGCACCTCGATGCGCCGCGAGGCGTCGAGCACGGCATCCTCACCGGGTATCGAGCCGACCTCACGCTGCGGCAGGTCGCCGGAGCTGAACCGGGCCGCGATGTCGTCGGCGATGCGGTGGGCGAAGACCAGGCCCTCGAGCAGGGAGTTGGAGGCGAGCCGGTTGGCGCCGTGCACTCCGGTGCACGAGCACTCGCCGCAGGCGTAGAGCCCGTCGAGCGACGTGCGCCCGAGCAGGTCGGTCTCGACGCCACCCGAGGCGTAGTGCTGCGCCGGCGCCACGGGCAGCAGGTCGACGGCGGGGTCGAACCCGAGCTCACGGCAGCGGGCGACGATCGACGGGAACCGCTGCTCCAGGAACGAACCGCCGAGGTGTCGCGCGTCCAGCCAGACGTGGTCGACCCCTTGGTCGCGCATGACGTCGAGGATGGCGCGCGCGACCACGTCACGCGGCGCGAGGTCCTCGAGGGGATGCCGTCCGGCCATGATCCGGGCCCCGTCACCGTCGACGAGGAACGCGCCTTCCCCGCGCACGGCCTCGGAGATGAGCGGCTGCTGCCCTGTCGACCCCTCGCCGAGGAACAGCACCGTGGGGTGGAACTGGACGAACTCGAGGTCGGTCACCCGGGCCCCGGCGCGCAGGGCGGCGGCCATCCCGTCGCCGGTCGCGACCGGGGGGTTGGTCGTCGAGGCGTAGATCTGCCCGAGGCCTCCGGTGGCGAGCACGACGGCCCGGCCCGCGGCCGCGCCGACCCCGTCGACCTGGCCCTCGCCGATGACGTGCAGCGTCACCCCACACACGGCGCCGTCGGCGGCGGTGAGCAGGTCCACGACGAGGGCGTGCTCGATGACCTCGATGCCCGGGTCGTCGAGCACCCGGTGCAGGGCGGCGATGAGCGCCCGGGAGATCTCGGCACCGGTGGCGTCGCCCCCGGCGTGGGCGATGCGGTCGCGGTGGTGGCCACCCTCGCGGGTCAGCTTGATCTCACCGCCGGCGTCACGGTCGAACTCGGCCCCCAGGGCGACGAGTTCGTGCACCCGTTCGGGGCCCTCGGTGACCAGGGCCCGAACCGCCTCGACGTCGCACAGGCCGACCCCGGCGACCAACGTGTCGTCGAGGTGCTCCTGCGCGGTGTCGTCGGGGTCGAGCACGGCGGCGATCCCCCCTTGGGCCCACTGGGTCGAGCCCGCGGAGAGCACCGTCTTGGTCACGAGCAGCACCCGGTCGACCTGCTCGCGCAGCCGCAGGGCGCACGTCAGGCCGGCGATGCCGGAGCCGACCACGATGACGTCGGCGGACGTGGTCCACCCCGGTGCGGGGGCGGTGAGGCGACGGGGCAGCGTGAGGGGGGCGGACGGCATCCGGAATGCCTTTCAGACGTCCGCGCGGGCGTGCGGGACGTCGGAGAAGACGTCGAGTGCGCCCCCGCCCGGCCCGACGAGCACGGGGGTGTTGTCGATGAGGCGGGTGGTTCCGACGCGGGCGGCGACGGCGAGCAGGGCCTCGCCCCGGTACCACTCGGGCACGTCGGCGAGCGTGTGCGGGTGCACGAGCACGAGGTAGGAGACGAGGGCCAGCGGCTCCTCGACGAGCACCTCGCGGGCGGCGCGACGGATGGCGGAGGGGCCGAAGGAGGCCACCTCGGCACCCGCGCGCAGGGCGCCGCTCAGGCAGAGCGCGACCTCCCGGTCGGACTCGGTGAGGTACATGTTGCGGCTGCTCATCGCGAGGCCGTCGGCTTCGCGGACGGTCGGCACCGAGACGACGTCGACGGGGAAGTCGAGGTCACGCACCATGCGACGGATGAGGAGCAGCTGCTGGGCGTCCTTCTGGCCGAAGTAGGCGCTGCGGGCCGCGGTGATGTGCAGGAGCTTGCCGACGACGGTGAGCACGCCGTCGAAGTGACCGGGGCGCGATGCCCCTTCGAGCACCTCGCCGAGCGGGCCGGCGGCGACGCGCACGCCGGGGTCGCCATCGGGGTAGACGACGTCGGGGGTCGGGGCGAAGACGACGTCGACCCCGGCCGCGCGGCAGATCTCCATGTCGGCGTCGAAGGTGCGCGGGTAGCGCGAGAGGTCTTCCTTCGGGCCGAACTGAAGGGGGTTGAGGAAGATCGTCACGACGACGTGGTCATGGCGCTGGCGGGCGGCCTGGATGAGGCGGGCGTGACCGTCGTGCAGGGCGCCCATCGTCATGACGACGGCGACGTCACGGCTCGACAACGCCTCGCGTGCGGCCTTGAACTCCTCGCGGGTGTGGGCGACGACGGGGGCTGCGCTCTGCTGGTCACTCACGGCTGGGTCCTGTCGGCGAGGGTTTCGAGGAGTGGTTCGGCGGATGCCGGGCGCAACCGTCCGCTGTCGAGCGCACGCAGCGCTGTTGCTCGCGCCATCGCCACGTACGTCCTCCGGATCTCGGGCGAGAGCCGGTCGAGCTCACGCAGGTGGTCCTCCACCGTACCGACGTCCCCCCGGGCGACGGGCCCGGTCAGGGCGGCATCCCCCAGGCGCAGGGCGTTGTCGAGAGCGGCGCGCATGAGTGGCCCGAGGACACGTTGCGGGTCCTCGACCCCGGCGCTGGCGAGGATCTGCATCGCCTCGCTCGTCAGGGTGACCAGGTGGTTCGCGCCGTGTGCCAGGGCCAGGTGGTAGGCGGTGCGGTCGGTCTCGGCGATCCAGACGGGTTCGCCGCCCATCTCGAGCACGAGGGCCTCGGCCATCGGGCGCAGCGCGTCGTCGGCGGTGACCCCGAAGGCGCAGTCGACGAGACGGTCGAGGTCCATCGCGGTTCCGGTGAAGGTCATCGCCGGGTGCAGGGCCAGCGGCAGCACGTGCTGGGCGCGGGCCGGGTCGAGGATGCCGACCCCGTGGCGGCCGCTGGTGTGCACGACGATCTGCCCGGCCTGCCACACGCCCGTGGCGGCCAGACCGGCGACGAGGTGACCGAGGGCGTCGTCTGGCACGGCGAGCAGGACGAGCTCGGCGCCGGCGACCACTGCTGCGACGTCCTTGACGGGCACACCGGGCAGCAGTTCTGCTGCGCGGGCTCGGCTGGCCTCGGAGACGGCGTAGGTGCCGGTGACCCGGTGGCCCGCTCTGGCGAGGGCTGCCCCCAACACGGAGCCGACTCGGCCCGCACCGACGACACCGACGGTGAGGCGGGCGGGGTGCTCGATGCCGTCCACGATCGAGCACGCTACCGGTCCGCCTCGCTCGTTTCCCGGGTTGGGTGCTCAAATGGGCGTTCGCGCAGGGGCTGGGTGCGCCGCTGGACGTGCAAAGACGCCAACGCTAGCTTTCGCACCCGCGCCAGTACTGGGTTTCCTGTGCGGCGCGCCCTCGTTTGCACGTCCGGCGGCGCGGGCCAGTCATGAACGGTGCTAGCGAGGGCCGGCGTGCGGCGAGGTACCGTGCGGGCGTGATGGTCCCGTGGCGGCAGGCGTGGCACGACGCGCTCTACGGAGAGTCCGGGTTCTACCGTCACACCGAGGGGCCGGCGGGTCACTTCACGACGTCGACGCACGGGCCGCTCGGGGTCGTCCTCGCCGAGGCCATCGGCCGGCTCGCCGACCGTGAGGGCTGCATGCACGTCGTCGACCTCGGCTGTGGCCGTGGCGAACTGCTCACGCACCTGCACACCGCACGACCGGACCTGGCGCTGACAGGGGTCGACGTCGTGGGGCGACCGAACGGCATCCCGGATGCCGTGGCGTGGCTTCGCTCGCCGGGCGGCGGTTCGCTTCCGGAGGGGTTGCGGGGTCTGGTCGACGTGCTCGTCGTGGCCCACGAGTGGCTCGATGTCGTGCCCTGCACCGTTGCGCAGGTGGTGGCGCCGGGGCGGCTCGCGGTCGTGCTCGTCGACCCGGTGACGGGTGAGGAGGGGCTCGGCGGCCCGCTCGCGGCCGACGACCTCGCGTGGTGTGCGCGGCACTGGCCGGTGGACGACCTCCCCGTCGGCGCACGGGTCGAGGTCGGGTCGACCCGGGATGCCGCGTGGAGCGACCTGGTCTCGCGGGTTCGCCGCGGCACGCTGCTCGCCGTCGACTACGGGCACGGCCGGGGAGAGCGGCCCGGGGAGGGCACGCTGACCGGCTACCGGGCGGGCGATCAGGTGGCCCCGGTGCCCGACGGGTCGTGTGACGTCACGGCACACGTCGCGGTCGACTCCCTCGACCACGACGAGCTGACCACCCAGCGCGAGGCCCTGCGCGCGCTCGGGGTCACCGCCGCGTTGCCCGAGCACGGCCTGGCCCGCACCGACCCGGTGGGCTACGTCGCCGCCCTGTCGAGGTCGAGCGCGGCTGCGGCGCTGATGGACCCGAACGGGCTCGGTGCGTTCCGCTGGGTGCTGCGCCGTTGCCCACCGGCGGGCGCACGCCCCAGTACGGCAGACTGACGAAGGTGACCTCCGAGACCACGCCCGCGACCGGCATCCCCGGCCCGACCCGCCCCCTCGAGGTCGGGATGGGTGCGGGCGCCCTCGCAACAGCGGACATGGTGCTCAACATCGGGCCCCAGCACCCGGCGACCCACGGCGTGCTGCGGCTGCGCGTGGTGCTCGACGGCGAGCGCATCGTCTCGGCCGAGCCGATCATCGGCTACATGCACCGCGGCGCCGAGAAGCTGTTCGAGGTGCGCGACTACCGCCAGATCACCGTGCTCGCGAACCGGCACGACTGGCTCTCGGCGTTCTCGAACGAATTGGGCGTGGTGCTCGGCGTCGAGGCGATGCTCGGCATGGAGGTGCCCGAGCGGGCAGTGTGGCTGCGCACCCTGCTCGCCGAGCTCAACCGGGTGCTCTCGCACCTGATGTTCCTCGGCTCCTACCCGCTCGAGCTCGGCGCGATCACCCCGGTCTTCTACGCCTTCCGCGAGCGCGAGGAGCTCCAGGCCGTCATGGAGGAGGCCTCCGGCGGGCGCATGCACTACATGTTCAACCGGGTCGGGGGGCTCAAGGAGGACGTGCCTGCCGGGTGGCTCGGGCGGGTGTCGGATGCCGTGGCCGCCGTGCGTCGTCGGCTGCCGGATCTCGAGTCGCTCATCGTCGGAAACGAGATCCTCGAGGCCAGGACGCGGGGCGTGGGGGTGCTCGACGTGGGGACCTGCACCGCCTACGGCGTCTCGGGGCCGATCGCCCGCGCCAGTGGGCTCGACGTCGACCTGCGGCGCGACGCCCCCTACCTGGCCTACGGCGAACTGTTCGCACCCGGCGGGCCGGGGCGGGTCGTGACGCGCACGGCCGGCGACTGCCTGGCCCGCTTGGAGGTGCTGCTCGAGCAGGTGCACGTGAGCCTCGATCTCGCGGAGGCCTGCATCGACACCTTGCGGTCGCTGCCGGCCGGGCCGGTCAACCAGCGCCTGCCCAAGGTGCTCAAGGTGCCCGAGGGCGAGCGCTACACCGCCACCGAGAACCCGTTGGGGTTCAACGGGTACTACCTGGTGTCGCGCGGGGAGAAGACGCCGTGGCGGCTGAAGCTGCGCTCGGCATCGTTCAACAACGTGCAGGTGCTCTCGCAGGTGCTGCCCGGGTGCCTGGTCGCCGACATGGTCGCCGTGCTGGGCTCGATGTTCTTCGTCGTCGGGGACGTCGACAAGTAGCCCTGCGAGTGATGGGCGGGCCCGCCAACCGGCAAAGGTTGCTCGCAGCGGGGTGAGCCACGCTCAGGCCCTCGGCCAGCGGTGGCATGTGCCGGTTCGTGGGATCGCCCCTGATGCTGGTGTCCCCGCGGAACGGGGTTGGCACCGGCTACGGGGCCTCAGACCCCGCTCCCGTAGCCATCAGGCCGCAACGGAGGCTCGTGGTCAGGCGGGACGGGTGAGGCCTGGGGCGGGTTGACCGTCAGGTCCTCGTCAGGGTCCTGCTCGGCAGGAGGCTGCTTCTTCTCGTTCTTGCTCATGGCCCATCCTCTCGGCTCCCACCCCCAAGCGACAGGGGTTCGTGCCGGAAAGGTGGCGATGCATCTCTAGGGCGCGGAGTGGGCCGCGGGCGTGGAGTCTCCCTCACCGGCATCCGGCGGGTCGATGCGGCACCAGCGTTGGGCGACCACACCGGCGCCCGCCAGGGCCAGAGCAGCCACCACCAGCGCCGAGAGCGGCAGCAGCCGACCCCGGTTGGCCACCAGCGACAGGTCTGTCGCGACGACGACGATCTGGCTGAGGTACCAGCCGGCCGCGGCCGCCCCGGTCAGCGCGGCCGCCTGCGCGAGCACGACGACGCGCGCCGCGCGCAGCGGGTCGAGCGTGCCCTTGGCCTCGCCCTCGAGGTAGCGCCGTACCGGTCGAGCCAGCCACAGCACGATCCCGCCCATCGCGACGAGCAGCACCCCGGCCAGCAGCGACGGGCGGGGCACCAAGGACCCGCCACGCGTCAGCAGCGAGAACATCAGGACACCGATCACACCCGTCACCGCGGCGACCAGCGCCAGGGTCTGCAACCGGATCTCCTTGTGGGCCCTCACGACTCGTCCTCGGCCAGCCGCACGCCGTGGGTGTCGACGGCGCCGACGAGGTCGGCCACCGCCACCACGTCGCCGCCTCGGCGCAGCACTGCCGCCGGGTCGACCGCCAGCCACGGCACGAGCACGAACGCCCGCTCGTGGGCCCGGGGGTGCGGCAGGGTCAGGTGCGGACGCTCGCTGACGACGTCGGTGCCGGATGCCGGGTCGCCGTACTGCACGAGGTCGAGGTCGAGGGTGCGCGCCCCCCACCGCACCTCGCGCGTGCGGTCGAAACCCGCCTCGACAGCGTGCAGCGCGCGCAGCAACGACGCCGGCGAGAGCGTCGTGCGCGCGACGAGCACGGCGTTGGCGTAGTCGGGCTGGCCGGGCGGACCACCGACCGGCGTGGTGTCGTACGTCGGCGACACCCGGATGCCGGTCAGCCGCACGTCGATCTCGAGGTCGGCAACGGCTGCGGTCAGGGTGTCGGCGGGTGAGTCCTCGCCACGCACGAGGTTGGCTCCCAGCGCGATGACGACAGGCACCGGATGCCGTTGGCGCGTCACCGAGACCGTCACGTCGCCGAACGGCACACCGACCGGCGCCTGCGGCTTGTGCACCGTCACGGTCACCTCGTCGACGGCGCTGTGCGACAGCGCATCTCCGGCGATGACCTCGGCCAGGCGCTCGATGAGGTCGAAGGGCTCACCCTCGATGCGAGCCAGCGCCGCAGCGCCGATCTCGCCGTAGTTGACGGTGTCGACGAGGTCGTCACTGGCCCCGGCCGCGGCGAGGTCGACGGTCAGCGCGACGTCGACGACGAACTCCTGCCCCTCGCGGCGCTCGTGCTCGAAGACCCCGTGGAACCCGCGGCCCCGCACCCCGCTGAGCACGATGCGGTCACTCATGAGCGCCTCGCAGTGCGTCGACGACGTCGAGGGTGTCGATGGTGCTGACGACGTCGTGCACCCGCACCGCCCACACGCCGAGCCGGGCCACGTGCGCCGTGGTCACGGCCGTGGCGACGTCGCGATCGAGAGGGGGGCGGACGGCATCCGGGGTGCGCCCGACGTGCCCGAGGAAGGTCTTGCGGGACGTGCCGACGAGCAGTCGGTGCCCGAGCGCCATGACCTCGTCGAGCCGGCGCAGCAGCTCCCAGTTGTGCTCGGCCTTCTTGGCGAAGCCGAAGCCCGGGTCGAGGACGATGTTCTCGGCGGCGACTCCGGCACCGGTCAGGGCCTCGACGCGCGCCATCAGCTCACGCGAGACGTCGGCCACGACGTCGTCGTAGACGGCGAACGACTGCATGACCGTGCTGTGGGCTCGCCAGTGCATCGCGATGAACGGCACGCCGCGCTCGGCGACCAGCGCGCCCATCTCGGGGTCGGCCAGGCCACCACTGACGTCGTTGACGACGACCGCTCCGGCGTCCAGCGCCGCCGCGGCGACCTCGGCACGCATCGTGTCGACCGACACCGGCGCGACCTCCCGCAGAGCCTCGATGACCGGCAGCACCCGGCGCAGCTCCTCGGCAGCGCTCGGTCGCTGCGCACCGGGGCGGGTCGACTCACCCCCCACGTCGAGCAGGTCGGCACCGGCGGCCACGAGGTCGCGGCCGTGCGCCACGGCATCCTGCGGGGTGAACCAGGCCCCACCGTCACTGAACGAATCGGGGGTCACGTTGACCACGCCCATGACGAGGGGGCGGCCGCCGCGAGCCTCGGGCAACGTCGACGCCGACAGCGTCACGAGCGGGTCACCACGTCAGCGCTTGCCGCCGAGCAGCAGCGACATCGCCTCGGCGCGGGTGGCCGGATCGCGCAGCTGGCCACGCACGGCGGAGGTGATGGTGCGCGACCCCGGCTTCTGCACGCCACGCATCGACATGCACAGGTGCTCGGCCTCGATGACCACGATGACCCCCTGGGCCCCGAGGTGGGTCACGAGGGCGTCGGCGACCTGGGTGGTGATCTGCTCCTGCACCTGCGGGCGGCGGGCGAAGACCTCGACGAGGCGGCCGAGCTTGCTCAGCCCGGTGACCTTGCCGTCCTCGGCCGGGATGTAGCCGATGTGCGCGACCCCGTGGAAGGGCAGCAGGTGGTGCTCGCACGTCGAGTACATCGGGATGTCGCGCACGATGATGAGTTCTTCGTGGTCGATCGAGAAGGTCGTCGACAGCACGTCGGCCGGGTCCTGGTTGAGGCCGGCATAGAGCTCGCGGGCGGCACGAGCCACCCGGCCCGGGGTCTCGCGCAGGCCCTCGCGGTCGGGGTCCTCCCCGATGGCGAACAGCAGCTCGCGCACCGCGGCCTCGGCCCTGGCGAGGTCGACCCCGGGAGGGCCGACGCCGCTCGCGTCAGCGCCGACCTCAGGAGTCGACACGGCCACCGTCCGGCACCTGGATGATCTGGGTCGGCGGGGTGTCCTCGACCTGCGTCGGCGCGCCGGCGCGGGCTGCCGCGTCGATGTCGGCCTCGGTGCCCGGGTCGCCGGGGTTCACCGAGGCACCCGCAGGAGCACCGGAGCCGTTGCTGCGACCGTTGAGGGCAGCCTGCTCGGCCGGGGTGAGCACCGGCGGGCGGTCCGAGAGCGTGCGGTGCTCGCTGGAGAGCCACAGGTCGCGCACCGGACGCTTGCGCACGTCCTTGAAGATCTCGGCGAGCTCGGCCGCGTTGAGCGTCTCCTTGTCGAGCAGGTCGAGCACGAGGCGGTCCAAGATGTCGCGGTTGTCGTTGACGGCGTGCCAGGCCTCGTCGTGCGCGTCGTCGACGAGCCGGCGGACCTCTTCGTCGACGACGGCGGCAACCTGCTCGGAGTAGTCACGCTGGTGGCCCATGTCGCGGCCGAGGAACACCTCGCCCTGGCTCTGACCGAGCTTGATCGCACCGACCCGCTCGCTCATGCCGTACTCGGTGACCATCTTGCGGGCCATGCCCGTCGCCTTCTCGATGTCGTTCGCGGCCCCGGTCGTCGGGTCGTGGAAGATGATCTCCTCCGCGACGCGGCCACCGAGGGCGTAGGCGAGCTGGTCGAGGATCTCGTTGCGGGTGGTGGAGTACTTGTCGTCGGTCGGCATCACCATCGTGTAGCCGAGGGCCCGCCCGCGAGGCAGGATCGTCACCTTGGTGACCGGCGAGGTGTGGTTCATCGCCGCGGCCACCAGGGCGTGACCGCCCTCGTGGTAGGCCGTGATCTTGCGCTCCTTGGCCGACATGATGCGCGTGCGCTTCTGCGGGCCGGCGATGACGCGGTCGATGGCCTCGTCGAGCACCTCGTCGTCGATGAGCTTCTTGTCACCGCGAGCGGTGAGCAGCGCGGCCTCGTTGAGCACGTTGGCCAGGTCGGCACCGGTGAAGCCGGGCGTGCGGCGGGCGACGGCGAGCAGGTCGACGCCGGAGGCCATCGGCTTGCCCTGCGAGTGCACCTCGAGGATGCGGTGACGACCGATCATGTCGGGTGCCTCGACGGCGATCTGCCGGTCGAAACGGCCGGGGCGCAGCAGGGCGGGGTCGAGGATGTCGGGGCGGTTGGTCGCGGCCATGAGGATGACGTTGGTCTTGACGTCGAACCCGTCCATCTCGACGAGCAGCTGGTTGAGGGTCTGCTCACGCTCGTCGTGCCCACCACCGAGGCCTGCGCCACGGTGACGGCCCACGGCATCGATCTCGTCGACGAACACGATCGCCGGGGCGTTGGCCTTGGCCTGCTCGAACAGGTCACGCACGCGGGAGGCACCCACACCGACGAACATCTCGACGAAGTCGGAACCGGAGATGGAGTAGAACGGGACGCCGGCCTCGCCGGCCACCGCGCGGGCCAGCAGGGTCTTGCCCGTGCCGGGAGGGCCGTAGAGCAGCACGCCCTTGGGGATCTTGGCGCCGACGGCGAGGAACTTGGCCGGCTCGGCGAGGAACTCCTTGATCTCGTGGAGCTCCTCGACGGCCTCGTCGGCACCTGCGACGTCGGCGAAGGTGACCTTGGGGGTGTCCTTGGTCGCGAGCTTGGCCTTGGACTTGCCGAACTGCATCACCCGCGAGCCGCCACCCTGGGCCTGGCTCATGAGGAACCAGAACAGGCCGACGAGGAGCAGGACGGGGAAGAAGCTGATGAAGATCGTCCAGAACGCGCTGGTGCTCTCGACCTTGTCGTTGTACCCGTTCGGCAGGTTGGTGCGCAGGGAGTCCACGAGCTGCTCGGCGCGGGCGTCGACGAACTCGGCGCGCACCTTGGTGGCCCCGCTGACGTTGTTCGCCTCGTCGCTGAAGGTCTGGCCGTCGCGCAGGTCCAGGGTGAGGACGTTCTCCGTCGTCATCTGGGCCTTGTCGACCTTCTTGTCGACGATGAGCTTCTCGGCCTGGGCCGTGGTGATCGTCGTGTAGCCGCCGTCGCCGTCGAAGGAGAACACCGTCAGCATCACCACGACGACGGCCAGCACCCAGAACAACGGGGCCTTGAAGATGCGCTTGAAGTCCATGTGGGTGCGGAGCTCGCGCTCCGGTCCTCCTGCTCGTGGGTCTTTCGGCCGCCCGGCGCCCAGGCCGGGCAGGGACGGGTACACGCTAGCAACGCGCCCCGTTCCCCCCGTGTTCCGACCGCGGCGAGCAACGGCATCCGACATGGAGGCGCGGGCGTACCTGCGGTGACCTATTGGTCGATTCCGGTACGGCGCGGGCGTACCTGCGGTGACCTATTGGTCGATTCCGGTACGGCGCGCGGTCAGCTGTAGACGTGCGGGGCGAGGGTCCCGACGCAGCGCAACCCCCGGTAGGCGTCGGCGAAGTCCAGTCCGTAGCCGACGACGAACTCGTTGGGGATGTCGAACCCGACCCACTTGACGTCGACGTCGACCTTGGCGGCCTCCGGCTTGCGCAGCAGGGTGCAGATCTCGACCGAGGCCGGGTTGCGCGACTCGAGGTTGGCCTTGATCCACGACAGCGTGAGGCCGGAGTCGATGATGTCCTCGACGATCAGCACGTGGCGACCGGTGATGTCGGTGTCGAGGTCCTTGAGGATGCGCACCACCCCGCTGCTCTTGGTGCCGGACCCGTAGGAGGACACCGCCATCCAGTCCACCGGTGCCGTCATGGGCAGGGCACGCATGAGGTCTGCCATCACCATGACCGCCCCCTTGAGCACCCCGACGAGCAGCAGGTCCTTGCCGTCGTACTCGCGCGCGATCATCGCGGCCAGTTCGTCGAGCTTGGCGTGGATCTCCTCCTCGGTGATGAGGACCTTCTCGAGATCGGCTCCCATGTGGGCAGCGTCCACTGCAGCTCCTGGTGTGGTGGGGCGGGTGACGTCGTTGACCTACTCAACCAGAGCCGAGGGGGCGATGGACACCCGACTGCCGGATCGCCTCACCAGAAGAGCCCCCGGCGCGTGGACCGGACCCTGGCCGCGCCACGCCGTCAGCAGGGCGTCACAGGCCTCGACGTGACGGGTCGAGACCTGGCTTGCTGGGGCGCCCGCGGCCGTCAGCAGGCGCCTCCACACCCTCGAGCGCACGGCGGCCGGGATGCCGTGCAGCGCCTCGACGGGCCACGGCCCCCCACCCAGCGCGCTCACGGCGGCGTCGGCTGCGGCATCGAGGTGGTCGGCATCAGTGCGAAGGTGGGATGCCGTTCGCGCCAGTGCCGCGGCGACCCCCGGCCCGAGGTCGCGTTCGAGATCGGCCACCGCCCGCCGAGCCCGCACGCGCGCGAAGGCGGGGTCCTCGTTCATCGGGTCGTCCCACCAGGTCAGGCCCTGCGCCGCGGCCGAGGCCCGGCACTGGTCACGGGTGATGCTCAGCAGGGGACGGCGGAAGCGGCCGCGCGCGGGCGGCATCCCCGCCAGGGATCGGGCACCGGATCCGCGCACCAGGCCCAGGAGCACCTGCTCGGCCTGGTCGTCGAGGGTGTGCCCGAGCAGCACGAGGGCGGCGCCGTGCCGGTCGGCGGCCTCCTCCAGCGCGCGGTAGCGGGCTGCCCGGGCGGCCGCCTCGACACCCGCACCGTCGGTGGTGACCTCGACGCGGATCATCTCGACCGGGCCCAGCCCCAAGGTGATCAGGGTCGCCGCGGCCCGGGCTGCGACCTCGGCGGAGGCTGGCTGCAGGCCGTGGTCGACCACCACCGCCCCCGCGCGGATCCCCGCCGCTGGCCCCTCGAACGCCGTCGCCGCAGCCAGCGCCAGGGAGTCCGCACCACCGCTGCACGCGACGAGCACGAGAGGGGGAGCAACGGCATCCGCCGCCGTCCCAGCGGGGGGCCCGGTGCCCGAGGCCGGGGACGAGGACAGCTCAGCGAGGGTGCGACGGACGGCGACCCGAATCGCCGCAGTCGCGGCGTCCGGCTTGCCCCACGGTCGACTCACGACCCCATCCTCCCGACCCAGCGGGTCAGCCGTGGACGCGACGGACCCAGGCCTGCGGGTCCTCGATCTCGCGGGCGAGCGGCAGGGTCTCCGGTGAGGTCCAGATCGCGTTGAACCCGTCCACCCCGACGGACTTCTGCACCCCGCGCACGAACACCGCACCGTCGCGGTACTGACGCAGCTTGGCCTCGAGGCCGAGCAGGCGCCGCAGCATCCGGTCCGGGGCCCCGGCACCCTTGCGCTTCTCGCTGAACTTCGCCCGGATGTGCGCGACGGTCGGGATGTGGGCCGGGCCGACGTCGTCCATGACCACGTCGGCGTGCCCCTCGAGCAGGGACATGACGGCGGTGAGGTCGGCCATCTTCTCGCGCTGCTCGGGTGTCGTGAACAGCCCGGTGAGACCGGTGCTGCCCTCGCGGAAGACCTCGGGCAGGCGCTGGGTCAACAGTTCAGTCAGCTCACCGAGGCGCTCGGAGTCGGGCGCGAGGTCGACGGCCAGCTCCCGAGCCTGCGCGATGAGGTGCTCGCGCAGCCAGGGGTTGGCGGTGAACTGCACCCGGTGGGTCTCCTCGTGCATGCAGACCCAGGCGCGGAAGTCCGCGCGGTCGACCCCGAGGGTCGAGGCGACGTCGATGATGTTCGGGGCGACGAGCATGAGGGCCGGTTTGCCGCCGGGCGCGAGGTCGTACTGCCCCAGCACCTTGCTCGCCATGAACGCGAGCAGGGCACCGGCCTCCGCACCGGTGACCTTGGCCCCGACCGCCGCGACGGTCGCATTGGGTGTGGCCGACTCGCCGCCGCCACGCTTGGCGATGATCTCCTCGAAGGTCGGGTCGAGCATGGCGCTCATCGAGTCGGCGTTGACGGCGATCCACGTGGCCCGGTCGACGACGAGGGCATCCGGCGCGTCATCGGGGGTGCGCAGCCGGGCGGTCTCGGCGACCGGCTCCCGCGCCGCAGCAGCGGCAGCGCGGATGGCCTCGACCTCGGCGACGGCTTCCTCGTGGGTGACGGCAGGCCCGGCGGCCACCAGCTTTCGCCCGGTTGTCTTCGCGAACTCCCAGTCGACGTATCCCACGTGGGCCCAGCCTCTCCGTTGTGCCGCGTCAGCGGCAGCCGCACCTGGTCAGGGCGGCCACGATCCGGTCCAACGCGGCCCGAGCACGCAGCGTTCCCCCGAAGTCCTCGGGGAACTCGTCGACGAGCACGACGAACGTCAGCGGGCGGCCGTCGGCGGTGACCGTCGTTCCCGCGAGCGCCGACCCCGCCTTCAGGGTGCCCGTCTTGGCACGAGGCACCCCCACGACGTCCTCGGTGGCGTCGGAGGAGAAGCGCCCGCGCATCGTGCCGGACACGCCGCTGACCGGGAGCCCCGCGATGACGTCGCGCAAGCCGGGCACCTGGTCCGGGCTGTCGGTCGCGGCCAGGTGCAGCACGCCCGACAGGGTGGCCGCACTCGCCGCCTGACCGGGGCTGAGCCCGCTGGCGTCCTTGAGCACGAGCCCCTTGGTCGGGATGCCGTGCGCCGTCAGCCGCTCGACGACGAACGCGGCGTTGTCGCCGCCCTTGGTCGTGCTCCGACCCGCCGTCGCGGCGGCCTGGCGCACGAGGTTCTCGGTCAGGGCGTTCTCGCTGCGGTCCAGCGCGAGGTCGAGCACCTCGCCGTAGGTGGCCGAGCGCACGCTGCCCAGCTCGACGGCATCCTCGGATGCCGGGTCGCCCCAGGTCTTGTCGGGCGCCAGGGTGGCGCTCACCCCCTTGGCCTTGAGCGCTGCGACGAAGGCCTTCGCCACCTCCGTCTCGGGGCGGATCGGTGACGGGCGCCCCGCAGCGGGCAGCTGTGTCGCGAGCCCGGTCATGACGACGGCCTGGGTGAAGCCGTCGCGCACGTCATCGGGGTTCCACGCCGGCGGGTAGCGCGGCCCGGGCGCCCAGCTGAGGTCGAGGCGCAGGGTGACCTTCGTCGTACCGGTGGGCTTGAGCGCCGCGGCGACCTGGGACGCGAGGTCAGCCAGGCCGGCGCGCCCGGCCACGGCATCCGGCGTGCCCTTGCCCGGCGCGAGGAGGGTGTCGCCGCCGGCGACGAGCACGAGGTCGCTCGACCCCGGGGTCGCGACCACGCGCGTCGTCATCGCCTCGCGCAGGTCGAGCGTGTCGGCGACGGCCAGCGCCGCGAGCAGCTTGGCCGTCGAGGCGGGCACCCGCGGCTGGTCGGCGTCGAGCGCGTAGAGCTCGGCCCCGGTGATGGCGTCGCGCACGCTGATGCCGACACCGCCGTCGAGGGCCGGGTCGTCCGAGGCACCACCGAAAGCGTCGGCCAGGCCCTTCGCCGTGGGCAGCGGCGCCGTGGCGCCCTCGTCGGTGAGCATCGGGTCAACCGTGGCTGCCGGGACCGGGAGCAGCACCGGCGCCGGGGTGCCGGACACCGTCGGCGTGGGGATCGCCACCGGACGATCGAGGGTGAGGATGCCGGGTGCGACGTCCATGACGTCGGCCGCGACGTAGCCCGTGGTCGCGACGAGGACGGCGAGGGAGGCGAGCATGACTCGTCTCACGGCCACTCCCTTCGCCCTCGACCCCGCCTATGGGCCACACTGTGCAAAGAGCCTAGGTCAACCGCCTGTCACCCCCAGCACCCTCACGCAAGGAGAGCCCGTCGTGGAGTTCGACGTCACCATCGAGATCCCCAAGGGGCAGCGCAACAAGTACGAGGTCGACCACGAGTCCGGGCGCATCCGCCTGGACCGCATGCTGTTCACCGCGATGGCCTACCCCTCGGACTACGGCTACATCGAGGACTCCCTCGGTGAGGACGGCGACCCGCTCGATGCCCTGGTGCTGCTCGACGAGCCGACCTTCCCCGGCTGCCTCGTGCGCGCCCGCCCGATCGGCATGTTCCACATGCGTGACGAGGCCGGTGGTGACGACAAGATCCTGTGCATCCCGGCGGGCGACCCGCGCAAGTACCACATCCGGGAGATCGAGGACGTCAGCGAGTTCGACCGCCTCGAGATCCAGCACTTCTTCGAGACCTACAAGGACCTCGAGCCCGGCAAGTCGGTCGAGGGCGCCCACTGGGCGGGCCGCGAGGAGGCCGAGAACTGCATTCGTGAGGCCATCGCCCGCGCCAAGGATGCCGGCATCTCCACGGCCCGCTGGCGCATGCCGGAGCACGACGACCTCGTCTGGGACGGCGGCTCCTCGCAGCGCACCCCCGAGGAGATCTCGGCAGCGTCCGAGCGCGCTCGCAGCGGCCTGGCCACCAAGGAGAACCCGCTCAGCGACAACGACTGAGCACAGGCCCCGGTGGACGGGGCCGGCCGTGGACCACCCGCGCGGCTCGGGCTACCACCCTCGGGTGCCGGGCTCTCCCTTGAAGGGGCCGACCACCCGCGAGGTGATCCAGCCTCCGTAGAACCCACCAGCCTGGGCGGTCACGACCTCGCCGTCGACGAGGCAGCGATCCATGGCGCCCGGCATGAGTGCCACGTGACCGACGAGCGCCTCGAAGCCGGGGCTGGGGCGGGGGTACGCCCACGCGGCGCGCAGTGCCACGGCACCCCCACCGACGACGTCGAAGTACGCGGCGACGCCCTTGAACTCACACCAGGTCGAGCCGGCCGTGGGACGCAACGCCCCCGCCACGAACGCTCCCTCGGGCAGGTAGTAGGTCGGCGGGTGGCTGGTCTCGAGCACGCGCAGCGACGCCGTGGTGTCGGCGATGAGTACTCCGCCGAACCAGACCTGCACGTGCTCGGCGCTGGCCTCGACCCGGGGTGGGCGCGGGTAGTCCCACACGGACTCCTGCCCCGGCCCGACCGGGTACGGCCTCGGGTGGCTCATGACGTCTCCACCCGGGCCAGCGCGGCCCGCATGGCGGTCCCGAACGCGTCGACCGAGCCGTCGAGGGCCTTGAGCTCACGGGGTCCGAGCAGGGTCGTGTGGCTGCCGTCGGCCCGCACCCCGAGCACCACGGGTAGGCCGCTGACCGCGCACGCAGCGGCCTCGTCGGGCGTCGTCTCGTTGCGGTGGACCAGGCGAACGTGCACGGGCAGGACCGCGGCCATCTCGTCCCAGGCCCGCTTGCGCCGCACGGGGCCGTGCGTGACGTCGCACAGCGAGCACTCGGTGCGGCCGAGCAGGTGCCCGACGACGTAGGTGAGCTCACCGACGACCCCGCCGTCGGCGGCGTACACCCCGACGGCCTCGACCACGTGCGCTGACATGGCCCAACGCTAATCCGCAGCGCCCTGCGGCCCGTTCAGGCTTCGACAAACCCCGCTCAGCAGGGCGGATGCCGTGGGTGCGGTCAGCGTCGCAAGCGGTAGCCCGCGCCCCGCACCGTCTCGATCCGGTCGCGGCCGACCTTGGAGCGCAGCTGGGCGACGTAGACGTCGACGACGTTCGACCCCGGGGCGAAGTCGAAGCCCCACACGAGGTCCAGCAGCTGCTCGCGCGAGAGCACCTGGCCGGCGTGGCGCATCAGGGTCTCGAGCAGCTGGAACTCGCGCTCGGTCAGGTCGTGATCCGCGCCCCCCACCGTCAGCCGCCGCTCGAGCAGGTCGAGCTCGACGTCACCGGCCGTCAGCCGCGTGTCGTCGGCCCGCGGGGAGCCAGCGCCCACCCGCCGCGACTCGGCCAGGCGCAGCGCCACCCTGGCCTCGAGCTCGGCGAAGTGGAACGGCTTCACGACGTAGTCCGTGGCGCCGGTGGTGAGGCCCGCGACGGTGTCGCGCACCCCTCCCCGGGCCGTCAGCACGATGACGGGGACGTCACTGCCGCTCCCCCGCAGGTCGGCCAGGACCTCGAGCCCGTCGCGGTCCGGAAGGCCGAGGTCCAGCACGACCAGGTCGATGTCGCCGGCCAGGGCCAGGTGCAGGCCCGTGGTGCCGTCCGCAGCGACCGAGGTCGTGTGCCCGGCCGCGCGCAGGCCGCGGTCGAGGAAGTCGGAGATGCGCGTCTCGTCCTCGACGATCAGGATGCGTGCCACCGGATCACCCTCTCACCGGGAGGTGCAGGCGAACCCGCGCCCCGGCAACCGTGTCGTCGATGACGACCTCACCGTGGTGGGCCCGGGCGATACCCGCGACGATCGCGAGACCGAGGCCCGCTCCGTCGGCGCGTGACGTGCCGGCCCGCACGAAGCGCTCGAGCACCCGGGCCCGCTGCTCGGGGGCGATGCCCGGGCCGCTGTCGTGCACCCACAGGTCGACCGAGTCGCCGCTGATCGCGCTGCCGATCCGGATGAGGTCGCCGGGCTCGGTGTGGGCCACGGCGTTCTCGGCGAGCTGGAGCATGGCCTGGAGCACGCGCTGCTCGTCGGCACTGAAGAACCCGGCACCGACCTCGTCGAGCTGCCAGTCGCGGTCGGCGAGCGATCGCGCGCGGGTGAGCACGCCGAGGGTGAGCTCGCTCAGCTCGACCGACCCGAGGACGACGAAGTCCGGGCCGTCCGAACGGGCGAGGGTGAGCAGGTCCTCGACGAGGCGCCCCATGCGGTCGAGCTCGTCGAGGACCACGGCCATGGATGCCGCGCGCTCGGCTGGCACCTCGCTCAGGGTCTCGAGGTTGCCCCGCACGATGGTGATGGGCGTGCGCAGCTCGTGGCTGGCGTCGTCGAGGAACTGCCGCTGGTCGGCGAAGGCGTGCTCGAGCCGGTCGAGCATGCCGTTGAACGTGCCCGCGAGCTGGGCGACCTCGTCGGTCCCGCGAACCTCCAGGCGCCGCGACAGGTCGGAGGCACCGATCTCCTCGGCCGCGCGGCGCACGTCATCCACCGGTCGCAGCACCCGGCCCGCGGCCACCCAGGCCAGTGCGCTGGCGATGAGGAGTCCGACGGCACCCGCACCGAGGAGCACGTACGTGACGACGTCGACCTCGCGCCGCTCCAGGTCGCGGAACACGCCCACCACCAGCGCCCCACGCGTCGTCGAGCCCTCGACGAGCACCGGGACGACGCGGTAGGTGACCACGCCGCGCTCGGTCCGGACCTGACCGGTGCGGGTGTCCTGGGCGGCGGCGAAGGCGGCCACGGCATCCGGATCGAGGTCCAGACGGGCCGGCGGCTCCTGCGCGACGCGGCTGACCGGCACCCCGTCCACCAGCCCGATGAGGGTCTCGTTCGTCTGGGGGATGCTGCGCTGGAGGTGCAGCTGGAGGAGCCGTCGGGGGTCGTCGAACGGTGCCCGGGTCACGGGGTCGATGCCGGTCTGGGCCAGCGCGCGGAACTCGTCGACCTCCTGCGTCAGGGTGGCGTCGATGCGGTCGTCGACGCGCGCCATGAGGTACTGGCGGGTGATGACGAGGCTGACGAGCAGGGCCAGCGCGACCAGGGCCAGCTGGACGAGCAACAGCCGGGCCCTGGCCGAGTCGCGAGGGCGCCAGGACCGCGCGGCTGACTCAGCCAACGGTGAACTCGAAGTCGTCGTCGACCGCGTCGCCGTCGTCATCGACGACCCCGGCGTCGGTGGTCGGGTCGAACCGGCCGTCACCGTCATCGGCGTACAGGAGGGCGACCAGCTCACCGCTCACCTGCACGGGGGTGGTCAGGTCGATCGTGACGGGGCGCGTGGTGCCGGCCCTCACCAGGGCGCTGCCGAGCACCGCTCGACTCCGGGGGTCGATGACGACGACGTGCCCGTCGGTGGTGGGCAGGCGTACCTCCCGGACGAGAACCGTGGTGCCGTCGCCGCGCTGGTCGTCGACGCCCACCTCGGCGTCGTCGTCTCGCACGACAGCCACGACCGGGGCAGCGCCTCCGGACTGCGCGGAGGCCGTCGGCGTGGGCGACGGGGTGCCGGATGCCGTTGCGTCGTCGTTCGCTGGCGAGCCGGACAACACGATGGGGGCACCGATGACCTCGGGCTCGGGGTCGTTGCCGCAGGCGCTGACCGCGAGCGCCACGACGGCCACGAGGGCCACCGATGCGGCGCGTCGAGGGGCTCGCGCAGCAGGCTGCCCGGCGGGAGTGCTCGCTCCACGGGCGGTGGCAGCTCGGGTCGTGCGCATGGGGACCATCGTGCCTCGTCCGGGTGAGCGCAGCGTGAGTGCTTCATGAAGGATCCTTCATGCGCGGGCGGTTTCGCCGGTTCACCCCGAGCAGCAGAAATGCCCCCGACCGGAGTCGAGGGCATCATCTGAGCCGCCTATCGGAATCGAACCGATGACCTATTCATTACGAGTGAATCGCTCTGGCCGACTGAGCTAAGGCGGCGTGCGCCCGAGCAGGCTCAGGCACGCCGCACGAGTATACGAGTCGACCGCGGTCGGCGCGAATCCCGCCCCTGCTCAGGGCGCGAGGGAGGACCAACCAGCCCGGACGCATCCCACCTCGTCAGCAGGACAAGCCGTCCTCGGGCACGGTGCCCTTGAGGTAGTAGGCATCGACCGCCTTGTCGACACAGTCGTTCGAGCGCGTGTAGGCCGTGTGCCCGTCACCGTCGAAGGTGATGAGCGAGGCGTCGGCGAGCTGGTCGCGCAGCCGCACCGACCACTCGTAGGGGGTGGCGGGGTCACGGGTCGTGCCGATGACGACGATCGGCGCCGCACCCTGCGCCGCGACGGTCTTCGGCTCACCGGTGGGCTCGATCGGCCAGAACCCGCACGGCAGCGAGCTCCACATGAGGAACGGCCCCCACGTGGGCGCGTCCGCCACCGACTCCTGAGCCAGGCGGGCCCGCTCGGCCACGTCGTTCGTCTCCGGCTTGTCGAGGCAGTTGACCGCGTAGATGACCTCCATGATGTTGCCGGCGTACTGGCCCCCGGGGTTGCGGTCCGCGTACTGGTTCGCGAGCTGCATGAGCGAGGTGCCGTCGCCCTTGAGCGCCTCGAACATCGAGTCCACGAGGGTTCGCCACTGCCCCTGGTCGTACATGGCGGCAGCGATGCCCAGCGAGGCCCAGCCCTCGGTGAGCTGGGGAACGGCGTTGTCGCCGGTGCGCGGCAGCGGGTTGCTGTCCACCGCGAGCAGGAAGGCGCGCAACCCCTCCATGACCTCGTCGACGGAGGTCCCGAGCGGGCAGTCCCCCTCCTCGACGCAGTACGCAGCCCACTCGCGGGTGGCTCGTTCGAAGCCCTTGGCCTGACCGAGGTTGATCTCCTCAGCCGTGAGGTCCGGGGCGACGACACCGTCGAGCACCATCCGGCCGACCTGCTCCGGGAAGAGGTCGGCGTAGATGGTGCCGAGGTAGGTGCCGTAGGACTTGCCGAGGTAGGTGAGCTTCTCCTCGCCGAGCGTCGCTCGCAGGATGTCCATGTCGCGTGCGGCGTCCTGCGTGGACACGTGCCCCAGCAGCGGCCCCGCAGTGTTGGCGCAGCTCTGGCCCAGGCCCTCGGCGGTCTTGGCGAACGCCTGCTCCTCTGCCGGGTCGTCCGGGGTGGGGTCCGACCCGAGGAAGGTGTCGAGCTCGGCGTCGGTGAGGCAGTCGATCGGAGCCGACCGGCCGACCCCGCGCGGGTCGAAGCCGACGACGTCGTAGGCGTCGCGCACTCCCTTGCCGACGATGAAGTCAGCCGCCCGCGCGTAGTCCACCCCGGATCCGCCGGGGCCACCCGGGTTCACGACGAGCGAGCCGATCCGCCTCGACTCACGCGCTGCCGGGACCTTGATGACCGAGACCTCGATGGTGTCGCCCTGCGGCTGCGCGTAGTCGAGCGGAACCGTGAGCGTGGCGCACTGCGCCCCTTCGCATTCGCTCCACGCGAGCTGCTGGCTGTAGAAGGAGGAGAGTCCTTCGGCACCGGGCGGTGGGGTCTGCGGCGCCACCGAGGTGCGCTCGTCGCCGGAGCCGCCGATCCCGGGGATCGTGCAGCCGGACGCCATCAGGGCGGCGGCCGTGACACCGGCAAGGGCAGCGAACCGACGGCGTCTCATGGCTCGCACGATAAGCGAGCAAGCTGCCCAGGGCGGAATCGAGCAGGTCACGATCCGGTCGCGGCGGCACGTCGGGTGACCGCCATCGAGTCCTGCTGGCAGGGGGTCGGATGCCGGCGGGTCGCCTCAGCGGGGCAGCCGCAGCTGCAGGGACATCGCCTCGAGGGCCAGGAGCGGGTTGACGTTGGCGCCGATGCGCTCGCGGGCCGTGCCGATCGCGTCCATGGCCCGCAGCAGGGCCTCGGCCTCGAAGACCTCGCTGACTCGCTGCACCACCTGACGACTGTCCTCGTTGATGAGCGGCGTCCCGGCACCGGTGCGCAGCACGAGCGCGTCGCGGTACACCGACAGCAGGTCGACCAGGGAGCGGTCGATGACGTCGCGGGTGAAGCGCGTGGCCCGGGTCTTCTGCTCCTTCTCCAGCGACGACAGCTGCGAGCGGATGTGCGGCGGCTGGGTGCGTGCCGACGGGTCGGCCCCGAGCACCTCCATCAGCCGGACCCGCTCTGCGGCGTCCCGCTCGCTGGAGGCCGCGGCCGACTCCTCCGTCGCGATGGTGACGAGGTCGCCGGCCGCCCCCACGGCATCCCCGACGCTCGAGATCTTCGCTGCAAGAGCCACGACGTCGTGGCGACGGATGCGCGCGTGCTCGTCACGGGCGAGCCTGCGGGCCAGACCGACGTGCGACTGGGCGGCCCGCGCGGCGTACAGCGCCATCGGCGGGTCGACCCCGTCGCGCCGGGTGAGCAGGTCGGCGACGGCCTCGACCGACGGGGTGCGCAGGCGAACGTGCCGCGAGCGCGAACGGATCGTGATGATGACGTCCTCGACGGAGGGAGCGCACAGCATCCACACCGTCCGGGGAGTGGGCTCCTCGAGAGCCTTGAGCAGTGCGTCGGCCGCGCGCTCGGTGAGGCGGTCGGCATCCTCGACGATGATGATCCGGTAGCGGCCGACGGACGGGCTCCTGGCGGCGAGCTGCACGAGGTCGCGCGCCTGCTCGACCTTGATCGTCAACCCTTCGGTCGCGATGACGTCGACGTCGGCGTGGGTGGCCTCCAGCGCCGTGCGGCACTCGCGGCAGGTGCCGCAGCCACCGTCCGGGCAGAGCAGGGCGGCAGCGAAGGCGCGGGCCGCCACCGAGCGACCCGACCCGGGCGGGCCGGTGAACAGCCAGGCGTGGGTCATCGCCGCGGGGGTTGTCACCGCGTGCTCCAGCGTCGCGACGGCCACCTCCTGACCGATGACGTCTCGCCAGACGCTCACGGCGCAGCACCCGGGTCTGCGCCCACGAGGCCCATCCCCTCGAGTCGGGCGAGCACCTGCTCGTGCAGGCGCTCCGGGGGCTGCGTGCCGTCGAGGACGAGGTAGCGGTCCGGGTGCTCGGCCGCCATCGTGAGGAAGTGGTGGCGAATGGCCTCGTGGAAGGGGTCGGCCTCGGACTCGAGCCGGTCGTGGGTGCCGCCCCGGCGGCGGCGGCCCTCGGCAGCGGTGATGTCGACGATGACCGTGAGGTCGGGCACGAGCCCGCGCACCGCCCACATCTGCAGGTCGTGCACCTCTGCCGCGCCGAGGTCGCGCCCCGCCCCCTGATAGGCGACGGAGGAATCGGTGTAGCGGTCGGTCAGCACCACCTCGCCCCGCTCGAGCGCCGGGCGGACCAGCTGGTCGACGTGGTGGGCCTTGTCCGCGGCGAAGAGCAGGGCCTCGGCCCGCGGTGAGACGTGGTCACCGTGCAGGACGAGGTCGCGGATCGCCGCACCGAGTTCGGTGCCGCCGGGCTGGCGGGTGACCGTGACCGTGCGCCCGCGGGCACGCAGCGCCTGCGCGAGCAGCCGCACCTGGGTCGACTTGCCCGCGCCGTCGCCACCCTCGAAGGCGATGAACAACCCGTCGTGTCCTGTCACGCAGGCGAGCCTAGGCCAGTGCGGCGACAGGCTCAGCCCACGTCGTGCCGGTCGGCGTTGGCGTGGATCGCGTCGTGAACGTACTGCGCGAGCCGCGGCGCGAGGTCCTCGTAGGTCTTGGTGAACCGCGGGTCGGCGACGTACATGTCGGCCAGGCCGCGGTGGAACGTGTGGTCCAGGTCGTAGAACCGCTGCGCGATGTGCTCGCGGTGCGCCTCGGCCACAGCCATCGCCTCGTCCGAGTTGGGGGCGGCACCCGAGGTGAGGGCGGCCACGAACGCCGCGTTGACGGCATCCATCTCGGCCTTGACCTGCTCCCAGTCGGCCGGGGTGTAGCGCTTGGTGCGTGACGCCGACTGCTTCCAGGCGGTGGTCTCACCCCAGCGCTGCTCGGCCTCGGCCTGGTGGTCCTCGGAGAAGCCGTCGCCGAACAGGCCCTTGAGCTCCTCGGTCGTCGCGGGTCGGTCGTTCATTTCTGCCTCCAGTGCTGCGTCGATGGCCGAGACGAGGTCGGTGAGCTCGCCCAGCCGGGTCAGGACCACCTCGCGCTGGCGTCGCAGGTGCTCGGATGCCGTCCCCTGCCCGTCGAGCAGGTCGCGCACCTCGGTGAGCGGCAGGCCGAGCCGACGGTAGGTGACGACGGTCGCGAGCCGGGCCAGGTCGGCGTCCGTGTAGAGGCGGTACCCGGCGTGGGTGCGCGCGCTCGGCACGACGAGACCCTGCGCGTCGTAGTGGTGCAGGGTGCGCACCGTGACGCCGAAGGTCTGTGACACCTGGCCCACCGTGAGGTCCACGGATGCAGTGTGCTGGCTCGTTGCGGTCATGTCACCACCATGACGCCTCACGTCGCGTGAGGGTCAAGCCGGATGCCGCAGGTCAGCCCTTCGGGGTGTTGTCGAACCAGTTCGCCAGGGCGGTGGCCAGACCGATGTCCCCACGGGCCTTGATCTTGCCCATCATGAACATCATTGCCGGGTTCCCGGACCCGGTGATGAGCTTGAAGAACTCCACGGGGCCGAGCATGAGCGACAGGTCGGGTGCGTCGCTCGCGCCCGGTTCGATGCGGCAGGTGCCGTTCTCGACGACGACCGCATAGGTGTCGCTGCTGTCGCCCGGGCCCCCGGTGATGCGGAAGTCGATCCGCGCGTTGCGGTCGCCGGCCTTGTCGGGGAGGAACTGCGCGGGGAAGTGCGCGAAGACCTTCTCGAGGATCTCCTGACGGTGCTCACCGGCGAGGTCGGAGCGGATGTCGGCGTCGGACATGCCCTTGATGAGGGCGAACATGCCATCGGGCGACAGCGATGCGAGGGTCTCGGGGTTCAGCGGCATGACAACTCCGGGGTCGTGCCCCGGTCATGGACGGCCCGGGCTGTCCCCAGAACCTACTGTCGAGTAACCGTCGGGGCAAGGGCGCCACGCGCCGCCCCCGGGGCGCAGAGTCGCTCCACGAGGTCGGCACCCTCGCGCCCCGCGTCATGGCTGCGCATCTCCACCCCGATGCGCTGCGCGGCGGCACGGTACCCCGGGTCGTGCAGCACCCGACGCACAGCGGCACGCAGCCGGCGCGGTGACGGGCTCGTCGTGCGCATCCGCACCCCGACACCGCTCCACCGGATCCGGGCACCGATCTCGGCCTTCTCCTCGGTCGACCCGACCTGGGCCAGGGGCACCCCGTGGTGAAGGGCGGTCGTGACCCCCGTGAATCCGCCGTTGGCGACGCACACGTCGACGTGTGGCAGGAGCAGGTCGTAGGGGACGAACTCGCACACCCGGGCGTTCGCGGGCAACGGCGCCCCCAGAGCGGCGACGAGGTCGGGTTCGGCCACACGCCCCGTGGTGACGACGACGAGGACGTCCTCGTCGGCCAGGGCGCGCAGGGCCGGCACGACCAGCTCGCGCATGTCCGGCCGGATGCTGCCCTGTGTCACGTGGACCACCGGGCGCCTCGAGGTCAGCACCTCATCCCACCACGGCGGGGGCATCCAGTTCGCCGGCGGGTCCGGTCGCAGCGCACCGATCCACCGCACGGATGCCGGCATGTTCGGGGTCGGGTACTCGAACGAGGGGGTGCACCCCTGGAGGTGCAGCAGCGGCGACATCGACACCTCGAGCACGCTGCGGCCATCAGGCGCCAGCCCCAGGTCAGCACGCAGCGCGTCGTGAGTGGCCTGCGCCTGCGCGAGGATCCATCGTCGGGTGGCCGTGCGCACGGCGTGGTTGCGCAGCCGGGACAACGGACCGGACATGGGCTGGAACCCCGGCCCGAACGCCGGGGTCGGCCCGTGGGCGTGCGCGATCGGCCCGTCCCCGATGGTCGCGTAGGGCACCCCGTGCACCTCGGCCAGCAGGCTCACTCCGTAGGAGAGCCCGTCACAGAGGATGACGTCGACCGGCTGCTCGGCCAGCAGGGCGGACAGGTCGGCGATGCGGTTGCGGGCCCCACCGACGAACACGTCCGCGTAGGCCCGGCCGATCGCCCGGGGCCCGCGCAGCCCGGCCAGCTGGGGGAACTCCTCGAGCAGCCGTTCCCCATCGAAGTCACGGGTGCGCCCGTACGGCACGGGCGTCGCGCCGACGGCCTCGACGTCGTCGTGGAAGTGGCGGCTGGCGAACCACGCCACCTCGTGCCCGCGCTCGACGAGCCGCGCCACGATCGGCAGGGCATTGCGGGTGTGGGCCGGTACGGGGACCGTCACGACGAGGACACGAGACACCGCGGGTCACTCCTTGGTCGCGGTCGACTTTCGCGTCGCCGTCTTCGCCGTGGTCTTTGCCGTGGTCTTCGCTGCCGTCTTGGTCGCGGACTTCGTGGCCGTCTTCTTCACCGCGGTCTTCTTCACCGCGGTCTTCTTCACCGCGGTCTTGCGGGTCGTGGCCTTCTTCGCCGGTGCCTTCTTCGCGGTGCGCTTGACCGGCCCGCGGGCCCGCTTGTCGGCGAGCAGCTCGTACCCGCGCTCGGGCGAGATCTGCTCGGGGTCGTCGTCCTTGCGCAGGGTCGCGTTCGTCTCGCCGTCGGTGACGTACGGGCCGAACCGGCCGTCCTTGACGACGACCGGCCGCCCCGACACGGGGTCGTTGCCGAGCTCGGCCAGCGGCGGCTTGGCCGCGGCCCGCCCGCGCTGCTTGGGCTGCGCGTAGATCGCGAGCGCCTGCTCGAGGGTGATGTCGAACAGCTGCTGCTCGGTCTCGAGTGAGCGCGAGTCGGTGCCCTTCTTCAGGTACGGCCCGTAGCGCCCGTTCTGCGCGGTGATCTCCTCGCCCGACTCGGGGTCGGCACCGACGACGCGCGGCAGCGACAGCAGCTTCAGGGCGGTGTCGAGGTCGATGGTCGCGAGGTCCATGTCCTTGAACAGGGATGCCGTGCGCGGCTTCGCCTTGACGGCCTTGCCTCGCGTCTTGGTCGCCCCCGCGGCCGGAGCCTCGTCGGGCAGCACCTCGGTGACGTAGGGGCCGTAGCGCCCTGCCTTGGCGAGGATGTCGCGCCCGGTGTCCGGGTCCTGGCCCAGTACCCGGCCGTCGTCGGCCGCGGTCGCGAGCAGCTCGCGAGCCATCGCGGGCGTGAGCTCGTCCGGGGCGACGTCGTCGTTGATGGTGGCGCGGCGCGGCGCGGCGGGTGCGCCGTCCTCACCCAGCGCGGCGGCATCCGTAACCTCGCCGGTCTTGGGGTCGATCCCCGCCGGGACGATCTCCTCGATGTACGGCCCGTACCGGCCGACCCGCACGACGATGCCGTCGCCGATGTCGATGGTGGAGATGGCTCGGGCGTCGATGTCGCCGAGGTCCTCGACGAGGTCACGCAGGCCCTGCGAGGACTTCGCCTCGTCGCCGAAGTAGAACCGGCGCAGCCACTCGGCGCGGCGGGCGTCGCCGCGGGCGATGGCGTCGAGGTCCTCCTCCATGGAGGCGGTGAAGCCGTAGTCGACCAGGCGCGGGAAGTGCTCTTCCATGAGCCGGGTCACCGCGAACGCGAGCCAGCTCGGGATGAGCGCCGACCCGCGGTTCGACACGTACCCGCGGTCCTGGATGGTTCCGATCGTCGAGGCGTAGGTCGAGGGGCGGCCGATCCCGCGCTCCTCCATCGCCTTGACGAGGGTGGCCTCGGTGTAGCGCGGCGGGGGCGAGGTCTCGTGACCCAGCGCCTCGGCCCGCACGGTGCGCAGCGTGGCGCCCTTGCCGAGCCGGGGCAGGCGGCGCTCCTCCTGCGCCTCGTCCTTGCGCTTGGTCGTCTGCTTCTCGTCGCGACCCTCCTCGTACGCGGCGAGGAAGCCGCGGAAGGTGATGACCGTGCCGGATGCCGACAGCTCGACGGACGCTGCCGGCGCACCGTCGGGCAGGGTCGCCCCCAAGCGGACCGACGCGGTCGAGCCGCGCGCGTCGGCCATCTGGGACGCGACCGTGCGCTTCCAGATCAGTTCGTAGAGGGCGAACTCCTCGCCGCGCAGCTCACCCTTGACCTGGGCGGGCGTGCGGAACCTGTCACCCGCCGGGCGGATGGCCTCGTGCGCCTCCTGGGCGTTCTTGACCTTCTTCTCGTAGCGGCGCGGCGAGTCCGGCACGTACTCGGCGCCGTAGAGCTCACGAGCCTGCTGACGCGCAGCCGACAACGCGGCATCCGAGAGCGAGGTGCTGTCGGTTCGCATGTACGTGATGTAGCCGTTCTCGTACAGCCGCTGGGCAACGCGCATGGCGTTGCGGCTGTTCAGGCGCAGCTTGCGCGAGGCCTCCTGCTGGAGGGTGCTCGTCGTGAACGGTGCGCTCGGGCGGCGCGTGTACGGCTTCTCGGAGACCTCGGTGACGACGACGTCGGATGCCGTGAGCGCGTCGGCGATGCCGCGCGCCGTGGACTCGTCGACCTGGACCGCCTTGGCGTTGGTCAGGGTGCCGTCGTCGGCGAAGTCGCGACCGGTGGCGACCCGGTTGCCGTCGACGCCGGTGAGGCGCGCGGTGAACAGGTTGGCCTCGGTGTCGGGGGTGACGTCGGCCTCGACGTCCCAGTAGCTGGCGGAGCGGAAGGCCATCCGCTCACGCTCGCGCTCGACGACGAGGCGGGTCGCGACCGACTGCACGCGGCCGGCGGACAGTCCGGCCTTCACCTTGCGCCAGAGCACGGGGCTGACCTCGTAGCCGTAGAGGCGGTCGAGGATGCGGCGGGTCTCCTGGGCGTCGACGAGGTGGGTGTCGACGTCGCGGGTGGTGTTGGCGGCGCGCTGGATGGCTTCCTTGGTGATCTCGTGGAAGACCATGCGCTTGACCGGAACGGTGGGCTGGAGCGTCTCGAGCAGGTGCCACGCGATGGCCTCGCCCTCGCGGTCCTCATCAGTGGCCAGGTAGAGCTCGTCGGCGCCCTTGAGCAGCGCCTTCAGTTCGCGGACCTTCTTCTTCTTGTCGGCGTCGACGACGTAGAAGGGCTCGAAGTCGGCGTCGATGTTGACTCCGAAGCGGCCGAACGGGCCCTTCTTCATCTCGGCGGGCATCTCGCTGGGGGTCGGGATGTCGCGGATGTGGCCGACCGAGGCCTCGACGTCCCAGTCGGGGCCGAGGTACCCCGCGATCGTGCGGGCCTTTGCCGGGGACTCGACGATGACGAGCTTGCGTCCTGCCAAGGGGTTCACCTGTTCCGTTTCCGTTTACCCACGTGCAGCGGATTCGTCGCTGCTCCGACGTGGGAACGCCCTGACCGTAGCGCCCCGCCCCGGGAGAAGCACAAACGGCCCCTCCTGCGCGGGGTCAGGCGATCTCCTTGGTGAGCACCCGCCACGTGCCGACCGCGAACGGCAGCCCCAGCCACAGCAGGGATGCCGTGCCCAGGTGCGCCCACTCGGTGCCGCCCATCGAGCCCGCCATCAGCGGTTCGCTGGCGACGAGCAGGTCGACCCAGGGGGTGAACCGCTCGAGGGCGACGACGATCGTCGTCGCCACGGTGAACACCACCGGCAGCAGCAACGAGGTGACGATCGCTGCCGGGGTGTTGAGGAAGAGCAGACCGAACGCAAGCCCTTGGACGAGGTAGATCGTCAGCAGGAGCAAGAGCTTGGCGACGACCGCGGGCTCGTACGACCAGTCGGCAGGGCCGTCGCGCAAGGTGGTCGACGCGACGTAGAACAGCGCACTCGCGACGATCGTCAGGACGAGGACCGTCAGGGAGAGGAGCACGACGGCCAGCAGCTTGGCCACGACGACCCGCCCGCGTCGCGGCTCCAGGGTGAAGGTCACGAGCGCCGTCCGCTGGCTCCACTCGGTCGTGGCCGTGAGGATGCCGAGAATCGGCAGGAGCAGGCTGAGCGGCATGGTCGCCACGCTGAGCAGCCCCATGAACCCGAGGCCGTCGGACTCCCCCCAGATGAGCATGACCGCCAGGGTGAGCGCCGTCAGCAGGGCGGTGATCCCCAGCAGCCACGCCCCCGACCTGGTGTCGACGATCTTGCGTCGCTCCACCTCGAGGAGCCGACGGAAGGGGATGCCGGGGCTCCCCTCGAGAGGTGCGTGAACAGCATCCGGTGTGGTGGGTGCGGAAGCGGGGGTCGTCGTGGTGGTCATGCCGCCACCTCCCGGGCGTCGTCGGCGGTGAGTCTGAGGAAGAGGTCCTCAAGGCCCTGGGCCCCGTGCGGGCGGAGGTCGGTGACGACGATCCCCGCGGCGAGGGCGATGCGGGCGACGTCGACCGGTTCGGCCTCGACGACGACGCCGGATGCCGTGGCCGCCGCGGCGTGACCGGCGGCTTCCAGCGCGGCGACGAGTGCGGCATCGTCCAGCGAGCGGGCGATGGCGCCGAGGCCGTCGACCAGCTCGGCCACCGGTCCCTGCGCGACGATCCGGCCGCGCCCGATGACGACGATGTCGTCGGCGACGGCCTGCACCTCGGCGAGCAGGTGCGAGGAGAGCAGCACCGCTCCCCCACGGTCGGCGAAGTCGCGCAGGAGGCCGCGCATCCAGTGGATGCCCTGCGGGTCCAGGCCGTTGGCCGGCTCGTCGAGCACGAGCACCCGGGGGTCCCCGAGGAAGGCCCCGGCCAACCCGAGTCGCTGGCGCATGCCGAGGGAGTAGGTGCGCACGCGGCGCCCCGCCTCGTCGTCGGTGAGCCCGACGAGGCGCAGCACCTCGTCGACGCGGGTGCGCGGGACGCCGATGGCGATCGAGGCCAGGGTCAGCGCCTCGCGACCGGTGCGGCCGGGGTGCTGCGCCGAGGCGTCGAGCATGACGCCGACGTGGGAGCCGGCGTTGGGCAGGTCGCGGTAGGCGCGGCCCAGCACGGTGGCGTGTCCGCTGGTGGGTGGGGTCAGCCCGGTCAGCATCCGCATGACCGTTGACTTGCCGGCGCCGTTGGGGCCGAGGAAGCCGGTGACCGTCCCGGGCCGCACGGTGAAGGTGGCGCCGTCGACGGCGGTGACGCTGCCGTAGCGCTTGGTGAGATTCTCGACTCTGATCATGGGAACCAGCCTGCAAGCGAGGGTGCGGGGCGCACATCGGCCAGCGGACGGCATCCACCCCCGACCTTGGTCTATGTCTCGGCGCTGCCGGGGCGACCTTCAGCCGACGCGCACGAGGTCGGCGCGCTCGTAGCGTCGGTGCATGGATACTGACGGCATGACGACACCCCCACCGCTGCGCTGGTGGGAGCACGCCTGGCGCCTGGGACTCGCCGCGCTCGTGAGCCTGGCCGCGTTCGTCGTCACCGTCGGAAGGTTCGCGGAGGCCGACTACGAACCGAGCGGGGCCGAGGCGTTCTGGATCCTGCTGGCAGATCCCGTGCTGGGGCTCGCGGCCTTCGTCATCGTCCTCGTCCGTCGCCGCTGGCCCTTCGTGGTGGCCGCGCTCACCGCTGCCTTCTCGGCGGTCTCCTTGTTGGCGCTCGGCCCGGCGACCCTGGCCCTGGCGTCCTTGGCGACGCGGCGACGCCCCCGTGAGCTGGCCCCCGTGGTTGCCCTGACCATCGCGGCGACCGTGTCGATGGAGACGCTGTACCCCAGCATCGAGCGAGAGTCGTGGTGGGTTGGCGTCCTGTCCGGCGTCCTGGGCGGCGCCGTCGTCATCGCCGTCGTCGTCGCGATCGGCTACGCGGTCGGCGCCGACCGCGAGGGCCGGCACACCCTGCGCGAGCGCGCCGAGACCAACGAGCGCGAGCAGCAGGCCCGCGTCGCCGCAGCCCGCGCCGAGGAGCGCACCCGCATCGCCCGCGAGATGCACGACGTCCTGGCCCACCGCATCTCACTGGTGTCGATGCACGCCGGCGCGCTGACCTACCGCGATGACCTGCCGCGGGAGCAGCAGGTCGCCGTCGCCCGCACGATCGAGGACAACGCGCAGCTCGCGATGTCCGACCTGCGCACGGTGCTCGGGGTGCTGCGCAGCGACGCCGCTGCCGACGGCATGCCCGAACCACCCCAGCCGGGGACGGAGGACCTGCCGGCGCTGGTCGCCGAGGCGGAAGTCGCAGGCATGCGGGTGCTGCTCGACAACCAGCTGACGCAGGCTCCGCCGGCGACGACGGGGCGCACCCTCTACCGGATCGTCCAGGAGTGCCTGACCAACGCCCGCAAGCACGCCCCTGCGTGCTCGGTGACGGTGAGCATCGAGGGCGGCCCGGGCGAAGGCGTCGAGGTCGTCGTGAGCAACCCGCTGCCGGTCGGCGCCGCGAGCCCCGAGCGGCTGCGCGGGCTGGGGCTGCTCGGGCTCGATGAGCGCGTTGCGCTGCTCGGCGGGTCGCTGGACCATGGCGAGACCGGTGGCCGCTTCGTCGTGCGCGCGTCGCTACCGTGGGCGGCATGAACGGGGCATCCGCGGCCCCGGTGCGGGTCGCCATCATCGACGACGACCCGCTGGTGCGGGCCGGGCTGGCGATGATCCTCGGGGGCGATCCGACGCTGTCGGTCGTCGGCGAGGCTGGTGACGGGGCGGATGCCGTGGCGCTCGTTCGCGAGGTCGCCCCCGACGTCGTGCTCATGGACATCCGGATGCCACGCCGCGACGGCCTGGCCGCCACCGGCGACCTGCTGGCACTGCGTGAGCCACCGAAGGTGCTCGTGCTGACGACCTTCGATGCCGACGAGATGGTGCTGGCGGCGCTGCGGGTGGGGGCCCACGGGTTCCTGCTCAAGGACACCCCGCCGGCCCGGCTCGTCGAGGCCGTGCACGCGGTGGCTGCCGGGCTGCCGATCCTGTCGCCGCACGCGACGTCAGCCCTCATCGCCGAGGTGGCCACGCGGGATGCCGCTGGGCCGAGTTCCGCTGACCGCCGCCGGGTCGCTGCCCGTGCTGCTCTCGAGGCGCTGACCGAGCGTGAACTCGAGGTGGCCGCCGCGCTCGGCCGAGGGCTGAGCAACCGGGAGATCGGGAGCGCGCTGTACCTCAGCGTGGCGACGGTCAAGGCCCACGTCGGACGCATCCTGACCAAGCTCGGGCTCGAGAACCGCACCCAGGTGGCGATCCTGGTTCACGACGCCGACCTGGGCGACGACGAGAACTGAAGCGGACGGCATCCGCCCGGCTGAGGGTCGAGGGGCGCGCGCCGGTGAGCGGACGGCATCCGTCTCGTTCGTGACATGCGGGGCGCGCGACATGTCGCGCGCTCCGCATGTCACCAGTCGGACGCGGAATACCGCACCGGGGCAATGTAGTTGTAGGTTGAACTATCTGCCCCGAGGAGCCCCACCATGTCAGCAGCAACCACGCAGACGTCCGAGCGCCAGCCGGTGCTCTACCTCAGCCACGGCGCGCCGCCGCTGGCCGACGACACGACGTGGACCGGCGAGCTCGCCGCGTGGTCGAGCGACCTGCCGCGGCCGAGCTCGGTGCTCATCGTGTCGGCGCACTGGGAGCTGGCCCCCATCGCCGTCTCGGCGACCTCGGGTGACGTGCCGCTGCTCTACGACTTCTGGGGCTTCCCCCAGCGCTACTACGAGGTCACCTACGACGCCCCGGGCGCACCCGAGCTGGCGCAGTCGGTGGCCGGGCTGCTGTCCGGCGTCGGCGAGAGCCTGCACCAGGACCCCTCGCGTGGCCTCGACCACGGCGCCTACGTGCCGCTGAAGGAGATGTTCCCGCAGGCCGACATCCCCGTGCTACAGCTCTCGATGCCGACCCTGGACCCGCAGCGGCTCTTCGCCCTCGGGGAGCGACTGGCCCCGCTGCGCGACGAAGGGGTGCTCATCGTCGGGTCGGGCTTCACCACGCACAACCTCGCGTGGTTCAACCCCTCGGCGCCCTCGGACGCCGCACCGCCGACGCCGTCGGCCGAGTTCGACCACTGGGCTGCCGAGGCCGTCGGGCGGGGCGATGTGGATGCCGTGCTCGACTTCCTCGCCAAGGCACCCGCCGCTCGGGAGGCGCACCCGCGCACCGAGCACTGGGCTCCGCTGTACGTCGCCCTGGGTGCGGCGTCTGCGTCGGGTGGGGTGGATGCCGCGAGCGTCATCGACGGCTTCTGGTACGGCCTGAGCAAGCGCTCCTGGCAGTTCGCCTGACCCTTACGCGAGGTGGCGGTTCAGGAAGTCGCCGATGCGCCGCCACGCATCGTCGGCGGATGCCGCGTCGGGCCCGACCCGCATCACCCACCGTGAGATGGGGGTCGCGAACCACGGAACGTCGGCCTGCTCGTTGAGGAAGGCATGTCCCGCCGACGGGTACTCGCGAACGTCGTGCGGCACCGCTCGTGCGGCCAGCGCCGCCTCGAGGGTCGACGCCGCTCCGCGCAGGTACAGGTCGCGCCCGCCGTAGCTCGCCACCACGGGGCAGGCCCCGTCGAGGGTCGACAGGTCCGCCGGCAGCGCCCCGTAGTTGACGACGGCGGCATCCCAGCCCGGTCGCCCGGCCAGCACCAAAGCGAAGCCGCCGCCGAGACAGAACCCGATGACCCCGACCGCGCCGCTGCAGCGTGGGTCGGCCAGCGCGGCATCCCTCACCGCCTCGATGTCATCGAAGGTGCGGCCGCTGCCGCGACGCAGCGCCCGGAAGGTCTGGGCCAGACAGGCCATCCGTCGGCCGCGAGCCAGCAGGTCCGGCGCGAGGACGAGATAGCCCATGGCCGCGAGGCGATCAGCGTGCCGACGCATCTCGTCGTCGAGACCGAACACCTCGTGCACGAGGACCAACGCAGGCCACGGGCCCTCCCCCGACGGAACCGCCCGGTACAGCGGGAGGTCACCGACCGTCGTCATGCCTGCCGTCAGCGCGCTCATGGCCCCGATCCTGCCGGACGACAGCGGGCCCCGGCCCAGAAACGGCGTGTCCGGCGGTTGCACGCAGGAACTGTCTGAGAAGTCTCACGCGGGGCTAAGGGGCTCTGCACGGGAGGAGAATTGAGGTGGCAGCCGCCTGTGTCGGCGGTTGTGTGGAGGTGTCGGAAATGACTGAGACCCTGCAACGGCCCGTGGTCACGGGTCGCGAACGTCTGAACCCCGCTGCAGATGCATTCCTGTACGCAGCGATGGTCTTCCTCGCCGCGGTGGGAGTCCAGGAGGGCCTTGCGCTCCTGTTCTCCGGCGGCGACCTGGCCGGCTGGACGCCACCCGTCTGGCTCGAGGTGGTCGGCGCGCTCGGGATGCCGCTCGCGCTCATCGGCGGACCGCTCCTCGCGTGGCGGGTCCACGGTTGGCATCTTCGGTGGCGAGACCTCGTCGCTGCCGTTGTCGGAGCCCTGCTCGGCAGCACGGTGTTCGGGGTCGTGATGCTCCTCATCGTCTCGATGACCCGTCTGGTCCAGGGCCCCGCCATGGACGAGCAAGGTCCCTGGCTCGCCGGTGCCGTCGCCGCGCTGGCGGTCGTGGCGGCCCTCGCCAAGCCCGTCGCCGCGGCGGTGCGAGACCTCACCGGCGCCAAGGAGCACCCACGGCGTCACGGGCTACGGCTCGCGATCGTCGGTGTCGGCCTGGTTGCCGTCATCGCCAGCGTGTTCGTCGGCGGTGAGACGGCCGAGCTCGGCGTGTTCCTGCTGCTGCCCGCGGTACCGGCTGTGGGCGCCGTGGTCGCCATGGACTGGTGGCGCGAGAACCACCCGGCCTGACCCTCCTCAGACAACGGCGGGGATGCCGCTCTCCTCGTCGAGATCGGTCGCCGCACCAGCGAACTGGGCTGCGTACAAGGCGGCGAACGCGCCACCAGCGGCGAGCAGTTCGGCGTGTGAACCCCGCTCGACGATCCGCCCGGACTCCATGACGAGGATGAGGTCGGCATCCCTGATCGTCGAGAGGCGGTGGGCGATGACGAAGCTCGTGCGGTCCGACCGCAGCGCAGACATCGCGTGCTGCACGAGCAGCTCGGTGCGGGTGTCCACCGACGACGTCGCCTCGTCGAGGATGAGCAGCGACGGCGCCGCGAGGAAGGCCCGGGCGATGGTGATGAGCTGTCGTTCACCGGCGCTGATGTTGTCGGCCTCGGCGTTGAGCACCGTGTCGTAGCCGTCGGGCAGCATGTGCACGAACCGGTCGACGTAGGTGGCCCGGGCAGCCTCGAGCACCTCGGCGTCGGTCGCCCCCGGCCGCCCGTAGGCGATGTTCTCGCGGATCGTGCCGGAGAACAGCCAGGTGTCCTGAAGCACCATGCCGATGCGTGAACGCAGGTCGTGTCGGGTCAGCTCGGTGATGTCGACCCCGTCGAGGGTGATCCGACCCCCGTTCAGCTCGTAGAAGCGCAGCACGAGGTTGACCAGCGTCGTCTTGCCCGCCCCGGTCGGGCCGACGATCGCCACCGTCTGGCCCGGCTCGACGACGAGGTCGAGGTTCTCGATGAGCGGGGTGTCCTCCCGGTACGAGAACGACACGTCCTCGAACGCGACCCGCCCGCGAGGGTCGGTGATGCGTGCCGGGGTGACGGCATCCGGCTCCTGCTCCTCGGCATCCAGCACCGCGAACACCCGCTCGGCGGAGGCGACGCCGCTCTGCATGAGGTTGGCCATCGACGCCACCTGCGTCAGCGGCTGGGTGAACTGGCGCGAGTACTGGATGAACGCCTGCACGTCACCCAGGCTCATCGAGCCCGACGCGACCCGCAGCCCACCGACGACCGCGATGGCCACGTAGTTGAGGTTCCCGATGAACATCATCGTCGGCATGATGATGCCGCTGATGAATTGCGCCCGGAAGCTCGCGTGGTGCAGGGCGTCGTTGCGCACGGCGAAGTCGCGGTCGGCCTCGGCCTGGCGGCCGAAGACCTTGACGAGCTCGTGCCCGGTGAAGGACTCCTCCACGATGGCGTTGACCTCGCCGGTGCTCTTCCACTGCTGCACGAAGTGCTTCTGGCTGCGCTTGCCGATCATCGCCGTGACGACCATCGTCACCGGGATCGTCACGAGCGCGATGAGGGCGAGCAGCGGCGAGATCCAGATCATCATGCCGACCATGGCGACGACGGTCAGCAGTGAGGTGAGCAGCTGGCTCAGGGTCTGCTGCAGGCTCTGCGCGACGTTGTCGATGTCGTTGGTGACCCGGCTGAGCAGCTCACCGCGCGGCTGCCCGTCGACGTAGGGCAGGGGCAGCCGGTTCAGCTTGTCCTCGACGTCGCGACGCAGCGTGAAGATCGTGCGGTTGACCGCTCCGGTGAGCAGCCGCCCCTGGAGCCACTGGAGCAGCGCGGCGACCACGTAGATCGCGAGCACGATGAGCAGGATGCGCCCGAGGGCGCCGAAGTCGATGCCCGTGCCCGGCACGATGTCCTGCATCGCCGCGAGCATGTCGGCGATCTGCGTCTCGCCGCGGGCCCGCAGCGCCTGCACCGCCTGCTCCTGGGTGACCCCGGCCGGGATCTGGCGGCTGAACACGCCCGCGAAGATCAGGTCGGTGGCCGAACCGAGGATCTTCGGGCCGATCGCGTTGAGGGCGACGCTGCCGAGCGCCAGCAGCACGACGGCCCACACGATGAGCCGCTCGGGCGCCATGAGCGCGAGGACCCGCTTGGCCGACGGGAGGAAGTTCTGCGACTTCTCGGTCGGCATCCCGATCGCCGCGTGCGGCGGCCCACCACGGTGGGCGGATGCCGGGCCGCGCCGCTGTGCAGCCGCCTTCTCCTCCTCGTTGCGCACCTCACTCATGCCGCCTCCTCGATCGCTTGCTGGGATTGGACGATCTCGAGGTAGGTCGGGCAGGTCTCGAGCAGTTCCTCGTGGGTGCCGCTGCCGACGACCCGCCCCTCGTCGAGGACGACGATGCGGTCGGCGTGCAGGATCGTGGACACCCGCTGCGCCACGACGATCACCGCGGCGTCGCGGGTGACCGGGCGCAGCGCGGCGCGCAACCGGGCGTCGGTCGCGACGTCCAGAGCCGAGAAGGCGTCGTCGAAGAGGTAGATGTCGGCCTTGCTCACCAGGGCACGGGCGATCGCGAGCCGCTGCCGCTGACCGCCGCTGACGTTGGTGCCGCCCTGCGAGATCGGGGACTCGAGCCCGTCGGGCATCTCCCGCACGAAGTCCTCGGCCTGGGCGACGCGCAGGGCCTCCCACAGCTCGTCGTCGGTCGCGTCCGGGTCGCCGTAGCGCAGGTTGGAGGCGACGGTGCCGGTGAACAGGTAGGGCCGCTGCGGGACGAGCCCGATGTGCGACCACAGGTGTTCGGGGTCGGCGTCGCGCACGTCGACCCCACCGACGAGCACCTGCCCCGAGGTCACGTCGTGCAGGCGCGGCACGACCCCGAGCAGCGTCGTCTTGCCCGAACCCGTGGACCCGACGACCGCGGTCGTCGTGCCCGGCTCGGCGACGAGCGAGACCTCGTGCAGCACGGGGGCCTCGGCGCCCGGGTAGGCGAAGGTGACGTCGCGCAGCTCGACCCGTACCGGCCCCGCGGGGATCGCCACCGGGTCGGCCGGCGCGTGCACCGAGGTCTGGGTGTCGAGCACCTCCTGGATGCGCCCCGCCGACACCGTGGCCCGCGGGATCATCATCGCCATGAAGGTCGCCATCATCACCGACATGAGGATCTGGATGAGGTAAGCCATGAACGCGGTCAACGCGCCGATCTGCATGGCCCCGGTGTCGATGCGCTGCGCCCCGAACCACAGCACCGCGACGGTGGAGGCGTTGAAGATGACCATGACGATCGGGAAGGCCAGGGCCATCAGCTTGCCGACGGCCAGCGCCGTGCCGGTGTACGTGGTGTTCGCCTCGGCGAACCGCTCGCGCTCGACGTCCTCACGCACGAACGCCCGCACGACCCGGATGCCGGTGATCTGCTCGCGCAGGATCCGGTTCACCGAGTCCACGGCCGTCTGCATGGCCCGGAAGTGCGGGATCATCTGCCGGATGACGAGCCCGATGGCGATGGCCAACGCTGGGACGGCGACGGCGACGAGCCAGGACAACCCGGCATCCTCACGAATGGCCATGACGACGCCGCCGACCATCATGATCGGCGCGGACACCATCATCGCCAGCATCATGTAGACGACGGTTTGCACCTGGGTCACGTCGTTGGTGCTGCGGCTGATGAGGGTGGGCGCGCCGAAGCGGGAGAGCTCCTGCGCGGAGAAGGCGCCGACGGTGCGGAAGACTCGGGCGCGGACGTCACGGCCCAGGGATGCCGCGGACTGGGCACCGATGCGGGTCGCCGCGATCGTGGCCGCGATCTGCACGAGGGAGACCACGAGCATGATCGCGCCCGCGCGCATGATGAAGCCGGTGTCGCCGACCGCGACGCCCTCGTCGATGATCCGGCCGTTGAGGCTGGGCAGGTACAACGACGCGATCGTCGCAACGAACTGGAGGGCGAGCAGCACCAGCAGGGAGGCCGCGTACGGGGTGAGGTGCGTGCGCACGAGTCGGTAGAGCATCAGGCCTTCTTCCGGGTGCCGTCGAGGACGACGTCGACGATGTCGGCCGCGTCGAGGCGGCCGGTCGACATGAGCGGGTGCACGCTCGAGAGCGTGAGGAGCTGGAGCAGGGCGACGACGTCGGATGCCGGTTTGCGCAGGGCCGCGGCATCGTCACCGATGAGGTCGAGGAAGGCGGCGTCGACCTCAGGGTCCGACGGTCGCTGGTGTCGCTTCGCGTCATGGGCGACCGGGCCACCGGCCGGCGAACCGGCGTGGTGGAGCACCGAGATGAGGCCCACGATGCTTTCGACGTGCCGCAGCAGGATGGCGACCCCCGAGGTGAGCCGCTCGTCGAGGGTCAGCGAGGGGTCGATGGCGCGCAGTTCGGCGACGGCCGGCGCGGAGTCGAACACCGCGGCGACGCAGGCCTGGACGAGTTCGTCCTTGCTGCCGAACGCGCGGAAGACGGTGCCCTCGGCGATGCCGGCGGCCTCGGCGACCTGGCGGGTCGTCACGGACGGGCCGTGCTCGCGCAGGAGCGGAAGGGTCACGTCGACGAGGGCGGCGCGGCGGTCTTCGGGGCTGAGGGCTGGGGCACGGGGTGGCACCCGGACACTATAAGTGAGTGAGCACTCACTCACCAACAGGTTTGACGCTCGGGTGTTCGTGGGGGTCAGCAGACCTAGAGGCGCGCCTCGGCGGCATCGAGCAGGTCAGCCGTCGACATCGCCAGGTGCGCCTCGTGCACCGCACCCGCTGCGAGCGACAGGAGCGCGCCCGCCGTGCGCACGGCCAGCGCCTCGCGGTCGACGACGACCTGAGCCGCCTGCTCCCAGCGACGCGCCACCGCCTCTCCAGCAGGGCCCAGCGCGATCGCGTGCGCCACGAGGCAGGCCAGGTCGTCGACCCGGTGGCCGGGCCCGACGGTGTCGACGTCGAGCAGGCCGCTCGGGCGCCAGCCCTCCCCCACCCGGGTGACCGTCAGCTGCCCCTCGTGGAAGTCACCGTGGGTCGCGACGACCGGCCCGAGGTCCACCGTCCGGGACCGGGCCACGACCTCGCGACCGACGGCGAGCGCACGGTGGGCGTGGACTCCGGCGGCGGCCACGGCATCCGCATAGTCGGCAGCCCGGTCCGACCACGCCGGGCGCCGAGGAAGGTCGAGAACCGACGCCGGCAGGGCGTCGAGCAGCGCGACGAGCTGGTCGAGCTCGAGGCCGCTCGCGTCGTCCTGGCCGATGGCCTGGGCGAGCGGGGTGCCGACGACCTCCTCCAGGACGACGACCCCGTCGCTCTGGGCCGCGAGCACCGCGGGCACGGGCAGCCCGGCCTCGGCGAGGACCGCCAACCGGTGAAGGACGTCCGGGGCGCCACCACGCCCCGCTGCGGGGCGCAGCACCTTGACGTACGCCGTCCGCCCGTCACGCACCGCACGGACCACGGCCCGACGCAGGGGCCGGTACCCCAGCAGCTCGATGCTCGTCACGACCCCGCTCCCCGGCACGACGTGCTCCAGGGCCACGGGGTCGCACGCGACCTCGAGCCCCGGCAGTGCGGGGTCGTGCGGATGCCGCCACCCGAGCAGCCGCCCAGACGGCCCCTGCATGCTCACCACGTGGGCGGCGTCATCGGGCACGTCACGCCCGGCGGTGGAGCTGAGGAGCACGTAGTCCTCGACGAGATCGCCCGAGGCGGTGCGCAGCCACACCCGGTAGCCGACGGTGACACCATCGCCCGGACGGTGCTGGACGGAGTGCACCTCGTGGTCCGCCAGCTCGGCCTGCACCGTCGCGACGGCGAGCGAGAGCGGTTCCCTCGCGCCGGGGCCGGTGAGCAGCTCGAGCACGTCGGCCTCCCGGGACTCCCGCGGCGACGTGGTCGCCGGGAGTCCCGGGAGGCCGGATGCCGTGCCGGTCATCAACTGAGGGTCACGCGCTGGGGGCGGAGACCGGGGATGCCGGGCTGTTGGGGGTGTTGGGCGTGTTCGCCGACACCGGGCTGGCCGGGGAGACCGGGGACACCGGCGAGTTGGGGGTGTTCGCCGTGTTGGCCGACACCGGCGAGTTGGGGGTGTTGGGCGTGTTCGCCGACGTCGGGCTGGCCGGGGTCACGGGCGAGTTGGGGGTGTTGGGCGTGTTCGCCGAGACCACGAGGTCGCTCGTCGCCGCGCTCGATGCCTCGCGCTCCACCACGATGGTCGTGTCGGTGGGCACGGGCACCGACTCGATGAGGCTGGAGGCGCTCGGGGAGGGGCTGCGGGTGTCCGCCGATGCGCCGCCGGCCGCAACGGCACCGGTGAGGGCGATGGCGCCGAGCGCGCCACTGATCATCCACGTCTTGCGGGGCAGGTTCTTCATCTCAGGTCCTCCTGGAAAGGGGGCGACGGGGTGCCGCCTGCTGTTGCACCAGCCTCGAGGACGTTGATGAGGTGGTCGTGATGCAGACATGAGGGCGTCCTCATGTTCGCCCCTCAACCGACCAAGACCTCGAACTCGGAGACTCGCGGCCTGATGCGGCGCCGCTCGATGGCGGGGCCCAACTCCACTCGCAGATCCATACTCCCGATGTGCGCTGTTGCAGCAGCGCCCAACGAGAGTTGGAGCGCACATCGGGAGTTCGGCCCAGCCATCGACGCACCCTCAGGCCCGGATGCTGGTCAGCGCAGGATGCCGTCCTTGGCCGCGTCCCGGACGAAGGCCACGATCTCGTCACGCACGGCATCCGCGTCGAGGTCCAGCAGCCCCGAGATCGCCCCCGCCGCAGCCCGCGCGGTCAGGTCGCCGTCACACACCGAGGCGAAGGCAGCGGTCACGGTCGTCAGCGTCAGGTGGCGCCGCAACCCCCCGCCCTGTCGCAGCACGATGACGCTCGGGTGCTCGGCGCCCGGCAGGCTGTGCCGTTCCTCGTGCACGTCGGGAGCACACGACCACGAGGTGTCGAGCACGGCGTCGTCGTCGTGCTCAGCGAGCCAGCAGCGCGCTCGGAGCCCGGCCAGCACCGTCGGACCCATGGGCGACTCGACGGGCCACGACACGTCCATGAGGTCGACGAAGGGAGCCCGCTCGACCTCAGGCCGGTGCAGCGTCACGACGCCGAACCCGATCGCCTCGACGTCGCGGGACTCGAAGTCGTCGAGCCACGCGGCATACATCCTGTTGAAGTCGGCGGTGCCCGGGTGGTGACCCCCGTCGCGGGCCCACGTCTCGGCGTACTCCGCCGGGTCCTGCACCTCCCGTTGCACGACCCAGGCGTCCAGGCCGGTGCCCTCGATCCAGCCGCCGACCCGCTCGGTCCACGTCGTGCCGCGCGGCACCTCCCAGTTGCCCAGGAAGTGGGCGATGCCCCCGGGTTCGAGGTGCGCACCGACCCCCATGACGAGGTCGCGCACCACGGCATCCCCGGAAGCGCCGCCGTCGCGGTACTCGTACAACGGCACCTCACCCGAGCGCGGGGTGATGACGAACGGGGGGTTGCTGACGACGAGGCCGAACCGCTCCCCCTCGACCGGCTCGAGCATCGACCCGGAGCGCACCTGCCAGCCAGCCCCGTCGAGGGCGGCGTTGAACCGCGCGAAGGCCAGGGCCCGCTCCGAGAGGTCGGTGACGACGACCTCGTCGGCGTGCTGGGCGAGGTGCAGCGCCTGCACCCCACAGCCAGTCCCGAGGTCGAGGGCTCGCGCCACCTGAGGCCGCGGCGTCCAGGAGGCGAGCGTCGTCGACGCCCCACCGATGCCGAGGACGTGGTCCTGGCGCACGGGTCGCCGCGTCGCCAGCTCGTCGAGGTCGGACGCGACCCACCAGTCGACGTCGTCGCCGGCGTAGGGGCGCAGGTCGCACAACGCGACGACCCCGTCACCCTCCGGAGCGAGCAGGCCGAGCGCGACCGCCCCCTCGACTCCGAGGGTGGGCAGCGCACGTTCGGCCTCGGCGGCATCCACCGGGTCACCGAGGGTGAACAGTCGGATGAGCGTGCCGCACGGCGCGTCGGTCGCAGCGGTCACCCGCTGCACCGGGAGAGCCTGCTCACGGTCGAGGGCGGCCGCGGCCATCGGGCCGAGCAGGTCGAGCACGCCGGCGACGGTGAACTGGGAGGTGTGCAGGTCGGCACGGAGCGCGCTGATGAGCGCGGGGTCGACGCGGGGCGGGTTGCTGGTCATCGTGGACGAGCGTATGCGGTGCGGCACCGTGACGTCATCGGATGCCGAAGGGCCGGGTTCCAGCGGAACCCGGCCCCTCGGCATCCGTCACGACATCCGGGGTGGTCACACCGACGTCGCGCGCAGGCCCACGATCAGTGGATCTGCTCGGGGTGGTGCGCCGTGGCTATCGCGGCGTCGGGGTCGGCGTCCCCGCCGATGGCGAGGTCCTTGCTTTTGGAATAGGCGACGGCGGCGACGACGATCGTCAGGGCCACCGCCGCGATGCCGTAGCGCAACGGCGAGGAGGCGTCGTTGCCGATGGACAGGGTGACGATCGCGGGTGCGATGAGCACGGAGACGAGGTTCATCACCTTGAGCAGCGGGTTGATGGCCGGTCCGGCGGTGTCCTTGAACGGGTCGCCGACGGTGTCGCCGATGACCGCGGCCGCGTGGGCCTCGGAGCCCTTGCCGCCGTGCGCGCCGTCCTCGACGATCTTCTTGGCGTTGTCCCACGAGCCACCGGAGTTGGCGAGGAAGACGGCCATGAGCGCACCGGCGCCGATGGCACCGGCGAGGAACCCGGCCAACGCACCGACGCCCAGGCCGAAGCCCACGGCTACCGGCATGAGGGCTGCGAGCAGACCCGGCGTCGCGAGCTCGCGCAGCGAGTCACGGGTGCAGATGTCGACGACGCGACCGTACTCGGGCTTCTCGGTGTAGTTCATGATGCCCGGGTGCTCGCGGAACTGGCGGCGCACCTCGAACACGATGGCGCCGGCTGCCCGGGTCACGGCGTTGATGGCCAGGCCGGAGAAGAGGAAGACGACGGCCGCACCGAGGATGACTCCGACGAGGGTGTTGGGGTCGGTGACCAGGCCGTAGGCGCTGTTGAGGAAGTCCTGGCCCTCGGCCTCGGTGACCCCCGAGACGTCGAGCGAACGAACCGTGCTCTGCCAGGCGTCGGTGTAGGAGCCGAACAGTGCCGTGGCGGCGAGGACGGCCGTGGCGATCGCGATGCCCTTGGTGATGGCCTTCGTGGTGTTGCCGACGGCGTCGAGCTCGGTGAGGATCTGCGCGCCCTCCTCGTCGACGTCGCCGGACATCTCGGCGATGCCCTGGGCGTTGTCGGAGACGGGGCCGAAGGTGTCCATCGCCACGATGACGCCGACGGTGGTCAGCAGGCCACAGCCGGCGAGGGCGATGAGGAACAGCGCCAGCGCCGTCGAGCCGGCACCGAGCAGGAACGCCAGGTAGACCGCACCGGCGATGATGCCGGCGGTGAACACGGCCGACTCGAGGCCGACGCCGATGCCGGAGAGGACCACCGTGGCGGGGCCGGTCAGCGTGGTGCGAGCGACGTCGATGGTCGGGCGCTTGTCGGTGCCGGTGTAGTGGCCGGTCAGCCAGAGGATGACGGCCGCGAGCACGATGCCGATGAGCACCGCGAGGACCGCGGTGAGGCGCGGGTCGCCCTCGAGCGCGTTGATCTCCTCGTTGGAGGAGCCGAGCTCGCCGAAGGTCGCGGGCAGGTAGACGTAGGCCGCGATGGCGGACAGCACGGCCGAGATGGCGGCGGAGATGTAGAAGCCGCGGTTGATGGCGCTGAGGGCGTTCTCACCGGGACGGGCCTTGGTGATGAACACGCCGAGGAGCGCGGTGACCGCGCCGATGGCCGGGACGATCAGCGGGAACACCAGGCCGTACTCGCCGAACGCGACCGAGCCGAGGATGAGCGCGGCGACGAGCATGACCGCGTAGGACTCGAAGAGGTCAGCTGCCATGCCGGCGCAGTCACCGACGTTGTCACCGACGTTGTCGGCGATCGTGGCGGCGTTGCGCGGGTCGTCCTCGGGGATGCCGGCCTCGATCTTGCCGACGAGGTCGGCGCCGACGTCCGCGGCCTTGGTGAAGATGCCGCCGCCGACGCGCATGAACATCGCGAGCAGCGCGGCACCGAAGCCGAAGCCCTCGAGGACCTTGGGTGCGTCACCTTCGTAGAGGATGACGACGATGGCTGCGCCGAGCAGGCCCAGCCCGACCGTCGCCATGCCGACGACGCCACCGGTGCGGAAGGCGATCTTCATGCCGGCGTCGCGGCCGTTCTCGCCACGGGCGGCTGAGGCCACGCGGACGTTGGCCTTGACGGCGAGGCTCATGCCGAGGTACCCGATCGCCGCGGAGAACAGCGCGCCGAGGATGAAGAAGCCCGAGCGCCCCCACCGCACACCGGCCGTGTCGGCCGGAAGCAGGAGCAGCAGGCCGAAGACCAGGACGACGAAGACGCTGAGGGTCTTGAACTGCCGCGCGAGGAAGGCCTGTGCGCCCTCTTCGACGGCAGCGCCGATCTCCTGCATCTTCTCGGTGCCGGGGTCGGCGCTCAGAACCTGGTTCCTGAAGACGAACCCCATGACGAGCGCCACGACCGCGATGGCCGCGACGGTGACGACGAGCGTGAGGTTCGTCCCAGCGAGTTCCAGGGCCGAGCCTGACTCAGCCGAAGCGAGCGCAAGCGGTGCCATTCCATCCTCCTTGACGGGTTTGTGCGTCCCGGGGCGAGTCACGCCGACGGCAGGACGCTCGGGCGCACCTTACCGGCCGACACGCCGTCGGCAGACTCCGACGCCGGAGTGACTCAGGTCACCCTCAGGAGGAGAGCGCGTCCTCGAGCGTGTCGTGGATGCCGATCACGGTGTCCAACCCGGTGATCCGGAAGACCCGCAGCACCCGGTCCTGGGTGCAGACGAGCCGAAGCCAGCCCGAGTGGTTGCGCACGACCTTCAGGCGCCCGACGAGCACGCCGAGGCCGGTGGAGTCCAGGAAGGTGACGGCATCGAGGTCGACGACGAGCCGGTTCCGGCCGGCGGCGATCTCCTCGTCGAGGGCTGCACGCAGCTTGGCCGCGGTGTAGACGTCGACCTCGCCACTCACGGTGACGACAGCGACACCGTCCTGCTGGGAGGTGCTCACGGAGAGGTCCACGGGGAGGCACCACTTTCGGTCGTTGCCGCTGTCCACGGACTCGTCACGCGGCAGGGCTGCTGATGGGGGTCGGAGGCACCGCCTACCGTAACCGGCATGTCCGCCGCTGAGAACCACCTCGCAGCACTTGCAGCGGGGGCACGCAGCGAGCGACTGCTGCACGTCGAGCGGGTGCCGGCAAGGGCGGCCCAGGTGTCGACGTGGCCTGAGACGGTTGTGCCCGCGGTGCTCTCGGCCCTGCTCGGCGCCGGGATCGAGGCGCCGTGGACCCATCAACGGGCCGCCATCGACCTCGCGACCGCGGGTGAGCACGTCGTGCTGGCGACGGGTACGGCATCCGGAAAGAGCCTGGGCTACCTCGTCCCGGTGCTCGGGGCTGCGAGCGAGGGCGCCACGGCCGCAGGAGGTCGCGGCGCGACCGCCATCTACCTCGCCCCCACGAAGGCGCTCGCGGCCGACCAGCTAGCGCGCATCGACGCCCTCGCGGTGCCCGGGGTGCGGGCCGCGACCTATGACGGCGACACCCCGCCCGACGAGCGGCGGTGGATCCGGGACCACGCGAACGTCGTGCTCACCAACCCCGACCTGCTCCACCACTCCCTCCTGCCGGGCCACGAGCGCTGGTCGCGGTTCCTGCGGTCGCTGCGTTACGTCGTCATCGACGAGTGCCACGTCTACCGCGGGGTGTTCGGCTCCCACGTGGCGTCGGTGATCCGCCGGCTGCGGCGGGTCGCGGCCCGGTACGGCGCGTCCCCGACGTTCGTCCTCGCGTCCGCGACCGTGAGCGACCCCGCGACCCACGCGTCGCGCCTCGTGGGGATGCCGGTCACGGCCGTCACGCAGGACGGCTCGCCTCGCGGTGCCCTCACCTTCGCGTTGTGGGAACCGTCGACCGAGGACGAGCAGCGCCGGTCGGCGACGACCGAGGCCGCGCAGATCATGGCCGAGCTCGTCCTGCGCGGCGTGCAGGTGGTCGCGTTCGCCCGCAGCCGGGCCGGGGCGGAGTCGCTCGCGAGCAGCGCGCGACGCCGCATCGAGCAGGACGACCCGGCCCTGGCCGCCGGGGTGTCGGCGTACCGCGGCGGCTACCTCCCCGTGGAGCGTCGAGCCATCGAGGCAAAGCTGCGCGACGGGTCGGTGCGTGGCCTGGCTGCCACGAACGCGCTCGAGCTCGGCATCGACATCAGCGGGTTGGATGCCGTCGTGCTGGCGGGGTGGCCGGGTCGCCGGGCGAGCCTGTGGCAGCAGGCGGGGCGTGCCGGCCGCTCGGGCGAGGAGTCACTGGCCGTGTTCGTCGCGGCTGACGACCCACTCGACACCTTCCTCGTCCGGCATCCCGAGGCCGTGTTCGGCGCCCCGGTCGAGGCGACCGTGCTCGATCCCGACAACCCGCACGTGCTGGGGCCTCACCTGGCGGCCGCCGCGGCCGAGCTCCCCCTCACCGAGGGCGACCTGGCGATGTTCGGGCCCGACGCCCGCCGCCTCGTCGAGGCCCTGGTGGCCCGCGGCATCCTTCGTCGCCGCCCGACCGGCTGGTTCTGGGCACGCGAGGACCGCCCCGCCGACCACATCTCGCTGCGGGGGGTCACCGACGTCGTCGCGATCGTGGAGGCGCGCACCGGCAGGGTCCTCGGCACCGTCGACGAGGCGTCGGCCCACGGGCAGGTGCACACGGGGGCCGTGCACGTGCACCAGGGCGAGGCGTGGGTGGTGACCGAGCTCGACCTGGAGGCCCGGGCCGCCCAGGTGGTGCGCGGTGACCCCGGGTGGTCCACGCACGCGCAGTCGGCGAGCCGCTTCGACATCCTCTCCACCGACCGAGCGGTGGAGCGCGCTCACGTGCAGGTCTGTTTCGGCAGCGTGCGGGTGACGACCCAGGTCACCGGGTTCATGAGGCGCCTGCCGTCGGGTGAGGTGCTCGGCACCCACCCGCTCGACCTGCCGGAACGATCACTGATCACCAAGGCCGTGTGGTGGACAGTGACGGATGAGGCGCTCGCGGCGGCAGGTGTCGACGAGGCGACCGTCCCCGGGGCGCTGCACGCGGCCGAGCACGCCGCCATCGGGATGCTGCCGCTGGTCGCCACCTCGGACCGGTGGGACGTCGGCGGTGTCTCGACGGCTCTGCACCCGGACACGGGGATGCCGACGATCATGGTGTTCGACGGCTACCCGGGCGGGGCGGGATTCGCCGAACGCGGGTTCTCGGACTTCGAGGAGTGGGTGGCCGCGACCCGCGATGCGGTGCTCGCCTGCGCGTGCGCCACGGGGTGCCCGGCGTGCGTGCAGTCGCCGAAGTGCGGCAACGGCAACGAACCCCTCGACAAGGCCGGTGCCGTCGCTGTTCTGGACCTCGCGCTTGCGCCTGCTGCTCCGGGCGTCTCCGCGCCCTGAGGTGGATACAGTCGCCGCCATGGTGCTTCTCGGGGTTGTTCTCGTCCTGCTTGCCGTCCTCGCTGGCGTGCTTCTCGTCACCGGAACGGCGTCGATCGATGCCCCGGTCGCGGTGGACCTTCCCTTCGGCACCCTCAGCCTCCCCCCGCTGGCCTTCCTCATCACCGGCATGGTCGTGATCTCGACCTTCTGGCTCGGCTGGGCGGTGCTGCGCGCAGGTCTGCGGCGCCAGAAGCGGCTGCGTGCCCAGGCCACCGAGGACGCCAAGGCCGCCCAGGCAGCACGCGAAGCCGACGCCGAGCGGATGAAGGCCGAGGTCGAGGCGCGCGACAAGCAGCTCGCCGAGGAGCGGCGCCAGCACGAGGCCGAGACCGCGGCGTTGCGTCAGCAGGCCGTGGCACCTCGCGACCAGAGCAGCCCGCCCGCGCCGGGGGCCTGAACACCCCGGGCTCCCCACAGGGGAGCCCACTCACGGCAACGGTTCGACACCTGCCCGCGACCGTGCGGAGACGACGCCGGGGCCGGTGATCCAACCTTGGGTCACTGACCTCGTGACCGTCACGGACACCACGACCGCGCCTGCACCATCGGCGAGGCACGTCGACACCCTCGCCGAGTTGGCGGCGGCCACCCGCCGGGCCGCGCCGCAGTCGGGGTCGGCGCCGACGGCGAGCGGGCCGGCGGCAGCGAGGGCTGACAGGTCGGCGGCACCTCGAGCCGCATGGACGTCACGCACGGTGGCCGTCACGACCAGGGCTGCTGCGGCCATGGACAGCACCACGGCGATGGCCGCGACGGCGAGGACCGTGGCACTTCCCCGCTCTCGCCGCAGTACCTGGTGGATTGGCTTCACGAGGTCACCTCCAGCGACGCGACGGCGGTCGCACGAGGTGGACCGACCACGCCGATCGCCATCAACACGGCGGGCCCGGGCGCGGTGACCGTCACGGTGCCGAACCCACCGCTGCGGCTCACCGCAACGTTCGCCCCGTCAGGAGCCGCACGCAGAGCCTCTCTGACCACCACTGGCTCGGGCTCGGCCCTGGCCACCAGACGCGCCCCGAGCCGGGCGGCGTCGACGCAGCGCACCTGCGACAGGCCCAGGTCGACGGCAGACAACGCCACCACCAGGACGACGAGCAGGCTCGGGATCGCCACCGCCAACTCGGCGGTCGCCATCCCGCGCTCACGCCGACGCCGCACGGTCAGGCCCCGCTGCCGAGCGCCCCGACGATGATGTCGGACAGGGCGCTCTTGACCGGCCCTGACCGCACCACAGCCAGGAGCAACCCGGCGAAGGCCACAGCGGCCACCGTGCCGACGGCATACTCGGCCGTCGTCATGCCCGCCTCGCCCAGGTCACGGACCCGTCGCGCCAGTCGGCTGATCCTGCGTACCAGTTGTGTCGCCATCGCGACCTCCTCTGCATCCACGAGCGCGTGTCTCGCGCCCCCTGGTGAGCACTCTTCGCGACCCGGCCCGTACGCGCTGATCGCCCCGACGACCCTGTGGACGACCGCCCCGTCCGTGCCCGCCTGTGGACAGCCGCCCCCGGCCCCGTCGGCGATGGCGGCACCACTCAGCCACGGGCGCCGCTGAGCCCGCCGAGCAGCAGCAGCACGACGGGCGCCACCGTCGTCGCGACGAATCCGGGGAGGAAACAGGCCCCGAGTGGCAGGACGAGCAACACCCCCGCTCTCTGCACGGCTGCCTCGACCCGGCGGGCCTCGTCGTCGTGCATCCGCCGAGCCGCGGCGGCAAGCAGCCCGGCCGGGGCCGCACCGGCGCTCTGGGCGGCGTGCCACGAGACCGCCGCCGTCTGCCACCCCGGGCCCACCCGCGCCCACGCGACGTCACTGGCCTCCCCCCAACGGTGCGCCGCCGCGACGATCGCCAGCTCGCGACCAGCAGCATCGGGGCAGAGCCGGGCGACGGCCTCGAGCGCCTCCAGCGAGCCCATGCCGCTGCGCAGGGCTGCTGCGACGAGGGTCAGTGCTGCCGCAGCCTCCTCCACGGTGGCCGGCTGCTCGCGAGCCACGCCGTCCCCGCTCGGCGACTGTTCGCCCGGCCTGCCTCCTGCGCGCGGGGCCCACCTGGCTCCCGACGGCCAGACGAGAACCGACACCGCCGCGAGCGACATCGCCATGGCCACCATGACGCCCCCACCCGCATCCGGCCCCACGCAGAGCCAGCCCGTCACCCCACGCTCCCGTCCGTGCGGCCTGCCCGCAGTGCCCGCCGAAGCAGGCCTCGCGACCAGGACCAGCCGAGCGCGGTGAGCAGCAGACCGACGGCCGCTGCCGCCTGCGCCGGTCCGGTTCCGTAGAGCTGGCCGGGGGTGAGCCCGACGAGCAGGGCGGCGAGTGGCCCTGCGACCGGCAGGGCCGAGAGCAGCAACATGGAGGCCCGCGGACCCGCGGCGACGACGCCTGCCCGATCCGTTGCCGCCCGTCGCGCCCGAATCGACTCAGCGGCGGCCGCAGTGACCACCGATGACGCGGCTCCCGCCTCCTCGGTGAGGTGCCAGGCAGCCTCGAGGACACGAAGGTCGCGACGATCCTGCGATGACAGGGCGGCCGGCTCGGGTTCGAGAACGAGGACGGCCCCACCGGAGGCGACGGACTCGGCGATGCGCGGCCCCAGCCACGGAGCCGCCGCCTCGATGCCGGGCGACCGGGCTGCGACCGACGCCGCGGAGGCCAGGTCGAGCCCGGCCGCGAGTCCAACCGCCGTCACCTCGGCGAGGTCGGCAACCCACGGTGGCTGACGCCCCCGCCGCACCCCACCGGCCACCCGGGCGCGCCACCGCCCCCACGTTCCGCCCCCGACAGACTCACCCCGCGCCGCGGCATCCGCTGTGGCTCGGCTCCATCGCCCCGGCCAGCAACACACCGCAAGGGCTGCCAGCAGCGCAGCGATCAGCACGGCCGGGCCCAGGCGCACTGTGTCGCGAGTGAGGGCAGCAGGCTCAGCAGTCGGTCACGGCCAGGCCCCGCTCGCAGCCCCCCGGCTCGGTCGACGACCGCGTCGACCACCCGGACACAGCCAGGGTCCGACGGGTCGGGCACCAGCACGCCGATGACACCGACGCGGCGCACACCGTCCCGGCGCTCCACGTGCACCACCGCCTGGAGTGCCTGGCGAAGTTGGGCGTGCACGGCATGGCGTGGCAGCCCCGCCAGCGAACCGAGCGCCTCGAACCTGGCGGGGACCTCCTGCGGGCCGTTCGCGTGCAGCGTGCTCATCCCCCCGTCGTGCCCGGTGTTGAGGGCGGCGAGCAGCTCGCGCACCTCGGCACCGCGCACCTCGCCGACGACGAGGCGGTCGGGGCGCATCCGCAGGGCCTGTCGCACCAGGTCGACGAGCGTCACCTCCCCGACCCCTTCGACGTTCCCCACTCGCCCTTGCAGCCGGACGACGTGGGGATGGCTGGGGTCGAGCTCGCGGACGTCCTCGACCACGACGATCCGCTGGGACGGGTCAACCTCGGCGAGCAGCCCGGCGAGGACGGTGGTCTTGCCGGCCCCGGTGCCGCCGGTCACGACCAGGGAGACCCTGCGGGTCACGAGCTGGCGCAGGACCACCGCGAGGTCGTGGCTCACCGCGCCCAACCGCACGAGCGCGTCGACACCCTCGGGGTGGTGCCTGGCCAGCCGCAGGCTGAGGTGTGGGCCCGCCTCCGCGAGCGGCGGGAGGACCGCGTGGAGACGCACACCCCCAGGCAGCACACCGTCGACCCACGGTTGGGCGTCATCGAGCCGCCGACCGGCCAGGCCGGCGAGCCGCACGGCGAGGGGGCGCAGGTCCTCGGGTTCCACCATCCGCGCTGTGCGCTCCACGCCCGACCCCCGATCGACCCAGACCGCCCCGTCCCCGTTGACGAGGACATCGGTCACCATGGGATCGGCCACGACCGCTGCGAGCGGCCCCAGTCCGACGAGTCGATCGAGCAGCTCCTGACGGGCGGATGCCGCGCCGTCGGTGCCGAGGGTTCCCTCGTGGGTCGCAGCGATCTGGGCGACCCGCACGGTGGTCGGCGGGAGACCCGCCCGGATGGAGTGCTCGACAGCGTCGTCGAAGGGCCCCGGGATGCCGGTCATGACGCCTTCGCGGCGTCGTCGACGACCGCGACCACGGCGTCGGCACACCGTCGCACCTCGTCGCGGGCGATCCCCGGGAACAGTCCTCGCTCCGCGTCGCGGGGAACGTGGGGGTCGTCGCGCAGGTGGTGCAGGTGGGCGATGCCGAGGTGCGCGACGACCTCGTCGACGATGCGAGCGGCGCTGCGGGGGCCTCGGGTGACCAGGCGCAGGTCCACGGGTCGGTGGGCCTGGTCGGCCCGATCCAGCAGGTGGGCGACGGCGGCATCCGCATCGGCCAGGGCGCGGGTGCGCAGGCCGGCCAGCACGAGCACCAGTGGCCGGTGACCAAGCACCGCGGGGAGTGCTGGGCTCCCCAGCGGCAGGTCGACGACCAGCCGGGCGGGGCCCTCGGCCAGAGAGCCGAGGACGTCCTGGACGGCCCGCTGCGAGAGGTCGGGGCCGGCCCCACCGCGGGCCGACAACACGTGCACGCCATCCTCGGTCGGCAACCGGGACGCAAGGGCACCCGGCGGCAGGCGCCCACGCACGTCACCCAGGTCGTTCCACCGCTGCCCGGGCAGGTGCTCGACGCCCGCAGTCACCTCCAGCCCTCCCCTCGTCAGGTCGAGGTCGACGACGACGGCATCGGGGCCTGTCGCGGCAAGACGGCGGGCGATGGCGAGGGTCAGGGTGCTCGCGCCCAGGCCCCCGGACGCCCCGACGACGGCGATGACGGCGTGTGGTGACATGCACCGACCCTCGCCGGGATCACGTGGTCACGCGAGGCGCGGCGGACACCCTGTGGACAACCATCGCGCCGTCGGCTGGCTGTGGACAACGACCCCTGGTGCGCCCATCGTCTGACCGCTGGTGCGCCACTTGTTTCCGGACATGGGACGGCCCCGGTCGGGGGGACAACCGGGGCCGTCGGCGAGCCGAGCTCCGGGGGGGAGAAGCCGGTTCGCCGTTCGCTCGACCCCGAAGGGGAGCGAGTAGTCATATCGTGCTCTACGACCGGACTCCGACGCAAGCCCTTGGTCAGAACTATCGAGAACATTTTCAGCACATCCTCAGGTCCACTGAATCCGAAGGTTTTGCCCAAACTGTTTAACGCTCTACGACCTGCGTGGCGCTGATCGATGACGAGGTCCGTGTCAAGGGAGCGCACGGGCCACCGAGATCCCTCGGCCCCAGCCCGATTCGGCGCGATCGCGACGCTCAGGTGGGCGGGCCCAGGCGCCCCGCCAGCACCGCATCGGCGACCGCCTCGCCCTGGGTGGCCGCCGCGCGCACCGCCTCACAACAGTGCGAGATCCACAGCCCCACACCGACGGCATCCCCTCGGCCGTAGGCGGCGAGCGCCCCGAGGTAGGCCGCTCCCCCACCTGCCGCATGACCGCCTTCGATGACGGCCACCCCGGTCGGATCGAGCCCGCCGGCCCGCACCACGGCCCGGTCCAACGCCCTCGCCACCACGGCGTTGCCACGCACGAACGGCCGCACGGTCGCGAGTTCGGCGTGCACCACCGCCGCGGCCACGACCACGGGCAGCGACGGCACGGCCACCAGCACGTCCGCGACGTCACGAAGCCGTACCGCCACGTCCTGGGCTGGCGGGGCGGCACCGAGATCGGTCAGCTCGGGGGACTCCTCGCCGGGCCGTCGTGGCCGCCCGAGGGCACCGTCGGCCACCAGCCCCGCTGCTGCGGCCGTGTGCAGCCGGGCCAACGCCTGGAGCGGCGCCGTGAGCACGATGCCCGCCAGGTGTTCGGTCTCCGCGGTTGCCGCCAGCACCCCCCGCATCGTCAGCTCGACCGGGTCAGGATCGGGTGACCAGGTGGCCGCACCCCGCACCACGTCGCGCAGGACGTCGACCGGCACGCTGGCGCCCTCCAACTCGCCACTGGCGTGGGCACCTCGCACGCGGGACTCGGCCGCGGCCTCGGGGATCCGCTTGCGCAGGGCCTGGTGCCACCGCAGGCGGGTACAGGCCTCACGGGCGGCCTCGACCTGCTCGGGGATGCCGGGCAGCTCGGCCAGTCGGGAGACTGCGGCGACGATCGGGCTCTCGGAAGGCACCCGTGCAGACTAGTTCGCGGGCACCCGCACGCCAGCGAGCTGGCGAGAACGCGCCACGAGACGACCCGCGGAGTCCCACACCGCGGCATCCTCGATGAGCAGGTCACCCACCACGGTGTCGGTCGTGAGCTCGGCGAGCAACCACCCCGGCGCCGGTTGGCCGAGCACGTGTCCCGTGAGCTCCATCGTCGGCGCCCAGCCGGGCACCCCGAGGTCGAAGGACACCGGCATGAAGGCGTCGACGACGTAGGGCAGCAGCGCGGCATCCGGCTCGCGACCGTCGGCCATCCGCAACCAGGCGCGGATGACCCCACGCTGGCTGGGCCGGCCGACCGCGAAGCCGATGGTGGCGGGGTCCACCCGCACGTCGAGGCGGTCGAGCATGACGATGGCCGTCGCGACCGGTGACGAGTCGCGGAGCGCGGGAACGCAGGAGTCCGGGTCAGGCATCGACGGCGGGGCCGGAGCACGGTGGACCGGCTCGGCCCGGTCGAGGGTGCCGAAGGTGCCGGTGACGTGCACCCGCTCGACGAGCCCGTCGTCCTCCGGTTGGCGCAGGCGCACCGTCGCCGTCGACGCGCCGCGGCCCACCCGCAGCACCTCGAGGTCCACCTGGAGCGGACCCGGCCTGGCCGCCGAGAGGAAGTGCGCGCCCCAGGTGAGCACGTCCGGGTGCCCCACGGACGACAGGACCTCGGATGCCGCGGACGTCGCGGTCGCCATGAGCACCCCACCGTTGATGGCGTGCCCGATGGCCCACCCCTCGTCGAGGTGCCCGTGGGCCACTCCGGTCGCGCCCGCGACCGCGGGCACCACGGCATCCCACCTGACGGCTGTCGCCTCGTCGAACTCCGGCATCACTGCGCCTCCCTGGTCCCTGGGCCGTCGCGACCACCTGTCCCGTCGGCTGGGCTCGACCCTATGGTGAGCGCATGACAGGGAGCATCCACTGGCCGACGGCGGTGCTCGTCGCGGGCACCCTGACCCTGTTGTGGATCTCCTGGTTGCTGCTGCGACGCAGCCGGCGACGCGGGTTCCTCTCCGAGGTCGACCGCGCCACGTACGCCACCCTCCACACGGCATCCCTGGCGTCCCAGCACCTCGCGGACGGACTCACCCCGGATGCCGCTGAGCGCGCCGGTCGGCACCTGCTCTCCATCCTCGGCGCGCACGCCGTCTCCCTGTCCGACACCGGAGGGGTGCTCTCCTGGACGGGCGTCGGCGAGCACCACCGCGGGGTCGCCTTCGACCTCGGCGACGAGACCCGGGCCACCGGCCGCACGGTCGTGCACGGCTCGACCCGGATCACCTGCGACGACGACGCCTGCCCGATCCGGGCTGCGGTCACCGCACCCCTCGTCATGGACGACCTCGTCGTCGGGACCCTGAGCGCCTGGACGGAGCAGCCGTCACCGGGGCTCGCCAAGGCCACGGAGGAGGTCGCCGCCTGGGTCTCCAGCCAGCTCGCGCTCGCGGAGCTCGCGCGCACGCGCACCCGGGTCATGGAGGCCGAACTGCGGGCCCTGCGCGCACAGATCAGCCCGCACTTCATCTACAACAGCCTCGCGGCGATCGCGTCGTTCGTGCGCACCGACCCCGACCGCGCCCGCGAACTGCTCATCGACTTCGCCGACTTCACCCGCTACTCGCTGCGCTCAGGGGGCGCGTTCACGACGCTGGCCGAAGAGCTGCGCAACGTCGAGCGCTACCTCATCCTCGAACAGGCCCGCTTCGGCGACCGGCTCCAGACCTCGTTGCTCATCGCGCCCGAAGTGCTACCGGTGACCGTTCCCTACCTCGCCGTGCAGCCCCTGGTCGAGAACGCCGTGCGGCACGGGCTCGCCGGCAAGGAAGGGATCGGCCGGCTGACCATCACCGCGGCAGATCGCGGCCCCGACGCCGAGATCTCCATCGAGGACGACGGCATCGGCGCCGATCCCCAGCGGATCCGCACCATCCTCGACGGGGCCCACGCCACCGACTCGGTCGGCCTCGGCAACGTCGATGCCCGTCTGCGACAGGTCTACGGTGACGAGTTCGGGCTCGTCGTCGAGACCGCCCCGGGAGCGGGCACGAAGGTGAGCTTTCGTGTGCCGAAGTTCGCACCCGGCATCCACGCAGATGGCTAGACGAGGGCAATAGGCTGCCGCCATGTCCACCAACGAGGCCGGGCTCATCGCACTCGTCGTCGACGACGAGCTCCCCGCGCTGTCCGACCTCGAGTACCTCCTCGAGCGCGACGAGCGCATCGCGGAGGTCATCACGGCATCCAGTGGCACCGAGGCGTTGCAGGTCCTCGACGGGCGAGACGTCGACGTCGTGTTCAGCGACATCTCGATGCCGGGGCTCGACGGGATGGCCCTGGCCCGGGTGATCTCGCGGTTCGCCGTGCGCCCGCAGATCGTCTTCGTCACCGCCCACGACCAGCACGCCGTCGACGCGTTCGCCCTCGCAGCCACCGACTACGTCATGAAGCCGGTGCGCACCGAACGGCTCTCCGAGGCGGTCCGCAGGGTCGTGCGAACCCGCAACGAACTGGCGTCCCCGGCCACCTCGCCGCCGGGCACGACGCCCGGTCCCGGCGGGCGCCCCGGCCAGAACCAGCCCCCGGCACCCCCGTCCCCACCGGAGGACGAGACGATCCCGGTCGAGCTGGGTGGGGTCACCCGGTTCATCACCCGCAACCAGATCCGCTACGCCCAGGCCCACGGCGACTACGCCCGGCTGCACACCGAGACCGGGTCGCACCTCGTGCGCGTGCCGCTCAGCGTGCTCGAGGAGCGCTGGGCCGAGCACGGGTTCGTGCGCATCCACCGCAGCACCCTCGTCGCCCTCCCCCACGTGAGCGAGGTGCGCATGGACCACGGCCGGTGCTCGGTCGTCGTGGGCGCCATCGAGCTGCAGGTGAGCCGCCGCCACACCAAGGAACTGCGCGACACGCTGCTGCGGCGGCCGATCGGCGACCGGCGCCCGTCCGGGGGCTGAGCGTGAGCGTGACCGGCGGGGAGCCACCGCAACGCGTGCGGGTGACGAGCTCGCGCCGCAGCGCCGCACCGATGCACGCCCGCCCCGTCACCCGTGACCTCGACGAGCAGACCGGCCTCGGCGACGTCTACCTCGCGGGGTTGATGCGGGCCCAGCTGAGGCTGTCGCTCGCCGTCCTCGGCCTGACCATCGGCGGGCTCGCCGCCCTGCCCGTCGTCCTCACCCTGGTCCCGGCGACCCGGACCCTCACCGTGCTCTGGGTGCCCTTCCCCTGGCTGGCCCTCGGAGTATTGGTCTACCCGTGCGCGTGGTTCCTCGCCCGCTGGTACACCCGTCAGGCCGAGCGGATCGAGGCCGACTTCGCCGAGGTCGTCGAGTCGTCGTGAACAATCCCCTCTCCGTCGCCGCGGTGGCGCTCGTGTGCCTCACCACGCTCATCGTCGGTGGCCTCGGGCTGCGGATGTCGCGCCGCACGAGCGACTTCTACGTCGCCGGCCGCACGGTCTCGCCACGGATGAACGCCTCGGCCATCGGCGGGGAGTACCTGTCAGCCGCCAGCTTCCTCGGCGTCGCCGGCCTGGTCTACGACCGCGGTGTCGACATGCTGTGGCTGCCCGTGGGCTACACGCTGGGATACCTCGTCCTGCTCGTCGTCGTCGCCGCCCCGATGCGCCGGTCGGGTGCCTACACACTGCCCGACTTCGCCGAGGCCCGGCTGGGGTCGCGCGCGATCCGGCTCGTGTCGTCGACGCTGGTCATCGCCATCGGCTGGCTCTACCTCGTGCCGCAGTTCCAGGGAGCGAGCCTGACCCTCACCCTCGTCACGGGGGCCCCCACGTGGGTCGGCGGGTTCATCGTCATGGTCGTGATCGCCCTCGCCGTCGGCGCTGGTGGGATGCGGTCGATCACCTTCGTGCAGGCGGTCCAGTACTGGATCAAGCTCACGGCGCTCGCGGTGCCGGCGTTCGTCCTGCTGGCGCTGTGGTTCCGGTCGGGGTCGCCTGCGCCCCAGGTCGACCCGTCGTGGCACCTGCCGCTGCGCCCCACCGGGCCCGACGACCACCCGTGGTACCGCACGGCATCCACCGTTCTCGCCCTGTGCCTCGGGACCATGGGCCTGCCCCACGTCCTCGTCCGCTACTACACGAACCCCGACGGCAACGGTGCCCGCCGCACCACCGTCACCGTGCTGGCGCTGCTCGGGGCGTTCTACGTCATCCCGCCCGTCTACGGGGCACTGGGCCGGATCGCCTACCCGACCCTGCCCGACGGCATGGGCTCGGACACGATCGTGCTCCAACTGCCCGAGACCATGGTCGACGGGCTGGCCGGGCAGCTGCTCACCGCGATGCTCGCGGGGGGCGCGTTCGCCGCGTTCCTGTCCACGGCATCCGGCCTGGCGATGTCGGTGACCGGCGTCCTCGACCAGGAACTGCTGCGCCCACGACTCGCCCGCTTCGCCGGTGGTGACGTACCCGGTGTCCGTGGTTTCCGGATCGCGGCGGTGCTGGCCGTGGTGCTGCCCTACCTCGTGAGCCGGGTGTCGGAGCCGCTCGGGCTCGCGACCACGGTGGGGCTGGCCTTCGCCGTCGCCGCGGCGACGTTCGCCCCGCTGCTCATGCTCGGCGTGTGGTGGCGCCGGCTGTCGACGTGGGGCGCGATGGCCGGGCTCCTCGTCGGAGGAGTCAGCGCCGGGGGCGCGATCCTCATCACCGTGTTCGCGCCACCGCTCGGCGGCTGGCCCGAGGCGCTGCTCGCGAACCCCGCGATGTGGGCGACCCCGCTGGCCCTCGCGACCTCGATCGCCGTCTCGCTCGCCACCCCGGACCGCATCCCGCCCGGGACGACCCGAACCATGGTGCGGCTGCACACCCCCGAGCGCGTCGCCGTGAGGATGCGCACCCGCGACTGAGAACTCCGACCGCCCCGCCCCCCCAGCAGTCGAGAGGAGGCGAATCGCCGCAAGGGCGGACGCTCAGACGGCGATTCGTCTACCTTCGACGGGCGGATGCCGTCAGCCGACGGCCGCTCGCGCGGCCACGAACGCGTCGACGCACTCACGGACGTCGGCCTCCGAGTGGGCCGCTGACAACTGCACCCGGATGCGCGCCCTGCCGCGCGGCACCACGGGGAAGCTGAAGGCGACGACGTAGACCCCGGCCGCGAGCATGTGGTCGGCCACCTCGGCAGCCTGCCGAGCACCGTCCTCACCCGGGAACATGACCGGGGTGATCGGGTGCGATCCGGGCAACAGCTCGAACCCGGCATCCGTCATGAGCTCACGGAAGAGGGCCGAGTTCGCACGCAGGGTCTCGCGGGCTTCGCTCGAGCCCGACACGAGGTCAAGCGCTGCCAGCGAGCCGGCCACCACCGCGGGAGCCACCGAGTTCGAGAACAGGTACGGCCGGGCTCGCTGGCGCAGCAGGTCGACGACCTCCTGGTGGCTCGTCACGTACCCGCCCGAGGCGCCCCCGAGGGCCTTGCCGAGGGTGCCGGTGATGATGTCGACGCGGTCCATGACCCCGAACAGCTCGGGCGTGCCCCGGCCCCCCTCACCGACGAAGCCCACCGCGTGCGAGTCGTCGACCAGCACCATCGCCTGGAACTCGTCGGCCAGGTCGCAGATCTGGTCGAGCGGGGCGTACGACCCGTCCATCGAGAAGACCCCGTCGGTGACGACGCACACGCGCCGCGCCCCGCCCGCCCGGGCCGCCTCGAGCTGGGCCCGCAGGTCACCCATGTCGGCGTTCTTGTACCGGAAGCGGGCAGCCTTGCTGAGCCGGATGCCGTCGATGATCGACGCGTGGTTCAGCTCGTCGGACACGATCGCGTCCTCGGCACCGAAGAGCACCTCGAACACCCCGCCGTTGGCGTCGAAGCACGAGCCGAACAGGATGGTGGCCTCCATGCCGAGGAACTGCGACAACCGCTGTTCGAGCAGCGTGTGCTGGGTCTGGGTGCCGCAGATGAAGCGCACCGAGGCCATGCCGAAACCCCACTCGTCCAGGGCGTTTCGGCTGGCAGCCACGACGTCGGGGTGGTCGGCGAACCCCAGGTAGTTGTTGGCGCAGAAGTTCAGCGACGACCCGCCCGCGGTGGCGACGTGAGCGGCCTGCGGCGTCGTGAGCTCACGCTCGCGCTTGTACAGGCCGGCGTCCTCGATCTCCTTGAGGGTGGCCGCGAGCTCGTCCTTGACGGTGCCGTACACGTCGCCTCCAGCGTGGTGTCGTCAGCGGCAGCGCGGGGCTGCGCCGCCTCTGTCGTGCAGCGTATGCCGTGTGCGGTCACGGGTGCCGCCCCCCGGCATCCGTGGTCACCCTCAGCTCCAGTCGAGCACGACCTTGCCGCCGGTGCCCGACCGGGTCTCGTCGAACGCGGCCTGCCACTCGGCCGCCGCGTACCGCCCCGTCACCACCGACGACACCGCCGTGCGCAGCTCGGGCGACGTCGCGAGCATCGAGCCCATGAGGTACCAGGTCTCGAACATCTCGCGCCCGTAGATGCCGCGCAGGGTGATCATGTGCGTGATGACCCGGCCCCAGTCGATGGCGTAGCGGTCCTTGGGCAGGCCGAGCATCGCGACGCGGCCGCCGTGGTTCATGTTCGCGAGCAGGTCCTCGACGGCCGCGGGTGACCCGGACATCTCGAGGGCGATGTCGAACCCCTCCGCCATGCCGAGCTGGCCCTGGGCGTCGCGCAACGTCTGGCCTGCGGACACGTCGACGACGAGGTCCGCCCCCGCCGCGGCTGCCAGCGCCAGGCGCCCGGCCGACATGTCGGTCACGACGATCCGGCGCGCCCCCGCGTGGCGCACGACCGCCGTCGCCATGACCCCGATCGGCCCGGCCCCGGTGATGACGACGTCCTCGCCGACGACCGGCCACTGCAGCGCCGTGTGCGTGGCGTTGCCGAGCGGGTCGAACAGCGCCCCGAGGTCGGGGTCGAGGTCGGGCGGCTGCACCCACGCGTTCGTCGCCGGGATGACGACGTAGTCGGCAAAGGCGCCGTCGCGGTTGACCCCGACGCCGACGGTGTTGATGCACAGGTGCCGGCGCCCGGCCCGGCAGTTGCGGCAGGTGCCGCAGACCAGGTGCCCCTCCCCCGATACCCGGTCGCCGACGGCCACGTGGTCGACGTCGGCCCCCACCTCCACGACCTCGCCGAAGAACTCGTGACCGAGCGTCATGGGGGCGCGCACCGTGGCCGCCGCCCATTCGTCCCACTGCTCGAGGTGCAGGTCGGTGCCGCACAGGCCCGCCCGGAGCACCCTGATCTTGACGTCCTTGTCGCCACACTCTGGCTCGGGGATCTCGACGAGGTCGAGACCGGGGCCGGTAGTGACCTTCCGCAGTGCGCGCATGGCGCCATCATGCCGCTCCACTCCGTGCACCGACAGGGATGCCGTGGGGTCGCCGTTCGTCGCGCGACGCGCGCCGTTCGCCGCGCAGTGCCACGCCGCACACCGAAGCCAGCCACCCGCCCGCCGCGCGGGTCGCAACGGGGGGTGCACAACGGCATCCGGGCGCGCCCACTCTGGGACTCGATCCCGAGCAACGATGCCCGGGCAGACCCCAGGAGGTGGCCGTGAGCGTCGAAGCTCGCCCAGGCGCCGACGACCCCTACGTCGCGCTGCAAGAGACCGATGAGTTCCAGGACCTTCGCAGGAAGTTCCGCGGCTTCGTCTTCCCGATGACCGCGTTCTTCCTCACCTGGTACTTCCTGTACGTGCTGCTGTCGATCTTCGCCCCCGGCTTCATGAACAAGCCGATCAGCGGCCTGGTCACCGTGGGCCTGGTGTTCGGCCTGCTGCAGTTCGTCACGACGTTCGCCATCACGTTCATCTACGCGCGCTGGGCCAGCCGGACCTTCGACCCCGCCGCTGAAGCCCTCGGCGCCCAGATGGATGCCATGTCCGCCCCGAAGGGAGACAAGTCGTGAGCGCGCTCCTCCTCCCTGCAGTCGAGGCCACCACCGCCGGCAACCCGACGCTCAACATCGGGATCTTCCTCGCCTTCGTCGTCTTCACCCTCGGCATCGTCATCAAGGTCGCCGGCGGCAAGAAGACGGCCGAGCAGTACTACACCTCGGCCGGTGCCTTCTCCGGTCGCCAGAACGGCATCGCCATCGCCGGTGACTACCTCTCGGCGGCATCCTTCCTCGGCATCGCCGGCGCCATCGCCCTGTCCGGCCTCGACGGGTTCCTCTACTCCATCGGCTTCCTCGTCGCCTGGCTCGTCGCCCTGCTGCTCGTCGCCGAGCTCATGCGCAACATCGGCCGCTTCACCATGGCCGACGTGCTGTCCTACCGCCTCAAGCAGCGCCCCGTGCGCATCGCCACCTCGGTGTCGGTCATGTGCGTGTCGCTGTTCTACCTGCTCGCCCAGATGGCCGGCGCCGGTGGCCTCGTGTCCCTGCTGCTCGGTGTCACGGGTGAGGCCGCGCAGAACATCGTCATCGCCATCGTGGGTGTCGTCATGCTCGCCTACGTCCTCATCGGCGGCATGAAGGGCACCACCTGGGTGCAGATCATCAAGGCGGTGCTCCTGATCGCCGGTGCGGCCGTCATCACCGTGTGGACGCTGGCGAAGTTCGGCTTCTCGATCACCGCACTGTTCCAGGGCGCCATCGACACCACGGCAACCTCCGCGGTGGAGAAGACGGCGTCCAACGCCGACAAGCTGACGACCTACGGCCTGAAGTACGGCAAGGACACCGTCACCAAGATCGACTTCATCTCGCTCTCGATGGCCCTGGTCCTCGGCACCGCCGGTCTGCCGCACGTGCTCCAGCGCTTCTACACCGTCCCCACCGCCAAGGAGGCCCGTCGCTCGGTCGAGTGGGCGATCTGGCTCATCGGTGGGTTCTACCTGCTCACCCTGGTCATCGGCTTCGGCGCCGCCGCCCTCGTCGGCCCCGACGCGATCAACGCCGCTCCCGGCAAGGCCAATGCCGCCGCTCCGCTGCTGGCCTACGAGCTCGGTGGCAGCTGGCTGCTCGGCATCATCTCCGGTATCGCGTTCGCGACGATCCTGGCGGTGGTCGCGGGGTTGACCATCGCGGCATCCGCCTCGTTTGCCCACGACCTCTACAAGGAGGGCTTCAAGAAGGGCCAGACGAGCGGCGACACCGAGTTCAAGGTCGCCCGCATCGCGGCCGTCGTCATCGGCCTGGTCGCCATCGGCGGTGGGATGCTCGCCAAGAGCCAGAACATCGCGTTCCTCGTGGCCCTGGCCTTCGCGGTCGCGGCCTCGGCGAACCTGCCGACGATCCTGTACTCGCTGTTCTGGAAGGGCTTCACGACCAAGGGCGCCCTGTGGTCGATCTACGGCGGGCTCATCGCCTCGATCGGTCTGATCATCTTCAGCCCCGTGGTGTCGGGCAAGCCGGCCGACCCCAATACCGGGCTGTCACCGTCGATGATCACCAACCCGAACATCGACTTCCACTGGTTCCCGCTCGACAACCCGGGCCTGGTCTCGATCCCGCTGGCCTTCTTCCTCGGCTGGCTCGGGTCGGTGCTCTCCAAGGAGCACGACGCCCAGAAGTACGCCGAGATGGAGGTCCGCAGCCTCACCGGTCACGGTGTCGCGGAGGCGATCGACCACTGATCGACGCCTGAACGCAACAGTTGAGCGGATGCCGTGCCACGGCATCCGCTCAACTGTTGCGCCACGCTCCGGCAGGGCGTCAGGCGTGGGCGTGCGCCTCGGCTCGCATCCGGGCGGCCAGGTCGTCGTCCACGGTCTCGAAGAACGTGCCGACGACACCCTCGAGCTGGTCCATGCTCTGCGCCTCGAACAGCACGGGCTGGTAGGCCGTGATGTCGTAGTTGAGGGTGCCCATGGTCGGGATGTCGAGGGGGCGGATGTCCATGTGCGAGAACTCGTCGAGCTCGCCGTAGCTGGAGAGGATGCCGGCTCCGTAGGCCTTGGTGACCCCGCCGTCGTTCATCACCCCGAACTCGATGGTGAACCAGAAGACGTCGGCGACGAACTGCAGGGCGTCCTCGGTCTCCAGGCGCTCACTGGCCTCACCCGCGGCCTGCGCGATCGCCGCGAAGCGCGGGCTCGCCAGCTGGTTCGCGTGTCCGATGACCTCGTGGATGATGTCGGGCTCCGGCGTGTACAGCGGCTCACTCGGGTGGCGCAGGTACTGAGTGGAGTTGAAGGTGCGGCGACCGAGGTCGGCGTAGAACTCGCGCAGGGGAACCAGTCCAGGTGCCGCGGTGTAGCACCAGCCGGTGAGCGGCATGAGCGCCTGGGTCACCTCGTGCAGCTGGGGCACGTGGTCGGTCGGCAGGGCGAGGGCGGCCTTGGCCTCGAGGTACTCGGGGTGGGCGTACCGCTCGTGCTTGGCCGCGAGCTCGGCGGACACCAGTGCCCAGACGCCGTGCTCCTCGTCGGTGTAGTCGATCGTCGGCACGGGCTGCCCGGGCCGGTGCGCCAGCGAGGCCGAGGCGATGTCGGCACGCCTGGCGCGGTACACCGGGTCGGTGAAGCCGGGGTGGTCCTCGCCCAGGTGCACCTGCACCTGGCCGTCGGCGTCGGTCGTGACGGCTGAGTAGAGCTGGCCCTCTTCGAACACGGTCATCGCCTCCTTGCGCATCGTGGACGGCCGATCGGGCCGTTCTCGCCACGGTTCCACGGATGCCGTGCGGATGGAACCGTTGCCCGACGCGGTGGTCAATGCGCGCACCATCGCGCCACCCGGCATCCGAAAACACTGGTCAACCTGCCCACCAAACCCGCACTTCTTGCACTCCAGCCACTTCACGGCAGGGTGGCTGGAGTGCACGAAGTCGCGCTGCCCGGGGCGCGACGGGCGGTCGGGGGCGCCCCGCTCGGCGCAGCCGCGGCCCGCCCGACGGCATCCTGCGGTGGGCCGGTTGCTCACGGCCCACCGCTGGGGTTGGCTAGGGCCAGTCACTCAACGAGGAGGATCACCGCCGTGACCGACGACAGCCTGTCCAGCCACGCCCACGAGCTCGACCTTGCCCCTGCCCCGGCGTTCGCCGCGCAGGCCAACGGCACCGCCGAGATGTACGAGGCCGCCGCCGCCGATCACGAGGGCTTCTGGGCCCAGCAGGCCCGCGAGCGCATCACCTGGGCGACCGACTTCGAGCGCACCCTGGACTGGGACGACGCACCCTTCGCGAAGTGGTTCGTCGGCGGCCAGCTCAACGTCGCGTACAACTGCGTCGACCGGCACGTCGAGGCCGGCAACGGTGACCGGGTCGCGATCCACTTCGAGGGCGAGGGCGGCGACACCCGCACCATCACCTACGCCGACCTCCAGCGCGAGGTCAGCAAGACCGCCAACGCCCTGACCGAGCTCGGCGTCGGGACCGGTGACACGGTGGCGGTCTACATGCCGATGATCCCCGAGACCGTCTTCACCATGCTGGCCTGCGCCCGACTCGGCGCCCCGCACTCGGTCATCTTCGGCGGGTTCTCGGCCGAGGCGCTGCACACCCGCATCGACGACGCCCAGTGCAAGGTCGTCGTGACCACCGACGGGCAGTTCCGGCGCGGTAAGCCCTCCCCCCTCAAGCCCGCCGTCGACGAGGCGCTTCAGTACCCCAACCCGGTGCAGAAGGTCCTCGTCGTGCGCCGCACCGAGACCGAGGTCGACTGGCACGAGGGCCGCGACGTCTGGTGGCACGACGTCGTCGACCGCCAGGCCGACACCCACGAGGCCCAGCCGCACGACAGCGAGCACCCGCTGTTCATCCTCTACACGAGTGGCACGACCGGAAAGCCCAAGGGCATCTTCCACACCAGCGGCGGCTACCTGACCCAGGCCGCCTACACCAACGCCGTCGTCCACGACGTCCACCCCGAGACCGACGTCTACTGGTGCACGGCCGACGTCGGCTGGGTCACCGGGCACTCCTACATCGTCTACGGGCCGCTCGCCAACGGCGCCACCCAGGTCATGTACGAGGGCACCCCGGACACCCCGCACCAGGGCCGCTGGTGGGAGCTCATCGAGAAGTACAAGGTCTCGATCCTCTACACCGCCCCCACGGCGATCCGCACGTTCATGAAGTGGGGCGACGACATCCCCGCGAAGTTCGACCTGTCCTCGGTGCGCGTGCTCGGCAGCGTCGGCGAGCCGATCAACCCCGAGGCCTGGCTCTGGTACCGCAAGCACATCGGCGGCAACACCGCCCCGATCGTCGACACGTGGTGGCAGACCGAGACCGGCGGCATCATGATCAGCCCGCTGCCCGGTGTCACGACGCTCGAGCCCGGTTCGGCGCAGCGCCCGATCCCCGGCATCTCGGCCGAGATCCTCGACGACGAGGGGATGCCGTTCACCGAGGCCGAGAAGGTCGGGTACCTCGTGCTGACCAAGCCGTGGCCGGCGATGCTGCGCGGCATCTGGGGCGACCCGGAGCGGTACAAGGACACGTACTGGACCCGCTTCGGCCCGAAGTACTACTTCGCCGGCGACGGCGCCAAGTACGACGAGAAGGGCAACATCTGGCTGCTCGGCCGGGTCGACGACGTCATGAACGTCTCCGGCCACCGCCTGTCCACGGCCGAGATCGAGTCGGCGCTGGTGTCGCACCCGGCGGTGGCCGAGGCCGCGGTCGTCGGGGCGTCGGACGAGACCACCGGCCAGGCCGTGTGCGCCTTCGTCATCCTGCGCGGCGACTCCACCGACGAGGGCGACGCCACGGTGCAGGCGCTGCGCAACCACGTGGCCCACGAGATCGGCCCGATCGCCAAGCCGCGCTCGATCATGATCGTGCCCGAGCTGCCCAAGACCCGCTCCGGCAAGATCATGCGCCGCCTGCTCAAGGACGTCGCCGAGGGTCGCGACATCGGCGACGCGACGACGCTGGCCGACTCCTCGGTGATGAGCCTCATCGCCAAGGGGATGCCGGGCGGCGGCTCGTCGAGCTGACCTCGCGCCCCCCGTACCCCGCTGACGTCCGGCAGGTTGGTTGCCGCAGGCACCAACCTGCCGGACGTTGCGCATGGGCCCTTGACAGCTCGCGAGGTGTGAGGATGCCGGGATGACCCGCATCGGCATCGTCACCTCCAGCACCCGCCCGACCCGGATCGGCCACCACGTCGCACAGTGGGTGGCCACCCAGGCGCCAGAGGGCGTCGAGGTCGAACCCATCGACCTGCGTGATCTCGCCCTGCCCCTGCTCGACGAGCCCGAGATGCCGTCGAGCGGCAAGTACGCGCACGAGCACACCAAGCGCTGGGCTGCCCTCGTCGACGGTGTCGACGCCGTCGTGTTCGTCATGCCCGAGTACAACCGGGGCTACAACGCAGCGCTGAAGAACGCGATCGACTACCTGTACGCGCAGTGGCAGGGCAAGCCGGTCGCGTGTGTCGGCTACGGCTGGGGCGGGGCGCAGTACGCTCGGGCAGCGTTGCGCCAGACGTTGGATCGGGTGGGGATGGTCGTCGTCGACGGGGCCGCCCTGGTGTTCGAGAAGACGCTCTCGACACAGGGTGCCGTGACTGCCGACGACAGCCTGGTGGCGGACGTCGCGGCCCTCTACGGCGGCCTCGTGGCCGCGGTGCCCACCGGGCAGGACACCGACGCGGCTGGATAGACTGCCCGCGGAGCGCCGGGAAGTCTGGTCGGCACCGTTGAAGCGACCCCGAGGACGACCGACCACGAGGACGGCAATGACCAACTCGACTCCACCCCGCAAGAGCGGCACGATCCTTCGTCGACCGGCCTGGGCGGAAAGCCAGTACGTCGCCGAGGCGCTGCGGACCGAGACCATCGGTGGGGCCCTGCTGCTCGCCGCTGCCGTCGCGGCTCTCGTCTTCGCCAACAGTCCGTGGCGTGAGGCCTACGAGACGCTGCGTGACACCTACGTCGGCCCCGAGTGGGGCGACCTGCGGCTGAGCCTGGGCCACTGGGCGGCAGACGGCCTCCTCGCCATCTTCTTCTTCGTCGCCGGGCTCGAGCTCAAGCGCGAGTTCCTCGTCGGTGAGCTGCGCACGGTGGCCAAGGCCGCGGTGCCGGTCACGGCGGCCATCGGGGGCGTCATCATGCCGGCCCTGGTCTTCGTCGGCATCGTGCTGGCACTCGGCGGTGACAGCCAGGCCCTGCGTGGCTGGGCCATCCCGACCGCGACCGACATCGCCTTCGCCCTGGCCGTCCTCGCCGTCATCGGGTCCTACCTGCCCTCAGCCCTGCGCTCGTTCCTGCTCACCCTCGCGGTCGTCGACGACCTCATCGCCATCACGATCATCGCGATCTTCTACACCGCCGACCTCGAGGTCACGGCCCTGCTCTGGGCTGTGCTGCCGCTGGCTGCATTCGCGATGCTCGTGCAGCGGCGGATCACCTACTGGTGGCTGCTCATTCCGTTGGCCTTCGCCACGTGGACGCTGGTCCACGCCTCGGGGGTGCACGCCACCGTCGCCGGTGTCCTGCTCGGGCTGGTCGTGCCGGTCAAGGCACGGGCCTCCGTGCCCAAGATCAGCACCCTCGAGCGCGACACCGACGTCGCCCACCGGTTCGAGCACCGCATCCGCCCGCTCTCGGCCGGCTTCGCCGTGCCCGTGTTCGCCTTCTTCGCCTCCGGAGTGACCGTGATCGGGGGCGGGTTCGCCGCGGCAGCCGCCGACGAGGTGGCCATCGCCATCGTGTGCGCCCTCGTGCTCGGCAAGCTCTTCGGGGTCTTCGGCACGACGTGGCTGCTGGCCCGCTTCACCCGGGCTGAGCTCGACGACGGGCTGGGGTGGCGCGACGTCTTCGGCCTCGCACTGCTCACCGGGGTCGGCTTCACCGTCTCCCTGCTCGTCGGCGAACTCGCCTTCGGGGAGGGCTCCGAGCGCAATGACCACGTCAAGCTGGCCGTGCTGACGGGGTCCCTGCTCGCCGCGATCCTCGCCTCCATCGTGCTGCGGCTGCGCAACACGCACTACAAGCAGATCGCCGAGCTCGAGAGCCACGACGGCGACGCCGACGGCATCCCCGACGTCTACCAGCGCGACGACACCTGACCCCAGCCGCGTCCCGAACGGGGTGCTCACGCGGTGGCCCGCGCGACCGTCCCAGCACCCGACGGCGAGGTCCCGAGTAGGGTCGGGGAGACGGCTTTCGACACAGCGGGACCACGGCGGAGGATTCATGGCAGGCACACCGGGCAGCGAGCGCACCATCGGTCAACTCGTGGCCGATGCCACGCATGACCTCCAGGGCTTGGTCCGCAGCGAGATCGCGCTGGCCAAGGCCGAGGTGACCAGTGGCGCCAAGGATGTCGGCAAGGGTGCCGGCCTGCTCGCCGCGGCAGCGTTCTTCGGCCTCATGGGCCTGGTGTTCCTGCTGCACGGGGCGGCCTGGGGCCTGGCCGAGGCGCTGCCGATCTGGGCCGGCTACCTCATCGTCGCCGTGGTCGTGCTCGTGCTCGCCGCGATCCTCGGCCTGCTCGGCAAGAAGTCGCTCGAGACGGCCAAGCCCGCACCCGACCGGGCCATCGACCAGGCACAGCAGACGATCGCCGCCCTGAAGAAGACCACCGACGCCGCCTGAGCGTCGGCGTCGCTCAGCCGGCAGCACACCGCCCGGTGGAGACCGGCACGGCATTCGGCCCGCCTTGCGCCAGCACGCCGCTGATCTCGTCGAGGGTCAGGGCATACCCGGTGTCGGGGTCGTCGAGCGACGTCGCGAAGATCATGCCGACGACCGCCCCCGTCGGGTCGAGGAGCGGCCCACCGGACGCACCCCGGCGCACCTGGGCGCGCAGCGAGTAGACCTCGCGAACCACGCTCGACGTCGAGTAGATGTCGGCACCACGGGCCGTAATGACGTCGCGGACCCGGGCACCGTCGACCCACAACCCGTCGTCCCCGGGGAAGCCGGCGACGACAGCGGCCGCGCCCGCCTCGAGGGGCGCCCCCACCTGCAGGGCCGGCGCCCTGAGACCCTCGACGGCAAGGACCGCCACGTCGCGCCGCGGGTCGAATGCCACGACGCGTGCTGAGCGCTCACGGCCCCGGTCGCCGACCCTGACACGAACCCGCTCGGCTCCGGCCACGACGTGCGCGTTGGTGGCGACCCGACCCGGGGACACCACCCAGCCGCTGCCCACCTGCCCCCGGTCACAGGTCTGCGACTCCGCCCGCACGTGGATCACCGAGCGGAGCGCGCGCCGGACGTTCGGGTCGTCCGCGACGGTCGGGTCGGGCGCCTCCACAGAGGAGATGGGCTCGGGCCCGGCCCCGTCGAAGACCCGGGGGAAGCCCTGCCGGTCCAGCGCTTCGGTCACGTCCTCGACGAGGCCGTCGGCCGAGGACGGAACCAGCGTGTCCAGCGCCCGGGCCACCGTGGATCCTTCGACGAGGTCGCGCGCGATGCTGGGGCCGCCGGCCCGCACCGCGCTGGCCACCACCCACATGACGAGGGCCGCTGCCACGAGCACGGCGATCGAGCCGAGGGCGGAGTCGAGCGCCCGGGCCACCGGCACGTCGATCGACTCACGCAGCCGCCGGCCGATCTGGAGCATGAGGACCTGGCCCAGGGCAGCGCAGACGAGCACCGACAGCACGAGGAACGCCAGCCCCGACGAGGTGCCCACGGAGTGCCCGAGGTGATCCTCGATCACCCCCGGAGCCACCCGTACGGCGACGAAAGCGCCGCCGACCAGACCGGTGAGGCCGAGCAGTGCCGAGACGAAGCCTTGACGCCATCCGCTCCAGGCATGGGCGAGAAGCAGCATCACGAGCAGGAGGTCGAGCCCGGCAGAACCACTCACCGGGTCGGGCCCTCGTCGAGCTGTTTCATCCACGGCGACATGACCCGGTCGGGAAGCGGGCGCTCGACCGTGTCGTCCCAGGGCACGGCGATGCCGGCGAGGTCGAACAGGCTGCTCAGCAGCATCGCGGTGAACCCCCACACGAACAGGTCGTCGACCTCGAACGCGGGGCCTCGATACGGGCCGAACACCGCGGTGAACCGGTTCGTGGGGTCGAGCAGCCTCGGCACCGGCACCCGCAGCACCCGCTCGACCTCCCCTCGATCGACCACCCCGACGGGGACCGGCCTGGGCCACCAGCCCAGCACCGGGGTCACCGCGTGCTGGCTCGGCGAGAGGTACACCTCGGGAAAGGTTGCGAGCACGTGGACCCCCGACGGGTCGAGCCCGACCTCTTCCTCGGCCTCGCGCAGGGCCGCCCCGACGGACCCGTCGTCGTCGGGGTCGATGCCGCCCCCGGGGAAGGACACCTGGCCGGGGTGGGCCCGCAGCGTGTGGGCCCGCTCGGTGAGCACGACGTCCTCACCGCCGCTGGGGTCGGGCCCGAAGAGCATGAGCACCGCGGAGCGACGCGAAACGCCCTCCGGCGGCACGTAGGACGCGAACCAGTCGTGCTCGGCGACATCCGGCCGGGAGGCCAGGGCCGCGAGCCAGCCGGGCGTGGGAGCGCTCACGGCAGAGCCGGGATGCCGTCGGTGACGTCACCGGGCAGCGGGCCGGGCGGTGGGTCGGGCAGCACCGCACCCGGTGCGAGCTCGTAGGAGAGCAGCGCCCGCGCCTTCACGGGATCGGTCTCCCCTTCGCCGTACGACGGGCACCACTGGGCGACCGGGCACGCTCCGCACGCGGGCTTGCGGGCGTGGCAGGTGCGGCGCCCGTGGAAGATGAGGACGTGGCTGAGCATCGTCCAGTCCTTGCGCGCAAAGAGCTCGGCGATTGCTGCCTCGACCTTGACCGGGTCGGTGTGCTCGGTCCACCGGAAGCGTCGCACCAGGCGACCGAAGTGGGTGTCGACGGTCAGCCCGGGCACGCCGAAGGCATTGCCCAGCACGACGTTGGCCGTCTTGCGCCCCACACCGGGCAGGGTCACCAGGTCCTCGAGGCGAGTCGGCACCTCACCGTCGAACCGCTCGACGATCGCGGCACTCAGCGTGATGACCGAGTTGGTCTTCGCCCGGAAGAACCCCGTCGGCCGCAACACCGCCTCCATCTCCTCGCGGTCGGCACCCGCGAGCGCCTCCGCTGTCGGCCACCGGGAGAACAGGGTCGGGGTCACCGAGTTCACCATGACGTCGGTGGTCTGGGCGGAGAGCACGGTGGCGACGAGGAGCTGTAGCGGGGTCTCGAAGTCGAGCTCGCAGTGGGCATACGGGTAGCGCTCGAGCAGCGCCCGGTAGGTGCGCCGCGCCCGCCGGGTCAGCGCCACCGGCGACTCCTCACCGACGCGCAGGCGCCGCACGGCGGCGGAGGGGGTCACGGACACCCGCGCAGCCTACGACGTGACCCTGTCAGCGCAGAGGTGCGCGAACGGCATCCGAGCCCCCTCTCCCCCGACCCTTCCCGCGAACGTGGGTGAAGATCGTCGCCTGGACGACGATTTTCACCCACGTTGTTGATGAGGGCGAGGGCCTCGGGGTGACTCTGGCACACTGTGGCCCGTGGATCACGACGTCGTGCGCAGAGCCCCGCTGTTCGCCGCCCTTGATGAGGCGGCGGCTGAGTCACTGATCGCCAACATGAGCCCAGCGCTGCTGGAACGTGGCGACGTGCTCTTCCACGAAGGCGACCAGGGCGACCGGCTCTACGTCATCGGTGAGGGCAAGATCAAGCTCGGGCGCTCCAGCAGCGACGGCCGCGAGAACCTGCTGGCCATCCTCGGCCCCGGCGAGATGTTCGGCGAGCTGTCGCTGTTCGATCCCGGGCCGCGCACCGCCACGGCCACCGCGGTCGCCGAGACGCAGGTCGTGTCGATGGGCCACGACCAGCTCAAGGACTTCCTGCGCACGCACCCCGGGGTGGCCCCGACCCTGCTCTCCGCCCTCGCCCGCCGCCTGCGCCGTACCAACGACGTGCTCGCCGACCTCGTGTTCACCGACGTGCCCGGCCGCGTCGCCAAGGCGCTGCTCGACCTGGCCGACCGCTTCGGCCGCCCGGTCGACGATGGCCTGCTCGTCGCGCACGACCTCACCCAGGAAGAGCTCGCGCAGCTCGTCGGCGCCTCCCGCGAGACGGTGAACAAGGCACTGGCCGACTTCGCGTCGCGGGGCTGGTTGCGCCTCGAGGCGCGCGCCGTGCTGCTGACCGACGTCGAGCGACTGAAGCGCCGCGCCCGCTGATCCCTGCGTCGCGGCCCGCTGGCGCTGGCACCGGCGGCACCGCCGGCACCGCAGACCGCTGACGGCCGCCCCTCAACGCTCCCGGTCGAGGTACTCCAGCTGCGCCCTAATCGACATCCGCGCAGCTGGCCACACCGCGCTCGGCACGTCGGCGTAGACCCGCTGCAGCACGCCCTCGACGACGTCGATCTCGGATGCCGCGCCGTCGGCGAGCGCTTGGCGCACCTGGTCCAGCCGCTCGGCACGGTGGGTGCGGTAGTACGCGACCATCACCCCGGCATCCGGGACGAGCGGGCCGTGTCCGGGCAGGATCGCGGTCACCGATCCGTCACCGGTGAGGGCGTGGAGCCGGTCAAGGGAGTCGAGGTAGGCGTCGAGCTCACCGTCGGGGTGGGCCACCACGGTGGTGCCTCGACCGAGCACGGTGTCGCCGGTGAGCAGGGCGTGGTCGGCGGGTAGGGCGAGCGAGATCGAGTCCGAGGTGTGCCCCGGGGTTGCCACGATCCTCAGTTCAAGGCCTCCGGTGCGCACGACGTCGCCGTCGGCGAGGTCGTCGTGGCCACGACCGACCGCGCGCACGGGGGCCCCGGTGAGCTCGGCAAACCGCGGCACGGCCTCGGCGTGATCGGCGTGCCCGTGGGTGAGGACGGTGAGCGCGACGCGCGCCCCGGCATCCGCGACCACCGCGAGCACGGCGGCGAGGTGCGCCTCGTCGAGTGGCCCGGGGTCGACGACCACGGCCTCGGTGGCTCCGGGCTCGAGGAGCACCCACGTGTTCGTGCCGTCCAGGGTCATCGGGCCGGGGTTGGGGGCGAGCACGCAGTGGGCGCGAGGCGTCACGGGGCCGCCTGCCCAGGGTGCGGTGACCGACGGCGGCGGGGACGCGCTCATGCCACCGCAGTATGCCCCGCCGGCCCCACACCCTGCGCTGCCGTACCCCCTGCGCTGCCCCCGCACCCGGTCCTGACCACCCTGCGACGGCGCGACTCGAGGGCGGGCCCACTCACAGGCAAAGCGACCTGCCGCTCGCGCCTGAGCACAGGAATCCCGGGTCAGAGCGCTTCTGCGCCGGCCCTTTGCCTGTCGGCAGGCCCACCCCGCTTCGCGTCAGCCCGCGATCAGGCCTGTGGACAACCCGCTGAGCGCCCCTCCTGGCGGCACGATGGGCCGATGGGGGCAGACAGCGGAGGGACAACCATCCGGCAGACCCTGCGGCGCCTCGGCGGGGTCACGACGTGGAAGGAGCTGCGCTCGTCCCACCCCAAGCGCCGCATCCTGCGAGCCGTGAGGGATGGGGAGCTCGTGAGGGCGTCCCGCGGCCACTACGTCCTGCCCACGGCGTCGGCCCATGTGACCGCCGCACAGTCCTGCGCTGGTGTGTTGTCGCACCTGAGCGCGGCCATTCACCATGGGTGGAAGGTCAAGTCACCACCTGGCCACGCGTGGGTCACGGTGCCGCGCAAACGACACGTGCGCAAGAAGCAGCGCCACGGCATCCGGCCCCACCATGCGGACCTGACGGCAAAGGACGTGGAGCACGGGGTCACCACGCCCCTTCGCACGGTGATCGACTGCGCCCGGGTGCTGCCCTTCGACGAGGCGCTCGTGGTGGCCGACTCCGCCCTTCGCGCCCGAGCCGTCACGCGCGGGGAACTGGCGGATGCCGTGCGGCACCTTCGCGGACCGGGTGCGGTTGCGGCACGGCGGGTCGTCAAGCATGCCGACGGGCGCGCGGCCAACCCGTTCGAGTCGGTGCTGCGCGCGCTGTGCATAGAGGAGGGGTTCGAGCTCACCCCGCAGGTGACGATCGCCGAGTCGGGGCTCTACGCCGTGGTCGATCTCGGCAGCGAGGCCCTGCGGCTGGCCGTCGAGGCCGACGGCTTCGAGACCCACGGCACCCGGGGCGGCCTGCGCAAGGACTGCGAGCGCCACACCCTGTTCGCCATCTACGCGTACTCGTCGCTGCGGTTCGCCTACGAGCACGTGATGTTCGAGCCCGACTGGGTGCGCTGGGCGCTCCGCACCTGGCGAGCGGTGCGGGCCGGCCAAGCGCTGACCGACCCGCCGCTGCGATCCCACCGACAGGCAAAGGGGTCGTGAAGGGACGCATGGTCGCGGCATGGCTGGGGCTCGACGGGGTCCCAGGCCCCTTTGCCTGTCGTCAGGGCCGCCCGGCCGGGTGCAGACCCGGGCTAGGACAGGAGGGGCGGAGGTTGGGTTTGGGGCAGGAGGTACGCGGGTGCGGCTAGGGCAGGACGGTGCGCAACATGGGGATGCCGTCCGCCCCCGCCACGAGTTCGGGCACCACCCGCGCGACGCGAGGTCGGTGCGCGAGGAACGCCGCGGCATCCGCGAAGTCCGCGAGCTCCTCGAGCGAGATCACGGTGGGCGGCAGCATCCGCACCTTCCCAGCGCGGTGTCGGACCAGCAGGTCACCGGGCCGAACCCAGGCGCTGTGGTCGGACTCGGTCGTGGTGCCCCGCGCCTCCTGGTCGGCGGGCATGCCGGCAGCGAGGATCCACGTGTCGTACCGGCGCGGCTCGAACTCGGGAGTCACCCAGTGGGCCCGACCCCGCAGGTCGGCCACGGTGATCACGACCCCACACTCCTCCTGGACCTCGCGCACCGCGGCAGCAGCGAACGGGGCCGCGACGTCGGCCGCGACACCCATGACCGCGGCCAGGTCGGCCAGTCCGGGCGTCGCCGGGTCCAACGCGTGGTCCACCGGGTCGACCCCGCCGCCGGGGAAGACGACCGTCGAGGGGGCGAATGCCATCGACGCCACCCGGCGCTGCACGTAGACCTGCGGGCCAGCCGCACCGTCGCGCACGAGCATCACGGTGGCCGCCAACCGCGGAACCGCAACCGAGCGCTCCGCAGCCGCCAGCCACGCCTGCGCCCGCGCAGCCAGCCCGGGGTCGCGTGACACCGGGTGCTCGACCACCCGACCGGACGTCACCGACCCACCCCCCAGAACCAGGGTCAGTCGCGGACGTGGACGATGACCTCGACCTCGACGGGCGCCCCGAGCGGCAGGGCGACGACGCCGACGGCCGAGCGGGCGTGCCGACCGGCATCCCCGAAGACGTCGCCGAACAGCTCGCTGGCACCGTTGATGACGCCGGGCTGCCCGGTGAACGACGGGTCGGACGCCACGAAGCCGACGACCTTGACCACTCGCTCGACCCGGTCGAGGTCTCCCACGACCGACTTGACCGCCGCAAGCGCGTTCAGCGCACACACGGCCGCGAGCTCCTTGGCGCGCTCCGGCGACACGAACCCCTCACCCTCGCCGACGGCGCCGGTCGCGGCCATGACGCCGCCGACCATGGGAACCTGCCCCGAGACGTACACCCGCGAGCCGTCGAGCACGGCGGGTACGTAGGCCGCCAGGGGCGGCACGATCTCGGGCAGCACGAGGCCGAGCTCGGCCAGACGGCTCTCGACGGCACCCATGTCAGGCCTTCGGGCGCTTGAGGTAGGCCACGAGGTTGCCCTCGGGCATGACGAGCACCTGGACGAGGTCCCAGCCGTCGGCGCCCCACTGGTCGAGGATCTGCTTGGTGGCGTGCACGATGAGCGGCACGGTCGCGTACTCGTAGGTCGTCATGTCCGCAACCCTAGCGCCGGGCCACCCCTCGGCTAGCGTGACGCAGATGAGCGAGCGCCCAGCTGACCGCCCCGCCGACCGCACCGAGATCACCGGGCCCCACCAGAGCGACGTCTACGACGTCTGGGAGCCCGCCCCCCACCGGGCCCGCGGGGTGAGCGTCGCGCTGATCCACGGGGGGTTCTGGCGCGAGCGCTACGACCGGCACCACCTCGCTCCGCTGGCCCGGGCCCTCGCCGACGACGGGTTCCACGTGGCGAACCTCGAGTACGCCCGAGCGGGGATGCCGGGGGGCGGCTGGCCGGGGACCGGCGCCTCGGTCCTCGCGCAGCTCACCGCGGTTCACGCCGACCCGGCGCTGCCCGAGCGAGTCGTCGCCGTGGGGCACTCCGCGGGCGGGCACCTTGCCCTGTGGGTGGCCTCGGCAGACCGCGCGCCGTGGCTGACCGGGGCCGTGGCCCTGGCCCCGGCCGCCGATCTCGGCGAGGTCGACCGGCTCGGCCTGAGCGACCACGCTGCCCGCAACCTCATCGGCGCCGCCCCCGATGACGCCCCCGACACCTGGGCCGACGCCGACCCGGCGCGTCAGCGCCTCACCACACCCGCGGTGATCGTGAGCGGCGAGCACGACGACGACGTCCCGGCATCCGTCATCGAGTCCTACCTGGCCACGCGCACACCGGACGATCCGATCCACAGCGCCGTCGCCCTCGGCGCAGACCACTTCGCCGTCATCGACCCGCAGGCGCCGGCGTACCTGCTGGTCCTCGCCGAGATCGAGGAGCTCACGCTCGCCACCCACTGACGGCCCTGACCAAGGATTCGAGGATGCCGTGAGTGCCCGCCTAGGCTGGTGGGCGTGTCCACTCCCTCTCTCGCACGTGCCTTCGACGGGGTGCGCCTGCACATCGTGACCGGCAAGGGAGGCGTCGGCAAGACCACCGTCGCCGCCAGCCTGGCCCTGTCGCTGGCCAGCCAGGGCAAGCGGGTGCTGCTCGTCGAGGTCGAGGGGCGTCAGGGCATCAGCCAGACCTTCGACGTGCCCCCGCTCGGCAATGACGAGGTGCGTCTGGTCACCCATGCCGGTGGCGGTGAGCTGTGGGGGTTGTCGGTCGACGCCAAGGCCGCGCTGATGGAGTACCTACAGATGTTCTACAAGCTCGGCCGCGCCGGCGGAGCCCTCGAGAAGATGGGCGTCGTCGACTTCGCGACGACGATCGCCCCCGGGGTGCGCGACGTCCTGCTCACGGGCAAGGTCTACGAGGCGGTCGGGCGCACGACGGGCAACCGCCGCGGCCAGGGCACGAAGGTGTGGGATGCCGTCGTCCTCGACGCCCCGCCCACCGGCCGCATCACCCGCTTCCTGGACGTCACCGCGCAGGTGGCCGACCTCGCCCGGATCGGCCCGATCCACTCGCAGGCCGAGTCGATCACCCGCATGCTGCGCCACCGCGAGAGCGTCGTGCACATCGTGACCCTGCTCGAGGAGATGCCGGTGCAGGAGAGCGTGGATGCCGTGACTGAACTGTCCGCAGCAGGCTTCGGGGTGGGCACGGTCATCGTGAACCTCGTGCGCGAGCCCATCGTCGACGAGGCCCTGCTCGAGGTCGCCGCCGCCGAGCCGGACCGGGTCGCCGACCAGGTGCGGGCCGACCTCGTCTCCGTCGGGGTCAAGACGTCGAAGGCCACCGTCACGGGGCTGCTCAGCCAGGCGCACGACCACGCCGAGCGGGTGGCGCTCGAGCGCGACCTGGCTGCCGAGGTCGCGGCCCAGGGCCTGCCGACGCTCCGCCTGCCGGCGCTGCCGACCGGGGTCGAGGACGGCGGCATCACCGTGCTCGCCGACGCCCTGACCGCGCAGGGGGTGCGCTGATGGCCCGCCGCCCCGCACCCGTCCGGCTCGACGTCGACGCGCTGCTGGCCGACCTCGGCACGGGGATCATCGTGTGTTGCGGCTCGGGCGGGGTCGGCAAGACGACCACCGCCGCGGCGCTGGGGGTGCGCGCGGCCGAGTCCGGGCGCCGCGTCGTCGTGCTGACCATCGACCCAGCTCGACGGCTCGCCCAGTCCCTCGGCCTGACCGAGCTCGACAACGTCCCACGTCCGGTGAAGGGCGTCGGCGAGGAGGCCGGCGGCAGCCTCGACGCGATGATGCTCGACATGAAGCGCACCTTCGACGACGTCGTCGAGGCGCACTCCACCCCCGACAAGGCCGCGCAGATCCTGGCCAACCCCTTCTACCAGGCCGTCTCCAGCTCGTTCGCGGGCACCCAGGAGTACATGGCGATGGAGAAGCTCAGCCAGCTGCGAGCCCAGGCCGACCGCGAGGGCACCTGGGACCTCGTGATCGTCGACACCCCGCCGTCGCGCTCGGCCCTGGACTTCCTCGACGCCCCCAAGCGGCTCGGCTCCTTCCTCGACGGCCGGTTCATCCGGCTGCTCACCGCGCCGGCCCGCGCTGGCGGGCGGGCCTACCTCAAGGTCTTCAGCGTCAGCGCGACCATCGCCGCGGCGACGATCTCCAAGGTGCTCGGAGGAGCGTTCCTGTCCGACGTGCAGACCTTCGTCGCGGCCCTCGACACGATGTTCGGGGGGTTCCGCGAGCGTGCGGACCTCACGTACGCGCTGCTCAAGGAGCCCACGACGGCGTTCGTCGTCGTCGCCGCTCCCGAACGTGACGCCCTGCGGGAGGCCGCCTACTTCGTCGAGCGGCTCGAGAGCGAGGGGATGCCGCTCGCAGGCGTCGTCGTCAACCGCATGCAGGCGCTGGCCGCACCGTCACTGAGCGGGGGTCGGGCGACCGCGGCTGCCGAGCAGCTCGAGGAGGCCGGGGGCAGCGAGCTCACTCCGGCGCTGCTGCGCCTGCACGCCGACCTGTCCTCGATCGCCGAGCGTCACGAGGGGCACGTGCGCCGGTTCGTCGCCGGCCACCCCGGGGTGCCGGTCTCGACCGTTCCGGCGAGCGCGACCGACGTCCACGACCTCGACGGGTTGCGCACCGTGGGCGCCGCGCTGGCTGCCACCTGAGGCGCAGGCCACCTTCCCGTAGGGCGGGGTCAGGCACTCTCGCCGTGGAGCGCTGCTCCCTTGACCTGGGCCAGCAGGCCGCTCCACGACTGGACCTCAGGTCGACGGCGCAGCAGGGCCCGACGCTCGCGCTCGGTCATCCCGCCCCAGACACCGAACTCCGTGCGGTTGTCGAGAGCGTCTGCGAGGCACTCAGCCATCACCGGGCAGCCCTTGCACATGACCTTCGCGGCGCGCTGAGCCTTTCCCTGGACGAACAAGGCGTCAGGGTCCTCGTCCGCGCAGTGGCCCAGGCCGGCCCAGTCGGCAAGCCAGTCCCCCAGCGCTGGTGCAACCTCGGGTGCGGCGCTCATGTCTACCCCTGTTCAGCAAGAACCTGGAACGGCTCGAACAGCGCGGTCATGAGTACCGACCGCGCATCGTCAGGCTAGGGCGGTCGATGACACCACGGCATCGTCCGAATCGTCGCGAGCAATGGCCGAACGGTTGATTCCTGAGGCATCGGTGTCCACGCTCAGGTTTGATCGATGGACAGACGTCGACGCCGCCCGACCGGCGCGACACGCGCGAGCGAGGGCCGACGGCATCCACGGGTTACCCTGATGGTATGGACGGTCGCGCCCACAATGTATCCGCTGTGCTCAGATTGCTTCTCGGTTTCGTCGTGCTCAGCACGATTGCCGGGTTGTTGATGGCTGGGCTGGCGATCCCTGCGGTCGGGGCCACCGGTCAGATGGCCAAGGGTGGCGTCGGGGTCTTCAACGACCTGCCGAGCGAGTTCACGGTCTCGCCGCTGGCGCAGCAGTCGCGCATCCTCAACGCCGACGGCAAGGTGATCGCCAACCCGTACGACGAGAACCGCATCATCGTGCCGCTGGCGAAGATCGCGAAGAACATGCAGAACGCGCAGCTGGCCATCGAGGACTCGCGCTTCTACGAGCACAACGGCCTCGACGTGCGCGGCTTCAGCCGGGCCATGGTCTCCAACCTCCAGGGCGGCGACACCCAGGGAGCGTCGACCCTCACGCAGCAGTACGTCAAGATCTCGCTGCAGTACCGCGCGCTGAGCAACGGGGACAAGGATGCCGCCGCCGCCGCGGTCGAGAAGTCCTACTCCCGCAAGCTCCAGGAACTCAAGTACGCCCTGAACGTCGAGGAGAACTTCACCAAGGAGCAGATTCTCGAGGGCTACCTCAACCTCGTGTACTACGGCGACCAGGCCTACGGCGTCGAGGCCGCGGCCCAGAACTACTTCGGCGTCTCCGCCGCCAAGCTCAACCTCGGCCAGGCGGCCCTGCTCGCCGGCATCGTCCAGCAGCCCACGGCGTTCAACCCGGTGCTGCACCCCAAGGCCGCTCAGTCCCGCCGGAACCAGGTCCTCGACCGCATGCAGGCCCTCGGGCTGGCGTCGGCCAAGGACGTCGCCGCTGCGAAGAAGCAGGAGGTCGCAAAGGTCGTCAAGCGCAAGCCGGCCAAGGGCGTCTGCTTCCGGTCCCCCGAGCCCTACTTCTGCGCCTACGTCATGGAGCGGTTGCAGAAGTCGCCCCAGATGGCCGTGCTGGGCAAGACCCCCGCCGAGCGCCTGAAGACGATCAACCAGGGCGGGCTGGTCATTCGCACCACCCTGAACCCGGCGATGCAGGCGAGCGCCAAGAAGGAACTCGCCAAGGCCGTCAAGCCGAACAACAAGCAGAACCTCGCCGGCGCCGTGACCATGATCGAGCCGGGCACGGGCAAGGTGCTCGCGATGGTTCAGGCCACGGACTTCGCGAAGTACCAGACCAACATCAACGTCGACCAGGAGTACGGCGGCGGCCCCAATGGCTATCAGATCGGCTCCACGGCCAAGACCTTCGCACTCGTGGAGGCTCTCGAGCGGGGGATGCCGCTCAACGCGACCATCAACGTCCCCGCGTCCAGCCCGACCAAGCCCGCGGTGTTCGAGCCAAGGAACATGGTTGACGAGTGCTCGACCAACGAGCCGTGGCCGGTCAAGAACGACTTCTCGATGGGCGCAGGGCCAATGACGCTGCGGGAGGGGACGGTCAAGTCGGTCAACCCGTTCTTCGCGGCTCTCAACGTGCGCCTGGGCGCCTGCTCGGTGCGCGACACGATGGTGAAGATGGGGCTGCACCGCGCTGACGGCAAGCCCATCTCGGACACCATCTCGGGCATCGCTCTCGGCGCCGGTGAGTCGACCCCGATGAGCGTGGCCAGTGCCTACGCGACCCTGGCCGCGAACGGCAACTACTGCGAGCCCCAGCCCGTCACCGCCATCAGCACCCCCGATCGCAAGAGCCTGAAGATCCCCGCAGCCAAGTGTTCGCAGGTCATCTCCGCCGATGTCGCCGCTGGCGTGACTGACCTGCTGCAGAGCGTGGTCAAGGTCAACCTCGGGTCAATGTGGAGCAGCAGCGCCCGGCCGGCAGCCGGGAAGACCGGAACGACCGAGCGGTTCAACCAGGTCTGGTTCGCCGGGTACACCCCGCAGATCTCGACGGTGGTGTTGGTCGGCAACCTCAAACCAGCGAACAAGAACGGCAAGCTCTACACCCTGCGCGGCAAGTGCTTCGGCGACTACGGGTGCCCCAGCCGGGTGTACGGCTCAACCGTGTCCGCACCCATCTGGTCCAAGATCATGAAGACCGCCCACAAGGGAATGCCGGTCAAGGACTTCAAGAGTCCGTCGGCGGACATCCGCAAGGGCAACTACGTGCGCCTGCCGAACGTCATCGGCCGCGGCCCCGACAGCGCGCTCGCACGTCTGAAGGAGGCCGGCTTCAGCGGCTTCGTGGCTGGCCGCACCAACAGCAGCCTGCCCGCCGGGACTGTCGCCTTCACCGACCCCTCGGGCTCGGCCCTGCCGGGAGGGCGGGTCGGCCTGTGGCTGTCCAACGGCTACACGCCGCCACCGACCGCCCCCAAGAAGGCGGCTGCCCCGGAGAAACCCCAGCAGACTCCGGAGCCGGCGAAGAAGCCCGGCAAGCCAGCGCCGAAACCGAAGAAGAGCTAGCGGACGAGATGGGGCCCGAGCCGCCTACTGGCGGCTCGGGCCCCGTCTCATGTCCCGGCCCCCTGTGGGCTATGCCCCGGACAACACCTGCTTCACCACGGCAGCCACCCGGCCGCCGTCTGCCCGGCCAGCGACCTCGCCCTGGGCTGCCTTCATCACCATGCCGAGCTGCGGCATCCCGGTGGCGCCGGTGGCGGCGACCGCCCGGTCGACGATCTCGCGAAGGGCCTCGTCGTCGAGCTGGGCGGGCAGGTAGCCCTCGAGCACGAGCAGCTCGGCCTCCTCGGTGGCTGCGAGCTCAGGTCGGCCGGCGCCGGTGAAGGCGGCGGCGGCCTCCTTGCGCTTCTTGGCCTCCTTGGCGACCACCTTGAGGACCTCGTCGTCGCTGAGCTCGCGCGCCTCGTCACCAGCCACCTCGGCGTTGGTGATGGCGGTCAACGTCATCCGCAGCGTGCCCGAGCGCACGGTGTCGCGTGCGCGCATGGCGTCGTGCAGGTCGTGCTGGAGGCGAGCCTTGAGCGTGTCGTCGGTCATGGCCCCAGTCTCCCACCGGCGATTGGGTGGGGCGCCACCGGTTTGCGAGGATGGAGAGATGGACGACCTGGCTCGCACCGCGCTGCGCACCGCTGGTGGCCTCGCCGGCGCCGGTCTCGTCGGGATCGCGTACGCCGCGTTCGTGGAACGCACCTGGTTCACCCTGCGCCGCTTCGCCGTTCCCGCACTGCCACCCGGGGCGGCTCCGGTGCGCATCCTCCAGGTCTCCGACCTGCACCTGACGCCCGGCCAGACCAAGAAGATCGACTGGGTTCGCTCCCTGGCCGAGCTCGAGCCCGACTTCGTCGTGAACTCGGGAGACAACCTCGCCCACCTGGATGCCGTGCCACCGCTCCTGCGAGCGATGGAGCCGCTTCTCGAGCGGCCGGGTGCGTTCGTCCTGGGCTCGAACGACTACTTCGCCCCGACGCCGAAGAACCCGGCCCGCTACCTCACCAGCCGCCACGCCGACGCCCCGGCCCGACGCTCGACGCTGCCCGTCAAGGCGCTGCGCGACGGCTTGGGCAGCAAGGGCTGGGCAGACCTGAACAACGCTCGCAGGATCGTGCGGATGGGGGACCACGATGTCGAGCTCGTGGGGGTGAACGACCCACACATCGGCTACGACCGGTACGCGAAGGTGGCCGGTCCGGCATCCACCGACGTGGCCCTGACGATGGGCCTGGTGCACGCTCCCTACCAGCGGGTGCTCGACGCCATGGTCGGCGACGGGGCATCCGTCGTGCTCGCTGGCCACACCCACGGTGGGCAGCTGGCCGTTCCGCTCTGGGGTGCCCTGGTGACGAACTGTGACCTCGACACCAGGCGCGCCAAGGGCGTCTCGAGGTGGTGGCCGGGCGCCGGCACCGCCGGTGCTCGAGGGGGCGCGGCACCCTCCTCGGATGCTCCCGAGGATGCCGCGTGGCTGCACGTCTCAGCGGGGCTGGGAACCTCCCCCTACGCTCCCGTGCGCTTCGCCTGCCGGCCCGAGGCAACCCTGCTGACCCTGCTGGCCCGCGACAGCTGAGGCCGATTTCTGTACGCCGCACCGGGTCGGCTATCCTCGGGTGTCGCCGCACCCCCGGGTACGGCTAACAGCCACGGGGTGTGGCGCAGCTTGGTAGCGCGCGTCGTTCGGGACGACGAGGCCGCAGGTTCAAATCCTGTCACCCCGACCAGACGATGGCGGTTGCTCGACAGTCTCGGGTGGCCGCCATCACGCGTCTCGGGCCCGGCCCCCGGAACGCCTTCCACGAGCTCCTGCAGGCAGGTGTGCGGACGCACTGCTCCAACCCGTGTACGTCACGAACACGAACGTCAGATGCCGCTCAGACCCTTGCTCAGCAGGAGCGCACCGATGACGAGGACGACGACGGCCATGATCGTCGCGTTGTGCGTCGTGAGCCAGGCCTCGGCCCGCCGCAACGGGGCCTGCGCGCGGTCCCCGAGCACGAGGTGCACGCCGATCGGCAGGGCCACCGACAGCGACCCGACGAGCGCGAAGGCGATGACGGTCGCCACTGTTGCCGCGGTGCCCTGCTCCTCGGCAGCGATGGTCAGACCGGCCGCTGCGCTGAGCAGGAGGATCTTCGGATTGGCTCCCGAGAGCAGCGCACCGAGCCTCAGCGCCGACGGCGGGGTGGACTCACCGAGCGCCCGCATCCACCCCGGGGGCTCTGCGTTCGCGTGGCGGGTCAGGAAGGCGCGCACGCCCACGACGACGAGCACCCCGCCGAGCAGCACGCGCGCCCACGACACCCAGGTTGGCGTCTCCTCGAACCCGTCGATGACGGTCGCCAGGCCCACGAAGAGCGCGGTGCCGGCGGCAACCCCCGCCGCCCAGCCACCGAGGAACGACACGGCGTTGGCGGTCGCCCGCGGGGTCAGCAGGAGCAGGATCACCGGGATGACGGGGAAGGGCGAGGCGAGGATGCCGATCACCAGCGGAACGAGGTCGGCCACCATCAGCGTCGGCCCCTCCCGTCCGGGACGATCGCCACGGACCCGAAGAGATCCAGGCCGAGGGTTCGCGAGAGCCGCTCGGCGGCGAGGATGCCCCGAACACTGTTGCCAGCGGCATCCAGTGGTGGGGAGAACGTCCCGAGGCCACCCTTGCCGGGCGCGGCCGTGACGATCCCGCCGCCGATGCCGCTCTTGCCGGGTAGCCCGACCCGCACGAGCCACTCACCTGAGGTCTCGTACATCCCGGCCGTCGTCATCACCGCCAGCGTGCGCGCCGCGACCTGAGGGCTCACCACGGCGATGCCCGTGACGGGGTTGACTCCCCCGTCGGCGAGCGTGGCCCCCATGACGGCGAGGTCTCGGGCGGTGACGGCCAGCGAACTCTGCCTGGTGTACAGGTCGACGGCGCCATCCGGGTCGTCGAGGCGGCCGAGAGAGTGCAGCAACTGCCCCAGGGCCCGGTTGCGCTGGTTGGTCGCGCGGGCGCTGTCGTGGATGCCGTCGTCGAGCGACAGGGCGCGGCCCGCGAAGGCGGAGAGTCCGGCGCGCAGCTCGTCCCACGCGGCATCGACCGTGAAGTCGCGGTTTCGCTCCAGGAACAGGCCGGTGCAGGCGATGGCACCCGAGTTGACCATCGGGTTGGTGCGCCCGTCGGGACTGTGCTCGACGGCGGCCAGCGAGTTGAACGGTCGCCCGGTGGCGTCGACGCCGATGTGGTCGACGACCCCATCGACCCCGAGGCGAGCACAGGCGAGGGCGAAGACGAACGGCTTGGCCACGCTCATGAGCGCGAACGGGACGTCGACGTCGCCGGCGACGAACTCGTGCCCGTCGACGCCGATGACCGCGATGCCGAACAACGACGGATCCGCCTGTGCCAGCGCGGGATACACCGTGCTGACACGACCCGCGTCGACAGTTGCCACCTCGGCGTGACAGGCCGCCACCGCCTCACGGACCCACTCGTCACGGGGGAGGTGCCCGGTCGAGACGTAGGTCGCACCCAGATCAGCGGTGGCGCCGCGCCCCGGCAGGGACGAGCCGGGATCGGTCATGGCGCGATGGTATGCCGCCCGGCGCCTCAGATGGCGTCGTCGCGAAGGATCGTGCCGTCGGGGTCGAACGCGTCGTAGAGCCGGGGCGCCCACAGCATCTGGGCCCTCCTCAGCTCCGGCGGGGAGAGCCGGCGCAGACGGCCCGGTGGTCGTTCGACGCCGTCAGCGCCGGACCACGCCCCCGAACGCCGACGCCACCGCACCGATGTGCCCTTCATCGGCCCCTTGGGCCGGGGCAGGTGCCGACGCCCACGGGGGCCCGCGCCGGATGCGTACCACTCGTCAAGGGCATCGGCCCGCTGCGCCATGAGGTCCCACAGCTCGTCGGCGTCATCGGGCACGTCCTGCGGGTCAAGGCCGGTGTGCTCAGCGACGAGCTCGCGCCGCAACCGCCGGGCGAAGCTGTCGCGCGGTGCCGGCTCGTCGAGCCCCCGCACCCGCGTGTCCTGCACGGTGCACGCGATCTCGGAGTCGCTCGACCACGACCTGCGGTTGAAGTTGTCGGAGCCGACGCTGGACCACACGTCGTCGATGACACACACCTTGGCGTGCACGTAGATCGGGTAGCCGGCGTCGCTCGTCAGCCCGTACACCGCGACGCGGTCACCCCCGGCCTCCAGCAGGAGGTCCATGGCGAGCTTGCGCCCGTACAGCTGTGGCGGCAGCGACACGGCACCGTCGACGTCCGGCACCATGGGGATCACCGCGATCAGCCGCAACTGCGGGTTGGCGCGCAGGGCCTCACCGAAGTGCCGGCCGACCTCCTCCGACCACAGGTACTGGTCCTCCAGGTAGATCAGGTGCCGTGCGTGCGCCACCGCCTTGGTGTTCGCATGGGCGATGCTGCGCTCGCCACGGGGGGCGAAGTCGTAGCCCTTGGGCAGGATCGACGGGTAGGTGCGCACGATCTGAACCGCCTCGGATGCCGTCGCGCCCGCCTCGGATGCCGTCGCCCCCCCACCGGATGTCATCTCGCCCACCTTGGGTGGTGGCGGGCCCTGCGGGGACAGGGGTTGGGGCTGGAGGTCCTCACCCTGCAGCAGGCTGGACGCGAGCCGCCCGGGGTTGAGCGTCAGCGGGGTCGAGTCCTCCCAGCGCTCACGGAACGTGGTCTCGACGTCGGCGACGGCCGGGCCCTGGATGGCCACCTGCACGTCGTGCCACGGCGGCCGCGCACCGAACACCTGAGGCATGGCGATCCGCTGGGGGTCACCCTCGTGGGCGATGGAGTCACGCCGACCGTGGCAGAGGTCGATCCCGCCGAGGTAGGCGATGTCGCGGCTGGGCTCGTCACGGTGTCGCAGCAGGACGAACTTCTGGTGGTGCGAGCCTCCGGTGCGCACGCGCATGTCGCGCAGGCACTGCCCGCCGGCCTCGTCGATCTCGATGCCGAGCAGGCGTGACTTCTGGGAGTGGAAGCCGAACCGGTGCCAGTGCGAGCGCCACAGCAACCCTCTCACCTCGACCCCGCGCCGGGCGGCCGCGGCGAACGTCGCGGAGACGCCGGACCCGGGGTCATCCGTGAGCAGCTGGTCGGGGTCGCCGCGCCAGTCCACGAAGTAGAGCAGGTCGCCGTCGCCGAGCGCTTCGATGCGTTCGTGCAGCTCCGCCAGGTAGGGGGCCCCGTGCACGATCGGCCGCACGTGGTTGCCCTCGGTCCAGGCCACGCCCGGAGGCTTTCCCTCGTCGATGCGGGTGTCGGGATTCTCCCGCTCGTCGGGGGTGAGGAAGAGATCGGGGATCACGGCCTCATCCTGCCCCGCGAACCCTCCCTCAGATGGCGAAGTAGGCGATGACGATGGCGAAGATCAACGGCACGCCGAACACGACGTCCAACACGTGGAAGGGCACCCAGAACAGGTGGGTGACCTTCCACCCGTAGTCGGCCTCCGGCCACTCGGGCGGCACCCAGGAACGGGCGCGCCAGAGGCGCTGACCGACCAGGAGTACGGCGTAGATGACGACCGCGACCCACCAGGCGTCAACCCCGACGTACTGGCTCACGATCAGCTGCCTCGTCAGGCCTGACCGAGCGATTCCTTCAGCTCACGGAACCACGGCACGGTGACGTCGAACTTCTTGTGGCCCTGGATCCGGGGGAACTCGATCGCCCGCAGCGTGTCGCCCTGCTCCTCGTCGTGCCCGACGACACCCGACACCCCGGCCAGCGCCGAGTCGACGGCGAGCGAGGTGCACTGCGCGATGAGGGCGAGGTCTTCGTCGTTGGCCGCGGCCGAGCGGCTGAAGTAGCCGGACTTCTGGACCATGGTCTTCTCGGCCTGGAGCTTCGCGCCGAACTGCTTGGCGAACCAGGCACCGGGGTTGACCTTGTCGAGCTGCACGTGACCGAACGGGTCGACCGGCACCTCCTGGCCGGCGGCCTTGAGCTCCTCGACGACCTCGGCCACGCCGGCGCCCTCGGAGAGGAAGATGTTGACGCAGCCGATCTCGTCCATGATCGCCTTGAGGCGCTCGGCCTCGGCCGCGATGTCGATGTGCTCCTCGGGCACGAACACGGCGTGCACGTCCCAGCAGCGCGGGTCGTTGCCGAAGCCCTCGACGAACTGCTGCTCGGCGACCCATGCGTGGTAGCGGCGAGCGGTCTCGGCCGTGAGCCAGCCACAGTTGCGGCCCATGACCTCGTGGACGATGAGCATGCGGGGGTTCGAGGAGTGCTCGGCGATGATGTTCTGCGCGTAGATCGAGCCCTGCTCGGCGGCCGTCCACGCCCCCAGCGACTGGCGGATCGGCACGACGTCGTTGTCGATCGTCTTGGGCAACCCGACGACGGTCAGCTCGTAGTCGTTCTCATGCAGGTAGGCCGCGAGGTCGGCCGCCGTGGTGTTCGTGTCGTCGCCACCGATGGTGTGCAGCACGTCGACACCGTCCTTGGTGAGCTGCTCGGCCGCCACGTGCAGCGGGTCCTGGCCCTCCTGCACCAGACCGCGCTTGACGCAGTCGGCGACGTTGGTCAGCTTGACGCGGGAGTTGCCGATCGGCGAACCCCCGCGCAGGTGGAGCAGGTGCGCGTTCTCGCGGACCTCCGGCGTCACCTCGACCCACTCACCGCGCAGCAACCCGGCATACCCGCCGAGGTAGGCGATGATCCGCACGTCGGGAGCGACCTCGCCGTAGCGCTCGATGAGTCCGCCGACGGCGGAGGACAGGCACGGTGCAAGCCCTCCGGCGGTGAGCATGGCGACGGTACGAACGGTCATGGGGTGCTCCTGATGTCCGGTGCTGGTGGTCTGGGGTGCTCGATGGTGCGCGACGACGACGCCGGCGCCACGGCATCCATTGTGGTGGTTTCGACGAGATCGCGTGCGACGAGCTCAGCGGTCTGGACCATGTTCAGGGCCGCCCCCTTGCGCAGGTTGTCGCCGCTGATGAACAGGTCGAGGGTCATCGGCGCATCCGGTGCCTGGCGGATGCGCCCGGCGAAGCGCGGGTCGGCCCCGACGACGTCGTTCGGTGTGGGGAACTCGGGCTCGTCGGGGTCGTCGAGGACGACGATGGTCGGTGCCTCGACGAGGGCTTGCCGAGCTTCGTTGACCCGGACCTTGCGCGCGAACGTGGCGTGGACGATGACGGAGTGCGAGGACACCACCGGCACCCGGATGCACGTGGTCGTGATGGGCAGGTCGGGCATGCCGAGGATCTTGCGGGTCTCGTCGCGCACCTTGACCTCCTCGCTCGTCCAGCCGTCGCCGACGTGGTGGCCGACGAAGGGGATGACGTTGAGCACGAGCGGCGCGGGAAAGACCGACTCGCCCAGCTCGTGCTCGACGAGGCGGCGCACGTCGCCGGGGCGCGTCCCGAGCTCACGCTGGCCGTGGACGACGTCGAGCTCGTCGTGCAGCCGGCTGATCCCTGCCCGACCCAGACCGGATGCTGCCTGGAGGGTCGTGATGACCAGTTCGGTGAGCTCCCAGGCGGCGTGGAGCACGGCGAGGGCGTCGATCATCGTCATGACCGTCGCGCCCGGGTTGGCGATGATGCCGCGGGGCCGGTCGGCGACCCGTTGCGGGTTGACCTCGGGGACGACGAGCGGCACGTCGTGCTCGGTGCGGAAGACGGTGCTGTTGTCGATGGCCACGACCCCGCGGGCCGCGGCGAGCTCGACCCACTCGCGGGCAATCCCCGGCGGGATGTCGAAGATCGCGACGTCGACGCCGTCGAAGAACTGCGGGGTCAGCGCCTCGACGACGGCATCCTTGCCGGCCACCCGGAGCACCGTGCCGACGTCCTCGCTACCTGCCGCGAGGCGCACCTGCGCCCAGTGGGAGTGCCTCGTGGGCAGCACGTCGAGGACGACACGACCGACCGCACCCGTGGCACCGACCACCGCAAGGGTCGGCTGCCAACCCTGGGGCCGTGCCTGGTTGGTGCCCACGTCAGCGGCCGGTGCCCCCGTAGACGACGGCCTCGCCCTGGCTGGAGTCCAGCCCGAAGGCCGTGTGCACAGCGCGAACGGCGTCGTCGAGGAGGTCACCGCGGGTGATGACCGAGATGCGGATCTCTGAGGTGGAGATCATCTCGATGTTGACCCCGGCCTCGGCGAGGGCCTTGAAGAACGTTGCGGACACCCCGGGGTTCGATCGCATGCCGGCACCGACGAGCGAGAGCTTGCCGATCTGGTCGTCGAACTGCACGCCGCTGAACCCGACGTCGGCCTGCACCCGCTGCAGGGCCTCGACCGCGGCGGTGCCGTCGGTCTTGGGCAGCGTGAAGGAGATGTCGGTGAGGCCGGTGGCGGTGGCGGAGACGTTCTGGACGATCATGTCGATGTTGATCTGGGCCAGCGTCACCGCCTCGAAGATCTTGGCCGCCATGCCGGTGCGGTCGGGAACGCCGACGACGGTCACCTTCGCCTCGCTGCGGTCGTGGGCCACACCGGCGATGATCGGGGCTTCCACGGCGTCTCCTTCAGGTCCTTCGGGTGCGGGGTGGTCGGTCACGATCGTGCCCTCCTTGTGGGAGAACGACGACCGCACGTGGATGGGGATGTCGAAGCGGCGGGCGTACTCGACGCTGCGCAGGTGCAGCACCTTGGACCCCGAGGCGGCGAGTTCGAGCATCTCCTCGTTGGAGATGCGATCGAGCTTGCGGGCGCTGGGCACGATGCGCGGGTCAGCGGTGAAGACACCGTCGACGTCGGTGTAGATCTCGCACACGTCGGCGCGCAGCGCGGCGGCCAGCGCCACGGCGGTGGTGTCGGTGCCGCCCCGGCCCAGGGTGGTGATCTCCTTGGTGCCCTGGCTGACGCCCTGGAAGCCGGCGACGATGACGATGTGACCCTTGGCCAGGGCCTCGGTGATGCGCCCCGGGGTGACGTCGATGATCTTGGCCTTGCCGTGCACGCCGTCGGTGATGACGCCGGCCTGGCTGCCGGTGAAGGAACGGGCGCTGTAGCCGAGGTCGGAGATCGCCATCGCGACCAGGGCCATGGAGATCCGCTCACCTGCCGTCATCAGCATGTCGAGCTCGCGCGGCGGCGGGACGGGGCTGACCTCCTGCGCGAGGTCGAGCAGGTCGTCGGTGCTGTCGCCCATGGCCGAGACGGCCACGACGACGTCGTTGCCGGCCTTCCTCGTCTCGGCGATCCGCCTCGCGACCCGCTTGATGCTCTCGGCGTCGGCGAGCGACGATCCGCCGTACTTCTGGACGACGATGGGCAACGTGCTACTCCCGTGACGGTGGTTCGGTGGGCTCTGACACTCTAACCGGCCGTCCACGGAGCGGACATGATGCCCAGATGCCGGGCGAACAGCATCCGGGTGCCCCGAACCACCCCGTGGGGCGTCCCGCGGCGTAGCGTCGGCAGGGACCACTCGAGGAGGACCACATGTCGATCGTCATCATCGGAGCAGGCCTGGCGGGGGGAACCGCCGCGACCGAGCTCCGCGAGCAGGGGTACGAGGGCACCGTGGTCCTCGTCGGGGCCGAGACGCACCCGCCGTACGAGCGCCCGCCGCTGTCCAAGGGGTACCTGCTCGGCAACGACTCCCTCGAGGACGCGTTCGTGCACCCTCGCGACTGGTACGCCGAGCACGAGGTCGACCTGCGGCTCGGGGTGGAGGCGACCGGGCTCGACACCGACGCGCACGTCGTGTCCACAACCGGCGGCGACCTGACCTACGAACGGCTGCTGCTGGCGACCGGCGCCGAGCCGCGCCGGCTCGCCGTCGCCGAGGACAGCGGCGTGCCCACCGCGTACCTGCGCACCATCGAGGACAGCGACCGGCTCCGGGACGCCTTCGCCGCCGGCGGGCGGATCGCGGTCGTGGGGGCCGGCTGGATCGGGCTCGAGGTGGCCGCGGCCGCGCGCGAGAAGGGCTGCGAGGTGACGGTGTTCGAGACCGCCGAGCTACCGCTGCTGCGCGTGCTCGGGCCGACCGTCGCCCAGGTCTTCGCCGATCTGCACCGCGAGCACGGCGTCGACCTGCGCCTGGGCACGTCGGTCGCGGCGGACGACCTGGCGGGCGCCGACCTCGTCGTCGCCGGCGTCGGCGTGAGCCCGCGCCTGGACCTGGCCCGCTCGGGTGGGCTGGCCGTGGACGACGGCGTGCTCGTGGATGCCGGGCTGCGCACCTCGGTCGCGTCGGTGTACGCGGTCGGAGACATCGCGAGCCACGCGCACCCCGTGCTCGGGCACCGGATCCGCGTCGAGCACTGGGACACCGCGATCAACCAGGCCAAGGTCGCGGCGCACAACCTCGCCGGGGCGGACGAGACGTACGACGCGATGCCCTACTTCTTCACCGACCAGTACGACCTGGGCATGGAGTACGTCGGGCACGCGAGCGGCGACGACGAGGTCGTGGTGCACGGTGACCTGTCGGCGCGGCAGTTCCGGGCCTTCTGGACGCGCGAGGGCCGGGTCGTCGCGGCGATGCACGCCAACGACTGGGACTCGACCGACGACCTGCGCGCCGCGGTCGAGTCCGGCGAGCTCCCGGCATCCCCCTGACCCCGGCGACGGCCGGGCGGGGGTCAGGGGTGGAGGGCGTCGAACTGCGCCTCGGACACGGCATCCGGATCGGCGTCCAGGCGCACGTGCGCGAGCAGGGTCTGGACCACTCGTAGGGCGGCCGCGGCCCGCTCTCCCCAGTGCGAGAGGTAGCTGAACTGCCACCACCACAGGGCCTCGAGCGTGCGGCCCTCCTCGTAGTGGCTGAGGCCGTGGCTGAGCGCTGAGGCGATGTCGACGAGGTCGTTGCTGAGGTAACCGACGACGGGCTCGGGGTCGAGCACCGGGTCGACGACGTCGCCGTACTCGTCGAGGCCCTCGAACACGTTGGCCAGGCCGGCGCGCAACGGGTCGAACTCGGCATCCGGCCCGGCATCGGGTTCGAAGCGCTCGGCCGGGACGACGTCCTCCACGGCACCCAGCCTGGCCCCCATGACGAGCACCTGCGACAGCGCGAGCAGCGCCATCGGCAAGGTGGCGTCCGGGGAGTTTCCGGCAGCGATCTCGCGCACGGTCACGAGGTACATCTGCGCGTCGGCGGCCGACTCCGCAGCGATCTGGCCCCAGTCGTCGGAGGCGGAGGCGGAGGCGACCGAGAACTCAGACATCGATGAGCCTGCGTCCTTCGAAGGCACGCCCGAGGGTGACCTCGTCGGCATACTCGAGGTCACCGCCGACGGGCAGGCCGGAGGCCAGTCGCGTCACCCGCAACCCGAAGTCCTTGAGCATGCGCGACAGGTAGCTGGCCGTCGCCTCACCCTCGAGGTTGGGGTCCGTCGCGATGATGACCTCGGTGACCGTGCCGTCGCCGAGCCGAGTCATCAGCTCACGAACCCGCAAGTCGCCCGGGCCGATGCCGTCGATGGGGCTGATCGCGCCACCGAGCACGTGGTAGCGGCCGCGGAACTCACGGGTGCGCTCGACCGCGACGACGTCCTTGGGCTCCTCGACCACGCAGATCGAGTGCACGTCACGGCGCGGATCCAGACAGATCCGGCACTGCTGCGCCTCGGCGATGTTGAAGCACGTCTGGCAGAAGCGCACCTTGGCCTTGACCTCGGTCAGGGCGTGGGCCAGCCGCTCGACGTCGGCCGAGTCGGACTGCAAGAGGTGGAACGCGATTCGCTGCGCGCTCTTGGGGCCGACACCCGGCAGCCTGCCGAGTTCGTCGATGAGGTCCTGGACCGCGCCTTCGTACACGTGATGAGCCTACGACCTCGCGGCAACCCTGTCTCCCGACGCCGCGCAGCAGATCCGGGTGATTCGGTCAGGCGCCGACGAGGGTGTAGTCGCCTGCCTCGGCCAGAGCCGCCACGACCTCATCGGTGGTCAGTGGGCGCTGGGCCGCGACCCGCACGACGGACTCCCCGCCGCTCACGACCTCGATCTCGACGCCGTCGACGCCGTCGAGGGCGCTCAGCTCGTCGGTGACCGCGTGGGCGCAGTGGCCACAGGTCAGGCCCGTGGCCCGGAACGTCTGCGTGCTGGCAGCGGTGTTGCTGGTGTCATCGGTGGTCACGGTGTCTCCTTCTCAGATGGGGTGTGGTTCAGATGCCGACCGCGGCACCGGTAGCGCCCGGCGGCAGCTCGTTGTAGGCGTCGACCCGCTCCTGGCCGGACAGCGCTGCGATGGCGTCCATGACCTCGTCGGTGAGCATCCGACGGGCCTTGCCCGACGGCATTCCCGCATAGGCCTGCGGGCTGATCGGGCACCCGAACGACACGTGCACCTTGGCCAACCGGGGGAAGTGCCCGCCGATCGGTTGCACCTTGTCGGTACCGATGAGGCCGACCGGCACGATGGGCACCCCCGCGGTCAGTGCCAGCCACGCGACCCCTGTGCGCCCCTTGTAGAGCCGGCCGTCGCGCGAGCGGGTGCCTTCGGGGTAGATGCCGAACGCGCGGCCTTCGCGCAGCACGACCAGCGCTGCGTCGAGGGACTCCTGGGCGGCGCGCGAGGAGTGCCGGTTGACGGGAATCGCGTTGGTGCCCTCGAAGAACGCCCGCCTGATCGACCCGCTGACCCCGGTGCCGGTGAAGTAGTCGGACTTCGCGAGGAAGCTCACCGGCCGCGGCGCCGCGATCGGGATGGCGAAGGAGTCGATGAAGGACAGGTGGTTGCTCGCGAGCAACACCCCTCCATGGGGCGGGACGTTCTCGGTGCCGGTGATGATCGGGCGCCAGAGCAGCTTGCTGAGCGGCGCGACGACGCCGTGGCTGATGGCGTACGAGCGCGAGCTCATCGGGGCTCCTCGGAGATGACCGTGCCACCGAGGATGCGCTCGACGACGGGCACCCCGACGTCTGCGAGGTCGTCGATCGACTCGTCGTCGTCGCTGATCGCGGTGTCGTCGACGACATGCTCGACGGCGGGTTGCTCCACCTCTTCGGCGACCACTGCCTTGGCCCGCTCGAACGGGCTGGCCCACGACGGCGCCGACTCCACCGGCGGCGGCGCGTCCGACCAGCTGGCCGGCTCTCGGGTGGGCGGCACGGGTGAGCGGGGGGTGCTGGCTGGCGCTGGCGCGCTGGGCGGCGGGCCGGATGCCGGGGAGCGGGGCGCGTCGTCGGCCGGAGCTGCGGGTGTGGGCACCGGCGCAGGTCGGGACTCCGGCTGAGGTGGACCGCCGGCGCTGCCGTCAGCACGTGCCGGGGCAGGTTCCACCGGCTCGCCCTGGGACGGCTTGACCGCGTCGGAAGCCTGACCGTCGATCCGCGCATCGACGCCGAGGACGTCGATGAGGGCCTGACGCACGTAGTCGGCGTGGGCGCCGCGGCGGAAGGTCTCGACGAGGCCGACCGTGGAGATGCCGAGCAGCACCCGTTGGCCGTCGTAGTCGAGGACCTGCGCGTTCTGCGCCACGAACGTCCAGGTCACCCGCTTGTGGCGGCTGAGCCACTCGAGGACGTCGGGCCAGGACCGCCGGATCGCGTCGGTGTCGATGCCGCCCGGGCCAGCCGGTCGCGCGGGGGCTGCCTGCTGCGCGGGGGCTGCCTGCTGCGCGGGGGCTGCCTGCTGCGCGGGAGTCGAGGTGCTACCGCCCGCGGAACCGTGCGTCATCACCTCGACCCCGGCAGAGGGTGGGGCGGATGCCGGTGCAGGATCGGGGGGAGGTGCAGCCGCGGGGGCAGGGGCTGGTGCAGCCGCAGGCGCGGGCGCGGGCGCTGGCGCGGGCTCGGCCACGGGGGCAGGGGCAGCGGCTGGTGCAGGCGCGGAGTACGGGACCGCTCCCGTCGGCACACCACCCACGTCAAGGCGACGCTCGAGCCGGTCGAGGCGGGCGGCATACCCCGCCTCCCCCGCCGCACCCGGAAGCAGCACGCGGGCAGCGATGAGCTCGAGCTGCAACCGCGGCGCCGTCGCCCCGGTCATCTCGGTGAGCCCGGCATTGACGACATCGGCCGCGCGGGACAGCGCCCCCGATCCGAAGGCCGCCGCCTGCACCATCATCCGCTCGAGCTGGTCCTGCGGGACGTGCCGGAGCACCTGCCCCGCCCCCTCGCCGACCGCGGCCACGACGATGAGGTCGCGCAACCGCTCCAGGACGTCCTCGACGAACCGTCGCGGGTCCAACCCGGTCTCCACGACCCGGTCGATCGTGCGAAAGACCGACCCGGCATCCCCCGCCGCGAACGCGTCGATCGCCCCGTCGAGCAGTTCACCGTCGGTGAAGCCGAGCAGCGCTGCCGCCGACTCGTACGTCAGCCCCGCTTCGCCCGACCCGGCCATCAACTGGTCGAGCACGGAGAGCGAGTCACGCACCGACCCACCACCGGCCCGCACGACGAACGACAGCACCCCCGGCGCAACCGCCACGCCCTCGCGCGCGCACAGCTCCTCCATGTAGCTGTGCAGGCGGGCTGGCGGCACGAGCCGGAACGGGTAGTGGTGCGTGCGCGAGCGGATCGTGCCGATGACCTTCTCGGGCTCGGTCGTCGCGAAGACGAACTTCACGTGCTCGGGCGGCTCCTCGACGATCTTGAGCAGCGCGTTGAAGCCCTGCGGCGTCACCATGTGCGCCTCGTCGATGATGTAGATCTTGTAGCGGCTCTGGGCCGGGCCGTAGGACGCACGCTCGCGCAGGTCGCGGGCGTCGTCGACACCACCGTGCGAGGCCGCGTCGATCTCGATGACGTCGACCGTGCCCGACCCACCCCGGGCCAGCGCCACGCAGGAGTCACAGGTGCCGCACGGAGTCGCGGTCGGCCCCTGCTCGCAGTTCAGGCAGCGGGCGAGGATGCGGGCACTCGTCGTCTTGCCGCACCCACGAGGCCCGCTGAACAGGTAGGCGTGGTTGACCCGGCCGGTGCGCAGCGCCTGCATGAGCGGTTCGGTCACGTGCTCCTGCCCGATGACGTCGGCGAACGTCTCGGGGCGGTAGCGGCGGTACAGCGCGGTGCTCACCTGTCGAACCCTAGCCGCGATGCCAGACATCCCGTAGGCCGTGCCGTCCCCTGTGGACGCCGCCCACTGCGGGTGCTGGTTGGGTTCTCGGCCTCCACCCGACGTACCCTGACAAACGTGCGCATCGACGTGTGGTCCGACATCCTCTGCCCCTTCTGCCACCTCGGCAGGCGGCACCTCGAACGTGCCCTCGAGCAGTTCGAGCACCGCGACGAGGTGGGGGTGGTCTGGCACAGCTTCCAGCTCGACCGCACCGCCGATCCGGTCGACGACGCTCCGGTGATCGACCGGGTCGCCGCGAAGTACGGCGTCCCGCGCGAGCAGATGGTGGCCCAGCACGAGCAGATGGCGCGCGACGCGGCATCCGTCGGTCTCGACTTCCAGTGGGAGAAGCTGCGCGGCGGCAACTCCTACGACGCCCACCGCCTCATCCACTTCGCCCGCACGCTCGGCCTCGAGGAGCCGCTCACGCAGCGCCTCATGACGGCCTGGTACTCCGAGGGCGCGGCCATCGGCGACCAGGACACCCTCGTGCGCCTGGCCGTCGAGGCCGGTCTCGAGGCGGATGCCGTCCGCGCCCTCCTCGCGAGCGATGATCACGGCATCGACGTGCGCACCGACCTCGCCCTGGCCTCGCAGATCGGCATCACCTCGGTGCCGACGTTCGTCCTCGACCAGAAGTACGGCGTCACCGGCGCCCAGCCCGTCGAGGTGCTGCTCAGCTCCATCCGGCAGGTCTGGGACCTGCAGGGCACCGAGCCCGAGCCGGTGGCCGACGCGGGTGGCTGCGGGGGCGGGTGTTGCGGTGGTGTGTGCGGCAGCGACTCCGCTGACGCGGGCGCGACCGCCGACGACACCGAGGCCGCCGAGTCACCGGTGGCCGACCCCGCCCGGGCATAAGGACACCCCGCGTACCTGGAAGAGCCCACCTGCCCTTGCTGCATTCCTGCCCTGGGGGAGTTCGGCGGGGTACCACCACGCGGGGTGCCGTTGGCAATCTTAGGTGCCCTGACGGCATCCGACTAAATCGCCCGATGAGAAGGACGACATGAACCCCCGAACGTTGTTCACCTGGCTCGCTCGCGCCGAGGTGGTGACCTGGACGCTGCTGCTCATCGGCATGGCGCTGAAGTACGTGACCCGCACGACCGAACTCGGTGTCAGCGTGTTCGGGTTGGTGCACGGCGTGGTGTTCCTCGCGTTCGTTCTCGTGACGGTCGTGCTGTGGGTCGACCAGCGCTGGCCGCTTCGCGAGGTCGTGCTCGTGCTCGCCTGCGCCATCCCCCCGTTCGCGACGCTGTACGCCGAGCGGCGGGTCGAGCGCCTCCAGCTCGCGCCGAGCCGCTGGCGGCTGCGGGCCGGCGGTGACGAGGCGGCATCGGTGCCCGAGCGTGCGGTCGCGGCCGCCCTCGCCCGGCCGGTTGCCGCGGCTCTCGTCGGGGCGCTCGCCGTGGGGACCGCGACGCTCGTGCTCCTGCTCATCGGCCCGCCGCCGGTGCCGGGCAACGGCGCCTGAGCGCACGCGGGCTCAGTACCGCACGAAGACCAGCGGCAGCGTCTGCGCCAGTTGGTCGGCGATCGTGCCGATGAGGATCCCCCCGAGGATCGAGAGCCCGAGCCCTGCCCAACCGCTGTACCTGCGTGGCGAGACGGGGTGCGCGGATGCCGGGTCGTCATCGGATGCCGTCGGGTCGCCTTCGTCGCTCAGTGCACCGCTCCCGGCCGATTCGGGGACGAGCACCAGCCGCGGTGGCCTGAGGACCTCGAACACGGCAAAGGCGAGCAGGCCCAGGCCGAACGGGAGCCAGATGAGCCAGAACCAGAACCACCGGGTGCCGCGGCCGGGCCTCGGGCCCATGACGACGACGAGCAGGGCGACGAGGCTGATGGCCACGTCTGCCTTGCTGACCCCGTCGGAGAACGTGGAGTAGGTCAGCGACCGGGTGCGGTCCTCGACGGCGGCGGTGCCGAGGCGGTCGGCGATGGCCTCGAGCTCCGGTGGCGCGGCCCGATCCGGATCGATCACCCGCAGGTCCGCGACCGGGGAGTCCACCCAGTAGGCGACCGTGAGCCGGCCGTCACTCGACGGCCACTCGTCCACCGTCTCGCCCAGCGCGTCGCGGCCGTCACCGGCCGGTTCGACCGAGGTCCTGCCGCCGGAGATGAAGAAACCCCCGTCGGTCTCGACGAGGCGGACCACCCCGAAGCTCGTGACCTGGCCCTGCGCCAGGTCGGCCTCGAGCTGACTGGGCGGCACGATGCGCGGTTGGGTGACCCACATCGCGATCAGCCAGACGGCCCAGACCAGCACGGCTGCCGCACCGAGCACCTGCCTGACGGGCACCTGCGCGAGGGTCAGTCGGATGCCGGCGAGCCACGGCGCGCTCTGCGTCACCGACGGCGGATCACCCCCCTTGACGATGGCGTTCCAGTCGCTTCCCGACATTCCCCCAGTGCTCACGGTGCCATCATCGCACCGCCGCGATTTCGGGGCGAGCGTTCCCTCTAGTAGCCTCGCCCGCGGAGGATTCGCATAGTGGCCTAGTGCGCACGATTGGAAATCGTGTTGGGATAACACCCTCGGGGGTTCAAATCCCCCATCCTCCGCCACACGGAACGGCCCCGGGCGCTTGCGTCCGGGGCCGTTCCGTGTGCGGTGGAATCTCCGTCCGGGCAGTCTGGCATCCGCTCGTCGCGCCAACCGCCCGTCCACGGACGGTTCCTACCGCACCGGTGGCGCCGAGCGAGCGACCCCAGCACGATGAGGTTCCATGAGCAACGGCGCCTACGCAGCGGCATACGAGCAGTCGATCTCCGACCCGACGACGTTCTGGGGCAACGCCTCCAGCGCCATCGAGTGGATCACCGAGCCCACGACGGTGCTCGACGACACCAACCCGCCGTTCTACCGGTGGTTCCGTGGCGGCACCCTCAACACCTGCTTCAACGCCCTGGACCGGCACGTGCGCGACGGCCGCGGCGAGCAGGCCGCGCTGATCTACGACAGCCCGGTCACCTCGACGGTCGAGACGATCACCTACGCCGAGCTGCTCACCAGGGTGGCGACGTTCGCCGGCGCGCTGGACTCCCTCGGGGTGGCCAAGGGCGACCGGGTCGTCATCTACATGCCGATGGTGCCCGAGGCCGTCGTCGCGATGCTCGCGTGCGCCCGGCTCGGAGCGATCCACTCGGTGGTCTTCGGCGGGTTCGCCCCGGCCGAGCTCGCCGCCCGGATCGAGGACGCCAAGCCCAAGGTGATCGTCGCGGCATCCTGCGGCATCGAGCCCAGCCGGGTCGTGGAGTACAAGCCGATGCTGGATGCCGCGCTCGACCGCAGCAGCCACACCCCCGAGGCCGTCATCGTCCTGCAGCGTGAGCAGGCCGCGGCCTCGGTCGGCGAGCGCGACACCGACTGGGAGGAGCTGGACTGGGACGAGCTCGTCACCGACGCCGAACCGGTCGGCTGTGTCGAGGTCGAGGCGACCGACCCGCTCTACGTGCTCTACACCTCGGGCACGACCGGGCGCCCCAAGGGCATCGTGCGCGACAACGGCGGCCACGCCGTGGCGCTGCGGTGGTCGATGGCCAACGTCTACGGCATCGAGCCGGGGGACGTGTGGTTCACGGCATCCGACGTCGGGTGGGTCGTCGGCCACTCCTACATCGTCTACGCACCGCTGCTGACGGGCGCGACGACGGTGCTCTACGAGGGCAAGCCCGTGGGCACCCCCGACGCGAGCGCCTTCTGGCGGGTCATCGCCCAGCACGGGGTGAAGGCGATGTTCACCGCCCCGACGGCGTACCGGGCCATCAAGCGCGAGGACCCGACCGGGTCCCTCATGGCCGGTCACGACCTGTCGGGCCTGCAGACCGTCTTCCTCGCGGGCGAGCGGCTCGACCCCGACACCTACGAGTGGGCCAGCCAGGTGCTCGGCGTGCCGATCGTCGACAACTGGTGGCAGACCGAGACCGGCTGGCCGATCGCGGCGAACCTGCGCGGTCTGGAGCCGATGCCGATCAAGGCGGGCTCGCCCTCGGTGCGGGTGCCCGGCTACGACGTGCAGGTGCTCGACGACGCCGGCCAGCCGATGCCGCCCGGCCACGAGGGCGCCATCGCCATCAAGCTGCCGCTTCCGCCCGGCACCCTGCCCACCCTGTGGGAGGACGACGAGCGCTACGTCGCCGGCTACCTCTCGGTGTACGAGGGGTACTACCTCACCGGTGACGGCGGGATGATCGACGCCGACGGCTACCTCTACGTCATGGGACGTACCGACGACGTGCTCAACGTCGCCGGCCACCGGCTGTCGACCGGCTCGATCGAGGCCGCGCTGGCCGGTCACCCAGCCGTCGCCGAGTGCGCGGTCATCGGAGTGGCCGACGACTTCAAGGGCCAGGTCCCGCGTGGGCTCGTCGTGCTCAAGGGTGGCATCGACGGCACTGGCGACGAGGGTGTGCGCATCTGCAAGGAGCTCGTGCAGCGGGTGCGTGACGAGGTCGGCGCGGTCGCGAGCCTGAGGCAGGTCGACATCGTCGCCGGGCTGCCGAAGACGCGCTCGGGCAAGATCCTGCGCAAGACGATGCGGGAGCTGGCCGACGGCAAGGTGCCCACGGTGCCCGGCACGATCGAGGACGCGTCGGTGCTCGACGCCCTCGGCCCGGTGCTGCGCCCCGGCGCCTGATCGGCGGCGGGCTGGCCCACCCCCCGAGGTAGGTCGACGCAGAAGTTCGGTGCGCGGACCCTCGGGCGGGCAGATCGGCATCGGGGCGACGATGGCCCCGTGGAGACCGTCATCCTGGGGTTCGCGACGATCGTCGCGGTCATCGGTGTCGGCGCGCTGGTCGCCCACCTCGGGGTCGTCGACCTCGGGGCGCAGCAGGTGCTCAGTCGGATCGCGTTCTTCGTGGCGTCCCCCGCGCTGCTCGTCACGACCGTCGCCCAGGCGGATGTCAGCGACGTGTTGTCGCGCGGGCTGGCCGCGACGGTGGTCGCGGTCGTCGTGCCGGCGGGGACGTACATGCTGATCGCCCGGTGGCGGTGGCGCCGATCGGCGGGCGAGCAGGTCATCGGGGCCCTCTCGAGCTCCTACGTCAACGCCGGCAACCTCGGCCTGCCCGTGGCCGCCTACGTGCTCGGAGACGCCGCACTGGTCGCGCCGACCCTGCTGCTGCAACTGCTCGTGCTCCAGCCCCTGGCCCTGGCCGTCCTCGACGCCGACGTGCGCGGCACCCGACCGTCAGTCTCCGAGGTGTTGCTGCGGCCGTTCACGAACCCCCTGACGATCGGCACCCTCGTGGGGCTCCTCCTGTCGATCACGGGCTGGCGCCTGCCGCCGCTCGTGGCCGATCCGGTCGAGCTGATCGGGGCCATGGCAGTGCCCGGCATGCTGCTCGCCTACGGCATCTCGCTGCGCCTGGGACCGGGGTTCGGGGGCGACGTCCCCCCGGGTGAGCTTGCCCTGACGAGCGCGCTCAAGCTCGTCGTCCAGCCCCTCGTGGCGTATGCCGTGGCGCACCATGCGCTCGGGCTGTCGGGTCACGCCCTGCTCGCCGTCGTCGTGTGCGCGAGCCTGCCGACGGCGCAGAACATCTTCGTGCACGCCACGCGCTACGACCGGTCGAGCACCTTGGCGCGCGACACCATCCTCGTGACGACGACCGGGGCGGTGCCCGTGATCATGCTCGTGGTCTGGGCGCTCGGCGGGTGAGGTGCGAGCGGATGCCGGGTGGCCGGCATCCGGTCATGGGTCACGATCGCTCGTGGGCCGGCATCCGGTCGTGGTCCACAATGGCGCCATGATCACCGTCGAGCTCGCGCGTGACCTCATCGGCACCGGCGTCCTGTGGGAGCCCGCCGCCGGCGACCGGTTCGTCATCGATGCCGAGCTGCTGGCCGGTGAGGTGTTCTGGATCAGCGACCTCACCGTCGAGGTGCAGACCTACCGCGACCAGTCACTGCTCGGCTTCAACGGCACCACCGAGTGGGCGCTGGACTCGGTGACGCTCGACCAGGCGCTGTGGCTACCCCGCGAGGACCAGCTGCGCGAGCTGCTCGGTGACCGCCTCGAGGTGGTGCGGCGGCTCGAGGACGAGTGGGAACTGACGTATGCCGTCGCCCCGGGGTACGTGCGCACCGTCACCGACGCCGACCTCGAGTGCGCGTACGCCAAGGCCATCCTGACCCTCTGACCCGAGACCGGCCCTGACGGGGTCAGCGGCGGCGGCTGGTCCCGAACACCGACCGGGTGATCTCTCGGCCGATGACCGTGCCCGCCGAGCGCAGCATCGACTTGAACGCACTCGACTTCACGACCTTGTCGACCACGTTCGGCTCAGCAGCCTTGCGGCGCTCCTCGGCGGCGCGGGCCTTCTCCTGTTCAGCAGCCCCCTTGGCGGCCTCGCGCGCGGCGACCTTCTCGGCCGCCAGCCGCTCCTTCTCGGCTGCAGCAGCGGCTGCGGCGCGCACCTTGGCGTTCTCGGCCTCCTGCGCAGCGAGCTTCTCGGCCTCGGTACGGGCGATCTCAGCCTTGCCGAGCATCTCCGAGGCCGACTCGCGCTCGAGGTAGGTCGAGTACTTGGCGGCCAGCGGCGACACGGTGACGGCCTCGGTGAGCAGCGCCGGCGGCGACGGGGCCATGAGCGACTCCGGGGCGCGCATCCGGGTCCAGGCGACCGGCGTCGGCACTCCCTTGTCCGAGAGGACGGTCACCACGGCCTCACCGGTGCCGAGCGAGGTCAGGAGCTCCTCGAGGTCGTAGTCGGTGTTCGGGTACGTGCGCACCGCCGCCTTCAAGGCCTTCGCGTCGTCCGGGGTGAACGCGCGCAGGGCGTGCTGGACGCGGCTGCCGAGCTGGGCCAGCACGTCGCCCGGCACGTCCTTGGGTGACTGGGTCACGAAGAACACACCGACCCCCTTGGACCGGATGAGCCGCACGGTCTGCTGGATCGCGTCGAGGAACTGCTTGCTCGCCCCGTTGAAGAGCAGGTGCGCCTCGTCGAAGAAGAAGACGAGCTTCGGCTTGTCGAGGTCCCCGACCTCGGGCAGGTCGTGGAACAGGTCGGCGAGCAGCCACATGAGGAAGGTCGAGAAGAGCTGCGGGCGGTCCTGCACCCCCGGCAGCTCGAGCATGGAGATCAGGCCGCGGCCGTCAGGTGCGGTGCGCAGCAGGTCTGCGGTGTCGAACTCGGGCAGGCCGAAGAACACGTCGGCGCCCTGGGCGGAGAAGTTCACCAGTTCGCGCAGGATCACCCCGGCCGTGACCGACGACAGGCCACCGAGCTCCTTGAGGTCGGCCTTGCCCTCGGGGCTGGTGAGGAACTGGACGACGGCCCGCAGGTCGGGGATGGTGTCGAGCCACAACCCCTTGGTGTCGGCGTAGTGGAAGACCAGACCCAGGCTGGACTCCTGGGTGGCGTTCAGGCCCATGACCTTCGAGAGCAGGGTCGGCCCGAACGTCGAGACGCTGGCCCGCACGGGGATACCGGTGCCCTGCCCACCGAGGGCGTAGAACTCCACCGGGTAGGCCGTCGCCTGCCAGTCCATGCCGATGTCGGCCGACCGTGAGGTGATCCGCTCCCCCGGTTCACCCGCGCTCGCCATCCCCGACAGGTCCCCCTTGATGTCGGCGAGGAAGACGGGCACGCCCTGCTCGACGAGCTGCTCAGCCATGAGCTGGAGGGTCTTGGTCTTGCCGGTTCCGGTGGCGCCGGCGACGAGACCGTGGCGGTTCATCGCCGACAGCGGGATGCGGACCTTCGCGTCGGGGTGCGCGGCCCCGTCGATGACGGCGGCACCGAACTCGAGGGTCGGGCCGTCGAAGGCGTACCCCGCGCGGATCTCGTCGAGCTGGCTGGTCTTCACGTTCTCGGTCACCGCGCCAATCTAGTGCGCGTCCGGCACTTACACCGGGCGGTGCGGCACGACGCGGCATACAGTGACCCCGTGATCTTCAAGGCAGTCGGCGACAATCGCCCCTACCCAGACCACGGGTACACGACGCGCCAGTGGTCCGGGGTGCCTCCGCGTCTCGTGCGCCTCGACGAGCTCGTCACGACCAAGCGCGAACTCGACCTCCAGATGCTGCTCTCGGAGGACTCCACCTTCTACGGCGACCTCTTCGCCCACGTCGTGGAGTGGCAGGGCACGCTCTACCTCGAGGACGGCCTCCACCGCGCGCTGCGCGCCGCGCTGCACCAGCGACCGACCCTGCACGCCCGGGTCCTCTCGTTGTGATGGAGGTGTGATGAGCGAGACGTCGGATGCCGTGGACCCCCACCAGCGCCAGCGGCGCCGCTCCCTGATCACCATCGGTGTCGTGCTGCTCGGCCTGTTCTTCGCGTTCTGGTACGCGTGGTCGTACTACCAGGCCGAGACCGAGGCGGTCGCGGCCCGGCCGCCTGCTGCCACGTGTGCCCCGTTCGACCCCAAGGCGGTCCGGGCCGAGGACACCACGGTCAACGTCTACAACGCGTCCTCGCGTCAGGGACTTGCGGCATCCGTGTCCAAGTCGCTCACCGAGCGGGGGTTCGTCATCGGCAAGGTCGCCAACGACCCGACCGAGCGCAAGGCACCCGCCGTCGCCGAGGTCCGCCACGGCCCCGCCGGCGTGGCCCAGGCGAAGCTCCTCCAGTCGACGTTGCCCAAGGGCACGGTGCTGTTCGCCGACAAGCGAAAGGGCGCCACCGTCGACGTCGCGCTCGGGGCGAAGTACACGGGGCTCGCCCCCGCCGCCACGGCATCCGGCCTGCCCACCTGCCCCGCACCGTCGGCGTCGTGACCCCGTGCACCCCCACGCCCTGCAATGACGAGGGCGATGACCCCGCGACGATGAGCGCCCTCGTCGACCTCGGCACCGACGCGCTCCCCCGCAAGGCGCGGCCGATCTCGCTCTCGGCGCAGATGAGCGCGCGGACGGCCTTCGCGGTCGTGGCCACCGAGTGCACGGAGCACTGGCGCACCAACGAGGCCCGACTGGTGCACTCGCGGGCGATGCCGCACCTGCACCAGACCCGGGTGGGCATCCGCCGGCTGAGGTGCGCGGTGTCGCTGTTCCGGCCCGTCCTGGGGAAGCAGTCGCCCGTGGTGGAGGCTGCGCACGCCATCCGGGAACTCGCCCTGCCGTTCGGCCACGCCCGTGACCTCGACGTGCTGCTCGCCGGGGAGGTCCTCGACGGCCGCCACGAGCGCGCGGTGGCGGCGCTCTTTCAGGCCCGCGAGTCGGCGTACGACGAGGTGCTGCACGTCCTCGGACGGCGGAGGTGGCACAGGGCCAGCGCCGCGTTCGACCGTGCCCTGCTCGGGGTGCCGTGGCAGCTGGGTGACGACCCGCCCGTGGGTGAGCTGGCCGCGAACGCCCTCGAGAAGCGCTGGCGCCGCGTCGCCGGGCAGCACGACCACATCGCCGAGATGTCCCCGGCCGATCGCCACAGGGTGCGCATCGAGGCCAAGAAGCTGAGGTACGGGTGCGAGTTCTTCGCCTCCCTCTTTCCGCACGCGTCGGATGCCGGGAGCGGGCTTCGCGTCGTGACGAGCAGCGGCGAGGTGCTCACCGGCCCACAGGCCTACGCCTGGTACGTCGAGGACGTGCAGTCAGCGCTGGGGGCCGTCAACGACCACCACATCGCCGACTCCCTGCTGCGGTCGGTGGGCGCCGGCGCTCCTGAGGTCGACGAGGCAGCCCTGGTGGAGGCCGGTGTCGCGGCCTGCGAACGGCTGGCCGCGATCGAGCCCTTCTGGCGCTGACACCCCCGACCGCAGAAGTGGGGTCAGTCGCCGGAACTGAAGGCGGCGTCGAACGCAGCCTCGGGCTGGTCGAAGGCCAACCGGCGAACGAAGCCCACGGCCTCGGCGGCGCCGATCAACCGGTCCATCCCGGCGTCCTCCCACTCCACGGAGATCGGCCCGTCGTAGCCGATCGAGTTCAGCGCCCGGAAGCAGTCCTCCCACGGCACGTCGCCGTGGCCGGTGGACACGAAGTCCCAGCCGCGCCGGGCGTCGGCCCAGGGCAGGTGGGAGGACAGGCGGCCGTTGCGGCCGTTGCCGACGCGCATCCGCACGTCCTTGCAGTCCACGTGGTAGATCCGGTCCTGGAAGTCCCAGATGAAGCCCACCGGGTCGAGCTGCTGCCAGACCATGTGGCTCGGGTCCCAGTTCAGCCGGAACGCCGGTCGGTGACCGATGGCCTCGAGGGTGCGCACGGTGGTCCAGTAGTCGTAGGCGATCTCACTGGGGTGCACCTCGTGGGCGAAGCGCACACCGACCTCGTCGTACACGTCGAGGATGGGGTTCCAGCGGTCGGCGAAGTCCTGGTAGCCGGCCTCGATCGTCTCCGCCGAGACCGGCGGGAACATCGCGACGTACTTCCAGATCGCGGACCCGGTGAAGCCGATGACGACGTCGACGCCCAGCAGGGCGGCAGCGCGCGCGGTGTCGGCCATCCGCTGCGCAGCGCGCTGGCGCACCCCCTCGGGGTCGCCGTCGCCCCAGACGCCCGCCGGCTGGACGATGCAGTCGATCCAGTGCTTGAGCTTGTGGGGCAGGCGGAAGTTCCACATCGGGGTGGTGATCAGGCAGAGGTCGGCCGAGACGAAGTCGTCGATCAGTGCCTCGACCCGCGGCCACGTCTTCGCGGCATCGAGGTCGACGGGGAGCCCCTGCATGAGCCGGTACTTCGTGCTCGCGATCGTGTCGTCGATCGTCGGGAGCGTCGTGGTGGACAGGTCGAGCTCCTGGACGGTCAGGTCCGGCCGGGCCTTGGCCAGGTGGCCAGGGAAGGCACGCGAGAAGGGCAGGGTCTGGGAGTGGTCGCCGCGCGGAGTGGCGATCACGTGCAGGATCTTCATGGATTGTCGCTCCGGGGTGACGAGGACCCGCAGGCCCGATTGTTGACGGTTCACCCACGCTAGGGCTCGGCGCCGCGCGACCACCATGGCTCGATCGGGGGGTCTCTGCCGGGCGGTGGCGGTGGCCGGTAGCCGGTGGGACACCGTCGTCACCCGCCAACGCAAGAACCCCGGTCGCAAGCTCCCGGGGTTCTGCGTTTGGCGGTGGCGGTGGGATTTGAACCCACGGTGGGCTTGCACCCACACACGCTTTCGAGGCGTGCTCCTTAGGCCGCTCGGACACGCCACCGCCGGGAAGGTTACCCGAGGCGAGTGCCCGCCTCTAAATCGCGTCCTGTCGTCAGGCTCGCTTGGCGACGGCCTTGACGACGAAGAGCAGGATGACGGCACCGAGCAGGGCGGTGAGGAAGCTCGCGATGATGCCCGCGCCGGCCATGTCCATGCCGAGCACGCCGAGCAGCCAACCGCCGAGCAGGCCGCCGACGATGCCGACGACGATGTTGAGGATGATGCCCTGCTGTTCGTCGGTGTTCATGATCTTGCTCGCGACCCAGCCGGCGAGACCGCCGATGATGATCCAGCCGATGATGCCCATGAGGGTGTTGCCTTTCGTGGTGGTACCAGGGCCCAGATCGGGACCTGCGGCGGGGAACGCTACCCGCGCACCTCGGCCGAATCGCTGGGACGAACACACTGATTTCAGATTCATCCACCCGCGACGGCTGGTCTGCGCGGAGACTCAGCGCGCAGGGTCAGCGCGGTGGCCGGTGCCCGTCGAAGAAGCGCCGCACGACGTCGCCACACTCCTGTTCGAGCACACCGCCGACCACCTCGGCACGGTGCGTGGCCCGGCGGTCGCGCAGCACGTCCCACACCGACCCGCAGGCCCCGAGCTTGGGATCCCACGCGCCGAGCACCACCCGATCGACGCGGGCCAGCATGGCGGCCCCCGCACACATCGGGCACGGCTCCATGGTCACCACGAGGGCGCAGCCAGCCAGGCGCCAGGAGCCCAACCGCGCGGCCGCGGCCCGGATCGCGACGACCTCGGCATGGGCGCTCGGGTCGCCGTCGCGTTCGCGCTGGTTCCAGCCCTCCCCGAGCAGCTCACCCGAACCCGACACGACGACGGCACCGACGGGCACGTCACCCGCCTGCGCCGCACGCTCGGCGAGGGTCAGCGCATGACGCATCCACCCGGCATCCGAGGGGTGGGGTGGTGGGGTCACGCGCTAAGTTTCACCCATGCGCGTCATCAACCCGGACCACCGGCTCATCGCCCACAAGCTGACCTACCTCCGGGACAAGCGGACCGACTCCCCCACCTTCCGCCGCCTGGCTGAGGAACTGATGACGCTCCTCGCCTACGAGGCGACGCGTGAGGTGCGCATCGAACCCTTCGAGATCGAGACGCCGGTGGGCCCGACGACCGGCATCAAGCTGAGCAACCCCAAGCCGCTCATCGTGCCGATCCTGCGCGCGGGCCTCGGGATGCTCGAGGGTATGGTGCGCCTGCTGCCCAGCGCGGAGGTCGGCTTCCTCGGCATGCAGCGGGACGAGGAGACCCTCGAGGCGATCACCTACGCCAACCGCCTCCCGGACGACCTGTCGGGCCGTCAGGTCTACGTGCTCGACCCGATGCTCGCGACCGGTGGCTCGATGGCCGACGCCATCAAGTTTCTTGTCGACCGCGGCGCGAACGACATCACCGCGGTCACGCTGCTGAGCGCACCCGAGGGCATCGCGCACCTCCAGGCCGCCCTGGCCGACGTCGCCCCTCCGATCACCCTGGTCACCGGGGCGATCGACGAGCGCCTCAACGAGAACGGCTACATCGTGCCGGGGCTCGGCGACGCGGGTGACCGCCTGTACGGCCTGGCCCAGTAGCCCTCGGCCCACGACACGCCCGACGACGCGCCTCAGTCGTCACATCCGTCACATCTGACACGATGGCGTCTGCGGCGTGCGCTCGGCACGCCCCCCTGTGGAGAGAAGGACGTGACATGCCCCCGGTCAAGAAGATCGTGATGTGGCTCCTTGTCATCTTCCTGCTCTACGCCATCCTCACCTCGCCCAACAGCGCCGCCGACATCTTCAACTCGGTGTGGGACATCATCACCAACGGCGTGAAGAACATCGCGAGGTTCTTCGACTCACTGCTGCGGGGCTGACATGGCGCGGCGGCCGCGGCTCGACCGTGACCTCGACCGCTCCCTCGTACCCGGCGAGCGCGCGATCGTCGCGGTCCGCCACCACTGGTTGTCGCTGTCCCGCGAGATCGGCGCAGCCGTTGCGGCCACCGTGCTCGCGTTCGTCGTCGACGTCAAGGTGCCGACCAGCGAGGGCGGGCCGATGCTGCTGCACAACCTCAGCCTGCTCCTGTGGTGGGGTGCGATGGCGTGGCTGGCCTGGACGTGGCTGAACTGGCGCCGCGAGTGGTTCGTCGCCACCGACAAGCGCTTCCTGCTCTTCTACGGCTTCATCCGGCGCAAGGTCGCGATGATGCCGCTCACGAAGGTCACGGACATGACCTTCGACCAGTCTCTGCTCGGCCGCATCGTCGGCTACGGCACGTTCGTCATGGAGTCGGCCGGCCAGGGCCAGGCCCTGTCGGTCGTCGCCTACGTGCCGAACGCACAGGTCCACTACCAGGCGATCTGCTCGGAGCTGTTCGGCACCACGGTCGCTGAGGCCGAGGCGCAGGCGGAGGGTGGTGCAGGGCCAGGCGGCGGCGATGGCTCGGGAGGACCCGGTGGCGGCGGCTGGGACGGTCCGGGCGGAGGGCACGGCCCCGATGGCAGCCCCCTGACCGGCGGGCGCGGACCTGCGGTGGCCCACGCCCCGTCGGGCTGGCGCTCCGACCCGACCGCCGACCCGATCCAGCGAAACCCGCAGGAGTCCTGGTACCGCAGCTCGAACCTGGGCGCCCCCTCGCGGCGGCTCGGCGACACCGGTGAGATCCCGGTCGTCGGAGCGGCCGGATCGCAGGGCTCGGCAGGCGGAGCAGCCAGGCCATCGAGCAGTGGGGCCATCTGGGCGCCCTGGGCGCTCGAGGCCGACGACGGGCAGCCTGACGCGTCACAGGGCGACGACGACCGGGGTAGCCAGGCGCGAGAGATCCCGCTCTACCCACCCGCGCACTGGTCCGAGAACTGAGGTTCGGTACCAACTCTGGATGGGCTCGGCCCGGCGCTGCTCGGCTCGGCGCTGCTCGACTCAGGTCAGCTCGGCTCGGCTCGGCTCGGCTCGGCTCGGAGAGGGCCGACCGGTAGGTACCCTCCAGCAATCGTTGCTCCGGTCAAGGGACTCCTTGCGTCGCGCAAGGGTCCCCACAGAGACCCCCATGCCCCCGCTCACAGGAAGAGCCGCGCCCGAAACGTGCCGGTCAGGGGCGGAGCACGGCACCCAGGTCAGGGGCGGAGCACGGCATCCGCGGCGCCACCGGCGGCCGAGGTCGACACGCCCTCGACGTCCAGCACGGGCACGTGGCGGTGGGGATGCCGTTCGCCCGTCACCCGCCTACCGTTCGCCCCGGTCGACACCGCCAGATCGAGCTCGAGCACCCCCTTGCCGAGACCCTCCTCGGGCAGGGGCACCGGGTACGACCCGGTGAAGCACGCCGTGCAGAGCCGATCGGGCGCCTGGTTGGTGGCCTGGATCATCCCCTCCTCGGAGATGTAGCCCAGCGAGTCGGCGCCGATCGAGTTGCACACCTCGGCCACCCCGAGACCGGTGGCGATCAGCTCGGCCCGGGTCGCGAAGTCGATGCCGTAGAAGCAGGGCCAGCGAACCGGGGGCGAGGAGATGCGCACGTGCACCTCGGCCGCCCCGGCCTCACGCAGCATCCGCACGAGGGCGCGCTGGGTGTTGCCGCGCACGATCGAGTCGTCGACGACGACGAGCCGCTTGCCCTTGATGACGTCCTTCAACGGGTTGAGCTTGAGCCGGATGCCCAGTTGGCGGATGGTCTGCGACGGCGCGATGAAGGTGCGCCCGACGTAGGAGTTCTTCACCAGCCCCTGCCCGTAGGGGATGCCGGACTCCTGCGCGTACCCGATCGCGGCCGGCGTCCCCGACTCCGGGGTCGGCATGACCAGGTCGGCCTCGACCGGGTGCTCCCGGGCCAGCGCGCGGCCCATCTCGACCCTGGCCTCGTGCACGACGCGGCCGTTGATCGTCGTGTCGGGGCGTGCCAGGTAGACGTACTCGAAGACGCAGCCCTTGGGGGTCGGCTCGGCGAAGCGCTGCGAGCGCAGCCCGTCCTCGTCGACGATGATCATCTCGCCGGGCTCGACCTCGCGCACGTAGGAGGCACCCACGATGTCGAGGGCGGCCGTCTCCGAGGCGACGACCCAGCCGCGTTCGAGCCTGCCGATGACGAGGGGGCGGATGCCGTGGGGATCACGAGCGGCATACAACGTGTGTTCGTCCATGAAGACGAAGCAGAACGCGCCGCGCAGTCGGGGTAGCACGTCGAGGGCCGAGGCCTCGAGGGTGCGGTCGGGGTGGTCGGCCAGGAGCGCCGTGACGAGCGCGGTGTCGGTGGTGTTGCCCCGCGCGAGCTCGCCGCGGTGGGCGTCGCCCTCGAGGCGGCCCTCGACGAGGTCGCGCAGCTCGGCGGAGTTCGTGAGGTTGCCGTTGTGGGCCAGCGCCACGGTGCCACCGGCGTGGCCGCCGAGGGTGGGCTGGGCGTTCTCCCACGTCGAGCCGCCGGTGGTGGAGTAGCGGCAGTGGCCCACTGCGAGGTGGCCGCGCAGCGACGCCAGCGAGCGCTCGTCGAAGACCTGGGAGACCAGGCCCATGTCCTTGTAGACCAGCAGCCGCTGCCCGTCGGACGTCGCGATGCCGGCCGACTCCTGCCCGCGGTGCTGGAGGGCATAGAGGCCGTAGTAGGTCAGCTTGGCGACGTCCTCACCGGGGGCCCAGACCCCGAAGACCCCGCAGGCATCCTGCGGGCCCTTCTCACCGGGAATCAGGTCGTGGCTGAGGCGTCCGTCTCCGCGTGGCACGTGCCCGATCCTCCCACACCCTGCTGGTGGCACCCCACCGACGAACGGTCAGGAGCGTTCGCTGCGCCGATCGAGCAGCACGGCGAGCACGGCCGCGAGCAGACCGAACACCAGGGCGCCCATGAAGCCCAGGTAGCCGATGCCGGCCGACGGGGCGTAGTTCGACTCCAGCATCGTGTCGCGGTCCTCGAACCAGCCGAAGACGGCCAGCGAGGCCCCCACGAGGAACCCGATGACGGCCCCGGTGATGATGATGGGCAGGAAGCGCGGGCGGCGTGCAGGTGTCACGGTCCCTAAGGTACGTGAGGCCGAGCATCCCTCGACGAACCACCCTCGCGCACACTTGGGTCGTGCGCGCATCCGAGAACCCCTCCGGTTCCGAACCACTGGACATGACGAACCCTCGGATGTCGCAGCCAGAGACCAAGCCTGACGGGCGCCCGGGGCGCCTCTGGTACGCCGTGGGCGCCGCACTGGCCGCGGCCGCCGCCGCCGGGGTGGGTCACCTCGTCGCCGGGCTGGTCTCCCCCGAGGCCTCACCCGTGCTCGCCGTGGGGTCCGCCGTCATCGACGCCACTCCCACCCCGGTCAAGGAATGGGCGGTGGCGCAGTTCGGCACCGCTGACAAGCCCATCCTCATCGGATCGGTGGCGATCGGTGCGCTGCTGCTGGCCGGCGGCATCGGGCTGATCGCCCGCGCCCGGCGCACCCTGGGCCTGGCCCTGCTCGGGGCCCTGGCCTTCACGTCCGTCGGCGCCGCCCTGCTGCGCCCCACGAGCACCGCGGTGGACCTGCTGCCCGGGTTCGCCACGGCGCTGTTCGGAGTGCTGGCCGCCGGCTGGTTCCTCGGGCTCCTCGACCAGTGGGGGGCGCGTGATCGCGACCCGGCGGCGGGGGCGGATGCCGGCGCCACGGCATCCGGCGACGGCCGTAGCGATCGTCGGCGGGTCCTGTTCGCCGCGGCCGGGCTGGGAGCGGTCGCCGCCACCGGCAGCACCCTGGGCAAGGTGCTGTCACGCGGCGCATCGCCGTCGTCCGTTGCCCTGCCGGTGGCCGCCGAGGCCCTGCCGACGCTGCCGGGTGGCCTGGAGTCGACCGTTCGCGGCATCTCGGCCTTTCGCACCCCGAACGCGCAGTTCTACCGGATCGACACGGCCCTGGTCATCCCCCGGGTCTCCACCGACGGCTGGTCCCTGACCATCGACGGCGACGTGGAGCGTCCCTACACGATCACCTACGACGAGCTCCTCGCGATGCCGATGGTCGAGCGCGACATCACCTTGACCTGCGTGTCCAACGAGGTCGGCGGCCCGTACATCGGCGCCGCCCGGTGGCTCGGCGTGCGCACCAAGGACCTGCTCGAGCGGGCTGGTGTGCGGCCGGGAGCCGACCAGATCCTCAGCCACTCCACCGAGGGCATGACGATCTCGACCCCCGTGCAGGCCCTGACCGACGACCGCGAGGCCCTCGTGGCCGTCGGGATGAACGGTGAGCCGCTGCCCAACCGCCACGGCTTCCCGGCGCGGCTGGTCACCCCAGGGCTGTACGGCTTCGTCGGTGCCACCAAGTGGCTGACCCGCATGGAGGCGACGACCTACGCCGCGCAGAGCGCCTACTGGACCGACCGCGGGTGGGCCACCGACGCACCGATCCTCACCCAGTCACGCATCGACACCCCTCGCGGGCTGGACCGGCGTGATGCGGGGCAGGTCATGATCGGTGGGGTGGCGTGGGCGCAGCAGCGCGGGATCGCCCAGGTCGAGGTGCGCGTCGACGACGGGCCGTGGCAGGTCTCCACCCTCGGGCCGGATGCCGGCATCGACTACTGGCGCCAGTGGTACCTGGTGTGGGATGCCGCCCCGGGTCGCCACTCGCTGAGCGTGCGCGCGACCGACATGACCGGCGAGCTGCAGCCCGAGGGCCGCACGACGCCGTTCCCCGAGGGTGCCCGGGGCTGGCACACCATCGTCGTCACCATCGACTGACACCCTCTGCCCCTCCCACAACGTCCGGCACCTTGGTGGCTCCAGCCGCCAAGGTGCCGGACGTTGTTCTGGTCCGGCCAATCCGGGTCACGAGCTGCTCCGAACCACTGGTGTACGCACCACGAAACACACCTGCGAGAAGGAGCACCTCCCATGCGTTCCACCCGACTGACCGTTGCAGCCCTGGCCCTGGCCCTCCCCCTGTCGATCGCCGCCTGCGGCTCGGACAGCGAGATGGATGCCGGCTCCACCGACACCATGAGCTCGTCGTCCGCTCCGGCCCCCTCGGCCTCCGCCTCGGAGTCGATGGGCACCGACATGGCTGGCGCCCCGTTCGGCCCCGGCTGCGCGGCCGTCCCCGCCGACGGTGCGGGCTCGTTCGGCGGCATGGCCAAGGACCCGGTCGCCACGGCGGCGAGCAACAACCCCGTCCTGTCGACGCTGGTCACCGCGGTGACCGAGGCCGGCCTCGGTGACACCCTCAACACCACGCCGGACATCACCGTCTTCGCGCCGACCAACGACGCCTTCGCGGCCATGGACAAGGCCACCCTCGACAAGGCCATGGCCGACCCGAAGGGCCTGCTCACCACGGTGCTCACCAACCACGTCGTCGCGGGCCGCCTCGCGCCCGACCAGGTCGCCGGTGAGCACGAGACCCTGGCCGGCACCAAGATCACGGTCGAGGGCTCCGGAGAGGACTTCAGCGTCGGCGAGGCCAAGGTCGTCTGCGGTGACGTGCAGACCGCCAACGCCACCGTCTACATCATCGACGGCGTGCTGCTCCCCGCAGCCAACTGACGTCTGACCGACCTCCACAGTCCATGATGGGTGACATGACAGCCTCCTCCTCGGGTACCTCCGTGCCCGGGGAGGGGGCTCTCCCGCACCCGGCCGCCACGGCATCCGGCGCCACGGCATCCGGCCAGGAGCTCGCCGACCTGCTGCGCCGCTGCGCCCGCGGTGACGAGGCAGCCTTCGCCGAGCTCTACGACGCGACGTCGCGCCGGCTGTTCGGCCTCGTGCTGCGGATCGTGCGCGACCACGCGATGTCGGAGGAGGTCACCCAGGAGGTCTACCTCGACATCTGGCGCACCAGCGCCCGCTTCGACCCCAGCCGCGGCAGCGCCCTGTCGTGGATGATGACCATCGCGCACCGCACCGCCGTCGACCGGGTGCGCTCGTCCGAGGCCGCCCGCCGACGCGACGACACCCACGCGGCCACGAATCAGGACATCGACTTCGACGCCACCGCCGAGGCCGCCCAGGCGTCACTGGAGGCCCAACGCGTGCGGCGCGCCCTGGCCACGTTGACCGACGCGCAGCGCTCGGCGGTCGAGCTCGCCTACCTCGGCGGCTACACGCACACCGAGGTCGCGGCCCTGCTCGACCTGCCGCTCGGCACGGCGAAGACCCGAATACGCGATGGCCTGATCCGCCTGCGAGACACGATGGGAGTCCCGGCATGAACGCCGATCTGCACCACCTTTCCGGCGCCTACGCCGTCGACGCCCTCGATGACGCCGAGCGCGCAGCCTTCGAGTCGCACCTGCTCGGGTGCGCCGACTGCCGCGCCGAGGTCGCCGAGCTGACCGCCGCCGGGCACTCCCTGGCCGCGCTCACCGAGGCCACCCCGCCCCCGTCGCTGCGTGCGTCCGTGCTGTCCGGCATCTCCCAGGTCCGCCCGCTGCCGCCACTTCCCGAGGATGCCGCTGCTCCCGTTCCCGACGTCGCCGCGCCGAGTGCTTCGGGCCCCGTCACCCCCGAGGCGGATGCCGGGGCACCGGATGGAGGGGGGCCGGATGCCGTCGTCGTCCCGCTTCGTCGTCGCTCACGGGCCGCGACGTGGCTAGCCGGAGCAGCCGCGGCTGCCGTGATCGCCGTCGGCGGCCTCGTGTGGAGCCCGTGGTCGAACGACTCCGGCACCCTGTCGCCGGTGGACCAGGTGGTTGCCGCAGCCGACGCCGTGCGGGTGACCAGCAGCAAGGGCGAGCTGAACGCCGAGGTCGCCTACAGCCGCCAGCTCGGGCGGGCGGCGATCACCGTGGCCGGGTTGCCGCCGGCTCCGGAGGGCAAGACCTACCAGCTGTGGTTCGTCGGGTCCGACGGAGTGGCTCGTTCGGCCGGGCTGCTGACGCCCGATGCGGACCGTCGCGGGTCGATGGTCCTGGAGGGCGACCCCAGCGCGGCTGCCGCCGTGGGCATGACCGTGGAGCCCGCGGGTGGTTCGACGGCGCCGACGACCGACCCGCTGGTCGTTCTCGCCCTCGCGTGACGCCCCGCTCAGACCGGCAGTGCTCCGCTGGTGGGGGCGTCATCGCTGGCGCTGTCTGGTCCCCACCAAGGCTCGACGTCGAGGGCGTCGGGCCATGGGTCGTCGGGGTATGACTCGTGCAGTTCGTAGCGGGCCCAGCGTTGTTCGTCGGGGTCGTCGTCGTGGATCGCGGCGATGAGTGTTCGGAGCCGCTCGGGTGTGAGTGGTGGTGGGTCGTTGATGGCCCGTTCGGCGCGTCTGTGGTCGAGGTGTCGGTCGTAGCTGCCGTGGGTGAGGTCCCAGATGACGTACCGGCCGTGCTCGTCGGGGGTGGGGTTCACCTGCGCGATGAACCGGCGCTGGTGGACCACCGTGTGGTGGCGTTGGCACAGCAGGGCAGCGTTGTCGATGTCGCTGAGCCCACCATCAGCCCAGTGCACGACGTGGTGCGCTTTGGCCCATGCGGCGGGGGCGGTGCACCCGGGGTAGGTGCACCCGCGGTCGCGGCGCAGCAACCGGCGTCGTTGCGCCCGGGTGAACAGGCGAACCACCCGGCCAAGGTCGAGGTCTTCGCCCGCGCTGCCCAGCACGTGGGGGATCAGGTCAGCGTCGCAGGTCAGGCGGCGCAGCACCTGCGGCGACAGGATGGTTCCGGTCGCGGTGGACCCCACGACCTCGCCACACCCGGTGCGTGCCTGCAGGTCCGCAAGCGACATGATGACGTGGACCGCGTGCGCGGACCCGGCGGCACCGTCCGCGCCGCCGTGCTGGTCACCATCGAGGGCGCTGGAGCGCTGACACACCTGCGTCAGGGCCTCGACCCGCCGCTGCCCCAACGGGCGCAGGTCACGTTCCCCGGTCACGTCGTTGGGGGCGGGGGCGCTGAGCGGGCCGATCGCCGCCTCCAACGCTGCCGCCTGCTCCGGCGTCATCCACAGCTGGTACTCGGTGAGGTCCCCGGACTCCACGAACGGTGCGGACAGCCGCGCCGCCGACGCCAAGCGTTCCTGCAGGTCATCGAACACCCCTGGCGCGCCGTACTGCGCGAGCAGCCTGGGCCGCAGCCGGCGCAGCATCCCAGGACCCCACGCCGCGCCCAGCTCGAGCATGGAGCGCACCACCGTCGGCTTGACCTCATCGAGCAGGAACGGGCCCAGTCGGGTCATCTCCCGCACCGCCGCACACCCCAAACCCGGCGACACCACCGCGCTCACCACGGCATCCGCGACAATGCCCTCGGGTGAGTCCGCATCCGGGCCCCCGCTCTCACCGCCCCACCGCGCGTCCGCCGGGGCCAGCAGCCCCGCGATCGTCGCGACATCCGCCGCGCCGCCCTGCCGCAGCGACGGCGCGTGATCACGCACCCACGCCGTCGCGTTCACCCCGGCCGCCTCGACCTCACCACGACCCAACGCCTCCGCGGTGATCGCGACCCGCGCCGCAACCCCTTGGGCCACCACGGCATCGACCACACCCAGCACCTCAGCCAGCTCGGGCCCCGAGCACTGGTACAGCACCTGCGTGATCCCCGTCAGTGCCTCACGGGCAGCCTCGACCCGGGAGCGACGCTCCACCAGGCTCAACGGCTGCATGTCCATGACTCATCATACTCGAACACCAGTTCGTTTCGCAACTCGAACCGGGCACGAAACACCACCCTGAAGGGCGTTGCTGGGGCTCTGGACACGCCGCCATCCCTCACCGCACCAGCCCCCGTTCAGGACCATCGCCGCGCGCTTGGAGGCGCAATCACCGCGCCAACCCACAACGAATACTTGTGGGTTCACATCAGGGGTTTGCGATGAGGCGGAGCAGGTTGGCATCGGGGTCGAGCAGGGCCCCGATGCGCAGCCCCGACGCCTCGAGCTGGGGCAGATGCACCCGCGGCCAGCCGCGATCGCCCACCGGCACCCCGGCATCCACACACACCTGGACGAACGACTCGACGTCGTCGAGGCGCAGGCAGCACCCGAACGAGCTCGTCGCGCGGTCGAGGTCGGGGAACGGGAAGAACTCGAGCACCACCGGTCCGCGGGCGAGGATCATCCACCCCTCGTCGCGGAACTGCTCGACGAAGCCCAGCCGCGTGTAGAACGCCGAGGTCGCTGCGAGGTCGCGCGATGCCAGGTTCGGCGTCGCCCGGTCACCCATTCCCGGCTCGCTCTCTGGCCAGGACCAGCACGGCACCAGCCCCCGCGGCTCGTTTGGGGACCAGGAGCGCTGCCATCGGGGCGACGAAGATGAAGCCGTGTTCGGCCGTCTCCTCGACACGAACGATCGCGGACCACGGCACGCTGTGCGTCACTGCGCCACAGTCCTCGCGCATGCCGACCTCGTCAACGAGCAACGTCGCGGGTCCGACGACGCCGAGCCCCGATGTGCGACCGATGCGCTCGACACTGCGGCGGATGCTGCGGCGCAGCGACCACGGCGAGAACAGCCACCACCCGCCGGCGCCGAGCACGGCGAGCACGCCGGTGGCCACGACGCCGGCATCGAACAGGACCAACCCGAAAACCACCGCGAGACCAGCCATGAGCACCGCGCCCCACAGCCGAGCCTGCGCGATCTGCCTCTCGTACTCCGGCATGGTGCGCGCCGCGTGGAGATTGAACGCGACGTAGTCCTCGGCGCTCAGGTGGTAGTCGATCCGCTGCGGCAGCGGCCCGAGGCTGTCAGGCATGCTCATCGAAGTCCTCCCGCGCGATGAGCGCCCCCACCGGCCTGCAGCCGCCGCCGGAGCGCTGCGGGGTCCTTCACCGTCAGGCCGTGACCCTTCATCACCCTGACGTAGGCGTCCACCTTGCGGTCGATCGACTCCTCCTGCGCCGCAGCCGCGTCGGCAGCCTCCTCCGCGGCAGCCACCCTCGCCCGCAGCTCAGGGTCGGGTGCTGCCGGGCCGAACCCGGGAAGCCTCACCCGGCGCACGGGCGCTCTCCTTCGTCGCCGACCACCTGCGCCGCGACGGCTTCGAGCACGCTGACGTCCCCGGCATACGGCCCCTCCGCCCGCGGCCAGTGGGTGACGACGTCGGTGAACCCGAGCTCCGCCGCCCGCCCGGCCATCTCGGCGTACAGCTCGACCGACTCCAGCGAGAACCGGGGTGAGGAGTCGAGCGAGAGGAGGCGAGCCAGCGGGCCGCGCCCCGCGGCATCCACCGCGTCGTCGAACCGCCGCACGAGCTCGCCGACGTGGGCGAACCACTCATCGAGGGTGTCGCCGCGACCGCCGTAGGTGATCCAGCCGTCGCCGAGCGTGGCCGCGAGCCGGATCGAGCGCGGACCGTTCGCCGCGACGAGCAACGGCACCCGGTGGCGCACCGGGCCGGGCAGGGTGCGGGCCCCGCGCGCCGAGTACCAGGCCCCCTCGTGATCGACGCGGTCCTCGCGCAGCAGCCGGTCGAGCAGCGGCACGAACTCGTGGAACCGGTCGACCCGCTGCTTGAGCGTGCGCTCCTCACCGAGGATGCGCGCGTCGAGGTCTCCCCCGGTGCCGAGCCCACACAGGAACCGCCCGCCGGACAGGTCGTCGAGGGTCAGCACGTCACGCGCGAAGGTGTACGGATGCCGGTAGTTCGGCGACGACACGAAGGTGCCGAGGCCGATCGTTGTGGTCACCCCGGCCGCCGCGGCCAGCGTCGGCACCGCCGCGAACCACGATGCGTCGGGCAGCCCACCCCACACGAGGTGGTCGTAGGTCCAGGCGTGGTCGAACCCCATCTCCTCGGCCGCCCGCCACATCGGGGCCGACTCGCGCCAGGGCAGCTCGGGCAGGATCGCGATGCCGTGCCGCATGCCACTCGCGCCACGACCGCGGATGCCGGTGCTCGCCGCCGCGGTCATCGCGCCACCCGCGTCTGGTCGCCAATGCCGGTGAGCGGCACCAGATCACCGAGGTCTGCGCGGATGCCGCTGACCCGCAGGTCACCGGCCGCTTCGGCCTCGGCCCACTCCCGACGGCCGGTCGCGAGCGCAAGCCAGGTGACGGCATCCGTCTCGACGACGTTCGGTGGGGTGCCGCGGGTGTGGGTCGGGCCCTCGATGCACTGGACCGCGCCGAACGGGGGCACGCGCACCTCGACGCTGCGGCCCGGGGCGCGCGCGCCGAGCTCTTCGAGGGTGAAGCGCACGGCGGTGGCGAGCGTGGTGCGGTCGACGGCATCCGGATCGGAGAGCCACGCGGTGAGTGCCGACTCACCCGCGGCGGGGTCGGTGCGGCGGCGGGGAGGCATGGTGTCGACGCTACCCGCGGGTGCTGACGTGCAGAGCGAGGAAGGCGTCGACGGCCCGTTTGGCCTCGTCGCGGATCGCGTCGGCCGGGGGTGGCGGATCGCCGAGGAGGACGCGGATCTGCGTGTCACGCACGACGAGCCCGAAGAGGGTTCGATAGGCCTCTTCGGGGTCGGGGACACGCAGGATGCGGTGTTTGTCGAGGTGCGCCAGGTATCGCTCGACGACCGGGCCGATACGTTGCCGGCCCGACTGGAGCAGCCGATCGGACGACGCGGCTGACGTCATGGCCGCCCGGTTGAGCGACACCGACGGTTCGCTGGTCAGCAGCCGCAGAAGCGACTCGGCGTAGGCGGCAAGAGTGTCGCGCGCGTCGTCCACGGTTGTGGCGTCGGCCGCGAGAGCTGCCTCGACGCGCTGCGCGGAGTCGTCGGCGGTCGCCTCGATCACGGCGCCGATGAGGTCATCGCGGGTGCCGAACCAGGCGTACAGAGTCTCCTTCGAGGCGCCCGCGCGGCGAGCCACACCCTCCATCGTCAGTCCGGCGGCGCCACGCTCGACGAGTTCGTCTCGGGCCGCCACGATCACCTCCGCACGACGACGCTCGCGAAGCTCTCGCGGCAGACGGCCACGGCGGGGGGCGGATGACGTGCTCACTTGACAAATGTACCCGAACGTACGGATAGTCTTTTCCGTACCCAACCGTTCGCTTAAGGAGTGTCCCGTGCGTCGACCCCCTCTCCTCGTCCTGACCTCGCTCGTCGCCGTCGTGCTGACCGGCGCGATCTTCGGCTTCTTCTACGCCTGGGTCTGCTCGACCATGTGGGGCCTGGACGACGCCGACCCGCGCGTGGCAATAGCGGCCATGCAGGCGATGAACGCCTCCGTGCGCAACGCCGTCTTCTTCCCCGCGTTCTTCCTCACCCCGGTCGCCCTGGGCGTCGCTGCGGGTGTCGCGCACCGATTCCGCCATCGGGCATCGGCCAGGTTGTTCCTCGCGGCGGCAGGCGTCTACACACTCGGCGGGCTGCTCCTGACGATGACGGTCAACGTGCCGATGAACGAAGCCCTGGGCGCCGTGGCCGTTCCTGAGTCCCGGGAGGCCGCTGCACTCATCTGGGCCGACTACTCGGGCCGCTGGCAGCGGTGGAACATCACGCGAACGGTGGCCAGCGGCACCAGCCTCGTGCTCGCGACGCTAGCCCTGCTCGCGTTGCGGACGCCCTCCCCGTGGATGCACCCCGACGGGACCGGTGCTGCCAAGGGCGCGGCCCCCGAACCTGCGGCACACGACATCGCCGCCCCAGCCTCGTGATGCTCGAGTTCCTTGTGGCGGCACTCGTCGTCGTCGCTTCACCCGGACCCGGGGCGACGTACACCATCGCGACCACGGCGTCACAGGGGTGGCGGCTCGGGTGGTTCGCAGCCCTCGGCTGCACGCTCGGCGTCGCCCCGCACCTGATCGTCGCGAGCACCGGCCTGGCCACCGTCCTTCGCCCCGGGACCGCCGCGTTCGAGGTGCTGCGCTGGGCCGGGGTCACCTATCTGGCATTCCTCGCGATCCAGGCACTGCGGTGCTGCCGCCAACGGCCGGAGGGCGCGGCGAAACCGGTGGCCACCGCGCAACCGGCGCGCACGGCATCCGGTGTTCTGCGACGAGCGATCACCATGAACCTGCTCAATCCCAAGCTCACCGTGTTCTTCCTGGCTTTCCTTCCCCAGTTCGCGGGGCACTCGCCGGCTTCGCCCGGGACGAGCCCCACGCTGCTGGGCGTGATCTTCATGGGCATCACGCTCGTGGTGTTTCTCGGCTACTCGCAGCTCACCCATGCTGCGCGCAGTGTGGTGGCCGCTCGGCCCGGCGGCGGGCGGTGGTTCGGCGGCGTGGTCGGCACGACGTACGCCGTGCTCGCAGTACGGCTCGCCATGCCGTGACATCGGCTGCGGGCGACGACCAGGCACCGCGCTGCCGAGCCGTAGCCTTCGGGCATGGGTGAGGCACTGTTCGAACGGGACGGGTCACTGGTCACCGTCGTGCTCGACGGGCAGCCGCAGTCGGCGGTCGACGTCGACGACCCCACACGTCTGGACTTCGAGTACGTGCAGCACTTCGCCCTCGCCATCGAGGCGCTGGCGGCGGACGGCCCGCTGCGCGTCACGCACGTCGGCGGGGCGGGGCTCACGCTGGCTCGCTGGCTGAACCATTCCCGGGATGGTTCACCCCAGATCGTCCTCGAGCCGGATGCCGCGCTCACCGAGGCCGTGCGGCGTGAGCTTCCGCTCCCGCGCGGGCACCGGATCAGGGTGCGGCCGGTCGACGGGCTGACCGGGGTCGCTGCCCTGCGCGACGACAGCGCCGACGTCGTCGTGCTGGACGCCTACGCCGGTGGCCAGGTGCCGGCCGAGCTGGGCACGGTCGAGTGGTTCGCTGAGCTGCGCCGGGTGCTGGCCCCCGGGGGGCTCGTGCTCGCCAACGTCGCGGACGAGCCGGGCATGGCGTACGCGGCTCGGGTGGCTGCCGGCGCTCGTGAAGCTCTCGGGCACGTCGCGTTCCTCGGGCTGCACGAGGTGCTGAAGGGCAAGCGCTTCGGCAACCTCGTCCTCGTCGCCACCGCGCACCCGCTCGACCTCTACACGCTGCGGCGAGCCACGGCATCCGCCTCGTTGCCGACCGGCGTGATGGGCTGGGACGAGATCCTCCGCCGGCGCCCCGGGGCGACCCCGTTCAGCGAGGCCACCGGCGACACGGCACCGTCACCCCCTCCGCCCGCCCGAGGAGCCTGGCGCCGCCGCTGAGGCACCTCGTGCTGCGCAGCCGTCGCACCCGAGCCCGTGTGTGGTTCTTGTGAACGCAGAACTTCAGATTGCACGCAGTAGTTGCTGCGAGCGATCCGAAGTGCGGCATGCCAGAGCCCGCCGAAGGGCCACGCGAGCGCGTCAGCCCTCGACGCCACCGGACTCGTGCTGTTGCAGCGACCACATCAGGTTCTCGAGGAAGGCGTCGACCTCCGTCTGGTCGTATCCGCGACGCCACTTCGTCTGGCTGAACCGACCCGCGGCGACCTCGGATGACGCGAGCGGGGCGTCCGCGACAGGCCGGCCGGCCTCGTGGTGACGCAGCGCGGACACCGCCCGGTCAAGCAGGTCGTCGACCTCACGCTCGTCGTAGCCAACCCGAAACTGGGTCTGGCTGAACAGGGCATTGAGCACCTGCTCGCCAGTGAGCAGTGACGGCATCAGTCCACCCACACTCGCGCGTTGCGGAACATCCGCAGCCACGGGCTCTCGGCCTCGACCGGCTCCGAGGTCCACGACAGCTGCGCGTTGCGGGCAACCCGCTCCGGGTGCGGCATCATCGCGGTGAACCGGCCGTCGGGCGTCGTCACCGCGGTCAAGCCGTCGGGCGACCCGTTGGGGTTGGCCGGGTACCGCGAAGCCACCGCACCGTGCGAGTCGACGAACCGCGCGACGCGTGCCACGGCATCCGCATCACCGCGCGAGGAGAAGTCGGCGAAACCCTCACCGTGGGCGACGGCGATCGGCAGCCGGCTGCCCGCCATGCCAGCGGTGAAGATCGACGGCGACTCCACGACCTCGACCATCGACAGCCGCGCCTCGTACTGCTCGGAGGCGTTGCGGGTGAACCGCGGCCACGCGTCGGCGCCCGGGATCAGGTCCGCCAGCGCCGCGAACATCTGGCAGCCGTTGCAGATGCCGAGCCCGAAGGTGTCACTCCGGTGGAAGAAGTCGTGGAAGCCCTGGGTCAACGCCTCGTTGAACAGCACCGAGCGCGCCCACCCCTCACCGGCCCCGAGCGTGTCGCCGTAGGAGAACCCGCCGCACGCCACCAACCCGACGACGTCGGCGAGGTCGAACCGCCCCGCCTGGAGGTCGGTCATGTGCACGTCGTAGGTGTCGAACCCCGCCCGGTCGAACGCGAACGCCGTCTCCACGTGGCTGTTGACGCCCTGCTCGCGCAGGATCGCCACCTTCGGCCGCACCCCGAGGTTCACGTAGGGCGCCGCCACGTCGTCGGTGGGGTCGAACGCCGGCGAGACGACGAGACCGGGGTCGCCGTCGGCCCCGAACGCCTCGTGCTCCTGCGCGGCGCACTCCGGGTTGTCGCGCAGGGTCGCGATGCGCCACGACACCTCGTCCCAGGCCTGCGCGAGGTCGCGCACCGGCTCCTGGATTGCCGCCTCACCGGCCACCGACACCCGAACGACCCGATCGGATGCCGTCCCGCCCACCACCGTGACCACGTCACCGAGACCGTGGCTGGCGAACACCTGGAGCACCTCGGCGGTGCGGGTGGCGGGCACCCCGAGCACGGCACCGAGCTCTTCGGCGAACAGCGCGGCCACCGACGGCACGTCGATCTCGACCCCGACGGCACCGGCAAAAGCCATCTCGCACACCGCAGCCCACAGGCCACCGTCGGACCGGTCGTGGTACGCCACGTCGACCGAGCGGGACCGCAGGTCGGCCAGCGCCGCCACGAGAGAGAGCAGCCGCTGCGGGTCGTCGAGGTCCGGAACCGGGCCACCGAACTCACCCTGCACCTGCCCCAGGATCGACCCGCCCAGCCGGTCGCGACCAGCGCCGAGGTCGACGAGCACGAGCACGTCGCCCGGGCGCAGCTGCGGGGTCCACGTGCCACGCACGTCGGGCAGCGAGGCGAACGCCGTCACGACGAGCGACACCGGCGAGGTGACCTGGCGCGCCTCCCCGGTCGCGGCATCCGTCCAGCGGGTGCGCATCGACAGCGAGTCCTTGCCGACAGGCACCGACACCCCGAGCTCGGGGAGCAGCTGCATCGCGACGGCCTCGACGGTGTCGAACAGCGCAGCGTCCTCGCCGTCCTCACCGCAGGCGGCCATCCAGTTGCACGACAACTTGACCCCGGTCAACGACGACAGCGGCGCTGCGAGCAGGTTGGTCAGCGCTTCCCCGACCGCCATCCGACCCGACGCGGGAGCGTCGACCGAGGCCACCGGCATCCGCTCGCCCGTGGCCATCGCCTCACCCGCGAAGCCGACGTGGTCGGCCAGGGTCACAGCGACGTCGGCGACGGGCACCTGCCACGGCCCGACCATCTGGTCGCGGTGGGTCAGCCCGCCGACCGTGCGGTCGGCGATCGTCACGAGGAACCGCTTGGACGCGACCGTCGGATGCCGCAGCACGGCATACGCGGCGTCCACCAGATCCAGCCCGGTGAGGTCCAAGGTGCCCGGGTCGCGCTCCACGCGGGTCACGTCGCGCAGCATCTTCGGTGGCTTGCCGAGCAGCACCTCCATCGGCATGTCGATGGCGCGGTCCTCGTCGTCGAGGTCGTCCGGGCCGTCGGCGAGCACGAGGCGGCCGTCGTCGCGAGCGACCCCGACGACGGCGTAGGGGCAGCGCTCACGCTCGCACAGCGACGCGAACAGCGGCAGCGAATCGGGCGCGAGCGCCAGCACGTAGCGCTCTTGCGACTCGTTGCACCAGGCCTCCTTGGGGGCGAGCCCCGACTCCTCGAGCGGCACGGCCGACAGGTCGAAGCGGGCCCCCAGCCCGGCCCCGTCGACGAGCTCGGGGAAGGCGTTCGACAGGCCGCCGGCGCCGACGTCGTGGATGGCGAGCACGGGGTTGTCGTCCCCGAGGCCCCAGCAGTGGTTGATGACCTCCTGGGCACGGCGCTCGATCTCGGGGTTGCCACGCTGCACCGAGTCGAAGTCGAGCTCGGCCGCGTTGGCCCCGGCCGCCATCGACGACGCGGCCCCACCGCCCATGCCGATGCGCATGCCGGGCCCGCCGATCTGCACGAGCAACGTGCCCGCGGGGAAGACGATCTTCTCGGTCATGTCGGCGCTGATCGTGCCGAGGCCGCCGGCGCTCATGATCGGCTTGTGGAAGCCGCGGCGCACCCCGTCGACGGTCTGCTCGTAGACCCGGAAGAACCCGCCCAGCCCGGGCCGGCCGAACTCGTTGTTGAAGGCTGCCGCCCCGATCGGGCCGTCGAGCATGATCTCCAGCGGGCTCGCGATGTGCGCCGGGGCACCGTACTGCTCGCTCTCCCAGGGCTCCTCGAGACCGGGCAGGTGCAGGTTGGACACGGCGAACCCGGTGAGCCCGGCCTTCGGCGCCGATCCCCGGCCGGTGGCGCCCTCGTCGCGGATCTCACCGCCGGCACCCGTCGCCGCCCCGGGGAAGGGGCTGATCGCGGTCGGGTGGTTGTGCGTCTCGACCTTCATGAGCACGTGCACGTCGCCCTCGCGCCCGGCGTAGCGGCTCGGCCCGTCGGCGGCCTCCGGCATCCAGCGCACGCGACGTCCGCCGACCATGACCGAGGCGTTGTCCTTGTAGGCGACGACCGTGCCCTCACCGGCGACGGCCTCGGTGTGCCGGATCATCCCGAACAGCGAGCGCGGCATCACCTCGCCGTCGACGACGAAGTCGGCGTTGAAGATCTTGTGGCGGCAGTGCTCGGAGTTGGCCTGCGCGAACATCATCAGCTCGACGTCGCTGGGGTTGCGCCCGAGCCCGGTGAACGCGTCGACGAGGTAGTCGACCTCGTCGTCGGACAGGGCCAGGCCGTAGGTCGTGTCGGCCTCGACGATCGCCTCGCGGCCGCGTCCGAGCACGTCGACGCGCTCCATCGGCTCGGCCTCGCGCTCGTCGAACAGGGCAGCGGCGTCGGCCCGGGTGGGCAGGGCAGCTTCGGTCATCCGGTCGTGGAGGAGGTCTGCGAGGGCGCCCCACTGCTCCTCGGTGAGCGGCTCGTCGGTGGCGACGAGGTACTCGGTGACGCGCTCCACCCGGCGGATGTCGACGCCGCAGTTGTGCGCGATGTCGGTGGCCTTGCTCGCCCACGGCGACAGCGTCCCCAGGCGCGGGGCGACGACCACGGTGGCGAGGTGCGCACCCGAGGCGGCACCGGCATCCGGCGGCCCGTAGGTCAGCAGCTTCGTGACCGTGGCCGCGGTCGCCTCGTCGAGGGGCTGCTCACTGGCGACCCAGTGCACGTGCCGCGCGCTGACACCGGTGACCGTCGGGACGGCGCGGTGCAGGCGTTCGAGAAGCGCTGCCGCACGGAACGGCGAGAGGGCGTTGCCGCCCGGGACGGTGGTCAGCACGAGGTCGTGCGACGAAGCCATGAGCAGGTCTCTCCCGGAGCTGGGCGCGAGGGCGGATGCCGTGGCCAAGGTTACCGGGGCGGCTCACCTGCCGCGTTTCCACCCGCTGTGCCTCGACCGCTCTGCCGTGGAAGGCTGGCCCAGCCGTGACCGGGGCTGAAGGAGTGCGCATGAGTCGAGTGGTGGTGCTGGGCGGAACCGGAGCGATGGGGGCCCAGGTGAGCAGCCTGTTGCGCGAGTGCGGGCACGACGTGGTCGCCGCCTCGAGGGCCACCGGGGTCGATGTGGCCACCGGCGCCGGGCTCGATGCCGCCCTGGCTGGCGCTGACACGGTGGTCGACTGCCTCAACGTCGTGACGATGTCTCGCCGCACCGCGGTGTCGTTCTTCGCCGGGGCCGCCAGCCGGGTCGCCGATGCAGCCGCCACGGCGGGGGTCGGCCACGTCGTCTGCCTGTCGATCGTCAACGTCACCGACCCTGCCGTGCGCCGCCTCACCGGGTACTACGCCGGCAAGGCCGCTCAGGAGGAGGCGTACGCGGCGGGCCCAGTGCCCCTCACCCTGGCGCGCACGACGGCGTGGTTCAGCCTCGCCGAGACGTTCCTGTCGCAGATCCGCATCGGGCCGGTCGCCGTGGTGCCCGGCCTGCGCCTGCAGCCCGTGCACCCCTGCGCTGCAGCGGAGTTCGTCGCGGATGCCGTCGAGTCCGGTCCCGCATCCGGCTCACCTCCCCGCGTCGAGGTCCGTCAGCTCGCCGGCCCCGAGGTGATGGACGCCGCGGCGATGGCGCGCGCGGTGGCGAGCGCCCGGCATCCGGGGGTTCGGGTCGTGCGCCTGCCGCTGCCCATGGCCGGGCCCCGCGTAGGCCTGCTCCCCGAGGCCCACGTCCCGACCGACCCTCGCACGTTCGACGGCTGGCTCACCAGCTGAGCTCGAAAGCGTGGAACACAGCCGCGGCGAGCGCGGCCTCCTTCGGCGGGGACAAGGCACCGATCTGCGGGCCGAGGTCGTCGACGGGGATGGTGAGGACGTCGTCGAGGTTGGCCACCGAGTGCCGCTCCAGGCCGTCCTCGGGGCCCAGTGCGAGCTCGACGCTCAGCCCGCGCACGGTTGAGGTGATCGGGGCCACCGTCACCCGTGACCGGTGAGGCCGGACTCCGGCCCGGGTCAGCACGAGCACCGGTCGGACCTTGTCGAGGCGGGCGGTGTGGATGGGCCGCATCAATCGCCCAGCGAGGGGATCGACCGGCGGCGCATCCACTCACCCAGCCCGTCGAGCTCGGGGTCCTCGCCCTGTTCCCGGTAGATCTCGGCGTCGCGGGCGTAGAGCCGCCTTCGCAACTCGGCTTCAAGGGCCGACTCGACGACCTCGGCGCGACTCGTCGCGGCCCCCGAGGCCACGAGGGCGTCGAGCTGCGACACGACGTGGTCGGCGAGGCGAACGGAGATCTGCGTGCTCATGCCTCGATGGTAGACGCAGTGGGTGACACCGTGAATCCCACGTCAGAGTTCCCGCTTGTCAGAAGGTCTCGCCGGTGAGCCGCTCGTAGGCCTCGACGTACTTCGCGCGCGTCTGGGCGACGACGTCCTCGGGCAGCGCCGGGGGGGCCTCGCCCGAGCTCTTCGACCACCCGGATGCCGGCGACGTCAGCCACTCGCGCACGAACTGCTTGTCGAAACTGGGCTGCGGGTGGCCGGGCTCCCACTGGTCGGCCGGCCAGAACCGCGACGAGTCGGGCGTCAGCACCTCGTCGGCGAGCACGATCTCGTCACCGCGCAGGCCGAACTCGACCTTGGTGTCGGCGAGCAGGATGCCGCGCGCCGCAGCGATCTCGTTGCCACGCTTGAGGATTGCCACGGTGAGGTCGCGCACCCGCGCCGCGAGGTCGGACCCGATCTCGGCCTCGACGACAGCGAACGGGATCGGCTCGTCGTGCTCACCCATGGGCGCCTTGGTCGACGGGGTGAAGATCGGCTCGGGCAGCCGGTCGCCGTCGACGAGCCCGCCGGGCAGCGCGATGCCGCTGACGGCACCGGTCGCGGCGTACTCCCCCAGCCCACCGCCGGTGAGGTACGCGCGGGCGACGCACTCGACGGGGAGCATCTCGAGACGCTCGACGAGCACGGCGCGGCCGCGCACGGCATCCGGGACGTCGGTGGAGATGACGTGGTTGGGCACGAGGTCCTCGAGCTGGGCGAACCACCACAGCGACAGGCGGGTCAGCACCTCGCCCTTGTCGGGGATGGGGCTGTCGAGGATGAAGTCGAACGCCGAGATGCGGTCGGACGCGACGAGCAGCAGCTGGTCGGGGCGCGGCTCACCGGATGCCGGGTCGACCGGCGCGTAGAGGTCGCGCACCTTGCCGGAGTACACGTGGGCGTAGCCGGGCAGGGTCAGGGGCGCGGGCGCATCGGGCATGGCGCTGATTCTTCCAGCCGCCCCGCGGAAGGTTCTCGCCCGGTGCCACAACGTCCGGCACCTTGGCTGCTCAAGCGACCACATCGCCGGACGCAACACCGAGGCCACGCACGACGTCCGGCATCTTGGCTGCTCGAGCGACCCCATCGCCGGACGCTGCACCACGATCCGCCTAGCGTGGGGGTATGGACCTTCGCATCTTCACCGAGCCCCAGCAGGGCGCGACGTACGACGACCTCCTCGCCGTGGCCAAGGCCGCCGAGGAGCTCGGCTTCGACGCCTTCTTCCGCTCCGACCACTACCTGCACATGTCGGGAGACGGTCTGCCCGGCCCCACCGACGCATGGACCACCCTGGCCGGCCTGGCCCGCGACACCGACCGCATCCGGCTCGGCACGCTCGTCACGTCCGCGACGTTCCGGCTGCCGGGTCCGCTGGCGGTGATGGTCGCCGACGTCGACCGGATGAGCGGCGGCCGGGTCGAGCTGGGCCTCGGCGCCGGGTGGTTCGAGGCCGAGCACGCCGCGTACGGCATCCCCTTCCCACCCCTGGGTGAGCGCTTCGACCGGCTCGAGGAGCAGCTCGCCGTCATCACCGGCCTGTGGTCGACACCACCCGGGTCCACCTTCGAGCACGACGGGCCGCACTACCCGGTGCGCGCCAACCCCGGCCTCGTGGCACCCGAGCAGCGCGGAGGGGTGCCGATCATCGTCGGCGGTGGCGGCCGACGCCGCACGCCTGCGCTCGCCGCACGCTTCGCCGCCGAGTTCAACGCGCCGTTCGCCCCGGTGGCGCAGACCGGTCGGCTCTTCGAGCGCGTCGACGCGGCATGCCGCGACGTGGGGCGCGACCCTGCCACGCTCACGCACTCCGCCGCCCAGGTCGTGTGCGTCGGTCGTGACGACGCCACGGTTCGCCGCCGGGCGCAGGCCATCGGTCGCGACGTCGACGAGCTCGTGGAGAACGGCGTCGCCGGCAGCTTCGAGCAGGCACGTGACCGCCTCGGCCGGCTCGCCGAGCTCGGCACGACGCGGGTGTACCTGCAGGTGCTCGACCTCGCCGACCTCGACCACCTCGCCGACGTGCACGCAGCGCTGGCCGCACCCCCGGTCCCCGCGTAGCCGCCGTCGACCTGCCGGTGACCGCCAACATCGAGGACCAGCTCAAACCCCTTCCGGATGCCGTTCGCGCCGTTGCGCGGGCCCTCGCGGCGGGCGAGCGGCCCGACCCACACCGTGCGTACCCACAGCGACCTATTGGTCACTCCACGTACGGCCCGGATCAGATGGTGATCTCGCCGCGCTCGGCGAGCAGGGCGATGTCGGTGCGGTAGTGCGAGCCCGGCAGGTCGATCCCGGCGACCGCCGCGTAGGCCCGCTCGCGCGCCGAGGCCAGCGTGTCACCGGTGGCGACGACCGAGAGCACCCGCCCACCGACGGAGACCAGCTGCCCCGAGGCGTCCAGCGCCGTGCCGGCGTGCAGGACGTACGCCCCGTCACCCGCGGGCAACCCGGTGATCGGGTCACCGGTGCGCGGCGTCGCCGGGTAGCTCTGCGCAGCCACGACCACGGTGACGGCGTGCTCGGCCGACCACCGCAGCGGCGGCACCTCCTCGAGCCGGCCCGTCGCCGCAGCCAGCAGCAGGCCACCGAGCGGGGTCAGCAGCCTGGTCAGCACGACCTGGGTCTCGGGGTCGCCGAACCGCGCGTTGAACTCGATGACCCGCGGCCCGCGCGGGGTCAGGGCCAACCCGATGAAGAGCACCCCGACGAAGGGCGTGCCTCGGCGCACCATCTCGTCGATGACCGGCTGGGCCACGCGGCGCACGACGTCGTCGACGAGCCCGTCCGGGGCCCACCCGAGTGGGCTGTAGGCGCCCATCCCGCCGGTGTTGGGCCCGGCATCCCCGTCGCCGACGCGCTTGAAGTCCTGCGCGGGGGTGAGCGGAACCACGCTCACCCCGTCGCACAGGCAGAACAGCGAGACCTCGGGCCCGGAGAGGTACTCCTCGATGACCACCGCACCGTCGGGCTTGGCCAGGCACTCACGGGCGTGGTCCAGCGCCTGCGCCCGGTCCTCGGTGACGACGACCCCCTTGCCAGCGGCCAGCCCGTCGTCCTTGACGACGTGCGGGGCCCCGAGGGCGTCGAGGGCGTCAGCGACCTCCTCCATGGTCGTGCACACGTGAGCCAGGCCGGTCGGCACCTCCGCCGACGACATGACCGACTTGGCGAAGGCCTTGCTCCCCTCGAGCATGGCAGCATCCGCCGACGGCCCGAAGCACGCGATGCCGGCGGCGCGAACGGCATCCGCCACGCCCGCGACCAGGGGCGCCTCCGGCCCGATGACGACGAGATCGACCCCGGTCTCGACAGCCAGGGACACCACGGCGTCGGCGTCGGTGACCCCACCCGGCAGGGCGACACAGCGCGCGAGGTCGGCGATGCCGGGGTTGCCCGGGGCTGCGACGACCTCGTCGACCGACGGGTCGAGGCAGAGGGAGCGGACGATGGCGTGTTCGCGGGCCCCGGACCCGACGACGAGAACCTTCACGCGCCCAATCTAGAGGTAGGACCGCTCGCAGGCCCTGCCCGGTCCGCGCGGCTAGACTGGTGAGTTCCGTGGCTCGCGCCACGTGCACCAGCAGCACCAGCAGCCCAGCCAGGAGAGCTCACCTCGTGACCGCCCGACCCACGGCGCCCGACAGCACGTCCGAGACCACGTCCGACGTCCCCGACGCGGCCGCAGCCGCCGACGTGGCCACGACCAACGACGCCGCGGCCGCCGCGGCCGTTCCCGACGTCGCCGCCGAGCTCGCCCTCGAGCAGGCCCACGTCGACCGGGTCTACGCCGAGCTCGAGAAGGCCAGCCGACGCGCGGCCGACGTCGAGGCCGACGGCCTGGCCCGCGGTCGCACCTCGCGCACCGGTGACGTGCGCGACGAGGAGATGACCGGGCTGTTCGAGCGCGACGCGCTGGTCTACGCCGCCGCCCGCCGGCGCTCGATGATCGACAAGCAGTACGAGGGCCTGGTGTTCGGCCGGCTCGACCTCGGCACCGAGCAGTCCACCGCCGCCGAGCGCGAGGTGCGCTACATCGGCCGCCTCGGGGTTCGCGACGACGACTACGAACCGCTCGTCGTCGACTGGCGCGCCCCCGCGGCATCCGCCTTCTACCGCGCCACCCCCGTCGACCCGATGGGCGTCGTGCGCCGGCGCGTGCTGCGCTGCTCCGGCGCCACGGTGGTCGGCGCCGAGGACGACCTCATGGTGCCCGCCGCCCCCGACGACCTCGTCGTCCTCGGTGACGGTGCCCTCATGGCGGCCCTGACGCGCACCCGCGGCCGCCAGATGCGCGACATCGTCGCGACCATCCAGCGTCACCAGGACGAGGCCATCCGGGCCCCTTCGCGCGGCGTCACCGAGATCACCGGCGGCCCCGGCACCGGCAAGACCGTCGTGGCGCTGCACCGTGCCGCGTACCTGCTGTACTCCGAGCGGCGCCGGTTCGAGAGCGGCGGCATCCTCGTCGTCGGCCCGTCCGCCGCCTACACCGCCTACATCGAGCGCGTCCTGCCGAGCCTGGGTGAGGAGTCGGTGGCGCTGCGGGCCCTCGGCGACGTCGTCGACGGCATGACCGCCACCCGCCTCGACAGCCCCGAGGTCGCCGCCATCAAGGGCTCGCTGCGCATCCGCCGCCTGCTCGCACGCCTCGCCTCCCGAGCGCCCGCCGGGTCGCCCACGACCTTCCGAGCCTTCATCGCCGGCCATGCCGTCCGCCTCGACGAGCCCGTCCTGCGCCGGGTCCGCTCCGACGTGCTTCGCGGCCACCAGCACAACCTCGCGGCGGATGCCGCGCGCACGGCTCTCGCGGAGGCCGCCTGGCGCTCGGTGCGGGTCGGTGAGCGTGATGCCTTCCTCGAGGCGTTCGAGGGCTCGCGCGACGTCGACGACTTCGTCGCCGCGTGGTGGCGCCCGCTCGACCCGCGCGAGCTGCTGCTCGGCCTCGCCGACACCGAGTACGCCTACGAGGTCAGCCGTGGGGTGCTCGAGCAGGAGGAGGCGGCCGCCCTCGCCGCGTCGTACCGTGACGCCCTGGCGCACGGCTCGTGGTCGGTGGCCGACGCGGCCCTCGTCGACGACCTCGTGGCCCGCCTGGCCGCGGTGCAGGTCGTCGAGCGCGAGGACGTCGGCTTCTACGACATCGAGGAGCTCGACAACCTCACGGCCTACGGCGTGCAGGACGTGCGTGCCGGGATCGACCGCCGGGTGACGACGAACTCGCAGGTCGGCATCGTCACGCCGGCCGACGCCCGGGAGCGCCTCATGATGGGCCGCATCGAGCGGTCGTCCTGGTACGCGCACGTGCTCGTCGACGAGGCGCAGGACCTCTCCCCCATGCAGTGGCGGATGCTCGCGCGTCGTGGTCGCTCGGCATCGTGGACCGTGGTCGGCGATGCTGCCCAGGCCTCGTGGGGCGACCTCGCCGAGGCCGGCCGGGCCCGCGACGAGGCCTTCTCCGGGCAGGCGCGCCAGGCCTTCCACATGGACACCAACTACCGCAACGCCCGCGAGATCTTCGACTACGCCCGCGACGTCATCCTCCCCCTCGTGCCCGACGCCGACATCCCGGATGCCGTGCGCGAGACCGACGTCGACCCCGTCGACCGGCTTGTCGACGGCTCGATGGCGCAGGCGACGTCGGATGCCGTGGAGCAGCTTCTCGCGGAGGTCGACGGCTCGATCGCGGTCATCGCGGCGGGGCGCTGGATGGAGCAGGTCGCCGCGCTCGACGGCAGCGGCGGCGGCCGGGTGCAGGTCATCGACCCGCTGTCGACCAAGGGCCTGGAGTGGGACGCCACCGTCGTGGTCGATCCCGACGGCATCACCGCCGAGTCACCCGGAGGGGTGCGGGTGCTCTATGTCGTGCTGACCCGCGCCGCGCACCGGATGCACGTCCTGCGCCCCACCTGAACTGGGGCTCAGTCCAGGAGGGCGTGGCGCTGGATGATCTCGTGCCGGCCCGGGCCGACGCCGATCGCCGAGACGCGAGCCCCGATGAGCTCCTCGACCCGCAGCACGTAGGCCTGCGCGTTCGCGGGAAGCTCCTCGAAGGTGCGGCACCCCGAGATGTCCTCCGACCAGCCGTCGAGCACCTCGTAGACCGGCTTGGCGTGGTGGAAGTCGCTCTGGTTGACCGGCATCTCGTCGTGCCGGACGCCGTCGACCTCGTAGGCGACACAGATCGGCAGCTTGTCGAACCCGGTGAGCACGTCGAGCTTGGTGATGACGAAGTCGGTGACGCCGTTGATCCGGTTGGCATAGCGGCCGATGACGACGTCGAGCCAGCCGCAGCGTCGCGGGCGGCCGGTGGTCGTGCCGTACTCGGCGCCGACCGTGCGCAGCGTCTCGCCGTCGTCGTCGAAGAGCTCGGTCGGGAACGGCCCCTCACCGACGCGGGTCGTGTACGCCTTGAGGATCGCGATGACCCGCGACACCCGGGTCGGCGGGATGCCGGACCCGGTGCACGCCCCACCCGAGGTGGCTGACGACGACGTGACGAACGGGTACGTGCCGTGGTCGACGTCGAGCAGGGTCGCCTGGCCGGCCTCCAGCAACACGTTCGCACCGGCATCCAGCGCCTTCTCCAGCACCAGGGAGGTGTCGCAGACCATGGGGTACAGCCGCTCGCGGTAGCCGAGCAGCTCCTGGACGACGCGGTCGGCCTCGACCGAGCGGGTGTTGTAGATCTTCGCGAGCACCTGGTTCTTGAACGCCAGCGCCGCCTCGACCTTCTGGCGCAGGATCCCCTCGTCGAAGATGTCCTGGACGCGGATGCCGATGCGGTTCATCTTGTCGGCGTAGGTCGGGCCGATCCCCCGGCCGGTCGTGCCGATCCGGCGGGCGCCGAGGAAGCGTTCGGTCACCTTGTCGAGCGTGCGGTTGTACGGCGCGATGACGTGCGCGTTGGCCGAGACGACCAGGCGTGAGGTGTCGACGCCGCGGGCCTCGAGCCCGTCGAGCTCCTGGAAGAGCACCTCGAGGTCGACGACGACGCCGTTGCCGATGACCGGCGTCACCGTCGGCGTGAGGATGCCGCTGGGCAGCAGGTGCAGCGCGTACTTCTCACGCGTGCCGTCCGGCCCCTCGATGACGACGGTGTGACCGGCGTTGTTGCCACCGTTGAACTTCACGACGTAGTCGACGTCACCGCCCATCAGGTCGGTGGCCTTGCCCTTGCCCTCATCGCCCCACTGGGCTCCGACCAGCACGATCGCCGGCATGCCGACTCCTTCCGGACGTGCGCCGGAGCCAGGTGCCCTCGACGCGCGGAAGGCCCCTCGCGCCTACGCTTCGGGGCCTCGTACACCGCAGCCTACCGCGACACTCCCCGCTGCTGCCGAGCCAGGGCCGCTCCGAGCTGGAAGCGCGTGTCCACCCCGTTGACCTCCATGAGCGCGGCGATGTGCCGGCGCACGGTGCGCAGGCTCACCCCCAGGTGGCGCGCGATCGCCTCGTCCTTCAGGCCGAGCTCGAGCAGCTCGACGAGCGGTGCGTCCCCGGCGCCCCCCCACGCCCCCCACACCCGCCTCCCCCGACAGCGTGGCGACCGGCACCGCCGAGGCCCACGCGAGGTCGAAGTAGGCGCTGTAGAGCCGGATGACGAGCGGGTCACGGATGATCGCGTACCCCCGCGACGGGTCGTCCCAGGCTGCGAGCGCCACGACCGCGGTCGAGCCGAACACGGCGAACTCGGTCTCGGTCGTGGGCAGCACCCGCTGCTCCTCCCCGACCTCGGCCCACTGGGCCATCCAGCGCCCCCCGTCCGCGGCATCCAGCACCGTCGCCGGGTACAGCGCCCGCTGCGGCGACCCCCGCCGGATGCGGTCGACGTTGGCCTGCATCGTCGCCGCGTCCAGCGCCGGCCCCTCCGCGACGGTCAGCACGTAGTTGCGCAGCAGGCCCGTTGTGTCGGCCAGCAGGGCGCTGACGACCGAGGGCGCGTGGGCGTCCTCGATGACCTCGACGGCTCGTGCGCGGGCACCGAGCGCCCGGCTCGTGACCCGCGAGAGCAGGTCGCGGGTCGTCGCGAGGTCGGCCCGGCGCGCCTCGATCCGCTCGTGCTCGCGCCGCAGCTGCTCCTCCAGGACGAGGAGCAGCCCCCCGTCGCTCGCCGCCGGGTCGGGGGTCAAGGCGTCAGAGCCCCAGCTCTCGGGCGCCGGTGGCACTCGAGGCGCGCAGGAACTCGGCGCACCGGTGGCGCTCCTCCTCCTCACCGATGGCCTCGGCCGCCCGCGACAGGGCCGCGAGGGCGCGCAGGAACCCGCGGTTCGGCTCGTGCTCCCACGGCACCGGGCCCTGGCCGCGCCAGCCCGAGCGGCGCAGCGCGTCGAGGCCGCGGTGGTAGCCGGTGCGGGCGTAGGCGTACGACTCGATGACCTGCCCGTCGGCGAACGCGTCCTCGGCGAGCACCGCCCACGCCAGGGACGACGTCGGGTTGGCCGCAGCCACCTGGTCGGGCGCCACCCCCATCTCCAGGGCGGCGGATGCCGGGTCGTCAGGCAGGTGCGTCGGCGGGATTCCCAGCAGGTCGGTCATGGGCCCCAGCGTAAAGGGGGGAAAGCGGATGCCGTGCGCCCACCACGACGGTGGGCGCACGGCATCCGTCATACCCACTGATTGCGCCCCAGCCACCCGGCGCGGCTGGCGCGAGGTGGGTGGGGCGCAATCAGTGCCGGAGGGGTCAGCCCTGGTGGGTACCCGCCGACCGCAGGTTCTGGCAGGCCTCGACGACGCGAGCAGCCATGCCGGCCTCGGCCTCCTTGCCCCAGGCGCGGGGGTCGTACTGCTTCTTGTTGCCGACCTCGCCGTCGATCTTCAGGACGCCGGTGTAGTTCTTCAGCATCCAGTCGGCGACCGGGCGGGTGAAGGCGTACTGGGTGTCGGTGTCGACGTTCATCTTCACGACGCCGTAGTCGACCGCGGCCGAGATCTCCTCGGGCAGCGAGCCGGACCCGCCGTGGAAGACGAGGTCGAGCGGCTTGGAGCCGGCCGCGCTGCCGTGGGCGGCGATGATGGCGTCCTGGCACTCCTTGAGGATCTCGGGGCGCAGCTTGACGTTGCCCGGCTTGTAGACGCCGTGCACGTTGCCGAAGGTCAGCGCCGCCATGTAGCGACCCTTCTCACCGAGCCCGAGGGCCTCGACGGTCTTCAGGGCGTCCTCGGTGGTCGTGTAGAGCTGGTCGTTGATCTCGTTGGCGACACCGTCCTCCTCGCCACCGACGACGCCGATCTCGACCTCGAGGATGATGTTGGCGGCCGCCGTGAGGGCGAGCAGCTCCTGGGCGATCTGGAGGTTCTCCTCGAGCGGCACGGCCGAGCCGTCCCACATGTGGCTCTGGAAGATCGGCAGACCGCCGGCCTTGACGCGCTCGGTGGAGGCCGCGATGAGCGGGCGCACGAAGCCGTCGAGCTTGTCCTTGGGGCAGTGGTCGGTGTGCAGGGCGATGTTCACCGGGTAGTGCTTGGCGACCTCCTCGGCGTACGCCGCGAGGGCGAGCGAACCGGCCACCATGTTCTTGATCGTCGACCCGGAGGCGTACTCGGCGCCGCCCGTGGAGACCTGGATGATGCCGTCGGAGCCGGCCTCGGCGAAGCCACGGATCGCCGCGGTCACCGTCTGGCTCGACGTGATGTTGATGGCCGGGTACGCGAACGAGCCAGCCTTGGCGCGGTCGAGCATGTCGGCGTAGATCTCGGGCGTTGCGATGGGCACGGCGATCTCCTCAGGGGGTTGTGACGGGGCCGGTACGAGACCGATCCTTCCACGGATGCCGTCGCCCCACACAGGGACGTCCGTACCCGGCGGTAGGGCGGCGTCCGGCACACCGGCCGGGCCCCTACGAGTCCGAGAGCACGTAGGGGCGGGTGTCGGCGACCGGGTGCAGACCGAGCCTGAGCAGGATCGGGCGCGAGTCGGGTGAGGTGTCGACCCGGGCCAGGGTGTAGCCACGCTCGAGGGCCATCGACGCGCGGTGGCTGACCAGGGCGCGGTACAGCCCGCGACGTCGCCACGCCGGCAGGGTCGACCCACCCCAGAGGCCACAGAACTCGGTGCCCTCGGTCATCCGCAGGATGGCGTACGACACCGCCTCGCCGGTCTCGAGGTCCTCGACGACACTCGTCGACATGAGGTCGGGGCGAGCCTCCTGCTCAGCGCGCAACGCCCTCGAGATGGCGACGCCCTCACGCCCCCAGACGGCCTCGACGAGTCGTCCGACCCGGGCCCAGCCGTCCTCGGTGGTCGGCTCGACGAGTCGCACCCCGTCGGGCAGCGCGACGTCGTGCACGAGATCGGTGCACCGGCCGAGCAGCACGACCTCGGGGGCCTGCGCGACGAACCCGGCAGCCACGAGCCGCGCCTGCAGGTCGGCGGGCTCGTCGTAGCCGTAGGTCTTCCACTCGACCTCCTGGCCCCTGCTCGTGAAGAACTCCACCTGCCGGGCGATCCAGTGCCCCGGGTCCTCGCCCAGACCCTGCGGGCACTCGACCATCGCCCCCGGCGCACCGGCATCCAAGGGGTAGGTGCGGTGGACCGGCCCGTCGTGCTCGACCACGAAACCCGGTGCCGCGTCCTTGTCCGCGAGGCGGATCTGGGCGTGGAATCGGGTGAGGAGGTCGTCAGGCGTCATGGACCCATTGCACGCCATCGGATGCCGTTCGCGCATCCGCGTTTTCCCCTCGCCTCCTCCCTTGCGTCCGGCATCTTGGCTGCCCCGACGACCACCCTGCCGGACGCAACGCTGGGTCGCCGTACTCACGCGCGGCCCCCACCGAACCCGTCAGGCTGTGAGGCATGGACCTGTCCACCGTGCGTGACCTCGCCGCCGCGACCCCCGCCACCCGCAACCGGGTCGTCGACCTGCTGCGCGCCGCGGCCATCGTCGTGGTCGTGCTCGGCCACTGGCTGATGGCCGCCGTCGTGGTCCGCGACGGTGAGCTCGAGATCGGTCACCTCCTCGAGCTCGCCCCGTGGACCCACCCGCTCACCTGGGTGTTCCAGGTGATGCCGGTGTTCTTCCTCGTCGGGGGCTACGCCAACGCCTTGTCATGGCGCTCGGCGCGGGCGAAGAACCTGCCGTATGCCGGGTGGCTGCGGGCGCGGCTGCGGCGGCTCCTCACGCCGGTGGTCCCGCTCCTGCTGGTCTGGCTGCTCGCGGTGGTCGTGGCCCACGCGGCAGGGGTGCCGACCGCGACGCTGCGCACGGCATCCCAGGTGGCCCTGGTGCCGACGTGGTTCCTCGCCGCCTACGTCGTCGTCTGCTCGGTCGCCCCCGCCACGCTCTGGGTGTGGGAGCGCTGGGGCTGGTCCAGCATCGTCGGCGGGTTGGCACTCGGGTGCCTGATCGACCTCGTGAGCCTCGGCACCGACACGCTGACCGTGGGCTTCGCGAACTACCTCGTCGTGTGGGCGACGGTGCACCAGCTCGGGTACGCCTGGCTCGACGGTCGCCTGGCCGGCACCGGTCGACGGCTGGCCCTGGCCGCCGTCGGGCTCCTCGGTGTCGTGGGGCTGGTGTGGGCCGGCCCCTACCCCGTGTCGATGATCGGGCTGGACGGGGCCGCCGTGAACAACTCCTACCCGACGCGGGTGACCTTGGGGTTCCTCGGCCTGCTGCAGGCCGGGCTCGTGCTGAGCCTCGAACCGGTGCTGGCCCGCTGGTTGCAGCGGCCGCGCGCCTGGTCGGCGACGGTGCTGCTCAACACCCGGATCATGACGCTCTACCTGTGGCACCTGACGGCCATGGTGCTCGTCATCGGGCTCTCGCTGCTGCTCGGCGGTCCGGGCCTGGGCGTCACCCCGATGACCGGGGCCTGGTGGGCGACCCGGCCGCTGTGGTGGGCCGTGCTCGGCCTCGTGACCCTCGGGTTCATCACCGTGCTCGGCCGGTTCGAGACCCCGCGGCGCGACGACTCACCCGCTCCGCCGGTGTGGCTGCCGGTGCTCGTCACCGTGCTCGCCTGCGGGGGGCTCGGTTTCATGGCCGCCAAGGGCATCGTCGGCGCCGACGGCGTGCACTGGTGGTGGCCCGTGCTCACCGTCGGGGCGGTGGCCCTGCTGCGCCTGCCGGTCACATCGCGTCGGCGAGCAACCGCAGGGTCTCCTCACGGGCGGGAGACCGGCGGACAGGCGTCCCCGCGAAGGAACCGGCGACCGGGCTGACCATGACCTCGTCCACGTCGAACGTGGCGGCCAGCTCACGCACGCGCGCAGCCGCCTGCTGCGGGTCCCCGACGACCCATCGGCTGGCCATCTCGTCGGCCAACGGCTGGTGCGCCGCCACGACCCCCCGCGCCTCCGCCTCCTCGACGCTCTCCTGCGGCATCAGTGGCTGCCCGGTGCGCAGCGCCACCATGGTGCGCACCATCGGCTGCACGAGCCGCTGCGCCTGTGCCTGCGTGGGGGCGACGACGACGTTGACGGTGAGGAAGGTCCGCGGCTCCGGGTGCTCGGGCGAGGGCTGGTAGCCCTCGCGGTACAGGGCGAGCGCCTCGGCGGTCCCGCGGCCCGAGAAGTGGTGCGCGAAGACGTACGGCAACCCGCGGGACGCAGCGAGCCGGGCCGAGAAGTCCGAGGACCCGAGCAGCCAGATCATCGGCACCGAGGTGGCGTGCGGGGTGGCGCGAAGCACGTGCTCACCACTGCCCAGGCGCAGGGCGGCCCCGGCGGGCGACATCATCGCGAGCACGTGGTCGACGTGGTCGGGGAAGCGGTCGACGGCATCGGCCTCGACGCCACCGGCGCCGCTGCGCAGGGCCCACGCCGTGACCTGGTCGGTGCCGGGCGCGCGGCCGATGCCGAGGTCGACGCGCCCCGGGAAGGCGGCCTCGAGCAGGGCGAACTGCTCGGCGACGACGAGGGGCGCATGATTCGGCAGCATCACCCCGCCGGAGCCGACCCTGATCCGCTCGGTTGCCGCGGCCACGATGGCGGCGAGGACCGGAGGGTTGGTCGATGCGATGCTCGGCATGTTGTGGTGCTCGGCCAACCAGTAGCGGCGGTAGCCGTTCTCGTCGGCGACCTTGGCCAACGACCGCATCGCGGCGACGGCATCACCACTGCTCTGGTCTGCTCGCACGGGCACGAGGTCGAGCACGGACAGGGCGGGCGCGGGACGCATGGAGGGGCTCACCCCGTGTCCAGCGGTCACCGGACCACTGCTATTCCGACGGGGGACCTGCGGGCAGCGGCCGCTGGTCGAACACGTGCCGACGCACCCAGGCATGCATGGCGATCGCGGCGGCCGCGCCGGCGTTGATCGACCGGGTCGAGCCGAACTGCTCGATGTGCAGCACGGCGGTACAGGCCGCCCGCATCGGCTCGCTCAGCCCCGGGCCCTCCTGCCCGAAGACGAGCACGCACTCGCGGGGCAGGTCGTGGGTCTCCAGCGGGACCGAGCCGGGGAGGTTGTCGATGCCGATGATCGGGATGCCGTCGGCCTGGGTCCCCGCAGCACTCGCCCACCGCACGAGGTCGTCGACGTCGGGGTGGTGGTGCTCGTGCTGGTAGCGGTCGGTCACCATCGCCCCGCGCCGGTTCCAGCGGCGCTTGCCGACGATGTGGAAGGCCGCAGCGTTGAACGCGTTCGCCGTGCGCACGACCGAGCCGATGTTGAAGTCGTGGCCCCAGTTCTCGATGGCGACGTGGAACGGGTGGCGACGGGTGTCGAGGTCGGCCACGACGGCATCCATCGTCCAGTAGCGGTATCGGTCGGCGACGTTGCGCCGGTCGCCCCCGCGCAACAAGTCGGGGTCGAAGTGGTCCCCGTCGGGCCAGGGACCCTGCCACGGCCCCACCCCCACGTCGGCGGGCTCGTCGTGGCCGCTCATGCCGGCACGTACCCGGTCATGCGTGGACGCGCGACAGGAACTGGCGCGTACGCTCCTCGCGCGGGTCACCGAGAACCTGCTCGGGCGGCCCCTGCTCGTGGATGACCCCGCCGTCGAGGAAGCACACGGTGTCAGCGACCTGCCGGGCAAAGCCCATCTCGTGGGTGTTGAGGATCATCGTCATGCCCTCCTGCGTGAGGGATCGCAGCAGGTCGAGCACCTCCCCGACGAGTTCCGGGTCCAGCGCCGACGTCACCTCGTCGAGCAGCATGAGGGTCGGGTCGTTGACGAGCGCGCGGGCGATGGCCACCCGCTGCTGCTGCCCACCCGACAGGTCGTCAGGGCGCGCCCCCGCCCGGTCTCGCAGACCCACCCGGTCGAGCATCGCCATGGCCTTGTCCCGGGCCTCACCCCGCGGCACACCGTGCACCCGGATGGGGGCCAGGGTGATGTTGTCCACCACCGACAGGTGGGGGAAGAGGTTGTAGGCCTGGAAGACCACGCCCATCCGGGCGCGCACGGCATCCGCATCGATGCGCGGGTCGGTGATGTCGTCGCCGTCGAGCGTGATGCGACCGTCGTCGACGACCTCGAGGAGGTTGACGCACCGCAGCAGGGTCGACTTGCCCGAGCCGCTGGCGCCGATCAGGACGACGCACTGGCCGCGCTCGACGGTCAGGTCGATGTCCTGGAGCACCACGTTCTTCCCGAACGACTTCCGGACCCCCTCGAGGGCGAGCAGGCTCATGACGGCATCCTCACGTGGGTGCTCACAGGTGGCCCCCGGCGCCGTGGAAGCCCTGCCGCCGGGCCACCCAGTCGGTGAAGCGCGCCATGGGGATCGTCAGGCAGACGAAGAGCGCACCGGCGACGACGTACGGGGTGTAGTTGAAGTCGCTGGCCGTCTCGATCTGCGCCGCCCGGATGGCGTCGATGACCCCGAGCACGGCGATGAGGCCGGAGTCCTTCTGCAACGAGACGAGGTCGTTCATCAGGGCGGGCACCACCCGGCGCACCGCCTGCGGGAGCACGACGTGCCGCAGGGTCTGCCCGTAGCTCAGCCCGAGCGAGCGCGCCGCCGCCCGCTGCGAGGGGTGCACGGACTCGATGCCGGCGCGGAACACCTCGGCCACGTAGGCCGAGTACGACAGCACGAGCGCGCACCCGCCCCAGAACAGCGCCGAGTTCGGCACCCCCGACAGCTGCAGCGCGGGGGCGCCGAAGCCGAGGAGGAAGAGCACGAGCAGCAGCGGCAGACCCCGGAACAGGTCGACGTAGGCCGTCGCGAACAGGCGGAGCGGGAAGGCCACCGGACCCCGCACGGTGCGCATGACGGCCAGGGTGAGGCCGAGGATCGCGATGAGCACCGCACACACGAGCATGACGCGGATGTTCAGCCAGAGCCCGTCGAGCACCGCCGGGAGGGAGTCGACCGCCTTGTCCCAGGAGAAGAAGGTCTCCTTGACGCGGGGCCACCCGGGCGAGCTCACGACGAGGGCGACGATGGCGCCCAGCATCGCGAGCGTCGAGGCCGTCGCGACGACGGCGGAGCGGCGGGTGCGGGCCGAGCGGTAGGCCGCGCGCTCCTGCTCCAGCGCAGACGGGACCCACCGGTCCTCGACGGGTTCCCCCGTCGACTCCGTGGGCCCCAGCTGCTGCGAAGGGTCCTGCACGATCGGCTGCTACTTCAGCTCGGGCGCGCCCTGGGTGGACAGCCAGGTGTTGACGAGGGTGTCCAGCGTGCCGTTCTCGCGCAGGGTGTCGACGGCCTGGGTGACGCATCCCGTGAGCGGGCTGCCCTTGTCGAGCACCGCACCGAACTGCTCGGGCTCACCCTGCAGGGGCAGCTGACCGACGATGACGCCGTCGTCGAGCTGGGCGGCCGTCATGTAGAACGCGGTCGGCAGGTCGGCGACGATCCCGTCGATCTGCTTGTTCTTCAGGGCCTGCACGGCGAGGTCGTTGGTGTCGAAGACCGCGACCGCAGCCGAGGGCTGCACCTGGTCCTTCGCGGCGTTGTACGAGGTGGTGCCGACCTGGGCACCGAGCTTGGCGCCCTTGAGGTCCGCCACGGTCGTCTTGCCGTCGATCGGGCTGCCCTTGTAGGTGATGACTGCCTGGCGCACGTCGTAGTACCCGCTCGAGAAGTCGACGGCCTGCTTGCGCTCGTCGCTGATCGACACCTGGTTCACGTCGAAGTCGAACGCCTTCTTGCCCGGCGCGACGACCGTGTTGAACGGCGCGACGACCCAGGTCACCTTGTCCTTGGCGAACCCGAGCTCGTCGGCGATCGCGTAGGCCACGGCTGACTCGTAGCCCTTGCCGTTGCTCGGGTCGTCGTCGACGAACCACGGCTGGTAGGCCGGCTTGTCGGTGCCGATCGTCAGGGTGCCGGCCGTCAGCGTCTTCATCGTCTCGGGGGTGCAGGTGGCGGCGGATGCCGTGGCGTCACCAGAGGCCGAGGCGGCGGGTTCGTCGGTGGGGCTGCCACAGGCGGCCAGCGCGAGGAGGGCGGACCCGGTGAGGGCGACCCCGAACAGGCGGGTGGCGCGGGTGGCGCGGGTGGCGCGGGTGGTCGGCATGGGTGTTCCTTCACTGTCGGTGCGAGCCGTCCCGATCGGCCCGGATCGGTGCTCAATGTAGCCGCGGCCCCGACGTGCGGGTGCGCCCGCCCTGCGTGCGGGCGGGGCCGGGCGGCCGGACGACCTACTCTTGAGGGCGTGATGCCTTCCCTCGGACCTGACTGGATGGACCCCCAGTGGCTCCTCGACCGCTTCGGAGAGCAGTTCTTCTGGGTGAGCGTGGCCATCGTCTTCATCGAGTGCGGCCTGCTCTTCCCCATCCTCCCCGGCGACTCGCTGCTGTTCGCGGTCGGCCTGTTCATCGCCCGCGGTGACATCGACCTCAACATCGTCGTGGCCTGCGCCATCCTCAGCGCCGCCGCGTTCGCGGGCAACGTCACCGGCTACGAGATCGGTCGGGCCATCGGGGCGCCGCTGTACGAGCGCGACGGCCGGTTCATCAAGAAGAAGTACTTCGACCAGACCCACGACTTCTTCGAGAAGTACGGCGCCAAGGCGCTGGTCATCGGCCGGTTCGTGCCCATCGTGCGCACGTTCATCACCGTGGTCGCCGGCGTCAGCCGGATGAACCGTCGGCACTTCTTCGTCTGGAGCGCTGTCGGCGCGGTTCTCTGGGCGACCGGCATCACCCTGCTCGGGTACTTCCTCGGCGGCATCGACTTCGTGCACGACAACCTCGAGGCGGCGGTGCTGCTCATCGTGGCCATCTCGGTGCTGCCCATGGTGTTCGAGTTCCTCAGGCACCGCTCGGCGACCAAGACCGTCATCGACGAGATCGACGAGGTCGTCGACGACGTGCGCGACGGCACCCTGTAGGGGTCACGGGCGGGGCAGGTCGATCAGGCCCTGCGCGTAGGCGGCCGTGACGGCAGCCGTCCGGTCGGTCACCTCCAGCTTGGCGAACACCCGGATGAGGTGGGTCTTCACGGTCGCCTCACCGATGAACAGCTCCCGGCCGATGTCGCCGTTCGACAGCCCGATGGCCACCAGGCGCAGCACGTCGAGCTCTCGCGCGGTGAGCTCGGGCCGGGAGGGCGCCCGCAGCCGATCGGCCAGGCGGGCCGCCACCGGCGGGGCGAGCACGGTCTCCCCCCGCGCAGCCCGGCGGATCGCGTCGGCGAGCACCGCGGTGGGCGCGTCCTTGAGCAGGTAGCCACGAGCGCCTGCCTCGACCGCGCGCACGATGTCGGCGTCGGTGTCGTAGGTCGTGAGCACGAGCACCTGGGGTGCGTCAGACTGCGCGACGATCCGTGAGGTGGCGTCGGCACCGTCCATGACCGGCATCCGCAGGTCCATGAGGACGACGTCGGGCATCAGTCGGGGTACCAGTGCCAGCGCCTCGGCGCCGTTCGCGGCCTCGCCCACCACCTCGAAGTCGGCCTCCTCGCTGAGCACGGCGACCATGCCGGCCCGCACGACGGGGTGGTCGTCGACGACCAGCAGGCGGATCACCGCGGTACCTCGAGCCGCAGGGTGGTGCCCGCGCCCGGTTCGCTGCGCAGCCGCACCGACCCACCGACCTCGGCCGCCCGGGCCTGCACCCCGTCGAGTCCGAAGCCGGATCGCGCAGCGGCCGGGTCGAAGCCCCGGCCGTCGTCGCGCACCTCGAGCACGACCTGCTCGGGGTGCTCGTAGGTCAGGATCAGCTCAGCGTGCCCGGCGCCCGCATGACGCCGCACGTTGGACAGTGCCTCCTGGGCGGTGCGCAGGATGACCACCTCGGCGGTGCCCCCGAGCGGCACGGGCTCCCCCGTCACTCTCACATCGGCCCGCAGCCCGTTCTCGCTGCTCACGGCCGCCCCGAGACGATGCAGCGCCTCTCCCAGGGTGCGCGACTGGAGGTGGCCGGGCGTGAGCTCCGCGACGATCAGCCGGGCCTCGTCGAGGTTGTCGGATGCCGTGCGCTCGATGAGCGCCAACCGGTCGCGCGCCGCATCGACGTCGCCTCGGGCCAGTGCCGCGTCAGCCGCGCGGGAGAGCGCCACGACCGAGGTGAAGCCCTGCGCGAGGGTGTCGTGGATCTCGCGGGAGAGCCGCTCGCGCTCCTCGTGCACGCCGCGGTCGCGTTCGGACGCAGCGAGCTCTGCCTGCGCGGCGCGCAGCTCGTCGATGGTCTCGGCACGGGTCTCGGCCTCGGTGACGATGCGGTTGATGAACAGGCCCAACGACAGGGACAGCGCGGCGGAGATCACCGCCGAGATGACGATGAGGCTCAGGTCGCCCGTCGCGAAGTCGGCCTGGGCCCATCGCACGAACCCGAACGTGGTGACGACGACGAAGGTCGTGATGACGGCCCACCGGGCCGGCAGCATGGCCCAGAGCTGGGAGTACAGCACGAAGAACATCAGCCAGGACTGGGTGTCGGGGTCGGTGACCTGGATCGCGAGCACCGAGCCCCACGCGATGAGGTGGTAGGCGAAGGCGAAGCGGACGTCGTCATGGGCCATCGCGCGTCGGCCGAGCACGACGTAGGCGACCGCCATGAGCCCGAGCAGCGCCAGCGACGGGCCACGGCCCCGCGGGCCCGGCTCGTCGAGCAGCGTGACGACGACCGCGGCACCCCAGACCACTGCCATGGCGGCGTGCCAGAAGGGCTGCTGGCGGCGCCACATCGCGCCGAACTCCTCGCGTGACGTCCGCTCGGTCGTGCTCACGGCCACCATCATCCCCTGCCCGCGCTCACGTCGTTCCGCGCTTGAACCAGCGGAACGTCGTGATGCACAGGACGAGACCCGCGATGCCCCACGCCAGCAGCACGAGCGCGGTCTTGCCGGTCTCCCACGACCCCGCCATCTCGCCGGCGGCCATCTCGGCGGGGAAGAAGACCGAGCGCATGCCCTGGGCGATCCACTTGAGCGGGAAGATGGCGGCGACTTGCTGGAGCCACGTGGGCACGTCGTCGAAGGCGATGTAGACGCCCGAGATGAACTGGAGCACGAGCATCGGCCCGATGACCACGGCCCCGATCGAGCGGGACGTCGCGAGCGAGGAGTACGCGATGCCGAGCACCGTGCCGCTGAAGACGCCGAGCCCGAAGACGAGCACGAAGACGGCCCAGCGCTCGGGGTCCGTGGGCAGTACGACGTCGAAGAACAGCGTGGCCACGACCAGGAGCAGCACCGTCTGCAGCACGGACGTCACGCCGACGAGACCGACCTTGCCCAGGAAGTACGCCACCGACGGCATGGGGGTGGCGCGCAGCCGCTTGAGCGTGCCGTCGTCACGTTCGGTGGCGATCGACAGGGCCATCGTCTGGAAGCTCGTGAGGAGCACACCGGCCGAGAGCATGCCCGGCATGAAGAACAGGCCCGCGGTCATCCCGCCCTGGCCCGCCCCTTCCTGGAACTGGGCCGAGAAGATGACCGAGAACAGGCTCAGCAGCAGGATCGGGAACAGGAAGGAGAAGAACACCGACTCCTTCTCGCGCGAGTACATCTTCAGCTCGAGGATGGTGCGGTCCAGCCCGAGGGCGAGCGCGTTCACGACGCCACCTCCGTGGTGTCGTCGGTGATGTGGGGGGCGATGAGGGTGAGGTAGGTGTCCTCGAGCGATGGTCTGGTGACGGTGAGGCCGGGGACCTCACCACCCGGCATCCGGGCTGCGAGCCGGCTCACCTGCGCGGTCGGCGTCGCGGTTCGCAGGCTTCGTCGGATGCCGTCCTCCTCCCAGGTGACCGTGGCCTCCGACGTGCCCCGCCCCCCCAGCGCCGCGGGGGTGTCGAGGGCGAGGAGGCGGCCGGCGGCGATGACGCCGACGCGGTCGGCGAGCTCTTCGGCCTCGTCGAGGTAGTGGGTCGTGAGCAGGATCGTCGTGCCCTGGTCGGCCAACGCGCGGATGAGGGTCCAGAAGTCGCGCCGGGCCTGCGGGTCGAACCCGGTGGTGGGCTCGTCGAGGAAGATCAGCTCGGGCCCACCGACGATCCCCAAACCGACGTCGAGCCGGCGTCGCTGGCCACCGCTCAGCCCCACGATGCGGGTGTCGGCCTTGTCGGCGAGCCCGACGGCGGCGATCACCTCGTCGACGTCGCGGGGGTCGGAGTAGACCTTCGCCGTGCTCGCGAGTGCCTCGCGGGGGGTCAACAGATCCAGGCCCGCCGAGGTCTGCGTGACGATGCCGATCTGGTTGCGCCAGGAACGCCCCGCTCCCTCGGGGTCCGTGCCGAGCACGCGGACCTCGCCGGCGTCACGGCTGCGAAATCCTTCGGCGATCTCGACGGTGGTCGTCTTCCCGGCCCCGTTGGGTCCGAGGAGCGCGAAGACCTCCCCCGTGCGGATGTCGAGGTCGAGCCCGTCGACGGCAGCCCGCCCGCCGTAGGCCTTGCGCAGGCCCCTGATCGTGATTGCGTCGTCCATGGGTCCAGACTGCCCGCCCGGGAGCGTGGGCTGGAACACCCACGCAGTGGATGCCGGGTCCACCACCCGGTGGACCTTCGACCCGCGGAGTCAGGCCCGGGGTACGGGGGGCGTGTCCTGGGGGCCGGTGCCGGAGCCACCGGCATACCCGCTCGGCGGCGGGATGACGGCCTCACGCTGCCCGAAGTCGACCTTGGGGGCCTCGCGCTGCTCCCCGACGGCCTCGAAGTACTCGGCCCGGGAGATGGTGAACACGCCGGCGATGATGTTGCTCGGCACCGTCTCGACCTTGGTGTTGAGGTCGCGGACCGTGGCGTTGTAGTAGCGGCGGGCCGAGGCGATCCGGTCCTCGGTCGAGGTGAGCTCGGCCTGCAGCGCCATGAAGTTCTGGTTGGCCTTCAGGTCGGGGTAAGCCTCGGCGATGGCGAGCAGCCGTCCGAGGGCTTGGCTCAGCATGTTCTCGCTCTCGGCCTGCTGCGCCGGGGACTGGCCGGGCGCCATGGCACCAGCTCGGGCCTTGATGACATCCTCGAGCGTGCCGCGCTCGTGGGCTGCGTAGCCCTTGACCGTCTCGACGAGGTTGCCGATGAGGTCGTGCCGGCGGGTGAGCTCGACGTCGATCTGGCGCCAGGCCTCCTGCACCAGGTTGCGCAGCTTGATGAGGCCGTTGTAGGTCGCGATGGCCCAGCCGACGACGGCGATGAGCAGCACCACGATGGCGATGACGATGACAAGGGCGGCTGTCATGGGACTCCTCGAGGAGACGGGTAACTGCCTCAAGCGTAGTTCCCAGCAGGTGTGTCCGCGGTCACACTGCGTTAGCCTGCCTTGGACCTGACCAGTCCGCACCGACAGATCGGCCCTCCCATGGACACCATCGTCGTCGGCGTCGACAACAGTGAGGCCTCCACCCGCGCGGTGGAGTTCGCCGTTGATCGCGCCCAGAAGAACCATTGGAAGATCGTCCTCGTCCACGTGATCCCCTGGACGCCGTTCTCGTTCCAGACCGCCAGCGAGAACGAGCACCGGCACCGTGAACGGCAGCGTGAACTCGAGGCGGCGACCGAACAGGTCATCGCGCCCATGGTCGAGATCTGCGAGCGGGGCGGGGTGCCCCACGAGGAGGTCGTCCGTCACGGCAAGGCGTCCGAGACGTTGCTCGACATCAGCGCGGAGTCCGGCGCCGTGCACATCATCGTCGGCCGCACCGGCGACTCGGGGCTGCGCGACGCCGTCTTCGGCAGCGTGGCCAACCGCCTGGCCCAGCACGCCAGCGTTCCCGTGACGGTGGTGCCGTGATGGGAGAGAACAGCATGCGCGACAGCAAGACCCCGCAGATGGGGTCGGCCACCAAGACCCTCGGCATCATCGGCGCGGTCGTGGCCGTGTTCTACGCCATCATCATCGCGCTGTCACCGAAGCCGATCACCTTCCCGAGCCCGGTGCCCGAGTTCGCACCGGACGCCACCCTGTTCGACAAGGTGTCGGGGTGGATCACCGGTCTGGTCTTCTACGGCCCGTCCGCCAATGGCGAGTACACGATCCGCATCGTCGTCATCTGGCTGATCACGGCCGCGATCTTCTTCACGATCTGGCTCGGCTTCATCAACGTTCGCGGCTTCAAGCACGCGATCGACCTCGTGCGCGGCAAGTACTCCGACCCCAACGACGCCGGTGAGGTGTCGCACTTCCAGGCCCTCGCCACCGCGGTGTCCGGCACCGTCGGCCTCGGCAACATCGCCGGTGTCGCCATCGCCATCGCCATCGGCGGTCCCGGCGCGACGTTCTGGATGATCGTTGCGGGCTTCCTCGGCATGAGCCTGAAGGCCGCCGAGTGCATGCTCGGGGTCAAGTACCGCCAGGAGCACGCCGACGGAACCGTCTCCGGTGGCCCGATGTACTACCTGAGGGATGCCGTGAAGGACCTCGGCAAGCCGGGCCTGGGCAAGGGGTTGGCCGCGTTCTTCGCGGTGTGCATGATCGGTGGCTCGGTCGGTGGCGGCAACATGTTCCAGTCCAACCAGGCCACCGCCCAGATCGTCAGCCAGGTCGGCGGCGAGGAGAGCTTCCTCGGCCGCAACACGTGGATCATGGGCCTGCTGTTCGCCGCCGCCGTCGGCGCGGTGATCATCGGCGGCATCAAGAGCATCGCGAAGGTCACCGAGAAGATCGTGCCGTTCATGGCAGTGCTCTACCTCGGTGCGTGCCTCATCGTGCTCCTGGGCAACGTCGGGGAGATCCCGGCGGCGTTCGGCTCGATCCTCGACGGCGCCTTCACCGGCGAGGGCGCAGCGGGCGGCGTCATCGGCGCCCTGATCGTCGGCTTCCAGCGGGCGGCGTTCTCCAACGAGGCCGGTCTGGGCTCGGCCTCGGTCGCCCACTCCGCGGTGCGCACCAAGGAGCCCGCCACCGAGGGCTTCGTGGCGTTGCTCGAGCCGTTCATCGACACCATCGTCATCTGCACGATGACGGCGTTGACGATCATCATCACCAAGGCCTACCTCGACCCCGCAGCGTCCGAACTCGGCGGTGTGGCCCTGACCTCGAGCGCCTTCGCCTCGGTCCTGCCGTGGTTCCCGAAGGTCCTCGCGGTCGCCGTGGTCCTCTTCGCCTTCTCGACCATGATCAGCTGGTCGTACTACGGCATGAAGGCCACCGGGTACCTGTTCGGTGACAACCCCCTGGCGGAGAACGTCTTCAAGGTCATCTTCCTCGGCTTCACCGTCCTGGGTTCGGTCGCCAGCCTCGGCTCGGTCATCGACTTCTCGGACTCGATGATCTTCATGATGAGCATCCCCAACCTCATCGGGCTCTACCTGCTGCGCAACGTCATCCGACGTGAGTTCGCCAGCTACCGGGCACGCCTGGCCTCCGGAGAGATCAAGGAGTTCGCCGACCGGCACTGAGCTCCCGCACGGCGCAGGGCCCGACGGTTCGCCGTCGGGCCCTGCTGCTGTTTCAGGCGAGGCCGAGGTCAGCGAGGCCGAAGACGTGCCGGTACTCCAGCCCGGCATCCGCGAACTTCTCCGCCGCGCCGGTCGCCCGGTCGGCGATGGTGGCGACCGCGACGACGGTGGCGCCGGCATCGCGAGCCGCCTGCGCGGCATCCAGGGGCGACGACCCGGTGGTCGAGGTGTCCTCGACGATGAGCACCCGGCGGCCCTCGATCGACGGGCCCTCGATGCGCTGCTGGAGCCCGTGGGCCTTGCCGGCCTTGCGCACGACGAAGGCGTCGAGGCGGCCACCCTGCGCGGCCCGGGCGTGTAGCATCGCGGTGGCGACCGGGTCGGCGCCCAGGGTCAGGCCGCCGACGGCGTCGAAGTCCAGGTCAGCCGTGAGGTCGAGCATGACGCGGCCGACGAGCGGGCTGGCCTCCCCGTCGAGGGTGATGCGGCGCAGGTCGACGTAGTAGTCGGCCTCACGGCCCGAGGACAGGGTCACCCGGCCGTGGACGATCGCCTTGTCGCGGACAATCTGCAGGAGGCGGGCGCGGTCAGCAGCGATATCGGTCACGGGTCAACCGTAGGGCACCGGACCGGTCGCCTCAGTCCCGGCGGAAGCGGTGCAGGGCGCGCACCCCGACCCCGCGGACCAGCGGGCGGGGAAGGGCCCGCACGGTGGCCGCGAGGACCTTCCACTGCGCCCCCGGCACGGAGATCACCTTGCCGGCGGCGACGTCGGTCAGCGCCTGCTGGACGAGGTCGTCGGCGTCGAGCCACAGGAACTCGGGCAGCGCCGAGAACTTCATCCGCGCCCGCTGGTGGAACTCGGTGCGGGTGAACCCGGGGCACAGCGCGGTCACCGTCACCCCGGTGCCGGCCAGTTCGCTCGCGAGCCCCTCCGAGAAGACCGTGACGAAGGACTTCTCGGCCGAGTAGGTGCCGTGCGCGATGAACGACGCCACCGACGACACGTTGACGATGGCGCCGTGGCCGCGCGCCCGCATCGCCCGACCCGCCGCGTGGCAGGTCAGCATGACGGCCCGGACCATGACGTCGAGCCCGGCCTCCTCGCGGGCCACCTCGTTGTCGAGGAAGGATCCGGCCAGGCCGAAGCCCGCGTTGTTGACGAGGAGGTCGACGGGACGCTCGGCGTCCGCGAGACGCGCGCAGACGGCATCCGTCGCGTGGCGGTCGGACAGGTCGGCGACGAGCACCTCCACGTCGACGCCGTGCGCTGCCCGCAGATCCGCGGCGAGACGCTCGAGCCGCGCGCGGTCGCGCGCGACGACGACGAGGTCGTGGCCCTCGCGGGCGAGTCGCTGGGCGAAGGCGTGGCCGATCCCGGCCGACGCACCGGTGACGAGTGCCGTGGTCATGGTCGCGACTGTATGCCGTGGTCACGAGCAGGGCGCCACCATCCGAACACGGTGCAGACAGCTGCTGCCTTCGGTGCGATAGTGCTCACGTGAGCTCCCACGACGCCAGCCCTCTCGACATCACGGACCACCTCGGACCCGTGTCCTACGTCGCCGTCGAGTTCCCCGACGGTCGGGCGGATGCCGCTGGCTTCGCCGCCCTGCGTGACCTCGTCGACCGCGGACTCGTCATCGTCCTCGACCTCGAGTTCATCCGCCGCGGCGAGGATGGAGCGCTCGTCACCGTGCCCGCTGCGTCCCTCGACCTCGGCGCCGACCTCTCCGCCTTCGCCGGTACCGACGCCGGCCTGCTCGACCGCGACGACCTCGAGCTCGTGGCCGGCTCCCTCGGGGTAGACGCCGTCATGGCCGTCCTCGTCTACGAAGACCTCACCCTGCAGCCCGTTCTCGGGGCGTGGGCGGCATCCGGCGCCAGGCTCGTGGCCGAGGGCGCGGTCGACCCCGTCGAGCTGGACCTCGCCCTCGGCGACGACACCCTCACCCCCTGAGCCACCCACCCGTCACGCCAAGGAGTTCCCCATGGGCTTGTTGAAGACCGCTGCCAAGGTCGCCGTGGCCAGCCGCGTGCACGGCAACGTGCAACGCCGCCAGAGCCAGCGATGGGCAGCACAGGATGCCGCTGCCGCAGCCTCTGCTCCCGCGCACGCGCCGGTCCACGCCGCTGCCCCGTCCCCGGTGGCCGCCCCACCAGCCCCACCGGCCCTGTCGCAGGCCTCGGGCACGGAGGAGATGCTCCAGCAGCTGGAGCGGCTCGGGCAGCTGCGCGTCGCGGGTGTGCTGACGGACGCCGAGTTCGAGACGCAGAAGGCACGCATCCTCGCGTAGCCGCCCGGGCGGGCGTGCCCCCCGACGTTGCGTAGGGTGACGACGTGCGCATCGCCACCTGGAACGTCAACTCGATCCGCTCCCGCATCGACCGCGTCGAGGCCTGGTTGGCCCGCTCGCAGGTCGACGTCCTGGCCATCCAGGAGAGCAAGGCCAAGGACGAGCAGTTCCCGTACGACCGGTTCCGGGCGCTCGGGTACGAGGTCGCCCACCACGGCGTGAGCCAGTGGAACGGGGTGGCCATCGCGTCACGCGTCGGCCTCGACGACGTGCAGGTCGGCTTCGACGGTGCACCCGGCTGGGGAGAGCCGGCCACCGCGGAAGCGCGCGCGATCGGGGCGACGTGTGGCGGCATCCGGATGTGGTCGCTCTACGTGCCCAACGGTCGCGCCCTGGACGACCCCCACATGGCCTACAAGCTGTCGTGGCTCGACCGGTTGCGTGAGCAGGCCACGGGCTGGGCGGCCGACGGCACCCCGGTGGCGCTGTGCGGCGACTGGAACATCGCCCCGACCGACGACGACGTGTGGTCGATGGAGTACTACGCCGACAAGAGCCACGTCTCGCCGGGCGAGCGGGCGGCGTTCCACGCCTTCCTGGATGCCGGGTTCGTCGACGTCGTGCGCCCGCACGCCCCCGGGCCGGGGGTCTACACGTACTGGGACTACCAGCGCCTGGCCTTCCAGAAGCGCCGCGGGATGCGCATCGACTTCGTGCTCGGCTCGCCGTCACTCGCTGCGCGCGTGGCCGGTGCCGTCATCGACCGTGAGGAGCGCAAGGGCACCGGCGCCAGCGATCATGCCCCGGTCGTCGTGCAGCTCGACGCCTGAGCCGGCTCGGCCCCTCGCGGGGGCGCACTCTCGAGCAGTTCAGCCCAGTCCAGCGATCACCGTCCGTTCCTCGCCGGCACGGCGGCGCACCCCCAGCGCCAGGGAGGCGAGGGCCCCGAGACCGGCGGCCACGGCAGCTCCGCGGAACGCCCACGCCACCTGGAGCACCGCGGCATCCTTGAGGGCGTCGGTGTCGGTCGGGTCGGGTAGTGCGGCCACCGCGATGTAGTACTGGTGCAGGCCGACGGCTGTCAGCAGCGCGATCCCGACGACCATGCCGACCATCCGGGCCACGACGACGAGCGCGGATGCCGTGCCGTGGGCGTCGTGGGTGGCTCCCGCGAGTGCCGCGTCGTTCACCGGGGCCAGGGCCAACCCGATCCCGAGGCCCACGGCAGCGAGCACCACGGTCGACGAGCCCTGCTCGAGAGACCCTCGACCCCACGTCGTCATGACGGCGAGGCCGACGGCAGCGAGGGCGAGGCCGGCTGCGGCCACCACACCGTTGCCCAGCAGGCGCAGCGCCCAGCCTCCGGCCAGCGCCCCGACCGGGACCGCGATGAGGAAGCGGACGAGCACCAGCGCCGCCTCGGTCTGGTCGGTGGTGTGCACGAGGCGGGCGAGCAGCGGGACGTCGACGATGACGGCCACCAAGGCAACCCCGACGAGCACCGACACGACCAGTGCCCACACGAGGCGACCACGCACCAACCCACGGGGCACCAGGGGTGAGGATGAACGGCGGTGGTGCACGGCATACGCGATCGACAACAGGACCGCCACGGGGAGCAGCGCGTAGCCGAGTGGACCGACGACCTCGGTCTCCGGTTCGGCCGCGGCGAAGGTCAGCACGATGCAGCCGAGTGCCCCACCGATGAGGAGCGCCCCGAGCAGGTCAGCGCGGCGCAGCAGGGCCCACGCGCCACGCGATCCGACCAGGAAGGCCGCCAGGAGCAGCACCCCCGCGATGAGCCCGATGGGGGTCGCGAGCCGCGACGTCGAGTCGCCGAAGGGGACGAACGGCACACCCCAACGCACGCTCGTCGCGAGGGACTCGGGGGCCGCGAGGGCGAGGATGCCGACGGTCGCGGCCAGCCCCGCGAGCAGCACGACGTGTGGGCGCGGCCTCGGCAGCGCTGCGCCCCCGACCCACAGCACCGCACCGGCGAGCAGCAGACCCAGCACCGCGTTCAGCCAGAAGATGGCCCGCCAGTCAGCGATGACGAGGACGAGGGCGCCGAGCACCGGGCCGAGCACGGACCCGAGTTCCTGCACCGCCCCGACGACACCCAGGGGTACCCCGCGCCGGTCCGGCGGCCAGAGCTGGGCGACGATGGCCAGGGTGGCCGGCACCAGGCCTCCTCCGCCGATGCCCTGGATCACCCGGCCGGCCACGAGCACGGGCAGCTCGACGGCCAGGGCGGTGACCACCGACCCGATGACGAAGACCCCCAGGCAGGCGAGCAGCACCCGCTGGCGGTCGACGAGGTCGGCCAGCCGACCGACGAGGGGCAGCACCGCGACGTAGCCGAGCAGGAAGCCCGAGACGATCGGCGTCGCCCGCTGGAGGGAGTCGATGCCCACCCCGACACCGCGCATCATGTCGGTCAGGGCGAGGACGACGACATAGGTGTCGGCGGCGGCGAGGGCGACGGCGATGGCAGCCGTCGTGAGCAGTGCCCTAGGGGCGGGTGATCGTCGCTGGGGCGCCATAGTCCGTCATGGTCAGCAGGTAGGTGGCCTCGACCCCGGGGAAGAACGGCCCCTTGAGCGTGGCGGTGCGCAGCTCGTTGCTCTCGGTGAGGCCGTAGCTGACGGTGAAGGTGCCGGTGCCGTCGCCGAGGTGGAGCAGGTCCTCGACGAGCGCGCCGTCCAGGGTGCCGTCGATGCGGTCGAGCACGTCCTGGCCCGAGCGGGTCTGGCCGGCGGCCTTGGCGTCGGTGGTCTTCGGCAGCAGGCTGGAGATGCCGGTGGCCGGGTTGAAGAACTGCGCCGGGTTGGGGGCGTTCAACGTCGTGAGGTCGGTCTCCTCGTACTGCGGGGTGAACAGCTTGAGGTAGGCCGTGTCGCCGATGGCGATCGCGTCGATGGTCGCCGCGATGCCCTCCACCGTGCCGGTGATGGTGCCCTGGAACTTCGGCTCGGTGGCATCGATGACTCCCACCCCCTTGGCGGCGGTGACGCCGTTCTCGCGGGGCGGGACGTCCCGGCTGGTCAGGGTGAGGCTCACGGTCTTCGCCGCGTCGAAGGCGGTCTTGGCTGCTGCCAGCTGCTCGGTGGGCGGCACCTGCGGGGCTTCGGCCTCTCCCGAGCACCCGGCCAGCACGGCGACGAGACCGGCAGCGGCGATCAGGGCGAAGAGTCGGCGCATGGCCGCAACAGTATCCCGCGACCACGCCCGACCTCTTGCGAACCACCCACCCGGTCAGGCTCCTTCAGGAGCCCCTCAGGTGGGTGGTCCGCACGGTGTCGCGCTCAGCGCAGGGTCAGGCCGTCCTCGCCGCGGTCGACGGTCACGGTGTCGCCGTCGCGCACGCTCCCGGCGAGCAGCGCCGTCGCGAGCCGGTCGCCGATCTCGCGCTGAACCAGCCGGCGCAGCGGGCGAGCACCGTAGGCCGGGTCGAAGCCCTGCTCGGCGAGCCAGGCCGTGGCCGCGTCGGTGACCTCGAGGGTGATCCGGCGGTCACGCAGCCGGGTCCCGAGGGCCCGCACCTGAAGGTGCACGATGTCGGCGAGCTCGTCCCGGGAGAGTGGGTCGAAGAGCACGACCTCGTCGAGCCGGTTGAGGAACTCGGGCTTGAAGGCCTGCCGAACCGCCGCCATCACGGCATCCCGCTTGGCCTCGGGCTCGAGCAGCGGGTCGACGAGGAACTGCGAGCCGAGGTTCGAGGTCATGACGAGGATGACGTTGCGGAAGTCGACCGTGCGCCCCTGACCGTCGGTGAGCCGGCCGTCGTCGAGCACCTGGAGCAGGATGTCGAAGGTCTCGGGGTGAGCTTTCTCGACCTCGTCGAGCAGCACGACGGAGTAGGGCCGACGTCGCACGGCCTCGGTGAGCTGGCCACCCTCCTCGTACCCGACGTAGCCGGGAGGGGCACCGATGAGTCGCGCCACCGCGTGCCGTTCGCTGTACTCCGACATGTCGATGCGCACCATCGCGCGCTCGTCGTCGAACAGGAAGTCGGCGAGCGACTTGGCCAGCTCGGTCTTGCCGACACCGGTCGGCCCGAGGAACAGGAAGCTGCCCGTCGGCCGATCCGGGTCGGCGACGCCGGCCCGCGAGCGCCGCACGGCATCCGAGACGGCGCGCACCGCCTCGGCCTGCCCGATCAGCCGGGACCCGATGATCGACTCCATGGCCAGCAGCTTCTCGGTCTCGCCCTGGAGCAGGCGCCCCGCGGGGATGCCGGTCCATGCCGAGATGACCTCGGCGATGTCGTCGGCCCCCACCCGTTCCTTGACCATCAGGTCAGCGGATGCCGTGGCCGACTCGGCCTGTTGGGCCGCCTCGAGCTCACGCTCGAGCGCGGGGATCTCCCCGTAGAGAACCCGCGAGGCTCCCTCGTAGTCACCGTCACGCTGGAGCCGCTCGGCCTGCGTGCGCAGGTCGTCGAGGCGGGCCTTGACGTCACCCACCCGGTTGAGGCCGGACTTCTCGGACTCCCAACGGGCCGTCAGCGAGGCGAGCTCCTCGGTCTTGTCGGCGAGGTCGGCGCGCAGGCGGTCGAGCCGCTCGCGCGACGCGTCGTCGGTCTCCTTGGCCAGGTGGAGCTCCTCCATGCGCAGCCGGTCCACGGCGCGTCGCAGCACGTCGATCTCGACGGGGCTGGAGTCGATCTCCATCCGCAGGCGCGAGGCTGCCTCGTCGACGAGGTCGATGGCCTTGTCGGGCAGCTGGCGGCCGGTGATGTACCGGTCGCTGAGCGAGGCCGCGGCAACCAGGGCACTGTCCTCGATCTCGACCTTGTGGTGCGCCTCGTAGCGCTCCTTGAGGCCGCGCAGGATGGCGATGGTGTCCTCGACGCTCGGCTCGCCGACGAAGACCTGCTGGAAGCGGCGCTCCAGCGCAGGGTCCTTCTCGACGTGCTCGCGGAACTCGTCCAGGGTCGTCGCCCCGACGAGGCGCAGCTCCCCACGGGCGAGCATCGGCTTGAGCATGTTGCTCGCGTCCATCGCGGACTCCCCGGTCGCCCCGGCGCCGACGACGGTGTGCAGCTCGTCGATGAAGGTCACGACCTGCCCGGCGGAGTCCTTGATCTCCTCGAGCACGGCCTTGAGCCGCTCCTCGAACTCGCCGCGGTACTTGGCCCCGGCGACCATGGCCCCGAGGTCGAGGGCGATGAGGCGCTTGCCCCGCAGTGATTCGGGCACGTCGCCATCGACGATCCGCTGGGCCAGGCCCTCGACGACGGCGGTCTTGCCGACACCCGGTTCGCCGATGAGGACGGGGTTGTTCTTCGTGCGACGGCTGAGCACCTGGACGACGCGACGGATCTCGTCGTCTCGACCGATGACCGGGTCGAGCCGTCCCTCACGGGCGGCCTCGGTGAGGTCGGTGCCGTACTTCGCCAACGCCTCGCCGGTCTCCTCCGGGTTCTCGGTGGCCACCCGGGAGCCCCCGCGCAGCTCGTCGATCCGGGCCTCGAGGGCCTTGGCGTCGCCGCGCAGCGCGCCCTTCTCGACCAGGGCCAGCACGAGCAGGTCGGTGGAGAGGTAGGTGTCCCCCCGCGCGGTCATCAGCGTCGACGCCTGCTGGAGCACACCGAGCGCTGCCTGACCCAACGCCGGCGAGGCGACGGTCGCTCCGGTGCTGCGCGGCATCCCCGACAACGTCGAGCGGGCGGACGCCGCAGCGGCGTCGACCGAACCTCCGGCCGCCTCGAGCAGCGCCGGGGTGGTCGTGCCCTCCTGCTCGACGAGGGCGAGCACGAGGTGTGCCGGGGTGATCTCGGCGTGACCCGCGGTCTGGGCCGCGCGCTGCGCGATGGCCAGCGCCTCGGCCACCTTCGCGGTGGGTTTCAGTTCCATGGGGTCTCCTTGCAGCAACCAGGGCAGATCTACATCAGGGACAACCGTGCCAAAGTTGAGTCTATTCCACTCAAGTCTGGTCGCTCACGTGGGCCAGCAGCCGCTCGAGGAGCGCGCCCGGAGGGTCCCGCAGGTCCAGGGCGAGACCGTTCTCGTCCGGCGCGAGCGGCTCGAGGGCCGCCAACTGGGAGGCGAGGAGCGATGCGGGCATGAAGTGGCCCCTGCGTTCGGCCAGCCGCGACCTGATCACCTCGGGCGGGCCGTCGAGGTGCACGAACAGCACCCGGCCGCCCCCCGAACGCAGCACGTCACGGTAGGGCCGGCGCAGGGCCGAGCACGCCAGGACGCTCGACCGGCCGGCCGCGTCGTGCCCGGCGATCCACGCCGCCAGGTCGTTCAGCCACGGCCAGCGATCGTCGTCGGTGAGGGCGCGCCCCGACCGCATGGCGGCCACGTTCACCGGCGGGTGCGCGTCGTCCCCCTCGGCGAACGACCACCCGAGGGCGGCGGCAGCCCTCGCAGCGACGGTGCTCTTGCCGCAGCCCGACACCCCCATGACCACGACGTGGAGAGGTCGGCCGTCGTCGCTCACGGGAGGTGGATGCCGTTCAGCAGGTCGCCGCGAGCTCGTTGGCTTCCGAGTCGTCGGGGGACTCGGTCGGCGACGGGGACGGTGACGGCTCGGTGCCCGTGGTCGAGGTGGAGCTCGACGTGGCCGACGGCTTGGGGGATGCCGTGGACTTCGCGGGCGGGTCGAGCGACTTCTCCACGAGCCGGCGGATCTCGGCGTAGTCAGGGTTGCCGGGACTGACGACCTTGTTGGTGAACGGCAGCGAGCGGATGGACCCGCCATCCTGCACGCGCAGGATGAGGTCGACCCACGCCGGCAGGTCCTGCTGCGGGATGTCGAAGTCGATGTTGTTCTTCACGACCGCGGCCAGCTGGGGGTAGTTGCGCAGGAGTGAGACCGGGTCCGCCTGGTCGATGAGGGCGCCGGCCATGCAGCGCTGACGGCGCATCCGGCTGAAGTCGTCCTTGCCGGCGCGCGAGCGCGAGTACCACAGGGCGTCGTGGCCGTCGAGGCGCTGGACGCCGGGCTCGATCCACCGCTCCACCCCGTCGGTCCACTTGATGCCGCCACCGGGTCGGCTGGAGCAGTCGGTGCACACCCGCTCCTGGACGTTGATCTCGACACCACCCATGGCGTCCACCAAGGCGGTGAACCCCCGCAGGTTGACGACGACGGAGTGGTCGATCTCCAGGCCGGTGATGGCTCCTACGACGTCGATCGTCGACTGCCGGCCGGGGCTCTCGACCCCGGGGAAGAGGTCCCGACGGTCCTCGGCCAGGGTCCAGATGCCGTTCATCAGGCACTCGTCGCCACAGTTATAGCCGTCCGGCCAGACCGTCGACAGCGGGTTGTCGTCGGGGATGGGAACGAACTCGAGGTTGCGCGGGATGCCGATGAGCAGCGTGTCACCGGTCTTGGTGTTCGTGCTGACCACCATGAGCGAGTCGGTGCGCACCCCGACGCGGTCCTTACCGGCATCCGACCCGATGAGCAGCGTGTTGACGCGCTCGGTCCCCGCCCAGGGATCCTGCTTGGTGCCACCGGTGAGGCCGTTGTTGTTGTCGTCGGTCACGCCGCCGAAGGACTCGTTGATGACGGAGGTCTGGATCTCGAGGAACTGCACGGCGAGCGAGGCCGGTGCCGCGATGATGAGGCACGCCACCGCCGCGAAGGCCACTCGCGCCCAACGACCGGCCGTCTGCCGGCGCGGCCAGGTCTGTTCCGCCGTGAGGACGATCGACCCGACCCAGAGCACCGCGCCGACGAGCACGCCGAGGCCGACCCACTGGAGCACCTCGGGGCGGACACTGGCGTCGAGCACCGAACGCAGGACCCCTCCGCGCCAGAGGCGCACGAGGGCGAAGCCGAGCACGGCGATCGTCACGGCGATAAGGCCGGCTCCGAGAGCGCGCCACCGGGTGCGCAGCAGGCCCAGGCCGGGAAACACCGTGCCGAGGGCGACGCTGCGGTAGTAGGTCTGCGGCGGGTAGCGCAATTCGGCACGACTCACCGGCGGCCGGGAGCCTCCCGGCCGCCCTGGAGAGCTCAACGGCTCTTCGTCGGACATGCCCTATCGACCTTCTCGTCTCGTGAAGACGCACAACAGCCGAGGCACGACGTGCGCAACGCATCTACGATATCGCCCCAACCTGAAACTGCCCTGAATGCCGCTGCTCGTGGGACCCGTGTCCCTCCGGGCCCATGGTGCAATGACGGCATGGCCACCTCGACCCCGACTGCCTCCCCCCGGACCGCCCCCACCCGCTCGGACCGAACTCGGCAGGTCGCCGTCACCCTCGCCGAGATCTTCTGCGTCATCGGGACGCTCGTCGGCGTCGGTGTCATCGGCACCCGGGTCGAGGAGTCGTCCGGGGGCGCACTGGCCGCGGACGCCACGCTCATCGCCCCCGCCGGCCCCGCCTTCTCGATCTGGACCCCCATCTACCTCGGCCTGGCCGCCTACACCGTGTGGCAGTGGCTGCCCGACCAGGCGACCGACCGCCGGCACCGTGCGATCGGATGGCTCGCAGCGGCATCCATGGTGCTCAACGCCCTCTGGCTGCTCGTCACCCAGCAGGGCTGGATCTGGGTGAGCGTGCTCGTCATGGCCGGGCTCGTCGTGACCCTCGGCCTGCTCGTGGCCCGGCTGCAGGCGAACCCGTCGTACGGCCATGCCGAGACGGTCATCGTGGACGGCACCTTCGGGCTCTACCTCGGCTGGGTTGCCGTGGCGGCCTGCGCCAACGTCACGGCCGCGTTCGTGGCGAGCGGGGTCGACCCCGGTGGCCTGGTCGCCGAGGTGCTTGCTGCCGCAGTGCTCGCGGTGGCCGCCCTCGTCGCGGTGATCCTCGCGCGCCGGCTCGGGGGCCGGTGGGCGGTCGCGGCCGCCATCGTCTGGGGCCTGGGGTGGATCGCCGTCGGGCGCCTCACCGACGAGCCCCGGTCCGCGCTGGTCGCCGTCGCCGCGATCGCCGCAGCGGCCGTCACCGTGGCCGCAACGGCCCGGCAGCGCACCACCGCTGCCTGAGCCTCGGCCCTTCACAAGGGAAGACGGAGGTTCACAAGGGATGCCTTCCCTTGCGAACCTCGCGTAACCCTCATGGGGAGGAAAAGTCAGGAAGCCCGGGTCAGGAGGATCGGGTCGGGTTCCACACGACGAGAGCCTGCGAGCGCCCGTGCCGTGGCCGCTCGCCGAGGCGCGCGGCGTAGACGTCACCGCTCGGGGCGACCGAGAAGACCCGGGTGACGCGACCGGATGCGGCCCGAACGGCATCCAGCTCGGCGGTCAGCTCGGCCACCCGCGAGCGCAGGGCGGCCACCTGGTTCTCGAGCTCGAGGATGCGGGCGATGCCCGACAGGGACACACCTTCGTCCTGGGAGAGCCGCTGCACCTCGCGCAGCAGGGCGACATCACGTTGGGAGTACCGGCGACCGCCCCCGCGGGTGCGCGACGGGGTGACCAGGCCCAGTCGGTCGTACTGACGCAGGGTCTGGGCGTGCATGCCGGCGAGCTCGGCCGCGACGGAGATGACGAAGACCGGGGTCTCGTCGTCGGGGCTGAAGGCCGCGTACTGGAACGACGTCGTGGCGTCCTCCTTCAGCTGCTCGCCTGCTCGAACAGGCCGGCGCGTGGGTCGACGTCGGCCTCCTGCTCCCGCAGGACCTCGACCGCCTCGCGGGCGGCGTCGGTGAGTCGCTGGGGCACGATGACGGTCACCTTGGCGAGCAGGTCACCGGTGCCGCCTCGCCCGGAGACCCCACGTCCCTTGACGCGCAGCACCCGGCCGCTCGGGGTCCCCGGTGCCACCTTGACCCGCACCGGGGTGCCGTCGAGGGTGGGCACGGCGACGGTGGCCCCGAGTGCGGCCTCGGAGAAGGTCACCGGCAGGTCGACGGTGAGGTTGTCACCGTCGCGCCCGAAGACCGGATGCGGTTCGACGGTCACCGTGAGGATGAGGTCGCCCTTGGGTGCCCCGGGGTCACCGTCGGCTCCCTTGCCCCGCAGCCGGATCTTCTGCCCGTCCTTGACCCCCGCAGGAATCTTGGTCGTGATCCGGCGACCCTCGGGGGTCGACAGGGTCACCGTGGCGCCCTGAACGGCATCGCGGAAGCTCAGGGTCGTGCGGGCCTGGACGTCAGCGCCCGGGCGAGGTCCACGGGGGGCTCCGAACCCGGAGAACGGGTCGCCGCCGCGGGCTCCACGCGCACCGGCGCCCGCCCCGGCGCCACTGCCGAACATCTGCGCGAGGAGGTCGTCGAGGTCGGGCTGGGCCCCCGCACCACCGGCGCCGCCCGGGCCGCCCGTGGAGAAGCGCACCCGCTGGCCACCCCCTCCGCCACCGAAGGCAGAGACGACGTCCTCGAAGCCGCCGGCGCCACCGGGGCCACCGGCGCGGAAGCGGGCACCGCCCTGCGCCATCTGGCGCACCGCGTCGTACTCCTCGCGCTGCTTCTTGTCGGAGAGCACGGAGTGGGCCTCACCGATGTCCTTGAACCGCCGCTCGGCGGCAGCGTCCCCGGCATTGCGGTCCGGGTGGTGCTGCCGCGCGAGCTTGCGGTACGCCTTCTTGATCGCGTCCTGGTCGGCATCCTTGGGGACGCCGAGGATCGCGTAGAAGTCCTTCTCGAACCAGTCCTGGCTGGCCATGGGCGCCTCCTCTCGGTGCCTCGTCAGTGGATCAGGCGGGGTCTGCGACCGCGACCCGGGCGGGGCGCAGGACCTGCTCCCCCGCACGGTAGCCCGGCTGCAGCACGGTGACGACCGTCGTGGACTGCGCGTCGGTCGGCAGGTCGTCGTCGCCCTCGGGCCACGGCGCGTGCATCAGGGCCTCGTGCTGCATCGGGTCGAAGGCCTCGCCCTTGGCCCCGTAGCGCTCGAGACCGTACTTGCCGAGCGTCGCCTCGAGCTTGTCGGCGATGGCCGCGAACGGTCCGTCGACGAGGTCGCCGTGGTCCCGCGCGGCCTGGATGTCGTCGAGCACCGGCAGCACCGACTCGAGGACGTCACGCACCGCGCGCTCCTGCATCAGCGCCCGGTCGCGGTCGACCCTGCGCTTGTAGTTGACGTACTCGGCCTGGAGCCGCTGCAGGTCGCCGAGCCGCTCGGCGGCGAGGATCGAATCCGGGTGGGTGCCCACGGCATCCACCCCGTCGGCGGATGCCGTGGCAGCCGCCTCACCCTCGCCGGCCGCGGCGGGGGCGGCCCCGGCTGCTGCCGGGGCCACCTCCTCGCCGTCGTTGACCCACTCGGTGTTGACGCTGTCGTCAGCGACCTCACCGCTCAGCGGGCTGCTGTCGGTCTGCTCCGGGCCGTGGGGCTCGGTCACTTCTTGTCCTCGGGCGCGTCGTCCTCGACGACCTCGGCGTCGACGACGTCGTCGTCACCCGCGTCGGATGCCGGCTGGCCACCGTCGGTGGACTCGGCACCCGGCACGTCGCCGGACTCGCCCTGCTCGGCCGCGGCCGCGTACATCGCCGCGCCCATGGCCTGGGACTTGGTGTTCAGGTCGTCGATCTTGGCCTGGATGTCGTCCTTGGACGCCGCCGTCTCCGGCTTGATGGCCTCCTTGAGGGCGGCCAGGGCCTCGTCGACCGGGGCACGCAGCTCGGCGGAGACCTTGTCGCCGGACTCGGCGAGGAACTTCTCGGTCGAGAACACGAGCGACTCGCCCATGTTGCGGGTCTCAGTCTCCTCGCGGCGCTGCTTGTCCTCCTCGGCGTGGGCCTCGGCGTCCTTGACCATGCGCTCGATCTCCTCCTTGGACAGCGCGCTGCCGCCCGAGATGGTGATCTTCTGCTCCTTGCCGGTGCCGCGGTCCTTGGCGGTCACGTGGACGATGCCGTTGGCGTCGATGTCGAAGGTGACCTCGATCTGCGGGACGCCACGGGGAGCCGGGGCGATGCCGGAGAGCTCGAAGGTGCCGAGCGGCTTGTTCTGCTGCGCGATCTCACGCTCACCCTGGAAGACCTGGATGAGCACCGAGGGCTGGTTGTCCTCGGCCGTGGAGAAGACCTCGCTGCGCTTGGTCGGGATGGCGGTGTTGCGCTCGATGAGCTTGGTGAACAGGCCACCCTTGGTCTCGATGCCGAGCGAGAGCGGCGTGACGTCGATGAGCAGGACGTCCTTGCGCTCACCCTTGAGGACACCGGCCTGCAGGGACGCGCCCAGGGCCACGACCTCGTCGGGGTTGACGCCCTTGTTGGGCTCCTTGCCGCCGGTCAGCTCCTTGACGAGGGTGCTGACGGCCGGCATGCGGGTGGACCCACCGACGAGCACGACGTGGTCGATGTCGGACAGGGAGATCCCGGCGTCCTTGATGACGTTCTGGAACGGCTGCTTGGTGCGGTCGAGCAGGTCCTTGGTCATCTGCTCGAACTGCGCCCGGGTGAGGGTCTCGTCGAGGTGGATCGGGCCGTTCTCGGACATGGAGAGGTACTGCAGCGAGATGTTCGTGCTCGAGGCCGAGGACAGTTCCTTCTTGGCCTGCTCGGCGGCGTCGCGCAGACGCTGCATGGCGATCTTGTCCTTGGCGAGGTCGACGCCGGAGGAGTTCTTGACCGTGGTGAGCAGGTGGCTCACGACGCGCTCGTCCCAGTCGTCACCACCGAGCTTGTTGTCACCCGAGGTCGCCTTGACCTGGATGGTCGCGAAGCCGTCGTCGGGGTCCTTGCCGACCTCGAGGAGGGAGACGTCGAAGGTGCCACCACCGAGGTCGAAGACGAGGATGAGCTCGTCCTCCTTGCCCTTGTCCAGGCCGTAGGCGAGCGCGGCCGCGGTGGGCTCGTTGACGATGCGCAGGACGTTCAGGCCCGCGATCTCGCCGGCCTCCTTCGTGGCCTGGCGCTCGTGGTCGTCGAAGTACGCGGGGACGGTGATGACGGCATCCGTCACGGCCTCACCGAGGTAGGCCTCGGCGTCGCGCTTGAGCTTCTGGAGGATGCGGGCGCTGATCTCCTGGGCGTTGTACTTCTTGCCGTCGATGTCGTCGGAGCGCCAGTCGGTGCCCATGTGGCGCTTGACCGAGCGCAGGGTGCGGTCGGCGTTGGTGACGGCCTGGCGCTTGGCGATCTCGCCGACGAGCACCTCACCGCCCTTGGAGAAGGCGACGACCGACGGGGTGGTGCGACCGCCCTCGGCGTTCGCGATGATGGTGGGCTCGCCACCCTCGAGGACGGCGACGGCGCTGTTCGTGGTGCCGAGGTCGATTCCGACTGCACGTGCCATGGGTGCTCCTTGTGTGATGCTGGGGTTGAGTGCTTGGGACTTAAGGTAGACCGCTCGGATGCCGTGAGCAAACTGAGCGCTCCAAACTTGCGTTCACTTGACTCAACCTTGGTCAGGGCTGGATTGTTCCCGGCCTCGACTCCGGGCCCCGCAGCCGGAGTCGAGGGGGCGACAAACGCCCGGGATCACGCTGCCGCGTCGGCGTGTCTCGACTCCTCGACTGGCTTCTGCCGGCCGCTGCCGAGGAGAAACAGGGCGACGAGCTACCCGCCGCGCACGATGCTTGACGCGGTGAGCAGGCCCAGCGCCCAGGGGCGAACCTGCGGGCCGCCGACGCATCGGACTCGGCCCGCATCACGCGGCCGATCACGTCCAGGGCTGACCTTGAGCGAGTCGGTCGCCGCGAAGGCCGGCCCGCGAGCGTTCCGCGCCAGCTGTCGCGCACGGCATCCAGCGTCGTGGCGGCACCGAGCAGGCAGGTGACGTGCACGTCGTCACCGCAGGCGCGCATGACGCCGGCGACCGTGCTCGCGTACGGCAGGCCGGTCTCCTCGGCGACCGGCAGGGCGTCCATGTCGGCGCGCATCCAGGCCGCCACGATGTCCGCGGTCCGGTGCTCCTGCGACGACAGCTCGGGGTGGCGGTGCAGGTCGCGGTACAGCGAGGTCAGGCGGTCGGCGAGGCCCCGGAGGCGGCAGTCGCGGCCACGTCGACCATGACGAGGCTGAGGTGGCTCGGTGCGTCGGCAACCAGGGCGTGCCGCTCACCGGGGGCGAGGTAGATGACGTCGCCGGGCACCATGTGGTGCTCGGCGTCACCGACGGTGAACCGGATCGCGCCGTCGAGCAGCTGCACGACGACCGCCCGCGGCGAGGAGTGCTCGGTGAGCAGCTCCCCCTCGTCGAACGCGAAGACCACGACCCGCAGGGCCGAGTTGTTCACGACCACCCGGGACGTCGTCGATGACGGCGTGACCGGGATGCTCCCGAGCAGATCGCTGTAGGCCAAGGAGGTCGCGAGGTCGGTGGTCGCCATGACTGCCACTGTAGCCAGCGCCGGTCGGGCCCGGTCAGCCCCTGACCAGCACCGGTCAGCACCGGTCAGCGGGTGATGACCGTCGGCAGCGGCGCGAACCCGTTGAACCCGACGGTGGAGTAGCAGGTCGAGTAGGCCCCGGCGGCGTAGATGCGCAGCTCGTCACCCTCGGCGAGGGTCAGCGGCAGCGACACCGGTGTCGTCTCGTAGAGCACGTCGGCGCTGTCACAGGTCGGGCCCGCGAGCACGCACGGCCCGCTCGTCCCACCCACCCCCGGCACCTCGAGCCGGTAGCGGATCGCCTCGTCCAACGTCTCGACGAGTCCGGTGAACACCCCGGCGTCGACGAACACCCAGCGCACCCCGCCGCGGTCGACGACTCCGACGACGCTGGTCACGACGGTGCCGGCATCCCCGACGATGCCCCGCCCGGGCTCCACGAGCGTGCGCGGCCGGTCGTCACCGAAGGCGTCGGCCAGGTGGGCCTCGATGGCCGCCCCGAACTCACTCACCGACGGCACCTCCCCACCCTCCAACGCAGCGGGGAAACCGCCCCCGAGGTCGAGCAGCCACGGCCGGATGCCGTGCGCCCGCACCGCCTCGAACACCCGAGCCGCCGAGCGGATCGGCGGCCCCCACGCCTGCGGGTCCCGTTGCTGGGACCCGACGTGGAACGAGACCCCGGCCGGGTCGAGCCCGAGGCGAGCGGCGTCCCGGAGCAACGCCACGGCATCCTCGACGGAGCAGCCGTACTTGCGCGACAACGGCCAGTCCGACCCGGACCCGGAGGTCACGATCCGCACGAGCATCGACGCGCCGGGCGCGGCATCCGCCAGCTTGGCGACCTCGCCCGGGGAGTCGAGCACGAACAGCCGCACCCCGAGGTCGTGCGCCTCGCGCAGGTGGTCGCGGCGGGCGACGGGGTTGGAGTGCACGAGGTGGGATGCCGGGGCTCCCGCCGCGAGCGCGGCCCGCACCTCCGCGGGACTCGCGACGTCGAAGTGGCACCCGGCCTGCGCGAGCGCGCGCAGCAGCACGGGGTGCGGGTTGGCCTTCACGGCGTAGTGGATGGACGTGCCGGGCAGCGCCGACGCGAGGTCGAGGTAGCGCGACACGGCAGCGCCGACGCTGAGCTCGAGGCGCGGGGTGGCGGCGAACGGAAGGGGCGGTGCGGTCGCCGTGGTGCGGACATCGCAGCGGGCGGGCGCCTCGTCGGTGACGGACATGGGCTTCTCCTCACGGGTTCCTTGGGGACGAGGAGGAGCAGAGGGCAGTTTCGATACCTGTCGAGGGCGCTCGGAGTACCGTCGAATCAGGAGGTCGCCATGACCAGGTCCGCCCGACGTGCCACTGTTGCTCTCGTCGTCATGACGGTCGGGGGTGGCGTGGCCGCGTGCAGCGATGACCCGGACCCGGGGCCCAGCCCGTCACCGTCCGTGGCCACCTCGAGCGCCGCGCCGACGGCATCACCGACGGCGAGCGCGACCCCCGGGCCGAGCACGTCGTCACCGGCAGCCACGGCCATCCCCACCCCGGCAGTGCCAGCCGGGTTCGCCCTCACCGACGTCATGTCGCCACGCTTCCCCGACCTCGGCGGTGACCTCGGCGGGGTCGGCATCGTGCGCGTCGGGCGCCACTCGGGCTACGACCGGGTCGTGTGGGAGTTCCCGGGCACCGGGACACCCACCTACCGGGTGCGCTACGTCGACACGCCGATCGCCGACGGCAGCGGGGACGTCGTCGCCGTGACGGGTGACGCGTTCCTCGAGGTGCTCATCACGAGTGTCGGCATCCCCGACGATGGCGTGGCCCGCCCGGCCGACCCGACGGCATCCGCCCTCACCGGCACGGTGATCGCCGAGGCCAACGCCATCTTCGGCGGCTTCGAGGGCTACGGCCAGAGCTTCATCGGGGTCCGCGACCGCGAACGCCCCTTCAAGGTCAGCGCGCTGGCAGGCCCCACGCGACTGGTCGTCGACATCGCAACCGGCTGACCGGGTGGCTGCACGAACGTGGGGCGATGGCACCACTTCTGTGCAGGCTGTGCGTGGCCGCCGTCAGCGCAGCACGCGGTGGTGGGTGTGCACGACGTCCCCGATGCGCTCGGTCGAGACGAGCTCGAGACGCATGAGGATGCCGTCGGGCAGGGCGCGCGTTCCGCCCCCCACGATCACGGGGTGGGCGAACAGGTGGATGTCGTCGACCAGGCCGGCCGCGAACGCCTCGGCAGCCAGGGTCGGGCCCCCGATCCCGAGGTCACGCACGCTCGACGCCTTGAGCGCGCCGACGGCGGCCGGGTCGAACTCGGTCTCGAGGGTGGTGCGAGCGCCGAAGAAGCCGTCCATGGTGCGCGAGTAGACGACCTTGTCGCTGTCGCGCCAGATGCGCGCGAACTCGCCGCCGGGGCCCGGGACGTCGCCGGGGGCGGTCTCCCAGTAGCGCATCACCTCGTACATGCGGCGGCCGAGCAACAGGGTGCCGATCTCGCGCTGCTGGGCGTTGACGACAGCGTGCAGGTCGTCGGAGGGCACGGCCCAGTCGAAGGACCCGTTCTCGTCGTTGACGTACCCGTCGGCGGAGGTGATCGCGGAGTAGCGGAGGCGGGCCATCTCGGCATTGTGCCGATTCATGGCCGTTCGGACCACCCCGAGGGCCTTGTCGTCGTTCGCCGAGGGCCACCACACTGAGGGGATGGGCCTGCTGCAGGGTCGGACCCGATGACCCGCGTGCGCACCACGCTGGTGCGTGTGCTGACCGCGCCGCTGCGAGGGGTCCAGGAGTTGCCCGCCGTTCGCCGGGTGTCCTTCCACGCCAACCGGATTCGGGCAGGGCTGGACTTCCACTTCTTCCGCACGCTGGCCATCGCGCTCGTGGTGATCGTCGTCGTCGCCGGCTTCCTGGTGACCGTTCTGGAGCCCGAGAAGCGTTCGTTCCAAGGTCTGGTCGACTCGTCGTACTGGGCGGTGACGACGGTCATCGGGTCGGGTGACTCGTCGTACGTCCACAGCCCCGGCGGCTACGTCATCGGCTGGCTCCTGGCCTTCTTCGGCGTCGCGATCGTGGCGACCCTCACCGCCGCGATCGTCGGCTTCGTCATCGACTACCTGCTGAAGGAGGGCCAGGGCATGGGCGCCGCCGGCTACTCGGACCACATCGTCGTCTGCGGGTGGAACGCCACCGCGCGAGACCTCATCGACGAGCTGCGCGGCGATGAGTTCGACGCGCGCATCGTCGTGCTGCACGAGAGCGAGCGCAGCCCCGCGCCAGCGGACATCTACTTCGTGCGCGGCGACACGACGTCCACCGAGGACCTCGAGCGCGCCGGCATCCCCGACGCCGCGTGCGCGATCATCTGCCCGTCCGACGGGTCCAACGAGGCCGACATGCGCTCGATCCTCACCGTGTTGGCGATCGAGTCGATCGCGCCCGGGGTGCGCACCGTCGTCGAGGTGAACAACCCGAAGCACGTCGAGCACGTGCAGCGGGCCAACGCCGACGAGATCCTGGTGACGTCGCGGCTGGCGTCACGGCTGCTGGCCCGCACTGCCCTGTACCCGGGGCTGGCCGCACTGGTGACGGACATCGTGTCGGGGGGCGAGGGGTCGGAGCTGTACCGGGTGGAACTGCCTGAGGAGTACGTCGACCTCGACATCGACAGGCTGTCGGCGCGAATGCGGCGTGACCACGGGGCGACCCTGCTCGCGGTGACGCGCGACGGCCACACGCTGGCCAACCCGCCGTCGGACTTTCGGCTGCGGCGCGGCGACACCGCCGTCGTCGTGGCCGAGCACCTCGGAGACCTGCACCCTCTCGAGCCCGACCACGTGCTGGACGCCCCCGGCTGAGACCCGGTCGGCTCAGTGGGCGCCGAGGCGTCGGGCTGCCACCAGCGCCAAGGCCCTGGCCACCTCGATGACCTCGGCCACCGGCACGCTCTCGCGCGGGGCGTGCGCGAGCCGCACGTCACCCGGCCCGTAGTGCAGCGTCGGGATGCCGCCGATGCCGGTGTACAGGCGCAGGTCCGAGCCGTAGGGGGCCGCCGCCTCGGCAGGCCGGATGCCGGTCACCACCTCGACCGCGCCGGCCACCTCGTCGATGAGCGGGTGGTCCTGCTCGAGCTGACCGGAGGCGAACTGGCCGCCCGGCCAGGTGACCCGGGGCTCGTGGTGACGTAGCCACGCGTCGGCCGCCGCGGCATCCGCGATGGCCTCGTCGAGCGCGAGGCGTGCGAGTGCCGGGTCCTCGCCGAGGCGCACCCCCATGCGCCCCTCGGCGACGAGCAGGTCGGGCACCGAGCTGGCCCAGTCGCCGGCCCGGATCGTGCCGATCGAGATGCCGTACGGCAGCGGGTTGTCGCCGAACAGCGCGTGGCGGTCGGCGTTGCGGCGCTCCTCGAGGGCGACCAGCGCCTGGTGCAGCGGCCAGAACACCTCGAACGCCGAGACCCCCTCGCGGCGGGTGCTGCCGTGGGCTGCGCGCCCGGTGACCTCGATGCGGAAGGTCAGCGCCCCGGCGTTGGCGGTGACGAGCCGCCCACTCGTCGGTTCGGTGATGACGGCGACCTCCCCGCGGTGGCCCCGGCGCAGGGTGGCGAACGCACCCAGGCCGCCGTCCTCCTCGCTGACGACGCTGTGCAGGGCCAGCCGCCGCTCGGTGCGAACCCCCGAACGGTGCAGGGCACGGGCGACGGCGAGGTTCACGGCCATCCCGGCCTTCATGTCGCAGGCGCCACGACCGTGCAGCACCCCGCCCTCGATGCGCGCCGAGAACGGATCACCCCCGTGCCAGTTCGCGACGTCGCCGACGGGGACGACGTCGACGTGCCCCTGGAGCACCAGCCCCGGTGGGCCCTCCCCGGGCGCCGTGCCGACGAGGCCGTGCCCGTCGAGCCGAGGGGCCTCGGTGCCGGGGAACTCGGGGTCGGCGCGCAGGTCGTCGAGGTCGAGGGCCCACAGGTCGACCTCCAGCTCGGCTTCCTCGAACCAGCGGGCGACGGTGTGCTGGAGGTCGGCCTCGGCGTCGCTGCCGGTCACGCTCGGGGTGCGCACCAGCTCGACGAGAGTGGCGATCAGCTCGGTCTCGTCGAGGGCTTCGAGCACGCGCTGCTCAGCCGCGGTGAGGTCACCCGCGGCGGCGGCGTCAGGGGTGGCGGGCATGATGCGCACCCTATGCCCGGGCCCAGACCTGCGCGGTTAGCCTTCCGCGGTGACGACAAGCCCCCCGACGACGGCGCAGCCGCACCCACGCCCTCGCCGGCGCCGCCTGTTCGCGGTGCTGGCGGCTCTGGTCATCGTGGCGCTCGCGATCGTGCTGGGCCCCTGGGTGTGGGTCAGCGCCGCCTCCCGCGGGCACGTCCACACCGTCGGCAGCGCCCCCGAGGCCCCGGTGGCGCTGGTGCTCGGGGCCGGGCTGAACCCCGACGGCACGCCGTCCCCGTTCCTCGCGGGCCGGCTCGAGGTCGCCCGCCAACTGCACGCGTCCGAACAGGTCAGGGTGCTGCTCGTTTCTGGTGACAACCGGGTGGTGAACTACGACGAACCCACAGCGATGCGTGACTGGCTTGTGGAACGCGGCGTCCCGGCATCCGACGTCGTGCTCGACTTCGCGGGACGTGACACCTACGACTCCTGCGTGCGGGCCAAGCGCATCTTCGGGGTCGACCGGCTGCTGGTCGTGTCCCAGGGCTACCACCTGCCTCGGGCGGTGACGACGTGTCGGGCGGTAGGGCTGGATGCCGACGGGGTCGGCGACTGGACCGCGAAGCGGTATGCCGGGGTGTGGGAGTCCGGGGAACGCCGCGAGAAGCTGGCCGCGGTCAAGGCCGTGATCGACGTCATGACCGGGCGCGACCCCGTGCTCGGCGAGCCCGAGACCTCGGTGCAGGACGCCCTCGCCGGGGGCTAGGAGCGGGGAGCGTCCTGCGGGGCACGTGCGACCACATGGGTCTCGCGGGCGCGCAGCCAGGGGATGACGGCGAGCAGCGTGATGAGCCCGGTCGTCCCGAAGGCCAACGGGTAGCTGCCGAAGTCGATGAGCGCCCCGGCGAGGATCGGGCCGATGATCGCCCCGGTGTCGGCCGACATCTGGAACGCCGCGAGCGCCGGGCCACCGTTGCGCTCGCGCCCGACGATGTCGGCCAGGCCCGCCTGCTGCGCAGGGTTGAGCGCTCCCGCCCCGACGCCCGCGACGACCGAGAGAACGACCAGCATCGGCAGATCAGTGGCGAACCCGGTCGCGGCCGTCGCGACCCCGCTGATGAGGAGCCCGCCGATGATGAACGGGCGGCGGCCGAGCCGGTCCGACATCCGCCCAGCCACGGTCAGACCCACGGCGTTGCCCGCGGCGAAGACCGCCAGCGCCGTGCCCGCCACCCACGGCTCCTTGCCGATGACCACGGCGGCGAACAGCGGCAGGATCGCGTTGCGCACCCCGAAGTTGGCCCAGCCGTTGGCGAATGCCGAACCGATCGAGGCCCGGTAGGCCGAGTCACGCCAGGCGTCACGCACCGTCATGACCGGCAGCGCCGGAGCGCCGTCGGCCGGGCGCAGCGACGCCTCCCGCAGGAAGACCCCGACGACGGTGGCGGCGAGGAGCAGCGCCACGGCGTAGACGATGAACGGCACCCGCAGCCCGAGGTTGCCGAGCAGGCCACCGACCACGGGCCCGAGGATGCCGCCGAAGAGGAACGCCGAGGCGTAGGCCGAGGAGACCCGGGCGCGGATCGTCGGCGGCGCCAGGCGCACCATGAGCGCCACCGCCGACACCGTGAACATCACCGACCCGATGCCGCCGACGCCGCGGAACACCAGCAACTGCCAGTAGTTCTGGGCAAACGCGGTGGCGCCGGTGGAGATGGCGACGATGACCAGGCCGAGCAGGTAGATCGGCCGCTCTCCCAGCCGGGCGATGAGCCGCCCACCGGCCGGGGCGAACACGAGCCGGAAGAACGCGAAGGCGCTGACGACGATCGAGCTCGCCGTCGCCCCCACCCCGAAGCTCTGCGCGAACTGCGGCAGCACCGGCAGGATCAGCCCGAACCCCAGCGCGATGACGAACGCCGACGCGATGAGCACCCAGATCTCCCGCGGGATCCGGACCTTCTCGGTCGGGGTGGTCACGGGGGTGGCAGACACGATCGACCAGTATGCCTGCCACCTCCGTCAGCCCGGGCATCCGCACGTTCTTGCACCCCAGCCACCGGTCAGTAGGTGGCTGGGTCGCAATCAGTGCGACTTCTTGCGCTGCAGCCACCTCTCGGAAGGCGTCAGAACGGATAGGTGAGGATCCAGGGCAGGAATCGCTCGCCTCGGCGCCGACTGCGTCGAAGAGCCATCGCGCTCCACAGCAGGGCGATGACGACCAGGACACACCCAGCAGGTAGCACCACCGACCACACCTGCTCGCGCACCACACTCGCCGGGCGGAGGTCCACCACGCCGGTCAGGTCGTTCCCGGCCAGCGACACGCAGCCGAACTCCAGACGGTCAGAGAACTCCACGACACTCGTCGCGTTGAGCGGGCTGGCCACCTCGTCGGATGCCGTCAGCGGCTCGTTGCGCTGCCACACCGGCGTGCATCCGTCCCACCCCAGAGGTCCATCAATCTCTCCCCGATCCTCGCGGGTCACCCAAGAAGACGGGAGCCGACCCTCCCACGGGTGGATGCCAGCGAGCACGTCTTGCGCAGCAGCCACCTCACGGGAGCATCCGGAGGTGGCTGGGGCGCAATCAGTCGGATGCCGTGAGGCACCTTGCGGAGCAGTCGCCCCTACCGGCGGAGGCGCCTGGCCAAGAGCGCACAGCCCGCGATGAGCCCGACGATCAGCGCCGGGACACCCCAGCCGTAGAGCCTTTCCTTCCAGACCGCCGACATGTCCGCGACCGGCGAGCCGCGCAGCTCATCGCCCGCGAACGCCACGCAGGGTTCGTCATAGCGCCCCGAGATCGCGACGAGCTCGGTGTCGACCGAGCCATCGATGACCCCGCTGGGGTCCGTATCGACGAAACCCCTCACGCTGCCGTCGGTGATCACCGGCAGGTTGTTGCGCCAGGCGGGCTGGCATCCCCAGCCCTCCCACCGCACGAACGAGCCTGCGCTCCCCGGCCTGAGTTCCCCCTCATCCCCCACGGGCATGCCCAGCTGAGCCCCCGTGACCGGGTCGAACATCATCGCGGCTGTGGTCTCGACGTCGTCACCACGCGAGCCTTCCGTGAGGCGTGACCCGCTGACGAGCAGCCGGTTCCCTTCCGTACTCAGAGAAGCGCGCACGTTGTCGGACTCGTCAACCTCCCATTCAACGGCACCTCCTCGGGCAACCCACCCAGACTGACCGGGAGTCCACGTGACGAGCGGCAACGATGTCCGTTCCGCATTCACGAGCACCCCGAGCAGCGTGTCGCCATTGAGCCATCCGGCGACGATCGGAGGGCGCATTCCCCCGAGCAGGGGTAGGTCCGTGACAGACCCGTCCGTTCCGATCACGACCCCGTTGGACCCCACTTCCCCTTCGTCGATCGCATCGACATAGACGCGACGTGAGTCCGGTGACCAGCGGGCCAATGCTCCACCCAATGATCGGGTCGAGGACGTCTCAGTACCCGCAGGCGGCGACGGCAGCGCAACACCTCTGACGAGGTCGTGAAGCTGCGCACCACGGGCCAACCAGCGCCCATCGGGTGAAAGCGCCGGTGGGCCCAGCGCCGAGCCTGCATCCGGCAGCACGAGGTGTGTCACCGACCCCGTCGGTGACACGGCAAAGGTGCGACCACTGTCGAAACCCTCGGTGAGCACAGCGGCGGTCACCCCTGGAGCAGTCGTAGTCGTCATGAACGGGGGCTTCGGAATCGCCGACGGGTAGCTGGTCAGTCGCTGCGTGCCGTCTGGTTGCACGGCGGGCACGGACGCCCGAGGCAATCCCGACGGCCAGACCAGGAGTGCCACGAGGGCCGCGATGCAGGCGGCCGCCAGCAGGGGCACGACCTGTGCAGAGCGACGGCGTCGTCGGCCGACCGCCCAGAGGTCCGCGGCCCCGGGCGGAGCCAGACCGTCCTCGACGTCGACGACGAGATCCCGCAGGGCCGTACCCAGCCGGTCAGGGCTCATCGCAGTGACTCCTCTCGACCGAAGGTGGCGGCGAGTTCGGGCGCCAACAGCCGAAGCCGCTCGAGCGCATGACGGGTCTGCGACTTCACCGTGCTGACCGAGCACCCCAGGACGCGCGCGGCATCCACCTCGGTGCGGTCCTCGTAGAACCTGGCCACGAGCACCGCCCGCTGCCGCGGGGTGAGCCGGGCGAGCGCCGCGGCGAGCGTGAGGCGCGCGTCCACGGCATCCGACTCGTGTCCTCGATCGACCGTGTCGTGATCGGCATGGTCCACCGGGTCCGGCTGGTGGCGGCGCCACCGCCAGCTGTCGACCGAGCGGGTGTAGAGGATGCGGCGGACGTAGGCATCAGCAGTGGCTGGGTCGACCCGGTTCCAGTGCTGGGCCGCGCGGACGAGCGTCTCCTGCACGAGGTCCTCGGCACCGTGCCGGTCGCCGGTGAGCAGGGTCGCGGTGCGCAGCAACGGCACCCAGCGTTCGCGCACGTAGGCGTCGAAGGCCTGACGGTCAGCCATCACCCCTCCTGCCTGCGTCGCGTGCCACCCCTGTCACTGAGGAGTACGGATGCAGACCCTCCCACGGGTGGATGCCACGCGGCACTGATTGCACTTCAGCCACCCGCGATGAGGTGGCTGGAGTGCAATCAGTGCGAGGCGGGGACGAGGAGGGGCAGGATGACAGCGAGGGTGAGCGGGATGGCGCTGAGCGTGACGAGCACGGTGTCGCGCCACTGCCACGGCGCTGGCAGCCACCACGAGCGGGCCTGTGCGGTGGCGAAGCCCCGGGCATCCATGGCGACGGCGAGCTCGGCCGCGGCGCGAAGGGTGCGCACGAGCAGTCCCATCGTCAGTGCCCCGAGGTGGGCCGCCACCGTTCGCGGTGCCCGCCACGACACTGCGAGCCCGCGCACCCGCCGCGCCCGCGAGAGCTCCCGCCAGATGTCCCCGAACGAGTGCACCCGCTGCAGGGCTGCGGCGGTGGCGACGACGGGGCGGTCCGGCAGGCGCAGCCGCTGGGCCAGGTGGTCACCGAGTCGGTCCGGGTCGATCCAGGGGATGAGCACCGCCGACGGCAGCACGATGATCAACACCCTCATCGCGACGGTCAGCGCCGGGTCGAGGTCGCGCCCGGCGAGGAACCAGGTCGACCAGCCGACGGACAGGGCTGCCACGAGCCCGGGCAGCATCCGCAGCGCGGTGCCCCGTATCCGCGTCAGCGCGCCGGGGCCGGGGGCCCACAGACCGACCACCGCCAGCACGAGCTGAGCAGCGAGCACGACGAGGCTGACCGACCAGTGCGGCGACAACACCCCCGCGGGGACGGCGAGCAGCGCCCCACCGAGCAGGGCCAGCGGCCCACAGCGCGCCACGAGGGGGATGCCGTTCGCGGGCACCTCGGGTGCCGGGTCGGGCGCCCGCAGGTGCCTGACCTGGGTGGCACGGGCGATCACGTGGGAGTCGTGGGTGGCGGTGATGACCGCCCCGCCTGCTGCGCGGTAGGCCACGACCAGGCCCACGAGAGCAGCCCAGGTGCGGCGGTCCTGGCCGACCGTCGGCTCGTCTGCCAGCAGGACGGGGGGGCCGTGGTGCAGGGCCGCCGCGACGGCGAGCCGGCGTTGTTCCCCGCCGGAGAGGTGTCGGGGGTCGACCCGCTCGAGGTGCCCCAGGCCGAGCGCGGCCAGTAGCGCACGGGCCCGGTCGACGTCAGCCTGCCGCCCCTCGGCGCCCTTCGAGTCGTCCGGGTTCAGGGCCAGCGAGGTCACGAGTACCTCGTCGAGCACCGTGCTGGCAACGATCGTCGAGCTCGACCACTGCGGGACCCAGGCGAGAGCCCGCGCCAGACCGGCGGCATCCAGATCAGCCGGGCTGGCGGCATCTGAAGACGCCGGCGTGAGCGGATCCGACGAGGTGAGGCGGACGGCATCCGACGGGGTGGGGGTGAGGAAGCCGGCGAGGGTGTACAGCACGGTGGACTTGCCCGAGCCGCTCGGCCCGACGAGGGCGGTGAGGGTGCCGGGGACGGCGCGGACCTGCTCGGTCAGCTCGGCGGCCCGGCGCGTTCGGCCACTGCCGTCGACGAGCCTCGTGGTGCGGTCGACGGCGAGTGGCGAGGCCGTCAGCGGTGGCAGACCCCCTCGCCGGGGCTGCGCAGCGACCAGCGCCGGGTCGACCGCGACCGGCTCCGGAGGCCCTTCACCGGGCACCCAGACACCCATGGACAGCAGGTGGTCGCGCTGAGTCGCCAGGGTGTCGCGTACCGGTCCGTCCGCGACGACCCGACCGTCATCAGAGAGCACCACGAGCCGCTCGACGAGGTCGACCCACGGCCCGAGGACGTGCTCGACGACGACCAAGGTCGGGGCTCCCGGGCGGGACGTCAGAGCCGCCACGGCATCGCGCACCTCCTGGGCCGATTCCGGATCGAGCATGGCCGTGGGCTCGTCGAGCAGGATCACCGACGGGTCGAGCGCGAGCGTCCCGGCCAGGGCGAGCCGCTGGGTCTGCCCCCCGGACAGCGCCGATGTCGGGGTGTCGAGCGCGAGGTCGCCCAGCCCGACGGCGGCGAGCGCGTCGGTGACCACCGAGCGGATTCCGTCGCGCGGCATCCCCACGTTCTCCGGCCCGAAGGCCACGTCGCGCCCCACCGACGCGGCGACGACACCCGCACCCGGCTCCTGGAGCACCAACCCGACGGCGCCGGGCCGTGACCCGGGCGCCGCACCGTCGACGGCCACGGAGCCGGCGAGGTCACCGGCATCCGCGGTCTCGAGAAGGCCTGCGATCGCTCGCAACAGCGTCGACTTCCCCGATCCGGACGGCCCGACGAGCAGCACCCGCTCGCCGGGCTCGAGCGTCAGCGTGATGTCGCGCAGCACGGGGTCGCGACGGCCGAACGGTCGCCAGCTGAGGTCGGTGACCTCCACCCGGCCGCGGGCCGCCTGCACGGGGTCGGCGCGGCCCGCCGCCGAGTCAGACAGCGTGGGACTCCCGGTGCTCCTGCCCCGGCGGGAAGGCCGAGAGCGCTCCGGCACGGGCGAGGGCTCGCACGAGCAGCGAGCCGAGGACGCCGGCGATGACCGCGCCCGACAGCATCATCGCGCCGAGGTACACGACCTTGTCCCGCAGCACCCACTCGGCGTACCAGCCGCCACCGCCCGCAGGCAGGCTCATGACCTCGAAACCCCACTGCAGCGGAGCCGACAGCGCACCGGCCAAGGCAGCGACTGCGACGCTGAACGCCTTGTAGCCGAAGATCGCGAAGACCAGTTCGGCCCCGAGCCCCTGCAGGACGCCGGAGATGAGCACCGTGGCGCCCCACTCGGTGCCCGGCAGCATGGAGACCAGGGCGGCCACCACCTCGCAGAACAGGGCGGCACCGGGGCGGCGGACGACGAGGCCGCCCACGACGCCGGCGAGGAACCACGGGCCCACGAACAGACCCATGAGTGGTGCGTAGCCGATCTTCAGGGCGGTGACCGGCCCGTTGTAGAACACGCCCCAGCCCCAGAACGCGACGCCCAGGGCCGCGCCGAGGAAGGCGATCGTGAGGATGTCGACGGTGCGCCAGCCCATGAGCGGGCGGGTCGCGGTGAGGGAGCGACCGGTCGTGGACCGCGGCTCCTGCGTGGTGGGTTCGATCTGTGTGGCCATGTGAAACATCTCCCGAGGTGTGGTGTGTGTACCTCGGGGAAGTGGCCACCAGCGCCCCGCGAGCCTGCTGCGGTGTGCTGGAGGACCACCTGAGATTTCCCGACTCCCTACACCGGTGCTAACCGGATCAGGTTCGAGGGTCTGCGGCTAACCGCACTCTCAGCGCTGGCGCGCTCCCCTGTCGTTGAACCCGATCACTGTAACCCCTGCCGGTTAGAGTGACGGCGAGTTCGCGCAACGGCGACGACCGGCACCCGGGCTGACCCCCGGATCGACACACGAGGGAAGGACCGACCACCATGGGGCCACTCGCCTGGAAGATCATGGGCACCGGCGGAGCCGTGCTCGCAGGGCTGCTCGCGACCAAGGTCGTCGACCTCATCTGGTCGCGCGCCACGCACGATGACATCAACCCCACGAGCCCTGACGCACCGATCGCCAGGGCCGTCGCGTATGCCGCGCTCACCGGGCTCGCCGTCGGCGCGGCGAAGACCCTCACCACCCGCAAGGCGGCCCAGTTCTACGCGAACTCGGCCGGTCACCTGCCCCAGGCCATCCGCGACGAGTCCGTCTGAGACCTGCCGTCCGAGGGCTGTTGCCCACGGCAGCCTCGACGACGTCCGGGGCGAAGAACTGCTCGCGGTCTCCACAGAGAAGGATTACCGGCACTCGGATGCCGGGCAGCGCGGCTCTCGCGTCGTTGCTCACTCCGATTCGCACTCAACGAGGACGTCCGACGGCGGGTCGCCGCGCCTGGTGATGGCCAGCCGGACTCACCTGTCGCCCGCAGTACCTTCATGCCCGGCTTGCGCCGCGCGGAATGGCCGGCTTCGCGCTACGTTGGTCGCACGCTCTCCACCGGGGGGGGGGCTTGGTCGGCGGCCAAGTACCGTCGAGATTTGAGAGATCCATGTCTGCCCCCACTCACATTGGCCGCTCCGCCCTGGCTATTGCGGCCATCGCTGGACTGACCCTGACGCTTGCTCCGGCAGTGGCGCTCGGCGCCACTGCCGGAACGAAAGGCCGGCCCACACCGGTCACGGTGAACGCTGCCGCCCTAGCGTCGTTGCCAGATAGCGTAAGAATTCCCGCCCCAAAGATTCTCGACGGTTCCGCTACGGGCTTCGCAGACCATGGCTACGGCGTACAGGTGTATGCATCCGCACTCCCATCGGAGGAGACACTGGACGCGATGCAGCCTGGCGACACCACCCACAACCTGCCACTTGCGCGCGGCACAGTCGACGCCCGCGGCAGGTTCCATCTGCGCGCCGAACTTGGAGCGCTGCCCAGAGACTACGTGGGCAAGGCAGGGCAGGTGGATGTCGTGATAGTTGCCTGGGATGGGAAGAAGCAAGGAGAAGTTACGGCGAGCACGTTCGGAAGCCTCAGCGACGAGCGACCGCTGCCCGCCGTCAGACTTGTTGCGGACGAGACACAGGTGAGCCAAGCCAGCGATTCCTTCGACAAGGCGTCGCTTGACTGCAAGGAAACGCTGCTTTCGCGCAATCATCTTCGGAACGCATCTATCGGAGAGAGCCTAACTCCTGACTATTCGCAAACAGCCTCGATGACCTACAAAGGCTCCCAAAGCGTCTCGCTTGGGGTTGCTATCAACGTCTCGAACGACACCGTCGGATTCAAGTCATCCGGATCCGTGAGCAGAACTAGTGGCTTCTCGGCGACCTGGAGCGCATCCGCGAACAACCGGTCCTATCTACTTCAATCGGAACTCGGCTACTACAAGCAGACCTGCTACAACGCCGTTTCGGGGACATACGCGTACACGAAGTACTCCTACCGAGCGATCAAGTTGACCGGGGGATATTCCACAGGCTCGGCCAGCACATTCTCAGTTGTCTCCTGTACCAGCCCCCTTGCAAAGGGTACGTGGACGCGTAGCGCCAGCAACGCAAAGGCGTACTCCAACGGAGTTGGGTTCGACATCAGTGGACTTGCAGGGATCGATGTGACAAGCACGTCGAATTACGACACCTCGAACGCACTGACGTACACGCAGCCAACGGCAAACAAGTACAAGCTCTGCGGGAACAACGACTACCCTTCCTCCGCCGGAAGGATTCGCGGATACCTTGCCTAGGCCGACAGCCTTCTGGGCCAGTGCTCTCTCGATGGCAGTTTTGGGCACCCTGACGGGGTGCACTGGCCCAGAGGTCGGAGACGCCACCACATTGGTTTCTTCAGACGCACCCGTCCAACCCCCGCCGGAGGACTACTGGTCTCAGTACGTTGCGGTTCCGGGCGCCTCTGCAAGCACCACATTTGGCGTCACCGTGTGCACCCAGGGGCCGGGGGTAGTTGAGATAACCGACGTGCGCCCCAAAGGCACCAAGGGAACAGATTTTGCACTAGTGGGAATACGATTGGTCACATTCCGCAAAGATAAGGGGAGCACGCTGGCGAGCGACGACTTCCCTCCCCAAGCGCGAGCAGGCGACGTAGCCCACTCTGTGCCTGGTTCGACACCATCTTCTTGTGACGACCTCCAGGTCTCCAGCGAAGTACAGATCGGACTGCGAAAGACTGGGCCCGGGGGTGGAGGTTGGGCCGGGGCAATTGTGCAATACACCGTCGATGGATCAGAATCTCGTTCGATCGTGATCCCGTTTCGGATGCTGATGTGCGGAAGTGAGACCGAGCGATGCTAGTTCGGCTGCTGGCAATGGCCGGCATACTGTCATCTGGGTTCGGACTGGCAACATGTGCCTCTCAGCCAGGAATGGAGGGCCTCTACCCAAGCGCGACAGCGGCACTCTTCTATGCTAACGCTGGAGCCCCCGGGATTTCCTCGTTCGTGTGCTCAGGGACGATTGTCGGAAATGCTGTGATTACCGCAGCACATTGCACCGATGATGATCAGCCCTTGGAGGTCGCAGTTGGGCCCGTGGATCTGTGCACAAGGACGCCCATCGAAACAGCAGGAGTCGCGCTCCTGCGGCATCCAGATCGGCGGATCGACGTGGCCGTCTTGGTTCCAGAGGAGACGCTTCCCCCGGGCGAACCGCCGCCAGTCGGCCGGTCAGGTGGTTGGTCCGCGACGGGCTGGGGGTCTGCGCCTGGGTCCTACAGGTGTGGTTCACGTACGGTTGACCTCGTCTCCACGGACGGCTGCACGGGCCGCTCCACAGACGACCTGTGTTTGACGGGGTTAGCGGACAACACGTGCATAGGCGATTCAGGGGCGGGCGTTATCGACCCCTCTGGGCGGCTCGTCGCCGTCACTTCTCATGGCTCTGGATGCGCTCCGGGCGACCCCGGCGTGTATGCCTCCCTCGAGCCGATCAGCGCATGGCTCTCGGATGCAATGGTTGCGCAACCAGGCACAGTTGCGGGCACGAGCTAAGCCTCGATCCGTAAGTTGGTGTGACCTGACTTAGGCCACTTTCGCCGCCTGCTCGGGTCGGCGATGGGTTGACCTGCAGGTTTGTGGTCGCGACGGTCGGGATTTGTGCACTAGCCTGGGGTCCTATCGTGTCCTCGTGGCCCCGTACGTGCGCACTGTGAAGACCTCGTCGGGGGCGACGGCGGTGCAGATCGTGTTCTCGAACCGGCGAGGTGCCCGGACGATGGAGCACATCGGGTCGGCGCACACGCAGGCCGAGCTGGAGCTGTTGAAGGCGGCCGCGCGGCAGAAGCCGGCCGCCGGGCAGGGCGAGCTCGACCTCGGCCTGAGCGGCTTGGCGCCGCGGCAGGGTGGCCCGTTGCCGATCACGTCCTCGCGGATGGGGCACTTGTGGGACGCGCTCGAGCACGCCTATCGGGTCCTGGGGTTCGAGGCCGCGGCCGGCGACCCGGTGTTTCGGGGCCTGGTGCTGGCGCGGATCATCGAGCCGACGTCAAAGCTGGACTCGGCCCGGGTGTTGGAGGAGGTCGGCGTGAGCGCGCCGGCCTACCGGACGGTGACCCGGCGCCTGCCGGTCTTCGCGCAGGAGGACTTCCGCAGGAAGCTGGCGGCCGTGTGCGCTCGGCAGGCCGGGCTCGGCCCGGCCAGCCTTGTCCTGTACGACGTGAGCACGCTCTACTTCGAGACCGACGCCGGTGACGGGTTCCGCGAGCCAGGCTTTTCCAAGGAACGTCGGCTCGAGCCGCAGATCACCATCGGGCTGCTGACCGACCACACCGGCTTCCCGCTGATGGTCGAGGCGTTCGAGGGAAACAAGGCCGAGACCCTCACGATGATCCCGACGATCCAGGCGTTCATGGCCGCGCACGGCCTGCCGGACGTGACGATCGTCGCGGACGCCGGGATGGTGTCCGAGGCGAACAAGAAGGCGATCGAGGCCGCCGGCCTGTCGTTCATCATCGGGAGCGAGGATCCCCCAGGAGCCGTACGTCATCACCGCCTGGCGGGAGCGACACCCCGACGCCGAGATCCCGGACGGGCACGTCTTTACCCAGCCCTGGCCGGCCGGGCCGACCGATGCCCGCCGTGACCACACGTTCTACTACCAGTACAAGCACGACCGGGCCCGGCGCACCCTGCGCGGGATCGACGAGCAGGTCGCCAAGGCCGAGAAGGCCGTCAAGGGCCAGACGCCGGTCAAACGGAACCGGTTCGTCACCCTCACCGGGGCCAGCAAGTCCGTCAACCGTGCGCTGGAGGCCAAGGCCAGGTCGCTGGCTGGGATCAAGGCGTACGTGACCAACCTCGACCCCGCCGTCGCTGACGCCGACTTCGTCATCGGCGCCTACCACCGGCTCTTCCAGATCGAGCGGAGCTTCC